>OGMK01000001.1_pt1 | contig 613303 bp, 481 predicted proteins | sample 1573151 | NCBI WGS metagenome assembly OGMK01 (sample SAMEA2581887, study PRJEB24529) | metagenome | biome: Human gut stool | place: China | collected 2011
GAACACGTCGGCCTTGCCGGTGACGACGTTGGTGGTCACATCGGTCTGCAGCTTGTTGGACAGGATCTGGATGTCAAGCTTGCTGTCCGCCTTGCACTGTTCGGCGCCCTTGTTGACTTCCTCCTCCTGTGTGGTGCCGGTCTGCACCGCGATCTTCAATCCGCACAGGTCGGACGTGTCGATCTTGCCTGGGTTGCCCTTCTTGACCACCCACGTGGAACCGGCCTTGAACATGCTGACGAAGTCGACGGCCTTCATGCGTTCCGGGGTAATGGTGAACGACGAGACGCCGATATCGTACTTCGAACCGATTGATGGAATGATCGAATCGAAATTCGACGTCTGCGGATCCGCCTCGAGGCCGAACGTTTTCGCCAACGCCTTGACGATGTCCACGTCGAAGCCGACCGGCGTCTTGCCGTCCGCGGCCAGGAACTCGGCCGGCGCGTACGACGTATCCATGCCGACGGTCAGCTTGCCGTCCTTGGTGACGGAGGACGGCAGCATCTTGGCGATCTTCTCGTCCTTCTTCACGCCGGACACGTCGTAACCGGTGGTCGACGACGAATTCGAATCGTCGGAAGCTTGGGAATCCGTTTTGTCGGAGGTTCCGCAGGCTCCCATCGAGACGACCATCGCCGCGCTCAACGCGAGCGCCGCCCAACCTTTCAGGTTCCTCATCATGGCAAGTCCTCCCTTCAACCCAGCCAAATCAACCAGCCAAACGTGGCTACGGCATAACCTAAGAGCGGATTGCTACGAGCGTATTAACGGACGCAAAAGTTCCGAAACATTCACTCGTTGGTGCCGGGGGTGTTGATCTCCGGCTTGCCGATGGCACCGTCCTGAACACCCCAGTACTTGAGGATCTTCATGTAGGTGCCGTCGTCGATGAGCTTCTGCAGGGCCTTCTGCAGGGCCTCGTCCATCTGCTGGTCGCCCTTCTTGACGACGATGCCTTCCGGGGCGATGCCTTCGGTCTTGCCAAGCGTTTCGAGTTCGCCGTCGGTCTGCGCGATCGCGTAGCCGGCGACCGGCGAATCGGCGTAGAACACGTCGGCCTTGCCGGTGACGACGTTGGTGGTCACATCGGTCTGCAGCTTGCTGGAGATGACGTCCATCTCCGCCTTGCCGTCCGCCTTGCACTGTTTGGCCATCTTGTTGGCGGCGGTCTCCTGCATGGTGGCGGTCTGCACGGCCACCTTCTTGCCGCACAGATCGGACGTGTCGACCTTGTTCGGGTTGCCCTTCTTCACGGCCCATGCGGAGCCGGCGTTGAAGTGGCTGACGAAGTCGACCGCCTCGAGGCGTTCCTTGGTGACGGTGAACGACGAGATGCCGATGTCGTACTTGACGCCGACGGCCGGAATAATCGAATCGAAGTTCGCGGTTTCCGGATCGGCCTCAAGACCGAACACTCCGGCCAGCGCCTTGGCGATGTCCACGTCGAAGCCGACCGGCGTCTTGCCGTCCGCGGCCAGGAATTCGGCCGGCGCGTACGACGTATCCATGCCGATGGTGAGCTTGCCGTCCTTGGTCACATAATCCGGCAGCATTTTGGCGATCGCGTCGTCCTTCTTCACGCCGGAAACATCGTAACCGGTCAGTTCGCTGGACTTCGAACTGGATTTCGACGCCGAGGCGTCGCTGTCGTCGCTGGTGCCGCATGCCGCGCCGGTGGCGAGCATGGCCACGCTCAACATGAACGCGGCGGCGGTTTTCAGGGCTTTTCCTGCTTGCATGTTCCCTCTCCTATGGATTCATATCGGCCTGTTCAGCCGAACCGTATCCTAGCGTAAAGAGGGTGTGTTACAAAAATTTTCCTGAATCGGCGTTCTTTCACTATGTGAAACCGGAATTTTTCCGATTTATCGCACCTGCTTGTTGGCGTATCGCATGGCTCGCAGCGCCTCGCGCTTGTCCTGCTCCTCGCGAAGCGACTGGCGCTTGTCGAATTCCTTCTTGCCTCGGGCGAGCGCGATCTCGACCTTGACGCGGCCGTCTTTGAAATACAGGCTCAGCGGAATGATGGTGAATCCCTTGGCCTGGGTTTGGCGGGCCAGCTTGTCGATCTGCGCCGCATGCAGCAGCAGCTTGCGCTTGCGTTTGGGTGCGTGGTTGTTCCACGTGCCGTTGAGATATTCGGGAATGTTGGCTCCCTCAAGCCACATCTCCCCACGACGGTCGATGGTGATGAACGATTCGGCCAGCGACGCCCGTCCTTCACGAAGCGACTTCACTTCGGTGCCGGTCAACACGAGACCGGCCTCATACTTGTCTTCGATGGCGTAGTCGTGACGCGCCTTCTTGTTCTGCGCGATCGGTTTGGTTCCCTGTTCCTTGGCCATGTCGGACCTCCTTCCCGGTTCTTTCGATCAGTGTATGCAACGCGACTCCGTCGACCATATCACGAAAGCGCGTCGCCCGACGATGCGGACGGCGCGCTTGCCGTGGTTTCATGTCTGGAACGGAACCGTCAGTAGTGGACGTACTGGTAGGCTCCGGCGTTGGAGATCGTCTCCCAAGCCGGGAACGTCGCGAAGCCGGTGCCGCCTTCGGAGATCAGGACCGAACCGTCGGCGTTCACGCGTTCCACGACGGCCACGTGGCCGTACTGCCAGTCGGCGGTCCAATGTCCGCCTACGCTTTGGCCGCGCGCGAACACCATCGCCGCGCCGACATGCGGGGTGTTGTTCACCAGGTATCCGAGTCCACGAGCGGTATTGGCCCAATCGGCGCCGTTGCCCATGTAGGAGCCGACCGGAAGGCTCAGCTGGGAACGCCTCAGGTATGCCCACAGCGTGCACTGGCGGGACGGATACGCGGCACCGCCGACCGTGTTGCCGGTGTTGTGTCCGTAGCAGTATCCGGAACCGGCCGGGCAATTGCCGGGCACCGCATAGTTCATGCCGCTGGCGCCGCCGGAATTGTTGTTATTGGGCGTCGGAGCCGGCGCAGGTGCAGGCGCGGGAGCGGGATTGTAGTTCGTGTTGTTGTTCGGACGCGACTGCTGCTGGTTGTTATTGGGGTTGACAGCGGCGTTGTTGGAATTGTTGTACTGGTTGTTCCATGAATCGATCTGCGATTTCATGGCGACGATGTCCGCCGCTTCCTTGGCGCTCTGCGTTGTCAGCTGGCTCTTCTGCGATTCGAGCTTCTCACGTTTCGCCGTGCCCTCGTCACGCAGCTTCTGCAGGGCGGTCTGCTTGGCGCTGGCCTCGCTTGCCGCCTGCTGGGCGCTTGCCGCCTGCTGGTCGGCCTGCTCCTTGAGCTGGGTGATCTTCTGTTCGATGGCGCCCAGACGGTCCTTGCGGTTCATCGACGTGTTCAGCTCGTTCGCCGCGTCGGTTGCCGCGTTGGATTCGCTTCGCGTGACCGCGGCCTGTGACTGCATCTTGTTGACGAAATCGTCGGCGGTCGTCGAATCGGTGACGAAATCCAGCACATCCGACGTGCTGGAGCCGTGGAAGCTTTCGCGGGCGAGCTGCGCGACGGCGGCCTTGGCGTCATCATAGTCGGAGCCGGTCTGTTTGATCTGCTCCTCAAGGTTCGCCTTGTCCTGCTGGGCCGCTTGCAACCGCTGCGTGGTCGCTTCCGCCAGGCTCTGCGCCTGTTCTGCCGCCTGCTGGGCAGATTCCGCGGCCTCGACCGCCGCAGGAATCTGGTTGTCGTTCAAATCGGCCAACTGCAGAATCGTGTCGGCGAGATCGCTGCTCACGCCGACAAGCTGCGACTTCAGCTTGGCGTGGTTCGACACCTTCGCCTGGTATTCCGACATGCTCACGGCATGCGCCTGCGGAGCCGGCGCGGCGACGACCGCGACGCCGCCGGCGCAGAACATAGCCGAAGCAAGCATCAGTCCAACGATGGGCCGCACCTGTCTCGTCATTTTCCTAGACATGTATTCCCTTCCCGAAATCCACCTATTTCGACATTGTATCCAGCAAACTTCAAATATGCTGAACATCTCGTTCAGCACTCCGCCGGTTTATGCCTTCAGGTACTTCCTCAGCGAGATGCTGGACGCGACGATCGACAGCACGACGGCTCCCACCACAAGGGCCGGTGCAAGCAGCCATACCGTCTTCTGGTTGATCAGAGGCATCCACTGCACGCTCTTCGACAGCCAATCCGTGATGAACAGCTTCACCATGGCGCTCAACGTTCCGCAGGCGAGCAGCGAACCAATCAGCGACGCGAACACGCCTTCCAACACGAACGGCAGGCGGATGGTCCAGTTCGAGGCTCCCACCAGTCGCATGATCTCGGTCTCGTTCTTACGCGAGGCGGCACTCATGCGAATCGTCGTGCCGGTCAGCATGATGGCCACCAGGATCATCACGCCGGCGAGCGCCACGGTGACCGCCGTCGCACGGTTCAGCACCGAGAAGACCGGGTCGAAGATCTTGCGTTGATCCTGCACTTCCTCGACACCGGTGCGGCCGCTCAACACTTCGGATACCACTTGGTATTTGGTCGGGTCCTTCAGTTTCAGACGCAGCGACCCCTGCATGTCGGCGGCGGTGAGCACGCGTCCTTGGTATTCGCCGTTCGGATACTGCTTGAGGAAGGTGTTCTTGTAGAAGTCCTCACGGCTCACATATGTGATTTTGGAGACGATGTTGCCGGCTTCCTCGTTGATCACGTTCTCCAGATCGACGATCTCCTGGTTGGAAGGCGCCTTGCCCGACGAGCAGGACGCCGCCTGGCTGGCACCGTCCGGGCACAGCCATACGACCACTTCGACCTTGTCGTACCATTCGCCCTTCGCGGCGGTGATCTGTGCCTGCATCAGGCCGGACACGCCGATGAACAGGAAGGAGATGAATGTGACCAGCATGACGGAGATGATCATTGAAACATTGCGCTTGAGGCTGTTCCATGTTTCGGAAAGGATGAAACGAAAACGCATCAGTCGTGCTCCTTGGTGTCCTCAGGGTTTTCATCGGACGGTGCCGGCGGGACGGGCGGTTCGGGCGGTGTCGGAGGCTCGGTTTGGGTCGGTGGAACGGGCGGTGCAGGCGGAGCGGACAGCGCCGATACTTCGTCGGCACCAGTCTCGGAGGCATCATTTTCAGCGGAGGTCTTGGCCTGTTCGTTCCGTTCGGTTTGCTCGGCCTGTTCCTGGTCGGCCATCTGTTCGAGGCTCAGTCCCTTGCCCCAGGTCAAGGTGGTCTCCACTGACGCGAAGGCCTCGCCGTAACGGCCGGTGCGTCCGGAATGCACGGATTTGGCAAGACGGGCGATGCCGTCGTTCCCCTGTCCGTCATGGACGGCAGCGGCGACCACATCCACGGCGTTCACCACGGTTTCGGCGCGCGTCGCGCCTTCCACGTCGACGGTGTCGTCAGGAGCGTTCGTTGAATCGATGGCGTTCTGTCGACGGTATTTCGCGTTCGGATCGGAAGTGCCCAATGCCTGGTGCGATTTCGACTCGACTTCGGCGTCCGGGAAATACAGCGCGGAATCGTAGGATCCCTGCTGCTCGTCGCGCACGATCTTGCCGGTGTGCAATTCGACCACGCGTTTGCGCATGGAGTTGACGATTTCCTCGTTGTGCGTGGCCATGACGATGGTGGTGCCGGTACGGTTGATGGCGTCCAACACTTCCATGATGCCCAGCGACGTGGTCGGGTCGAGGTTGCCCGTAGGCTCGTCGGCGAGCAGGATCTGAGGATGGTTCACATACGCCCTTGCGATGGCGACGCGTTGCGCTTCGCCGCCGGACAGCTCATGGGGGTAGTTGTTTTCCTTGCCTGTGAGCCCCACCGTCTGCAGTACTTTGGGCACCAGCGATTTGATGGTGGAACGGCTTGTGCCGATCACTTCAAGTGCGAAGGCGACGTTCTCCCATACCGTCTTGTTGTTGAGCAGCTTGTAATCCTGGAAGATAAAGCCGATCTGCCGGCGATAATGCGGCACCTGCCGTGCGGACAGGCGTCGCAGATCGTTGCCGGCGACGCGGATCTCGCCATCCGTAGCTTCCTCCTCGCGAAGCAGCAGGCTCAGCAAGGTGGTCTTGCCGGAACCGGACGCGCCCACAAGAAAGACGAAATCACCTCGATCGATGTCAAGATTGATGTCATCCAATGCGGGACGCGTGCCCTTTGGATAGACTTTGCTCACATGTTCAAGCGAGATCAGCGCCATCGTGTTTTCCCTCCGCCTATCGCTTAGGCTTCCTGTTCCTCGGCTGCCGCGCGACGCTGTTCGTGACGCCAGCGGATGCCGGCTTCGATGAACTCGTCGATGTCGCCGTCGAAGACAGCCTGGGTCTGCGAGGTCTCATACCCCGTGCGCAGGTCCTTGACCATCTGGTACGGATGCAGCACATACGAGCGCATCTGGTCGCCCCAGCTGGCCTTGATGTCTCCGGCGAGCTCCTTCTTCTTCTTGGCTTCCTCCTCGTGGCGCAGCACCAGCAGTCGGGACTGCAGCACGGCCATGGCGGCGGCGCGGTTCTGAATCTGAGAGCGTTCGTCCTGCATGGTCACCACGATGCCGGTCGGGATGTGGGTGATGCGCACCGCGGAATACGTGGTGTTCACGCCCTGTCCGCCAGGACCGGACGAGCAGTAGGTGTCGACGCGGATTTCGGAATCCGGCACGTCGATGTGATCGGTCGCTTCGACCAGCGGCACCACTTCCACGGCGGCGAAGCTGGTCTGACGGCGGCCCTGGTTGTCGAACGGGGAGATACGCACCAGACGGTGGGTGCCACCCTCCACGCTCAGTCGCCCGTATGCGTACGGGGCGTCCACCTGGAACGTGGCCGACTTGATGCCGGCTTCTTCCGCGTAGGAGGTGTCCATGACCTTGGCCTTGTATCCGTTGCGTTCCGCCCAACGCAGGTACATGCGCAGCAGCATCTGCGCGAAATCGGCCGCATCCACGCCGCCGGCGCCGGAACGGATCGTCACCACGGCGGAACGTTCGTCGTATTCGCCGTCAAGCAGCGTCTGGATCTCCATATCGTCGAGATCCTTTTGGATGCTTTCGACTTCGGCCTTCGCCTCGGCCAACGTGTCGGCGTCCTCTTCCTCCTGGCCAAGCTCGACCAGGGTCTCCACGTCCTCGATGCGCTGGTCGGCGGATGCCAGACGCTTGAGCTGCGACTGCACCGCGGACAGCTTGCTGGTCACTTTCTGTGCGTTTTCCGGATCGTCCCACAATCCGGGTTCGGCCGCTTTCACTTCAAGGTCCTTGGCCTCGGCGGTCAGTCGATCGACGTCGAGGGCCTTGGAAATGGACTCGTATTTGGCGCGCGCTTCGCTGATCGCCTCGGAGTAATCAAATTCTGCCATCGTTTACACCATACATTTCTATTACGTTCCTGACTATTCTGACATGAAGCCGTCCACGGCTCCCGCACAATCCATAAGGTTTTTCCACGTGCCCACATCCATTTCCCACATGGACGGACCGCGAACCTGTCCGCACGCATACGGGAAACCGGGGCCCGTTTCGGATCATACGGGCCCGAAGGCGTCAAAGCCCCGCGTAGATCGCAGGAATGACCAGACTCAGCAGCATCGCCGCGGCGATGACGATGCACACCGTGCGCACCATGGTGCGGCGACGGCGTTCTCGCTGCTCGCGTTCGTCCCTGTAGTCACTCATACGCGCCACTATACCGGCTCGCCCCTACTTAGCGTTTCTTGCGAAACGCCTCGAAAATCACTTGTGGTAAGGTTCTCCGGCGTTGATTTTGTATGCGCGATAGATCTGCTCCAGCAGAATCACCCGCATCAGCTGGTGCGGGAACGTCATTTTGGAAAAGCTCAGCAGGTAGTCGGCTCGTTTGAGAATCGCGGGGTCGAGTCCCAATGAGCCGCCGATGATGAGTTGGATATGGCTGGTGCCGTGGAGTCCGAGGTCGTTGATTTTCGCGGCGAGCTGTTCGCTGGTGAGCTGCTTGCCTTCGATGGCGAGGGCGATGACGAACGCGTCGTCACGAATATGTTTGGCGATGCGTTCGCCCTCTTTGGCCTTGATCTGCCGTTCGAGTCCGTCGCTGGCATGCTCCGGTGTCTTCTCGTCGGCCACTTCGACGATGCCGAGCTTGCAATACCGGCCCAGTCGTTTCGAATATTCCGCGATGGCGTCGCGCAGATACTTCTCTTTGACCTTGCCGACGGTGATCAGTGTGATTTTCACGAGTTTCCTCTTGCGGAGAGCGCGGATGACGCTCTCCGCCATTCCGTTTTCAGTTCTTGTGGAGTTTCTCGTTGAGCTCGATGCCGGTCTTGCGGTAGCGCGCCTCGATGCGGCCGGACACGGAGTTGCGGATGAACAGGATGTTGTCCTTGCCGGACAGTTCGGCGCCCTTGACGGTTTCGAGCGGTTCGCCGGCGGCGACCTTGGCCTTGTCGTAGATGGTGACCTTGGTGCCGGCGGTGACGTACAGGCCCGCTTCGACCACGCAGTTGTCTCCCAGGGAGATGCCGATGCCGGCGTTCGCGCCGAGCAGGGAGTGCTCGCCGATGGAGTTCTTGAGCTTGCCGCCGCCGGACAGGGTGCCCATGATGGACGCGCCGCCGCCGATGTCGGAGCCGTTGCCGACCACGACGCCTTGCGAGACGCGGCCTTCGACCATGGAGACGCCGAGGGTGCCCGCATTGAAGTTCACGAAGCCGGCGTGCATGACGGTGGTGCCTTCGGACAGGTGCGCGCCCAGTCGCACGCGGTCGGCGTCGCCGATGCGCACGCCGGTCGGCACGACGTAGTCGACCATACGGGGGAACTTGTCAATCGACAGCACGTTCACATCGACGTGCGGCGCCAACACGGCTCCGGACTGTCGGGTGGCGGCCATCACGTCAAGCTTGCGCAAAGCGAAATCATCGACGGCGAACGGACCGTAGTTGGTCCACACCACGTTGTTGAGCTTGGCGAAGATGCCGTCGAGATTCAACGTGTTCGGCTTGGCCAGACGCATGCTCAGCAGGTGCAGACGCAGATAGGCGTCGGCGGCGTCCTCGATCGGCTCGTCCAGCTTGGACACGGTGAACACGGGCATGCGGCGCACGCCACGCGCGTCGGCCTCGTCATGCGCGATGGCGCCGAAGTTGTGATTCGGACGCGAGGTTTCAGCCGGAGCCTCGCCCAACGTGAGTTCCGGATACCACACGTCAAGGGTGTTGCCGGCCGCATCGATGCTTGCCAGACCCCAACCCCATGCGGTGCGCTGTTCAGTCATGTGTACGCTCCTTTGACCATGCCGGAGCCGTAGACCGGTTCCAGCGATTCGTTAGGTTCTTTCGTTCCTTGAAACACTGTAGCGGCAAGCCATGGCAGGCGCATGCGCACGTCCGAAACCGGAGCCGCGTGTCAATATCGTTCAGTGGCGCTGGTCCATCGGCACGTAATCGCGTTCCGTGTAGCCGGTGTACACCTGGCGCGGACGGCCGATCTTCGTGTTCGGATCGGCGAGCATCTCACGGTACTGCGCGATCCAGCCGGGGATGCGGCCCAACGCGAACAGCGTGGTGAACATGGACGGATCGAAGCCGATCGCACGGTAGATCAGTCCCGTGTAGAAGTCGACGTTCGGATACAGATGACGAGACACGAAGTAATCGTCGCTCAATGCGATCTGCTCCAGTTCGGTGGCCACGTCGAACAGCGCGCGCTCGTCCGCCGGCAGCTTCAGCGTGTCGGCGCGTTCCATGATCTTCTGCAGATAGGTCTTGGCGATCGCCGCGCGCGGATCGTACGACTTGTACACGCGGTGGCCGAGGCCGGAGATGCGATGCCCGTTGGCCTTCGCGTCCTCCACGAATTCCTTGACGGTTTTGCCGGAGTCGCGGATGGCTTTGAGCTGGCGGAGCACCGCCTCGTTGGCGCCGCCGTGCAGCGGGCCGGACAGCGCGTTGATGCCGGCCGCGACCGCGGAATACAGGTTGGCGTGCGCCGAACCGGCGATGCGCACCACGGACGTGGAGCAGTTCTGCTCGTGGTCGGCATGGATGATGAGCAGACGGCCAAGCGCGTGCACATACAGAGGATCGGATTCGAACGGCTCATACGGCACGGCGAAGCACATGCGCAGGAAATCGTCGACATAGCCACGCGAGTAGTCCGGGTACAGCATCGGCTCATCGCGACGGCGGCGGAAGATGTAGCTGACGATGGTGCGCGCCTTGGCCATGATGATGGTCGCCGCTTCGTCCAGCTGGTCGGAATCGTTGATGTCCGTGGTGTCCGGGTAGAACGTGGCGAGCGCGTTGACCGCGGACGCCATCACACTCATCGGATGCGCGGTGCGCGGGAAGGAGCCCATGAACGTACGGAAGTCCTCCCCCACCATCGTGCGGTGGTTGATGTCGGAGATGAAACGGTCGTACTGGTCCTTGTTCGGCAGTTCGCCGTGACGCAGCAGCCAAGCGACTTCAAGGAAGTCGGACTGCTCGCACAGCTGCTCGATCGGATAGCCGCGATAGCGCAGAATCGAGTTCTTGCCGTCGATGTACGTGATTTTCGATTCGCATTGCGCGGTGGTGAGGAAACCGGGGTCGAGTGTGACCCAGCCATCATTGCGCAGCGTGGACACCACGATGCCGTCCGCGCCCGCCGTGGCTTCGACCACCGGCAGGGTGAAGTCCTTGGATTCCACACTCAGATTGGCTGTGGCCATACTCGTTCGCTCCTTACCAGTTCAAAAAGTACCGCCCACTATATGGCATGCGCGTTTCGATATGTGGGTTCCGTCTCAAAACGGGCATGAAAAAACGGGCTGTGCGTAATCGCACAAGCCCGTTTTCATAAGGTTTTGGACTAGTCGCGGACGGTGAGGATCACCGGACCGTTTTCGGTGATGGCGATGGTGTGCTCGCTGTGTGCGCCACGAGAGCCGTCCTCGCTCTTCAGCGTCCAGCCGTCCTTCGGATCCTGGTAGATCTCGTCGGTGGTCTTGAGGAACCACGGTTCGATGGCGATGACCAGGCCCGGACGCAGCTTGTAGCCGTGATGCGCCTTGCCGTCGTTCGGCACGTGCGGATCGCCGTGCATGATATGGCCGACGCCGTGTCCGCCGAACTCCAGGTTGATCGGGTAGCCGTATTCGCGTGCCACGTCGCCGACGGCGCAGGAGACGTCGCCCAGACGATTGCCCGGCTGAGCGGCTTCGATGCCGGCCGCCAAAGCCTCTTCGGTGCACTTGATCAGGCGCAGGTCGTCGGGATGCTGCGTGCCGACGCAGAAGCTGATGGCGGAATCCGCGACCCATCCGTCGACGTTGATCGCCAGATCGAGGCTGACCAGATCGCCGTCCTTCAGGTTGTAGTCGTACGGAACGCCGTGCAGCACGGCGTCGTTCACGGACGTGCAGATGTAGTGCGCGAACGGACCGGTGCCGAAATCAGGTGCATAGTCGACGTAGCAGGACGAGGCGCCCTTGCGGTCCACGATGCGCTTGTGGACGAATTCGTCGATTTCCAACAGATTGGTGCCGACCTTGGTGAATTCCTTCAGGTCGCGCAGGATGCCGCCGACGAAGCGGCCTGCGGGCTTCATCGCTTCAATCTCTTTAGGGGTTTTCAGTTCGATCATGCCTTCAACCCTACTTCGCGGGCCATACACCGGCGAACGATGTTCTCCTTTCTGTATTCCACCTTGCGTTCCACCCGAATATTCGATTCGAATACACGATGTTGTCACCAAAGATGGATAGTGTGAAGCCATGAACAACACTTCGAATTCTTTGGTTTCGGGTATCGATCCGGCATCGTTCTCCGCCGTGACCGGCCCGTCTCAGGACTTGTTCCGCTTCGTCAACGGCCCGTGGGTCGACATGTACCGTCTTCCCGACGACCGTTCCCGGTATGGTTCCTTCGACAAGCTCGCCGAGGATGCGGAAAACCAGATCCGCGACATCCTTGAAGAGGATGATTGCCCAGCCGTCAAGTCGCGCGCTTTGTACCATAGTTTCCTTGACGTCGATGCCATCGACGCGGCCGGACTCGCCGCCATCGAAGACCAGTTGGCTTCCATCGACGAGGCCGAAGACAAGGCCGCGCTCACCCGCGCGCTTGGCGCCATGAACCCGACCGGCGGTCCAGACCTGATCGGCATCGCCGTTTACGGAGATCCGGGAGCGCCGGAGACCAATGTCGTGCACATCGAACAGGACGGTTTGGATCTGCCGGACGAGGCCTACTACAGGGAAGACCATTACGCGCCAATCCGTGAGGCGTATGTCGAGATGGTCGCCAAGCAGCTGAAGAACGCGCATCTTGCGGCCGATGACGAGGATGCCCATGCGCAGGCCAAGCGTTTCCTTGACGTGGAGACGCGCATCGCGGCGAACCATTGGGACAACGTGTCCACGCGCGATTCGGTGAAGACCTATAACCCGACGGATTACGCCGACCTGTGCGCCATGCTCGCCGATGTTGACCTGGACGCTTGGATCGACGCCTGGCAGAACGCTTACGACGCGACCACCGCGGCTGCCGTGCAGCCGTTGGATTTCCGCGGCTGTTTCAGCCACACGATCGTGCATGAGCCAAGCTTCCTCACCGGACTCAACGCGTTCTGGAAGGAAGCGTCGCTGGATGATCTCAAGCTGTGGGCCCGCGTGCATGTGGTGATCGGCTCCACATTGGAGCTTCCCCACGAATTCGACGAAACGAATTTCGACTTCTACGGCAAGACGCTGTCCGGGCAGAAGGAGCAGCGTGTGCGTTGGAAGCGTGGCGTCTCGCTGGTCAACGGCATCTGCGGCGAGGATGTCGGCCGCGAATACGTGAAGCGTCACTTCCCCGAAACCTCCAAGCAGCGTATGGAGCAGCTGGTCGGCAATCTCATCGACGCCTACCGTGTGTCCATCTCCAATTCCACTTGGCTTGGCGACGAGACCAAGGCCAAGGCATTGGAGAAGCTGTCCAAGTTCGTGCCGAAGATCGGCTACACGAACCATTGGCGTGACTATTCCGCGCTGGATGTGCGCGAGGACACCGGCTTCGCCCAGAACATGCGTGCCGCGAACCTGTATGAGACCGGCTACCAGCTGGCCAAGGTGGGCAAGGCCGTCGACAAGGACGAATGGCTGATGAATCCGCAGACGGTGAACGCCTACTATGAGCCGTCCATGAACGTGATCGTGTTCCCGGCCGCCATTTTGCAGCCGCCGTTCTTCAACCCGGATGCCGAGGATGCCGCGAACTACGGCGGCATCGGCGCGGTGATCGGCCATGAGATCGGCCACGGTTTCGACGACCAGGGCTCGCAATACGACGGCGACGGCAAACTCAACGACTGGTGGACCGAAGAGGACAAGGCCAATTTCAAGGCGCTCACCCAGAAGCTCATCGACCAGTACAACGAGTTCGTGCCGACGCAGCTCGCCGAAAAGTATTCGGATGACCCGTCGAAGGCCCCTCATGTGAACGGCGCGTTGACCATCGGCGAGAACATCGGCGATTTGAGCGGTGTGAACATCGCTCTCAAGGCCTATGCGTTCGCTCTCGATGAAGCGGCCGGCCGCGGCAAGGATGGTTCCACGGAAGCCATCGAAGCCGCGCTTGCCGATGCTCCTGAAATCGACGGCTTCACCGGCCTGCAGCGTTTCTTCCTGAGCTACGCTTCGATTTGGCGCACTAAGAATCGCGACGAGTTGGCGGAGCAGTATCTGCAGATCGACCCGCACTCCCCCGCCGAATGCCGTACGAACGGCATCGCCCGTAATGTGGACCTGTTCCACAAGGCGTTTGGCGTGCAGCCCGGCGACGGCATGTGGCTCGCACCGGAGCAACGCGTGCGCATCTGGTAACAGGCCATGCCAGCGATCGCATAAGCGTCAGGCAATCGTCAGAAGCCATCGCCGCCGAATTCCTCACGTAGGGGTTCGGCGGCGTTGCTATCCGTACCGGCCTGCGAGCCGCCTTGCTCGTCAACGCCGGAACTCTGCCCGTCCATCGCATTGACTGAAGTTTCGCCCCGCTGTTGGGCGGCTTGCACATATGGATCACGTCCTAAAGCCTGTCCAGGCTGCGCGTCTTGCTGGCCGGAATCGTTTTTCTTGGCGAGTTTGCGGAAGGTGGAGACACCGTAGCTCAAATCATGCCCCGCCGCATTCGCTTCCATGACGAGTTTCGACTGTTGCTTGCCGTTCTGGTCCACCCAGCTTTCCGCCGCCAGCACGCCGGTCACGATGACCGGTTCGCCTTTTTTGAACGATTGGCAGATGCTTTCGGAAAGGCCTCGATATGCCTTCACCGTGATCCATGTGGTGGGCAGGTCCTTCCACTGTTGCGTTCGGCCATCGAAATAATGTCTGGTGCTGGCCAGCCGGAATGAGCTGGCATGCGGCATGCCTTCCCGATTGAATTGCGTGGGCTGGCCGCCCACATATCCCGTGATGGTGAGGAGACCCTGCTGCTGCGCCATGTTCGGCCCTTTCTGTTTGACGAATGATGGACCGCGGAAAGCGCCGTTGACGGCACGGAAGCGACAGGCAGTGAGGTGGATTTATGGTGAGAGAGGGTAAACTGCATGCCCTTCCCGCATCTTCACGTTTCCGCGGTAAGACCACTATCGCCGAACGTTCCATCCGTCTGCAAGCCCAACCGGAGAATGTGGATAACTTGAGATCGTCGGGCGAGTCGTGGATTGTCGGTGGATAATTTCGACTTATCCACCGACATCCACAATCCTCATGTGCGTGAGATGCGCACGGTATTCCCCATGAAAAACAAAAAACGGAAGACCACCTGCTTGATGGTCTTCCGTTGCCGTATGTCGTTCGTCGGATCAAACCGACGCGCTACGGATTGCCGTATGTCACTTGAGCAGTGCAGCGACGCGGTCCGCGATCGCCTGCGCGGCGTCCGCGACCGGCACCGCTTCGGCGTTCTCACCGTTGCGGTCGCGCACTTCGATGGTGCCGTTGTTGACGGTGTCGCGGCCGGCGACGGCGATGATCGGCACGCCGATGAGTTCGGCGTCCTTGAACTTGACGCCCGGAGACACCTTCTTGCGGTCGTCGAAGATGACTTCGATGCCCTTGGCCTCAAGCTCACCGATCAGCTGTTCTGCGGCTTCGAACGCGGCCGCATCCTTGCCGGTGGCCACGACGTGCACCTGTGCCGGCGCGATGACTGCCGGCCACGCCAGACCCTTCTCGTCGTGATGGGTTTCGGCGATGCAGGCCATCACACGGGAGACGCCGATGCCGTAGGAGCCCATCCACACCGGAACGGTCTTGCCGTTCTGGTCGAGCACCTTCAGGCCGAGCGCGTTGGAATACTTGAGGCCCAGCTGGAACACCTGGCCGATTTCCACGCCGCGCTCGAAGCTCAGCGGGCCGGAACCGTCCGGGCTCATGTCGCCATGACGTACCTGCACGGCTTCGACGGTGCCGTCGGCCTCGAAATCGCGGCCGTACACCAAATCGTAGTAATCCACGTCCTGCTCGTCGGCGCCGGTGAACCATGCGGAACCGCGTGCCACGTGCGCGTCGATCAGGTAGCGCAGCGCGTCACCGGTCTCGGACGCGTTCTCGGCCTTCTTTCCGTCGCGTGCCTGCGGGCCAAGCGCCATCGGTCCGATGTAGCCCTTGACAAGTTCCGGATGCTTCTTCAGATCCTCGTCGGTGGCTTCCTCGATCTCGGCCGGGGTGAACTGCGCCTCAAGACGCTTCATGTCGACGGTACGGTCGCCCGGAACGCCTACGACCACGAGCTCGCGCCACGGCTCGTCGTGGTCTTCGTCCTGCGGATGCATGACGGCGATGACGACGTTCTTCAGAATGTCGGAGGCCTGCCAATCGCGGCCGTCGGAACGAGGATGGTTGGCGTTGGCGAATTCGACCATCTTGTCGATGGTGGCCGCGTCCGGGGTCGGGCGCTTTTCGGCTGCCGGCGTTGCGGTAAAGTCGATGGCTTCCGGTTCCGGAGTGGTCAGCGCCTCGACGTTCCAGGCCTTGCCGGACGGCGACTGGGCGAAGGTGTCCTCGCCGATCTCCATCGGAGCCAGGAACTCCTCGGATTCGAAGCCGCCCATCGGGCCGGCCATGGCGTGCACCGGCACGTACTTCAGGTCGAGACGGTTGAAGATGCGCTCGTATGCGCCGCGCTCGTCCATGTATGCCTTGACGAGGCCTTCCTTGTCGAGGGTGAAGGAGTAGGCGTCCTTCATGATGAACTCGCGGCCGCGGATCAGGCCGGCGCGCGGACGGAACTCGTCGCGGTACTTGGTCTGGATCTGGTAGAGGGTCACCGGCAGGTCCTTGTAGGAGGAGTACAGGTCCTTGACCAGCAGGGTGAACATTTCCTCATGGGTCGGGGCCAGCAGGTAGTCGGCCTCGTGGCGGTCCTTCAGACGGAAGATGTTGTCGCCGTATTCCTCCCAGCGGTGGGTGGCCTCATACGGCTCGCGCGGCAGCAGTCCGGAGAAGTGGACTTCCTGGGCGTCGATGGACGCCATCTCCTCGCGGATGATGTTCTCGATCTTGTTCAGGACATTGAGGCCCAGCGGCAGCCAGGTCCAGATGCCCGGAGCGGCCTTGCGCAGGTAGCAGGCGCGCTGCAGCAGCTTGTCCGACACGACGTCGGCATCGGCGGGGTCCTCGCGCAGGGTGCGCAGGAACATGGTAGACATACGAAGTGCTTTGGTCATACGTTCCAAATTACTCAGGTAAGCCGACTTGGATGCGCCACACGTCCTCGAATCGCACACCAATACGCGAAAAACGTTATTTATAGAGTTATAAATAAGTCTAAAGCCGTTTCTATGATACTGGAATCAGCACCATATCGCTTCATAAGGAAAGGACGCAGCATGCGTCACGTCACCGCGCACATTTCGATTTGGAACAAACTCGGCTGGATCGGCATCATCTGCTATTTCGTCTTCGCGGCGGCAGCGCCGGAAGTGCTGACCGAAGGCAACCAATGGATCGGCCTGTGCCTGGCCGTATTGTGCGTCACGTTGATTTCCCTGCCATGGAAGAAGCCGTTCAATGCGATTGCGCTGGCCGGCATGGTGATATGGATCATCGTCACGCGGGCGATTCCAGGTCTTGAGTTCCTGCAGCGCAACCCGCTTCGGTCGCTCGTCGGACTGGCCTGCGTGATCGCCAGCTGTTGGGACCCCGATCCGGAAAGCGTCGAGGACGAAGTTGAGCTCGACCCGGATCTTGCGCGTTCCCTGCAGGCGATGGGCTGATATTTAGCAGCGGGTCAGAACAGCACGTCCTGCGCGAATTCGTCATCCTCACCGGCCGGTTGCGGCATGCGGGCGCGGAATGCTCCGACACCGTCGGAGGCAAGCGTATCGACGGCCTGCGCCGACTCCAATCGCAATTGTCCATCAAGACGGACCGCGTCCGGTGAGACCAGGAACATGCGCTCGTTGACGCCTTGCAGATACAGGCCGTCGAGCCCTTCCACTCGCGACAGCGCCACGTATCCCATGCCCGGCGCGAATGTGCGTCGCAAATCCATGACGGCACGATCGAGTGTCATGCCTTGCGATTTGTGGATGGTGATGGCCCACGCGCAGCGCAACGGCACCTGTTTGACCGTGGCGAGCACGGTATCGCCGTCCTGCATCTGCCAGGAATTCGGCTTCATGGTGACGATGTTGCCGTTTTCGAATTCGACGATCGGCCAGCCGCCCTGCGATTGCGTGGTGAATCCACGCACGGTGCCGAGCGACCCGTTGACGTACTGGTGGTCGGTGTCGTTGCGCACCGCCATCACGGCCGCGCCCGTCTTGAGACACAACCGTTCGGGAGCGAGCATGTTCTTTTTGAGCCGTTCCACCAGATTCGCCGCGCCCTCGGATTCGGCGAGGTATTCGTGCGGTTCCTCCTTGATTTCGAACAGGCGCAGGTCATTAAGCGCGTCGGCCTGCCTGTTGACGGGGAACAGGTTCACCGCCTGCTGCCCGGGTTCCGGAATGGCCCCCAACCGGGTCAGCAGCACATTGCGGTCGCCATCGTCCACCGCGCCTTCGCGAATGTCGGTCAGCACGTTCAACAGCTGGCCGTCATCCTGACGATGCTGTTCGGTCAGATAGCAGACAACGGGGTTCAATTCACGCCACACCAACGATTCGGTGACGAAACCTTCGGGATTGAGTCCGGCGCGCATGTACCGCTCGCGACTGGCCAGATATTCGGCGGACGGCGCGATCAGGTCGTTGTTGCGTCCCGATACCGAAACCGGCGGCAGCTGGAAAAAATCGCCGGACAACACCACCTGCAGCCCGCCGAACGGACGTTCGTCGCGGCGGATGATGCGGCAGATCCGGTCAACCATGTCGAACAGCCACGCGTGCAGCATGGAGACCTCGTCGATGATGAGGATGTCGGCTTCCTGCAGCTTGCGTTTGCGGCGTGTGCGAACGGTTTTGACCAGATTGTCGGTCAATGCCGTGGCCAAGCCGATGCCGCTCCAGGAATGGATGGTGGTGCCGTTGATATGCGTGGCAGCGATGCCCGTGGATGCGGTGACGGCCACGGATGCGCCGTCGGCACGCGCCTGCCGTATGAATTCGTTGAGCACGTAGGTTTTGCCGGCACCGGGCGCGCCCGTCAGGAACACGCTTGCGCCGGAACCCAGAATCGCAAGCGCCTCGGATTGCCTCATTACGCCACCTTCTTTACGTCACCGCGCCCCATGCAACGAAATCGTCAGGCAACCAGCCTGTCCACAACCTTGAGCACACCGTGCTCGACGTTCGACGGCGCGATGTAGCGCGCGGCGGCCTTCAAATCGGGGTGTGCGTTGCCCATGGCGAACGACCAGTCGCCCGCCTCAAGCATGAGCAGATCGTTGAGGTAGTCGCCGAACACCGCCGTCTGCGCGGATGTGACGCCGAGCACGCGCTGCAACGCCTCGACGCCCTGCTTTTTGTCGGTTTCGATGTTCATGATGTCCACCCACAGTTTGCCGGAGACGACCACCTGGTAGTCCGCGCGCAGATGTGTGAGCTTTTCGTTGGTGAATCGTTCGGAGCCGTCAAGGTCGAGGATCGCGAGTTTCAGAACGATTTCGACGTCGCCGTCAGGGGTGTAGGCGGACGGTTCCTGCGCGAAGTCGAGCACTTCGTGCAGATCGTCCACGATGCTCAGCGCCGCGTAGTATTTGCCGACTTCATCGAGGAACGGCTTGTCGGAACGCTGCACGTATGCCGATTTGAGGCCACACACCACCAGTCCCACGTTATGCTCGCCGGAGGCAGCGGCGTCGTCGACCAGGTCGATGACGTGACGCGTGACGTCCAAATCGACGCCATGCACTTCCACGACTTTGCCGTCGAGCGCCACCACATTGCCGTTTTCCGCGATATAGGACAGTTCTCCCCCGTCGAGAATCTCCGCGGCTTTGTCGGCGAACATGTTGCGCAGCGTGGCGTATTGGCGTCCGGACGCGGGCACGAATTCGACGCCACGGCGTTTGAGCCGGGCGAGCATGGGCCAGAATCCGTCGGGGATTCGGCTTCGTTCGTCAAGTAACGTGCCGTCCATGTCGGCGACCACAAGGCGGATATCCTGCGGTTGGCCGATGGTGGTCCAATCAGCTGCGGTCATGCGGTTCCTCTCGCTGGAGTCGTGCTGTCAGTCCTTGTTGAGCAGGCTGGTTTCCTGGATTTCAGAGGCGATGGCCTTCGCCTCCGCTTCGCTCGGACCGGGCACCGGGGCCATGAACGCCTTGCGGTAGTAACGCAGTTCGTCGAGCGATTCGATGATGTCGGCGAGCGCGCGGTGGCCGCCGTTCTTCGGCGGACGGTTGAGGTAGACGGCCGGATACCAGCGGCGGGCGAGTTCCTTGAAGGTGCTCACGTCGATGGTGCGGTAGTGCAGGTTCTCCATGAGTTCCGGCATGTAGTGGTCAAGGAACTTCTTGTCGGAGCCGATGGTGTTGCCGGCGAGCAGCGGCTTGACGCCGGCCGGAGTGAATTTCCTGACGTATTCGATGACCTTGGCTTGCGCTTCGTCGAGGCTCAGACCGTGTTCCCATTCGTTGATCAGGCCGGAACGGGTGTGCATGGCGCGCACGAAGTCATTCATGTGGTCGACAGCCTTCTGACTGGGCTTGATCACATAGTCGACACCTTCGTCGAGCACGTTCAGGTCGAAGTCGGTCGGCACCACGGAAACCTCGACGAGCTCGTCGCCGCCGAAGATATCCAGGCCGGTCATCTCGCAGTCGATCCAGATCAGACGTGAGCCTTCGGACGTGTATGTTTCGCCATCGTGTGCATCTACCATCGTTGCCTCTTTCGATTGGTCCGCGGTCGCGCCCTCTGCGCAGGCCGAACATATGAAGATACCGCAGGGTAGGTACGTCGGACCGTCATCGTTGGAAAACGGTCGTTGGAAACAGGAAAGCCGTCCGCGCCCAAATGGAGGGACGCGGACGGCTGGAGCGCGCTGCCGGTTCGATGGTTCAGCGCACGAGTGCGGTATCCGGCACGGACACCCTCAGATCGGGGCATCCTGCGTGCGGTCAATCGGCCAGTTTGAGCCAAGCGCTGGTATCTTGCGGCAGCTTGCCGTCGTCGGTAAGCGGTCCTGATGTCAGCAGCACTTCGCCTTGCGGCAACGTGATCGGTTCTTCGCCGAAGTTGGTGATCGAGGCCCAGCCGTTGGCACGGCGGTACGCGATGGTGCCACCCGGGAAACCGTTGGCGCCGTCATGCGCCTTGCCGGGCTGGTCTTCCGGAAGCCATTCGAGACTCAGGTCGGTGGTCTGCAACTCATGTCGCAATGCCAGCACGCGGCGGTACAGGTTCAGCATGGAATCCGGGTCGGCCGATTCGACATCGACCGCGAAATCCTTGTACCACTTGGGTTGCGGCAGATGCGGCTCGGCCTTCGCGTCTGCCGGCGAGAATCCGAAGGAGCCGCCATGGCCGAACTCATCGTTCGGATCGTCCAGCTGCGGAGCGTCGGCCGCAGCCCACGGCAGCGGCACACGGCAGCCGTCACGGCCTTTGGTGCTGGCGGAACGGGAGGTGCGCCATGCGGACGGATCCTCCAGCTCATCCCACGGAATGTCGGCCACTTCGAACAGGCCGAGTTCCTCGCCTTGATACACGTAGGCGGAGCCGGGCAGCGCCATCTCCATCATGATCGCGGCGCGGGCGCGCTTGGTGCCGAGCGCGCGGTCCTCCCGGTATGTGGTGCCGTCGCGCAGCAGCCAGTCGAGCGGCAGTCGATGGTATTCGCCGGTCGGCACCTGGGGCAGCGCGTAGCGGGTGGCATGGCGGACCACGTCATGGTTGCTCATCACCCAAGTGGCGGTGGAACCGGACCGTTCGGCGCTTTCCAGACCTTCCTCGATGGCGAGGTGCATGTCGTCGCGGATCCAATCCTTCTTGGCGAACTCGAAGTTGAAGATCTGGCCGAGATCGTCCGGGGAGGCGTACAGATGCTGGCGGCTTGGTCGGACCCACGCCTCAGCCACGGCGAACGCCGGCGGATCGTACTCGTTGAACACCTTGCGCCACTCGTGGTAGATGTCGTGCACTTCGTCGCGGTCGATCACCGGATGGGAGCCGTCTTCGGGCTGATCGTTGGTGCACCAGACCACATAATCGTCCAGATCATCGCGGTCGAGATCCTTGGCCAGACCGTGCGCCACGTCCACGCGGAAGCCGTCGGCACCGTGGTCAAGCCAGAAACGCAGGGTTTTGATGAAATCGGCGCGCACGTCCTCGTTTTTCCAGTTCCAGTCCGGCTGTTCCTTGGTGAACATGTGCAGATACCATTGGCCGTCGGGCACGCGCGTCCATGCAGGGCCGCCGAAGTGGTTCTGCCAGTTGGTCGGCGGCTCGTCGCCGTTCGGTCCCTTGCCGTCGCGGAAGATGTAGCGGTCGCGTTCCGGCGAGCCGGGTTTCGCGGCCAACGCGGCCTTGAACCATTCGTGCAGGTTGGAGCTGTGGTTCGGCACGATGTCCACGACGATTTTGATGCCGTCGGCATGCGCGGCTTTGGCGAGCGCGTCGAAATCGTCCATGGTGCCGAGTTTCGGATCGACGTTGCGGTAGTCGTCCACGTCATAGCCGCCGTCGGCCAGCTGGGACGGGTAGAACGGGCTCAGCCAGATGGCGTCGACGCCCAGTTCCTTCAGATATCCGATTTTCTCGGTGACGCCGGCGATCTGGCCGAGGCCCTCGCCGCGGGAATCCTTGAAGGAACGTGGATACACCTGGTAGACCACGGCCTGCTTCCACCACAGCGACGGATCGTTGATTTCGGTCATGTTGTCCCCTTTCATACAAACGCTTGTGCACCGTGCGCACGTATCACAACTCCGTACGTAGAACGATTTTCGTTGATTTTCCTACGATGGTTATGTTGTGTTGTGTAGCTTCGTTGCTGTTATCGCATTGCTTGACATAATCAATAATAACGCTTGTGCAAAAAAGCGCAAACCACAGGAGGCAGAACAAGGTGGCAGCACTTCAAAAAGCCAGCAATAACAACACCTGAAGCCATGCAAGCGTTTTTACAAAAGCAGCGTGTCGTGATAGAGTGAAGCAGTCGCGGGCAACCGACCGCCCGCATAGTCCACCCTAAGGAGCCATCCGACCATGCCACGAACCACCATCGCAGACGTAGCCCAGGCAGCCGGAGTGTCCGTCTCCACCGTGTCCCGCGCGCTTCGCGGGCTCGACAGGGTCAGTCCCGAAACCAGGGAACGCATCGAGCAGGAGGCGAAGCGCCTGCATTTCTCCTTTTCGAAAAGCGCGTCGTCCCTGGCGTCCGGCAAAACCATGCGAGTCGCCGTGCTGCTGCCGAACGAAATCAGCAGCTGGTTCAACGCCCACGCCTTCGAAGGCATTTACGAGGTGATGTCGAAGGCCGGATACGACATCGTTCCTTACATCGTGTGGACGCAGGACGATTTGGATGCGTTTTTCCAAAATCTTCCGGGCAACCGCAACGTCGACGCGGTCATCGAGGCGTCATTTGACTTCGACGAGGCGAAGAAGCAGGTGCTTGGCGATCTGACCATTCCGGTGGTCGGCATGAACGCGCCGAGCACGCACGGTCTCGACGCCGGCGTCGCCATCGACGACGAGGCTTCCATGGCGACGATTGTACGGTTCCTCAAATCGTTAGGGCATAAGACGCTCGCCTACATCGAACAGCCCATCAACACCACGCCGTTCGTCTGCTCCGACAGGCTGCGCAAGAAGGGATTCAGCGAAGCCTCACAAGCTTGCGGTTACGCGGATGAAGACATCATCGTCATGCCGTCACTATCCCATATCGATGCTCGCAGCGAGCAGGACATCTATTCCGGCATCGTCGCGCAGCTGCTCAGCGCTCCAAAGCAGCCGACCGCCATCTGCGTCTCCGTCGACGCCGTGGCCGCTCCCCTGCTGAAGGAGCTGCGGCGCATGGGATGGCGCGTGCCACAGGACGTGTCGCTGGTCGGATTCGATGATGACGACACCGCCACCGCATTGGATCTGACCACCATGCATCAGGATCCGGCGGAAATCGGCCGTATCGCTGCACGTAAGACGCTTGCGCTGCTCAATGGCGAGACGCTTGACGAGCCGTTCACCGTCATGCCGACGTCGCTGGTGCTGCGTGGCACCACGGAACGCGTAAGTTGACGTTCATACGGTGCCATCGACATGGCTCAATTAACTAAACGTCACTAGACCAATAGCTGCCGAAAACGCACGAAACCCGTCCAGCGGCATTCCTGCCACCGGACGGGTTTCGTATTATCTAGCGTTTAGTCGCGTCATATGCGTTTCGCGCGGTATTCGCCAATCACTGACGGCCGGAGTAGTTCGGCGCCTCGGCGGTCATGACGATGTCGTGCGGATGGGATTCGCGCAGGCCAGCGTCGGTGATGCGGATGAAGCGGCCACGTTCCGGCATTTCGGAGATGTTGTGCGCGCCAATGTAGAACATGGACTGGTGCAGGCCGCCGATCATCTGGTACAGCACGGCGTTGAGCGGTCCGCGGTACGGCACTTCGCCTTCGACACCTTCCGGAACGACCTTGTCGTTGGAGGTGACGTCGGCCTGGAAGTAACGGTCCTTGGAGTAGGACTTCTTGCCACGCGGAGCCATGGCGCCCAGGGAGCCCATGCCACGGTACAGTTTGTACTGCTTGCCGTGCAGGAGCACCTTCTCGCCCGGAGCTTCCTCGCAGCCCGCGAGGGTGCCGCCGAGCATCACGGAGGATGCGCCGGCCACGAGGGCCTTGGCGATGTCGCCGGAGTAGTGGATGCCACCGTCGGCGATGCACGGCACGCCAGCGGCGCGGCAGGCCTGGGCGGCCTCGTACACGGCGGTGAGCTGCGGGACGCCGACACCGGCGACCACGCGGGTGGTGCAGATGGAGCCCGGGCCGACGCCGACCTTGACGGCGTCGACGCCGGCGTCGATCATGGCCTGCGCACCCTGGCGGGTGGCGACGTTGCCGCCGATGATGTCCACGCCATTGAACGCGGAATCGGACTTCAGGCGGCGAATCATGTCGAGAGCCAGCTTGGCCTCACCGTTGGCGGTGTCGACCACGAGCACGTCCACGCCGGCTTCCATCAGAGCGGAAGCACGGTTGTAGGCGTCGCCCAGGAAGCCGATGCCTGCGGCGACGCGCAGACGGCCCTGCTCATCCTTGGTGGCGTCCGGATACTGTTCGGTCTTGACGAAATCCTTGACGGTGATCAGACCGGTCAGGTGGCCTTCGGAATCGACCAGAGGCAGCTTCTCGACCTTGTGCTTGGCCAGCAGGTCGTGCGCGTCTTCCTTGGAGATGTCGGACGGACCGGTGATGAGGTTCTCGCGGGTCATGACCTCGGAGACCTTCAAACGGTCGTAATCCTCGGAAGCGATGAAACGCATGTCACGGTTGGTGATGATACCGACGAGCTTGCTGTCCTTGTCCACGACCGGCAGGCCGGAGATGTGGAAACGGCCGCACAGCTTATCGAGATCGGCGAGGGTCACGTCCGGGCTCACGGTGAGCGGATCGCTGATCATGCCGGATTCGGAACGCTTGACGATGTCGACCTGGGCGGCCTGGTCGTCGATGGAAAGGTTGCGGTGCAGCACGCCGATGCCGCCGTTGCGAGCCATGGCGATGGCCATGTCGGATTCGGTGACGGTGTCCATCGCGGCGGAGATCGCCGGGACCTTCATCGTGATGTTGCGTGTGAGATGGGTGGTGGTGTCCACTTCGGACGGAATGACGTCCGTCTCGTTCGGCAGCAGCAGCACATCGTCATAGGCGAGGCCAAGCTGGGCGAAAATCGGAGGAAGTGGGGCGAACGTGGAATCTGCATTCATATCAGGAATTGTAGCCATAGACCCACTATATGAACGTGGGCTGACTTACTGCGACACGGCGCGAAAAGCCGAAATTATCAATCGTAATAAAAGCTGCTTATATCGTTTGGCAAAGCGTTTCATCAGTTTTTCTTGCGATTGCGCCGGACGGACGATCAGCGTCCACCGCGCGTTTTGTCGCCGCGCGCGCGTCCGACCGACGCGTGTTGCGCATCGGTTCCGGAGATTGCGTTTTCCTCACGGATTTCGGGAATGCGGTGTTTCAGATACGGGTACATCGTGGCGACCGTCAGCAGCGCCGCCGCAATGAGGAAGCCAATCAGCACATACTGCGCTTTGAAGAACAGAATCATGATCGAGCCGAATGCGATCAGCGACGCCCACCCCCAGAGAATCAGCACCGCGCCCTGCACGGTGTGTCCGATGCGCAGCATGCGGTGGTGCAGGTGCATGCGATCGGGATGCATCGGCGACTGGCCTTTGCTCAACCGCCGCACAATCGCAAGACACATGTCGAGGATCGGCAGGAACAGCACCAGCATCGGCAGCAGAATCGGCATGAACACCGGCAGATAGATGCTGGTATGGATGGACGCCGGATCGAGACGGCCCGTCATGACGATCGACGCGCAGGTGATCAGATAGCCAAGCAGCATGGAACCGGAGTCGCCCATGAACAGTTTCGCAGGATGCCAGTTATGCAGGATGAAGCCGACGCAGGTGCCGACCATGGCGATGTCGATCAGCGTCGCCATGGATGCGTACGACGGCGAGCTTCTTGCGATGATGTACGAATAGATGGCGAAGGCGATGCCGCCGATCGCGACGATGCCCGAAGCGAGGCCGTCAAGACCGTCCACGAAGTTGACCGCGTTGATGGACGCGACGATAAGGAACGCGGTGATGGCCATCGACAGGCTCGGCGACGCGGTGACGAGCGAGCCGAGAGGCAACGAGATGATCTGCAGGCCGCCCCAGGCCACAAACACAGAGATGAGCAGCTGACCGGCGAGTTTGAGCATCCAGTCAAGGTCCCACAAATCGTCGGCCATGCCCAGCAGGCTGATCATAATGGCGCCGGCTAGAATCACCCATGCCTGATGCGATTGGGCGAACAGGCCTTCGATGAAAGGGATGCGAGAGGCGAACAGCATGGCCACGGTGAAGCCGATAAGCATGCCCAGTCCACCCATGCGTGGCGTCGGCACGGTATGCACGTCGCGTGCACGCACTTCGCCGACTGCGCCGATTTCGATGGCGATGTGCCGGATCAGCGGCGTGAGCAGATAGGTGACGCCACCTGCGACCGCGGCAATGAACAGGTAGATTCTCATGCGCCCAAAGCACCGCCATTCAGTGTTAAAGCCTTACGGATGACCAGCTCGCGAATCACTCCCTCCCGAAGAATCGCGATGCCGTCGCGCTCGTGCGGGTCGGCTGCAACCACCGTGGACGACACATGTCCCGGAGTCGCTCCCCCGTCCAAATACAGATCCACCGCATCTCCCAGCGCGTCCGCGGCTTCCTGCACCGTTTGTGCGCTTTCCTCGCCGGAACGGTTGGCGCTGGTGGCGGCCAACGGCCCGGTGGCTCGCAGAATACGCAGCGCGACCGCGGAATTGGGGATGCGCACGCCCTGTGTGGCTTTGCCGGTTGTCGGATCATGACGCAACGTGGCAAGCGAACAGTCGTCTTCCGCTTCCGCTATCGGCGAAAAAGCGCCCGGCATGAACATGACGGCCAGACGGTTGAGCGGCACCGGCAAGGTCAGATGCAGCTTCTCCATGCTTTCGATTGACGGCAGCAACACCTGCAACGACTTGTATTTCGGTCGTTGTTTGGCTGCGAACACCTTGCGGATCGCCTCGATGTTACGCGGATCGCAGGCGACGCCGTACACCGTGTCAGTGGGGATGACCACCAATCCGCCATCATGGATGATTTCAACGGCCCGGGCAAGGGATTCGTCGTTTACTGTGCAAATCTCGCTCATGACACCTCCCTTTCAGCCAGTCAACTTACCTATTGTAAGGCATGGCTCGATGGCGCGCCCGAATGGAGGGAACACGACCGGCGAATATTCCATCGGATATAGAAAAAGCCCTGTCGGTTTGGATGCGTCCAAGCCGACAAGGCGGATACGGCACGAATCAGGCGCCCAGATACGCCTTGCGCACCTGCTCGTTGTTGAGCAGTTCCTTGGCGTCGCCTTCCATCGTGATACGGCCGGTTTCCAGCACGTATGCGCGGTCGGCGATCGACAGCGCCATCTTGGCGTTCTGCTCGACCAGCAGAATCGTGATGCCCTGCTCGTGCAGCTTGCGGATGATGGAGAAGATCTCCTTGACGAGCTTCGGGGACAGGCCCATGGACGGCTCGTCCATGAGGATCGTCTTCGGATGGCTCATCAGCGCGCGGCCCATCGCCAGCATCTGCTGCTCGCCGCCGGACAACGTGCCGGCCTTCTGGTTACGGCGTTCCTTCAGACGGGGGAACAGGCCGTAGACCATGTCGAGGTCCTTCTTGAGGTCCGACTGGTCCTTCAGGCTGAACGCGCCCATCTCCAGGTTCTCTTCGACGCTCATGCGTGTGAAGACGTGGCGCCCTTCCGGAATGTGCGCCATACCGAGGGTCACGATCTTGTTGTTGTGGGTTTTCAGCAGATCCACTCCGTTGTACATCATGGAACCGGATTTCGCCGGTACCAGACCGGTGATGGTGTGCAGCGTGGTGGTCTTGCCTGCGCCGTTCGCGCCGATCAGGGACACGATCTCGCCGTCGTTGACGGTGAAGCTGATGTCCTTGACGGCTTCGATGGCACCGTACGAAACGGAAAGGTTCTTGACTTCCAGCATCAGGCTTCCTCGCTTTCGTGCTTGGCATCGTCGCTGTCGGTATCGTCGTCGGAACCCAGGTATGCGGAGATGACCTGCGGGTTGTTGGCGATCTCGTCCGGCGCGCCGGCGGCGATGGTGCGTCCGTAGTCGAGCACCTGGATGCGCTGGCAGACGTTCATCACCAGGCTCATGTCATGCTCGATCAGCAGGATGGCGATGCCGAAGCGGTCGCGGATGGTGTTGATGCAGTTGAGCAGGTCCTCGGTCTCCGTCGGGTTCATGCCTGCTGCCGGCTCGTCGAGCAACAGCAGTTTCATGCCGGTGGCGAGGGCGCGGGCGATTTCCAGCTTGCGCTGGGCGCCGTACGGCAGGTTCGCCGCTTCGGTTTCGGCCAGGCCTTCTAGTCCGAAGATCTTGAGCAGGTCGATGGCTTTGGCGTGCATCTCGCGTTCCTGCTTCCAGAATTTCGGCGTGCGGAAAATCGCGCCGCCCATGTGGTAGCTGAACGATTCGTTGAATGCGACCAGCACGTTCTCCTCCACGGTCATCTGGCCGAACAGGCGGATGTTCTGGAAGGTTCTGGCGATGCCGGCGCGCACCACCTGGTACGTCTTCTTGCCGTTCATGCGTTCGCCGTCCAGGAAGAACTCGCCTTCCGTGGGCTGGTACACGCCGGTCAGCAGGTTGAACACGGTGGTTTTGCCGGCGCCGTTCGGGCCGATCAGGCCGACGAGCTCGCCGGAGTTGATGGTCATGTTGAAGTCGGATACGGCTTTGAGGCCTCCGAAGGTGATGCCGAGATGTTCGGCTTTCAGGATGGGCTCGCTCATGCCTGCGCCTCCTTGGTGTCGGCGGCCGTCTCGACGGTTTCGTCCGTCTTGGCGGTGTCCTTGGCTGCCTTGGCGGTGGATTCAGCCTGCTTCGACTTGCCGTGCGCCTTGACCTTCATCGGGTAGAACAGCTTGTTGATGGTCTTGGTCAGGGAGAATTCCCAGTTGCCGAAGATGCCCTGCGGGCGGAAGATCATGATGAGCACCAGCGCCACCGAGTACACGAGCATGCGGTAGGTGGAGAAGGCGCGCAACAGCTCCGGCAGGATCGTCAGCGCGATGGCGGAGACGATGGAACCTGTCAGCGAGCCCATGCCGCCGAACACGACCATGATCACGTAGTTGATCGACTGCAGCCATCCGGCCATCGCGGGGTTCAGCGAGCCGATGTACTGGGCGAAGATGCCGCCGGCGATGCCCGCGAAGAACGCGGAGATAGCGAACACGAGCACCTTCATGTAGGTGATGTTGATGCCGGACGCGCTTGCCGCGATCTCGTCGTCGCGGATGGCCTTGACGGCACGGCCGTAACGGGAGCGGGCGAACATGAACAGCAGCACGACGGTAACGACGGTGATCCAGAACACGACGTACAGGTTGGCGAGTCGGTCGATGCCGATCAGCGCCTGGCCGGCCGCGCCCTTGTCGAGGCCCATGCCGCCGGCGACCTTCAGGTTCTGGATGATCACGCGGATGATTTCGCCGAAGCCCAGCGTGATGATGGCGAGGTAATCGCCATGCAGACGCAGTGCCGGAATGCCGACCAGGATGCCGAAGATGCAGGCGACCACGCCGCCGGCGAGCGTCGTCAGCAGGAATCGCAGCGTCGGATCCATCGCAACGCCGTTGGCGACGAGCAGCTTGCTCAGCAGGGCCGCGCTGTACGCGCCGATCGCTTCGAAGCCGCAGCAGCCCAGCGTCAGCTGGCCGAGCACGCCGATGGTGAGGTTCAGCGACGTGGTCATGATGATGGCGATGCAGCTTGTCATCATGATGCCCTTGATGTAGGTGCTGGCCATGCCGGATTCGCATACGCCCATCAGAATGCCGAACAGCACGACGATGCCGACCGCGCACATCAGATAGGACTGTTTGGTGGAAAGCATTGATTTCTTCATGAGGTCACACCTTCTCGGTTTCCGGTTCGCCCATCAGGCCGGACGGCTTGACCAGGAGCACGATGATGAGGATGCCGAACACAATGGCGTCGGAGAACGCGGACGTGATCACGCCGCTGGTGATGGTGCCGATGTACGCCTTGGTCAGGCTTTCGACCACGCCGATCACCAGACCGCCGACCATGGCGCCCGGGATGGAGCCGATGCCGCCGAGCACGGCCGCGACGAAGGCCTTCAGGCCCAGCATCGCGCCCATCATCGGGGACACCTGCGGATAGGAAACGCAGTACATCAGCGATGCGACGGCGGCGAGGCCCGAACCGATGGCGAACGTGAGCGTGATGGTGGAGTTCACGTTGATGCCCATCAGGATCGAGGCCTCCTTGTCTTCGGAGACCGCGCGCATGGCCTTGCCCTGCTTGGTGTAGGTGACGAACAGCTGCAGCGCGACCATGATGATCACGCCGAGCACGATGGTGATGATGGTCGCGCCGTCGATCTTCAGTTTGCCGATCGCCAGCGTCGGAATCTGGATGATGGTGGGCACGGTCTGGTAGTCGGCGCCGAAGATGGCCTGGGAGCCGTTCTCCAGCAGAAGGCTCATTGCGATTGCGGTGATGAGGGCCGTCATGCTGTTGCCCTTTTCACGAACCGGCTTGTATGCGGCCCTCTCCACGATGACGCCCACCGCCACGCACATGAGGATCGCGGGGATGACGGCCACCCATGCGGGCAGGCCGAATGCGACGATCGCCGGAATGGTAAGCATCAGCACGTAGGAGCCGACCATGATGAAATCGCCGTGTGCGAAGTTGATCAAACGAATGATGCCGTACACCATGGTGTAGCCGAGTGCCACGAGCGAGTACACGCTGCCGATCTTCAGACCGTTGAAGATCTGACTGATGAACATGATGATCTGATCGCCCATCATTCCTCCTTTCAAAAGTTGATGATGCCGGACTTTTGACATAACCGTCCGGCTTGGCCGCTGAAGAAGCCCAGCGGCTGAATATGGTTATTTTCGTCTTGATACGCGAAAGGGAGAGAACCGGTTTCCCGGTCCCCTCCTCTTCACAGATTCAGGCTTTCAGGCAAGCGACGCTCACTTGGCGGGCTGAATGGTGGTCTTGTACTGCGGCTTGCCGTCCTTGAGCTCAAGCACGACGACGGACTTCTTCGGGGAGCCCTTCTTGTCGAGCGTGAAGTTGCCGGTCACGCCTTCGAAGCTCATGCCGGCGATGGCGTTGCGCACGCCTTCGCGGGTGGCGTTCTTGCCGGCCTTCTCGATGGCCTGCTTCATCATGTACACGGAGTCGTAGCCCAGTGCGGTGAAGGTGTTCGGATCGGCGTTCTTGTTGGCCTTCTTGTAGGACTTGATGAAGTCCTGTACCTTGGCGTTGGAGGTGTCGTCCGGAGAGTAGTGGGTGGTGTAGAGCACCTTGTTGTACAGCGACTTGTCGTCGGTCATCTTCAGGCCGTCGTAACCGTCAGGACCCATCACATAGCCCTTGTAGCCGACGGAGCGGGCCTGCGGGATGATGTACGGGCCAGCGACGGAGTAGTAGTACGGAGCGTACAGGAACTCGGCGCCAGCGGCCTGGATCTTCTGCAGCTGGGAGGAGTACTCGGTGTCGTCGGCGCTGGAGGAGTTCTCTTCGGCCACGACGTCAAGGCCGGCCTTCTTGGCGGCAGCGGCGAAGGCCTTGCCCACGCCGGAGGAGTACGGATCGCCGGTGCCGTACAGCACGGCGACCTTCTTGACCTTCAGGGTCTCGGCTGCGAACTTGGCAGCGATCTCACCCTGGTAGGAGTCCTTGAAGCAGGTGCGGAACATGTAGCCACCGGTCTCGATGGAGTCGGAGGTGGCGGCCGGTGCGATGGCCGGCAGCTTGGACTGGTCGGCCAGCGGAGCCACTGCCGCGGTGGTGGAGGAGATGGTCGGGCCGACCACGCCGAGCACGCTGTTGTCGCCGGCGAGCTTGTTGAAGGCGTTGGAGGCTTCGGTGGCGTCGCCCTTGTCGTCCATGGACTCGAGCTTGACCTTCTTGCCGTTGATGCCGCCCTTGGCGTTGATCTCATCCACAGCCAGCTTGAAGCCGGCGACCTCGGCCTCGCCGTATGCGGCGGCGGTGCCGGAGTTGGTGGTGACGGAGCCCAGCGTGATGGTATCGCTGTTGGCCGCGCTACCGTTGGAGCTGCTGGAATCGTCCATGCTGCCGCCGGAGCAGGCAGCGAGGGACATCGACATTGCGCCTGCCGCGATCAGGGCGACGCACTTGGCGGAGAACTTCGCGTTCATTCCGTTCTTCCTCTTTTCTTGAAAACGCTGCACATTCCTTTCAACGCGCACCTTGGAAAAAATCATGTTCATCTCAACCCCCGTGCGCGGAACCACGGCGACCACTCATGACGGACGCCCGTTCTCTCTCTGTGCATTCCGATTGTTCTTTATAGCCTGACGGACGGCGGCCTGCATAAAATGTTCTTATAGTGAGACTCAACTTCTGGTTATATCCCCGTCAGCATGGCGCAAAAGAATATAAGTTACTGTGCCGGCTGTTTTTCCGCCGTCAGATAACGTGGCCGTCCGGTGTAGTCGTTATGCACGGTAACGTCGACGAAGCCGCAGGTTCGTGCGAAGGCGGCAAGCCGCTCCCCCTGCGTGATGTCGTGCTCCATCACCATAAGTCCACCCGCACGAAGCAGTTTCGCCGCGCGTGCGATGATGCGTTCCGGAATGAGCGTGCCATCCGCCGAACCGCCGTATAGCGCCAGATCGGGATCATAATCGCGCACTTCCGGCTGTTCGGGAATGTCGGCAAGCGGCACGTACGGCGGATTGGTGAGCACGATGTCGATGGTGCCGTCAAGTTGGCTTAGCGTCGGCATTTGCGTGGCGTCGGCGATGTCCAGATGATAATTGCCGGCGATTGCGGAATACCGTTTCGCGGTCTCGTCGAGGTTGCGCCGCGTCCACTCGGCGGTCGTAGCGCTTTTCTCGACGGCCCACACCTCGCTGCCCGGCACTTCCGAAGCGAAGGCGAGGCCGATCGCACCGCTGCCGGCGCACAGATCGACCACTTTGGCGCGGTACATGCCGCTTCTGGTGGCCCAGTCGACGCCTTCCTGCACGACCAGTTCGGTTTCCGGACGTGGAATGAACACGCCTGGACCGACTTTCAAATCAAGGTAGCGAAACGGCGCATGGCCGGTGATGTGCTGCAACGGCTCGCGTTTGACACGACGGGCCAGCATGGTCTGGAAACGTTCCATAGCCGGTTCCGCATCTTCTTTTTCGGCCAGACGTTCGACGCCATCGCCCATAAGCATGGCTTTGTCCACGTGCTGCAGGTCCGTGCGGAACGCTTCAGCGAGCAGCAGTTTGGCGTCGTGCTGCGGAGTGTCGACGCCCGCCGCGCGTAGTTCGTCCGCGGCGGAACGCACCGTTTCGAATACCGTCGCCACCCAATCGCCTTACTTCTGGTTGGCGAGACGATCGGCTTCGTCCGCCTGGATGTCGCTGTCGATCACGGCCTGCAGATCGCCGTCGAGCACGGCGTCGAGGTTGTACGCCTTGTAGTTCGTGCGATGGTCGACGATGCGGTTTTCCGGGAAGTTGTACGTGCGGATACGTTCCGAACGGTCCAGCGAGCGCACCTGGGAATGGCGCATATCGGCGGCCTCGGCGGCCTCCTGCTCGTGTTTCATGGCCAGCAGGCGGCTCTTCAGAACGCGCAGTGCCGCCGCGCGGTTCTGGATCTGGCTCTTCTCGTCCTGCATGTTCACGGTGATGCCGGTGGGGATGTGCGTCATGCGGACCGCGGAATACGTGGTGTTCACGGACTGTCCGCCGGGGCCGGAGCTCATGAAGATGTCGATTTTGAGGTCTTTCGGATCGATTTCGATCTCATCGTCGTCCTCGTCGGCTTCCGGGAAGACGATCACGCCGGCGGCGGAAGTCTGGATACGTCCCTGCGATTCGGTGACGGGGATGCGCTGCACGCGGTGCACGCCGCCTTCGTACTTGAGGGAAGCCCACACGCCGTCCTCCGGCGCCGGAGTGCCTTTGGCGCGGATGGCCAGCTGCACGTCCTTGACGCCACCCAGCTCGGTGGTGTTCTCGCTTTGCACGGTGACCGACCAGCCGCGCTTTTCCGCGTATCGCATGTACATACGCAGCAGGTCGCCGGCGAACAGCGCCGCTTCCTCACCACCGGTGCCGGCCTTGATCTCCATGATCGTGTCACGCGCGTCATCGGGGTCACGCGGAATCAGCGCGGTGCGCAGCTTCTCTTCGGCCGCGGGCAGCTCGCCTTCCAACCGCTTGGCCTCTTCGGCGAAATCGGGATCTTCGGACGCCATCTCGCGGGCCGCCTCCAGATCGTCCTTCACCTGCTTGTATGCGGTGTAGGCGGAGACGATGGCACCCAGTTCGGCGTGGCGCCGACCCAGCTTGCGCATCTTGTCGGGATTGGATGCGACCTCCGGCTCGGCCATCTGCTGTTCGATATTGTGGTATTCCTCAAGCGCGGTGACGGCCGCGGGGAATTGTTCGTCTGCCAATGTACGCCTTTTCTTCGTATCTGCGCTTCAGCGGAATCACTCGTCGCTGAACCTTACTCAACCTGTCCATCATATAAGGTGGCGCGGAAGTGCGGTCGTCGGAGGTGGGCGACGGCACGTCGGTAACGAAAAACGCCAGCCCACGAATGGACTGGCGTTTTCATTGCCTAAGCAATAAGACTCACTTGGCCTTCTTGCCGTAACGCTTCTCGAAGCGAGCCACGCGGCCACCGGTGTCGAGGATCTTCTGCTTGCCGGTGTAGAACGGGTGGCAGTTGGAGCACACGTCGACGGTCATGTGATCGCCGTTGTAGGTGGAACGGGTGACGAAGGTGTTGCCGCAAGAGCAGGTGACCTGCACTGCGTGGTAATCAGGATGGATACCCTGCTTCATAGTTTGTCTCCTAGAGATTCGGGGGACCCGGGTCGCATTGCCCCGATGGCAAGGCGTGAACCGGATAACCTTATGAAGTGTAGGCGATGGCCGGGACACGGTATGCGCCGTCGCACGCAGGGCGTACGGACTGCAATCCGCGGATATGCAAAGGACCCGCCGCTTCCGGCAGGTCCGCATGTGCCCTCGCTGGGACTTGAACCCAGGACAAACACCTTATAAGGGTGCTGCTCTAACCAACTGAGCTACGAGGGCAACGGGAGGAAGTATACCCCAACCTCTGCCCGATTGCGGCAGCGTCGACAGATGACCATTGGAAGACCGACGGCAACACGCCAGCAAATCGTTATTTATAAGTTTATAAACAACGTGCTAACCTATTAATTAAATCAATGGACGATACACCCATACAGTACACCTCGTCACAGCCATTTCACCGGCGAAAGGACACCCATGCGCTACGGTCATTTCGATGATGCCGCAAAGGAATACGCGATTGAAACCCCGGCGACTCCCCTGCCGTGGATCAACTACCTTGGCAACGAGGACTTCTTCTCGCTGATTTCCAACACCGGCGGCGGCTACAGCTTCTACAAGGACGCCAAACTACGCCGCATCACCCGCTACCGGTATAACAACGTGCCGGCAGACAACGGCTCCCGCTGCTATTACCTGAGCCTGATGGACTCCGATTCCGCCGATGCCAAGCCGGTCGAAACCTGGTCGCCGACCTTCCTTCCGCGCAAGACCCCGCTTGATTCCTACAAGTGCCGTCAAGGCATCGGCTACACCGTGTTCGAAGCTTCCAAGCGAGGCATCGAATCCAAGCTCACCGCCTTCGTGCCGCTGCACACCAATGCGGAAATCAATCGGCTCGACGTGACGAACACCACCGACGAGCCGGCCGTCATCGACGTGACCGGCTCCGTGGAATGGTGCCTGTGGAATGCCGTGGACGACTCGTCCAACTTCCAGCGCAACCTGTCCACCGGCGAGGTGGAGATCGAACGCGAAACCGATGCCACGCTGCTGTACCACAAGACCGAATTCAAGGAGCGCCGCAACCATTACGCGTTCTACGGCGTCAACGCGCCCGTCGTCGGTTTCGACACCAGCCGCGACGAGTTCCTCGGCCAGTTCAACGGCTGGGACACCCCGCAGGCCATCGCCGAAGGCAAGGCTCACGATTCCGTGGCGCACGGCTGGTTCCCGATCGCCGCCAACCGCGTGCGTCTGGAACTCCAGCCGGGCGAAACCGCATCGCTCGTGTTCATGCTGGGCTATATCGAAGTGGCCAAGGACCAGAAATGGGAGGATCCGAACGATCCGGCCAAGGTCGGCATCATAAACAAGAAGCCGGCCCATGAGCTGTTCCGCCGTTTCGCCACCGTCGAACAGGTCGAAGCCGCCTTGAAGGAGCTCAACTCCTACTGGTCCGAACTGCTGACCACCTACAGCGTCGATTCCGGCGACGAAAAGCTCGACCGTATGGTCAACATCTGGCACCAGTACCAGTGCATGGTCACGTTCAATATGTCCCGTTCCGCCTCCTACTACGAGTCGGGCATGGGACGCGGCATGGGCTTCCGCGATTCCAACCAGGACCTGCTTGGCTTCGTGCATCTCATTCCGGAACGCGCACGCGAGCGCATCATCGACATCGCCTCCACCCAAATGGAGGACGGTTCCGCATGGCATTCCGCTCATCGGCCGCGCCGACTGGAATGATTGTCTGAACCTCAGCTGTTTCTCCGATACTCTGGGCGAAGGCTTCCAGACCGTGGAGAACAACGACACCGGCGTCGCCGAATCCGTGTTCATCGGCGGCATGTTCGTGCTGTACGGCAGCCAATATGCCGACATCCTCGAGCATTATGGACGTCTGGCCGGCATGTCCGACGCCGAAATCGCGTCCGAGGCGGCCAACGTGCGCGCCGAAATCGGCCAGGTTTCCAAGGCCGTCAAAACCGCCGGCTGGGACGGCGAATGGTTCGTGCGCGCCTACGACGCCTACTCGTGCAAGGTCGGCACGCATGAGGACACCGAAGGCCAGATCTACATCGAACCGCAGGGCATGTGCGTGATGGCCGGCATCGGCCTCGATGACGGCAAGGCGCAGCAGGCGCTGAAGCCCGTCAAGGAACGCCTGACCTGCGATTGGGGCACCGCCATCCTCGCACCCGCCTACTCCACCTACCGCATCGAATTGGGCGAAATCTCCTCCTATCCGCGCGGATACAAGGAAAACGGCGGCATCTTCTGCCACAACAACCCGTGGATCTCCATCGCCAACGCCATCGCCGGCAATGACGACGAGGCATTCGCCGTCTACCAGCGCAACTGTCCGGCGTATGTCGAGGACAAGTCCGACGTGCGCAAGGTGGAACCGTACGTCTTGTTTTAAGCCGTTTCGCCGCGCATCCGCGGAAGAAGGTTCCACGATCGCCATATACCCGCCGTGCGATCGCGGAAAACCATACGGCGAGCCCAACCAGTACAGTTACAGCGGTAGGAAAAGAATGGGCCGTGCCACACGGCCATGACCACGGAGCCACAGGAGAGACGGCATGAGCGTTGCAGCATGGAATCGTTTTCTGCAGGAGCAGGACAATTGGCCCGCGGCGTCGCAGGTCAACGATTCAGCCTCCTATGGCACGCAGGCGCGCAATGCGCTGGCCGGCAGGACCTTTGAGAAGAAGAAGCGCATGAGCCAGGAGGAACGGCATCTGCAGATTCTTCAGGCGGCAGTGAAAACCCTTGCCACCAAAGGCTTCTGGGGTATGAGCCTGCAGGACATAGCCGACGAGATCGGCATCACCGAGGCGGCGCTCTACCATTACATTTCGTCGAAGGATGACCTGCTCAACATGGTGTTGTCGGAATGCTACGACACCCCCGACGCCGACGAGTACAATGCGGTGACCGCCGCCGTGACCGACAACGACGGTCATCGCGTGTATTTCTACCCCCGTTACTGTCTGAACATCGCACTGTACAATCTGCAGCGTCCGGAATTGGTGCAGTTGTATTCGGTGCTCAACGGCGAAGCGCTCAGTCCGACGCATCCGGCGCATAATTTCTTCATCGGCCGCCATATGCGCAATTGGGAGATGATCTGTTCGATGAACTGGATCCTGCCGACCGGCGTGGACGAGGAACGTTTCTACGACCTGTATACGCTGGCGATGAGCGCGATGGACGGTCTGCAATACCGTTGGCTGGGCGACGATTCGATGAATCTGCTTGAGGAATGGATGTCGATTTCCGACATCATCTTCCCGCCAAGCGAATGGGCCGGCTTCACCGATCCAAGCGAATACGACCCCGCCCCAGACCGCTGCCTGCTGCCGTTCACCTTATCGGCACGTCAGTAAGGCCGCCGACTTCCGTTTCGAAGGCGTAGTATGCGCCGATAAGGCCCGCGTTGTTCGTGTGGCGGCAACGTTTGACGGATGTGCGGAAATCGCCCCACTGCGGAATCCTGTCGAGCGCCGCGTTCACCATCGGCAAGAGCTGCTGTTCACGGCAGATACCGCCGCCGAGCAGTATGCATTCCGGATCGGTGGCTGCGGCGGTGTTGAAAATGGCGATCGCCAGGTAATCAATCCATTCGTCAACGATCTTGCGCACGCGCGGCTCGTCAAGCCTGCGGAACAGGGTGGCGGGCACGATGGAACCGGTCGGCACGTCGAATTCCTTGGCGTAGTCCTCGGCCAGCACGATGGTGGACAAATAGTTCTGCATGGTGTTGAACCCGCCGGTTTCATAGTTCGGAATCATCATGCCGAGCTCGCCCGCACGCCAATCCTTGCCACGGCGAATCCTGCCATCCAAAAACAGCGCGCCGCCGATGCCGGTGTCGATGGTGATCAGCGCGAAATCGTCGAGTTTGACGGCGTTGCCGGAGAGTTTTTCCGCCATGGCCGCGCAGTTCGCGTCGTTCTCCATCCAGGTCGGCACCGGCTTGTCAAGATATTCCTGCAGTTCCTTGCCGATCTCATGCTTGTACAGCATGCCCAACGCGCCGGCGGTGACGGCAACCTGTTTGCTGACGTCGATGAATCCCGGCACGCTCATGGCGATGCCGTCAAGCGGCGCGCGTTGGCCGTTGACGATGTGCGCGAACGCCTGGTAGAAAGATTCCACGCTGTCGACCGGCGTGGCGATGGTGCCGGGGATGCCCATCCGGCCATCCTCGAACACCATGTAACGCGTGAAGAATGTGCCGATCTCGAACGCAAGAATGCGCCTCTTCGCAGTCATATCGCTATCTAACCTGTCTTCAATAGAGTTCAAAACCTGTGACCAGTATAGCGTCCGGCGACTTGCGCGGGCGTATTCGGTCGCGTCTGGCGCCTTCGCGGTGGATGATGCTGGCCACGATCTCGCCCTTGGCATCAACCGCGTCGCCATGCACTTCGATGGTCTCGTCCGGCGCGAGCGCGTCGATTTCCTCCACCCATACGCCCATCAGGTCGCGCAATTTGCCGGGATAGCCGCCCGGCACCACGAGGTCGTGTTCGTCGTGGATGCCGGCCATGTAGCCGGTTATGAAGCTGCCGCCTTCGGATACGTAGGATTCCAGCGTTTCGGCGACGCCCGGCAGCACGGTGATGAGGGCGGGCGCGACCACCAGATCGTATTGTTTGAGCTTGTCGAGAGGCGTGGTGCTTTCGATGATGTCGACGGGCACGTTGCGTCGCCAGAACGCGCGATAGAAGCGGTGCACTTCGTTCGGATAGGAGAATCCGGCGGTTGGTCCGACGCAGCCTTCGAGAGACCAGTAGCTTTGCCAGTCGAACATGATGGCGACTTTCGCACGGATTTCCGATCCCATGATCCGCTTGCCGATGCGGTCCAGTTCCCCGCCGAGCGCCGTGGTCTCCTTGAAGACACGCGACTGTTCGGTGCCATCGTGCGCGATGACCGCGCCATGGAATCGTTCGCAGCCGCCGATCGACTGCTTCATCTGGAAGAACTGCACGGTGTCCGCGCCATGCGACACGGCCTGCCAGCTCAGCTTGCGCACTTCGCCGGGACGCTTGACTTTGCAGAACGGGAACCAGTTCTGCTGGTTCGGGGTCTGTTCCATCAGCATGAACGGCTTGTTGCCGCCGATGCCGCGCATCAGGTCGTGGCACATGGCGGTGAAGCTCGGCGGAGTGTCCATGCCCGGATAGTTGTCCCAGCTGACCACGTCCATTTCCTTGGCCCATTCGAAATAGTCGAGGTCTTTGAACGTGCCCATGAGGTTGGTGGTGATCGGCGTGGCCGCGTCGTAAGCACGGATCGCGTCGCGCTCGTTCGTATAGCAGGCCAGCTGCGCCTGGTTTTGGAAACGACGGTAGTCCATCTGCAGGCCGGAGACCACGCATTTGGCGTCGCTGATGCCGTCGCCGTAGCTGACGGGCGGCACCACGTCGCCCCAATCGTAGATGGTGTGGCTCCAGAAATTGGCGCAACACGGAGCGCTGGACAAATATCATCTCTATTTATATACTTATAAATAGCTGTTCAAGGAGGATCATGAAATTCAACACCAACGCCCCGTTCTGGCAGTTCATGAACACGTTGGCGCGCTTCACCGCGCTGAATCTCGTCTACCTGGTCACCCTGATTCCGATCATCACCATCGGCCCGGCCCGCGCCGCCCTGTACAGCACGATGTTCGCCTATGACGAGCATGACGACGTCAATCTGGTACGCGAGTATCTCAAACGGTTCAAACGCGAGTTCAAACAGGGACTTGCGGCCTGGGTGCTCGTCGCCATCCTCGCCGCCGCCATCCTCTTCGGCCTGTCGTTCTGGAAGGCGTGGGATACCAACGCCTCCTACATACCGCTGATCCTTCTGGTCATCGCCGCCGTGGTCGTGGCGCTGTTCGCCGAATACGTCGCACCGTTGCAGGCACGCTTCGCCAACACCACCGGCAGGCTCTTCTCGCTATCGGCGATGTTCCCCTGGCGAGCCTTCCCCTGCTCGCTCGTCCTCGTCGTCATCGACGTACTCGCGGCCGGCCTGTCATATTTCGTACCGTTCATACGCGTTCTCGCCATCCTCTTCGGCATCGCCTGGGTGGCGTATGCGAAATCCCTCATTCTGCTGTGGGGCTTCAAACGGTATGGCGGAACGGGCAAAGTGGAGAATCCGCAATATGTCAATGCGCACGAGTGACGTTGCGGCGGCGCTCAGGAATCATGCTTTGTCGGTGATGAACGTCAGCGGATTGTCGATGAATTTGCGCAAGCCGACTTCCGCGGCACCGTACAACGCCGGATGGTCGGCCACCAACGGGATGGACACGCTCACCTGCATGTCCGACGCCCCCAAGACCTGCGATTCCAAACGGTTTTCGAGCGTTTCGTAGAAGAACGGCCCGAAATCGGTCCACCAACCGCCCAGCAGCACGGTATCGACATCGGCCAGATTCAGTGCGGAGCCGATGGCCGAGGCCAGCGCGTCGATGGCCCGTCCGACGGCCTCCACGGTCCGCACATCATGGGAATGCCATGCGTCCAACAGACGCTCCAGTGCCTCACCGCTCGAAGCCGCATTCTTTTCGGCCACCCCGGAAGCCTCGACCAGCGCGCGACGGCCAGCATACGTTTCCAAACATCCGCGTCGTCCGCATCCGCACAGCGGACCGTCCAAAGACACCGACACGTGACCGATCTCACCGGCGAAACCGTGGCTTCCCGACACGATCTCACCGTCACGGACGATCGCGCCGCCGATGCCGATATCGCACGACAGATACAGGAAGGAGTCGGCGCAATCCACGCCATCGAACACGTCCGCACGCGCACAGGCATATCCCGGAATCTGCGCGATGGCGGCCAGCTTCGCCTCATTGCACGGGGTAACGTCATACCCTCGCATAACGTCGAACGTGGTCAGATCGACATTCTCCCAACCGAGATTGCGGGCCATGAGCAGCCTCTTGTCGGAGGTGACCAAGCCCGGCAGCGCACACGAGACGCCCGCGATGATGCATCGTTTCGATTCCAGATCCTCAGCCATCGCCTTGGCCATGGCGTCAAGCTTGCCGAATACGACGTCCGGCTCGACGCCGCTCATGTCGGCATCCACCCATTCGTGCCTGAGTATGTCGTGGTTGATGTCCAAAGCCATGCATCCATAGCCGTCGGTGTTGACCTGCATGCCGATGCCGCACACCTTGCCGCCTCCCAGCATCAACGGCGTGGACGGGCGCCCATAGCTGGCCGAGTTCTGCGGCTCACCCTCCTTGACGACGCCCGCATCGATCAGCAGCGACACCAGCAACGACATCGTCGCCTTGGTCAGCCCGGTCTCCTTGGCAAGATCCGCTCGGCTCATCGGCCCGGAGGCACGCAGTAGCGTGTCGATCACCACCGAAAGATTGTGATTGCGCAGATCGTCCTGATTGATCCTGCGAAGAGATGCCATAGCCGTTCCCGTCCCTGCCCTGTTTGCCGTGTTGCCGCATCAGCATGAATTCCCCGAACCGATGTTCCGGAGCCTTTCCTGGTGCTACACTACTATAGTATAGTTTATTCATCTAACTATTAACCGTGCGCCACCGGCGAACGGCACATGCAAGGAGGCAACACAAACCATGGCAAGGACTCTGGTTGCAGGCGTCGACACATCGACGCAGTCCTGCAAGGTACGCGTGACGGACGCCGAAACCGGCGAGCTTGTACGATTCGGGCAGGCCAAACACCCGAACGGCACATCCGTCGACCCCTCATACTGGTGGAGCGCATTCCAAGAGGCCGCCGAGCAGGCCGGCGGCCTGGACGACGTATCCGCGCTGGCCGTCGGCGGCCAGCAGCACGGCATGGTGATCCTCGACAACCAAGGCAATGTGATCCGCGATGCGATGCTGTGGAATGACACCAGTTCGGCGCCCCAGGCTGCGGCTCTGATCGAAAAGCTCGGCGCAGCGCCCGCACAAGACGGCGAGCCGGAAGACCCAATCGCCCGAGGCAAGCAGCGTTGGGTCAAGGCCGTAGGCTCCTCCCCCGTCGCCTCCTACACGCTGACCAAGGTGGCATGGGTGGCCGAGAACGAGCCCGAAAACGCCAAGAAAATCGCCGCCATCTGCCTACCTCACGACTGGCTGAGCTGGCGCATCGCCGGTTACGGCCCGGCCGCCGAAGGCGAGGACGCCCATCTTGAAGCCCTGTTCACCGACCGCTCCGACGCCTCCGGCACCATCTACTACGATGCCGCGTCGAACGAATACCGCCGCGACCTGATCGCCATGGTGCTCGAGGCCGCGGAAGGCGCCGAAGCCGCGCAATCGCACGCCGAGGCCATCGTGCTGCCCACCGTGCTGGGGCCGCGCGACGCCGCCCCCGTCAAGGCCGATCCGGCCATCGCCGGCAAGAACGTCGAAGGCGGCTGCCTGCTCGCCCCCGGCGGCGGCGACAACGCCATGGCATCGCTGGGACTGGGCATGGCCGTCGGCGACGTGTCCATTTCCCTGGGCACCTCCGGCGTGGCCGCAGCCATCTCCGAGAACCCAACCTACGACCTGACCGGCGCCGTATCCGGCTTCGCCGACTGCACCGGGCACTACCTGCCGCTGGCCTGCACCATCAACGGTTCGCGCATCCTTGACGCCGGCCGCGCCGCCCTCGGCGTGGATTACGACGAACTGGCCAAGCTGGCCTTCGCCTCCAAGCCCGGCGCCAACGGCATCACCCTGGTGCCGTACTTCGACGGCGAACGCACGCCGAACCGCCCGAATGCCACCGCCACCTTCTCCGGCATGACTCTGGCCAACACCACACGCGAGAACCTGGCCCGCGCCTTCGTCGAAGGACTGCTGTGCTCCCAGCGCGACTGCCTGGAGCTCATCCGATCCCTGGGCGCAAGCATCACGCGCATTCTGCTCATCGGCGGCGGCGCGAAGTCCGAAGCTATCCGCACGCTGGCACCAAGCATTCTGGGCATGGACGTGACCCGACCCGCCACCGACGAATACGTGGCCATCGGCGCGGCCCGCCAGGCCGCCTGGGTGCTGTCCGGCGAAACCGAGCCTCCGGCATGGCAACTCACCATCGACGGCGTGGAGACCAGCGAACCGACCGAAGCCGTATACGAGGCCTACGCCAAGGCCCGCGGCTGATCCATCACCGCAGGAATTCAGGCATAGGGCCGGGAAGCTTCCCAACAATGGGGCTTCCCGGCCCTATGCTGATTCATGAACCATACTCATAGAAACGACAATATGAACGACAGCTTCCGTATAAGGCTTTACGCGCTCACCTGCATCGCATGGCTGGAGAAATCGATTTGCCGTCAACACACCCTATAAAACGTTTGCAAAACTACAGCAAACCTTCCACATCGGCGAAGGCAGGGTCATGTTTGGGAATCTCACGAATCACATGCGCTGGATTGCCCACGGCTATGACGTTCTCCGGAATGTCACGTGTCACCACGGACCCGGCGCCGATGATGGAATTCGACCCGATGGTCACCCCCGGCGTGACCGTCACATTGGCGCCGAACCACACGTTATCACCGATGGTCACGGCACTGGCATGCTCCCAGCCCGCCAGGCGGGTGGCAGCGTCCTTGGCATGGTTGGGTGTGGCGATGGTGCAGCGCGGACCGATCAGACAATCCTCACCGAGCGTCACATATCCGCCGCCGCACACCATGAAATCCTTGTTGAGGAACGTGCCGCGGCCAATGGTCAATCCAATACCATAATCGACATTGAACGGCGGCGTGAACTGCACGCCCTCCCCCGCGTCCGGGACCAGCTCGTGAAACAAACGGTACGCCTCGTCCGGATCATCGAAGAAGATGCGGTTGATCTTCGCGCAGGCGCGCATGGCCTCGCCTGTGAATTTCGGCAGCGACTTCGATTTGCGATATTGCGTCGGCTTGCCGGCGAACAGTTTGGTCAGATCATCGTCGGACGCGATCAGCGCTTCCGTCTCCTGCGTCATATCCGTCTCCTTCATCACATTCCACCGCACTATAGTGAACGCTCACACCATACTATATTCACTTACTTGACCATGACGCATGAAACGTTACCCGGCGTATCGTGGCATCCACCGAACAGCATATATCGTTGACCATCAGGTCCGCATGCCGTCCACTCAGGCAATCCGGAACCGTTCGGATCACCTGTCGCCGCGAAATTCACCCAATATCGATTCATCGCATGGGACAAATCGTAATGCCAGCCTCGAAACGGCCGCCAGCTCGCAGGGAGCGTTCCGAACGAAAACCATAAATCGGACGAATGAAACGCACCGGCATCATCCCCCGGCATATCCACATCGAATCGATACCTGTATGGTTCCGAGCCGCCGCCTGACACCCATGCATCGATCATATCCAGATTGCCGCATTCACCCTCCGGATACGGAGTGCCATCAGGGCCCGGAACCATGAACTCGCCGGTCGTGTTCCCCACCAACAAATCACACGGAACGCGATGTCCCGCAATAAGCGCATCACGGTATTGCTCGACAAGGAATGTCCCATCGACGCAGGGAATCCAATTAGTCATCGGAGCCCATACGACATCATCACCCTGCCCAGACCAATCGCAAGCAGGAAAAGTCACCGCCGCCTCCAGCAGATCAGTCGCAGGAACAGAACGCGCCTCGGCAATCGATTCAACTTCCAGATACTTCAAAAAACGCGCTCCATTTCGCTGCGCATCCTCAAGAGACCACAGATGGCGATTGAACAGACCAGTTCCACCTCCAGACTGCATGATGACGCGTTGGAACAGACCATCGTTCATCGGCGAGACACTTTGCGCCAACGCGCTTGCGGCCCCTGCGGACTGGCCGAACACGGTAATGTTCGCAGGATCGCCACCAAACAAGGCAATATTGTCCTTTACCCACTGAATGCCCATCCGCTGGTCAAGAAATCCGAAATTCGCACAAGGCCGTCCATCAACCGCTTCCTTTTCCAACATGGCATGCGCGAAAAAACCAAACACATTCAACCGATAAGCAATGGAGACCACCACCACGCCCTGACGGGCCAGCTGCTCTCCATTGAACTCCTTCTCACAGGTAGATCCAGTCTGAAACGCTCCACCGTAAAGCCATACCATCACAGGCAGCCCATGCCCATCGCAACGGGAATCCGTACGAATCTCGGAACCACTGCCGCATCCACGCAAGGCCGGCGTCCAGATATTCAGATACAGACAATCCTCAGCCATCGGAGTGTCAGCGTCAATCTGCCATTCCCTGCCGTAGAACTCATCCGAGCCGGGCAGCGGCTGCATCGGCATCGGCGCGAAATCACCGGCTTCGAGCACGCCATCCCACGCTTCAGCAGGTTGTGGCTCACGCCAGCGTAACTCATCAACAGGCGGCTTGGCATATGGAATGCCCCGAAACACGGTGATCACAGGATCCGCATCGGAGAATCCGTCGACACATCCTTGACGAATCATGACTTGTCTGCGCATGACTGCTCCTAATCAACCATGGGCAACGGCAGATGAAACGGCGGAAGCAGAACACCGTCCCCGTCGCAGATGAGACCGGATTCCGGGCTGTTGCTCCACGCATACCGCACCTCGTCCGGCATGCGCGACGGTATGCGCGCCACAATATCGCAACCATCCAGCCATGCCTCAGCTCGCACCGAAGTGGCGCAGTCGTGCCACAGGAAATCAATTTCTCGCGGAACGTCACCATCCAACGTCATCAGATGGCGATTCTGCGATTGCATCTGTTCGCCCATGGAATTCCGCCACACGCAGTGCATCCTCAACAATCCATCGTCCGCCTCTGCGGTTTCAACAACCGGCTGAGGCTGAGCCTGCTGGCCATACACAAGATCCATCGCGACATTGAATGCACGATCCGCGATGGTTTTCTTATCATGAGGATGCAAATCATTGCTTTCACCGGCATCAAGCGTCACCACCGCAGCCACGTGTTCAAGTTCGTCCGCCACTCTCCATTCCTGTTCTCGAATAAGCGGCCAACCACCATCCTCGATGGCGTCGATGTCGAATTTTGGAAGCTGGACGATCAGAAACGGCATATCCGGCTGATGCCATTTGACGCGCCACAATTGAATCATGGCCTTCAGCTCGTCACCATATTGCATGGCGCGATCGCCGGTATTCGATTCGCCCTGATACCACAGCACGGCCCGCACCGCATATGAAAAACACGGGGCGAGCATGGCGTTGTACAGGCCGGTCGGCTTCCATCTGACGAAATCCTCGAATGGGCAATCGCGGTCAGCTTCGGCGGTCACGGCATACTGCCAAATGCCGGACAGGTCGAAGATATCGTCTCCGATGGTCAGTGTCATCCGTTTGCCGGGCGTCACACGGCCGCCGGGCCGTTCAACGACCAGACGCATGCGGATTTCGTTCGCGCCGGCGCGCAACACGCCGGCTGCGACCGGATAGTCCCGCGGCTCATACACATTGCTTCGCCCACCGACCAACACACCATTGACCCACGTATGGTCGGCATCATTCATGGTGCCCAGACGCAGTAGGGCGGGCTTCCCCGCATCCGACGGAGGCAGGAACACGGTTTTTCTCATGGTAATCTCGCCGCGGAAACCGGCAAGTCCGCGATCCTTGTACCATCCAGGCAGGCGTATGTCATGCCATGCCACGTCGCGCGGCTCGATGTTCTTGGATTCCGGACAGTCCCACGCGATCAATGGCAGCCACTCATGGTGGGCATCGGCCACAGCCTCGTATCCAAGCGCCTGGTACCACCGGTCCCGCTCGGCAACGGAATCGCGGCTTTTCTTCGACGCCACGCCATCGCCAAGATACGGCTCAAGGTCAGCGAGCGCTTCGGGGAACGCCCGCAATGCGTCGGCATCCATCCAGGATTCAATCGGCGATCCGCCCAATGAAACGTTCAACAGGCCGACGGGCACATTCAGCCACTGACGGATCCTGCGTCCGAAGAAATAGGCGAGCGCGGAGAAATCTCCAAGGGTTTCCGCATCGCACCCCTGCCAGAACGCATGGTCATGATCGCTGCGGGGACCGTTGAAGTCACAATCGGGAATCGCTTTGTATTGCCGCAGCAATGGGTCAGGCTCACGACCCCACTCCAGCGGATAGTCCGCACGCACCCAAGCCATGGGCAGTTCCATGTTCGACTGTCCCGAACACAGGAACACTTCTCCCGCATAGCATTGGCGCGAGATGCATTCGGTTCCGTCCTCATAACGCACCGTCAAATCGTACGGTCCGCCTGCTTTGATCGGACCGTACGGCACGCTCCATGAGCCGTCGTCCTTCACCCGCGTAGTCCGGTCCTTGCCATCGAGGCGTACCAGCACGCCGCGTCCAGGGTCGCCGGCGCCCCAGATATGTATGGTCGCACCGGCCTGCAGCACGCAACCGTCGTCAAGCAGTTTCGGCAATTGCAAAACCATGCTCGTCCGCTCCTCATTGCCCATAGAATTCAATCCCGTCGAGTATGCCGGCTGACGGCGGACGCTCTGTCGCCAGCCGGCACTGTCTACTGGTTATCGAAAAGCTCCCGATAGTCGAAGTAGTCGAATTCGGCCTGCGCGTCGTAGCCGGACAGATCGACGCAGGCAAGTCCCACGAACGCGCCGGTGAAGAAGCCGCCGTAACGTTGGTTCACGTAATCGTCGGACAGAATCTTCGCATCGAGCTTCACCGGAATCTCGGTGAAGCGCTCACCGTCGAAGGAATATTCGTAGGAATAGTATTCCGTGCGGACCTTGGTGCGCAGCCATACCGCCTCAGCCTCTTCGGGTACTACGATGGCGTCATCCTTGAGGAACGACGTGTATTGGTTGAAATCGTTCTGAGCCACTTCGATGACTCTTGCCCGGCGTTTCTCATCCCAAGTGACGAACGCCCAAGACCAGCACAGGTCATCGTAATAGTTGGTCAGACCAGCCATCTGCATGTAATTCTTCGGATCGAAACGCACCTTGGTTTCGGCGTCGAAATCAAATGCCTGCCAGCGACGAGCCACAAGAGACAAGTCAAACAGGTTGCACAGCGAGCCCTGACCACGCAATGCCAGTTTGCCACCGCCCACCGTGCCCATGGCGTCGGTGAACGGGACGCGTAGAGTGTTCCAATTCGGACCGAGCTCGCCGGAATCGAACTCATCATGTTCGTCACGCGTCGTTGGGACCAAAGTCTCGATGGCATCTTTCGGAGCATCAACGTAACGCTGTCCGCCGTGACCTCCAACCACGCGCGGCCAACCGTCCTCATCCCATTCGACTTTCTGGATGGAGGTCTCGCGTCCGAGTGTGCACCATCCGCGGGTGCCATGGGCCGGTTCGGTATCATGACGCCACGGACGACCGCATAGGGAGGCGTAATACCACTCGCCGGACGGGGTGTCCACCAACGCTCCATGGCCCTGCTTCTGCAAATAGGTGTCAGGAGTGTCGAAGTTACCGATGAACGGGCCATTCGGCATAACTTCGAAGGAGCATTCGTCAAGGGTACGGGAACGCGCCACAGATTCCTGATGCTCATACACCGTGCCGCCTTCTGCGGCAAACAGGTAGTACCAACCATCCTTCTTGTATAGGTGGGGACCTTCGGTGACCTTCACCGAGGTGCCATCCCAGATGGTGCGGGCCGTTTCTGGCTTGAGCTTCATGGTGTCGACGTCGAATTCCGTCAATGTGATACCGTCGAACTGGTGGTGGTATTCACGGAAATCCCATGTCTGCTGCACCAAGTATTTGCGGCCGTCGTCGTCATGGAACAGGCTGGCGTCAAAACCGACCCCGTTGATGCGAACCGGCTCGCTCCATGGCCCGTGGATGTCCTCGGCGGTGACCAAATAATTAGTGCAATCCTTGAATGCACCATTGACCACCTTGACATCAGTGTAGATCAGCCAGAACCTGCCGTCCGCATAGCTCAGATCGGGAGCCCAGATGCCTCCCGAAGAGGGGTTTCCTCTCATATCAAGCTGGCTGGACCGGCTCAACGGGCTTGGAAGAATGTTCCAATGCACCAGGTCCTTGGACTCATGCAGGCGAACGCCTGGGAACCATTCGAAAGTGGAATTGGCAATGTAATAAGTGTCACCGACGCGAATCATTGAAGGATCGGCATGAAAACCGGTGAGCACCGGGTTGGAAATCTTCATAATGTACCTCTTGCATAAGAGATGAAGCCCGGAAGACGGAAAGGAACATCTTCCGGGCGTGGGTTGTCACATTCCGTCAGCCCTTGACCGCACCTGTCAGGCCGCCGACGATCTTCTTCTGGAAGATGGTGAAACAGATCAGGGCCGGAATCATAGCCAGAGAGGTGAAGGCCAACACCTGTGCGGTGTCAACGGAGTGTTCGGAGCTGAACATCTGTACGCCAAGTGGCAATGTGTACTTGTTGGCATCACTGAGCACGAACAGCGGCAGCATGTAGGCATTCCAGCTTCCCACGAAGGTAAGGATTCCAGTGGTGGCCACGCCAGGCATGGACAGCGGAATGACCATGCGCCAGAAGAAGCCAAGGCGGGAGCATCCATCGAGAAGACAGGCCTCCTCAAGCTCATTAGGAATCGACTGTAGGAACGGCACCAAGATGATGATGGTCTGAGGAAGTCCGAAGGCAATTTGCGGAAGGATCAGACCCCACAGGGAGTTGGCCAGACCCAGATTGCGAATCAGCAGATACAAAGGTGTAATGCCAACGGTCATCGGGAACATGAGACCAGCAGAGAACAACGCGTACATAAGCGGCGCATAGCGGAATTTGTATCGGGCGATGACAAAGCTCACCATGATGCTAAGCACCACGACGCCTACCATGGTGGCGATACCCACGATGGTGGAATTCTTCAGTTCCGTCCAGAAAATATCACTTTCGACGACCGTCTTGTAGTTGTCGGGGACCCATGGGTTCGGCATCCCGGACGGATGGTTGGTGATCTGCGAATTGGTACGGAAACCGCCGAAGATAATGTACAACACCGGAGTGATACAGATGGCCACAAGCACCAAGGAGAAGAAGTAGACGATTGGGTTGCCCCATGGCGTCTTGGATGACTTACGGTAACCATTCTTCTTGCTGTACTCGCTTTTGTTGGAATGTCCTGCGATTGTTGCGGCAGTCATCACTTCACCTCACTTGCCAGGGCAGCAACCTCACGACGCTGCGCTTCCTTTGCGCGCTTCCTGGCACGCTTCTTGGCTTCTTTCTGTTCAGTAACAGCACCGTCCAAGTCACGGTTCAGCACGAACTTCTGATAGACGAGTGCGATGATCAAAGAGATCACGAAGATGATCAGAGCAACGGCGGAACCATAGCCATAGTTGCCGGCTCCACGACCTTCACGCACCATGTAGGTGGCCATGGTGGACACACCAGCGGTGGTCGACACATACTTGCCCCACACGATATAGACCAGATCGAAAAGCTGCAGAGAGCCAATCATGGAAAGGAACACCCAGATCCGCAACGTCGGAGCAAGCAACGGCAACGTGATGCTTTTCTGCATCTGCCAGAAACTCGCCCCATCCACCTTGGCTGCTTCATACAGTTCATCGGGAATGGATTGCATGCCGGCGAGCATCAGAATTACGGCGAAACCGACGTATTTCCAGCTAATCAGCAACAGCAGCGTCCAAATAGCGATCTTCGGGTCGGCCAGCCAATCGGGACCATTGATGCCGAAGTTGGCCAGAATCTCATTGATGGCGCCCTTCTTCTGTAGCAACAGGCTCCATCCTGTGCCGACGATGACCTCGGAAACGACATACGGCACGAAGATGAGGGTGCGGATGAGACCACGCCCCTTGAACTTCTGGTTCAGCAGCAATGCGAACAGGATGGCGAGCGGAGCCTGGATGACCAACGAGCCGATCACGACCTCGAAGGTATGCAGAATCGCCGCCTGGAACGCGGGATCCTTAAGCGCTGTGATGTAGTTCTGGAAACCAACGAATTTACCTGTCTTGGAGGGAAGTCCGTAGCCCTTCCACTGATAGAAGCCGTAATAAGCACCCAAGACGATAGGCAGAATCACAAAGCAGACGAACAGAAGAATCGCAGGTGCGGACAGTACGAAAATCTCAACATTACGACGCATTTTGCCATCGGACGGTTTCTTGGACCGCTTAGCGCGCAGCGTCACCGCGTCTTTGCTTGTACTTGACATGGTTTTCTCCACTACCAGATACGTTTCTCGAATAGGAAGGAGGGCAGATGAAGATCTGTCTATCCACCCTCCTTTGGCCGTCAACCAGCCATGTTCACTGTCAGCCCTTGGCCGCTGCGTCCTTCATCGCCTTGACGATGTCAGCCGAAGTCCCCTGTCCGGAAAGCAGATTCACCACTCCGGAATTAAGAGCGTTGCCAATATTTCCGCCGAGAGCGGTATCCATCCACAGCTGCATGCCATCAGACTTTTTCATAGCTTCGAGGATGGCCTTAAGATTTTCATCGGTAACCGCATCGTAAGCTTCGGCGGAAGCCGGAATGGTGCTGAACGCAGTGGCGTATTTCTCCTGATTTGATTTCTCAGCCATGAAATTGACGAAATCAACAGCAGCGTCCGGAGCCTCGGGATTGACAGAGAAACCGGTCACAGCGCCCATCAAAGCACCTTCCTCGCCTTTTCCTCCGTCCACGGTCGGGAAGGCGAAGAAGCCAAGGTCAGCCATTGGCTTCTTGTCCGGGGTCAGGTCCTTGAGAACTCCAGGCTCCCATGTGCCCATGAGCTCCATCGCAGCCTTATGATTGGCCAGCAGACCTGCGGACGAGCTGGCGCCCTGCTGGGCCGTCGTGGTGAGGAATCCTTCGTTAAAAGCATTCGCATCCAACAAATCCTTCAGATCATCTCCGGCTTTGACCCAGCAGGAGTCGGAGAAGTCCTTGTCATTAACGCCCTTGGCGTAGGCCTTCGGAGAGCATTCGCGCATGGACAACCAGTAGTACCAGTGACCGACCGGCCAAGCATCCTTGCCGCCGAGTGCGATCGGCTCGATGCCAGCGCTGCGAAGCTTCTGCACATCGGTCTTCAGCTCGCTGAAAGTGGTCGGCACGGCATCGATGCCAGCCTGCTTGAACAAATCCTTGGAATACCAGATGCCACCAGGCTGGACAGTGACCGGAACGCCATAGACCTTGCCGTCATAAGACACGGATTCCAATGAGGAAGACATTTGCTTTTTGACGGTATCGCTAATCTTATCAGAAATATCCATTACCTGGCCGGCATCAACCATGTCCTTGGTCTTGGCACCACCAAGGGTCATGTACACATCCGGGCCGGAGGCGGGATCCTGCATAGCGGTAGTCAGCTTGCCTTCGAAATCCTCGTTCTGGATGGCCTGAATCTGAACCTTGACACCAGTCTTCTTCTCAAACGCTTTGGCCAGATCCTCCCAATACTGCTTGCCGTCACCAGCTGTTGCGTTATGCCAGAACGTAATGGTCTTATCGTCTTTGGCACCGGCGCTGGAGCCGCAGGCACCCATGCCCAACATGGTCGCCACCGCAAGAGTGGCAGCTGCAATGGTTTTGAACTTCATTGTCTTCTCCTTATTGACCAAGTCATCATCGACAAAATGATGGCAACGACAGGAACGATTTCTCTCGAATGGGTCGAATCGGGAAGCATGACCGCAACGAATGCTGCCGCAGCTCCCCTGGCAGACAGAGAATCAGCCTTTGACTCCCTTCGAAAATTTCCATTCCGTTTTCGTTGTACCTACAGACTACCGAAACAAATCACACAAAGTCAAGTTTTTTGTAAAATCAGAAAACTAACTATTTTTCGTTGATTTTACAACGTTTTTAATCATTGCCAACATATCGAAAGTTTCGAAAAACGTAAACCGAAACTTTCGTTCGCATTTTCGGATATGATGAAAATGAAGAAGGAGTGACTCATGCGCAATACGGCAAAAAAAGCTACGGTACGACTCTCTGACATAGCTAAAGAGACCGGTTATTCCCTTTCCACCGTATCCAAGGCGCTCAACGGCAGAGCCGACGTTTCCGAAGAGACGCGGCAAACCATCAACGCGGTGTTGAAACGGTATGGGTATTCCCGTAAAGCGACAAGCACGAAAAGCCAACGAATTATCGAAATCGTGTTCCAAGATTTCGATAATGTTTGGGCCCTTGAAGTACTCCGTGGCGCCATTCGCGAAGCCAAGTTGCATGATTTGAACGTCATCACCACCGAAGGCGGCAATCGCCAGCACCCGGACTCATCCTGGATTGACAACATGCTGCGTCGGCAGACAGATGGCGCCATTCTTGTCTTCTCCAGTCTGACACGTATCGAACGGAACAAACTGCATTCCAGAGGTATTCCCTTCGTCTTGTTCGATCCATTCGGTAATCCAGATCCAGACACGCTGTCGGTGCAAGCGGACAACTGGACCGGAGGCGTGATCGCCACGCGGCACCTGCTCGCACTCGGACATACCAACATAGGCATCATCACCGGACCGGAGGAGATGATGTGCTCCAAGGCACGGCTGGACGGATACACGTCAGCGCTTGCGGAACATGGAATCGAAGCCGACCCCGAACTCATCACCGAAGGCGATTTCACCACTGCCGGCGGTTACGCGCAGGCCATCTCACTTCTGGAAAGGCCGAATCGTCCAACCGCAATCTTCGCCGGCAGCGATCTGCAGGCCATGGGCGTCTACGAGGCGGCAAGACAGCTGGGATTACGTATTCCCGAGGATTTATCCGTGGTCGGATTCGACGACGTGCAGACCGCCGCGTTCCTTGGCCCGGCGCTGACCACCGTACGGCAGCCGCTCCAAGATATGGCAAGGGCCGCCGTACGCATGCTGGTCGAAGCACTGTCCACCGATGACGTGCTTCAACCGCACATCATCATGCCGACATCGCTAGTGGTACGCAACAGCACACAGCAACTCGAGGGTTAATCAGCGGGGCAAACCTCACAGGCACAACCGGAGGGAGAACACAGCGCTCCTAGCCTTTCGACCCGTTTTCACCTCGTTCTAAGACGGCCCGTCGGAACACCAGCAGTGAACCATCCTGAAACTCCGTAGAATCTATGCCATGAAGCCGGCCATGCAACCGACGAACCCACCGGCCCATTCGGTGCTGAGGAAACGAGCATCGACACTCAGCAGAACCTGCCCCTGACGCACGAACGTCGCAGAATCAACCGGACCATGCATGCCAGCCACGATGACCGACAAACGGTTGTCGTCGAAAAGCACCGCCGGACGCACTCCGTCAGCCTGTACGACGGCAACAGACCCAGCTTGCGAATCGTCTCCATTCACCATCTCGTAGCGCACATCCGTGCCACGCATCGAAAACACCGCGTAATGTGTGGAATTCTGCCGGATCACTAAAGAACCGGACATAGGAATCGGCATGAGCGTCGGCAGTTTCGCTATTCTGCGGTAGCTGACATCACGCTCGTCGCGCACCACCACACCGTTCGTCGAGCCATCAGCCACATCCACCAGCGCAGGTTCCACGTCACCGGCGAGCGAGGATTTCACCCTAGGCTCGATGGTGATGCCATCGTCTTCAGTAGTAACCGTGATCTCGTCGGCCAAGCGGCCAAGACCAGCGCAAGTCACTGGCCATCCGGGGTCACCCTCATGCGTGTCTAATGCACCGTTGCCGTCCAGCTTCCAATCGGCCGGATTATGTTCCCAGGATACCGGAGCGACAAAGCTCTCCCTTCCCAAGTAGCTCAATAATTCGCCGTCATGCTTTCCCCGCGTCTCCCTCACGCCGAGACACACCAGCCACCATCCCAGTTCCGGATGAAGCAACAGGTCCGCATGTCCCACGCATTGCAGCGGTTCCGACAAACCCAGATGTCGGTGGGTGAGAATCGGATTCTTCTTATCCGCATGGAAGGCACGGATTGCGGTGCCAAGATAGCAGCGTTCCCCGTCACGAACCTGCGGAATGCATTCACCCGATTCGGATGCTTCCCGTTCGTAAGCTTCGAACGCCCGAAGCAGTCCATGCGGCGCATAGATGCGCATGGCCATCTCACTGTGTTCGAAACTGGTGCCCCCCTCGGCGGTCATCAGATACACATAGTCGCCCACGCGATAGAGATGCGGCGCTTCAGCCCATACCGCCTCCACACCGTATCCGCGCCATATTACCGTCTTGCCCGATCCCGCAGGAAGACCGTCATCGACAAAAGTCCAAGTCTCCGGATCAATGCGTTGGGTCCAGACCTCGGTCTGTCCTTCCCATTGCGGATTGACCGCAGGACGGGCCTGGGTCCAGTACACGTTGCCGTCCCCGTCCTCGAATATGTCTGGATCGATGCCTTCGGCGCCCTCGATCCAGAACGGCCCACGCCAAGGTCCGTCGATCGAGTCCGACTCAAGAACGAAGTTGCCTTCCGCCGCCTGGGCCGAATCCAATTCGGCCTGGGAGCATCCTTCCGCGATGGCTTTGCGTCCATTGATGCGAGCGATGGTGCAGGCAATCACGTATTTGCCACGAATCCTACGCAGCGTCGGCGCATAGACGCCACCCGAGTCATCCACGAAAGGAATGAGCAAACGTCTTGCCAACTCCTCATCTATGGCATCCGACACGTGTTTCCAGTGGGCCATATCCCTGGAAACGTAAATAGGCAAGCCTGGAACCAGTTCGAAGGTGGAGGTCACAAGCACGATTTGCCGAAGATCATCATCCCAAATCCAACTCGGATCAGGATGCATTCCGTGAAGAATGGGATTGGCGATGGTAATCGTTGTGGTCATAAGTACGCCTCATTCGGGAACGTTTGGATACATCACATCATTGCGAATAATCGAAATTTTCGCTTGGTCTAACAACGCAAACAAGCCGCTCACCGGCGATCTAGCCGGCAAACGACTTGCGTGCGAAGGAAATTTGAGGAAGGAGGAAGGAAAGAAAAGTGAGTGGTGTGCCGGAACACTGACGCTTCGGCACACCACATCCGGCTCTGTCACAGTCGAGCCCCACTGTTTGATCCAGCGATGAATCAGGAGTCCTAACGGAAACTCCTTACTGCGCCCATGCCTCGGTCCTGCAATTCCGGAACGCTACGCGCGCCCAGTCATTGCTCGCCCTCGACTACCGTCTCGGACTTCGCCCGAGGCTACCTAAAACCCTAGTGAGTTTTCGGCTCACGCCTCGGCCAGGGCATCGATCATGTAGTTGTTGATCGTGGCCTTGACGGACTCGAGGTGATCGGACTTGGTGGCCTCGATGAGCTTGGACTGCGGGATATCCAGAGCGTACTCCTCGAGGGAGGCCAGGGAGGCGGTGCCGTTCTCGACGGTTGCGCCGATGCCGGAATCGAAGGAGCTGTAGCGCTCGGCCTGCAGGTTCTCGATGACCTTGTCCTCGTGCATCTTGGCGGCGACCAGGAGGCCTGCTGCGAAGGAATCCATGCCGGCGATGTGGGAGCGGAACAGATCCTCGGCGGCGAAGGAGGTGCGGCGCGGCTTGGCGTCGAAGTTCAGGCCGCCGTGAGGGCCGATCTGGCCTTCGGCGAGGACTTCCCACATGACGGTGGAGGTCTCGTACAGGTCGGTCGGGAACTCATCCATATCCCAGCCGATGAGCTTGTCGCCCTGGTTGGCGTCCAGGGAGCCGAGCACGCCGGCCTCGCGGGCGGTGCGGATCTCGTGCTGGTAGGTGTGGCCGGCCAGGTTGGCGTGGTTGCCTTCCAGGTTCAGCTTGAAGACGTCCATCAGATCATAGGTGCGCAGGAAGTTGATGGCGGTGGCGGCATCGAAGTCATACTGGAACATCGTCGGTTCCTTGGCCTTCGGCTCGATCAGGAACTGGGCATCCAGGCCGATTTCCTTCGCGTAGTCATGGCACATGTGGAAGAACTTGGCCATGTGCTCCTGCTCGCGCTTCATCTGGGTGTTCCACAGGTTCTCGTAGCCTTCACGGCCGCCCCAGAACACGTAGTTCTCGGCACCAAGGCGCTTGGCGATCTCCAGGGAGTGCTTCAGCTGGCCACCAGCGTACGCGTAGATGTCGGCGAACGGGGAGGTGGAGGCGCCGGAGACGAAGCGCGGGTTGGTGAACAGGGAGGAGGTGTTCCACAGCAGCTTGATGCCGGTGGACTTCATGTTCTCTTCGATCTTGTCGACGACCTTGTCCAGGTTCTTGTCGGTCTCGCGCAGGGTGTCGCCTTCCGGAGCGATGTCGCGATCATGGAAGCAGAAGTACTCGACGCCGAGCTTCTGGAAGAACTCGAAGGCGTAGTCGACCTTGGCCAGAGCCTCGTCCTCCGGATCGGAATACTTGCCGTACCACGGGCGCTGGGCGGTGCCGGTGCCGAACGGGTCGACCAGCTCCTGGTCGAAGGTGTGCCACCATGCGACGCCGAAGCGCAGCCAGTCCTTCATCTTCTTGCCGGCAACAACCTTGTCGGCGTCGTAGTAATGGAAAGCAAGACCCTCCTGCGGCCCCTTTTCGCGACCGACGTACGGAATCTTATCGATATCCCACAGACCCATGGAATGCTCCTTTGCTTGGTTTACTTACGTAAAGCTTTATTTCGCAGCGGGCTTTCCGCCCGTCTTGGTCTACATGATAAATTGAATTACCTAAGTTTGTCAATTCGTTAAACTATACGGCGTTTCCATTGGAATCAAGCCATTTATCAATGCAGTGATACAGTGTGTTTGTTTGTTCGCATCGCGGCGCAACACCTGCGCGGCACACGGAAGCGCGGAATCGAAAGAAGGAGCATATGAGCGAAAACGTCGACACCATCTGCGTGCAGGGAGGCTATCAGCCGGGCAATGGAGAATCCCGCACTCCCCCAATCATCCAGGCCACGACCTTCAAATACCAGTCGAGCGAACAGATGAGCCGACTGTTCGACCTGTCCGAATCCGGCTACTTCTACACCCGCCTGCAGAATCCGACCAACGACACCGTCGCCGCGAAGATCTGCGAGCTGGAAGGCGGCGCGGCCGCGATGCTCACCTCGTCCGGCCAGGCGGCGAACTTCTTCGCGCTGTTCAACATCTGCAACAACGGCGACCACATCGTCGCCTCCTCCGCCATCTACGGCGGCACGTTCAACCTCATCAACGTGACCATGCGCAAGATGGGCGTCGAATGCACCTTCGTCAGCCCGGACTGCACCGAAGAGGAACTCGAAGCGGCATTCCAGCCGAACACCAAGGCCGTGTTCGGCGAGTCCATCTCCAACCCGGCGCTCATCGTGCTCGACTTCGAGAAGTTCGCGAACGCAGCGCATCGTCACGGCGTGCCACTGATCGTCGACAACACCTTCCCGACGCCGATCAACTGCCGTCCGTTCCAGTACGGCGTGGACATCGTCACGCACGCCACCACCAAGTACATGGACGGCCACGGATCCTGCGTGGGCGGCGCGATCGTCGATTCCGGCAATTTCGACTGGATGGCCCATGCGGAGAAATTCCCGGGCCTCACCACTCCGGACGACTCCTACCATGGCGTCACCTACGCGAAGGAATTCGGCAAGGCCGCATACATCACCAAGGCCACCGCGCAGCTCATGCGCGACTTTGGCTCCACTCCGGCGCCAATCAATTCGTGGATCATGGGCATGCATCTGGAATCCCTCGGCGTGCGCATGGAGCGCCACTGCGCGAACGCACTGGCCGTGGCCAAGTGGCTCGACGCCGATCCGCGCGTCAGCTGGGTGAGCTTCCCGGGCCTCGAAACGGACAAGTACCATGCGCTGGCGGAGAAGTACATGCCGAACGGCACCTGCGGCGTGATCTCCTTCGGTGTGCCGGGCGGGCGCGAGACGGTTTCCGCGTTCCTTGACCATCTGAAGATGGTGTCCATCGCCACGCATGTGGCCGATGCGCGCAGCTGCACGCTGTATCCGGCCGGCACCACGCATCGCCAGCTCACCGAGGAGCAGCTTGAGGAAGCCGGCGTCGGCATCGACCTGGTGCGCCTGAGCTGCGGCATCGAAAACACGGCCGACATCATCGCCGACCTCGACCAAGCCCTCGCCGCCGTGCAGTGAGCCGCAGAAATCCGCCATCTCGCTTATGGATGGCGGATTTCTTCACCCGACCGATGCTATCTCGCTTATAGATGGCAGTCTTCTTGAATCGCTAAGGCCCTAGGGGGTAATATTCATACCTCTTAAGGCCTTTTTGTGGATTTCATCCGCCATCTATAAGCGAAATAGCATCATGCCGCAGCCCGATTCCGCCATTCATAAGCGAGATATGGGCTTGCCCAAGCCTCACAGACGGTTGCCCTTCCTCCGACCATCGGCTATCTGAGCAATCGTCATTCGCCCACATAGCCGCACAGGCTCCCCCAAACGCAATGACATCCTCTGCGCCACACGTTCCGCCAATTCCCTTTGAGAATCCTCATCCCTGAGATTTTCCGCCGTCACCTGGATATACAGCCATCCTTCATCCTCCAACGCTTCCCGACGTTTACTGTCAGTCAACCATCGCGAGGCATGATGCCTGCCGTCGTATTCAATGATGATTTTCAAATCCGGATAAGCCATGTCCGCGAAAAATACATGAGAATAGCCTTTGAGCCGAATGGCATAGTTCACTTCCGGACAAGGCAAACCATAACGCAACAGAACAATTCGACTTCTCGTTTCCTGGGAAGAATCTGTATTCTCCCGCATCAGCCTGAGAGCCCTACGCATTTTCGACACTCCTCTCACCGCACGTAATCTGTCGGAGCCTGAATAGTTGGACAAATCGGACAAGCTATCGACATATATCCGAAACTCCTCCAGTGCGGCCTTTTTCATATGTCCATCACGCCGCATCATCGAATCACCCAAAACCACCAATTCTTCATCTTCAAGCCGATTGGCATGCATGGCCCATGTGGTCACGGAATCCGTGCATCGCAATCGACCATGATGAATCGGCATATGCGTCTGAGGTCCAGACCAAAGCACAAAACAAATCCCCTGCAGTATCGTTCGCACGCCGTTACTTTCAATCACCGCGTGCAGCGTATCAGCCAAAAGCCCTCCGCGCCGGTAGCGAGGCAGTTCGATGCCTTGTAAACTCAGTGCGGTATCAAGCGCGAACACCAGCCGCCTTCCGGTGCGCCTCTGCGCTTCGAGACATTGTTCGATGGTTCTTGTCCTCAGCCGTGCGAGGCTTTCCGAATATTGTGTTCCATTGTCCATAGCGCCAAAGTAGAGGAAATGTCGCCGCGCTGCCTACCGGCTTCTGGCAAACAGTGGATAAGTGGATAACTGCGCCCTTCTTTTTCTGATGCGGATAACCGTATCCCAGCGGAGGAATTCAAAGTGCGCATAGCCGATTGAGACGAGCGCGGCAATCGCAAGCATTGCAAGGATACTATGGCTGGCAATGAGGTCATTTTGTTGAATCGAGGATGTATGGGCGAACCGTATGTGATTGAGAATGTGTGTTTCGTGGGGTCCGATGAGTCTGTCGACATCACGATTGAGCAAGGGCGGATCGCGGATGTACGGTCTTCGGAAAAGTCGGTAGCCAAGGCTTCAAAAACGTGGGTCATTCCCGGCTTGTGGGATTGTCACACGCACTTCACGCAGTGGTCGTACACGCTGGGGCGGCTTGATCTGATTGATGCCCGCAGCGCCGATGAGGCAATGAGCCTGCTACGCGAGCACTTGGAGGAACGCCGCGAATCCGGCACGCTCGACCCGGACCAGTACGTGGTCGGCATGCGGTTCAGACACTCCCTGTGGGCCGATGATGCCCAACCGACATTGGCTGCGATCGACGCGGTGTCGGGCGACCAGCCCGTGGCGCTGTCAAGCGCAGACATGCATTGCGGCTGGGTGAATTCAGCCGCGGCTCGTAAGCTCGGCGTGCATGTAGGCGAGTCGGGACTCGTCGGCGAGCTTGAATGGTTCGACGCTTACTGCAAGCTGGACAAAGACCCCGGTGCGGCTGACGAGCTGATGCGATTGCTGCGCAACGCGGAACAGGACGCCGCCGGCAAAGGCGTGGTCGGCGTGCGCGACTATGAGATGGCCGAGAACATCGACACGTGGATTGACCGCTTCAAGCAGGGGCTTGACGGATTGCGCATCGAAGCCGGCGTTTACCCCGAACGACTTCAGCAAGCCATCGACGACGGCTGGCATACCGGCGACGAACTTCCCGGAAGCCATGGCTTGGGCCATGTCGGTGCGATGAAGATGATTTCCGACGGCTCGCTCAACACCCGATCCGCCTACTGCTCCACACCGTATTCGGGCATTACGCCGGAAACCTACGGCACGCTGAGCTACACCCCCGAGCAAATCGAATCGTATATGCGGCTCGCCACCGAACATGGCTTCGACATCGCCTGTCATGCCATCGGCGACGAAGCGAACACCATCGTGCTCGACTGCGCGGAACGTACCCACGCGCACGGCTCCATCGAGCATGCCCAAATGCTCAAGGAACGTGACATTCCACGTCTTGCGCAATTGGGACTTGCCGCGAGCATCCAGCCACAGCACGCCATGGACGACTGTGACGTCATCACACGATTCTGGGGCAATCCCGCCGGAATTCCCTACGCGTTCAACAGTTTGCACAAGTCTGGAACCAAACTGCTTATGGGCTCGGACGCGCCGGTCGCGCCGTTGGATCCGTGGCTGGCCATTTCCGCAGCGGTGTTCGGCACGGAGAGTTCCGATCGAGAGCCTTTCCAGTCTGAGCAATGTCTGGATTTCGAAACCGCTCTCGCTTCGTCCACCGCCCTGGGGCGTACGACGTTGCAAGCTGGAGATGCGGCAGACCTAGTGCTGCTGGATTGCGATCCGAGTGAGCTTGAGTCCCCTGAGGCCATGCGCGCCATGCCCGACCATGTGCTCGCCACTATGCTTGCTGGGTGCTGGACATATCAGTCTCACGTATCTCGCTTATAAATGGCGGAATCGGAAAGCCGCCCGATGCTATTTCGCTTATAGATGGCGGCGCCTCTACGTCATTAAGGTCTTAGAGGGTATGATTTACACCCTCTAAGACCTCTTCGCAAAATTCATCCGCCACCTATAAGCGAGATAGCACTGGACAAGCAGACGAATCCGCCATCTATAAGCGAGATACACGGCCAACAACGCACGAATGGCGCTTCAGTCTTTTTGGCAAGCCATGGACAACCGCTCGAATGCTTCGTCGCTTTCCACGATGAGGCTGTCGATTTTGCGCTTGCCCAGCTCACGCAGCCATTCGTCTGGATCCGTGCAGGCGAGCGCACCGGCCTCCAGGAGTAACGGCCTGTGGCCGCCAATCACCACTTCGTCTGCGCCGACGGCTTGGACCGGTCCGTTGAAATGCGCGAAAGACTCGTCAGGAACGTCCGATTCAGTTCCGGCAAGCACCGCCGCATATGTGGCATATAGTTCGCGCCGACGGACCGCATACTCAGAGTCCGATTCACCCGCACGCCTTCTGCCGTCCACAATGTACGGCTTTCCCGTGGTGATGTAGTGGAAGAAATGGCGATTGATGGCGTCGCATTCCTCCCGCATCACGTCGCGAACCACTTCGACGCCCGCTTCCTCAAGGATGCGAAGGCCTTTGCCCGCCACAATCGGGTTCGGGTCAACCGATCCGACCACCACGCGTGCGATGCCGTGCGCCAGAATCAAGGCAGTGCACGCCGGCTGTGATCCGACATGGCAGCAGGGTTCAAGCGTGTCGATGACCGTGGCGCCAGTCAGATCGATGCCGTGCGCGTCGGCATAGTCGAACGCCATACGCTCCGCATGCGGGCCACGATACCGGTCATGGTATCCGGTGGCGAGAACCTCGCCATCACGTACCACCACCGCGCCTACCAGCGGATTCGGGTCCACCCATCCCGCACCCTTGCGGGCCAGTTCAAGAGCCTGCGCCATATATTCGCGGTATTGCAACATGTCTTCCATGACCCCAAGCATATTGCACCAGTCCAAGCCGCACACGTTGCACCTCACATCCCGAAGCCGACGCGAACGGTCAGGGAATGGACAGGTTCGCCCAGCCGTCCGCCTCGCAGCCATGCGACGCTACAATATTGGCAGACCGGCAACATCCAACGAGAGGAATCACATGCAGCGTGAGATCATGACGTCCATCCCATTTTTGAGCCAGCCGTCCGCCGCAGCCGAGAACACCGAAGAGGATCTGGCCGTGGCACAGGACCTGAAAGACACGTTGGACGCGCATCGCAATGGTTGCGTGGGCATGGCGGCCAATATGATCGGCGTTCCCAAGCGCATCATCGCTTTTGTGGATGAGGATTTCGGCGGCCGCATTTTCGTGATGTTCAATCCACACATCACCGCCGAAGACGGCGCGTTCGATACGGCGGAAGGTTGCCTCTCGCTCCAGGGCGAGCGCCGCACCGTCCGATACCAGCGCATCGAAGTGGATTATATGGATCGGAAATTCCGCGAGCGCCACGCAGCGTTCACCGGTTTCACCGCGCAGATCATCCAACACGAGATCGACCACTGCGATGGCGTGATCATTTGATCGCCGGCCTGCCGCCCACCAATCAATAGCCGCCCGCCGAAAACAGCCAACCCACCACCCTCGCACTCAAAAAGCGCGGAAAAACCAAGGAAAATCACCGCCGCAGCACCTACGGGGGGCAACATCGGGACTTCCTTTTTCTCAGTATGTCAGCGTCATTCCCGTCCCGCGCGTTCCTTGATGAAACCAACGAACATATCGACGGCCTCCGGGGTATCATGGCGGAAGAACAGGCTGGTCTTGGTATCCAGCGCGGTGACGGCCGCCATCTCCTCATCACTCAGCGTGAAGTCGAATACATCGATGTTCTGTTCCATTCGTTCCCGATGCGTGGACTTGGGCAACGCCACGATGTTCCGCTGCACCAGCCAGCGCAGAATCACCTAGGCGACCGACTTGCCATGGGTTTCGCCGATTTTCGCCAAAGTCGGATTATCGAACATGCCGGATCGCCCTTCGTCGAATGGCGCCCATGCCTCCTACGAGTAACCGCCACTCTGTGTAGACGGGATATGGGATAATCGGCGATGGTACTTTGCGTATGGACACGGTCCGAAAACACTTGGCTTCGATGAGTTCGCAGCAGACTTGCGATTCGTCCGCAACCAGTCGCGCCGGCAACGCGCCACAGCACGGCGAACAAGTGCGATTTTCCGTCGACCGACATACGCAAAACGCTGGAATTCCAACGTTTCTTAAGGATGGAACACAACATTGGCTGAGTTTATTTACCAGATGATCAAGGCCCGCAAGGCTTACGGCGACCGAGTGATTCTTGACGATGTGACCCTGAGCTTCCTGCCGGGCGCGAAGATCGGCGTCGTCGGCCCGAACGGCATGGGTAAGTCCACGCTGCTGAAGATTATGGCCGGCCTCGACACCGTTTCCAACGGCGAAGCCTACCTGACCCCTGGTTTCACCGTCGGCATTCTGCAGCAGGAACCGCCGCTGGATGACACCAAGACCGTCGGCGAGAACATCAAGATGGCATTCGGCCCGATCGCCGAAAAGGTGGCGCGTTTCAACCAGATTGGCGAGGAAATGGCCAATCCGGACGCCGATTTCGACGCGCTGATGGAAGAAATGGGCAAGCTGCAGAACGATATCGACGCGGCCAACGGTTGGGATCTCGACTCCCAGCTCGAGCAGGCCATGGACGCTCTGCAGTGCCCGGATCCGGATACGCCGGTGAGCGTGTGCTCCGGTGGCGAGCGCCGTCGTGTGGCACTGTGCAAGCTGCTGCTTGAGGCTCCGGACCTGCTGCTGCTCGACGAGCCCACCAACCATTTGGACGCCGAATCGATCCTGTGGCTGGAGCAGTTCCTGCACCAGTACAAGGGCGCCGTCATCGCCGTCACCCACGATCGTTACTTCATGGACAATGTGGCCGAATGGATCTGCGAAGTGGATCGCGGCCACCTGTATCCATACAAGGGCAACTACTCCACCTACCTGGAGACCAAGGCCAAGCGTATGGAGATCCAGGGCGCCAAGGACGCCAAGCTCGCCAAGCGCCTGAAGAGCGAGCTCGACTGGGTGCGTTCCTCGCCGAAGGCCCGTCAGGCCAAGAACAAGGCCCGTCTGGAACGTTACGACCAGATGGAGCAGGAGGCACGCAACAACAAGAAGCTCGACTTCTCCGAAATCCAGATTCCGGCCGGCCCGCGTCTGGGTTCCACCGTGCTGGAAGCCGAGCATATCCACAAGGCGTTCGGCGACCGCGTGCTCATCGACGACTTGAGCTTCACCCTGCCGCGTAACGGCATCGTCGGCGTGATCGGCCCGAACGGCGTAGGCAAGTCCACCCTGTTCAAGACCATCGTCGGCTTGGAGCCGTTGACCTCCGGTTCGCTCAAGATCGGCGACACCGTGAAGATCAGCTACGTCGACCAGAACCGTGCCGGCCTTGACCCGAACAAGAACCTGTGGGAGGCCGTGTCCGACGGACTCGACTTCATCGAGGTGGCCGGAGTGGAAGTGCCGACCCGCGCCTACGTGGCGTCCTTCGGCTTCAAGGGTTCCGACCAGCAGAAGCTGGTGGGCGTGCTGTCCGGCGGCGAACGCAACCGTCTGAACCTGGCGCTGACCCTGAAGCAGGGCGGCAACCTGCTGCTGCTCGACGAACCGACCAACGACCTTGACGTCGAAACCCTGGAATCCCTCGAAAACGCGCTGCTCGCCTTCCCGGGCTGCGCCGTGGTGATCTCCCACGACCGTTGGTTCCTCGACCGTGTGGCCACGCACATCCTCGCATGGGAGGGCACCGACGAGAATCCGGCCAACTGGTACTGGTTCGAAGGCAACTTCCAGGCCTATCAGGAGAACCGCATCGCCCGTCTCGGCGAGGATGCGGCCCGCCCGCACCGCCTGCACCGCAAGCTGACCCGCTAAAGGCAGACAGATCCAATCGAGTCGCGTTAAGCGCAGATTTCAGCAAAGCGCCACCCTTCATTACGAGCGGTGGCGCTTTGCCATACGTCAACCGTTTGCCGCTAACCAACCGTTCATTCTTCTCACGTACTCGTTACAAAACAATCCGACGAAATTTACTACGTATGGATAGACTCGATGCCAGCATAAAGAGCTATCCACACGCGGAAGGAATCGAGGCCATCATGACGCAGACAGACATGACGCCGCTGCAGCGACTGGCAAAGGTGCTCCAGCTGGGCACGCCCTCAAACTATCGCAACCATACGTATATCAACGGCGAAAGCCTGTACTTCCCCACTGGCCGAGTCTACGGCGGACAGGTCATCGCGCAGTCGCTGATGGCCGCGTCGAGAACCGTCGCTCCATCCCGTCTGCCGAATTCCATCCACGGCTATTTCATTTCGGCCGGCGATATCCGTCAGGATCTGCTGTTCGACGTGGAAAATCTGCGTGACGGACGTTCCTTCTCCGCCCGTCGCGTGAATGTCACGCAGGCGCAGGGCTCGATTTTGACGGCAATCGCCAGCTTCCAGGAACATGACCAGGAAGGCATCGAATTCGCCGACCCGATGCCTGAGAACATTCCCGATCCCGACAGCCTGACCAGTGCGAAGCAACTGATGGAGCCGTATGCGGAACAGTCGCCGTTCGCCAAGTATTATGCGGAGAAGTCGCCGTTCGATATTCGCCATGTGACGCGCACCATCATGCTTGGCGCCGACAAGAAGAGCGCCAGCGAGGATTCCGGCAAGCAGATGGTGTGGATGAAGGCCGACGGCAAGGTGGACGTGCCGCAGGTCATGCATCGTGCGATGCTGGCGATGGGCTGCGACCAGATCATGCTGGAGCCGATTCTGCGCCGTGCTGGCTTAAGCATAGCCACGCCGGGCATTTCGTATGCGTCCATCGACCATTCGATGTGGTGGTACCGCGACATCGACATCAACCAGTGGCATCTGTACGTGCAAGACACGCCGACCGCGGCGCACGGACGCGGCTTGGGCCAAGCGAAGGTCTACACACAGGATGGCGAGCTGGTGGCCTGCATGGCGCAGGAAGCGATGTTCCGCGTGCCGAAGAAGGACTGAGACGGAGTTAAAGAAGGTCTGACGTTCAGACTTTCGATTTCGTGGCAGGATTCGTAGCCGATTTTGTAGACGCCTTCGTGGCGGCGGCCGCATAGCGATTGCGCTGTGCGGCCTTTTTCACGGCCGGACTTTCCGGCCCGTCGATAGGCGGGATGCGGCACAGCCACTCCCCCACGATGCCGACGATCATGTCGGCGACGCATACCACGCAGGCCACCACGCATTCGATGATGGCTTGGCTATAGAATTCCGCCTCACCATGCGGCAGACTCATGATGATCTGCCCACCGTACCAGCCGGCCAACGCCGCGCCCGCAAGTCCGAGCGCTTTGCAGGCCACCAGCGTGCCGAACGCCTTCTGCGGGTCCAATGGCTTGAGCTGCGCGCGTTTGACGGGATCTTTGGTCGTGTATTTATGAATCTGCAGAGCCATGTACAGCACCACACCGCCCAACACGGCCAGCACCACCGGCACGATCCAGGGTGCGCCAACCAACGGCAGGCCTGAAATCTCGCCGTATTTCGCCAATCCCATGCCGGCCAGCACGCCAAGCGCGGCCGCAAGGACGAATGACCACCAAGGGGTTCTGCGTGCTCTCATAGCGTGTCTCCGATAATCCAATTGTCGGTCAGCATGCCCACTTGCGCGGCGTCCGGAGCCATCGCCAGCAGGAACGCGACCGGATCCCTGCCGAGTTTCGCGTCCGGATCCATGTCGAACCATGGGGCGAGCACGGCCGCATGCTCACGTGCGGACGGCCACGGCACCATGCAATCAGGTTCGTTGCGGACCACGCCTTCCATGTCCACAAGGTCGAGGTCGAGGTCATCCGAAATGGAGGATGACACCGATTCCAACGCACCGATAAGCTCACGCGCGTCCATGCGCGTGGAAATCTGCATGACGGCGGCCATTTTGTCCGGATAGTCGTCGACCTGGCTGACATGGTACAGCGGCGAAATACCTTCCACCTGGTTGCCGGGAAGCGCGTCGATGGCCACGATCGCCTGACGGAACTGGTGTTCCGCATCAGTTGAAACGCTATCCAGGGAAATGACCGCTCGACGGGATGCCGGTCCCGGTTTCGCCGCGGCCGCAGCGGCTGCTTTGGAGGCCGCCGTACCTTCCGGAAATTCAATGGAATCAATGGATTCAACAGAATCGGCATCGTCAATCGCATCAACGTCATCTGCAGACGTCCCAATGTCGGAATCGCGAACTATGGGATCCTGAGCTCCGGCAACCATCCAATCGTCCGCGATCTCATCGATATGGTCGCGGTCGGACGTTTCGTGCAGCAGTTGCGCCACGGAACCGGCGTGCGCTCCCCCGAGTTCTGCGTCCGGTTCAAGCGCAAGCCACGGCCCCAATACGAAAGCCCGCTGCCATGCGCGCGGATGCGGCAACGTCAGGTCGGGGTCGGCGCTTTCCTGCCCGTCAAAGTCGATGATGTCCAAATCGAGCGTGCGCGACGTCCAATGGTCGGTGCGCACGCGACCATGCGAGGCTTCGATGCGCTGCAAACCGGCCAGCAGTTCGGCGGCCGAAAGCCTGGTATCCACGGACACGACCGCATTGCGGAATTCCGCAGTACCTTCCGGCATGCCCCATGCGTCGGTCCGATAGAGCGGCGACACCCCCGTCACCTGCGTGGAGGGAAGCCCATCAATGCACCGAACGGCGTCACGCAAGGTGGCGGTCACATCGCCCTGATTGCCTCCCATGGCGATGATGGCATGATGCACCTGCCCATGTTCCGACGACCGCTCACGCGATGGACTGTCAACTGTTTCACGGGAACGTTCCACGGTCACGCTGACATCGTCGAACGGCACGGTGATCGGCGCATTCGGCTTATGCACGGTGACCTGCGTGCGGTACACGGCCGGAAAGCCGAGAATCATGCCGACGATACGATTGGCCAGCTTTTCAATCAAATCGACGTGTTCGCCTTCGATGATGGCCACGATGCCTTTGGCGATCGCACCATAGTCGACGGTGTCGTTCAGATCGTCGGAACGGCCGGCGGCAGCGAGGTCGAGGAACAGCGTGGCGTCCACCACGAAGGTCTGGGCCCGCTCATGCTCGAAGTCGAGCACGCCATGTTTGCCCGTCGCGCGGATTCCCGTCAGTCGAATCTGATCCATACCAGCCTTCCTTTGCCGTTCCTACGTTCCGTATTCCTATTATTTCCGCGATTGCGATGTTGTGACTATCTGCGATTCGCACGGTCACGCGTTCGCATACTCGCGCCATGCGTTGCCGACGGCGACCGCGTCGCGGCTTTTCGCCACGTCATGCACGCGCACGGCCCACACGCCATGTTCCGCGCACAGGGCGCTGATGGCCGCGGTGGCGTTGTCTTTTGAGGCCATGTCCGGCTCGGTCACACCGGCGCCGGCAAGCAGCGAGCCGACGAAACGTTTGCGGGACGCGCCGATCAGCACCGGATAGCCAGCCGCGTTGAACCGGTCAAGCGCCGCCAGAATCGGCAGGTTATGCTCCACGCCCGGCTTGGAGAAGCCCAGGCCCGGGTCGATGATGACCTGTTCGGCCTGCACCCCGGCTTCAAGCACCGCATCCACCTGACGCATCAGCTCGTCATACACGTCATTCACCACGCCATGCTCGTAGCGGGAGGTGTCGGCGTCCGGCACATTGCCCGCGGCGCCGGCAAGCCAGCCACGCCAATGCTGCACGATGTACAGGCAGTCGGAATGGTCGGCCACCACATGCGGCAGTTCGCGGTCCAACTGGCCGCCGGACACGTCGTTGATGATCTGCGCGCCATGTTCGAGCGCGGCCAACGCCACCGAAGCGCGCGTGGTGTCGATGGACAGCACCGCCCCTTCGGGAATCAGCGCGTCCACAGCGCCCAGCACACGGGCCTTCTCGTCGGCTTCGCTGACGCGTTTGGCTCCCGGACGGGTGGATTCCGCTCCGATGTCGATGATGTCGGCACCGGCTTTCATCATCGCCTCGCCATGGGCTTTGGCCGCCTCCGGAGCAAGCCAGAGACCACCGTCGGAGAAGGAATCCTCCGTGATGTTGAGCACGCCCATCACCAACGTGCTCTGGCTATCATGAATCGCCTTCATATCAATCGCCATCGGTTTTCTTCCTTCATTCATTCCGTTCTTCCGTTCGGTTCTGTCCGATTCCGCCCGGTAAAGCGCACTTACGAATGGTTCGACAGAATCAGGCTCATCGCCTCGGTCCGCGTGGCCGCGTCGCGCATGCATCCTCGCACCGCCGAGGTGACGGTACGGGACTGCGCCTTCTTGACGCCACGCATGGCCATGCACATGTGGTCGCATTCGGTGACCACGATCACGCCACGCGCGTCGATGCCTTCCATCAACGCGTCGGCCACCTGCTGGGTGAGCCGCTCCTGCACCTGCGGACGGCGTGCGTACAGTTCCACCAACCGTGCCAGTTTGCTTAAGCCCGCCACTTGGCCGTTCTGCGGGATGTAGCCGACATGGGCCACGCCATGGAACGGCAGCAGATGATGCTCGCAGACGGAGAACAGTTCGATGTCGCGTACGAGGACCATTTCGTCGGTGTCCACCTTGAAACGGGTTTTCAGCACTTCCTCTGGCCCGTGTCCGAGGCCGGCGAACAGCTCCTTGCACGCGCGCCCGATACGGTCCGGCGTGTCCAGCAGACCTTCACGGTCCGGATCCTCGCCGATGGACTTCAAGAACAGGCGCACGGCCTGGCGCACGCCTTCCTCGTCATAGCCGACAGGCCCGGCCGCATGAGCGGCACGGGCCTTGTCGTCGAAGAGGGTATCGAAATCGGTATCGCTCATCAGTTGGTCAATCCTGCGCTTTTCTTCAGCTTGTCGGGAATCGGGACCGGCGGAATGTCGGAATCGGGACGCTTCTCGTCGCTCAACCAGACCTCGCGCTTCGGCGCCTTCTTGATGTTGGCGAAGATGGCGGCAAGCTCCTTCTCGTTGAGCGTTTCCTTGACGAGCAGCTGACGTACCAGCTCGTCGAGGATGTCGCGGTTCTCGTTAATGACGTTCCATGCTTCGGTATGCGCGGTCTCCACAAGCTTGAGCACTTCCTCGTCGATGATTTCGGCGGTGTGCGCGGAGTACTTGTGGGTGAGCGCGCCGAGATCGCTTTGCTCGTCGTCGGACCACTTGATGGCGCCCAGCTTCTCGGAGAAGCCGTAGTCGAGCACCATCTGACGCGCGATGTTCGTGGCCTTCTCGATATCGTTGGAAGCACCGGTGGTCGGGTCGTGGAACACGACCTCTTCGGCGGTACGGCCGCCCATGGCGTACGCCATCTGGTCGAGCAGCTGGTTGCGGGACATGGAGTAACGGTCCTCGGTTGGCATGACCGCGGTGTAGCCCAGTGCACGGCCGCGCGGCAGAATCGTCACCTTGGTCACCGGATCGGTGTCGTTCATGGCGGCCGCGACCAGCGCATGGCCACCCTCGTGATATGCGGTGTTGCGCAGCTCGTCGAGAGCCATGCCCTTGGAACGACGCTTCGGACCGGCCTGAACACGGTCGATGGCCTCGTCGATGGCGCGGTTGTCGATGAGCTGGGCGCCGGCACGGGCGCACAGCAACGCGGCTTCGTTCAACACGTTGGCAAGGTCGGCGCCGGTGAAACCCGGCGTGCGCACGGCGATCATATGCAGGTCGACGTCCGGCACGAACGGCTTGCCCTTGGCGTGTACCTTCAGAATCGCCTCGCGGCCTTCCAAATCAGGTGCTTCGACGGCCACCTGGCGGTCGAAACGACCCGGGCGCAGCAATGCCGGATCGAGCACATCCGGACGGTTGGTCGCAGCGATGATGATGAGGTTCGTATCGTTGTCGAAGCCGTCCATCTCGACGAGCAGCTGGTTCAGCGTCTGCTCGCGTTCGTCGTGGCCACCGCTCATGCCGGAACCGCCACGCTTGCGGCCGACAGCGTCAATCTCATCGATGAAGATGATGGCCGGAGCGTTCTTCTTGGCCTCATCGAACAGGTCACGCACACGGGAGGCGCCAAGGCCCACGAACATCTCCACGAAGTCGGAGCCGGCCATGGAGTAGAACGGCACGCCGGCCTCGCCTGCGATGGCGCGCGCCAGCAGCGTCTTACCGGTGCCTGGAGGGCCGTACAGCAGCACGCCGCGCGGAATGCGGGCGCCCAAAGCCTTGTAACGGGACGGGTCCTTGAGGAAGTCCTTGATTTCCTCGACCTCCTGCACGGCAGCGTCTTCGCCGGCCACGTCGGAGAACCTGGTGGTCGGGGTCTGGCCGTCGAGCAGTTTGCCGCTGTTCTTCTTGCCGCCCATGTCGAACATGCCGCCGGCGGCACCGCCCATACGGCTCATCAGGAACCAGAACAGGCCGAAGATGATCAGGAACGGCAACAGCGAGGTGAGCAGGTAGGTCCAAATGCTGGTCTGCTGCATGGACGCGGTCCAGCCCTTGGCCGGATCGGCCTTCTGCACGGCCTTGACCACGGCCGCGGACTGCGCATACGTGTAGTAGAACTGCACGTTCTTGCCGTAGTTCTTCGTACGTCCGGTGTCCGGGTCGGTGGCGGAGTAATCGCTCGACAGCTTGAGCTTGACCTGCTGGGTGTTGTCCACGATCGTCGCATACTCGACGGTGTTGCCGTTGAGGATCTGCATGCCATCCTTGGTGTCGATGGTCTGCGAGCCCGCACCGGCGAAAAGCTGGAACATGGTCACGGCAAGCAATGCCACGACCACAACCCACAGCCACGGCGACCGCCAGAACGGACGGGGGCCGTTGGACTTGTTGCCGTTCGCCCCGCTGCCACCGTTCTTGCCGTCATTGTTGCGGCTAAACGGATTGGTGAACGGGTTATTGCCCCCGTTGGGCTTGTTGCCGCCGCCATTGCTTGGCGGCTGGTTCGGACCAGGGAAACTCATGCCTGACCTCCTTCATAGACTGACGGCTTCAGCACCGCGATCGAATCGAGGTTGCGGTAGTACTCGTCGTAATCCAAGCCGAAACCGACCACGAATTCATCGGGAATCTCACGTCCCTTGTATTTCACATCAACATTGACCTTGCGACGTGCCGGCTTCTCCAGAAGCGCAAAAATTTCCACGGAAGCCGCTCTACGGCGCTTGAGCTCGTCGACCAGCCAAGCCAGGGTGATGCCCGAATCGATGATGTCCTCAACGATCAGCACATGGCGTCCTCGCACATCCGTGGACAGATCCTGACGAACCGTGATCCTGCCGCTCGACTCCGTGCCGGAACCGTAGCTCGACAGGCTCATGAAATCCATTTGGACCGGAATGCTCATGGCCTGGGAGAACGCCGCAAGCGTGTTCACGGCTCCCTTGAGCACGCAGACCAGCAGCGGGTTCTTGCCACGATAGTCTTCACTGGCTTGTGCCGCGGCACGGTTGATGATGTCGGAGATCTCTTCTTTGCTGATCAGCTCGTGATCAATGTCTTCTTGTACGTCAGCGATTCGCATGCCCACCATCTTGGCACATGCGAATGACGTGTTTCTGGCTATATGCTGAATATCCGCTGGGAAGATTCACACGTGGCCGTTCACAGCTTCGGCAGACCGGCCACGAATGTGTCGATGGCCGCCTTCGCCGCCGCGAAATCGGTGGGATTGTTGACGATCACCGCGAAGGTCAACGCTCCGCCGTTCAACCGCGACACATTGCCGGTCATGGAGGTCACGTCGCCCAGACTGCCGGTTTTCACACGGATCAGCCCCGCTTCGTCAGCATCGTTCAGACGGCTCTCAGCGGTGCCGACGAAGCCCATGACGGACATTCCTTCGGCTGCGGCCGCCCCCGATCCCGCAGCCAGATTGCGCAGTTGCACTTCGAGCAGGGTGCGCGCCGTCAGTTTCGAATCCTCCGTAAGTCCCGAACAATTGCGCATGTCGAGCCCGGTCGTAGTGATGCCTTTGCGCTCCAGCACGCTTTTCACAGCCTGCACCGCGCCAGCCGGCGAATTGTCCGCGCCGACCTGCAACGCCAGCAGCCTGCCGAATTCCTCGGCGAGCGAATTGTCGGAATGCCGCATGGTGAACGCCATAATCTCGTTCAACGACGCCGAACGCACGGAGGCAAGCGGATGGGATGCCCCCGCAACCGTGCCTTGCGATACAAATCCCTGAACCGTGATGCCCTGTTCGGCCAGCCGCTGCTGGAACACCAGCGCCGCGTCACGCGCCGGCTGCATGCTCAATGCCGGATACGCCGAGAACACATCAGGATTGGCCGGACCTGTCCCGTTCCAATTCCTGCCGCCGTCCACGGCCATGGAAGCTGTCGGGGCGTAGTACAGGTGGTCCGTGTCGAGTTCGGCGATGCCTTGCGGCCAGCGGTCGTTGCCGAACAGTGTGTCGTCATAAGCCAATGTCACGGAGGTGATGCCACGCTGCCGCAACGCCTGTGCGGTCCGCCCGGCAAGCGTGCCCAATCCGGCACGTCCGTTGATGTGGTTCGCGTCGGACGCTCCGGCTCCCAACAGCATGTCGCCGTTGCCTTTGAGCACCAGCCGCGCGGTGCCGTCCTGGGACTGTTCCAGATAGGTCTGCGTGTCCAGGGTCTTGCCCATGTCGAGTTCGACGGCGGCCGCATACGCCGTCAACGTTTTCATGGTGGATGCTGGCGTGCGGGGCACGTCGATGTTGTTTTCCGCGACCACGTTGCCCGACGCGTCGGCGATGGCGATGGAGAATTCGCCGCCGAAGCCGGCGGCTGAGGCTCGGAACGCGTCGGTCAGCGCGCGCGCAGCGGCCGGATCGATGGTCTTGGAAGCATCGATGTCGGCGATCACGTCGGCCGCCTCGATCGAACGGCCGGCAGCGGCGGCCGTCGAATGTTCGACATGGCGCAATGTGAGGACGCCCGGTGCGACATCGCACATGTCGGCCACTGCATAGCCGACGCACAGTGCGACGGTGGCCACGACGGAAACCGCCACCGTGATCGCTCGGCGTCGTCGCGTATAGCGGTAATCGCCAGCGTCATCCATAGCCAAACCACACCCTCTCTTCGTCATCTTTTCACCATCCGCACCGTATGGATCGCCACGAAACATCTCATGACCGTTCACACCGCCGCGGGCAAGCCTCAGCCCTTATGCTCGATCGGCTTCCATTCGGACTTGGCGAACACCGCCTGGAACGAAATCGGCACATAGCTCAGCATGTAGATCGGGAAGGCCAGCACGTAGGCGAGCAGCTCCTTGTTGGTGGCGCCCACGTGATCGCGTTCCGCCACGATGGTCAATGCGGCGAGTCCCATCATGCCGATCACCGATATCACAATGCCGGATGTCCAGCCGGTCAGCGAATTCAGCTGGCTTTGCCATGTCACGAAACCGCAGGCGGCGAACAGCATGCCCAACAGCACGCGTGCGATGCCGAGCACGGTGAACGGGCACAGCAGCAGCGTGAAATCGACGGCGGAGAAATCACGTTCCCTGACCGCGCGCTTGATCAACGCCGGTCCGTAATAGCGGAACACCTGCAGGAAGCCCTTGCTCCAACGCAGGCGTTGACGCCAGCTTTGCGCGAAGGTGACCGGCTGCTCGTCGTACAGGATGGCGGTGCCGCAGTAGCCGATGCGGTCGCCGTGCAGCACGCTGTCCATGGTGAATTCCAGATCCTCGGTGAGTAGGTGGAATTTCCAGCCGTTGTTGCGACGCATGATCTCCTGGGAGAACATGAAGCCGGTGCCGCCCACGTGGCAGCTGTTGCCGAGCCACATGCGGGAGGCGGAAACGAAGCGCGATTCGCGGATGAACCACAACGCGGAACCGGACGACACCCAATTGTCGGACAGGTTCACGGAATTGCGATAGCTGGTGAGGATCTTGAAACCGGCTTGGAAGCCCTTGTTCATTTCCTCGATGTAGTGCTTGTCGAGTTTGTTGTCGGCATCGAACACGAAAAAGGCGTCATACGGGTCGGATGCGCCCGACTCGTTCATCTGGTCGAGCAGATAGGTCAGCGCGTAGCCTTTGCCGACCTGCTCCTTGTTGAATCGTTCGATGACGTGGCATCCCATGTTTCGGGCCACTTCGGCGGTGTTGTCGGTGCAGTTGTCGGCCACCAGCCAGATGTCGATGAGCTCGCTCGGATAGGTTTGCGAATGCAGACAGTCGATGAGGTTGCCGATGACGTTCGCTTCGTTTCGCGCGGAAATCAGCACCGCGTACCGTTTGTTCATCGGCGCTTCGGGGAACTTGATCGGCTTGGCGAACAGCGAGATGACGATGCAGACCGCTTGGTAGAGCATGCCGGCGCCGCCCAAAACCACCAGCACGACATCAAGTACGCTCAGCAATACCATTAACGCCACCTACTTCTCGGATTGTCATCCGTTCCCTGCGATTGCGACCCGTCCGCTACCTGCGGTCCGGCTTCCGTCTGCGCTCCGTCCGCTTCCGCGGTTCCCCGCAGCGGCTTGCGATCGACCCCGTCCAACACGTGCTTCGGAATGGCGACGGTCTGCGATTCGTCGGCATCCCCGGTCTCGTCGGACCGAGTGATATTGTACGCCTGCTCCTGCAGGAAGCGCACGTCGTCGGGAATCGGCACATGCGCGCTCGACCCCTGCACGGCGCGCGGCACGGCGTGCAGGTGCTCGCTGATGACTTCGGCGCCTTCCACCAGCTTCGACTTCTTGTCCGGAACCGGATCGTCCATCAGCGGCGAATCGACCAGATCGTACCGCTTGGTGTAGGTGCGGGCGATCGTCTGGATCGAGGCGACGATAGGCAGCGCCAGGAACGCGCCGATCGCGCCGAACAGCGAGCCGAAGGCCAGGACGGCAAGGAAGGCGACCGCATCGTTGACGTCCATGGTGCGGCGGGAGATCTTCGGCGCGAAGATCAGGTTTTCGATCTGCTGGTAGACGCAGATGAACGCCACCACGGCGATCGCCTGCCACAAACCACAGCTGCCCCAGGCGAACAGCACCGGCAACGCGCCGCCGATGTACGTGCCGAGCATCGGGATGAACTGCGATACGACGCCGCAGAACAACGCCAACGGCATCCAATACGGCACGTGCAACGCCATCAGGCAGATCGAGGTGAAGAACGCGTTGAGCACGGCGAGGATGGCACGTGAGAACAGGAACGATGAGATCTGCGTCTGGCTGACGGTCCAGACGAACAGGAACCGGCGCTGCGCGGAGGGAGCCATCCACTGGCAGGCCGCGCGGCGCAGCTTCGGGCCGGCCGCCGAAATGTAGAACGTGGTCATGATCACCGTCATGAGGTTCAGCAGGAAGCTGAAGAATCCGGACACCGTGCTGATGGCGGTGCCCGCGAAATCCGTGACCCACGAGGTCTGGATGTTCTTCAGAATCTCACCGCCGAGACTGTTGATCTCAGGAAGCTTGAAATCCGTGTATTGCGCCACGAAATCGCAGATCTGCTGGTAGAGGGCCGGCAGACCGTTGCACAAAGCGATGACCTGCTGCACGAACAGATTGCCGAACAGACCGAACATCACGCAAAGCAGGACACCCAACATCAGCAACGCGAAAATCGAAGCGAACGAACGCTTCCAGCCATGCTTGACCAGCGGAATCACCACCGGCTCCACGGCGAGCGCCAGGAACAGCGAGATGACGACGTCGATGATGAGGTATTCGATTTTGCCCCAACTGCGCCAGCAGAAGGAGAGCAGCACGATGGCGATGGCGATGTACAGCAGCGCGCGACCCAGCCATTCCGGAGGTCTGCGTGGATCGCCTTTCGCAGGGAACAGCGTGCCGAGATCCCAACGCATTTCGTCGGTATTGCCGCACTGTCCGGACGTTCCCGTCCTCTTGTCCGTATCCATATGCTGTTCGCGTTCGCTCATGGCTCCTTATTGTAGACAGGCACCGTGTACGGGCTGGAACCTATTCTTGAAACCATGCTGAACGTTTCAATTGTCATCCCCGCCTGGAATGAACAGGAGCGTATCAACGATTGCCTGCTCAACGCCACCCGGCAGACCGTGATGCCTCATGAGGTGATTGTCGTCGATAACCGTTCCACTGATTCGACCGTTGCCGTGGTGGAGCAGTTCATGAAGGACCATCCGGAAGCGCCGGTGAAGCTGCTGCATCAGGATGATGAGCAGGGTCTGATTCCAACGCGTGATTATGGTTTGAATCATGCCACCGGCGATATTCTTGGCCGTTTCGATGCCGACTGCATGATCCGCCCGGACTGGGTGGAGGTGGTGTCCGGCATTTTCACCGAGGATCCGGATGCGATGGGCGCCACCGGTCCGGTGATGTATTACGATTTGCCGAGCCGTCATTTCGGGCTTCGCGGGGACAATTCCACCCGCAAACGTATTTATAGGGCCGATGATGGGCAACCTCTGCTGTTCGGTTCCAACATGGCCCTGCGCGCCACCGCCTGGCGCGAAATCGCCGACGAGGTCTGCCAAGACAAGGCGGATGTGATGCATGAGGATATCGACATCTCACTGCATCTGTTGGGCAAGGATCTCAAGACCGTGTATTGTCCGCGGATGATCGCGGGCATCAGCGCACGTCGTATGGACACGTCTCCGGCATCGTTCCTCAACTATATGCGCCGTTTCAAGAACACGTTCAACGCGCATCCGCAGCATTACCGCAAACACAAGCCGGAAATCCTCATCACCGCGTTATATCCCGTGATGCATCTGCTGTATCCGGTGTGGCAGAAGGTGTTGAACACCGCTGATATCAATCCGGCCGAGGCCGCGTGGATCAACGAGCAGATGGAATTGGCCGAACAGGAAGGCCATGAGCTGTATGACGACACTCCCACTGATGAGGAGTGGAGCGAGAAGCACGAGGAATAGCGATTAGGTATAGCGATTATTCGCGGCGTATTTTCCGCGGATAGCGAACGGACGGCACCGACCATGCGATCGATGCCGTCCGTTTTGTTTTTACGATTGCGGTTTTGCGATTGCGCCTACCACAGTCGGACCTACATCAGGCTCTTGTAGATGGCGAGGATGTCTTCCTGGGTGGCCTGGCGCGGGTTGCCCGGCGTGCACACGTCGTGGAAGGCGTCATGGGCCAGCGGCTCCAGGTCGGCTTCGGTGGCGCCAACTTCGGAGATCTTGGTCGGGTTCTTCAGATCCACGGTGAGCTTGTGCACCGCCTGGACGGCCTCTTCACGCACGGTTTCGATGTCGCCGGTGTAGGCGTCGGCGATACCGAAGGCGTCGGCGATGTCACGGTACTTCTCGCCGGTGTAGTCCTTGTTGTATTCCATGACCGGGGCCAGCAGGATGCCGTTGGCCACACCGTGCGCCACGCCGAGGCGGCCGCCCAGCGGGTGGGCCATGCCGTGCACCAGACCGAGGCCGACGTTGGAGTAAGCCATGCCGGTGATGTAGGAGGCGTAGGCCATCTGTTCGCCGGCCGGAATGTCTCCATCGGCGCTCTTGGCGAGGTTCTTGGCGATCATGCGGATGGTCTGCATGGACAGGCAGTCGGACAGGCTCCACGCGCCCGGTGTGATATAGCCTTCGATGGCGTGGGTCAGGGCGTCGAGTCCGGTGGCCACCTTGAGGCCGCGCGGCATGGAGTCGGTCAGGTCCGGATCCACGAAGGCGACGATTGGGATGTCATGCGGGTCGACGGCCACGAACTTGCGCTTGTTGGCCGTGTCGGTGATCACATAGTTGATGGTCGTTTCGGACGCGGTGCCAGCGGTGGTCGGCACACCGAAAATCGGCACGGACGGGTTCTTGGTGTCGGCCACGCCTTCAAGGGACAGCACGTCGGCGAATTCCGGATTGGCAGTCACGATGCCGATGCCCTTGCAGGTGTCCTGCGGGGAACCACCGCCCAGGCCGATCAGGAAGTCGGCTCCGGAGGCTGCGAACTTGGCGACGCCATCATGGATGCACTCGACCGGCGGATTCGGCTTGACGTTGTCGAACACCTCATACGGCATGCCCGCCTCGTCAAGAACGTCGGTGACCTTCTTGACGGTGCCGGTCTCCAGCAGCACCGGATCGGTGACGATGAACGCCTTGGTGAAGCCGTGGGACCTGGCGACGCCCGGAATCTCCTTGATGGCTCCGCGGCCGAAATACGCGGTCTGGTTGAAAATCATGCGATAGACCATAGTGCTCTCCTTTAAGCGACTGTGTGTTCAAGCGAAGACCACGGCATCCATTGCCGCGGCCAACGGTTTCATCATAAGCCCTTTTCCATGCGAGGAAGCACCCACGACACACAATTTTTTCGTCAATATCCCACAACACCGGCAAAACCGGACAGCATGCCGTCCGATGCCCGAGATCCTATTCTTCGGACGACGTGTCTTCTTTGGCGAACACCCACATGACCTCGTCCACGGAATGGGTGTCGGGGAAAATCGTAATCAGGAACCGTTCGCCGTCGTTTCTGACGTAGGCGTACCGTATAGCGCCTTCCCTGCATATCCGGTCGCGGACGTAATCGTAGTCGAACAGCATGCGGAAGCCGTCCCGGTAGGCCGGCGCCACCAATTTGTCGCAATAGTCGAGCAGCATCTCGTGGAAGGAACCGCCATGTTTGTCAAGCATTTTTTGCACATAGCCGGGAACCACGACCGGCCGTTGCGTATCGGCACGCAGATTGACCACATAAGCGATCGAATACCGTGTATTCAAATGCTGCAGCAACGATTCCATGTCTTTGTTGCGTACCAGGATGTCCTCAAGCTGCTTGTTCAACGTGCGCAACTGCCTTTTGCCGCTGCCGCTGGCGTAGTAGCGCTTCTTGTCTTTGCGCATCTCGTTTTCCGCCTGGTTGACCAGATCCGGAATATCCTCGCCGTCATCGGATTCGGCCATGCCCACGGACAGCTCGCAACCGTGATCAAGCAGCTCCTGACGCATATATCCCATCTGTCGGGCGCTCTGCGCCATCGAATGGGCGAAACTGATGATCACGAACTCGTCGCCGCCGATGCGGTAGATATTATCGTCGCCGAAATAGGCGCGCGCCGCATCCGCAAGCTCGCACAGCACCACGTCGCCTCTGGCATGACCCAAATGATTATTGATCTCATGCAGGCCAATCAGATCTATGTACATCACCGTCAACGGCTTGTCATGGGTGGCTTGGATGAATTCCACATCATCGTCGAAAGCGTTGCGGTTGAGCAGCCCCGTCAATGAATCCCGTCGGTACTCCTCGCCGTTCAACCGGACAAAGGACCCTATCGGCAGGTTCCGGCCAACCATCACCACGGCCCATGGATTGCTTTCGGAGCATTCACGTGAGGGAATCACCGCGAAGGAGATCATGCCGGTTCTGGCCAGCACCTCACTGCGGTACACTCCGAACGCGGATTTCTGCGAGAACAGCAGCGAACGGAGCGAAGCCAGATCCATATCAGCACGGAACCTGTCGGCATCGTCCGGATGCACCACGCGTTCGGCGATCAGCGTCTGCACGTAGGTTTCGAAATCATCGGTTTCCGGCGTCGGCAGTATGCCATCGCGTTTGACCGCGCGGTACTCGCCCGTCTTCACATTCAGTCGGGAGAGTTCCGCCACGCCATTGGCCAGAATCTCGAAGGTGCTGGCGGCGAGCGTGGACGTCTCAAGCATGGTACGGCCGTTGACGGGCACATAGCTGCCATGCATGAAATCGTTTGACATATCCCAGAAATGCCGGTCGTCGGGACGTTCGGCCAACAGCTTCTCCATCAGTCCCACCGGAAGCGGTTCGTGGAAGTAATACCCTTGGATGTACCGGCATCCCACGGACAGCAGCTGGTCGACCTGCTGTTTGGTCTGTGCGCCTTCGGCGATGACCAGCAGTCGCAGCTTTCTGGCCATGTTGACCACCGATTCGACGATTTTCAGCCCTTTGCTGGCATTGTCCTCATCGAGGTCGATGAATTTCATGTCAAGTTTGATCACATCGACGTTGATGTCCTTGAGCATGTTCAGCGACGAATACGCCGATCCGAAATCATCCATCAGCACCGCGATGTTGTCCGCATGCAGCTTGCGGATGGTGCTTTCCACTTTGGACAGGTTCCTGGCCACGGCGCTTTCGGTGATTTCCGCTTGGAGCAGCCGAGCGTCGACATCGTATTCGTTCAGCAGTCCGGTGAGCGTGTCCGCCACATCCATCTGGTCGATGTCCACCATGGAGACGTTCACGGAAATCGGCACCAGATTGCGGCCCTCACGTTCCCAACGTGCCAGCATCCGGACCACGGAACGCCATACGAACACGTCCAGTCGGGAGATTTGTCCGGCCTGTTCCAGCATGGGAACGAACCTGCCCGGAGATACCACACCATATTTGGGGTGGTTCCAACGCACCAGCGCCTCGGCACCGACGATGGCACCCGTAGCCGCATTGCATTTGGGCTGCAGGTAGAAGCAGAACTCGTTGTTGTCGAACGCACGGTCGATCTTGTCGAACGTCAGCTCCGGCACAAGCTCGTCGGTGGACGGCGTCCTGCCCATTTCCGGTGTGTCAGCCAAGCAGATTCCTTCCTGTCACCACGTCCTATCCGTGATATTCACCGTTGTACTGTATCAGGGTGACGTCCTCAACACCCTCGATGGCACGAATCCGCTCGGCGAACGTCATGTCCTTGTCGTCGCAGAACACTTCCACGGCCATCTCCACATGGTCGCCACGCATGGTTTTGGATTTGACGAAGAACTTCGTGCGGCCGAACGCGCGCGTGATGTCGTCCCCGACCGCGTCGGAAGCGTAATGGATCACCGCGATGTACACGCGGCCCTTGTCCTGATGCGAATAGAACAGGGCGAGCATGCCAATCATCACCGCGCCGGCGACCACCACCAGCAGATACATGCCCGCGCCGGCCGCGATGCCGGACGTGATGGCCCAGAACAGGTACAGCAGGTCCATCGGATCCTTCACGGCGGTACGGTAACGCACGATGGACAACGCGCCCACCATACCAAGCGAGATCACGATGTTCGTGCTGATGGCCAATGTGACCATGCAGGTGAGCACGCACATGCCCACCAGCGTCACCGCGAAGCTGCGCGAATACACGACGCCCGTGTAGAACCGCCGGTATACGCAGTAGATGACGATGCCCACCAGCAGCGCCACCAGCAGGGCCAGCGCCATTTTGGGCACGTTGTATTGGCTGAAGGAGTTCAGCACCGATTTCTTGATCATGTCGTTTACGCTCATGGTTTCGCTTTCTCTTTTGCGATTGTTCGGTTATTACGTTTTCTACGATTGCCGATGTTTTCGGCTGCGCGTTTTCGTCCGTCTGTTTTCGGTCTTCCGCGATACGTCCGACCGGTGCGCTCAAGTCACACGCTCGGCACGTTCCAGCCTTCCTGCCAGTAGTCGAAACCCCGCAGATACGAGGCTTTGTCATAGCACAGCACGTATTTCGAGGCGGCCGTTATCTCCTGCGCCTTGCCTGGCAGAATGTCACGCACGATCTGCGGCAGGAATTCGGTGAATTTGACCTCCATCACCAGCTTGCCCGGCTCAAGCACGGGCAGGGTGGGCAGGGTGCGGTCGAAGATGTCGAATCCGTCGACCGCGGCGCGCACGTCCATGTCGAACGTGACGCGCACCGTGCCGGCGTCGAGGATCCATGGCTCGCGTTCGTAGTCGACGATCACCCGAGGCCGCAGCACATTGCTCACGTATTCCACGTAGAATTCCCGGCACAGCTGATGCTCGCTGTGTTCCATGAATCCGACGTCGCCGGCCAGTATCCGGTCGAACTGCTCGTGCGTGAGCGGCGCGTCCTCCTTGTAGATCCAACTGTCGCTTTTGCGCTTGCGTTCCAGCTTGATCACCCGGTCGCTATAATCGTAAATACGGATACGGTATTTCTTGCGCATCAGCACGCCGTCCACCTTCTCCTGGTAGGCGGTGTTCCAATAATCGTCGAAATACAGGCTGCGAATCATATAGCAGCCGCCACGCGCATGGCTGTCCTGTTCAAGCAACGGAGCCAAACGCAAGTTCAGATCGGCTTTCTGCCCGTACGAAATCAGATACTTGAGCTCATGCCGGTAATGTTCCTCACAGCGGCGCGGAGGCATGGAAAGCTCCTCGCCGACACGGCGGCGGACCCGTTCCAGCAGTTTCGACGCCCCGCCATCACCGCGCATTGACATCCTCCACTATCTTCCCGGATTTGATGTAGAAGCATCTCGTGCCGTACGTCTTGCCGGTGTCGGTCATGTAGTAGTCGAAGGCGTCCTGCGTCTTGCCGGAGGCGTTGCGCGCCCGCACTCGTATGAAATACTGTCCGTCGCCTGGCAGGTCCGTCACCGTCTCCGGCAATGCCAGATCGGTTTTGGAGAAGATGACGTCCTCACACAGATAGTCCTTGGCGACGGTGACGTCGTAGCTCAGATCCTCGCCACGGAAATCGTACGAGGTGTCCCAGCTGAATTTGAGTTTGCCGTCTGCGGCCTGTGGAGCGTCGATGAAAAACGGCATGGGCTTGTCGAAGCTTTCTTTGTAGATCCTGTAGTTCTGCGCGACCTCGTCGTGCAGCTGCCCCGCCACTTCGTCATACTGGGCGCGCGTCAGCGGCTCGTACATGGAATCGGGCGTCCTCCACAAATACTGCCTGGTGATGGACTCGTAGTGGTCCACCATCGTATTGATGCGTTTTGCGCTCATATAGCGGTATTCCCGCTTCACGGCCTTGTCGAGTTCGTCGCGGAACGATTTGGTCTGCAGGCAGCGTTTGAACAGCACGTTGCCCCAATAGTTGCTGACTCCCTGCTCCCAGCTGGAACCGGTGGAGATATTGCGGATCTGGTTCTCCTTGCGCATGAGCATGCCGTCATTGTCCCAGTCCAGCACATAGAAGGTGTCGGAATTCGTAGGGCTGTACAGGTACATGTTGCGGCTCTGCGTGTCGGTGTTGCCGGTCAGCAGCTGGAACGCCATCCAGTATGCGAGATTTTCCGTATCGAAATATTTGCCGAGGATGCTGCTCATCGGCACCGAATAATCGTTGAGCTGGTTGAGCATGGCGATGAGTTTGGTATGGTCGCTGTTGCCTTTGACCTCCAGCTTCTCCTCGAATTTCGACAGATTGTATTTGGGATCGTCGGCGAGTCTGATCACGTCCGCGTCACGTTGGAATTCGAAGTAGTTGACCTTGTACAGCTGGCCGTTCTTGTCGAGGCCGTGCGCTTGGAGCGCGCTTTTGTTGAGCTGCTCCACCTGCGTGTACAGGCCATAGTCGTCGAAGGAGTTGGAACCGGAGGTTTCGTCCTTGACGTACAGGTGCACGAATTGCGTGCGCAGTCCCATCATCTGGTCGATGCCGCGGATCAGGTCGTATGCCATCTTGTTGCGGAATCGCAGCCCTTCGCCCATATGCTTGTTCAATGCGATGGTGCGCTGCCCGCGCCATTTGCCTTTGCCGCTTTTCAGCTCGATTTTGTAGTTCTTCTGCTTATTGAGACTGGACGACTGGCCACGCACCTGCACGGTGGCGTTCGGCGCTTTTTCACCGTAGCCGAGTTCGCCGGATACAGGCCCCTGTTCGTCGCCGACCTGCAGCAGACCGTTGACTTGGTACCGGTTGGTGCGCATGGCCGCGTAATCATCCACGGAATACTGGTTGATTTCGCTCCAACTGTGGTCGGTGCCTTCCGACTTGTTGCCGCGCGAGACCGTCAGATACATGGTTTCCACACCGCTGTCGTCATACACCTTGTACAGCGAGTCGTTGTCACGCAGATGCGCGCCGTCAAGCCCCTGCGTGGCGCTTTTCTTGACTTTCTCATGCTTTCCTTGCGATTGCGCCGCCGATTTGTCTGCCGTGGAACCACTGTCCGCAGCGTTTCCGCAGGCGACGCAGGAGAACGTCGTCACGACCGTGGCGATGATCGCCACGCATTTGAATATGGCATTGCGGCCGCACGGCCGATTACCCATCGTCATTCGTCCGTTCCTTTCCATGCTTTCCACGCTTTCCCTCATGATTCCTTCCGTCCGAAAGTTCCATGCAGCCGTTCGCCGAATTCGTCCAACGCTTCGCCCAGTTTCGTAAACCATCCGCGCTTTTCGGTCGCCACAATCGGCTGCGTGCCGAGCACACGATACGGCAGATTGTCGGTGAACACCGCCAATCGCACGACCGCGGCCAGCAGGAACGCCGACGCGCCCAGCAGGAAGCCGAATCCCATCAGCGTGACCGGAACGAACTGCGAAATGACAGTCAAGACCGTGGCCGACCCGGCGAATATCGCGGCGCAGCACACCGCGCCGAAGTAATCAGTGAAATACAGCAGAATCATCAGCACGGTGTTGCCGACCGCGTACAGGGCGTATCCGACGCACAGCACACGGAAATAACCATGCATGCCATCGTTGAAACCGAGCGGCAGCACGCCCAACACCATCTTTTCCAACGAGATGACCGCCGCGGTGACGAACAGCTGCTTCAACGCGGTGTAGTACAGCTCACGGTTGAGCACGGCGAGCATCTCGCGTTCGGCCACCACGATGTCCTTCACGGTGCCGCCGTCGTTGAGCAGCGCGTAGTAGGCACGGTATTTCGGATAGAAATTGACTTCCACCGACACCACGAAATTCACGGTGGTGATCAGAATCGTCAGGAACGCCAGTAACGCGGGCACATCACAGTAGGGGGCACCGTAGAACAGTCCCTTCACATGCACGCCAAGCGGACCACACCAGGTGATCACCAAGTGGGAGAACAAGCCGAGGGTGGTCAGCAGTCCCGTCAGGGCGAGCGGCAGGAACCGGTCCAGCCATGCGAGGAACGTCCACGGGCTTTCCGAGCTTTGCGGGAAATACCGGTGCAGCAGCACCACGTCCCAGACCATCATCACGCCGTAGCCGAACGCCACTGCGGCCAGCAGGCTTTCCACCTGCGGCAGGCCCAGCGCCATCATCGCGCATGCGGACAGGAACGCCACGACCACCGCCGCGACGAACGACCACATGATGCCTTGGTAATCCTTGATGGCCGTCAGATAGCTCATCGCATTCCAATTGACGATCATTTCCAGGAACAGCCATAGGCAGAGTAACCCCTGCATGAGGGTCGCGCCGGAAAACAGCAGGAACACCGCGTACAGCACCGCACCCACCGCCAGCATGAGGGTCGTGGATCCCCAGAACGATGGAAGAATGGTCTCCTCATGATGTTCGAACAGCATGTCCGCAAGGAAACGCGTCACCGGCATGGACAGGAAGCTGGTCAACACCAATGAGGCGAGCAGCGTGTACGTGATCATGCAGACCAGCAGATTCTGGTCCGCGCGGGGCACGTGCCACCAACCGCTGACCGCCAGCACGCCGAACTGCAGCAGGATGCCCAGCAGCATCGGTCCGGTGCAGATCACACCGGCATAACCGTAGGCGCGCACCATGGCGACCAGGCCCTTGCGGTGGAACAGTTTCTTGAGTTCGAATCCGATTCCCGCCATATCAGTGCTCCAACCCGTAATGGTCGGCGGCATCGAGATACAGCGCACGGTATTCGTCAAGCATGCGCTCATGCCGATAGTAGGTTTTCACGCGTTCGCGTCCCACTTGGCCCATGGCTTCGCGCGGCTTGCGGCTCGCGCACATGCGTTCCATGGCGCGGGCAAGGCCCTCGCGGTACATCGGAGGCACGTAGAAGCCGGCCACGCCGAGGTCGTCGCCTTCCTCGCCTTCCAGCAGTTCACGGCAGCAGCCCACGTCGGTGGTCACGCAAGGGCGGGCCGCCGCGAACGATTCCAACACCGACAGAGGCTGGCCTTCGGAGATGCTGGTCAGCACCGTGAAATCCAGTTTGCGCATGTATTCGACCACATTCACGCGTCCGGTGAATTCAAGGTTCTTCACTTCAAGCTGTTTCACCAGCTCATAGCATTCGTCGGCATAGTCCTGGTCGTCCACACCACCGAGGATGTGCAGCCTGACATTGTCCACGCGGTTCGACAGTTCGCTGAACGCGTGGATGAGGGTTTTCACGTCCTTGATGGGAGCCAGACGTACCACGGCGCCGATATCCACCCAACCGTCCTCAGGCTTGAGTGGAATGTCGCAGAACCGTTCGTATTGGATGCCGTTGGGAATGACCAGGCATTTGCTTGCCGGAGCGCCCATGTCGATCTGGGTCTGGCGAGCGCGGCCGAACAGGCTGGTCACACGCCATGCCCTACGGTAGATCTCCTGTGACAGCATGGCGAAGAAACGGATCCACCGTTGCCGGAACGCGGGCGCAACCCATTCGGCGGAAAGAATCTCCTCCTCGCGTTCGCGCGTGTAGATGCCATGTTCGGTTAGTAATACGGGTGCGTGGTTGATACTGCCGCCCAAGCATGCCAGCAGGCCGCCGTAACCGGTGGAGATGGCATGGTAGATCTGCGCTTTCGGCACTTCTCCCGTCATCAGGTACAGCACCGGCAGCAGCATGGATCGCACGGTGTGGAACGCATCCGCGTAGGCGACGTACGGGTATTCCTCCATGCAGATCTTCGTAAACAGGTCGATGAATTCGTTGCTTTGCAGGAACGACAGCGGATGCACGCCTTTGTTGTGGAACAGGTTGAACAGTACGTCCCAGTCGGGATCGTTCAGATTCACCAGCTCACGCAGTGCCTTGACTTCCTCGTCGGTGAAGATCACTTTCGCATGTTCACCGCTCAGACGCAACGCGTCGTCGAGGAACACCTCATGCACTTCCACCACGTTGGATGGAAGGTCGTACACGAATTTGCCACGGTCCTTGGCTTTCGCGCCGATCACCCACAGCACGAACTCGTGTTCCTTCATGGCGGTGATGTAGCTGTGCATCCATGTGGACACGCCTCCATGCACGTACGGGTAGCAACCCTCCAATACCAGGCAGATTCTCATGCCGCGCCTCCAGCCTTGCGTTCGACGTGCACTGTGGAGTCCGTGGCCTTGATGAGGTACAGATTCCCCGTCATCCGGATCATGCTTCCGCCTTGGATTCTGCCGGGCGTGCCATGGTTCGCGCGGAGCAGCAGCCAAGCCTGGTCCTTGAAATTACCCAAGTCGAATTCCCACTCATTGGCGGATTCCCTCATCTTGACAGTCAGTCCAGAAAAGCGTTGCACCGCGGACGCGCATTCCGTGCCTGTCTGCATGCGGATGGACGGTGCGGACGCTTCAAGCCAGTCGAGATAGTTCTCAAGGCCTTTTCTGTAGACCGCCCAGCCTTCTTTCGCGCCACGGTCAGGGTCGAGCATGTCGTCCGGATGCATGAAGTGGGTGCTGACGAAATGCATGTTCAGTTCGGATTCTGCGGCGAGCCGCATGTAATCGTCTCCCACCGTGCCGCCGGAGACGATGCGCGGCGCCTCGACGATGCCGTCATCGGCCACACCGAATTCCTGCACGTAAGGCAGTTTGCTGTCGCTTGGCAGGTAGGTGCTGGCGATGGTGCGGATTTCGGGCACGTCTCGTCCGATTGTCTGCCGTCCTTCCTTGGACAGGATGTTGGACGGCGGCACATATACCGACGCTGTGGCCGCCGGCAGCACGGACTTTTGGAATGCGATCAGCTCGCGCAGCGAGGCGACGACAGCTTTGCGATTCGGCCACTGATGGTACGCGTATTCGTCGCCATAATCGGTGTTCGGCAGTACGAGCGGCTGATGGTTGTAGCCATGGTAGCCGATTTCGCCGTTCTGTTTGAGCAGCAGTCCGCCGAAATAGCTGAAATGCGATTCGTCCTTCTGCCGTACGGGAGCGTCTTTCGTATCGTCCCCGTAATTCTCGATCATCACGCCGGTGAACCGAATACCGTAGCGTTCCGCAAGTTTGGTCAGGTCCGGCCACCAGACCTTCGAATAGAAGTCGGCGATGCTCATGCCGTAGTCGCGTTTGATGTAGGTGGCGTCTCCGCTGGGGACCGGGGATGGAAAATCGTCCAGATAGAACGCGGCGCTGTTGATGACCGGGTATGCCGTGGCGGAACCCAGCAGGCTGAACGCGGAGGCATAGAAGCCGCGCACCACCTTGCCATAGATGCCGATATTGCAGGTCACGGTTCGTCCGGAACGCACATCGGCACTCCAGATCAGTGGCGTATGGCCGTTGGCACTGACCGCTTCGACGGCGGCCTTCTCATTGAGGTTCAGACTCAACGACGATTTGAACGGGCCACTGAACATGTAGGTGTGCCCGCCACCCAGCATAAAGTCCCTGGCAGGCTTGATGCCTTTGGTCATCACGTAGTCGTATGCGGAGGATTCGATGCCGATTTGAGGCCCGATCGCGTCCAGATAGCCTGTTTTTTCAGGCGTCATGGCAAGCATCATGTTGCCGCCGCCTTCAACCCATCTCATGATGGACACCAGCTCATCCCCCAGCGAATCAAGTTCCGGCATGACGATCAGCACGGTGCGGTACCGATTCAATGAGGGGATGTCGTCGGGATCGGTTTTGGCCAGATCCACGGTGGCGGTCGGCACTTTCATGTCGAGCAGCACCTGTTTCATCATGGCTTCGGCCTCGTCCACACCATCCTGGGAACTATCCACGAGCATCAGGTTCGTGGCGCGCTGCCCCATGATGGCGTTCTGGGCCGGAATGGCCTCGCTACGAGCCATGTATTTCAAAGTGAATTTCGTCGCGCCGTAGTGGATGCCCAAGGTTTGCGCCAACAGCACCAAGGCGATGGCCATGAATACGGCCCACACGCGGACCAGGTTTTTCCAACGGAAGCGCTTCCATATGCGCCATGCGGAACGTATCATGCGCGCCCAGCCTCCTTGTCGCCGAGCCAGAATCGCAGGATGTCGTGGCCTCGGCCGCCAAGGTAGATGTGGTCGTCCTTGATGTGCCGGACGGTGCGTTGCACCGCCTCGCCATCGTGACGTGCGGCTTCCAATCGCAGTTTCATCAGCCAGACGTCACCTTGACGCGGCCATGCGGACAGCGCCGCTTCGATGGTGCGAGACGCGGCATCGAACGAACCGAGATCCATCTGCGTCTTCGCCAACGCGGCATACGGTGCGGTAGAGTCGTTATGCCGTTTGAGCCGTTCGGCGAGCAGGTCGGCGTATCGGCGCATCTGCAACGTTCTGGCATACCCCTGTTCCATGGAGGATTCCAAGTAGTGTTCGAGCGCCTCACGGTACCGGTCGAGCGCCTCGTCCGAATCGCGGTTCCGCTCGTATTCCTCCATGCGTTGCTGCAACGCGATGTCTTCCTTCGCGCTGATCTGCGCCATGGCCGTGGCCGCGTAATGCACGACTTCCACGTCCTCGTTCAGACGGGCTTGGGAGAGCAGATTGGCGTATTGGCCGGGATTCTCGTTAAGAATGGACAGCATCAGATTACGACGCTGCCGTGGATTGTCCACGATCAGCGCCTCTTCCAACGGCACGGTGTTGGCGTAATCCGTACGGTCGTCCACAAGAATGTTGCGTTGTTCCTGATCCTCGACCTTCAGTTCCTGCAGACCGGCGGGAATCCGTCGTCCCCCACGAAGCACGGCACGCGAATGCATGAGCGCCACGCTCAACGGCCCCCATAGGGGAATCAACGCCATGAACGGGAGCAGCAGTCCATCGACTTTCAGCACTCCGACGTGGTGCAGCAGACACAGCGTCATGCAGACCAGCAGATGCACGGCGATGATGATCAACGCGGCGATAGTCGTCGACCCCATCAGCTTTCACCCCCATCGTCGGCTTGCGCGATATGCGATTGGGCTTCGGAAAGCAGGGCATCCTCTTGGGTCTGCGGAACGTAGGAGCAGTGCAAGCCGGAACGGGTCAGACGTTTGAGGATGATCGGCAGTTCCTTCTCCCCCGCCTGGTTCATCAGCAGATACACGCCGTCATCCGTCAGCATGCCGGCCTCATCGGTCTGGCGGATGCTTTGCATCAGCAGGGAGTCCACGTCCTCAAGGTTTCCCTCGCATTCGACTTTGAGCAGCAGATGGTCGCCCATATGGTCGTGTTTGAGGTCGTTGGCAGCCAGCACCTTCGGCAGGAACGCTTCTGGCTTCAGCAGGTTCGTTCCCGGCACCAGCATGGACCGGCGCGCCACGTCCTCGTATTCGAAGGCCCTGATCATGGCCGATTCGACCAGACCGCACATGATGCTGAACAGATTCTGGAAGTACAGGTTCATCTGGTCCGGTTTGGCCTCTCCCATGGTGATGATCACGGCCAGTTCGCCACGGTCACGCACGCCGACGGCGTACATCGGGAATTTGTCCTTTAACGTTCGGTTCACCCATATGCCGTTGTGTTCCAGCGCGGTGATGATTTCACCGTAATCCGAGACGCGTACGGAGCGGAAGCTGCCGACGTCGAACCGTGGGCTCGCCGCCACAAGACGGGCGAACTGTCCGCCGTTGTCCACTCGGAAGATGGCGAGGCTGTCGCTATCGAGGCTTTCCTGCATGATGCGGATCGCCGTATGGTACAGCTTCTGCGGTTGCACTTCGTCCAATTCTCGGGTCACGGCGTACAGTTTGCCGAAACTGTCGCGTCTGCCGATGATCTGGTCGCGCAACTGTCTGCGGTCGCCGAGCACATCCTGATACAGCCCGCGCAGGAAGTCCAGACGATTGCGCAACAACCCGTTCTCGTCGCGCACGAACCTCACGCTCTCCTGGTTGCGCGACTGCACATAGCCGCATACCGATCCGGCCACGAAATAAATGACGAAGGCAAGCCAGTTCGATGTGTCGTAGAACAACGGGGCGAAGGACGCGCCCTGCGACGCGTAGGACATGGCCACGCCGGCGCAGGCCAGTACGGCTGCGAACACGCCGGCATGCAGCCCGTAGATGGTGCCGACGATCACCACGAACAGCAATCGCAGGTCCACGGTTTCCAGCTGGCTGTTGCCTTGTGTAAAAGTGCGGAGCCATTCCGTCAGCAGGAACGCGCCGATGATTTCCAGCACGGTCCACCATTTGTTGTGGCTGTGTAGGAAATCCCATACCGGATACTTGTCGGTTTTGTTCTCGCGGAGCTTCAACCAGCCTTCGATGACGTGCGGAAAATCCTCGCGAAGCGAGTATCGTGGCGAAAAGCCGTACCGCAATCGCAATTCGTGGTCGTCGGCGGGGTATGCCTGCGGACGGTCCTCGCCGTATACGACCTTCGTTCCCGGAAAATATCCCGCGATCAGCGTTCCCAAATCGCCGTAAGTGAAGTCGAACACGTTCGGAACGTGGAACAGCTCGCTGTCGGCGGTCCAGTCGTCGAATATGCGGTAGATAAGTTCGGCCAGATCGTCGGCGCATAGGAAGCAGGTGCGTTGTTCGGCGCGTTCATGGAAGCGCAGTTCTCCCGCTTGTGCCTGTTCGAACAAGCCGTTGAAATATGCGGTGACGCCATTGCGTTGCGGCGCGTACAGATAGGGGCAGCGCACGATCTTCACTTCCAGATCATAGGTGCGCGCATAGTACAGGCCGAGCTCTTCGCCGGCACGCGACATCAGGCTTTTGCTGGTCTCGTGCACGTCCGTTTCCTGCGGATAGGTGAATTCCGATTCCGGCCCGCTCACCATCAGCATCTGGACCTTGCGATTGCGGACGGTGTGCAGCAGTCGGCGCAGGTAGCCCAGGTCGCCGTCACGTTCGCTGCGGGGCGTCAGATCTTCGGAGAAGTAGACGATTCGATCGAATTCGTAGTTGGAGAACACTTCCGACACGGCGTCACGGTCGGGCATGTCGATGATTTTGAGATCCTCGCCGCTGGATTCGGTCCCTTTGCGGAGGGCCACCACCACCTTGTCGTGGGGGAACGCGTGCTCGATCCACTGCTTCGTCACGAAGTCGGTGTTGCCGATTAACAGTATCTCCACTCGCCTCACCCCAGGGATACACCCGTTTAGAGGTCAACATCATGGAACAGTACAGCCGTCAACCCCTTGTCTACCTGCACCATAGTTTAGCAACAGAGGGGACAGAACATCCCTCTTCGTTGGGGGTAATGGGCGTATGTCTTTCGCCGATATGGTTCGGATGGCGCTTGTGCTGGAAAACGAGCGGAAATCACGCAGGTAAATCGGAAAAGATATGCGAGAAAAACAAAACCCCAGATTGCTCCGGGGTGTATCTGGTGGCTCCGAGCGGCATCGATCCGCTGACCTAACGATTTTCAGTCGTTCGCTCTACCAACTGAGCTACAGAGCCATGAACAACTTGCGCTGTTCCAGCGACCACGGCCGGACTTGAACCGGTGACCTCCGCCGTGACAGGGCGGCGCTCTAACCAACTGAGCTACGCGGCCATTGCCACCTTGTTTCCAAGGTACGTACCCCCTGAGAGAGTCGAACTCTCGTTGTCAGATTGAAAGTCTGGTGTCCTAACCGTTAGACGAAGGGGGCGCTTTCAGCGTTTCCGCTTGACAACTTGCCCTACTATACGCGAATCTGGCCGACATGCAAACCTCGGCGTGTCGCGCCGGTGTCACACACCGCCACAATAAGACAGGAATCCTCGTAAAACACTGAAATTCCAAGCCTTATCGCATTACACGCGACGATAGGTGAAATCGTGAATCACGCGCCCGGCGGCAAGTCCCTTCTTCTCGAAATTGGTCAAAACACGGCCATCGAATCGCTCGGATTCAGCGAAATCGGCGTGTCGCAATGCGGCCGCCTCATCCGCGTTGCCTTTGCCGACGTGCTCGACGGGCAGGCTCACGGTCAATGCGCCGTCGTTATGGAAGCCGTCCAGCTCGTCCATCACCTCGTGAACGTGCAGCGCGTAATCCTCGATGTCGGTGGCGATGCGCCACACGCCTTCGTCCGTCAACGCGCGGTGGATGTCCGCAGCGAGCTCGGGCTGTACGATGCGGCGCTTGTGATGGCGCATCTTCGGCCACGGGTCGGGGAAGAACGTCCACACTTCGGCGATCGAGCCGTCGACGGCCGCCTTGAACAGTTCTGGCGCGTTGATCTGGGCGATCCGCAGGTTCTTCAGGTTCTGCTTGCCGGCGAGCAGCAGCGTGTGCGCCACGCCCGGATCGTAGACCTCCAGAGCAAGGAAGTTGACGTCCGGCCGGGCGGCTGCGGCGGCAACGACGTTCTCGCCTTGTCCGGAGCCGATTTCCACGATCAGAGGATTGGTATTGCCCCACGTTTCGCGGATATAGGCTTGGTCGAACACGAAACCCTCACGCACGTCGAGGGACCCTTCGCCCGCGTTGATGTTCAGCAGATACGTATCGGCGTAGGTGTCCCAGGCCCGCTGCAGTCGCGCGTCGAGCCGGGCGGACCGCCGCACGAAGGACAGCACCTTGCGACCGTAGAGGGCCGGCCTGCCGTCAGCAGCGGCCGACTGCACATGTTGTATATTCTGTGCGTTTTCTTCTGTTTTGCGACCATCGGTCGGCGTGTTTTCGTCATGTTGCATACCCTAATTTATAGAGGAAACGCAGGAACGAGCCGTTAGTGTGCGTTCGTGTTCACGTGTTATACTCAAATTGTTCAAAAGGTAACAAACCTGAGCAAAAGTGAACAATGGTTGACATTTTCACCAACTGTTGCATTTCACTGCTCATTCGAAGGAAAGGCCAGAACATGACAGTTCTCGTCACTGGTGGGTGCGGATACATCGGCGCCCACGTCGTTCACGCACTTCATCAGGCCGGCGAAAAGGTTGTCGTCGTCGACGATCTGAGCTACGGCAAGCCCACCCGCATCGAAGGCTCCCGCCTGTACGGCATGGACATCGCCGCTCCGGGCGCCGGCGAGCGCCTCGCGGAGATTATGAAGGCCGAAGGCGTCGATTCCGTGATTCATTTCGCGGCCCGCAAGCAGGTCGGCGAATCCGTCGAGAAGCCGCTGTGGTACTACCAGCAGAACCTCAACGGCATGCTCAACGTGCTGATCGGCATGCGCGATTCCGGCGCCAAGAAGCTCGTCTTCTCCTCCTCCGCCGCCACCTACGGCGTGCCGCCGGTCGATGTGGTGCCGGAAGACGTCGTGCCGATGCTGCCGATCAACCCGTACGGCCAGACCAAGCTGTTCGGCGAGTGGATGGCCCGCGCCTGCGAGGAACCGTATGGCATCCGCTTCTGCGGCCTGCGTTACTTCAACGTGGCCGGCTGCGGCCCGGTGGAACTTGAGGATCCGGCTATCCTGAACCTCATCCCGATGCTGTTCGACCGTCTGAAGAAAGGCAAGGCCCCGGCGATTTTCGGCGACGACTACCCGACTCCGGACGGCACCTGCGTGCGCGACTACATCCACGTGTCCGATCTGGCCGACGCGCATATCGCCGCGCTGAAGTATCTGGACCGCGACGAGCGAAAGTATGACGCGTTCAACGTCGGCACCGGCGAGGGCACCTCCGTGCGCCAGATCGTCGATGAGGTCAAGAAGGTCACCGGTCTGCCGTTCAAGGAGACCGTCATGGGCCGCCGCGCCGGCGATCCGCCGCACCTGATCGGCTCCCCGAAGCGCATCAACGAGGAGATGGGCTGGCACGCCAAGTACAATGTCGAGGACATTGTGAAGTCCGCTTGGGACGCATGGCAGGCCAACCCGGAGCACCACATCGACGTCGACACCTGGAAGCAGACCGACTGAGATTCGTCTCCTTTCCCGCGAAACTGCGGCGCGCCACGCCCAACACACCGCAACACGCCGCAGTTTTGCATAATTGCGATTTTGCCGTAATATTTCTATCTGTTGTCAGTCGCAAGACCGAAACAACGGCCGCGTAGCTCAGTTGGTTAGAGCGCCGCCCTGTCACGGCGGAGGTCACCGGTTCAAGTCCGGCCGTGGTCGCCACCAAACCCCAGCCCAATCCGCTGGGGTTTTTCTTTTACCCTCACTCTCCCCTCCCACGCCAATTCACGCTTCCCAACCGTCAAGACATAACTTGCCCACAAAAACGAGGCGCCCCACAAAAATCAAAAAACGCAACTTACCCACAGAACGAAGCAACATCGCAACCTGCCAATAAAAACGAGGTGGAGGCCGGCATATGCGTTGCAAGGCCGTAAGCTCGGACGAACGGCCTTGAGTGTGCCTTGCAACGCATATGCCGGCCTCCACCGGACACCCCGCAATCGCAACATCGCAAAAACGCCGTATATTCAATCCCACCAAACACCGCAACATCAGAAAAATCGCAACTTCACAACACAGCCAGCCCCCCCCAAAAAAAATCGCAATAAATCGCAAAAAACAAAAGCGGCACGCTTGAAACCATCAAGCATGCCGCAATCGCAATAAAAAATCAGTTCTGCAACTGCTGTTCGACCCAATCGACGATATATGGCGCCACCTCTTCGATTTGGTCGATCGCCACTTCGAATTCGCGCGGACCACCGTACCACGGATCCACCAGGTCGATGCTGTCCTCACGTCCCGCGGCCGGCTTCGGCAGATTCGGGTCGAAGCTGCGGTACATGTGCACTTCGCTGCGCTTGGCTTGCGGCAGCTGACGGAGCAGCGCGCGCATGTGCGAGGCGGTCATCGGCAGGAACAGGTCGGTGCGTTCGATTTCGTCGCGCGTGATGCGATGCGCGAAATGGTGCGATGGCAGCTCGTAGCCGCGTTCCTTAAGTACCTTGACGGCACGGCGGTCGATCGGATTGCCGTATTCCTCGTCGCTGACGCCGCTGGATTCGACGTTGACCTTGTCAGCCAAGCCGCGGCGCTCGAATTCGGCGCGCAGAATGATTTCAGCCATGGGTGAACGGCAGATGTTGCCCGTGCACACGGTCATCACGGTATACATGAAAAGTTACTCCTCGTGGTTTCTTTCGTACGTCACGAAACGGAAGCCTTCGACTTGGTCGTTTCCTTTCCGCGCCTTCTGCCACGTGCCTTCCTCGGCCACGCGCCATGCTCCGGATTCCACCAATGCGTGGATATCGGGCGCGTAGGTGTCGGCGTTCACGTGCATGCTGATCTGCGTCACATACGCCTTGTCGGCGAATGGCATCGCTTCCTCGAATACTTTGGCTCCGCCGATGACCCAGATTTCACTGCGGTCCAAGCCGTCATCCGGAATGGCCTCCTGACGGGCCAGATCCAACGCGTCATCCAGCGAATCCACCACGGTGGCGCCCGGCGCGAAATAGGACGGGTCATGCGAGATGACGATGTTGTCGCGGTTGGGCAGCGGACGGAACTTCGGGCTTAGCGACTCCCACGTCTTGCGGCCCATGATAACCGGATGGGAGACGGTCAGCTCCGTGAAATGCCTCATATCCTCAGGCAGATGCCATGGCATGCCGCCTTCGAATCCAATGGCACCGTCGTGACCTTCCTTGTCACAGGCCTGCGCCCAAATCAGATTCACAGAGAAGGTTTTGGGGAAATCGTCGCCCCAATCCTCCTCGTCTTCACGCCCGGCAAGTCCGGGCTCGGGTTCGTGATAGCCACTGCGGCTACTATCGTGCTCCATTTCACTCACTCCTTGAAGTCGGAACTAGGGTCAGTAGTCTACCGTCTGGCGCAGACGCGCCAGACGGCGGCAACAACCTCAGACCGCCACCGGTGCCTTGATGGTCGGATGATGCTGGTAATTCACGATTTCGAAATCGCTGTAATCGTAGTCGAACAGCGAATCGGCCTTCCTGATGCGGATCTGCGGATACGGGTACGGCGTACGGCTCAGCTGTTCCAACACCTGGTCGATGTGGTTGTCGTAGACGTGGCAGTCGCCGCCGGTCCAAACGAATTCGCCGGGCTCGAGTCCCGTCTGCTGGGCCATCATGAGGGTGAGCAGCGAATAGGAGGCGATGTTGAACGGCACGCCGAGGAACATGTCGCAGGAACGCTGGTACAGCTGGCAGCTCAGGCGACCGTCGGCCACGTAGAACTGGAATAGGGCGTGGCATGGCGGCAATGCCATATTCTCCACTTCCGCCGGATTCCATGCGGAAACCACCATGCGGCGCGAATCGGGGTGGTTACGGATCAGGTCGAGCACATTGGAGATCTGGTCGATCGTGCGGTTCGGATCGTCCGGCGTCGGCGCCGGCCAGCTACGCCACTGCGCGCCGTAGACCGGCCCCAAATCGCCGTTCTCGTCGGCCCATTCGTCCCAAATGTGCACGTTGTGCCCCTGCAGCCAACGTACGTTCGTGGAGCCTTTGAGGAACCACAGCAGCTCGTAGGCCAGGCCTTTGAAGAACACCGTCTTCGTGGTGAGCAGTGGGAAGCTGTCTTTGAGATTGAAACGCATCTGCTGGCCGAACAGGGAAATAGTGCCCGTGCCCGTGCGGTCGGATTTCAGTGTGCCTTCCGTAAGGATTTTGCGTACCAGATCCTCGTAAGGCATGGGAATGTCCGTTTCCGGACGTGCGGGAATACGAGTACGAATGTCTGCGAGTTGTTCGGAAGTCAAAGCCATAATAGGCAAGTTTAGCCGGTGGCGTGGAGGCGGACGGCCGGGATGCGCGTTGTAAGGCCGTAAGCTTGGCCGAACGGCCTTGAGTGTGCCGGCCAACGCGCATCCCGGCCGTCCGCCGGCCTCCAGCGCAATCGCAACGAATCACAAAACCGTATCGCTTCATCTTGCGGAACGCACTCCCCCACGTCCGTTTCGATGCGCTAGATTGGTATCACGGATTGGCGCGAACGGCGCGCCACAGGACATGAGGAGTTTCCATGGGCAAGAGGCTGTGGGTAGAGCGCAACAAGGACGGTTCCTGGGACGCGTTCAGCGAGGATGGCGCGCACATCAAGTTCGGCAAGGGCCGTGGCCAGTTCACGCCGGGCGATCTGATGAAGGTCGCGCTGGCCGGTTGCGCCGCGCTGTCCAGCCAGTTCGCCGTCGAGCATACGCTGGGCGATGGCAAGGGCGCGAAGATCGTGGTGGACGGTACGTATGATGCCGATACCGACGCCTACATCGGTTTCGACGAGCAGGTGGTCATCGACGCCACCGACGCCGGTTTGAGCGACGAGGACGCCGAAAAGCTCGCCGATCGCGTCAGCCGTCATATCGAGAAGGGCTGCACGGTCAAGCATACGTACGTCGAGCCGACGCCAGTGCGTATGAACGTCACCGTCAAGCACTGAGCGCACGTACCGCACATAGTTAGAGGGTGGCTGCGATTCGTTGGAATCGCAGCCACCCTCTTCTATGCGGTTTTTATATCGATTTCAGTCGATTTGCCGTACCGTCACTGACGGTCCGGATCGATCTTCGTTTCGATGGCTTCGACCACTTCCGGCTTGGCCTTGTCGACCGGCACTTCCTCGACGCCCTTGATGTCGTCGATCGCCTTCGGCGTGACGTCGGCAGGCGAGCTCGGCACGGTGTCGAGACGGGTCTCCGCGGCTTCCACATACTTGCGCGGCACCACGTAGACCGGTCCGACCGCATGCTGCAGCAGCCCCTGGCTGGTGGAGCCGAGCAGCAGGCCGGTGAAACCGCCACGTCCGCGGGAGCCGACCACGACGACGTCATGGTCGTAGCTGGCCTTGGTCAGTGCGCCGGCTGCGGGGCCGGGCACGATCTGCTTGTTGATCTTGAGGTTCGGGTATGCCGCTTCAAGCGGCTTGATGCGCACATCCAGATCCTCCTGGAAGGACGCCATGACGCCTTCGTCCTCAGAGCCCTTCATGTTCGGCACGGCGGAGATGACGTCCAGTTCGGCGCCCCACGAATCGGCGAACGCGGCCGCGATCTCCAACGCCTTCAGACCCCACTTGGATTCGTCGGAGCCGACTGCCACCTTGGTGATGGTGTTGTTCAAGTGCATCAGGTTGCCTTCGTCGTCGGTGTACGGCACCACGACGATCGGGCAGTACGCGTATGCCGGCAGGCTGGAGCTGGTGGTGCCGAGCAGTCGTTCGGCCAGACCACCCTTGCCGCGGTTGCCAATGACGATGAGGTTGTAGTTGCGCGACAGTTCGACGAACACGGATGCGGGATCTCCGGTGACGATCAACGTCGATGCCTCGACGCCCTGCTCGTCGGCGATGGCCTTGGCCTTCGACAGAATCTCCTGCGCATCGTTGTGCGCGGCATTGTCATCGCCCATGGCCGTATACGTGGCATCGAACGACACTGCCGCATAGCTTGGCAGCGAATATGCGCAGACGATCTGCAGGGTCAGTCCCGCATGCTTCGCGTAATTTGCTGCCCACCATGTCGCCTTGTAGCTGGCGTGGGATCCATCGACACCTACGAGGATTGCCTTGTCATTGATCATGAGCGACCTCCCTTGAATCAGGTTGCGGCAACGCGACTATGCGTTGCACCTGACTTCCACCATACCGCGCGACATGCGGTTTTCAAGTAACGACGCGGAAAATAACAAAGCAAAAGGGCGTATTCCTCACGGAAATACGCCCTTAGCTCAATGTCAAAGCTTCAGAAGATTCGACGAATGCTGTAGCTGCTGGGGAACACCCATGCGATGGGATCGTAGCGGGTGCCGTTCAGCTGGGAGTTGATGACCATGCCGTTGCCGACATAGATCGCGGCATGCTGCGCATTGGCGATGATGTCTCCCGGCTGCGCGTCGGCGAGGCTGCCAACCGCGCGACCCACAGTCGCCTGAGCACCGGAGTAATGCGGCAGGGAAACGCCCATCTGGCCGTAGACATACTGCACGAAACCGGAGCAATCCCAACCGGACGGGGTATTGCCGCCGGACACATACGGAACCTTGCCGACGAACTGGTTCGCGAACGTCAGCAGGCTGGACACGCTGGCCCCATCAGGCGGCGTCACGGTGAAGGAACCGCTGCTGCTGAGGTCGCTTCGAGCGGCGGAACGAGAAGCGGCTTGGGCCTGTGCTTGAGCCTGGGCCTGCTGCTGACGCTGCTGTTCCGCTGCCGCTGCGGCGGCTTCGGCGTCTTTTTCGGCTTGAGATTTGGTTTGGGGAACGTTCAGGCTTTCCACACCGCCCCAGTCGGAATCGGATTCGACCTGGGTGGACGATGCCTCCGCGAGGATGTTCTTCTTCACGGCGTTGGTCTTCGGGAACGAACGGGTAGCAACGACAGCATCTTGCGTGGCGCCATCATTGGCTGCCAGCGCGGCAGGTGCCACCCCGGCGAAAGTAAGAGCGGCCGCGGCGAGCGCAGCAATCACGGAACAATGCTTAATATGCTTCATCGAATCCTTAGCTTACAGCATCCCTCTTACAAGAAAAGGGGCACGGTCATCGGTAGGGAAACTCAGTAGTGAATATACTGGAAATCGCCCACGTTCGTGAGCGTGCGGGAATACGTGCCGCCATTGAGGGAGGCGCCGGATTCAGAGGTCACGATCGAGCCGTCGTCGTTGATTTTCTCAACGATGGCGACGTGGCCGTAATACGAGTCGGAACCTTCCTGGCCTGCGGCGAACACGATGATGTCGCCGACATGGCGCGGCGTGTTATCAACCCAATAGCCCAAGGCGCGGGCCGAATCGGCCCACTGGCAGCCGTTGCCCATGTGGGAGCCTGCAGGCAGACCGAGCTGATGGCGGCGCACATACACCCACCACGTGCACTGGCTGAACTCGTAGGCGTTGCCGACGTCTCCGGTGGCATGGTTCGGATTGAAGTTAGCCGGTAAGGCGCTGCTGTCTTGGTCCATCAGGACGGCGACGTTCGGATTGTCGGCGATGGACTTGGACATCAGGCTGGCGTCCATGGAGGCGCTGGTGTCTCCCAGCTGCCAACCGCCGTTGTTGCTGGTGGAAGCCAGTTCCTTAAGGGCGGTACGTCCTTCGGAACGGGATGCCGCTCCATCGGACACACGTTTGATCTGGGACGTTTCGGTACCGTCGTCCGCAAGCACCAGTCGGGATGCGTTCTGCTGGCCGAACGCCAACGCGGTCGCCGCGGTGCCGACAAGCGCCGCCAACGAAGCGGAGGTCACCAACGCGGATTTGCGGGAAGCGGCTTTGGCGGCCTCACGCATGGCACGGCGGCTCATTGGAGCCACTTCATTCAGTTTATCCACGACTTCCGGAGCGAGTCCGACTACGGCGCCGCCTTCCGCCAGCTGTGCCATTCGCACGGCCTTAGCGGTATGGGAGCCCCGGTTCGCCGTGAACAACGCCTTGGATAGGCTGAATTGCGCGTGCGAAACCTTGGCAGCTTTATGCGCCGCATGCCTCATATATTAATCACTCCTTGCGGATTGCGAAACCGTCGCAGCTTATGACCGCGCACGGTTACAGAACCGTCACAAGGGTAAGAGTACACCGACATAGGGATTATCATCAAGACCCCGTCCTTGCGCAAATAATTCGCCACGGGTGGAGGAACGTCCGGAAAACGGCCATATCAACGCGCAATCCGACCTTCTGACTACCCTTGGATGACATGACGAACACTGTGAACATTCCTACCAACATGCTTCCGGAGGATGGACGTTTCGGCTCGGGGCCGAGCAAAATCCGTCCGGAGCAAGTCCAGGCGCTCGACGCGGGCGCGCGCAATCTTCTGGGCACCTCGCACCGCCAGACCCCGGTCAAGCAGGTGGTCGGCTCCATCCGCGAAGGCCTGTCGAATTTCTTCCAGATTCCCGACGGCTATGAGGTCGTGCTGGGCAACGGCGGCGCCAGCGCGTTCTGGGACATCGCCTGCGCGTCGCTTATCACCCGCAAGGCGGCGTTCGGCACGTACGGCTCCTTCAGCGCGAAATTCGCCAAGTCCGCGCAATCCGCGCCGTTCCTTGAGGATCCGGAGATCTTCGCGGGCAAACCGGGCACGTATCGCCTGCCGGAGCTCACCGAATATGTGGACGCTTACTGCTGGGCGCACAACGAAACGTCCACTGGCGTGGCGGCCCCGGTCAAGCGTGTCGAAGGTTCCAAGGAGCAGGGCGCGCTGACTCTGATCGATGCCACGAGCGGCGCCGGCGCGCTGAACGTGGATATCAGCCAGACCGACGCCTACTACTTCTCCCCGCAGAAGGCGTTCGGCTCCGACGGCGGCCTGTGGATCGCCGTGCTTTCCCCGGCTGCGATCGACCGCGCCTACGGCATCGCTAAAAGCGTCAGCCTGCCGGGCGCGCGACGCTGGATTCCTCCGTTCCTGTCCCTGACCTCCGCCATCGAGAACTCCCGTAAGGACCAGACGCTGAACACGCCCGCCGTGGCCACGCTGGTCATGCTGGAGAACCAGGTGCGCTGGCTTAACGACAATGGCGGCCTCGCCTGGGCCACGGCGCGTTGCGCACGTTCCGCGTCGCTGCTGTACCAGTGGGCGGAGAAGTCCGATTACGCGCAGCCGTTCGTTTCCGACGAAAACGCACGTTCCAACGCCGTGGTCACCATCGACCTTGACGAGAGCATCAACGCTTCCCAAGTGGTCGCCGCGTTGCGCGAGAACGGCATTGTGGACACCAACGGCTACCGCAAGCTCGGCCGCAACCAGCTGCGCATCGGCGTGTTTCCGTCCGTGGAGCCGAGCGACGTCGAGGCGCTTACGAAGTGCGTCGATTACGTGGCCGAGCACCTGTGACGCGCGCACCGAGGTAAGGTAACGGTATGAAATTTGCTCCGATTATCGACCCAAGCGTGCGCAAACCCTCCCCCAAACCGGTGCGCGTCGACCTGCGGAAGGTGTTCACGTTCGGCACCGCATTATGGGCCATCGCCTTGGTGATCTGCATGATTCTGCTGGCCTTCGGCATCAATGTCGAACGATTGCAGACCATGTGCGCCGCCGGCACGGTGATCGGCGTGCTCATGCTGGTTTGGGAGCATTTCGACCGGTGGGACTACCGCCGTCTTGGCGAATAACCCGACCGGCGGTTCAGCCAATCGCGAAATAACCGGTAACAACATTGGGCCGCTTCCGCACCAACCTGCGGAAGCGGCCCTTTGCCGTATATGGCGTGTCCCAACGCTCTGCAATCGCCGCTAATTTCTGGCGACCGGCAGCTCCAACGTAAACGTGCTGCCCTGTCCCGGAGCGCTCCACACCGAAGCGGAGCCATGGTGGGTCAACGCCACATGCTTGACGATGGCAAGACCCAAACCGATGCCTTCCTCGGAATGCCCATTCTGGTTGCCGCCACGGTAGAACCGTTCGAAAATACGGCTTTGCTCCTTCTGTGCAATGCCGCAACCACGGTCAAGCACGCCGAGCAGCACTTTGGTGCCGTCCTCGTTCGGCTTGACGGATACGGTTATGCCCTTGCCGTCCGATGAATAGGCGATGGCGTTTTCGAGCAGCTTTGCGACCGCGGCCTGAATCTGCTCGCCTTCCCCGTTGATGTCCAGTGATTCGTCGCCATCGATTTCAATGTCGATGCCTCGCCGTTGCGCCATGTCGCGATGCGCATCGACGACGGTTTTCACCTGTTCCATGACGTTGATACGGTTGCTCGCCGTCGGCAGAATCGGTTCCTGCGCCTTGATAAGCAGCAGCAGGTCGGACACCATATGTTCCATGCGAGCGCAGGATTGGCGCAGTTTTACGGTGTTCCCCTCAATCGCGGCCTTATTGTCCGAGTCATGTTCCAACGCGTCCGCAAGCTCCTCCAGCGACTGCGTCGGCTTGAGGAGCTGCTCCGAAACGTTGGTGATGAAGGAATCACGGATCTGGGAGAAACGGACGGTTTCGCTCACGTCGGAAACCAGCACCACCACAAAGCGTTCGTTGAGCCTGCCTACGATCACCTTCAGCCAGTTCGGGCGGGACACCGTGGTCACCGGCTTGTCCGGCGATTGGCCGATCAACGCCTGTTTGGCAACCTCCCGCATGGTTGGCTTCCCTGCTTTCGGAGCCTTCTTCGGCTCATGCAACGTGGTCGTGGTCAGGCTGAACTGCTTCTTGCCGCCGTGGGCACGGACCTCGTGCACCGCGCTTGCCACGGCGTCATCGGCGATGGCGTCGTCCCGCACCACGCCAAGGGCGTAGGCGTCCGGATGCGCGCGTATCACCTCGTCATGCTCGTCGACCACAATGGAGGCCAGCGGCAGTATGGACAGCAACGTGTTCGTCGCGTCGTCCAAAGTATCATCATTGTTGCGATCGTCACCATGGCGATGTGTCAGATTGCGCCACCACGTGCCTACGGATTCAAACATGTCTTCATTCTCGCACACCCTGACGTTCCCCGATGAATGGTCGTGGCGCGATTTTCGTGAACGCAGGGTGAACGTGCCGGTGAACATTGGCGGAACAACACGTCCGTCACGTGCGAATCCGCCAATTCCCTAATACACTTGGGAGAGGTTATATCCGAACCCGATATTGACATACGTGAAGCATTTGAAAGGCAAGCATATGCGCGTTATCTTCAATGAAGAGCTCAAGGCAGTCGCCGATGACCTCGACCGCATGGCGCAAGACGTTCGCAAGGCAATCAATGGTGCCGGCGACGCGTTGCTGAACCAGAATCTTGAAGCCGCCCAGGCCGTCATCGACGGCGACATCGAAATCGATGCCCTCGAATCCAGCGTTATCGACCAGTGTGTGAAGCTGCTGGCCAAGCAGAACCCGGTGGCCACCGATCTGCGCGTGGTCGTCTCCACCCTGCGTCTGGCCGCAACGTTCGAGCGCATGGGCGATCTGGCCCGTCACATCGCCGAAGCGGCCCGCCGCACCTATCCTGCTTCCCCGCTGCCGGCCGATGCCCAGCCGCTGTTCGCCGAAATGCAGGCGTTCCTTGACAATGTGGCCGACCAGGTGGTTTCCATGCTTACCGACCGCGACACCAAGACCGCCGAGCAGATCATTCTCAACGACGACAAGCTCGACGCTCTGCACAAGAAGACCTTCGAACTGGCCCAGTCCGAGGATTGGAAGGGCACCAACCAGCAGCTCATCGACGTGGTCCTGATCGGCCGCTTCATGGAGCGTCTCGGCGATCACGCCGTTTCCGCGGCCCGCCGCGTGATGTTCATCGTCTCCGGTTTCGACCCGTCCAAGGAGCCGACCCGCGACGAAGGCACCGACATCGACTGAGGGTTCCTCACCTCTTCTTGCATTTTCCTTGACGAGATGGGTGGTTTCCGTTTGGAAGCCACCCATCTCGCTTATATGTGGCAGATGACCTCGGCCAAAAACATCATAAGGGGGTAAAAATCCCGCCCCCGAACATCCTTTTCCAAAAGAAATCTGCCACATATAGGCAAAATCACTTTCGCATGCAGGCGCAATCCGCCACCTATAAGCGAAATTCCTCCGATAGTCGTAAAAACTAGACATCGCGTCCAGTTCATGCCCGTATACTTGTGTCCCACGACGCGGCACAATAGTGCCCAGCGGCATCCAAAGGAGGAAGTCATGTACTATTCCAACGGCAATTACGAAGCATTCGCCCGGCCAAAGAAGCCCGAGGGGATCGATAGCAAGAACGCCTACATCATCGGCACGGGTCTTGCAGCGCTGTCCGCCGCCTGCTATCTGGTGCGTGACGCGCAGATGCCCGGCGACCACATCCACGTATTCGAGAAGGACCCGGTTCCGGGCGGTGCCTGCGATGGCGCGAACATTCCTGGCGTCGGCTATGTGATGCGTGGCGGGCGCGAGATGGACAACCATTTCGAGGTGATGTGGGATCTGTTCCGTTCCATCCCGTCCATCGAGACGGATGGAGTGTCCGTATTGGACGAATACTACTGGCTTAACAAGGAGGATCCGAACTATTCGCTATGCCGCTCCACTAAGGCGCGTGGCGTGGACGGCGGCACGAACGGCAAGTTCGCGCTGTCCGACAAGGCGTCGATGGAGATCATGAAGCTGTTCTTCACACCGAACGAGGAACTATACGGCAAGAAGATCTCCGACTTCTTCGACGATGAGGTGTTCGATACGAACTTCTGGATGTACTGGCGCACCATGTTCGCCTTCGAGAACTGGCATAGCGCGTTGGAGATGAAGCTGTACATCCGCCGCTACATCCACCATATCGGCGGACTGCCGGACTTCAGCGCACTGCGGTTCACCCGCTACAACCAGTACGAGTCGATGATTCTGCCGATGATCAAGTATCTGGAAGGCTTCGGCGTGCAGTTCCACTACAACGTGAAGGTGGAGAACGTCGATTTCGCGATTGGCGGCGGCATGGGTCCCGTACGCCAGCGCACCGGCACCGGGCAGGATACGATTTTGAGGAAGCAGGCCGAATACGGCGCGTATCCGCGCAATCCGTTCAGCTCGCCGACCAAGAAGTTGGCCACACGCATCGACCTGACCAAGGCGGATGGCACGACCCGCAGCATCGATTTGGGCGAGAACGATCTGGTGTTCATCACCAATGGCGGCTGCGTGGAGAACTCCTCGATGGGTTCGCAGACCGAGCCGGCCGCGTGGGCTCCGGAGATCAAGCCCGGCGGCGGTTGGGATATGTGGCGTCGCATCGCGGCGCAGGATCCGAGCTTCGGACATCCGGACGTGTTCTGCTCCGACCCGGAGCATTCGAAGTGGATGAGCGCCACCGTCACCACGTTGGACGACGAGATTCCGCCGTACATCCAGAAGATCTGCAAGCGCGACCCGTTCTCCGGACGTGTGGTGACCGGCGGCATCGTCACCGTTGAGGATTCCAATTGGCTGATGAGCTGGACGCTGAATCGCCAGCAGCAGTTCCGAGACCAGCCGAAGGACCAGCTGTGCGTATGGGTGTATGGTCTGTTCCCCGACAAGCCCGGCAACTATGTGAAGAAGCCGATGCAGGATTGCACCGGCGAGGAGATCTGCGAGGAATGGCTGTACCACATGGGCGTGCCGACCGACAAGATCGCCGACTTGGCGAAGAACCACGCCAACACGGTTCCGGTGATGATGCCGTACATCGATGCGTTCTTCATGCCGCGTTCCGCCGGCGACCGCCCCGATGTGGTGCCGGATGGCGCGGTAAATTTCGCGTTCCTCGGCCAATTCGCGGAGACGCCGCGCGACACGATCTTCACCACCGAATATTCGATGCGCACCGGCATGGAGGCCGTGTACACGCTGTGCGACGTGGACCGCGGCGTGCCGGAGGTGTGGGGTTCGGTCTACGACGTGCGCAACCTGCTCAACGCCACGGTGATGCTGCGAGACGGCAAACCGATCACCGATATGAAGCTCAACCCCATCGAAAGGGGCGTGTTGAAACAGATCGTGAAGAAGCTGGATTCCACTGATATTCCGACATTGCTCAAGGAATACGGCGTGATCTGACGTTCTTGCGATTCCATTTTGTCCGCCTTGCCTGCGCCGCACGGCACCCGCCGAGCCGCGCAGGCAAGGCGACATCAGCAAAACGCAGATACAACGTGAAAAAGACTTACCGACAAAGGCGCCGGCAATAACGAAAGGTGGGAACCTACGGTATGCAGGTTCCCACCTTTTCGTATGTGTTTCATGCGATCAGCCGCGACTATTCACGCACCCAATCGCAACAAACTCACTTCTGGCCCTGAGCGGCGACAGCGGCAGCGCCGGCAGCGGCGGCTTCCGGATCCAGGTACTCGCCACGCGGCTTGATCGGCTTGAAGTTCTCGTCCAGCTCGTACAGCAGCGGCATTGCGGTCGGGATGTTGACCTTGGCGATCTCCTCTTCGGAGAGGTTGTCCAGCATCTTCACGATGGCGCGCAGGGAGTTGCCGTGAGCGGCGATCAGAACGGTCTTGCCAGCCTTCAGCTCCGGCTCGATGTCGGACTTGAAGTACGGCTCAACGCGCTTGACCACGTCGGCCAGGCACTCGGCTTCCGGAACCGGATCGCCGGTGTAGCGCGGATCGTTGTTCTGCGCGTACTCGTCGTTCGGATCGATCTCCGGCGGCGGTGTGGCGTAGGAACGACGCCACAGCATGAACTTCTCGTCACCGTACTCCTGACGGATCTCGGTCTTGTTCTTGCCCTGCAGGGCGCCGTAGTGACGCTCGTTCAGACGCCAGCTGCGCTTGACCGGAATCCACAGGCGATCGGCCTCGTCCAGCGCGACGTTGGCGGTGTTGATGGCGCGACGCAGCATCGAGGTGAAGACGATGTCAGGCAGGACGTTCTTCTCCTTGAGCAGGCGGCCGCCGTTCTTGGCTTCCTCGACACCCTGCTCGGTCAGCGGGACGTCGACCCAGCCGGTGAACTGATTGGTTTTATTCCATGCGCTCTGTCCGTGACGGAGCAGTACTAGTTTGTAAGTCATGCTTGCAAGTCTACCGCTTGGCACACCCAAAACAAGCCGTTTCCGACGATTGACGCCCCACGTTTTGCAACAATTTTCATTTCGTTGCACTGTCGTTGCAGCGCTAGGCAAACACCACGCAACACACGTACGTTGCGGCGAGCGCCAGTGAGGAGAACGTGCACAGCGGCAGCACCTCGCCGTATTTTTTTCTTGCGATCGCGACGGCGGCGGCAGCGCACATCGCGCACGTGACCGCCAGTATTGCGATTGTCGGCATCGCAGGCGTCGACAGCAGCAGTATATAAGCGGCGAGCAACAGCACGGCGACGGACAGCAGCGCAATCGCAAAAACCGTGCCGTTGCGCCGGCCCAAAGCGGTCATCCATGTGTGCTTGCCGTGCGTGCGGTCGGTTTCGACGTCGCGTAGGTTGTTGACGCACAGGACCGCGACGGCGATGAGGCCGACGTTGGCGCCGCCGAGCATGCCTTCGGTCGAGATTGTGCCGGCCAGGGCGAACATCGTGCCGCAGGTGGCAACGAGCCCGAAAAAGATGAAAACGAATATCTCACCCAAATAGTGGTAGCCATAGGGGTGTTTGCCGCCGACGTAGCACCAGCCGGCCACGAGACAGGCGATACCGACCAGGATGAACCACCAGTAGCCGGTCAATGTAACGACAGCCAGACCGCACAGGCAGGCGATCAGCGCGTTGATTCCGGCCGCGGCAAGTACTTTCTTTGGACTCACGCCGGACGCGACGAGACGGGCGGGGCCATGCTGGGGCTGCGATGCCGGAAGCATTTCCGGAGTCGAAGTCGATTCCGCGGATGGTGTTTTTGCAAATGACCGTGCGGAATCGACGGCACGCCCCTCGTCAGTGCCACGTATGCCGTCGGAATAGTCGTTCGCGAAATTCGCGGCGACCTGCAGGAACAACGCCACGCAACCGCACAGTACCGCCACCAAGATGAACCAGCCTGCGGAACGCTGGCATTCGCCGACCAGCGAGCCGAATTTCAATTCGCTCAAGTCATGCTGCCCGCCGAAGAACGGACACGGCTCATGCCATATATCGCCACCCTGCGAGTAAAGAAACACGCCCCGCCACGACAGCGCGGCCCCGATAACCACTGGGGCGATCGCCAGCGGCAGGGTTTTCAGGCGAGCGCCGCGAATCCAAGTCGATATTTCCATGAATCTCATGTTAGATGTTGGGTGTGCGAGGGTATGCAAAAGGGCGCTCCCGTATTGGGAACGCCCTTTAGTAATTGCTCTTTTATTTTTTAAGGATGGCTCCGGCGGCACGGAAGCCCACAGGACTTCCTCTTCGGCCGCCTCGCGTGAAGCCGAATATTGAACTGAGGCTCCGCCTCAGTTCAGCGGCTTCACAAGCGGGAAGGTGATGGTCTCGCGAATGGTGGCGCCGGTCAGTGCGATGAGCAGTCGGTCGATGCCCATGCCCATGCCGCCTGCCGGAGGCATGCCCACACCGAGGGCCTCCAGGAAGTCCTCGTCGATGTCGCAGGCCTCCTCGTCGCCGGCGAGCGCGTCCTTGGCCTGGGCCACGAAGCGTTCGCGCTGCACGACCGGGTCGTTGAGCTCGGAGTAGCCGGTGGCCAGTTCGAAGCCGCGCACGTACAGATCCCACTTCTCGACCACGCCGGCCTTGGAACGGTGGCCCTTGACCAGCGGGGAGGTCTCGACCGGGAAGTCGCGCACGAAGGTCGGCTCGTACAGCTTGTCCTCGTAGAAGTGCTCCCACAGGTGTTCGACGAGCTTGCCGTGGTTCTCCACGTCGTCGCGTTCCACGCCGAGCTTATCGGCGATCTCGCCCAGGTGCTCCACGGAGGTGCCGGGGTTGTCCGGACCGCCGTTCGGCACGATTTCCTCGCCCAGGGCCTCAGAAAGGGAGTCGTACATGCTGATGGTCTTCCATTCGCCGCCGAAGTCGTATTCGGTGCCGTCCAGCAGCGTCACCTTGTGGCTGCCGAACACGTCCATGGCGGTGTCCTGCACGAGCTGCTTGACGAGCGCGCCGATGGTGTCGTAGTTGCCGTAGGCCTGGTAGGCCTCGACCATGGTGAATTCCGGGGCGTGGGTGGCGTCGACGCCCTCGTTGCGGAAGTCGCGGTTGATTTCGAACACGCGGTCGATGCCGCCGACGAGGCAACGCTTGAGGAACAGTTCCGGCGCGATGCGCAGGTAGAGGTCAAGGTCGAAGGCGTTCATATGCGTGGTGAACGGACGCGCCGCGGCACCGCCGTGCACGGTCTGCAGCATCGGGGTCTCGACCTCGAGGAAGTCATGGTCGGCGAAGGTCTTGCGCAGGGAGGCGACGGCCTTGGAACGGTTGCGCACCATGTTGCGGATCTTCTCGTCCGCGATCATGCCGATGTACGGCTTGCGGGTGCGGGTGTCCTCGTTCAGGTCCTTGTGCAGCGCAGGCAACGGCTGCAGCGCCTTGGCCGCGATGGCCCATTCGGTGGCGAACACGGACAGCTCGCCGGTCTTGGAAGCGATCACGCGGCCCTTGATGAACAGGTGGTCGCCCAAATCGACCAGCTGCTTGAACTGCTTCAGGGAGTCGGCGCCAATCTCCTTCTTGGAGATCATGCCCTGGATCTTGGTGCCATCGCCGGCGGACAGCTGCACGAAGCATAGGCCGCCCGCGTTGCGCAGGAACAGCACACGGCCGGCGATGCCGACCACGTCCTCGGTCTCGTCGCCCGCTTCGAGCTTGCCGTCATACTTGGCGCGGACCTCTTCGATGGTGGCGGTGACGTCAAGGGTCACCGGGTACGGCTGGATGCCTTCCTTAAGCATCATGGCGCGCTTGGCCACACGCATCTGCACCTGCTCCGGGTGGGCCAGCGGGCCGAATTCCTTATTGGACGGGTCCACGGCCTCGTCCAGCGCGGCGCCGCCGTTGATCTTGGCGCGAATCGCAGCATCCTGCTGCAGCAGCATTTCGGCGCGTTCCACCGTGGTCATGGTGGGAACTGCGGCCTCTTCTTCGTTCTGATTCTCTTGGGATTCGTTGGTCTCAGTCATAAGCCCCAAGTGTACCGAGAAGCCACTACACAACACGCGACACGCCGACCTTGCATACAGCGCCCAATCGTGTAATATATCCAACTGTTGCCAAACGGGCTGTAGCGCAGCTTGGTAGCGCGCTTCGTTCGGGACGAAGAGGCCGCGGGTTCAAATCCCGCCAGCCCGACAACTAAGGCGGAACTTCGGTTCCGCCTTTTTCTTTGCCTTTCCATCAAACCGACGCTTGGCACCGTCTCACCGTCGGTTTCGCGGGAATCGCAATATCGAACCGACGCTTGGCACCATCCAAGTGCTGGTTCGGCGGACAATCCAAAATAAGGAATCCCCATGAAGAGAAGCATTCTGGCGCTGGCCTCCGGCGCCTTCATCCTCGGCGCCGCCGAATTCGTGATGATGGGCATCCTGCCCCAGACGGCCACCGCCATGCATGTCAGCATTCCCGCGGCCGGCCATTACATCTCCGCATACGCCATCGGCGTGTGTGTCGGCACACTGATCCTGGTGTTCGGCCGCAAGGTGCCGCCGAAGCATCTCATCATCCTGTTCATGGCCATCGCGTTGGTCGGCAACACGCTCAGCGCCGTCTCCTTCTGCTCGCCGATGCTGCTGGTGGCGCGTTTCATTTCCGGCCTGCCGCATGGCGCGTTCTTCGGCACGGCCACGCTGATCGCCAAAACGCTTGCCGACAAGGGCAAGGAGGCGCAATCCGTGTCCATGATGGTGATGGGCCAGACGGTGGCCAACATGCTGGGCGTGCCCGCGGGAACGTTGCTCGCCGAGGCGATGTCCTGGCGGCTGGCGTTTGCGATTCTGGCCGCCTGGGCGCTTATGACGATCGTCGTGGTGATTTCGTGGGTGCCGTCCATCGATCCGATCAAGGACGCCGGCATCAAGGGGCAGTTCCGCTTCCTCACCCATCCCGGCCCGTGGCTGATTCTGCTGGCCGTGTTCTTCGGCAATTCGGGCATCTTCTGCTGGTGGAGCTACGTGTCGCCGTGGTTGCAGAAAACCGGCGGATGGTCGGCGACGATGGTGCCGATGCTGATGGTGCTCGCCGGCCTCGGCATGGTGGTCGGCGGCATCGTGGGCGGCAGGCTGACCGACCTGTGGAAGGCGGGCGCGACCGCGGCGCTATCGCACGGCATCGCCTTGTGCGGACTGTTGCTGGTCTTCCTGTTGCCCGGTAATCATGCGACCACCGCGTTGCTGACGTTCATCATCGGTTTCGCGCTGTTCTTCAATTCATCGCCACAGCAACTGCTGATGGTGCAGGCGGGCGAAGGCGGCGGCGAGCTGATTGCCGGTGCCGCCGTACAAATCGCCTTCAATTTCGGCAATGCGATCGGTTCCATCGTCGGCGGAGCGGCACTGACCGCGACGGCGATGAATTACCATTTCACCGGCATCGCAGGCGCGCCGATCAGCCTGCTCGCCGTCATCCTGCTGGTGCTCTACACCCGTCGCTACGAAGCCCGCGCCTAGCCCCATCCCAACCTTCCCATCCTTCTCCCCCAAATCCCATCTCAGCGTCGATCCCATCGCCCCCAATCCGCGAAACCGACGCTGAGGAGGGCCTAAGCGTCGGTTTGGCGGAAATCGCAATATCAAACCGACGGCTGGAGGACGCTCAGCGTCGGTTTGGCGGAAAGGTGCGGCGAAACCGACGGGTTTCCACATATCCACAGGTGGATTGTGGAGAGGATTATTGCGATTTTCCCCTGATTTCGTATTGTTTTACGGCACGGGAGCATTGACTCGCGGCGCAGGAATTGCGATCGTTCCGCGGATTCCCCATGATTCCGTGTTTTCCGCGCCACGCACGCCGAATACGACTAGAGTGGCGTACCGTGCGAAGCATTGTGAAACGAATTCTCGTCACCTGCGCGGCGACTACCGCGCTGGCGCTTCTTCTGACCATGGTCCTATGCGCGCTCGGCAATGCGATGGCGCCGAAATGGCAGGTCGAGCCGTTCACGGACCATATCACGCTCACCACGACCAATACCGCTATCCAAGCCGTTGACCCGGCCACAGGTGCCGTGCTCAAAACCCCGCAGGAGGGCGCGTACCGCACCAAGGAAACGCATATCACGGTCGCGTTGGACGGCGGCAAAACCGTGAATGCCATCGTTCGCGAGCCGCTCGACGCGCCGGCAGATCGTCCCGCATGCCTGTTCCTGCACGGTTCGGGCACCGGCAAATCGTCGGAGGCGTTCGGCGACGTGGCGAACGCGATGGCGTCGGCCGGCATCACCACTCTCGTGCCGGACAAGCGGCTCGACAACTACACCATGCTGCACCGCGACTACGTGTCCAGCGCGCACGACTATGCGAAATCGCTGGAAATCCTGAGAAAATGGCCGGGCGTGAGCAGATCGGAAACCGGCATCTACGCCGAATCGGAAGGCACATGGATCGCCACCGTGCTGACGCAACAGCATCCGGATCTTGCCTTCGCCATCCTCACCTCTCCCCCGGTCGTTTCGGGCCGTCAGCAGATGACGCTCGCAGCCACCAATTATCTGACCACCGCGGGCGCACCCGATGCCGTCAAGCAGCTCATTCCGCGCATCACCAGCCTTGGCACACAACGCATGGGACTCGCCTATGCGGATTTCGACGCCGCGAAATACCGCACATCGCTTACCATGCCGCTGCTTATCAACTATGGCATGCAAGATACGGCCATGCCGGTCGAGCAGGGCGCGCAACTGCTGACAAAAGCCGCGAACCATGCTGGCAACACGAATGTGACGCTGCGGTATTATGACGCGAACCATCAGCTTCGAACCGGTTCGAATCAGACGGTTCCGGGACTGCCGTTGGAACCGCATTACACGCACGATCTGGAGGATTGGATCAACGCGGTGACGAGCGGCACGGGTGCGAACGGCTGGGCAACGCCGATGATCGCCGGAACGCAGCCGAATCAGACGGTCACGGCACCGCTGAAGACCCCGCCCGCGCTGGTGAAGTCGATGGGTGTGATTGTCGGCGCAATCGCGGTTTGCCTGCTCTGCGCGCTGCTGGCGATGTGCGGCGCGCCAATTCTGCTCATCGCCGGCTGGGTGCGCGAGCGCCGTGCGTCACGGCGGGTATCGCACGATTCGGCTTCGACGGAACCGGCGGAGCCAACGGATTCGACTTCAATGTTTTCAACGGATGCGACCACACCGACAGGTCCATCCACACAACCGAATGCGGCACGTCCAATCGCAATAACCGACCATCGATTCCCGGTCGGCATGCGCGTCGCACTGGCGCTCAACACCCTCCTTGCCGTCGGCACGACCGGCGTGTTCCTGGCGTATCTGGTCACCGTCATCATTGATGCGATCTCGTTGACCGACAATTCGGCGGTGCTTGCCAAGAACTGGCATGCCATCGTCATGCTCACATGGCTGAGCCTTGTCGCGTTCGCCTGGCTGTTGGCGGAAATCATCGTGGACGCGTGCCGTCGTCATGCTAGGAATCGCGCGATTGCAAGCATAGATGACGATGCGGATATGAATAATGGCCACGATGCCGCAGCCGGAAGCCGATGCGATATAGGAAAAGATGGAAAAGCATGCATCGGATCCGGCCATGTCATCGTGGCCACGTGTGTGGTGGTGTCGGCGGCGCTATCGTTGGCGCTGCTGGCTTTCTGGGGACTGTTCTGCTGACTGGCGTTCCCGTCGGCGCAGACGCACCGCGGCGACGACGGCCCAGACCACGGAAATGATGAGCAGCAGCGCGCCGAGACCGCCGACCACGTAGAAGAACAGCGTCGAGGGATTCGGCATCCACCGCCATGCGCCGATAGGCAGCAGGCACAGCATGGACATCAGGCCGATCAGGCAGAAGAACACGCCCAGCACGATGGTTCCGGTGCTTGGTCCGGACGGGCGGATTACCAGCTCGCCGTCCGTTTTGCCGATGCGCACTTGCTTGGAGGGGTCGACCGGCTCGGCTGATTTGGCTGGATCAGCCGATTTGACGGAACCGGTCGGACGTGCCGAACGGCCCGCAAAGCTTCCGCGCATGTCTTGTCCGGAGGTTTCCAGCGATTCGGCCTCGTCCTGCGATTCGAACTTCCTCTGCGCTTCCGGACCGCCGTCGAACGGCTTCTGGAACGATTCGGTCTTCGCCTCGCCCGGATCGTCGACGGCCGGCAGGGTTTCCGTGGGCTCGTCCGAGACCTCCGCGATTCCCATGACGTCGGTCAACGGCACTTCACGGGTTTTCTCGTCACTCATTTCGTTTCCTTTCCGCTGGCGCTTTTCCCGACGTTCTTTCCATCGACGCTGACATGCGATTGGCCGCCCGTCGTTCCCACTGGCAGCTTGCTGTCGGACGTGTACTGCATGGTGACATTGCCGCCGACCGTTCCATCGACGTTGACATACAGATCCGGTTCCTCCGGAGCCTTGTCCGAATCGATCGACGGCCAATACCACTTGTTCTCGTAGATCGTTTTGAATGCCTTGTCGAGATCCGTGCCGGCGTATACCGAATCCTGCGAATCGTTCTCCGTATCCGAACCGGCATCGCCCGCATCATCATCGCCGGAATCGTCGAAATCGGTGGTGCCGTTGAGCGCCGGAACGCCCTTGTTCACGCCATGATGGCCGAGTCCCGAACCATCGTTCTCGTCGAGGGACAGGCCCATGAAGCCCGTGCCGTTGAAGAACGTAATCCCGTCCGGCCCTCCTATGTAATCCGTGACGTTGGTGTAGCCGTCGTCCGGATCGCTGACCGACCACTGGCATCCGTCCGGCAGCGTGACCACCACCTGGGCGTTCACCACCACCAGATTCAGCTTCCCTGTCGGACATGAGCTTTCGCCGTACGTGCCGTCGTTGAGCTTGACCTTGTGCTTGCCATGCGCTGCCGGATATCCGCTCAAATCGATGTCGAGCACATCGTTGGCGTAGTTCTTGCCGACCACCACCAGTCCCTGTTCGTATCGTTTCATCTGGGCGTCGCTGGTGTCGCTCCATGTCACGATGCCGGAGACCGTCGTGCGGTGGTAGTCATTCGACATCATCCAATCGCGGCTTTCCCATGCCACCGCACTCGTGCAGAACGTCATCACCACGGCCATGAACGCCGCGCACCATGCCAGCGGATGCAGGCCGCCGGTGCGACGGCCCATGCAACCAAGCACGACGATCACCACGCCGATTCCCAGGCAGATGCCGCCGCAGCACAGTGTGGCGAGACGCAGCACGCGCAAGGCGTAATCCCAATCAACCGGCATCGTAATGGCGTACCAGCCAGATCCGGCGATCGCCAGCAATGCCAAGCCAAGCGTCACCAGTACCAGCAGCGGTCCGGCTGGCTTGCGGCGGGCGCGTTTCGACTGCGGCGCCGCCACCGTCGGCGGAACGGTGAAGGTCGGCGGCACATTGGCCGTGGCAAACGCTGCAGGCGGGTTCACCGGCTGCTGAAACGTCTGGTATAGCGATTGGACGGGACGCGCGTACTGCTGGTAGCCGGAAGGCGCGGGACACGTCGGCTGCGGCATCGGCTGGCCTGGCGTGCCGGGCATGTTGGCAGTGGTGGCCGTGTTCGTGGACATCGGCTGCGGCATATATTGCGATTGCGCAGGCCGCACCGGCCGTCCCGGCTGAACGGGCTGAGCAGGCTGCCCAGGCCACGATCCGCCCTGCTGCGGCGGCTGCCAGCTCGCCGCATACGACTGGCGGTTCACCAGCAGCCAGAACACCAGCACGGCCACGCCGAACGCCAGCCATCCGGCGCCGGGCAGGCACAGCGCCACCGCGGCGCATACCAGCGCGCCCGCGCAGTTCCAATCCCAATGGCCGTTGACCAGCTCCTCGCACAGGATCCGGCCATCCGTCTCGTCCGGTAGCAGGAACCAAGCCAATGCGTAGAACGCCGCTCCGGCGCCGAACAGTAGCGAGGTGAGAATCACCAGCGCGCGGACCAGGGTGGCGTTCCATCCCAAGCGGCGCGCCACGCCGTCGCACACGCCTGCGATCCACCGGTTGCGGCCGCGCGTGATCCGGCTGGAGCGGATCCATGCGAAGAATCGATTGCCGCGATTCGGCTGCGGCTGATACATCGGCGGCCGTGGCTGCGATTGCGGTTCGGCAGAACCAGCGGCACTGCCGCCTTGCGGATTGTTGTTTGCGTTGCTCATATCTCCATTACAGCAATCCGCAGCCGTCATACGTATCGGGGAACACCCTGAATCTGCCCTGAACACCAGCTGAAAGCCCTGAATCGGCATCCCCGACAGGGCACAATGGAAGCATGAAGTCCTTAGCCAAACCGCGATACACGCAGGAACAGTACGACCAGGCCAGCGCGGTCTACATGCGCTGGTGCTACGAACAGGCCCTGCGCGAAGGCCGTCCCGTGCCGTCCAAGCCGGCGCGACTGCCATTGCTGCGCCCGACGTACGGCCGCGAGGTCGCTGGCGTGGCCAAGGCCATCAGCATACATCTGGGCGTGTCCGTTCATCTCATCCGTTTCATTTTCGTGGTCACCACGTTTTTCTTCGGTGCGGGCGCGATCGCCTATATTTTTCTGTGGATCACCGTACCCGTCGGAGACCCGGTCCAGCAGGCGTACGTCATCGCCGGCAGCCAGCCCGTCGAGAACGCGCCGCTGTCCCACGGCAACGTGAGGAACGTAAGAAACCTAAGGAACGTCGGAAACGGCGGCGCGCAATCGCAAGACAGCGACGGCAACGCGGACGGCATGCAATCCGGCAGCGGAGCACAATCGTCCGAAAGCCTGGAACAGATGTTCGCCAACGCGCCGAGACCCGCGCTGCTGGCCATGGCGGGACTGCTTATGCTGGGCCTATGCGTGGCGATGGCGGCGAAAGGCATTGAAGGCACGCTGATTGTGCCGTTGCTGCTCGTCGTGGTCGGCGTCGGCGTCTCCTGGCTGCGGTTCAACGCGAAGGACGGCCAATTATGGACGATGCTCGGCGGCATCGCGGTCATTTTCGTCGCGTACGCGATCTACATCGCCACCCACGTGCGCATTATGCAGTCCGCACGGCACGCCACGTTCACCATGCTCGTCGCCGGTTTGGCGCTGCTTGTCGGCGTGTTGCTGGCGATTGTGCCGTGGATTATGACGCTGGTGCGTGATTTGGGCACGGAGCGCGCGCTGAAGGAGCGCGAGGAGGAGCGCGCCGACATGACCGCCCACCTGCACGACGGCGTGCTGCAGACGCTGGCGCTGATCCAGTTGCATGCCGATGACCAGCAGACCGTGTTTTCACTGGCGAGGCAGCAGGAACGCGAGTTGCGCGAATGGCTATATCAGGAGCGCACCACGTCGGATCGTTCCGTCAACGCCGGTTTGAAGCAGATCGCAGCGCATGTGGAGGACACGCATGGCAAGCCGATCGAGGTGGTGACGGTGGGCGACGCGCGGCCGAGCGCGCAGACCGACGCGTTGTTGGATGCCACGCAGCAGGCGCTCGTCAACGCCGTGACGCATGGCGGCGAACCGGTGTCCGTCTACTGCGAGGCCGGCGACAAGCTGGTGGAGGTGTTCGTACGCGACCATGGCGACGGCTTCGACGTCGACGCCATTCCAGCGAATCGCCTGGGCATCCGCGAGTCCATCATCGGACGTATCAAGCGCCGCGGCGGTACAGTGGAGATTGTGTCGAGGCCCGGCTGGGGCACGGAGGTGCGCATGCACATGCCGATTTCAGGAGCGGCGGAGGATGCGGACAGCGCTACGACCACCACAGCGGACGGCGATACGGGCGTGCAATCGGCGCAATGAACACGGCACATGCAGCAGGTGCGGCAATGAATCAATCGAACCAAGGAGCAGGAATGAGCGAGCGGGAACAGCGCATCAGAATCGCCGTCGTGGACGACCATGAGATGTTCCGTGCGGGCGTGATCGCCACGTTGCAGCCGTATTTCGACGTGGTCGGACAGGCGGCCGACGTGGAGGGGTCAGTGGCGATGATCGCGCAGACCAAACCGGACGTGGTGCTGCTGGACGTGCATGTGCCGGGCGGCGAGAACGGCGGTGGCGCCGAAATCCTCACGAAATCGCGCGCATACTCCCCCGATACCGTCTTCCTCGCGCTGTCCGTGTCGGATTCTCCGCAGGATGTCGGTTCCGTGATCCGCGCCGGTGCGCAGGGATATGTGACGAAGACTATTTCCGGCGACGACCTGGTGTCCTCCATCAAGCAGGTGCATGAGGGCTACGCCGTGTTCTCGCCGAAATTGGCGGGATTCGTGCTGTCCGCCTTCCAGAACGGCCCGAGCGCGAACGGCGCGTTCGGCGGCCCGATCCACGATGACGAGCTGGACCGGCTGTCCAACCGCGAGCAGGAGGTCATGCGGCTGATCGCGCGCGGCTACACGTACAAGGAGGTGGCTTCGGAACTGTTCATCTCCATCAAGACCGTGGAGACCCATATGAGCTCGGTGCTGCGCAAACTGCAGCTGTCGAACCGTTCCGAGCTCACCCGTTGGGCCGCGGATCGACGGATTGTGTGACGTTGCCGCCACGACAACGACAATCGCCATAAACGGCATGGAAAAGGGCTTACCGAAAAATCCTTCGGTAAGCCCTTGATTGATGCGGGCAGAGCGAGATTCGAACTCGCGGAGGCTTGCACCTCAACGGTTTTCAAGACCGTCTCTTTAGACCGCTCAGACATCTACCCTTTGCGCCTAACATCGCTGCTACGCACGAAACGCCAATATACCACAGTGCGCGGAAGTGCGACACCTGGCACAGCCTCCATCCCCGTCGCTTCCAACAGAAAACCGCACACGCATCTGCCCAGAACGACACAAACGGCACTGGGACCGTCCAACATACGAAAAGCGGCGCCGGCACAAATGCCAACGCCGCTTTCACGGATTCATATCAGACGCGAACGTCTTGGAAAATCAGGCTTCCCACTTGGTCGGCTCGATGACTTCCTTGCCGCCCATGTACGGACGCATGGCCTTCGGAATTTCGATGGAGCCGTCCTTCTGCTGGTGGTTCTCGAGAATGGCGACCAGCCAACGGGTGGTGGCCAGCGTGCCGTTCAGCGTGGAGACGGCGCGGGTGTTGCCATCCTCCATACGTTCGCGGATGTTCAGACGACGGGCCTGATACTCGGTGCAGTTGGAGGTGGAGGTCAGCTCACGGTAACGGCCCTGGGTCGGCACCCAAGCCTCGCAGTCGAACTTACGTGCCGCGGAGGAGCCCAGATCGCCGGCGGCGGTATCGATGATGCGGTACGGCACCTCGACCTTGCCGAGCATTTCCTGCTCCATGGCCAACAGGTGCTCATGCTCCTTGTAGGAGTCCTCCTGCTTGGCGTAGACGAACATCTCCACCTTGTCGAACTGGTGCACGCGGATGATGCCGGAGGTGTCCTTGCCTGCTGCGCCGGCTTCACGGCGGTAGCAGGAGCTCCAGCCGCAGTAGCGCAGCGGGCCGTTCTCAAGGTTCAGGATCTCGTTCTCGTGCATGCCGGCGAGCGCCACTTCGGAGGTGCCGACCAAATACTGGTCGTCCGGCTCGCGCAGGCGGTAGATTTCGTCGGCGTGGGAGTTGAGGAAGCCGGTGCCGCGCATTACTTCCGGACGCACCAGCGTCGGGGTGATGGCCAGGGTGAAGCCGTGTTCCTCGGCCTGGTCGACGGCCATGGTGAGCATGGCGATCTGCATGCGGGCCACCTGGCCGCGCAGGAAGTAGAAGCGGGAGCCGCCGACCTTCACGCCGCGCTCCATATCGATACCGGCCACACCGCGGCCGAGCGTCAGGTGGTCCTTCGGCTCGAAGCCTTCGGCTGCGAAATCACGGATCTGGCCGACCTTCTTGACCACGACGTAGTCGTCCTCGCCACCTTCCGGAGCTTCCGGCTCGACGATGTTGGACAGCTTCCACATGGCGGTGGTGTATTCCTCGGCTGCGGCGTCGGCTGCGGCCTTGTATTCGGAGACCTTCTGAGAGAGTTCCTTGGTTGCGGCGATCAGCTTGGCCTTTTCGTCGGCGGGGGCGGCGGCGACCTTCTTGCCGATCTCCTTCTGCTGCGCGCGGGCAGCTTCGAATTCCTTCAGAGAGGAACGGCGAACCTCGTCGGAGCGCAGCACCTCGTCGACCAGTTCGACCGATTCGCCACGCTTACGCTGGGATTCCTTGACAACGTCAGCATGTTCACGAATGAATTGAATATCAAGCATGCTTCCCAGCCTAGTGCCGAAAGCAGACACTGACGCCATCGTTCTCATTTTTGGATATAACGTGAGGGAACGCCGAATTTTTCATGTCGAATTCGTCTTTTTGCGCAATCGCATAGACAATAGAGGCATGCCTATGCCAGTTATCGTCCTGCTCGTCATCATCGCCGTGGTCGCCGTATGCGCGGCCGCCTTCTTCGGATACCGCGCGTACAAGCACCGTACGCTCGCGGAGAAGCTTGACAAGCGTGACGATGACCAAGTGCATTACGCGTTCATAGTCAATCCTTCAAAGCCCCAGGCGGAACAGCGCAAGCAGCATATCAAGGAGTTCTGCGAGGCGAAGCATCTCACCCAGATCGAATTCATCGAAACGCAGCTCGACAAGGACGGTCGCGCCTGCGCGTTCGAAGCGTTGGACCATGGTGCCGATGTGGTGGTGGCTGTCGGCGGCGATGGCACGGTGCGTACCGTCGCGAGCGCGCTGTCGGGTACCGGGCATGCGCTGGGCATCGTGCCGATCGGCACCGGCAATCTGTTCGCCCGCAATATGGGCATTCCCGTGGACGATATCGATGCGGCGCTCACCGTGGCCACGTCGCACGGCTCCCGTCTGGTGGATGTGGGCCGTCTGACCCTTCTGGATGATGAGACCACCGACCACGGGCATGCGTTCCTCATCATCGCCGGCATCGGTTTCGACGCACTGATGATCGACGACACCGATCCGGAATTGAAGAAGAACATCAGCTGGCTGGCTTATTTCGTGTCGGGCGTGAAGAATCTGTTCGCCCCGAAGTACAAGGGCAATGTGACCATCACCAGCGCCGACGGCAGCACGCATTCCACGCGTGGTCTCACGTTCCGCACGTTCATGGCGGGCAATTGCGGCCAGATCCCCATGTTTTCGCTGATGCCCGAAGCTTCCTATGACGATGGCATCCTCGACTACGAGATCATCGACACGTCCGGCGGCCTGATCGGTTGGGCGAATCTGTTCGGCGACGTGCTGCACCAGACCATCACCGGCAAAGCTCAGCAGAGTCCGCTGTCCACGAACTCCACCGTCGACCAGGTGCAGGGCGTCAGCGCGGAAATCACTTTGGAGAGGCCTGTTTTGGCGCAGGTGGATGGCGATATGCTGCCTGAAACGAAGCACATCCGTTTCAGCGTGGAACGTCAGGCCCTATGCGTGCGCGTGCCGGAGGCCGCTTCCGAAGATACCGGCATACTGGCGTTGAACGCGAATATGTCGGCTACGCCAACGAAACCGCAGCCGACCGAACAGGCAAGCGGGCAGCCGGCCGAACAGTCGAACGATTAGGAACCGTCAGGAATGCGCGGAACGGGCTGCTGAATATCGGAAGATACCGGAAACTCAGTCGACCTGCCGATTCACTCCGTTGGTCACGCGCGCCACATGCAGGGCAAGATAGGCGATTTCGGCTTCCGTAAGGTCGGAACCAAGACGCATCTTCACCACCACGGCAAGCTGCCTTGCGCACTGGCAAGCCTTCGGATATGAGGTTTTGATTGATTCGATGATTGGTTGCGGCTCATCGTCGAGCTGCTCATGCTGGTGGATGCGTACGAACAGGTAACGCAGATGCGTGATGAATCGCGCCACATTGACGCTGTCCTGCGCAAGCGTGATGCCGTACGCGCCTTCGATGACGGCGATCATCTGCTGGATGATGCCGGTCATGGTGTAGGTGGCGGACAGGTCGCCGCCGGAGAATCCGGCATTCACCAAATGCAAGGCGAGCGCCACCGCCTCACTGCGGGGCAACGCGCCACCCAAATACGTGTTCATCGCGTCGACCATCGCCACGCCTTTGGCGTATTCGTCGGCGTATAGGGAACGTACTTCCGCTTCGAGCGGATATTCGATGTTCTGTTTTCTTTGCGCGCGTTGTATCGCGCCGCAGATGTGGTCGGCGAGCGCCATGACCAGGGTTGGCTGCTTGTCTGCCTGTTCTTTCAGTCCCGTACGGTTCATGGCGTCCGTGACGAGTCTGATGATTTCGGGCGGGATCCCGGCCACTTGTTGCGCCATGTGGTCGGGATCCTTGCCATCGACGGGGATGAACCGACGGACGATCTTCGCGTCATCCACATGTTGTCCCGGCTTGGCTTGGAAGCCTATTCCACGGCCTGTGAGAATCACCTCACGATCACCGTCTCTAGCCAATACGACATTGTTGTTGAATACGCGAAGAACGTCCACGTCGACCCCTTTTTCGCCTCTGTGTGACAGGTTAGCGCTGGATGTCGATCACCTCGTCCCCTGCCTTGACATCGATGCCGGTCTTCGGCGTGACGGAGGTGAGGACGGCGGTGTTGAGCACCGTCATCAGCGTGGTGGTGCTGTATCCAGCGTCCTTCACTTTAGCAAAGTCGACGGAAACCAGCGGATCGCCGGCATTCACGCGCTCATCGGCCTTGACCTTGACGGCAAAGCCCTCGCCGTTCATCTTCACGGTGTCGATGCCGACGTGCACGAGCACTTCCACACCGTCATCGGTTTTGATGCCGAAGGCGTGGCCGGTTTCGGCGACGGTCTGCAGCACGCCGGAGACCGGGGCCACGACCTCGCTGTCGGTCGGCTGGATGCCGACGCCTTCGCCGAGCGCGCGGGAGGCGAACACCGGATCGCCGGTTTCGTCCAGGGCGATCACGTGGCCGGCGACCGGAGCGTTCACCACGGTGGTCGCGGCGGCGGCAGCGGCCGGAGCTTCGGTCTTGGTGGCGGTAGCAGTCGCGGCGGCGGTGGTGGCAGCCGGAGCGGCTTCCTTGGCTTCGACCGCCGGAGCGGCGGCCTTCTGATCGGCGGCGGCGCGGGCCAGCACTTCAGCCTTCTGTTCCGGGGTGCGGTAGTCGAAGGTGATGATCAGGAAGAAGGAGGTCAGGAAGGAGACCGCGATGGACACCGCGTACACCCACATCTGGTCGAAGACCGGAATGGTCAGCAGCGAGGTGAAGGCGAAGGCGGTGGTGGTCACACCATGCACGGTCTGGCCGGCGGCGGTGACGGACGGGAAGAGCCAGCCGAGGACGGCAATGACGACGCCACCAAGGCCGCAGCCCACGAGCATGCGCTTGTAGACCAGCTTGTAACGCAGGTGGATGCCGTACAGGGACGGTTCGGAAACACCACCAAGCAGGCCGGCTGCGAGCGCGCCGAGAGCGGTCTGGCGCATGTCCTTGTCCTTGTCACGCACGGCGATGAAGAGCACGCCGGCGGTGGCGCCGAAGCAGGCGAAGTTCCACACGCCCATCGGGCCCTGGATGAAGTCGTAGCCGAGCGTCTGGATGTTCATGAGCATCAGGGCGTTGAGCGGCCAGTGCAGGCCGAGCGGCACGAGGAACGGGTACAGCAGCGGGATGATGATGGCGAAGATGAACGGTGCATGGGTGTTCATCCAAGCCAGGCCGACGCCGAGGCCGTTGCCGACCCACACGCCGATCGGGCCGATGATGAAGGCGGTCAGCGCGCCGACGATGATCATGCAGAAGAACGGCACGAACACCAGCTGGACGCTTTCGGGAATGATCTTCTTCAATCCGTGGTAGACGAGGGCGAGCACGGCGGCCATGAGCAGCGGCACGAACACGTTGCCGCTGTAGTCGCTCAACGCCATCGGAATGCCGAAGATGTTGGCGGTGCAGGACTTGGTGCCCAGAGCCGCGTTCTCCACGCACGTGGTGGTCTTGGCGTCTATCAGGCTGGTGAACTGCGGGGTCATGAGGATGGCCATGATGGCGCCGCCCAGCCACGGATCGACCTTGAGCTTCTTGGAGGCGTTGTAGGCGACCATGATCGGCAGGAAGTAGAACACGCCCTTCCAGATGGCCTTGACGAACACCCAGCCGGCGGAGGCCTCGTCATTCGGAATGACGTTCAGTGAGATGAGCAGGTTGACCAGGGCGATGATGATGGAGGCGCCGAGCAGCACGCCCAGGATCGGGCGGAAGGAGTCGGCGAGATACTCGAAGAAGGAGTCCAGCCATGCCACCTTGCCGCGTGCCTTGGAACGGGCCTCGGCCTTGACGTCGGCGTTGCTCTTCTGGCCTTCGCCGGATGCGGAGGCGGCACCGGCGTTCGCCATTTCGGGCAGATGCATGATGTTTTCGTATACGGTGGCCACGCCGCCGCCGATGACGACCTGGAAACGGTCACCGCTTTGCGGGACCGCGCCAAGCACGCCCTTCATATGTTCGAGGGCGTTCTGGTCCACCTTGGACGCGTCCGCCAGCTCGAAGCGCAGTCGGGTGGCGCAATGCGTCAGACTGCGAACGTTTTCAGGTCCGCCGATCGCAGTGATGATCTGCGATGCGAGAGAGTCAGCCATCCTGATTCCTTTCTATTTCCTTCCGATGGGATTCGATGACGCAGCGCGGCTTTTTTGCAACAAAAAAGACCCGGAACATGGCAAACCAATGCCACATTCCAGGTCTTGCGTCTAAAAATGTTGACTTGCAACCCTGCATGAGTCGAATTCGTTAGAAACAATACACTATCGGCGTGCGATGCGCAAATCGTCGGGCATCAGGACACTGAAACCCCAATTCCATACTGGAGACACGCCGAGACGTCAAAAAGAAAACGTATTCATCGCACATTGTGGGATGGCTTTCCACGTTCCGCGCGAACTCGTGGCACAATGAAGGTATGGTTGCAAAAAATGCGGGAATGCCCGCCACCCCAGCAGATCTAATCAATGTCGACGAGGTCATTGGAAAGTACTATGACGTCGTCCCCGACCCGAACGTTCCGGAGCAGCGCGTCTCCTTCGGCACTTCCGGACACCGTGGTTCGTCCCTGAAGACCTCATTCAACGAGGCCCACATCGTAGCCATCACCCAGGCCATCGCCGAATACCGCAAGAAGGCCGGCGTGACCGGCCCGCTGTACATCGGCCGCGACACTCATGCTCTGTCCGAGCCGGCTTGGAAGACCGCCATCGAAGTGCTCGTCGCCAACGGCGTGACCGTGCGCATCGATTCCCGCGACGACTTCACCCCGACCCCGGTTGTGTCCCAGGCCATCCTGACCCACAACCGCGCAGCGGATGGCACCCAGCGCTTCACCGGCGAAGGCCTGGCCGACGGCATCGTGGTGACCCCGTCGCACAACCCGCCGACCGATGGCGGCTTCAAGTATGACCCGGTCACCGGCGGCCCGGCTCCGTCCGACGTCACCAACGCCATCGCGGATCGTGCCAACGAGCTGCTCGGCGATTTCAAGAACATCAAGCGCGTTCCGTTCGAGCAGGCCGTCAAGTCCGACCTGGTCGAGCGCTTCGACTTCCGCGAGCACTATGTCGCCGATCTGGAGAACGTCATCGACTTCGATGTGATCCGTTCCTCCGGCGTGCGCCTGGGCATCGACCCGCTCGGCGGCGCTTCCGTCAACTACTGGCCGCTGATGAACGAGAAGTTCAACCTGACCATCGACGTGGTGCGCCCGCAGGTCGATCCGACCTGGAGCTTCATGACCATCGACCATGATGGCAAGATCCGCATGGATCCGAGCTCCCCGTACGCCATGAAGGGTCTTGTGGACTCCCTCAACAACGGCGCTTGGGACAAGTACGACCTGGTCGGCGGCACCGATCCGGACGCCGACCGTCACGGCATCGTATGCCCGAACTGGGGCGTGATGAACCCGAACCACTACATCGCCGTGTGCGTAGAGTACCTGTTCGGCGGCAACCGCCCGGGCTGGCCGGAAGGCGCCGGCATCGGCAAGACGCTGGTGTCCTCCTCCCTGATCGACCGCGTGGCCGCTTCCATCGACGCCAAGCTCGTTGAGGTTCCGGTCGGCTTCAAGTGGTTCGTTGACCCGCTGTTCAAGGGCGAAGTCGCCTTCGGCGGCGAAGAGAGCTCCGGCATGAGCTTCCTGCGCAAGGACGGCCGTGTGTGGACCACCGATAAGGATGGTCTGATCCCTGACCTGCTGGCTGCGGAAATCACCGCCAAGACCGGCAAGAACCCGGCCCAGCTGCATCAGGAGCAGGTCGATCGCTTTGGCGAAAGCTGGTACAAGCGCGTCGACACCCCGACCACCCTCGAGCAGAAGCAGAAGTTCGCCAAGCTCACCGGTGACGACGTCGAGGCCACCCAGCTGGCCGGCGAGGACATCACCGCCAAGCTCACCGAGGCTCCGGGCAACCACGCCAAGATCGGCGGTCTGAAGGTCACCACCAAGGACAACTGGTTCGCCGCCCGTCCGTCCGGCACCGAGAACATCTACAAGGTGTACGCCGAGAGCTTCGAATCCCCTGAGGCTCTGGACAAGGTGCTCGCCGAGGCCACCGAGGTCGTGGACAAGGCTCTGGCCGAGTGATACGGCGTTCCGCCAAGTAATCAAGGCGTAGCGCGAAAAGACCCGTTCCGTATGGAGCGGGTCTTTTTCGTTGTCGATATCCGCCGTATGGCACGAAACGTGCTTTTCTGGCATGAAACGCAAGCTCCGCGGCACCCCGTATTTCCCTCTCCCGGTACGCTTGGAAGCAGAGCCGGAACGTCATCCGCGCAATCACGGCACAGCAAGGAGGGAACGTGCGCATCGCCATCGTCGAGGACCATCCTGCCGAACGCGAACTGATCGCCACCATGTGCGCGGAATACTTCAACGGCCGGAACGTCGGCGCAACCGCCGGCAGGAATGCCATGCAAACGGTCTGTGACGTTTTCCCCGACGCGAAATCGTTCATCGAAAGCTGGAAGAACAGCCGTTACGACCTGCTGCTGCTCGACTGTTATCTCAGCGACGAGAATCTGCCGCATGCCACCACCGGATTGGACATAGCGCGGCTGCTGCGCAATCAGAACGACGACTGCGCGATCGTCTTCATCACGTCCAGCACCGATTTCGCGGTGCTCGGCTATGAGGTGCAGGCGAGCGGTTATCTGCTCAAGCCCGTCAATCGCAAAACCTTCGAAGCCACCATGGAACGCGTCGAGGAGCAGCTGAAGGCAAAACCGCCGGTCACCCATCTGGCAAAGGCGCAGTCGCCCGGCACGGTGGATTCCAGCTGGCATGTGGCGTTCGGCAATCCGGCCGTGACCATGGACCGGCGGCTCATCGCATACGCCCTGTCCAACGCGCACTACGTGGAATTCACGTTCGCGGACGGCACCCAGACCAAAATCCGTACCAATTTCTCCGATGTGGACCAACGGCTCACCGTGTTCGACAACTTCTACCGCACCGCGCGAGGCGTGCTCGTCAACTTCGACTACGTGTCCGGCATCACCAACGCGCAGTTCGTCATGAAAGGCGGCAAACGCATTCCCATCACGAAAACGGCGGTGACCACCACCTGCCGTGCATACGCGGAATACACGTTCACCCGCATGCGTACGGAGGACTGACATGTTCGCACCACTCGGCGAAATCATCCGGAACGGCATCGCCCAAACCACCCCGTCAGGTCTGTTCTTCGCCATCGGAGAGCAGCTCAACGCGTTGTCCGGCCTGGCATTGTGCCTCATCATGGCATGGAGTCACATGGACAATCCACGCCGTAACGGCACACTGTTCATGTCCATCGGACTGGTCTGGTTCCTGCTATGCGGCGTGCTGTGCGGCACTCTGGGCATCCCATCACTGTGGACGGTCATTCCGACCGCGCCGCTTGTGCTGCTGGTCCTGCGATGGCTGACCGAACTGCCATGGCGGCAACTGTTGCTGATTGTGGCCACGGCTTCCTACATGGTGGCGATCGTCTACTATCTGTCGCTCGTCATCGATGTGGCCGTTCTTGGCGCGGATTCAACCAATCTCCGCGTCGGCTGGCCGGGACTGGTCAATCTGCTGCTGCTTGACGTCGTCGCACTGGTCTCGCTTTGGCATCCGCTGCATGATTCGATTCCAGCCACATTCGATTCCCCATCCATCAGCAAAGGCTTCTGGCAGCTTATCTGGTTGTTTCCGTTCGTTTCGTCCGCGATTGTGGTGTGGTGCATGCCGGCGGACAATTCCACGCTGCTGGACTCGCATATGCTGGAAATCGCGTTCACCGTGGCGGTGGTCTATTCCTGTTTCATGGTGTTGGCGTATTTCCTCATCTGGTACATGATTCAGCAGTCGGACCGTCTGCTCGCGGCCCGCAGGCGACAGCATTATGAGGCTTTGCAGACGTTGCAGCTGCAACACATGAACGAGCGGATCCGTGAGGCGCGTCAGATCAAGCACAACGTGCGTCACCACATCCACTCACTGCAGGCGTTGGCCGCGGCTGAAGACATGGATGGCATCCGCTCATATCTGGATGAGATGTCCAAACACCGGCTGCTGCAAACGGCACCAATGCAGTATTGCGAGCATGCGTCGCTGAACGCGGTGCTTGTCTACTATTGCGATTGGGTCCGGCATTTGGGTGCGGATGTGGACGTCAAAGCGGCGGCGCCGCAATACGTCAACATCAACAACGCGGAATTATGCTCCATGGTCGGCAATCTGCTGGAGAACGCCACGGAGGCCATCACCCAGCAAACGCAGGGCGAGAGGCGGCTCAAAGTGCGCATCCGGTATCGTTCCGGCCCTCCGGCGGCCCTGTTCATCACGGTGGACAACACGTACGGCGAAGCCGATACCAGCATCGAACAGATCGACGGCGATCTCGTCTCGACCAAACATGGTGGCACGGGGCTGGGCACCGCCACTGTACGAGAGACGGCCGAACGGCACCATGGCACGGCCTCCTTCGAGCACAGCGACGGCATGTTCCGCGCCTCCGTCATGCTGTGTCTCGGCGACTAATCGCATATGCCGTTGCCATGCGGTATGACGGGCAAGCGGCGAGTCGCGCGGCTTTCGTAGGGTAGAAGCATGACGATTACGGTTTCAACAGACGGTTCCGCGCTTGGCAATCCGAATGGTCCGATGGGTTGGGCCTGGGCCGACCACGAGCCCGCGGCAGGCGGCAAGCCGGGGCACGAGCATGCCGGCGATTGCGATGCCGGCGGCGCGACGAACGGCACCAACCAGATCGGCGAATTATGCGCCGTGCTGGAGGCGTTGCGAGCGCATCCCGGTTCCGAAGACCTGGTGATCGAGACCGACTCGCAGTATGCGATCAACTGCTCCACCAAGTGGGTGCAGGGTTGGAAGCGCAACGGCTGGAAAAATTCGCAGAAGAAACCGGTGAAGAACGCCGATTTGATCCGCGCCATCGACAATGAGATCGCACATAGGGCGGGGTCGGTGCGATTCGTGTGGGTCAAGGGTCATGCCGGCAACGCGGGCAACGAGAAAGTGGACGAGCTGGCACGCACGTATGCGGGCGATTGCCGTTCGCATGTGCGCGAAGGCTATCTGCCGTTGGAAGGATGGCAGTCGCTGCTGGCTTCCGAGTATTCGCGTGGCACCGATGTTCCCGAGGATGCGAGGATGCTGATGGATGGTGCGATCAGCGCCGCCGAATACCACATGGGACGCGGACAAGGCGATTCCGCCACGACCGGCACCGGCGATTCCGGTGCCGATACCGCCAATTCCAGCAACAGCACGAAGCCGCGTTCGATCGCCAGCATGCTGGCGGAGCCGGAAGGCGTTTCCCACGACCTTGCGGATTTCGGACAGACAACCGATGACGACGCAGATGATGCGGTGGAAACGACCGTGCTCGAGACCGAACCGGCGGAAACCACCACAATGCTTGAGACCGAAGCGACGAAGGTCATACCCGAATCCAGCTTCCCGGACGCGGGCGGTCCAGCCGAACCGGACGAATCCGGAGAAACAGACGAATCCGGGAAAACGGACGAATCCGGTGAACCGCATCAATCCTATGCGCAGATGCTGGTCAAACCCGACTATTTTCCCCGTGAAGGCGACGAGAACGACAAGCCGGTGACGGGCAACGCGGACGGCACGGACACGGACAGCACGGCCGTACCGCAGAACGCGAACGAATCGCACAGCGAATCGCAAGACGACGAAGAATCGACACCGGAACAGGCAGCTTCATCGCAATCGCAGGATCTGCCGAAACTGCCGCATCGTCCAAGCCCATCGGGCCTGTCGGTGTCGGGTACGGTGCGGTTCACTCCCCCACCGGAATCCAGCCCGACCTTCGACGGCAATCCACGTCTCATCCGTGGGTATATCGCCGTGGAAGGCTATGTGATGGGTGACGGCACGCTGGTATTGGACGAGGCGCCGTTCGCGGTCAAACATAGCTGAGCGAGACATGTGGGGAGCCGCTTTACGCAAGCCGCTCCCCACATGTCATTTCATGCGCGTCTTTTTTTGCACGCCACCTCACGCAGGACCGTGAAACATTCCGTGAAAACTTTTCCGCAGTCCAAAACAGACACCTGCTCCCGCAACCGACCATTCGCGCCTTGAAAATCAACGCATCCGATAGTATGGAGACGGTCTTAACCCCATATCGAAGGAGGATCATGGACAAGGCACAGCAGGACGCGCTGAAGAAGGCGGCCGGCATCGAGGCTGCAAAGCTGATTCAGAACGGCATGATCGCAGGTCTGGGCACCGGCTCGACCGTGCGTTTCCTGGTCGACGAGCTCGGTCGTCGCGTCAAGGAGGAAGGCCTCGAGTTCACGGGCGTCACCACCTCCCGCCGCACCCAGGAGCAGGCCGAAGGCTACGGCATCAAGATCGTCAACATCGATGACGTCGACCATATCGACGTGACCATCGACGGCGCCGACGAGGTGGACAAGAACTTCAACGGCATCAAGGGCGGCGGTGCGGCTCTCCTGTGGGAGAAGATCGTGGCCACCAACTCCAACAAGATCGTGTGGATCGTGGACGAGTCCAAGGTCGTGGACACCATCGGCAAGTTCCCGCTGCCGGTCGAGGTGATTCCGTTCGGCGCAGGCCAGGTCGTCAAGAAGTTCGAGGCCAAGGGCTACAAGCCGGTGCTGCGTCTCGACGCGAACGGCGAGCCGGTGCGCACCGATGAGAACAACTATGTGGTGGATCTGCACCTCGAGCGCATCGACCACCCGCAGGAGCTCGCGCAGGACCTCATCACCACGGTCGGCGTGGTCGAGCACGGCCTGTTCCTGAACATGGTGGACCAGGTCATCGTCGGCGATCCGAACGGCCCGCGCGTGATGGACAACCCCAACAAGTGAGATCCTGACAGGCAGGCGTGTCGGCTGGTGTGGAATATACCGGCCGACACCGCCGCGCAGATAGCAAAAATCCCGCGACTCCGAAAGGAATCGCGGGATTTTGTTTGAGCGGACGCTTCACACGCGCCTGAAGACTACTTGCGCTGGTGGCGAGTCTTACGAAGCAGTTTACGATGCTTCTTCTTGCTCATGCGCTTGCGGCGCTTCTTGATGACCGAGCCCATCTCAGCCTCCGTTCCTTAAACTCAAAGGGTAAAAGTTTGCAACTTGCCCAATACTACACTGCTTCGGGGACGAATACGCGCGCAGGCATTCATATGGTGGAAAATCACGTTTCGTTTTCCGCGTGATATTCCATCAGCCGGCCGCGATTCGCCATCGAGACGATTCCGTCGACGTTACAGGGGGAACTGCTGGTAGAAACGCTGGATGTCGTTCTTCGCGCCGGTGGCATAGAAAACCACCGTATCGTTGCGCCACACGGCAACGGCCTTGGTATCGTCGTCCGGATCGGCTTTGGCGCTGTAGGCGCCGGTCGTCTTGCCGGAGACCTTCACGTTGCCGCTTCCCAGCTCCTTGCCGGTCATGGCTTCAGCCAGCGTGTCGTACTGGGATTTCGCCTTGTCGCCGTCGTTCCACTGGCCCACTTCCAGCGTGACGTCCTGTCCTTTCTTGCCGGTGGAATACGTCAACGCGTATTCCTCGACGGGAGAGGTGCTGGACCACGTCGTGCTGGCGTCAGCCTTGGTACGCGCGTAATTCAATACGGAATCCGGCATGGCCTTGAGCAGCTCGCTGGCCCCGTCGGGCAATGCCACGGCATCGATCGACGGTTTGGTGGGCTCCGTCTTGTCGCCGTCCGTACCGTTCGAAGTGGAAGCCTGCTGGCTCGTCTGACCGGCCTGACCGGCCTGTCCGTTCTTGTTCAAGGCCCAACCAGGCCACACAAATGCGGAAATCAGAGCAAGCACAACCACAAGCGCGGCTGCTACGACGGCGGCAATCAATTTGCCATGCGAAGAGGAATTCTGCGTATCAGACATGCTTGTCATTCTTTCACAGCCATAAGACGCGCAACCATCCCCTCGAAGTCATGGAATCCAGTTCCCGAAACGGTTTTCAGCGCAATGTCTGTGCAACGAGTACGCCACCCGCGAACGTCTTGTCCCAAAACCTCCGTATTGTCGGCGATATGGCAAAGACGTCCTCGCAATTCCTCTGTTCCGAATGCGGCTGGAGCGGCCCGAAGTGGCTCGGCCGCTGCCCCGAATGCGGTCAATGGGGCACCATTGAGGAATTCCATGAAGCCCGTCCCGCGGCAGGCTCGCGTACCGCGGCTCCGGGACGGACCTCGCGCACGCAATCGCATCCGGTCGCATCGTCCGCGGCGAGGCCGATCACCGACATAGACACGGAGAACATCTCCAGAATCGCCACAGGATTTTCGGAATTCGACCGCGTGCTCGGCGGTGGCATCGTGCCGGGATCGGTCACGCTGATCGCAGGAGAGCCGGGCATCGGCAAATCGACATTGCTGCTGGAAACCGCCGGCAATGTGGCGAGGCTGACGGCGTTCGCCACCGAGCGCAATACCGTACTGTATATTTCCGGCGAGGAATCGCAGGCGCAGGTCCGCATGCGCGCGTCGCGCATCGGCGCCATGGAGCCGAATCTGCTGCTCGCCTCCACCACGGATCTGTCCACGGTGTTGGGGCTTATCGAACAGTTCAAGCCGGCGTTGGCCATCGTCGATTCGGCGCAGACCATCGTCTCGCAGGACGTCGATGGCATCTCCGGCGGATCCACGCAGGTGCGCGAAGTGGCGAGCGCGCTGATTGACACCGCCAAAACCCTTGATATTCCAGTGCTTTTGGTGGGTCATGTCACCAAGGATGGTTCGATCGCAGGTCCGCGTACGTTGGAGCATCTGGTGGATGTGGTCTGTCAGTTCGAAGGCGATGCCGAAACCGCGTTGCGTATGCTGCGTGCAGTGAAGAACCGTTTCGGACCGACCGATGAGGTCGGCTGTTTCGATATGAGCGGCGAGGGCATTGAGGAGGTGACCGATCCGTCCGGCCTGTTCCTATCAACCGGCAATGGTTCTGCGGCGACGCAGGTGGATGGCACGTGCGTGACGTTCACGTTGGATGGGCATCGCAGTCTGCCGATTGAAGTGCAGGCGCTGGTCACCAGGTCGGTGCTGCCGACGCCACGTCGTGCGGCGAACGGTGTGGACTCCAACCGTATCGCCATGCTGGTGGCGGTGTTATATCGTCACGGTGGCATCAATCTGCTGGCCAACGACCTGTACATTTCCACAATCGCCGGCGGTCAGGCGCGTGAGCCGGGTTGCGATCTGGCGATTGTGGCCGCGTTGGCGAGCGCTGCGAAATCGAAACCGATTCCCCGTACGACGTGCGCGATCGGCGAGATTTCGTTGACCGGGCAGGTGCGCCCGGTGCCGAGACTGGAATATCGGCTTCGTGAGGCGGCGCGTCTTGGTTTCACCACCGCCGTTGTGCCGACGCTGCGCAAGAACGTCGCCGTGCCGGGAATGGGCGTGGTGCAGGCGGATACGTTGCAGGACGCGTTGGCCGCGATTCTGCGATAGGTCGCCGATGCCCAAACGGCATCGCCATCCGCTTTTTGCAACCCGGGAAAGCCCGTTTGGGTAACAAAACACGGATGGCGTCAATGATTCGCGTCAATCGAACCAATCAAATCAATCGAACCGATCCGTCTCAAGCGGTGAGGCGCTTCGTCTCCTCGACGTTGCGTTTCAGCTCGACCACCAGATCGTCGGCCGAATCGAATTTGATCTGCGGGCGCAGGAATCCAGCGAATTCCACGCGCGCCTGATGGCCGTACAGGTCCAACCAGTCATCGGTGATGGCGTAGGCTTCCACCACGCGTTCGGCGTCACCGTCCTCGTTGAACGTCGGCTTGGTGCCGATGGAGATGGCCGCCGGCCAGCGGTGTGGCGACTGCATGGCCACGCGCGCGTTGACGGACGAAGCGTCATACTGCTGCGATACGCCGTCGGCCGGCTTCTCCCCGGCTTCTTCGCCACCGTCGGCGGACTTCTCCCCCAAATCGACCAGCCAGCCGGCGTACACGCCGTCCACCGGCAGGTATCCGGCGACGTTCTCGCTCAGATTGGCGGTCGGGAATCCGATGGTGCGGCCGCGTTCCTCGCCATGCACCACGGTGCCTTCCACGGCATGCGCGTGGCCGAGTATCGCGTCTGCGTCCTTGATACGGCCTTGGCTCAGCAGATAGCGCACATTGGTGGAGCTCCACGTGCGCACCTCCTTGGCCTGATGCTTCTTGCTCCATGCGCGTCGTTCGGCCTTGGAAGCCCCCTCCAGAGGGTCGGAAGGCTCGCCGGGTTCGGACGGCATCACCGGCTTCGCATTGACCGGCACTCGGGTCAGCCCCGGACCGAAATCGTCCACGACCTCCAGCTGGAACACGCCGGTGGCGAGCGCCAGATTCTCAATGGCCTTCACGTTTCCGGCGCGGTTCGCGCCCATGGCGGCGTCGGAGCCGAGCACCAGCGTGCGCATGCCGAGTTTGCCGACCATCTGGCCAAGGAAGAAGCGGTATGATTTCGCGGCGAATGCCATGGTGTAGCGCACGATGAGCGTGTAGTCCACGCCGATGGCGTCGATGGCGCGCAGCCGTTCGTCCACACTGGTCAGCGCCTGCGTGTCAGGCGTGCCTGCGGGCGGTTCCTGACCGTCATGTTTGGCGGCGTAAGCGTGCACCAGCGCGGGACGCGGGTCGAACAGCACCACCACGGAGAACGCCTGCTCCTGTTCGGCGAGTTCGGCCACACGGCGGATGACCGCCTGATGTCCCTGATGCATGCCGTCGAATGAGCCGATGGTCACCACGGACTTCTTGTCGTTGCTCAGGGTCGGCCAATCCACCATGCCGCTGGCATCGGGGGTAAGCGTGATCGTCTTCATGTGTCCTTCTTTGCGTATTGTCCGTGTGTTTGTCGTGTTCGTATTGCGTGCCGGCCGGTCTTGATTGTTTCAGTTGAAGACCGCGACCGGCTTGGTCTCGCCACGTTTGGCGCGTTCCACGATCGCCACCAGATCGTTGGTTCCGGGAACGTATGCGGCCATGGTCGTATGGATGTCGTGGGCGATTCTACGGCCGAACCGCAGGTCCGTCGCCTCCTGTTCGGTGACGGGAAGCATGTCCATGGAAGCGGCCGCGCTGGCGACCAGGTCGAGTGCGTGGTCAATGGCATGCTCGGCATCGTCAAGCACCGCACGGTTGCGTGTCACTTCGATGTCTTCGCGGTTGGTGAAGGTTTTGGCTTCCGTATGGGCGGTCATGACGTTCGGCATGTCCACCGAGAAACGCCCGACGCGGATGCGGCGCAGCATGGTCAGATGGCCGCCGAGACCGAGTTCGGAGCCCAGATCGCGGCCGAGTGCGCGGATGTAGGTGCCGGCCGAGCAGGTCACGGCCACGTCGAGTTCCATGACTGGCTGCATGTTCGGTTCGTTTTGCCCGTCGGTTTCGGCATGCCAGGATTCCTCCGGGGCGATTTCGACGGCATCGGCAAGAGGTGATCCCGCGCATGTGGTCGAAGCATAGCCGTATCGCACTGCCGAAACACTGAATTCCGAGATGGTCACCGGACGGGCCTTGAGGTCCACATCCTTGCCTTCTCGGGCCAGATCATAGGCGCGCTGGCCGTTGATTTTGATGGCTGAATAGGAGTTCGGCACCTGCTCGATGCGCCCGGTGAAATGATGGGCGATGACGTCTTCAACGGTCTGTCGTGAAGGGAATTCGGCGATAGTTCCCTCCTCCGGCAGCAGTTCGCCGTCGGCGTCGTCCGTGGTGGTGCGCTGGCCGAGTCTGATGGTGGCCAGGTAGGTTTTGTCGTGGTCGACGATGTAGTTGAGCAGACGTGTGGCGTTGCCGAAGCCGACCACCAGCACGCCGGTGGCCATCGGGTCGAGCGTGCCGGCATGGCCGACGCGTTTCATGTGCAGGGCGCCACGCACCGCCGCGACCACATCGTGGCTGGTGACGCCCTGCGGCTTGTCGATGACCAGCAGACCGGAGTTGTCAGGCTTTGTCGTCATCGTCCCAATCCTCGACCTCGGCATCGTCATCATCGTCGAAGTCGTCATCATCGGGCTCGTCGTGCTTGTACGGATCGGCGTCGCCGGCGTATTGCGCGTTGGCGCGGGACTTGGCGAGTTCTTCGTCGCGCTTGTGTGCGAGCGCGAGGATGTCCTCGATCTCATGGGCCTCGCCCGGCACTTCGTCGAAGATGAATTCCAGTTGCGGGGTGAGTCGCAGTCCGGCCTTGGCGCCTACCAGGGAACGCAGGCGTCCTTTGGCCTGGTTCAGGGCCTGCTGCGCGCGGCGGCGTTCGCCCTGCTCGTGTCCTTCGTGGCCGAGCTGGGTCCAGTAGACTTTCGCGATCTGCAGATCGTTGGTGACGCGCACTTCGGTGATGGTCACGTTGGCCAGTCGCTTGTCGTGCAGCTGCGCCTCCATGGACGATGCGATCACACGCTGAATCAACGCCGCGATGCGCGCGGCGCGGGGATTGGTTCCTGCCATTGCTGTCCTTTTGGTGAAAAGTTCTTGTTGTATCACGGAACGCCCGCAGCCGTGAACCGGCTGTGGGCGTTCCTTACCTGGTTATCGATACGAAGCTCGAAGCACTCGGCTACTTACGCTCGATTTCCTGCATTTCGAAGGTCTCGATGATATCGCCGATCTCGATGTCGTTGAAGGTGCCGAGGTTGATGCCAGCCTCGTAGCCTTCCTTGACGGAGTTGACGTCGTCCTTGAAACGACGCAGCGAGGAGATCTCGAGGTCGTTGACGGTGGCGATGCCGTTGCGCAGGATACGGCACTTCGTACCACGCTTGACTTCGCCGTCCTGAACCATGACGCCGGCGATGTTGCCGAACTTGGAGGAGCGGAAGATCTCGCGGATCTCGGAGTGGGAGGTGACGACCTCTTCATATTCCGGCTTGAGCATGCCTTTGAGGGATGCTTCGATGTCCTCGATGGCCTTGTAGATGATCGAGTAGTACTTGATCTCCACACCTTCGCGTTCGGCCAGATCCGCCACCTGGCGGTTCGGACGGACGTTGAAGCCGATGATGACGGCCTTGTCGACGGTGGCCAGGTTGACGTCGTTCTGGGTGATGGCACCGACGCCGCGGTGGATCACCTGGATGCCGACCTCGTCGGACACCTCGATCTTCATCAAGGAATCTTCCAGAGCCTCGACGGAACCGGAGGAATCGCCCTTGATGACGATGTTGAGCATATCCACCTCGGACTTGGCGAACTGCTCCTTGAGGCTTTCGAGGGAAACGACCTTGCGGCGCTTGGCCAGCTGGGCCGCACGCTCGGTGGCCTGACGCTTCTCGGCGATCTGACGTGCGGTACGGTCGTCGGAGGCCACCAGGAACAGGTCGCCTGCGGTCGGCACGGAGGTCAGACCCAGCACCTGCACCGGGGTGGACGGACCGGCTTCCTGCATGTGGTTGCCGTTTTCGTCGAGCATGGCGCGGACACGACCGTAGGAGGTGCCGGCAACGATGGCATCGCCGATGTGGAGGGTACCGGACTGCACCAGCACGGTAGCCACGGCGCCACGGCCCTTGTCAAGTCGGGCTTCGACGGTGGCGCCACGGGCGTCCATATCCGGGTTGGCGCGCAGGTCGAGCTCGGCGTCGGCGGTGAGCAGTACCGCTTCGAGCAGCTTGTCGACGTTGGTGCCCTGCTTCGCGGAGATGTCGACGAACATGGTGTTGCCGCCGTATTCTTCCGGAACCAGACCGTATTCGGTGAGCTGGCCGCGGACCTTGTCCGGGTTGGCGCCCGGCTTATCGATCTTGTTGACGGCCACCACGATCGGCACATGCGCGGCCTGGGCGTGGTTGATGGCTTCCACGGTCTGCGGCATGACGCCGTCGTCGGCGGCGACCACGAGGATCGCGACGTCGGTGAGTTCGGCGCCACGGGCACGCATTGCGGTGAAGGCTTCGTGGCCCGGGGTATCGAGGAACGTGATCTTGCGCGGCTCGCCCTCAAGGTTGACGGTCACCTGGTATGCGCCGATGCGCTGGGTGATGCCGCCGGCTTCGCCTTCGATGACGTTGGTGCGGCGGATGGTGTCGAGCAGTCGGGTCTTACCGTGGTCGACATGGCCCATGACGGTGACGACCGGCGGACGCGGCTTCAGATCCCCGTCCTCCTGCAGTTCCTCTTCGTCCAGGTTGATGTCGAACTGCTGCAGCAGCTCCTTGTCTTCCTCTTCGGCGGACACGATCTTGATGTTCCAGCCGATTTCCTCGCCGAGGATCTGGAACGTGGCCTCATCCAGGGACTGGGTGGCCGTGGCCATTTCACCAAGGTGGAACAGCACGGTGACCAGCGCCGCCGGATTGACGTTGATCTTCTCGGCCAGATCGGCGAGGGACGCGCCCTGACGCAGACGGACTTCCTGTCCGTTGCCGGTCGGAATGCGCACGCCGCCGATGACCGGAGCCTTCATCTCCTGGAATTCCTGACGCTTCGCCAGACGGTTCTTACGCGCCTTCGAGGACTTGCCTCCCTGACGTCCGAACGCGCCTGCAGCGCCGCCGCGGCCGCGGCCACCACGTGCCGGACCATTGCTCGGAGCGCTGTTGCCGCCCTGGAAACCGCCGCCATTGCCGCCGAAACGATTGCCGCCGCCGGCGGGACGCTGGCCGCCGCCCTGACCCGGACGATGCTGGCCCCACTGGCCCGGCTTCGCGCCGCCCTGACCCGGACGACCACGGAAGCCGCCACGCTGGCCGCCGCCCTGACCCGGACGGCCGCCACGACGTCCTTCGCCATTGTTGACGCTCGGACGGTTCATCGGATGCGGACGCGGAATATCACCCGGAGTCGGGGTGTGCATGCCCTGCTTGCGGCTGAATGGATTGTTGCCCGGGCGCGGTCCCGGGGTGTGCGGCTTCGCGCCGTTGGCGTTGTTGCCGCCCTGCGGGGCGTTGCCATGCTGGGGGCGAGCTCCCGGAACGGCCGTCGGGCGACCGGACTGGCGGCGGTCTCCACCCTGCGGACGCGGGGCGTTGCCGTTAGGACGATTGCCATGCTGGCGGGATTCGCCTGGACGCGGCGCGCGATGACCCGGCTTCGGGGCATCGGACTTGGAAGCGGCATGACGCGGCTTCGGCGCTGCGGGGGCAGCCGGCTTCGGTGCTGACGGAGCGGCCGGCTTTGGCATGGAATGAGATGCCGGTTCGGCAGGCTTCTTGGCCGTATGGCCCGGCTTCTTGGAATCAGATGCGTTGCCCTGTCCGCTGGACGCGAATGCGTTCCTCAGCTTGCGTGCAACGGGAGGTTCAACGGTAGACGATGCGGACTTCACGAATTCGCCCATCGCCTCAAGTTTGCTTAAAACGGTTTTGCTGTCAACGCCAAGTTCCTTGGCAAGTTCATATACGCGTGCTTTCGGCACTCAATTCTCCTATCTTGGGCCGCGCGCATACGGGCGCGACCGCTACTGATTCACGGCGAGCTTGTTCCTTCTCATCGTGCAACCATGTTCGTGATACCTCGTCTTTTCCCTGGGCATGACGGCATGGCCGTCACGCTTTGGATTGTCGAGTCCAGCATACTCAAGCCCGTGGATTGTACGTCCACGGGCTTGTTGTCTACCGGAAGTGTTGTTTATTCCTCGGTTTCCCCATCGGAATGGTCCGCCGATTCGGCCATCTTCTTGGCATGCGCCTCAGCGGATTCGATGCCGATCTTCCAGCCGGTCAGCTTGGCCGCAAGACGTGCGTTCTGGCCTTCCTTGCCGATAGCCAGGGACAGCTGGTCATCGTGGATGAAGGCGATGGCCGTCTTGTTCTTCTCGCTGATCACCTGCACACCGGTGGCGACGGCCGGAGACAGCGCCGCGGCGACGAATTTCGCCGGATCCGCGGACCAGTCGACGATATCGATTTTCTCAGGACCGAGGTTCTCCATGACGGCGCGCACTCGGGCTCCGCCGGGGCCGATCAGCGCGCCCTTCGGGTTGACGCCTTCGGTGTTGGCACGGACGGCGATCTTGGTGCGGGCGCCCGCCTCGCGGGCGATGGCCATAATCGACACGGCTCCCGAAACCAGCTCCGGAACCTCACGTTCGAACAGGCGGCGGACCAGCTCCGGATGGGAACGGGACACCACGATTTCCGGGCCCTTCAGACCACGGGCCACGTTCACCACGTACACGCGGATACGTTCGCCGTGACGGTAGCGTTCGCCGGGCACCTGCTCGCGGCGCGGCAGCAGGGCTTCGACGTCGCCGACGGCCACGTGCACGTTGGATGTGTCCTTGACGTCCTGCTGCACGATGCCGGTGATGAGCTTGCCCTTCTGACCGGAGAACGCGCCGAACACCTTGTCATCCTCGGCCTTGCGGAACAGCTGGCTGATCACCTGACGAGCGGTCGCAGCGGCCAGTCGGCCGAAATCGTGCGGAGTGTCGTCGTATTCCTCGCCCAGAGTCGGCGCGGGATGGGGATCGTCTTCAGTCGGCTCGCCAGGAATCTCGTCCTGGGCCCATACGGTGAAGCTTCCCGCACGCGGATCAAGCTCGACGCGAGCGCGCTTCGCAGCGTGAGGGGTTTTCAGATATGCCAGTCGCAATGCTTCCGAGAGTGCGGCATCCAGCGTCTCGGGATCAATTCCCTGCCCAGCGGCGAGCTGGTGCATTCCTGCCAGGTCCAGTTCCATATTTCCAAGACCTCCTATATGAAGTTATTCCGAGCGCATGGCCCAATGGTCACAGTCAGATATTAGTCTAATGATTCATGCAGACACGTACCCCTTCTTTCCGCTCGGTTTCTTTTATCGCGAAACGCGTCTGCGCATTGCTTTGCACCGCTATCCTCATGCCGGCGCTGACGGCATGCTCCATGCCCAGAATCGCAGGCAGGGCTGAAGCCGAACAACGGCAAAGCCCGTGCGAGAAGGCCTATTTCGATGCCACCGCCGATAACAAGATCGCACACGACCAGCATCAGCACATCATCCGCCGCTATTTCTCGGCGCAGCAGGCGGTCTCCGCATGGACGAACACCGCGGCGCAATGTCCGGCACGTTTTGCCGAAGGCACGTTGCGCAGCGCGCAGGCACGTCATATGGCTCGCGCACTGGGCGATCAACTGTCGGTGGCCGTCGCGCCGATCACGCTGTCGCGTTTTGACGATGTCGAATCGCTTGACGTCGATTCCAAGTCCCTTGCCACCGCCGCGCAGGCCGAAGACCGTGCCGGATTCGCCATGGAAGTGCTGGCGGCCCGCAACAGCGGCCATGCGACGCTGGATATCAGCGATCGTCATAAGACCACATCGCAACGGTTCGCATCCTTCTCGGGCACCATTGACGATCGTAGGAAAACGTACGAGGCCACCGCCTTGCTCGCCCACCCCGGCACGATGCTCGATTCCGCCACCGGCCTTACGGCACCGACCGACGCCACCATCGAAATGAACTGCGCGCGAAGCGAGATAACGGCAATCGCCGGAAGCTCCAATGCCGCGAACGATCATTCCCAGTCACGCGTCACCAATGCAAAACAGTCGACGGATTCGCGAGCGCAATCCCTGGGCGTGCTTACCGGTCTGATTGCGGACCGTGTCGAATTGGCGCTTGATTGGGGCTATCCTTCCTTCGACGAAGCGCTGTTCGCCTAAGGACGCACAGTCGGACGCAAAGCAAGACACGCCGGAAATCACACCGTTGCAGCCAGTCCGATTTGACAATCGCCACCACTGTGGCACAATTATCAAGTTGCTTGTTTTCAGGTGACGAATGGATAAGTGTCCGAGCGGTCTAAGGAGCACGCCTCGAAAGCGTGTGAGGGCGAACCCCTCCGCGAGTTCGAATCTCGCCTTATCCGCATGCAATGAAGGTTGAAACAATGGTGTTTCGGCCTTTTTTTGTTTATCTGCTTTGCATCTGCCGAAATACGGAATCCGGCATCGAGAAAACGTCGGGGAATCAGTATCCCTGCTCGTGCACGGAAGCGTTGACCCACTGGTCCTGCTTGACGTCGCAGCCGGAGAAGATGCCGATGTCGAGCATGCAGTCGCGGTAATCGCGGCCATGGGCGATGGTGATGTAGTTGTCGTCGACCATACGGTTGTGTGTGGGGTCCAAACCGACCCAACGTCCATCATGGTAGATTTCGACCCATGCGTGCGTGGCGCCCTCGCCGCCGAGCAATCCCGCGATGTATCGGGCAGTGAGTCCGACGTGCCGGCACACGGACAGCATGACGTGCGCGTAATCCTGGCATACGCCCTTGCGTTGAGCGAACGCTTCCTCGGCGGTGGTGCGGATGGTGGTGGAGGCCGGCGTGTAGACGAACGTTTTGAACACCTCGTCCATCACCTCACGGGCTTGGTCGATCGGCGTGCAGTCGGCAGGCAGGGACGCGATGCGTTCACGGCAGATGCCGATCAACGCTTCGATGGCCGGCCCCGGCACTGTCAACGCCGAATTGAAGCGGTACAACGGCTTGTAGATTTCGGATTTGATATGCGCGTTGTCCACGAAGGCGATGCCGGTCACCGAGTAGTTGAACATGGTGTGCGGTTCGGGAATGAATCCGGTCATCACCACGGAATCGAAGGAATCGATGGTGGTTTCGAGTTCCACATCCGGTTCGATTTTGACTGCCACGTCGATCACCTGCTGGCGTGGGCCGGTGGCTGGAATGCAGCGCAGTTGGAAGCGATGGTCGGTCACGGGCGAGCTGAATGAGAGCTTCATCTCATAGTCAAACACCAGTTTCTTCACATCGTCTCCTCAGCGATTATTGTCGTTCCTTCGGCGTTTTCCACGCCGTGGGCCTTGTTCTAGCCGTTATACACGCACCGTGCGATGGCTGTGGCACGTATTCTTCACAGTCGCGCGGCGTCCATGTCCATCGTGTTGAGCATGCCCAGATCCTTCAGATCCTTCGCGGAGATGCGCCCATCGAAATCTTTCAGCAGCATCCCCAGTTTTTCCGCAAGCTCCGCATATCCCCGCTGCGGCAGCTGGCCGACCAGCCAGCGCAATCCTTCGGCGAAGCATTGCGGTACCGGCAGACCGTTCAACGGCAGGATGTAGCTGCCCAGTTTGGCGAGCGGCGCCTTGAGCTCTTCCACGGAATATCCGAATCGTGTGTACAGATCCAGACGTTCCAGATATTTGCCCACGAAAATGAACGATTTCAGAGTCGGTTCGACGGGGGAATTCTCCACACCTCCCCCAGAAGGCGAGCATGTTGTCCGCGATGTCGCGGTGTTTGAAGATGTCCGCGTCCGTGCCGCCGTATTCGGATGCCTCCACTATGGAACTCATGGCCAACTCCACCTGCTGCAACGAGCGAGAACCAAGTTCGGGGCGCAGAATCACCGCGTTGTTGAACGCGTAGACGATGGCGCTGCGTACGGAATCCGGATTCTTCTCGTCGTACAGGAAGCTGTGGATGAACGCGTCGAAATCCTCGAAATCCTCGAAATCCTCCGGCAGGTCGAGCGCGCGGGCGAACGGTCGGAACGCGTCCACATCCGTGTCCATCACACGGTCGTAGAAGGGGAAGAATTGGCTCAGCGTGGTGAATACGCGTTCCGTGTAGCGGCCGAGCCAGAACAGGTTGTCGGCCTTCGACGCGGTGACGAGTGCCAGCGAGTGCTTGCGGGACTGTTCCAGCACGCGCACGACCTCCGAGCCGGGTGCGTAATCATGCTCCACGCCGGTCTCTTTGGCCAGTACCCAGGTGTCCTTGAAACCGCCGCCCTGTGATGAGTTGACGATCATCTGGCCCGGTATGGACGAGTAGCGTGTCAGTCCCGAATACCATACGTGCGTGTTCTTGCCGGTCACCACGAAGGCGCGCAGGTCGCATTTACGTGGGCTCATCTGTCCGGTTTCGGGGTCCACCACGTCGATGTCCTTGAATTGGATGACCTCCTGCGCGATGAACCGGCGCGGTTCGGCCTTGATGCGTTCGGCCAGTTCCTCTCGCCGCGACCGGTCGAGCGACGAGCCGAACACGACGCCGTAGCCGCCAGCTTCCGCCACATCTTTGATGACCAGTTCGCCGAGCCGGTCGAGTACTTCCTTGCGGTCCTTGTCGAACATCGGCATGTAGGTCGGCGCATTGTGCAGAATCGGCTCTTCGCCGAGATAATAGCGGATCATGTTCGGCACGAAATAGTAGATGGCCTTGTCGTCGGCCGCGCCGTTGCCCGGAGCGTTGACGATCGCCACATTGCCCGACCTGTAGGCGGATAGGATTCCCGGCACGCCGATCACGGAATCCGGGTTGAATGCGAACGGGTCGAGATATTCGTCGGACAGACGGCGGTAGACCACGCCGACGCGGTGTTTCCTGCCGGCATAGTCGAGGAAGTACACTTTGTTGTCCACGACTTCGAGGTCTTCGGGGAACGCGAGCGCCGCGCCGGTTTTCTCGGCCAGGTATGCATGTTCGAAGAACGCGGAATTGTACCTGCCGGGGGTGAGCACCACTGCTATGCCGTCGGTGGAGACGAAATCCATGGATTGGCGCAGCAGTCGTGGATAATCGCGATTGTCGCGCACACGTACGTTGCGGAACAGGCTGGGCGTGATTCTGCGTTCGATATCGCGGGCGAACAGCGGATAGCTGGCACCGGATGGAATGCGCAGATTGTCTTCCAGCACCCACCATTGCCCGTCCTGCCCCTGCACCAGGTCCTCGCCGGCGACGTGCGCGAACACGCCGCCCGGAGGTGTCACGCCGTTGACTTGCGGAAAGTATCCCGCGGACGTGTACACGTATTCTTCCGGCACGATGCCGTCCTTGATGGCCTGCTTGTCGGAGTAGATGTCGCGCAGGTAGGCGTTCAACGCGTTGACGCGCTGTTTCAGTCCGGCTTCCATTCTGTCGAATTCGTCCGATTCGATGATGCGCGGAATCGGATCGTACGGAAACAGCCGGTCATGGTACTCGCCGTTCTTGTAGATGCCGAACCGTACGCCATTACGGCTCAGCTCCCGGTTGATCGACTCCCGACGATCGACCAGTTCCGAAGCCAACCTTCGTGCGGCGGATTCAATCATCGTTCCACGCTCCCTTCCACCCCATGCGAACGCATGCCAATCTGAGGCATCGTGCCTTGATGGAAGAAAAACCTAACGAACCAGCGTTTCCGGAAAACGAAACGGTCTGTTACGACAATGTCTCGGCAATGGACATGACAATCGCCCGTAACATGGCTATGACAATCGCAATAAAGCTACAGTGTGCGCTTGGCGCGAATGGCTTCGGCGCGGACCGCCAGCTGGTCGTCGGCCGGATATTCGATATGCTCCAGCGTCAGTCCTTGCGGCGCGATCGGTCCTGTGGAGCCTTCGCGCAGCGGAGCCGCCATTTTTCCTGCAAACCAGTCGAGGGAACGTTTGCCGATACCGACCTGCACGCAGCCGTTGACGAGGGAGCGCACCATATTGCGTGCAAACGCGTCGGCGACGATCACGAAGCAGACGAGGCCCGATTCCACGGTCGGCGTACGGTACCGCTCCCCCATCGTCATGCCGTCGTCGATAAGCGTCCGCTGCGGTACGCGACGCCAATACGCGGTCTTCACCTCGCGTATGGTGGTGCCGCCCGGATTCGGGGTGGCGAACGAGCCGAAATCGTGCAGGCCGATCGTCATCGCAGCGGCTTCGTTCATGGCTTTGAGGTCAAGTTCATCGTCGATATGCAATACGAAGTTTCTGGTACGAGGGTCCACCTCGCTTGACCTATCGGCGATTCGGTACACGTAGGTACGTTCCAACGCGGAGAAACGCGCGTCGAAACCGTCCGGAGCGGGTGCGATGCCGCGGATTGCGATATCGGCCGGCAGCATGCGCTGAAGTCTGCGGGTAAGCGCGATGACGGGCGGCACGTCCATGTGGCCGACGCAGCGTTTGAGCACGTCCTCGTTGACGTCCAGATGGCATACCTGATGCGAGGCGTGCACGCCGGTGTCGGTTCGTCCGGCCACGGTAAGGCGCAGCGGTTCGGTCGGGTCTCCTTCCGGTACGCGAAGAATGGTATGCAGCACGCGTTCGATTTCGCCCTGTACCGTACGTATTTCGGGCTGTTTCGCCCATCCGTAGAAGCCGGTACCGTCATATGCCAAATCGATGCGTAGTCTCACGGCATCGAGCATAGCAAATGGCTGGCATAGTGAGGCATGTGGCACGACAGTCTTGGCAGCAGATATGACAAAGGCCGGGAACCTTGCGATTCCCGGCCTTCAATCAGCTAAGAGCGATTCACTCGGCGTTCTCAGCGGTAGCCTCTTCAGCGGCGGCTTCCGGAGCCTCGGCAGCGGCAACCTTGGTTGCGGCTTCGGCTTCCTTCACCACGGCCTGCTTCGGGCTCACCGGCTCGGTGACGAGCTCGATGATGGCTGCCGGAGCGGCATCGCCGCGACGCGGAGCGATCTTGACGATGCGGGTGTAGCCGCCTTCGCGCTGCTCCATCTGCTCGGCGATCTCGGTGAACAGCTTGTGCACGACGGACTTGTTGCGGATGACGCGCATCACGCGACGACGGTTGTGCAGATCACCACGCTTGGCGAGCGTGATCAGACGCTCGGCCAGCGGACGAAGACGCTTGGCCTTCGGCAGGGTGGTGGTGATGCGGCCGTTCTGGAACAGGCTGGTGGCCATGTTCGCGAGCATAAGACGCTCATGAGCCGGGCTGGAGGCCAGACGCGGACCCTTCTTTGGTGTAGGCATTGTTTCTCCTTGAAAGCCCCGTTGGATTCAGGTGGGCAGTTGCCCGAACGTCCGAATCCAACGAAGCGGTTAGGTCAAAAGTGGCGGATCACTCGTCTTCCGGCGAGAAGAAGGTACCACCTTCGAGATTATTGGTATCGAAGTTACCCAGCGGGGAAGCCTTGAGGGCGAGTCCCAGAGACTGGAGCTTCTCCTTGACTTCATCGATGGACTTCATACCGAAATTGCGGATATCGAGCAGATCCTGCTCGGTGTGGGCGACCAGCTCGCCGATCGTGTGGATGCCCTCGCGCTTCAGGCAGTTGTAGCTGCGCTGGGTGAGGTTCAGGTCCTCGATCGGGATGTTCATCTCCGGGTTGGTTTCCTCTGCCACAGGAGCAGGGCCAACCTCGACGCCCTCAGCCTGGGTGTTGAGCTCACGGCACAGACCGAAGAGTTCCACCAGGGTGGAGCCTGCGGATGCGACTGCATCGCGCGGGGAGATAGCCGGCTTGGTCTCCACGTCCAGGATGAGCTTGTCGAAGTCAGTGCGCTGTTCAACGCGGGTGGCTTCCACACGATAGCTCACCTTGAGCACCGGGGAGTAGATCGAGTCGACCGGAATGCGGCCGATCTCGGCGTTATCCTGCTTGTTCATCTGGGCGGGCACATAGCCGCGGCCACGCTCGACGGTGAACTCGATCTCGAGTTCGCCATCCTCGGCGAGGGTAGCGATATGCATGTCCGGGTTGGCGATGGTGACGCCGGCCGGCGGGGTGATGTCGCCCGCGGTGGCCTCGCCCTTGCCGCTCTTGCGCAGATACATGACAACCGGCTCATCGTATTCGCTGGTGAGCACGATGCCCTTGATGTTCAGCAGGATTTCGGTAACGTCCTCTTCAACACCCGGCAGAGTGGTGAACTCGTGCGGGACGCCGGAGATACGCACCGAAGTCACAGCCGCTCCCGGAATGGAGCTCAGGAGGGTACGGCGCAGCGAGTTGCCAAGCGTGTAGCCGAAACCAGGCTCAAGAGGCTCGATGGTGAAGCGGGAACGCTGAGGGTTGAGAGATTCCTCGGTAAGTGTCGGACGCTGTGCGATAAGCACTGTGGTTATCCTTTCAGCTTCAGGCCGGTGGTGCACTCACCGGCCATAAGCGGCGTTGGATTGATGATTTCTTCTAGTGCTCAGACGCGACGGCGCTTCGGAGGACGAACGCCGTTGTGTGCCTGCGGGGTGACGTCGGTGATGGAACCGACTTCGAGTCCGGCGGACTGCAGGGAACGGATGGCGGTTTCACGACCGGAACCCGGGCCCTTCACGAACACGTCGACCTTCTTGAGGCCGTGCTCCATAGCCTTGCGGGCTGCGGATTCGGCGGCCATGCCAGCGGCGTACGGCGTGGACTTACGGGAGCCCTTGAAGCCGACATCGCCACCGGACGCCCAGGACACAACTGCGCCGGACGGGTCGGTGATCGAAATGATGGTGTTGTTGAAAGTGGACTTGATGTGCGCCTGCCCAACCGGGACCGACTTGCGGTCGCGGCGACGCGGCTTGCGCGCGGCTTGCTTTTGAGCTGCCATTGACCCTCGTTTCCTAATAACGAATTTGCTTTGATGTTCAAACGATGAGGCTCACACCTCGTGGCTTGAACTGTCAGCCACCGATTACTTGGTGGCCTTCTTCTTTCCGGCGACCGTGCGCTTCGGGCCCTTGCGGGTACGAGCATTGGTCTTGGTGCGCTGACCGCGCACAGGAAGTCCCTTACGGTGACGCTGGCCTTGGTAGCAGTTGATCTGGATCTTACGGCGGATGTCCGCATCGATTTCACGACGCAGATCACCCTCGATCTTGTAGTTACCCTCAAGGTAATCACGCAGCGTAATCAGCTGCTCATCCGTCAGATCCTTGACGCGAATGTCCGGATTGATACCGGTCGCGGCAAGCGTTTCCTTGGCACGAGTACGACCAACACCAAAGATGTAGGTGAGGGCGATCTCGATGCGCTTCTCATTGGGGATGTCGACTCCGGCAAGACGTGCCATTGCGATTCCTTCTGTTTTCCGCAGGTCTTGCACCGAGTCGTCCGGTTTCCCGGCCCGGGCCTGCGTACCCGGGGTTCATCCCGCTTTCACGGGCTGTGACTCAGCGCCTGTACTGTTTATGCCGCTGGATCTGCTCTCAGCCCTGACGCTGCTTATGGCGCGGGTTGACGCAGATCACCATGACGCGGCCGTGACGACGGATCACGCGGCAGTTCTCGCAGATCCTCTTCACACTAGGGCTGACCTTCATGGTTTTCCTTTGCTTGTGTACCTTTACTTGTAACGGTACGTAATACGGCCGCGGTTCAGATCGTAAGGGCTCATCTCCAGCACAACACGATCCTGCGGCAGGATGCGGATGTAGTTCTTCCTCATCTTGCCCGAAATGGTTGCGAGCACGATATGCTTGTTTTCGAGTTCAACACGAAACATCGCGTTCGGCAGTGCTTCCACTACCTGTCCTTCGACTTCAATCACACCGTCTTTAGCCATGAGCCTCGTTCCGTTCCTTGGCGATTACTATGCGTGCCCGAAGACACACCAACTTGCAAGAATACACGAAAGCGGGAATCAAGACACGTTCGGCGTGTCGCGATTCCCGCTTTCGTTGGAAATATGTTATTCTGCTTGGTTTTTCCTTCAGCCAAGCTCCGCCACGATGGTGGCCTGGATCTCGTCGACGGCGCCGACGCCATTGAACGTCTTGAGCAGGCCGCGCTTCTGGTAGATGTCCAGCAGCGGCGCGGTCTCCTTGGCGTACACGTCAAGACGCTTGGCGATGGCTTCAGGGGTGTCGTCGGAGCGGCCTTCGATTTCGGCGCGCTTCTTCATACGCTCCATGAGCACGTCGTGATCTGCATCCAGTGCGACGACCGCGTCAAGCGGGGTGTCCAGTTCGCCCAGGATGGCGTCGAGAGCCTCGACCTGGGAGGCGTTGCGCGGATAGCCATCGAGAATCCAGCCGTTCTTGGCGTCGTCCATGGCCAGACGGTCCTTGACGATCTTGTTGGTCAGCTCGTCCGGCACAAGCTCGCCCTTGTCGATGTACTTGAGCGCTTCGACGCCGAGCTCGGTCTTGTTCTTGATGTTGTAGCGGAAGATATCGCCGGTGGAGATCGCCGGGATTCCGTAGTGCTCGCTCAGCAGAGCGGCCTGGGTGCCCTTGCCTACGCCCTGCGGGCCCATGATCAGCAGTCGCATGTGTTGTTCTCCGTTTCGTTCATTCCCCTCAACGGGGATTTTCGGATGATGGATTACTTAACATAAAAATCGTGATACCGCTCCCGATCAACGGAAACGGCATCACGATTCAAGTGGTTACTTACCTTCCTTGTGGTCGGTGTCCTCGAACAGGAAGCCAGCGTACTGGAACTGTTCGGTCTGGGCCTTGGCCTGGCGCAGGGTATCGAGGCCGACGCCTGCGATGATCAGGATGGTGGTGCCGCCGAACGGCAGCTTGGTGTTCAGGTTCAGCGCCATGATGAGCACCGTCGGGATAAGCGCCACGAACAGCAGGTAGACGGCGCCGACCGTGTTCAGACGGTTCATCACGTAGCTCAGGTAGTTGCTGGTGGCGCTTCCCGCGCGGATGCCCGGAATGAAGCCGCCGTACTGCTTCATGTTGTCGGCGGTCTCGTCCGGGTTGAAGGTGATCTCCGTGTAGAAGAAGCAGAAGAACACGATCATCAGCGCGTACAGTGCGATGTACCACACGGATGTGGTGTTGGCCAGGTTGGAGTTGATCCACTTGACCCAGGACTGGTCGGAATTGCCGAACTGCGCGATCAGCGTCGGCACGGCCAGGATGGAGGATGCGAAGATCGGCGGGATGACGCCGCTCATGTTGATCTTCAGCGGCAGGTAGGTGGAGGAGCCACCGTACATCTTGCGGCCGATCATACGGCGGGTGTACTGCACCGGAATACGACGCTGGGCAAGCTCGACGTAGATGACAAGGATCATGATGACCAGCAGGGTGCCGACGACCGCGGCGAACTTGCCCCAGTTGCCATCGGTGCCGTTGGTGCCCCAGCCGATCTCCCACAGCTGCGGCAGGAAGCCGGAGCAGATGGACATGAAGATAAGGATGGACATGCCCTGGCCGAGGCCCTTGTCGGTGACCAATTCGGCCATCCACATGATGAGGCCGGTGCCGCCGGTCATGATGAGCACCATGACCACAAGGTTCCACACGGAACCGTCCGGAACGACCTGGGAGCACTGGTAGTTGAACAGCGCGCCGGAACGTGCGGTCACCAGAATGGTGGTGGACTGCAGCACGGCAAGGCCGATGGTCAGATAACGGGTGTACTGGGTCAGCTTGGCTTCGCCGGACTGGCCTTCCTTGTGCAGTGCCTCGAAACGAGGGATGACCACACGCAGCAGCTGGATGACGATCGATGCGGTGATGTACGGCATGACGCCCAATGCGAAAATCGACAGCTGCAGCATGGCGCCGCCGGAGAAGAGGTTCACCAGACCGATAAAGTTCTCAGAAGCGTTGTTCATCTTGCCGACGCACTGCTGGACGACGCTGTAATCGACGCCAGGGGTCGGGATGAATGAACCGATACGATAAATGATGATGATACCAAGGGTGAAGAGGATTTTATTCCTCAATTCCTTGGTCTTCAAGGCCTGGATTAACGTCCTCACCTGGGGTTCCTTCCATCGTCGTGCGCACCTGCGCACACGTGCAAAAACAGACTCTAACGCTCGAGTCTAGCGTACGGCGTCTACCGATATGGCGTTTTCGTCATTATTCGTCTGTTTTTTGTTTTTCCATGCATGATTGCATTTTGACTGCAAACGAATGAGGCTTCCCCCGCCCTAAAGCGGGGGAAGCCTCATGTCTGAGCTTCAGTCAGCTACATTCCGTTGGAATCAATCCTCGGAAATGGAGCCGCCAGCAGCCTCGATCTTGGACTTGGCGGAAGCGGAAGCCTTGACACCCTTGAGAGTGTAGGCAGCCGAAACCTCGCCGTCGCCCAGGACCTTGACCGGGAAGCCGTTGCGGACGGCACCCTTGGCAACCAGATCAGCCACGGTGATCTCGCCGCCCTGCGGGAACAGTTCCGCAAGAACAGCCACGTTGACGACCTGGTATTCCTTCTTGAACGGGTTCTTGAAGCCACGCAGCTTCGGAAGGCGCATGTACAGCGGCAGCTGGCCACCTTCGAAGCCCGGACGAACCTGATAGCGCTTCTTGGTGCCCTTGTCGCCACGGCCCGAGGTCTTACCCTTGGAGCCTTCACCACGGCCAACGCGGATACGATCCTTGTTGGCACCCGGAGCCGGCTTCAGGTCATGCATCTGCAGAATGTCTGCCATAATCAGTCAGCCTCCTCGACGGTGATCAGGTGACGGAGGACCTGCAGCTGGCCACGAAGGGCCGGAGTGTCCTCACGAGTCACGGTCTTGCCGATCTTGTTCAGGCCCAGAGTCTGAGCCGCAGCACGCTGCTTCGGAGTGGAATTCACCAGACCGTGGTGCAGCTTGATGTTCAGGTTAGTCATCACTCACCGTCCTTCTGAGCAGCCTTGGCCTGAGCCTCTTCACGAGCCTTGCGGGCCTCGGCAATGCCTTCGGCGCGAGCACGCAGCAGCGCGTCCGGAGCCACCTCTTCAAGAGACATGCCACGACGTGCGGCAATCTCTTCCGGCTCTTCGAGCTTCTTGAGGGCGTCGACGGTTGCGCGCACCACGTTGACGGCGGTGGCGGAGCCCATCGACTTGGTCAGGACGTCGGTGATGCCAGCGCATTCCATGACGGCGCGGACTGCACCGCCGGCGATAACGCCGGTACCCGGAGCAGCCGGGCGCAGCAGCACGGTGCCAGCGGCATCGTGGCCGATCACCGGGTGGGTGACGGTGCCCTTGATGCGCGGCACGGTGAACATGTGCTTCTTGGCATCCAGCTGGCCCTTGGCGATTGCAGCCGGGACCTCACGGGACTTGCCATAGCCGACACCAACGGTGCCCTTGCCGTCGCCAACCACCACGAGGGCGGCGAAGCTGAACGTACGACCACCCTTGTGGGTCTTGGACACACGGTTGATGGTCACCACGCGATCGAGCATCTCGTTCTCGTGAGATTCCTCACGACGGTTGCGACGCTCGCCACGACGACCCTCACCGCGCTGGCCACGACGGGACTTGCGGTCCTCGTTGTTGGACTCAGCGGCAGCCTGAGTGTTCTGAGTTTCTTCAGCCACTTGGGTTTCCTTTTCGTTGTCGCTCACAGTGCCAGACCTCCCTCGCGGGCGCCTTCAGCGACAGCTGCGACGCGGCCATGATACTTGTTGCCGCCACGATCGAACACGACCGCGGTAATGCCAGCGTCCTGAGCCTTCTTGGCGATCAGTTCGCCGACCTTCTTGGCGGCTTCGGTCTTGGTGCCCTCGAAACCGGCGAAATCGCTGGTCAGAGTGGATTCGCTCACCAGGGTGACACCCTTGGTGTCATCGATGATCTGGGCAACCATGTGACGGTTGGAACGGGTAACCACCAGACGCGGAAGCTCCGGGGTACCGCTGATGTGCTTGCGCAGACGAGCGTGACGGCGCTTAAGCGCGACCTTCTTGCCCTTACCGAGAATCTGGACGCTCATTACTTACCAGCCTTTCCAGCCTTGCGCAGAATGTGCTCATCCGCGTACTTGATGCCCTTGCCCTTGTAGGGTTCCGGAGCACGAAGCTTACGAATGTTAGCGGCGCACTGGCCAACAGCCTGCTTGTCGATGCCCTTGACGATCACCTGGTTCGGGTTCGGCAGTTCGAATTCGATACCTGCCGGCGGCTCGACGGTGATGGTGTGGGAATAGCCGAGGGAGAACTCAATGCCCTTGCCCTTCATCTGGGCGCGGTAACCGGTACCGACGATCTCCAGAGTCTTGGCATAACCCTCGTGCACGCCCTTGACCATGCCCGCCACGATGGAGCGAGCCAGGCCGTGCTTTGCACGGGTCGGACGCAGGTCATCAGCCGGGGTGAGGACAACTTCGTTGCCTTCGACCACTGCGGTGATGCCTTCAGGAATCTCGTAGGAGTCAGTGCCCTTAGCGCCCTTGGCGGTAAAGGACTGACCGTCGATCTTGACTTCCACGCCAGCCGGAATGGTGACGGGGAGCTTACCAATATGCGATGCCATGTTTCAGCTCTCCTTTCTCACCAAACGAAAGCGACGATCTCGCCGCCGATGCCTCGGTCGAGGCATTCCTTCTGGGTCAGCAGTCCCGAGCTAGTCGAGATGATTGCGATGCCAAGGCCACCGAGCGGCATCGGCAGAGCATCGGACTTTGCGTAACGACGCAGGCCCGGCTTGGAGATGCGCTTGATGCCCTGGATGGAACGCTCGCCGTTCGGACCGTACTTGAGGGTGACCTCAAGAGTCTGGCCAACCTTGGCTTCCTTGGCGGTGAAGTCCTTGATGTAGCCTTCACGCTTCAGAATCTCAGCGATGTTCGCCTTGAACTTGGAGTACGGCATATCCACGGTCTCGTGCTTTGCCGCGCTCGCATTACGCAGACGCGTAAGCATGTCTGCGATCGGATCTGTCATTGTCATTTGGGCTAACGCCCTTTCTCGCCATGGTTTCCGCCGCCCTCACGCCTTAGAGGCGATCGGGCCGCGGACCTTCAGCGTCGATATTTACCAACTGGACTTCGTAACGCCGGGCAGCTCGCCGCGGTGGGCCTTCTCACGAAGGCAGATGCGGCAGAGGCCGAACTTGCGGTAGACGGAGTGAGGACGACCGCAGACCTGGCAACGCGTATAGGCGCGCACCTTGAACTTCGGCTTAGCGGCCGCCTTGTTCTTAAGAGCGGTTTTTGCCATATCAGTTCTCCTTGAAGGGGAAGCCGAGGTGCTTCAGGAGCACGCGAGCTTCCTTGTCGTCCTTGGTGCTGGTCACCACGGTGATGTCCATACCACGCTGGTGATCGATCGAATCCGGATCGATCTCGTGGAACATGGACTGCTCGGTGAGGCCAAAGTTGTAGTTGCCCTGACCATCGAACTGGTCGCCGTTGATGCCGCGGAAATCGCGGATACGCGGCAGAGCCATGGTCAGAAGGCGATCCAGGAACTCCCACATGCGCTCGCCACGCAGGGTGACGTAGGCGCCGATGGCCTGGCCCTCACGCAGGTGGAACTGCGCGACAGACTTCTTAGCCTTGGTGATCTTCGGCTTCTGGCCGGTGATCAGAGTGAGGTCCTTGACAGCGCCTTCGATGAGCTTGGAGTCGCGAGCCGCGGCACCAACGCCCATGGAGACGACGACCTTCTGGACGCGAGCGACCTGCATCGGGTTGGAGTAGTGGAATTCCTTCTCCAGCTCCGGCACGATCTGCTCGTTGTACTTCTGCTTCAAGCGCGGAGTTGCCGGCGCTTCGACAGTGGTATCGGTCATGCCAGCTCCTTTCCGGACTTCTTGGCGACACGCACGCGCACGGTCTTCACCTTGCCGTCACGGGCCTCTTCCTTTTCGACGATGCGCACGCGGGTGGGCTGCTTGGTCTCCGGATCGATGACCATCACGTTGGAGCGATGAATCGGAGCCTCGACAGCCACGATGCCGGCCTGCTGGCCCTGCTGCGTGGCGCGGACGTGCTTCTTGACGATCTGCACGCCCTCGACGATCAGACGATCGTCCTTGAGCACCTGCTTGACGGTGCCTTCCTTGCCGCGATCCTTGCCGCGGATGACCTTGACCAGGTCGCCGCTCTTAATCTTGGCTGCCATGTCAGATCACCTCCGGGGCGAGGGACACGATCTTCATGAAGCGCTTGTCGCGCAGTTCACGACCGACCGGTCCGAAGATACGAGTGCCCTTCGGTTCACGGCCAGAGCCGAGAATGACGGCGGCGTTCTCGTCGAACTTGATGTAGGAGCCGTCGACACGACGGTGTTCCTTGACAGTGCGGACGACGACAGCCTTGACGACGTCGCCCTTCTTGACCGACCCGCCAGGGATGGCGTCCTTGACGGAGGCGACGATCACGTCACCGATGCCGGCATAGCGTCGCTTCGATCCGCCGAGCACTCGGATGGCGAGGAGTTCCTTCGCACCCGTGTTGTCGGCGACATGAAGCCGCGTTTCCTGCTGAATCATTGATTCTCCTTAGCCGAGCTGGTTCTCCCCAAGCACCCCGCCTGCCTGCTAGAAGCAGGCGGGGTGACTCACGGAGCCTTGCCGAACTTATTTACTTAGCGCGCTCGATAATGCTATCGAGACGCCAACGCTTGGTCTTGCTCAGGGGCCGAGTCTCCATAATACTCACGAGGTCGCCAATGTGAGCCTCGTTGTGTTCATCATGGACCTTGACCGTACGAGTGGAGCGCACAACCTTGCCGTAAAGCGGGTGGGTCGAACGCTGCTCGAGCTCGACGGAAATCGTCTTGTCCATCTTATCGGACACGACGTAACCGCGACGAACCTTGCGGAAGTTACGCTCTTCAGCCATTACTTCTCCTCAGCTTTCGTTTCGGTCGCCTCGGGGGCCTGGCTGATGCCGAGCTCACGCTCGCGCAGGATGGTGTACATCCTGGCGATGTCGTGCTTGACCGCCTTGAGGCGGGCGGTGTTTTCGAGCTGACCGGTCGCGGACTGGAAGCGCAGGTTGAACAGCTCTTCCTTGGACTTCTTGAGGAAGCCCTCGATCTCCTCGTTGGTCTTCTCGTTGAGATTCTTCATGGTGTAGTCTGCAGTTCCGACTGCCATCAGATGTCACCGCCTTCACGAGCAATAACACGGCACTTCATGGGGAGTTTGTCGATTGCGCGGCGCAGAGCCTCACGAGCGACATCCTCGGACACGCCACCGATCTCGAACATAACGCGACCCGGGTGGACGTTGGCGATCCAGAATTCCGGAGTACCCTTACCGGAACCCATTCGGGTGCCGAGCGGCTTCTTGGTCAGCGGACGATCCGGGAAGATCGTGATCCACACGCGGCCACCACGCTTGATGTAGCGGGTCATGGCGATACGAGCGGCCTCGATCTGGCGGTTGGTCACATAAGCCGGAGCCAGAGCCTGGATACCGAAATCGCCGAAAGCGATCTCGTTGCCGCCCTTGGACATGCCACGGCGGACCGGACGGTGCTGCTTACGATACTTGGTTCTCTTTGGGATAAGCATTCTCAGCTCACTCCTTCGTTTCCGTTGCGGCAGGTGCCTCAGCAGCGGCCGGAGCCTCTGCTGCTGCGTTCTGCTGCGGAGCAGCGTTGCGCTGGCCGCGACGCGGACGACGATCGCCGCGACGACCCTGGCGGTTGTTGCTCTGCTGTGCCTGCTGCTCTTCGAACTCACGCTCGGTCATATCGCCCTTGTAGATCCAGACCTTCACGCCGATACGGCCGTAAGTGGTCTTGGCCTCGAAGAAGCCGTAATCAATGAGGGCACGCAGGGTCTGCAGCGGAACGCGACCCTCGCGATAGAACTCGGAACGGCTCATTTCGGCGCCACCAAGGCGGCCGGAGAGCTTGATACGGATACCCTTGGCGCCTGCACGCATGGCATCCTGCTGGGCCTTACGCATCGCGCGACGGAAAGTCACGCGGTTGGTGAGCTGCTCAGCGATGCCCTGTGCGACGAGCTGGGCGTCCAGTGCGGCGTTCTTCACTTCGAAGATGTTGAGCTGGACCTGCTTGCCGGTGAGCTTCTCGAGCTTGGCGCGAACGCGCTCAGCCTCAGCGCCACGACGGCCGATGACGATGCCCGGACGAGCGGTGTGGATGTCCACACGCACGCGGTCGCGGGTACGCTCGATGACGATGCGGGACACGCCCGCACGCTCGAGGTCCTTGCTCATGGCCTTGCGGATGGCGTCATCTTCGAGAACGAAGTCGCGGTAGCGTTCGCCAACCTTGTTGGAATCGGAGAACCACTTGGAACGATGGTTCTCAGTGATTCCCAGGCGGTAGCCAAACGGATTGATCTTCTGACCCATCTTTAGCGGTTTCCTTCCTTGTTAGCGACGACGACCGTGATGTGGCTGGTGCGCTTGTTGATACGAGCGGCACGGCCCTGTGCACGGGCGCGGAAACGCTTGAGCGTCACGCCTTCGTCCACATAGGTCTCCTTCACGACCAGGTCGTTCTCGCGGAACGGCTCGCCGGCCTTGTCGGCCTTCACACGAGCGTTCGCGATGGCGCTCTCCAGGACCTTACGCACCGGGAGGGATGCGTCCTGCGGAGCGAACTTCAGAATGGTGATGGCTTCGGTCGCCTTCTTGCCTCGGATGAGGTCGACCATACGGCGAGCCTTGCGCGGCGTCACGCGGACGTGACGAGCGATTGCTTTAGCTTCCATGTGTCCTTACTCTCCTTTAGCGGCGTGCCTTCTTGTCGTCCTTCACATGACCCTTGAAGGTCTTGGTCGGGGCGAACTCACCGAGCTTGTGGCCAACCATGGATTCGGTGACGAACACCGGAACATGCTTGCGGCCATCGTGAACGGCGAAGGTGTGTCCGATGAAATCAGGGGTGATCATCGAACGACGGGACCACGTCTTGATGACGTTGTGCGTACCCTTCTCGTTCTGCTCGTCGACTTTCTTCTGCAGGTGGGCGTCGACGAAGGGGCCCTTCTTGATGCTACGAGTCATCTACTCGACACTCCCTTACTTACGGTTCTTACCATTCGGGCGACGACGAACAATCATCTTGTTCGAAGCCTTCTTCGGACGGCGGGTACGAACCTCGCCCTTGCCCCACGGAGAAACCGGCGGCTTGCCACCGCGGGTACGACCGCCGTGCGGGTGATCGACAGGGTTCATGGACTCACCACGGGTGATCGGGCGCTTGCCCATCCAACGAGCGCGGCCTGCCTTGCCAAGCTGGATGTTGGCGTGGTCGGAATTACCGACCTCACCAACGGTCGCGCGGCAGCGAGCGTCCACGTTGCGGATTTCGCCGGACGGCATACGCAGCTGAGCGTAGGCGCCATCCTTGGCGACGAGCTGCACGGCAGCACCGGCGGAGCGGGCGATCTTGGCGCCACCCAGCGGGCGGAGCTCAATCGCGTGCACCACGGTACCGGTCGGGATGTTGCGCAGCGGCAGGTTGTTGCCCGGCTTGATATCAGCCTGAGCGCCGGTCTCGATGACGTCGCCCTGCTTGATGCCTTCCGGAGCGATGATGTAACGCTTCTCACCGTCTGCGTAGTGCAGCAGTGCGATGCGGGCGGAACGGTTCGGGTCGTACTCGATGTGAGCGACCTTGGCCGGCACGCCGTCCTTGTCCCAACGCTTGAAGTCGATGAGACGGTACTGGCGCTTGTGACCGCCGCCGCGATGACGGGAGGTCATACGGCCGTAGGAGTTACGACCGCCAGTCTTGCTGAGCTTGCGAACCAGCGACTTCTCAGGCGTGGAGCGCGTAAGCTCGGAGAAGTCCGAGACGGACGCGTTACGGCGGCCTGCAGTCGTCGGCTTATAAACGCGGATAGCCATAATCTAGTTCTTCCTTTAACTTTTCTCGGCTAGCCTTCAGTTACCGAAGATGTCGATCGTCTGGCCCTCGGCGACGGTCACGATGGCGCGCTTCTGATTGACGCGCTGACCGAAACCGTTGCGGGTGCGCTGGCGCTTGCCGGCGCGGTTGAGGGTGTTGACGTTCGTCACCTTGACATTGAAGATCTCTTCGATTGCCTGCTTGATCTGAACCTTGTTCGCGTTCGGGGCCACCACGAAGGTGTACTGACCGCGATCGGACAGAGCGTAGCTCTTCTCAGAAACGACAGGCTTGAGGATGATGTCGTGTGCGGGCTTGTGAATAGCGACCATGAAAATCAGGCCTCCTTTGCAGCCGGCTCAGCCTTCGCAGCGAGGAAAGCATCAAAGCCTTCCTTGGAGAAGACCACGTACTGAGCGGTGACCACATCGTACGTGTTGAGCTGATCGGCGAAGATCGGGTGAACGGTCGGGATGTTACGAACGGAAAGCCATTCGTTCACATTCTCGCGAGAGAGCACCACGGTGGTGAACTTGTTCTCGGTCACCGGGGTAAGAGCGGCAACGGCGGCCTTGGTGGACGGGGCTTCGGAAACACCGAAGTCGACAACGGCCACGTGACCGGCATTGGCACGATCGGAAAGCACGTACTTCAGAGCAGCGGCCTTCATCTTCTTCGGGGTGCGCTGGGAGTAGTCACGCGGCTGCGGACCGAACACGGTGCCGCCGTGGTACCACTGCGGTGCACGGATGGAGCCCTGACGAGCACGACCGGTGCCCTTCTGCTTCCACGGCTTGCGGCCACCGCCGGAAACCATGCCACGAGTCTTGGTGGCGTGGGTGCCCTGGCGAGCAGCGGCGAGCTGGGCGATGACGACCTGGTGGATCAGCGGGATGCGGGACTGAACTTCTTCAGCGGAGAAGCCGAAGATCTCAGCCGGGGCATCGACGGTGCCGGTGGCCTTGCCCTGGTTATCGGTGACGTTCAGAGTAACGTTTGCCATGATTTATCAGGCTCCCTTCACTGCCGAACGGACGAGAACGATGCTGCCCTTCGGGCCCGGAATGGCGCCCTTGATAGCCAGCACGCCGTTCTCAACATCCGACGAAACGATGGTGAGGTTCAGCGCGGTGTTGGTCACATGACCCATGCGGCCAGCCATGCGCTTGCCCTTGAGGATGCGGCTCGGGGTGGCGCATGCGCCAACAGAGCCAGGACGACGCTCGTTCTTGTGAGAGCCGTGGGTACGACGATAGGACTTGAAGCCCCAACGCTTGATGGTGCCTGCGAAGCCCTTGCCCTTGGTGGTACCGGTCACGTCGACCAGGGTGCCTTCCGGGAACAGCTCAGCGGTCAGCTCCTGACCTGGCTCGAACTCTTCGGCGTTATCGGTGCGGACCTCAGCGAGGTGACGACGCGGGGTGACGCCAGCCTTGGCGAAGTGGCCGGCGAGCGGCTTGGTCACCTTGGTCGGGTCAACCTGGCCGTAGCCAAGCTGAACAGCCTTGTAGCCGTCGGACTCTTCGGACTTGACAGCGGTCACCACGTTGGTGGACACGTCAACGAGGGTCACAGGAACGAAGAAACCGTTCTCGTCCCAGACCTGAGACATACCGAGCTTCTTGCCCAGCAGTGCAGTGCGATTAGACATAATGGTTCCCTCCTCCCTTACAGCTTGATCTCGATGTTCACGTCTGCGGGCAGATCAATATGCATGAGGGAGTCCACGGCCTTCGGGGTCGGGTCCACAATGTCGATGAGACGCTTATGAGTGCGCATCTCGAAATGCTCGCGAGAATCCTTGTACTTGTGAGGAGAACGGATAACGACGAACACGTTCTTCTCGGTCGGGAGCGGAACCGGGCCAACCACAGTTGCGCCCGCGTTCGTCACCGTTTCGACGATCTTCTTCGCCGATTGGTCGATGACCTCATGGTCATAGGACTTAAGCCTGATGCGGATTTTCTGTCCCGCCATTGCCTTCCGCCCTTTCTAGCGATTCGTTATTTACTGTTTACCAGCCTGCTTCCAAGGGCACCGGCGCAGAAGACCCCCGGAACCGTGGAAGTTCCGTGGCCATACCACATCAGTGCGCAGCCATGCAGCTTCTCACCGGAGTGAGCCGCTGTGCCACGCTCGCTTTTTGAATTACAATTTGCGAGCCCTAAAATCAGGCAACTTCTTTATTTAAGCATCAGGGGTGAACATATGGAATTCGCGCGTGTCGCGGTTTTTCCAACGTTTTTCGCGGTGTCGCGCCAACACAATCACGCGTCTTCTTTCGATGAAGAACGCGGAAGGCAACGGCGACGGTCCACTTCCCCCTCACTATAAAAAAGGAGCCTGATGGTTTCCCATCAGGCTCCTTTTGCACGACTCCTTATATACGCTTCACTTCACATCTTTTATATAAGGAGTCACGTTGCGATATTGCGATCAGGCGCGCTCGGAAGCTTCCTCCGTAGCGGCTTCGCCCTGACGCTCGATGCGCAGCTTGTGGCCTTCCTCCTGGCTGACGCCGTAGTAGGCCGCGATGGCGATGTCCTTCATATCCTCGATCTGCGGGATACGCGGGTTCGCCGGTGCGCACTGGTCTTCGTAGGCGCGCATGCCGATCTGGTCGATGATGGACCAGTAGTAGTCCTCATCCACACCGCACTCCTTGAAGCTCTTGTTCATGCCGAGCTTGTTGTCACGGTAGTCCTCAACGGCCTTGGCCAGGTTCTCGACGCCCTCTTCCGGAGTCTTGCCCGGGTTCACGCCAAGGTTCTTGGCGATCTCCTGGTAGCGTTCCGGAGCGATGTACTTGTTGTACTTCGGCCAGCTGGTCGGCTCCTCCGGGACGGAACCGTTGTAACGGATCACGTACGGCAGGAGGATGGAGTTGGTACGACCGTGGGCAACGTGGCACAGTGCACCAATGGTGTGGGCCATGCCGTGGCACATGCCGAGGAACGCGGAGCCGAAAGCCATGCCGGCCATGGTGGCGGCATTATGCATCTTCTCCTGGGCGCGGGTCTTTTCCTCACCCGGCTCGCCATTGACGGACTCGGCGAGGTTGTCCCACACCAGCTTGGCCGCGTGCAGAGCCATGCCATCGGTGAAGTCGTTGGCGTAGACGGAGACGTATGCCTCGAAGGAGTGGGTCAGGGCGTCGAAACCGGCATCGGACGCGAGCTTGCGCGGCTGGGTGCGTGCCAGCACCGGATCGACGATGGCGACGGACGGTGTCAGCGCGTAATCGGTGATCGGGTACTTGTAGCCGGTCTTATGGTCGGTGATCACAGCAAACGGCGTGACTTCGGAACCGGTGCCGGAAGAAGTCGGAATGCAGACCAGCTTGGCCTTCTTGCCCAGCGGCGGAATCTTGAACGCGCGCTTACGGATATCGAAGAACTTCTCACGCACATCGGAGAAGGAGATTTCCGGGTGCTCGTACAGCAGCCACATGATCTTGGACGCATCCATCGGGGAACCACCGCCGACGGCGATGATGGTATCCGGCTCGAACTCCTCGCGCATCATAGCGGCGCCACGTTCGACGGTCTCCACGCTCGGCTCCGGCTCGACATAATCGATGATACGGAAGGTCACGCGGTTGGAACGTGCACGCAGCTGATCGATGATCTTGTCAACGATGCCGAGCTGCTCCATGACCTTATCGCACACGATGACGGCCTTTTCGATGCCGTACATGTCGCGCAGGTACTTGATGGCGTTCGGCTCGAAGTAGGTCTTGGCCGGAATCTTGAACCACTGCATGTTGTTGTTCCTCCGAGCGATGCGCTTGATGTTGATGAGGTTGACTGCCTGGACATTGCCGGACACGGAGTTGCCGCCGTAGGAGCCGCAGCCCAGGGTCAGGGACGGGGCGATGGCGTTGTAGATATCACCCACGCCGCCGAGGGAGCTCGGAGAGTTCCAGATGATGCGGCAGGCGTGCATGCGCTGGCCGTACTCGCGGACCAGGTCACGGTCGTTGGTGTGGATGGCGGCGGTGTGGCCGGCGCCATGCTTCAGCATGGCTTCGCACATCTCGAAGGCCTGTTCCTTGTTGTCGGACTTCAGCACGGCCTGGACCGGAGCAAGCTTCTCCATGGTCAGCGGCTCGTTCTCGCCGACTTCCTTGCACTCAGCGGCAAGGATGGTGGCGTCTTCCGGAATCTCGAAGCCGGCGGCCTTGGCGATGTACTGCGGGGACTTGCCCGGCACCACGGAGTTGAGCTTCGGGGTCTGTCCGGAGTAAGCGGTGCAGCCGAACATGTACTGCTCGAGCTTGGCCTTCTCGTCAGCGTTCACGAAATAGGCCTTGCGACGCTTGAGTTCCTTAACGAGCGGAGCGTAGATGTCCTTGTCGGCGATGATGGCCTGCTCGGTGGCGCAGATCATGCCGTAATCGAAGTGCTTGGAAAGAATCAGATCGTTGGCTGCACGCACGACGTCGACGTTCTTGTCAACGTATGCCGGAGCATTGCCCGCGCCGACGCCCAGGGCCGGCTTGCCGGAGGAGTATGCGGCCTTGACCATGCCCGGACCACCGGTGGCGAGGATGGTGGCGACACCATCATGCTTCATCAGGGCGCCAGTGGCCTCGATGGACGGATGCTCGATCCACTGAATACAGTTCTCAGGAGCGCCTGCTGCGATAGCGGCATCGCGAACGATCTTGGCGGCCGCGACGGAGCAGTTCTGTGCGCCCGGGTGGAAGCCGAAGATGATCGGGCAGCGGGTCTTCAGTGCGATCAGCGACTTGAAGATGGCGGTGGAGGTCGGGTTGGTGACCGGGGTCACGCCAGCGACGACGCCAACCGGCTCGGCGATTTCGTCGATGCCCAGCACGTCGTCCTCGCGGATGATGCCGACGGTCTTCTGACCAGCCAGGTAGTTGGTGACATGCTCGCAGGCGAAGATGTTCTTGGTGGCCTTGTCTTCGACCAGACCACGGTGGGTCTCCTCGACGGCCATCTTGGCGAGCACCAAGTGCTTGTTCAGGGCTGCGACGGAAGCCTTGGCCACGATGTGGTCAACCTGCTTCTGATCGAGCTTCTCGAATTCATCAAGAGCCTTCAGGCCCTTCTTGACCAGAGCGTCGACCTCAGCCTCGGCTGCGGCGAGCTTCTCTTCCGGAGTCGGCTTGGTCGGCTCTTCCTTCTTCTTTGCGTCTGCCACTTGAAGTCCTCCTCGATTCTTTGGGGGTTTGCAAAGTAGTTTCCCGTTATTCCACCCACCTCGAAGCGGATGGACGCGTTGCTGGTCTTTTGTGACCTAGGACACACTTTAGTGAGTATGCAATATGATGTTCCACTGCGTCGTGTCGCAAGAGAAATATTATATTCTGTTCATTTAATGTTTAGATTGCGTTCTTTTATGAAGAGAAAAAGCTTTAAAAACATCATTTTGAGCGTTTTTGTTGCTTTTTATCATAAATAACACACACTTTCTCAAGTCTCACCTCCTCATCTTTTATAAAAGTATTTTCTATATGATATCAATCATATCAAACTTTTACAAAGTTTATTTACTTATCTTGTCCGTCCAATGTATTTTTTCCGCCAGCCAGTAGGAGTTTCGCCCGTTTCTTCAAAGAAGCGACGATTGAAATTCGAAGCGTTTCCATATCCGCAAGCACGACGAATCGACGCGACGCTTTGATTCGTGGTCGTCAGCAATCTGCACGCATGTCCGATACGCAATCGTCGAACAAAATCCGAAAACCTTATTCCTGCGGCCCTTTTGAACAGACGAGAGAAAGCCGACACACTCATTCCAGCCTGACGAGCGGCCAAATCCAGGCTAATTTCACCGCTCAGATGCGAGGAAATGTACTCAATGGCATCGTTGACCACACTTTCCGCACCACTGCATACAGCCGGATCGTATCCGGACGCAACCACTGTATAGGATTCATCTGCTGAGGCATGCGCGAACACATCCAACACACGAATCAGATCACTAACACGGCAAGCAAGACTATGTTCCTCCATGCTTTCCAGAATCGAACCGGCCTGACGAGCGGATTCACCGCTCAGCACCAACGCCTGCCCCGCACGCCTCAACACCATTGCAAAACCAGACGTTTCCGGAAATCCAGACATCAGCAGACGTATGGTTTCCGGACGCACATGGCACACCACATCACGCTGACGAAGCCGCTCCCCCGGAGCGATGTCGGACACCCAATTATGCGGAAGATTCGAACCAATCAGCGCAACCTGCCCGGCCTCATACGGAACAACGGCATTGCCCGCCATCATCAATCCGGTACCTTCCCGAATCAGATGAATTTCAATATGAGGATGATGATGCCATTTCGCCAACGAGCTTGGGTAGCCATGCTTCACCCAACGCACCGAAGCCTGCGCGTCCGGCACAATGATCTCCAATACGCCGGAATCGTTCGAGCTTCCACCTTTCGGCACGAATCCACCAAAAGAGGTCTGAGCCAAAGCAGCCTTCCCATGCCGATTATCGTTGACTTGTACAACAGCACCCATGGCCTAGACCCCTTTCGTCGTTCCGTAACGTGCGTAACGTCAGTCGTTATTCACGGTAATCTGCAGCTTAATATCTCCAGGACGCCCCTCGGCCATGCGATCGAACGCCGCCTTGGCATCCTCCATCGCATAGGTGTCGGTGATGAATGGCTTCAGATTCAGTTTACCGTTAGCCACGAGGTCAATGGCCTTCTGATACACATTGGCATAACGGAAGATATTTTCGATGCGCACCTCGGTAGCCTGCAGTTCCGTAATGTCGATAGCCACCGGATTGACCGGAATGCCAACGATAACGGCAGCGCCACCGGGAGCAATCAGCTTCCAGAATGTCTCGTATGACTTCGGCGAGCCCGAGCACTCGAAAGCCACATCAGCACCCCAGCCCCCCGTTTCCTCACGGACGCGCTCCACCAAATCCTCCTTGGTGAGATCCACCGGAATAATACCTGGAATCTGAGCCGCAATCGCCAGTTTGATTGCCGACACATCAGAAATCAGCACCTTGGAAGCACCACCTGCCAACGCGCACGACGCGGTCAGCATGCCGACCGTGCCCGATCCGGTGACCACGCAGACATCGCCCGGCTTGATACGAGCCTTGGTGGCGGACCACATGCCCACAGCCAACGGTTCAAGCAGCGCACCCTCACCGAAGCTCACATTGTCGGGCAGCTTGTAGGTGAACGCCGCAGGATGGTTCACCGTTTCGCACAGGCAGCCATCAATCGGCGGAGTGGCAAAGAAACGCACCGCAGGATCGACGTTATACATGCCCAGTTTGCTGGCACGCGAACTCATATCCGGAATGCCGGGCTCCATGGCCACACGATCGCCCACCTTGAAGCCTTCGACGCCAGGACCGACCTCAACCACCGTGCCGGAAGCCTCATGACCGAGAATCATCGGCTGCTCCACCACATATTTGCCCACGCGACCATGAGTGTAATAGTGCAGGTCGGAACCACACACACCAACGGTATGCGGCGCGATCTTCAGCTCGCCTAGACCAGGTGCGGGGACGTCAGGCACCTCACGCACATTGATGACGCCCTGCTCTTCGAGAACGACTGCCTTCATGATTATTCTCCTTTGTGGATAATGATGTTTTTTGAGAAAAATGATGATCGAGCAATTGATATTCAATTGCGATTAGTTACGCTCGATCGCGGCAATGCGATGGCCGCGATCGTCAAATCCGGGTTGATGAGGATGAATGCCGAACGTGACCAACGATCCGATCGCATAGCAGATCGCATACGTCCAGCACACGCCGCCGAATCCGATAGTGGAAACCAGCACCGTCGCAATCAGCGGACCGAAAAACGTAGCCAGGCCGGAAGCGAAATTATGCGCGGAAATCGCAGCACCCTTATGTTCCAACGCCAACGCGGGAAACACGGCTCCCATAGGAACGAAAGCGGAAATTCCCAATCCAAGAACAACCGCATCAGCACACATAAGCACCATATTCGCCCCGAAAAACTGCGGAATGTAATACATGCCCAGCGTGCCGATCACACAGAACCAGCAGCCAAACCAGCGCATTTGCCGCATCCAACCATGCGAATCGCCCATACGACCCCAGAACACATTGCCGAAAATGGTGACCACAAACTGGAATCCCCAAATCTGACTCCATTGCGAAACCTTAAACCAAGCGCCGCCGCCATTGTTGGTAGTGGCCAAGTAGAGTGGCATGATGACGGGAAAGCCATACAACGTCAGATTGCAGATCACACGCACCACCGCAGCCAAAGCGATTTGGCGATTATGCACCAGAATGGTGACTCCTCGACTAAGCTCGCGCAGCTTGTCTGCATTGCTCATGGAAGAGGTGCCAGAACCCTTGCTTTTCGGCACCATCAGCAGGCAAATCAGCAGTCCAGCTATAGAAAACGGCAACGAAAGCCACAGCGAATAGTACTCGCCCACCATCGGAATGGTGAAACTCGGCAAATATGCGCCAAACACGCCGATGCCGAACGAGTAGGCGGCCCAAAACCACCCCATGGCCGACGCGAGCTTGGCAGGATCGATGGTTTGCGCCATCAACACCACGAACGAGTAGATGAACAGCGGGTAACCAACACCCCGCAACGCATACACGCCTAACATCAGCGGATAGACGCCGCTCGGCAGCGCCACACCAACGAACAGCAGGTGCAAAACGACCCAGGCGCTCGCGCCGATAAGCATGATGCGTTTGGCACCGAACATTTCAGCTAGCACACCGGACGCCCAGCCGGCAAGCGCAGCCACCAGCCCGTACATGGTGAACATCAGCGACGATTGCGAAGAGCTGAATCCCTGGTCCACGATGTATTTGGACAAAAAAGTCAATTCAAAGCCATCGCCGGTCATGAACACCGCTATGGCGACCAAGCCGGCCAATAGCGTGCGCGGCAGACCTATCTTCATAACATGTCTCTTTTCTTGGTAGAACGTCGTTGTCACCGTCTCAACTTTTTTGTTGATAAATATATTTTCGACGCAGAAAAGTGGCAGAAAATCCTTTATGCACAGCTGTTTTTGATACTTTTTTGCAATACCTGATATCTCAGACCAACACGAGACATAAGGAAAGGACTTTTATGAAGTAATCTTGGAAAAGAAGTTGCGCAGGAAGGATCAACCAGTGAAAGCCCAATCCGCCCTATCAGTCAAAGAAGCCAATCTCAAGGCCATGACCGCGTTCATCTATACTCAAGGTTCAGCCACCAAGCAGATGTTCGAACACGAATTAGGGCTCAGCCTACCAACCATCACGCAGAATCTGCGCGCCATGGAGGCCGACGGGCTCATCGTCAAAGGCGAGATGCAGCAATCCACCGGTGGACGCAAAGCGCAAATCTACGAATTCGCGGCACACTCCAGCGTGGCTATCGGCGTGCGAATCCAAACCACACGAATCACGGCCATCGCCATTGATCTGAACGGCAAATCCGTGGCCACCAGACAGCGCACACTCTCCTATCGTAACAACGACGCCTACTACCAGCGCATGAACGGCATCATCAACGATTTCGCGCAGGAACTGGCGAAACAAGGCAGCACGGTGCGAGGCGTGGCCTTCTGCATGCAAGGCATCGTATCGGCAGACGGGCAGTCAATCACCTTCGGCAAAATCATGAACAACACCGGTCTGAAACTCAGCGAACTCAGCCACGGCCTCAACTATCCGTCGCTGATGATTCACGATTCCGACGCTTCTGCCATGGCGGAACTCTGGTTCGACCACAATCTGAAGGATGCCGTCTGCATCTACCTCGAACGACGCCCAGGAGGCGCGGTCATCGTGGACGGATCGCTCTACCAAGGGCCAAACCAATGCAATGGCTCAATCGAACATATGACGCTGATTCCAGGCGGAAACCGTTGCTATTGCGGGCAATTGGGCTGCATGGATACGTATTGCTCGCCGGAAACGCTGATGGAGGACGGCGAAAGCCTGCCCGGCTTCTTCTCGGTGTTGGAACAAGGCGAGCAGGAGCACCGCAAACGATTCTCGCAATGGCTGGATTATGTGGCGCTGGCGGTAACGAATATTCGCTCGGTACTGGCCGGTGACGTGATCATCAGCGGTGAGGCAGCACAATATCTCGATGATGACGATATGGCCGGACTACGCGAACGCGTGGTGGAACATACGCCATTCGGCACCACGGATTTCACCCTGCGCAAGGGAATGGCGCTCGACCATCAAGACATTATCGGCGCGGCTCTGCGTTTTGTGGAGCCGCACGTACGCGAACTATGCGATATGTGACCGCTTTTGCGCACATATTAATCGCATTAATCGCATCGATTGCATAACAAAAAAGAAGCGTGTTCCGAACCCGTATATAAGGTTCAGCGCACGCTTCTTTGTTTGCTTCCGTCTGTTTCGCCTGTTGTATTTGTTTTCAACGATTATTTGACAGCAATCATCTAACGATAGTTATTTGACAATTTGACAGAATTCAATGGTTTCGCCGTTCGGTCCGTACACGTTGAAGTAGCGGATGCCATGCTCCCAGAAGCTGTCGATATGCTGGATTTCGTTATCTTTGAAATTCAGCCCGAGTTCCTTCGCGTTTTCGAATGCAGCTTCGATGTCGGGAGTGTCGAATGCCCAATGATTGATGGCACCAGTGGTCAGCGGAGCCGGATCACCCTCCCACGTTTCGATGGTCAGATGGCCGTAACGCAGGAATGCACAACGATTTTCGCCGTTATGAAACAGTCCGGCCAGTTCGAAACCAAGCTTCTTCGTATAGAATTCGATGGTTTCGTCGAGATCCTTCGCCGGCATGCCGGAATGCTGCAGATCGGTAGTGAATTCAGACATTGCTTTCGTCATAAAATTACCTCCTGATAATGATGAATACGATTGATTTTTCCCTTTTGTGATTAGGATATGCGCTATGCGGCGATGTCGGCGGCGCATTTGCCGTCATGTCGTGATACTTTTTCGCTAATTCCAAGCTGTTCAGGACGAATAAACAGCGTCCGGCACCGATTTTGACGACAGCCTTGGAAGCGGCGGCGATTTTGCCGTCGAGGAAGTCCTGCACCTGCTCGAGTTCAAGCTCACGGCTGGATCAGACCGGCACGAGCGTCGACAGCCTCGACATAGCAAGTCAACAGATAATTTCAAAGTGTTTAGAATGAGGTTATGAAGAACCCACCTTTGCACCGCTACGCAACCCGCCCAGGTCTCTATTTCACCGACGATGGTGGCGCGGACGCAGTTGTCCGCTCAGAAACAGCAGACCAGCTGTGGTTTTGCGTACTTGAACCACTTGATCAACCGAGCGCCTTCTATGCCGACGCCGTACGTCTGTTCAACGAACCCGGACTCACGTTCATCGACCAGGCCAAAAAACAGCGCATCTGCACCAGACGCATCCCCTCGCTCAACCTTCGCGAAACGCTGTTCCGCATGGACGGCCCCAACTACGGACTGTGGTACGTGCATATCCCCCAAGCCTGGGATGGCATGCAATACGGATACCGCGTCAATGGCCCATGGGATCCCGATCATGGCGTGAGTTTCAACCCCTACAAGCTGCTGCTTGACCCATACGCCAAAGGCATCGAAGGATCGATGAAACTCGATCCGGGCGCATTCGCCTACGAATGCGAAATCGTCAACGGCAAGGTCAAAGGCTCCCCCTTCGGACCGATGAGCACCATCGACTCGGTAGGGCGCATGCCCGTTTCCGTAGCCATAGACGACCGTGCCATCGACAAACACGCAGGGGAACCTTCGCATCCACACGTTCCGTGGAGCAAAACGGTTATCTACGAGCTGCATGTCAAAGGCTTCACCGCCAACGCGCCATGGCTACCCAAAGAACTTCGCGGCACCTACGCGGGCCTCGCACACCCGGCCACGCTCTCATACCTGCAGGATCTGGGCGTCACCTCCATCGAACTGCTGCCGATCCAAGCCAAACAATCTGAACTCTTCCTGCAGGAACGAGGACGCACCAACTACTGGGGATACTCCACACTCGGATATTTCGCCCCGGAATCCTCGTATGCCACCAAACGCTCGCAAGAAGCAGGCGCGGCCGCAGTACGGCAAGAGGTCATCGACATGGTGCGCGCATTGCACGAGGCCGGCTTTGAAGTGATTATGGACGTGGTTTACAACCACACCTGCGAATCCGGTCCCGAAGGCCCGACCATTTGCTGGCGCGGCCTCGACAACCTCTCGTACTACCGACGCACCAAAGACAAGATCAGCCGCCTGTACGACACCACCGGTTGCGGCAACACGCTTGATTTCACCAACACGCACGTCACCACGTTCGCCGTGGATTCGTTGCGCTATTGGGCCAAACGCATTGGTATCGACGGATTCCGATTCGATCTTGCGGCGACGCTGGCGCGTCTTGACGGCGAATTCACGCGATACCACCCGTTCCTGTACGCGTTGCGCTCCGATCTGCTGCTCGGCAACCTCAAGATGATCATGGAACCGTGGGATTGCGGCCCGAACGGCTGGAGAACGGGACAATTCGGCATCCCCTTCGCGGAATGGAACGACCGCTTCCGCGATTGCACACGCACCTTCTGGCTGACCGATGTGGAACGTGCACGTGGTGGTGAAACCGGCGACATGACCATGCAGTCCATGGCCACGCGCCTATGCGGCTCAGCCGATCTGTTCGCCACCGACCCCGGACGCGGATCGACCGCATCCGTGAACTACGTGGCATGCCACGACGGCTTCACCACCGCCGATCTGACCCAGTATCGGCATAAGCACAACGAAGCCAACGGAGAGAACAACCGGGACGGCAGCGACAACAACCATTCCGTCAATTTCGGACATGAAGGCCCGTGCAGTGATCCGATCATCACACAGCAACGAGAACGGGCCATCATGAACATGCTGGGCACGCTGCTGCTCTCCCTGGGCACGCCGATGCTGCTTGCCGGCGACGAATTCGGCAACTCGCAGAACGGCAACAACAACGCCTACACGCAGGACAATGAGACCACATGGCTGGATTGGGATTGGCTGTACAGCACCGAGCAGACCGCGGAGCTCAAGCTGTTCAACCTCACTTCCCGGCTGATAGCGCTGAGAAAGGCCCGGGACCTCTACAACCATGAGGATTTCTTCACCCGACTGAGCAAAATCGGACTGTTGAAGAAATCCGACCGCGTGCACTGGTTCCTGCCGAACGGAAAGACGCCGCATGATGCGGATTGGACGAATCCCTCGGTCCGATCGTTCGCCATGCAGCTGCTCTCCCCCGACGAGCCAAGCCTGCTCATTCTGGTCAATGGGTCCGACGAGAACGTCAGATTCCATCTGCCCAACGACATTGAATGGGAAATGATCTGGTCCTCGGCGGAAATCGCCGGCGAATATCCCGGACAGGGCACGCAGATCGAGAAGCTGGCCGAGTTCGATGAGGAAGCGGAGGACAAACCTGCCGGGCGATTCCGCAACCATCTGCAGCGTCTCAATACCATGTATTGGCAGATGGATGAGAATGCCGACAGTCTGAACTCCGCTGACGACGGGTTGTCCGAGGACGATCCGACCCTGTGGACGCTGCCGGCTCTGAGCATCAGCGCGATGAAGCAGATTTCGACGGATTGACGCGCAGCGGACGGCGCAATGAATCGGCGCATACATCAATACGCAAACGGCCCATCCGAAACGTCCGGTAACGGGTGGGCCGCGAATGAGGGAGATGCGGATGCTTCATCTGCAACGTCTGCCAGATACGTCCAACACATCTAACGAGCCCATTGCGTCCAACGCATCTAACGCTTGCCCACAATAACGAGGAAACCCCTCGGAGACCATAGGTTTCCGAGGGGTTTCGAATAAAGCTTGCTGTAAGCTTTAGCGCTTCGAGAACTGCGGAGCGCGACGTGCCTTGTGCAGACCAGCCTTCTTGCGTTCCACGACGCGGGCGTCGCGGGTCAGGAAGCCAGCCTTCTTCAGGGCGGCGCGGTTCGCATCACGATCGATGGCGTTCAGAGCGCGGGCAACGCCCAGGCGGATTGCGCCAGCCTGGCCGGTGGTGCCGCCACCGTCAACGAGGACGATAGCGTCGAACTTGCCTTCGAGCTTGAGCAGAACGATCGGGGAGTTGACCTCACGCTGCAGCAGCTTGGCCGGGAAGTACTCTTCCAGGGTGCGACCATTGATGGTCCACTTGCCGGTGCCCGGAACCAGGCGAACACGGGCGACGGCTTCCTTACGACGACCGGTGCCGTAGCCCGGAGCGATGGTGGAAGTACCGGTGCCAGCGCCAGCGTTGGTCTCGGTGGTGTACGAGGTGAGCTCCTCTTCGGTCTCGAGAACCGCGGAGTCGTTGGTGTTTTCAGCCATGTTTCTTATCTCCCTTCGGTTCACTTAGCCTGCTGCGAGACCTGAGCGATCTCGAAAACCTGCGGCTTCATGCCAGCGTACGGATGCTCGGCACCGCGAACGATGTGGAGACGATCCAGCTGAACCTTGGCCAGACGGTTCTTCGGCAGCATGCCCTTGATGGCAGATTTGATGATGCGCTCGGGGTTGGTCTTGAGCAGCTGGGCGTAGCTATCGCGACGCAGGCCACCCGGACGACCGGAGTGCATGTACAGTTCCTTGCCCAACTTGTTGCCGGTCAGAGCGATCTTGTCGGCGTTGAGGATGATCACGTGGTTGCCGGAATCGGCGTGCGGAGCGTAGGTCGGCTTGTTCTTGCCACGCAGCAGGGTTGCCGCCTGAGTGGCGAGACGACCGAGCACCACGTCGGTGGCGTCGATGACGTACCAGTCGTGAGTCAGATCAGCTGGCTTCGGAGTGAAAGTTTTCACGATGTACCTTTTCTATATATTGTGTTCCGGACCATCCATCAGCATTACACGCGTTGGTTGGGCGCGGAATAATGCCGTTTTTCAGGTCTCATTATCCGTGGGCTCCCTGAAAGTCCTCGATGGCGAGTGGGAAAAGCGCTTTGAAGGACCCCGTAGGGAAACACAACAGTCTACCAGTATATCGCCTGCCTTGACATTCGGCAACACGAAAAACAAGGGTGTCCGCAGACCGTCGGACCTGTGGACACCCCATGGAATCGCCTATAGAAGATCAGCCACGCATGATGGCGGTGATCTCCTGCAGACGCGGTTCGTCGAAGAGCTTTTCGAGCGGCACCACGTTGCCTTCGCCATCGGCCAGCGGAATACGCCAATTCGGATACTCGTTATTGGTGCCCGGCTGGTTCTGCGTGCGCTTCTCACCGACCGCGTCGACGATGGAGGCGGCCATGAGCTTGCAGGGCGAACCTTTCAGACCACGGTACAGCGCGTCGACAATCTCGTTTTCGTTGGCGGCTTCGTCATCCAGAGCAGCCTTGTCGAGATAGCCCTCCTCGACCAGCATGTTCAGCATGGCATTGTGCTCGGCGGTTGCGGACTTCTGGAATTCCTCCACCGGACCGGACAGCAGGCCGAGCTGTTCACGCAGCTTGACGTGGCCGTATTCGAGATAGCCCGCCGCAGGAGGCATGTCATGCGTGTTGACGGAGGCCAACGCATACGGACGCCAATCCTTCGGCGCACGGAACACGCCATCGTTCTGTTCGAACCATTCCACGGCGCAACCGAGGATGCCGTGCGCGGACAGCGACTTGGACACATAGGCCGGGACCACGCCAAGGTCTTCGCCCACCACGACGCCGCCTGCACGGGACGCCTCCAGCGCGAGGATGCCCAGCATAATGTCGGAATCGTAATGCACATATGTGCCGTCGGTCGCCGACTTGCCTTCCGGAATCCACCACAGGCGGAACAGGCCGAGGATGTGGTCGATGCGTACCGCGCCCGCATTGGCGAACATGCCGTGCACCATATCCCGGTACACCTTGAATCCGGTCTGTTCGAGGGCGATCGGGTTAAGCGGCGGCTGGCTCCAATCCTGGCCCTGCTGGTTGAACATGTCCGGCGGGGCACCGACCGTGGCGCCCTTGGCGAAGCGTTCCGGATTCCACCACACATCGGATCCTGCCGGATGCACGCCGACGGCCATATCCGCGACGATGCCGATCTTCATACCGGCCTTGCGGGCGGCCTGCTGCGCCGCGTGCAACTGATCGGTGGCGACCCACTCAAGCCAGCGGTAGAACTCAAGGGTGTCCGGGAACTTCTCACGCAACTGCGCGACTTCTTCGGAATCACGGTTGTATTTGCGCACCCAATTATCGGCGTCGTCGGAGGGAGCTCCCCACTTGTCGTAGCACAGGCACCAGGTGGCGTAGGATTCGATCTCGTCTCCGCATTCGGCGAGGTAACGGTCGAATTCGGCCTGGCGAGCCTTGGCTCGGCCGGCCTTGTAGATGACCCACAGCGCATGCTTCTTGACGCGCCACATGGCGTCGCGATCGATCAGCCTCGCGTCGTCATTCAGCGATTCGACCTGCTCGTGCAGCGCATCGACTTCAGCCCTGTCCTCGTGGGACAGCGTGAGATATTCCGGCATGGACTCCGGACGGATGTAGCTGAAATTGATGAAACGGCGGGAAATCGGCAGATACGGCGATGGCGTCAGCGGAGGCACCGGCTCCGCGGCGTGCATCGGGTTGATAAGCATGAAGTCGGAGCCGGTCTTCTTTTTAGCCTCGACCAGCATGGTCTTCAGATCTTCGAAGTCTCCCACGCCCCAGGATCCCTTGGAACGGATGGAGTACAGCTGGCTCATCCACCCCCACAGGGAGCCGTTCTTCATATCATCGAGCAGCTCGATTTTCTCAGGAGCGCTGATAACGGTTGCAGTCTCCGTCTCGCTGCCGACAGTGACCTCGAGGGTGTGATAGCCTTCGGGCAGATCGGCGGGCAGGACGAGATACGACGTGAAGAAGAAGCTGCCATCAATCTCATGGGCGATTTTCTCACCGCCCTCATGGGAGATTTTGCCCGTGAATTGCTTGCCGTTTTCCATCGTGATGGAGGCTTCCGGCACATCGAACATGCCGCCGTGCACCTCCACCTTGCTTTCCTTGCCCACGATATGCAGCACGGTGGGAGCCACCACGCGCGTTTCGCGTTCGGACTTGATGGATGTGATGGACTGGTTGATCGCCTCATCGTTGGAAGCGTCAATACCAAGCGCCTTGAGCACCGCCACTAGAACATCGTCTTCGATTTCGTGGTAATCATGGCTCATACCGACGTAGCTGGTGGCGACACCCACCAGCTTTGCCAGACGAATGAGCGGACGGGCGAGACGCGTTGCGTTTTCGGTCTGTTCTGTCATGGTTCCCAGTCTAGGACCAAAACATGCGCACCACGCGCAGGAATCTCATAAAAATGACAACGTATGCAATTATTTTTCCGCAAGCTGCCGTTGAGCGGCCTTCTGCACGTCGCTTGAAGCGTCCTGCGCCAACTGCTGGAGCATCCAATCGGAAACATTCGGATTCAAGGCGACGGCCCTGCGCACCATGGTCGCAAGCACCACCGGAGCGTCCGGTTCGACCTGCGTTCCCAACGAGCCCAGGAAATCAAGCGTGTCGGAATCCATGGTGGAATCTTCGGCGCCTTCAAGACGCATTTTCCAAGACGTACGTTTGTTGCGCAGCGCGGTGGCACGCACTTCGGGCGACTCATCCTTGGTCAGTCGGCCCACCAGCCAGTTCTTGTCATCGGCGTTTCCCGCAACGGCTTTGCGTACTTCAGGAGACTCGTCGGTGGAAAGCTTGACCAGAATGTTCGGGAACGGCATGGTTTCGGCAAGGAAGACGCGGTCCTCCACCGGCGTATGCGCGTTGCCGGCCACAGCCTCAAGCAATGCGGTGGCACGGGAGAACGCCGCCTGGTCGCTCCGGTCCGGCAGCGGACGTCTGGCGAACTCGCTTAATGCGGCGGAATCAGTGGAATGCCGGAGCCGCTCGTATGTGGCGGTCAACGGCTCGAAATCCACGGTCTCATCGGCGTTCGAGGCGTCGGCCTGCGGATCATTCTCATGCTGCTCGTTCTCATCACTCATATTTTCACCTTACGACACTATATGCATGCGGCTCACAACGTGAACTCATACTTTGACCGGACGGTTGGACGTGCCCACCAGTCGCGGAACGACCGTGGCGTTGAAAGTTTCCACAACTCGGGATTCGAAGGCATTCGCCTGTTCCTGCGGAACCACCACAGTCAAGGCGATGCGGTCAGTGTACTGCGCGTCGGTCTGCTCGCCTTCCACCGTTGACAGCAGATTCTGGAAGCTGCCCAACTGCGGATAATCAAGAGTTACCTGATATTCGCCGCACGGTACGATTTTCGCCTTGGAAGCAGCCTTGACCGCAATTGACGCACCTGTGGAATACGCACGGATCAGGCCGCCGGAACCAAGCAGGATACCGCCGAAATACCGTGTGACCGCGACCACGCAATCAGTCATTTCGTTTGCCCGCAGCACGTCGAGAATGGGCTTGCCGGCGGTTCCGGACGGCTCGCCATCATCGCTCATGCGTTCCGCAAGACGTCCATCGGATCCACCACACACCGCGGCATAGGCGACATGCCGGGCTTTCGGATGCTGGTCACGGATTGTCTGAACGAAAGCGAGCGCCTCATCCAACGAGCTGATATGACAGGCATCTCCGATGAATTCCGATTTCTTTTCGACGAAGGCGTCGTGCGCCGGCCGATCGGCGGAATCGAGTATGGTCTGCATGCTGTTCAACCTACCTAACCTCACCGACCGCGCGCATATGCTGCTTCCCGGTTATTTTTTCAGACGACGACGTTGAATTCCTCCCCTTTGAAGAAGGCGGCGATGGATTGGACCACCTGCTTGGTCATGCCGATATACGCGCCGTCGGTGCGCCATGCGATGTGCGGGGTGAGCACGATGCCGGGAATCTTGCACAAAGGATCGTCGGCGGCAAGCGGCTCATGATCGAACACGTCCAAGGCCGCCGGAATGTCTCCGCGTTGAAGTCTTGCGAGCAGTGCGCCGGGTTCGATGACTTCGGCGCGGGCGGTGTTGACGAACAGGGTTCCCGGACGCAACGCGTCGAGGTTCTTCGCCGTGATGATGCCACGGGTGGAGTCAAGCAACGGCATATGCACGCTGACCACGTCTGAATTCGAGATCAACTCGTTCATGTCTTCCACCGGAGTGACATTCAGGTTCTCGAACACCTGTGCCGGCACGTGGGAGTTCCACGCGGATACTTTCATGCCGAAAGCGTTGGCGATGCCGGCCACGGTCTGCCCGATGCCGCCGAGTCCGATGATGCCGAGCTTCTTGCCGAACAGTTCGAAACCGTCGGCACCGTCCCAATCGCCTTGCTTGACCTGCATATCAAGCGCTCCGGCGTGCCTGGTCAGTTCCATGAGCAACGCCATGGCGTGCTCGGCGACGGCGTGATCGCCGTAATGCAGCACGTTGCAGACGCGGATGCCGCGTTCCTTGGTTTTCTCAAGATTGATGTAGCTGGCGACGCCGGTGCCTCCGAACGCATAGCACTTGGCGTCGAGCCTGTCGAGGATGGCATCGGCGCAGTGGAATCCGATGACCATGACGGCGTCGGCATCCTTGCAGCGTTCCACGATGGTGTCCTCGTCCAGTGTGAAATCCTCGTACATGCGCACGCGGGCCACGTTTTCGAGCATCGTGAAGTTCTGTTTGAACGGTCCGATCATCGATTCGATGACCACCGGCATGACCACCAGCGGCAAGTCGGTGCGGTCCGGCTGGGTCTCGAAAACTCCATCCATATCTTTACCTCACATCACGAGCGGAAACGCTCCATACAGGTCGATTAACGAATACGAGGCATATTCTGCCACGGGAAACTACTTTCCAGATGAACCAGCTTGTTCTGCGGTGATGTTCCACTCTCGAACCACGTTCTGGTCCGCGCCCATGGAATAGATCACGTTCCAGATACGTTGTCTCTGATTGGCATCTTCTGTTTCGTTCCAACAGGCTCCATCCGGATGGTCGTCCGAAATCGGACACCACTGGTATTGGCCTTGACGCACATTGGCCGTCGGCACCCAATCGATGCGATTGACCCGCCATGAGCCGGCCACGCCTTTCTTGCCGGCGAACTGGACGCGGGCCGTCACGCCTTGGTTGTTGACCTCGTTGCCTGGAATGTAGGACGTGACCGTCACCGCGTTGCCCAGACCGTAGATGATCCATGTGCCGTTGTAGTTCTCAACGGGCTGCGCACAGTGGCATCCGGCACCGTAGATGACGTCGAACGCACCGGTGTCGGCCAGCTCATGCGCTTCGGACTGCTGCCACGAGTCGGCGTAGTCAAGATATTCTTGCACGGAATGCATGGCGATGGCCACCACGTCGGCGCCTTGTTTACGGGCCTCTTTGGCTTTGGCCACGGCTTTGTCGATGTCGGCCTGATGGTTCGGATCGCCGCTCTCGCGCAGACGGTCGACGCGCCAATCATAATCGGGAGTTTGCGCGTTCAGGGACACGGTACCGGCGATCAGGCCCAGTTTGCCGCCACCGGTCGGAGAATCGATGACCAGCGGTTTGGTAGAGTCTTCCTCGGTCTTGTAGGAGCCCGTCTGGGCGATGCCGTCCTGGTCGAGGGTATCCCACAGGCGTGTGATGCCATCCGCGCCTTGATCCCACGAATGGTTCGACGCATGCGTGCATGCGCGATACCCCACCTTGGCGGCCGCGTCGGCGACCTCCGAGGGAATGTTGAACACCGGATACCCGGTGTAGGGGCCACCGCGAGGCGCGATCGGCGTTTCGAATTCGCACACCGCGATATCGGAGGCATCGATGTACTTGCGCATCGGTTCGAACAGACTGGTGAAGTCATAGGCCGTACCGTCCGTCGCCGCGGTATTGGGACCGGCGAAGTTGTCCCACAGACCAGGGTGGAACAGCAGATCGCCATTGACCATCATGGCGATGCAATCGGTATCCGGACAGTCCGGCGAATTGCCGTGATGTTCCTTTGGCTCGGCCTTTTTCACCACATGCTTTTTCTGCTTGGCCACGTTCATCTGCGTTGTGGCCCCCTGCCCGGCTTGGGACTGTGATGAACGCAAGCACCGCGCCAGGAACCACCCACCTACCGCCAGCAATACAACAAGTACGACGGCTGCGACGATGGCCAGCCTGCGACGCCCTGCAACTAGCACTTCCGGGTTGCGGGCATGCACCGCCTTGTCCCTGTATCTCATGGCACTCCCCCTGTTTCTTCTCATGCTCCACATCACTCTCAATGTTCAAGATTACCTGATGGCCCCGTACGCCATACGCCAAGACGCACGCTTCCTTTACCGTATTTGAGCCGTACCGCGTCTAATGCCGCTTCCGCACCGCGTAGCCGTTCCGATTGGGTCGACGGTTCGGTATCCGTTCCACGACCCCGCTGCGCCTCGTTCCGCTCTTCAAGCATGTCATCAAGCGAAAGCTGAACCGCCGCATCCGCCGCTTCGACCAAACCGCCCGCGCTCATGCCGGCAAGTCGCACCGGTCTGGTCAAGGAAATGGCGTCGATAGAGCTTTCCGGCATGCCCATCATGGCCAGCAATAATGCGACACATTGCGGATACAGCATGCTTGCCGCATCCGTCGGACAGTCCAGCGTATGTCCTTTCGTCGCATAGCTCAAATCCGGGAATCGCAGCTTCACCATGACCTTACGCGCCATCAACCCTCGTCTGCGCAGCGTGCCGGCCACATCATCGCAACACCAGCGGAGCATGGATGTCACCTGCCGCATGTCTTGGGTGTCCTTGTCGAACGTGCGTTCCGCGCCGACGGATTTCTCCTGCGCACGCGGTGCGACAGGGCGGTCATCCAATCCGCGTGCCGCCATGTACAACCCGCGCGCGCTGATGGCTGACCCCGTCGCCTGCTCAAGCGATTCCATGCTCATCTTCGCCAAGTCAGCCACGGAATCAACGCCCCATGCGTTCAGTCGTTTCTCCAAGGACGGACCGATGCCAGGTATGCCACGCAACGGCATCATCTGCACGAATTCGGCATGTCTGGCCACGGGGATCATGAGCATGCCATCCGGTTTGGCATTGGTCGAAGCCATTTTGGCGACAAGCTTGTTCGCCGCGATGCCGACGGAACAGGTGATGTGGTACCGTCTGGCGACCTGATCGCGTATCCAAGCTCCGATGGCGCGGGGACTCTTCCACCGCAGCAGCGCGCCGGAGACGTCCATATAGCATTCATCCACGGAAACCTGTTCGATGCGATCGGTGACGCGGGAGAACACCTCTGTGAAGATACGTCGGGACATCTCACGGTAGTAGTGGATGTCCACCGGCAGAAAGACGCCGTTCGGGCATAGTTTTCTTGCCCGGGAGCTTGCCATCGCCGAATTGATGCCGTATTTGCGTGCCTCATAGTTCGCCGCGGACACCACGGAACGGTTGCCGATGCCGATGATTACCGGTTTGTCGGCGTATTCCGGATGCCGCGCCACTTCGAGGGATGCGAAAAAAGCGTCCATGTCGATATGCAGCACCGTGCATCCGACCTCATCGTGACCCCAGTCACGTTTGGCCGCTGCGATTCTTGGTGCCGTGCTCATGATTCCATGATAGACAACGATTCGGCAGTTTTGGAACAAATGTTCGAATATGGCGAAACCTGCGGGCATACCGGCGTGTCGCATATCGATGAGACCGCTCGACACGGCTTGCGCGTTCGAGTCCCACTGACATCACCACACGTTTTTCTCTTATTTTTTCACAATATGGTGTTTCGCACGCGGATAGATGCTATAGTTACATGCTGTTGCGTCGTAACGCAACAGTGGAGTCATGCCTGAGTGGCCGATAGGGGCACCCTGCTAAGGTGTTAGTCGTGTTTAGCGGCTCGAGGGTTCGAATCCCTCTGACTCCGCCTTGAGGGTTTTCGGAGAAATCCGGAAGCCCTTTTTTATGCCAAAACGGCGGAATACCAACGATTTCAAGACATACGGCGCAAACAGAGAATGTACGGAAATGTACGCCAATGCCAACATTTCCGGTACCCAGCAAGGTACCCGAGTTGGGTGCCCAACAAGACAGCCGACGACTGCACTGCAAATAGGCCATCGTGTCGGCAATGGTCATGAGCGGGGGGGGTTCAGCCTTCCTCATAATCACCCCCGTTCACGCTCACCGCAACGTCCAACAATTGAGACGCCACATCCGACGGAATCCACGCAGACACGCCCCTATACGGCGAAACGTCCGGCCTAGAACACTTCAAACAGCTCCTAGCCTGCACAACGCCGAACAGGGTCTTTAATGGCCCGAGCCTCCGCGAGACGCCACCGACGAACCAGACGACAGAAACGGTGAAAAGTCGGATAATCAGTCTCGAAATCCTCCTGCACGCGCAACGGCAAATCATTATGCGGCAGGGACGATCCGCAAAGACCGTCCCTGTTTACATATCAGTATTTATACATCAACGGCATGCCGTCACAGGCCGAATGCTTTTCGATCCGTTTCGGTAAGCCAATCCGTCCGCATGCCCGGTTCTTGGCACAAATGCATGGCGGGGCATTCCTCACCGATGCAAGGATCCCATACAGGAAGCGGCGTTCCGTCACGGTCCGTTCCGTTGGGATCGCCATTGGCGGCGAAATTGGTCCAGTACAGCCCCATTCGCCTTGCCAGATCGTAATGCCATCCAACGAACGGACGCCAGCATTTCGCAAGGCTTCCAAAGGAGAACCACAGATCGGACGAGTGGAAGGCTCCGGCATCATCCCCCGGCATAGCGACATCGAAATGATAGTAGTATGGCGCGGTCCCACCGCTTGCGGTCCATTTGCGGATCAACGTGAGATTGCCGAGCTGGCCGACATGCACAGGCTTCCCATCTTCAGTCGAAGCGATGAACTCATTGGTCGTGTTGCCGACCAGCATGTCGACGTTGTTGGCCTTGCAGCTCTCGACGATACGCTCCTCCTGATCGGGAAGGAACAGGCCGTCCACGCATGGCACCCAATTGACGATCATCGACCAGTCATCTTCACGTCCGCTGTCCGGTGGAACAGGCAGGGACTCGGCGGCTTCCAATACCGTTCGGGCCGGGATTGCACGGGCCTGCTCCAGCGTGGAGACACCCAATGCTTCGAACAGACGGATTCCGTTGGCCTGCGCATGCTCCAGCGTGTCCTGCCGCGCATTGAAATACCCTAGGCCTGCGCCGGATTGCATGATGGCTTTCTGAAACAGGCCATGATTCATCGGCGAGCAGATCTGGGCCAAGACGCTGGCGGCACCGGCCGATTGGCCGAAAACCGTGATGTTTTCCGGATCTCCGCCGAACTTCGCGATGTTTTCCTTCACCCATTGGATTCCGGCACGCTGATCCAGGAATCCGAAATTCGCATATGGTTCGCCGTCGCCGCGTTCTACGGCCTCCTCATGAAGCAAAGGGTGCGTCATAAACCCAAATGCATTCAGACGATAGGCCACACTGACCACAACGACGCCGTTCGCGGCGAGACGTGTGCCGTCGAATTCCTTTTCAAATGTGCCGCCGCATTGATAGGCTCCGCCGTAGATCCAGACCATGACCGGCAGCTTTTCGGAGGCTACCATGCTATCCGCGCCATATCCGCGTAATGCCGGAGTCCAAATATTCAGGTAGAGGCAATCCTCGCTCATCGGCACGGCCGGATCGGTGCCCCATTCACGATCATAGAAATCATCGGAGGCGCCCGGCGTCGGCTGCATCGCGGTAGGCCCGAAATCGAAGGCTTGCAGCACACCATCCCATGGCAGGGCCGGCTGCGGCGCACGCCAGCGCAGACCGCCGACGGGAGGCTGGGCGAACGGGACCCCTCGGAACACGGTGATGCCCTGATCTTCAGCCGCCAAGCCTTCGACAGTTCCCTGCGCCACTATGGCCTGTCGCTTCATTGCCCTCCTTCCTTCGTATCCGGCGTCGAATACGCAAAGTCGTAAAAATCGGCGATTCCACCGGTCTCTTTTGTCGAATACAGGAACAATCCGATACGGCAACCTGTGAAATGATCCATTTTGAAGACCATCCGGTGCGCTGTCCCCAATGGACACCATTCGGATTCCGGCGTATCCGCATCGCGGTAGAAGAACGTCACTTCATCCTTGCAATCGGTGAAATCATATACCGCGCGCAGGCGCATGCAATCCGCATCCGCCATGATTTCCGCATCCGTTACGGCTGGACTGTCCCAATCATCGTCGGAGAAGATGGAATCGTCATTCACCGGCTTGTATTGGACGGTCAGCATCGTGCGGCCGTTCCTTCGCGTAAGCGCGATGTAGGAATAGCATCCTTGGAACGCCGCCAATCCGGCGAAGTCGCCATCATGCAATGTCGACGCGTCGACGGTGACTTCGGCCACCGTCACCGGCCCCATCGTGCGCTGCGTCAGCGTGTTCCATGCATGATTGAGATTCGAGCTGATGCGTCCGGAATGCAGGCGGAATGCTCCTGGACGTTCCGTCAGCGACCAGTATTCGTTATGTGGGATGTGATTGAACTGCCAGTATGGCTGCAGACAGTTGGCATCGACTCCGCCTTCGGCGTTATGCCGGGCTATGAATTCGCTGCCGTTGATGGGCGTGACAGGTTCGGCACAGCTTGCAGCCGGCACGCTGACCGACTGCGGCACTTTGCCGTTCTCGCCGACGACGGGGAATCCGTCCTCGCCGAACCGCATCGGCATCAGTATCGGCACGCGTCCCACACCACCGCGGTCCTGCATCATGAATGCATACCAGTCGCCGTCCGGAGTGTCCACCATACCGCCTTGCGCGACTCCGTAACCATGGAAGGACAGGTCGTCTTCGATAATTTCACGCACTTCGAAAGCGCCATCCAAGGATTCGGCTATCAAGCAGGCTTCTGTTTTGCCCTTGCCTTGCGGGAAGTGACAGGTGAAGACGTAATAGCGTCCATCATGCTTGTATAGGTGACTGCCCTCATAACCAAGGTCAGCCTGCGGGTCGTCCTGTACGATGACCCGGTCGAGCCCACCCGGCATCGGCCCGCTTAATTCAGGATTCAACTCCGTGATGCGCAATGTCGACTGCCCATATACGACATAGGCTCGATCATCGTCGTCAAAGAACAGTCCGCTGTCGTGATAGAAGCCGTCAAGCTCACGCTTTCGCCATGGGCCGCATGGATCGTCCGCCGTCAGCAGATAGCTGGTATGCGTATCGTTGGCGGCGAACAACACATACCAGATGCCCCGATGGTAACGCAGTGACGGCGCCCACATGCCTCGACCGTAGGCGTTGGCACCTTCACATTCCAAACGTTCTTCAGGGGTATCCGCCACGATATTCAATGCGTGCGCAATGAATTCCCAATGCACTAGGTCATAGCTGCGCAGAATATCGCACCCGGGTGTGAAATGCATAGTCGTAGTGGCCATGTAATACACGCCCCCGACCCGGATGATGTCTGGATCAGGAAAATCCGTGTAGACCATAGGATTAGTTGAGGTAATCATCATTCATACCGATACTTTCCGCTCAACGCCAGCATGGCGAAAGCATAGAGGAAATTGTCATAGTAACGACGCGTGCCGGTTCGCATCGGCGTATTCCACAGCATGCGCACCCATTCACGGGCATTATGTTCCGCGTCGGGCTGGGCCGAATGCACCGCCGCAAGTGCGCCTTGCGCGGTCGCGGCCAGGAATCCGACCGGATGAAGCACGACCTCGTCCACGGCGGTGCCGTCGATGGCGTAGACGCTAGTACGGTCGTGGGTCAGGAAGAATCGCTGCAGCGCGGCGACGCGGTCGCACAGCACTTCCTGCGGACCGTTCCAGGCTGCATCCAGTCCGATATTCGCCGCGGTACGGTAGGCGTCGGAATAGAAATGCCAATGATTGGACTCGTCGACATGCGGCTTTCCGTCATAATCCGCGTATTCAGCGTTCATGCCGGTCCGCTCGTCGCAGGCCGCCTGCAGATAGCGACGGCTTGCGGCGGCTGCCTCATGCCAAAATGGACGGTCTTCTTCGTCGGCTTCTTCGGCGAATACTTCATAGAAGTGCGGCAGATGGTAGGACGGATCGCTCCACTCGGTTTCCGGAATGAACTTGATGAGCTTGTTGTCGGGATTCCACATGGGCTCGCCGTCGTAGCGTTCGCCCTTATGAACGCAATATCTCAAAATCTCGCGTCCCCATGCGGAATATTCGTAGATATCCTCGCCATCACCCCAGCGACGGGAGGCGAGGAACAGGTCCATCGCGAAATATTCCTCGCCGTCAGGTGCAGGACCATTCGAGTTCGGCGTACCGTCCGGCTCGACCGACCATGCGAAATAATGCGCATGATGACCGTCCTTCATGTACATGTGACGCATTACCCAGCCCCACAGCTTGTCGAATACGTCCTTACGGTCGTATTGCAGGGCGATCATCATCGCATAGCTCATACCCTCGGTACGTACATCGTTGTTGCCGGTGTCCATCACATAGGCAAGACCTTCGTCGTTCTCCCAATAGAATTTGTTCGGACCTTCGAAAATTTCATGCCAGACCTGTGACACGCGCTTATCGATGGCGTCCTGGGCATATCCGCACTGTGCGAACATGGACTCGCCCAATGTCTTGTTGGTATCGGTTGCATTTGTCATATCAGTTGTTCCATTCCCAGATTCGGATGTGATTCTCTCCGGAGACAAGACCATTCAACGCCCCGACCTTGCGTTCCGTTGCCGTCAAGGCTTGTCCCAGCAAGTCGGTGTCCAGCACATAGTCACTGCCATCGGGCTGTTCATAGCGTTCCTCCACGATGCGAGGCACGCCGAGCATATCGCTGGTGACGACCTGCATTCTGGTATCGGCGACGGCCTGTGGCACAGTGCACTGCAGGTACAGTCCATCGGGTTCTTCGACCAATGTCACCAGCATGGGCTCATCACACGCAACGCTCGTGGAGGCGGTGCCGCCGAAGAACGGGGCGTCCTCCTGCATGCGCTCCGAATCGTCGGCCGCACCTTCCTGCTTGTTCAGCCCCTGTGCGCCGGACAGATAGATGTTGCCGCCCGCGTATAGAGACTGCAGAGGATTGCGCTCGCCACCACCCTGCGAAGGATCTGCCCACATGGCCCGCTGGCGTTCCAAGTATTCATGCATCGACATCGGGCAATCGCTGTAGGCGGACAAACCATATTCACCGACGGTCGGTTTCACCGGTTGCGGCGCGAACATGTTGTTCAGCCAACGCTCATCGCCGCCGGATACCACAGCGCACCCGGCCACCTCGGTGGTGTGCGGATAGTGATACGGCGTGGAACGGTCGGGGACGGTATGCGGTTCAATGCCGCCGCAAATCAGATTGTCGACGAAGGCACCACCTTGCGACCAGTTCTGGAACATCACCGGCGAGGCGAAAACGTTATTGTCCACCAGATACGGCCCATGGCTCACCTCAATCATGAGGTCACGGACGTTATCGTGGAACACATTGCGCGTGATGCGCGTGCCCTGCGTCTGCCAATCCATCCACATGCCCAGCGAGCAGTCGTGGATGTTGTTGTTGGCAATGACCGTATCCAATGCGGCATGGAATTTGATGCCAGCGACCTCCCATCCGAAGAATTCACGCTTCAACGCAATGTGATGGACATGGTTATGCTCGATACGGCAGAATGCGCTGCCCATATGTCCGACGATGGCATTCTGTCCGCACTCGTAGATGTCGTTGTTGCGTACGATATGACCGCCGATCAGCCCCTTTTCCCAGCCGATGCGACGGGCCTTGAACACGGCCTCCAACTGGTACTGGTAACCGGTCTTGCGCTCGGTTTTCGCCCACTCGTTGTCGCCGGATGAGATTTCCTTGCCCAATGACACCGCGGAGAATTTGGCGTCGTGCAGCACGTTGTCTTCGATGATCCAGCCATACGACCAGTTCGGGCCGATCATGCCCCACTGCTGCGAGGTAGGCGGCGCCCAATCTCCAGTGGCCTGCGCCATTTCAAAGCCGCGCACGGTGATGTAGTTGACATGGTTGCGGGAGGGGAAGAAGCATGTGCGGCGAACACTGACCTCCACCAGTTCCTCATTCGGATCGGCACCTTGGAAATTCGCCCAGATCGTTGTGGTGCCGGCATTCTCGTCCACTTCGGCATGCCATACATAACGTGTACGGTCCGCATCCGGCACGGGGCAGGGAATCTTCAACGCGAAATCCTCATCTGTATCACGCGGCTGCGGATCGTATACGCCTTCCAACGTCGTCGATTCGAAGAAGGAAACACCGTTGAGATACACATCGCCAAGATGTTTGTCCGGGTCCTTGCCGAACTTGGGCATTTCCAGCCAGTCGCCGAAAATCGGGGTCGCGAATGGATTGAAATCTCCGAACATCGTATTATCAAGCACCACCGTCCACACATGCGGATGATCGGCCAATTCCGTCCAGCCCTGCACGCATTCCGAGCCTTTGATAACCGGCCGTGCTTCGCCTTCGGCTCCGCGGTAGGTGATGCGCTCATGTTCACTCAGACCGCCGCGTTTCGGATCGACTTGTTCGCGGTATGCGCCTTCATGCACGATTACCGTATCGCCCGGAGAGGCCATCTGCGCGGCCTTGGAAATCGTGGCGAACGGATGCTCCGCGTCGCCGCACGCAGCATCGTTGCCGGTTGGTTTGACATGGTATTCAAACTTCATTGCTGAATCTCCTTATTCACACATGTTCCTGAACCGTGACAGTAACGCTCCGCCATGGTTCGCACCAACCCCATACCGGTACGTCCTGCCCGGATTGCAGCACACATCCGTCATCGAAAATCTTCGGCATCGCAAGCATCGTTGCTCTTCCTCCTTCCATCTTTGACAAGTCCGCATAAAGCCTCCGTATACGATTCATGACGGCTCGTATACGTCAGTGGCGACGAAAACACAGCTCCCGTCGCCACCAAAACACCTACTCGTTATCGGGCAATTCCCGATAATCGAATTCGCTGAATTTCGCAACCCTGTCGTATCCAGAAAGATCGGTTGCAGCCAAACCGACGAATGCTCCGGTGAAGAATCCGCCGTATCGACGCAGGATATAGTCGTCCGACAGGATCTTCGCGTCCAGTTTCACGCCCAGATCGACCCATGAAGTCCCATCAAACGAATATTCATACGAATACCACTGCTTGCGCACCTTCGTGCGCAGCCACACGGACTTCACGTCATCCGGCACTGCTGGAGCGGTATCCCGCAGGAACGACGTGTAGTTGTTGAAATCGTTCTGAGCGACCTCAATCACGCGGCATTGCCGCCGCTCGTCCCAAGTCACGAACACCCACGACCAGCATAAATCATCGTAGTAGTTCGTCAGGCCGGCCATCTGGCGGTAGTTCTTCGGATCGAACTCAACCTTTACGGTCGCATCGAAGTTGAACGCCTGCCAACGACGTGCCACCAACGACAGATCGAAAAGGTTGCACAGCGAGCCCTGGCCACGCAGTTCCAACACGCCGCCACCGACCTTGCCCATCTTGCCATCGAACGGCACACGCAGCGTATTCCAATTCAAATCCAACGTATCGGACATGAAATCGTCATGCTGGCTGTGATCCGCAGGTGCCTCGGTCTCGATGGCATCCTTCGGAGCATCCACATAACGCTGTCCGCCATGGCCTCCGACAATATACGGCCAGCCATCCTCGGTCCATTCGACCTTCTGGATGGAGGTTTCACGCCCCAGCGTGCACCAGCCGCGCGGATCAGTGAAGGATTCGTTGTCGTGATGCCACGGACGACCGCACAGCGAGGCGTAATACCATTCGCCGGACGGGGTATCGACCAGCGCGCCATGCCCCTGCTTTTGCAGATAGGAACGCGGCGTGTCGAAATTCGTGATGAACGGATTCGACGGCATGCCTTCGAAGGACAACGCGTCCAAAGACTTGGATCGGGCCACGACTTCCTGATGCGTATACACGGTACCGCCTTCAGCGGCGAACAAGTAGTAATAGCCATTGATCTTGTACAGATGTGGTCCCTCGGTGAGTTTGACGTCCGTACCGCGCCAAATCGTACGTTCAGTTTCCGGCTTGAGCTTCATCGTCTTCACATCGAATTCGGTCAGTGTGATGCCGTCGAAGCCATGATGGTACTCACGAAAATCCCAAGTCTGCTGCACCAGATACTTGCGGCCATCGTCGTCATGGAACAGGCTTGCGTCGAAGCCGACACCGTTCACGCGAATCGGCTCGCTCCACGGACCATGGATACTTTCGGCAGTGACCAAATAGTTCGTGCAATCCTTGAACGCACCGTTCACGACCTTCACGTCCGTGTAGATCAGCCAGAATTTGCCGTCCGCATAGGAAAGATCCGGAGCCCAGATGCCACCGGATGACGGATTGCCACGCATGTCAAGCTGGCTCGTGCGGCTCAGTGGACTCGGCAACAGGTTCCAATGGACCATGTCCTTGGACTCGTGCAGACGGACACCTGGGAACCATTCGAACGTGGAATTGGCGATGTAGTAGGTATCTCCGACCCGAATCATCGAGGGATCGGCATTGAATCCCGGGAGAACGGGGTTTGCGATTTGCATAAAGTGCTCCTTTATATGGAACCCTCGGCCATAGGCCGAGGGAGTTGCAAGCAATCAGATGATGATCAGACGTATTCCATGCGGTATTACTGACGGCTACGCTCGTCACGAATCTTCGCGAAATGCTTCTCCGGATCAGGCGCGGCATTAAGCAACACTTTCGTGTAGTCTTGCTGCGGATTCAAAATCACATCATCAGAAGGACCATGTTCAATAATGTCTCCATGGCACATCACCATAATCTCATCCGAAAAATGGCGAGCAGTCGCCAGATCATGGGTAATGTACAGCATGCCAATGTGTTCTTCCTGTTGAATTCTAGACAGCAGGTTAAGCACGCCTAATCGCAAAGAAACATCCAACATCGAAACAGGCTCATCCGCAATTAGAACCTTTGGCTTAGGAGCCAATGCACGTGCAATTGCGACGCGCTGACGCTGTCCACCAGACAGCTCATGAGGGCGTCGATACATGAAATTGACGGCAGGCGTTAATTCAACACGTTCCAGCAGTTCGATAACCTTCTGCTCATATTCCTCTTGGCTATTTGCCATGTGATTAATCATAAGAGGACGAAGAATATGGTGGAAAATCGTATGATATGGATTCAAGGAAGCGAACGGATCCTGAAATACCATTTGCACATTATGACGGTATTCGTACAAATCCTTACCATGCGTAGGGACAGGCTTGCCGTCCAACGTGATGCTTCCAGAAGTCGGCGTCTCCAAACATGTAATCATTCGGGCGATTGTCGATTTCCCGGAACCAGACTCACCAACAAGAGCAATGGTCTTATCCGAAGCTAACTCGAATGATGCATCCTTCACCGCATGAATCGTCGTGGTTTTCAAACCATTACGCAGGGTGAAATCTTTTTTCACATGCTCAAGCTTCAATACTGACATGATTATTCCTTTCACGCATGGCGTGGAACACGAACGAATGAGCCACGATCTCCTGTCAAAGATGGGAACGAGCTCAGCAACCGTTGTGTATACGGATGCTTCGGATTGAAATACACGTCTTCAGAAACGCCTTGTTCTACGATGACACCATTTTTCATCACAGCAATTTTGTCCGTGATCTCCAGGAGCATCGGCAAATCATGCGTGATAAAAATAACAGAGAAGCCCTTGTCACGGCGCAATTCCGAAATTTCCTCGATGATTTCACGCTGTACAACAACGTCCAACGCCGTGGTCGGTTCATCCATAATAATCAGCTGCGGCTCAAGAGCCAAAGCCATGGCAATCATCACACGCTGACGCATGCCGCCGGAAAGTTCAAACGGGTAAGCAGCTAGACGATTCGGATCAACATGCACCATCTCAAGCAAATGTGCGCAACGGTCCTGTCGTTCGCTCTTCGCCATATGAGGACGATGAGTTTTATAAATATCGGCAAGTTGCTTACCAATCTTAGTTACAGGACTTAATGAATTCATGGCGCCCTGAAACACCATGGAGGTTTTCTCCCAACGGTATTCACGCAATGAACGCCCCGACAAAGCACGGATATCGATATCTTTCCCTGACTTATCATGGAAAATCACAGAGCCAGAGTTAATCTTACCCGGAGCTTTCAGCATTTGATTGATGCTATACGCCAAGGTACTCTTGCCGCAACCGGATTCACCAGCCAAACCAAGCATCTCACCGCGACGCAATTCGAATGTAGCGTTCTGCACGGCGTGCACCGGATCATCCGTATCGTAGATAACGTCGAGGTTATCGACCGAAAGCAGGATATCAGAATTCTGAGTCGCCATCGTGTTCACCCTTTCTTTCCCTTGCTTTTCTTGGTAGGCTTACGCAGTCGCGGATTGATGACTTCATCGATGGAGAAATTAATGAAGGACAATCCGGCGCCGATGATAGCGATCATCAGTCCCGGCGGCAGGAACCACCACCATGCGCCCGTGTTCAGAGCAGAACCGTTCTGCGCGTAATACAGCATGGTTCCCAGCGAGAAGGATTGGGTCGATCCCAGGCCAATGAAGGACAACGAAGACTCACTCAGGATTGCCATAATAACGGAGAACACAAACTGCGATCCCATCACAGGCAACAGATTAGGCAGAATTTCAACGGTAATCACGCGCCACGGACGTTCACCTGCAATTTTTGCGGCAAGAACATAATCACGCCCACGCATCGACAATGTTTGCGCCCGCAGTACACGGGCACCGCCAGCCCATGCGGTGATTGAAATAACAATGACCAACATCATCGTGCCCTTGGAAGGCATCAATGCAGAAATCACGATGGTCAGAGGCAACCCCGGAATCACCAGCATGATATTGGTAATCAGAGAGAACAAATCATCCCAAATTCCGCCAATATATGTGCCCAAAACACCGAAAATGAACGACATCGCAGTTGCAATCAAGCCAACAGCAAAGCCAATAATCAGAGAGCCACGGACAGAATAGCCAAGCTGAGTGAAAACATCCTGGCCAGACTGCGTAGTGCCCAACCAATGCTGGGCAGATGGCGCAGACAAGCCAATGTCATTGATCTTATTAGGATCCTTCGTGAAGATAGGAACAATAATGGCGAACAAAACCATTGCGATCACAATGGTTAATCCAGCCGTCAATTTTGCAGAACGCTCAGGGAGAACTCGCTTGAGAGAATCCAAAGCGGAGCGACGATGTTTAGCTTGGCTACGAGCCACAGCAGCGGAAGAATTTGTTGCAGACATATTTAACCTCAATCCTGTTGCCGCGTACGTGGATCGATAATGCCGTAAAGCAAATCAATGATAAAGTTCACGACTAGAACAGTAACGGTAATAATCAGGAAGATACCTTGCATCAGCGCGTAATCGTTACTGGTCACCGCTTGCAAAAGCATCTGACCAACACCTGGATAGGAGAACACCTGTTCAGTAAGCAGTGATCCGCCCACCACTGCACCGATAGACGTGCCAAAGCCAGAAATGGATGGCAACACTGCATTACGAGCTGCGTAGCACATCATAATGCGTTTAGGACTTAAGCCCTTGGCCTCAGCAGTAACAATGTAGTCCTCAGACAACGTGGAGACCATCATGTTACGCATACCGACAACCCCCATGCCCAGAGAGCTGACAAGAATCGTCAAGGCCGGCAAGATTGCATACTTCACTGCGCTCGAGAAGAATTCCCAAGTGAAGCCGGGCACAACCTCACGATAATTGTATCCGCCTGACTGAGGGAACCAATGCAGCGTACGGGCAAACACCCAAATGAAGATGAGTGCAAGCCAGAAGTAAGGAACAGCTTGGAAAATGGTGGACACAGGGGAAATGATGTTATCAAAAGCGCCACCACGACGCCAACCAGCCCAGATACCAAGAGCCTGTTGAACAAAGAACGATATAATCGTGGTTGTGCCGACAAGACAAATGGTCCAAGGCAGTGCAGAAGCAATGGACGTTGTAACTTGGTTGGGGAAATACGTTACGGATACGCCCCAGTTGCCGGTGAAGATATTCTTCAGATAACCAATATACTGCTGGAAGATGTTGCCTCCATCTTGTCCCAGCATTGCAGTAATCGCTTCCCTTGTTTCGGGTGCAACAGTACCACCTCGCGATGCAAGCCTGGTAAGAACAGCTGAAACCGGATCACCTGGCATCAGTCGCGGGATGGCAAAGTTCAATGTCAAAGCCGCAAACAATGCAACAAGGTAAAATCCTATCTTTTTCAGGTAGAACCTCATCGTTACCTCATTTCTACATGGAAAAATGGTGCACAAAGCGCACAGCTAAAACGCCTTGTGCACCGTTTGATTCATAAAATCCGTCAGGTTACTTCTTAACCTTCAGGTTCTTCAGGACAATGCCCAAATCAGGATTTGCCCAAGTCTGCGGATTAGCATAGACGTTATCGTCTGTCGGCCAACCGGTAACCTTATCGCTCCACATTTCGCTCAGACCGGATTGACGCAGAATCGGGATATACGGCATGTCCTCAAACACCTGAGTCTGAATCTTCTCATATTCAGACTTCTTGGTCGCCACATCAGTGGTGGTATTGATGACATTAAGAGCATCATCCACGGTCTTATTGCTGTAGCGAGCGTAATTAGGCCAAGCGCTTTTACCCACTTCAGCCGTATTGGCAGTGGCATAGAACTGGTTGTAGAACATCCATGGTTCGGCACCTGCGACCCACAGACCATAAATGGACATTTCAAACTGGCCCTGCTGCATCGCCTGAGTCCATTCATTAGAAGACATTTGGTCCGCATGCAGATCAATACCGATTTTTTTCAGCTGCTGCGAGGAGACGTTAATCGCGTTGATCCAGTCAGAGACATCACTCATAACAGCGACTTTGATGCTCAGCTTAACTCCGTCCTTCTGATAGATGCCGTCATCACCCTTCGTATAGCCGGCGTCCTCCAGTATCTTGACGGCTTCATCCGTGCGTCCTTTACCCGGAATAGGTGAATCCGGGACGTCATCCGAAGCGTACTTGGTGAACTGTCCATACGGATACAGAGAACCAGCCAGCTCACTGTACTGGCCATTCAGAGCGAGTTTATTAATCTGATTACGATCAAGAGCGTAATAGATAGCCTTGCGCACTGCCGGATCAGTGATAGGACCACTGCAGCCGAGTTCTTTGTTCGAACAGGTCATGAATGCCATCTGACTAGAAGGAACGTTAACCGTCTGAATATCAGGATATCCCGACAGCACATCATCCATATTCGGGAAGATCGCAGACATCCAGTCCACATCGCCAGCGGTCAAGGCATTTTGAGAAGCTTGGGTGCCACCGGTGATCAGAACATAACGGACGCCATCAATTTCAGGCTTACCTTCATCCCAGTAGTACGGATTCTTCTTAAACGTGTAAGCGGTTGGGGAAAAGTTCCCGCCCTTAACTGTGAAAGGCCCAGAGCCAACAGCGTCTTTATTGGTATAGGTCACCGGATCATCGATCTTTTCCCACACATGCTTCGGGACAATCATCGTGCCGGACAGATACGACAGGGCATTCACCGATTCAGGCTTGTCCAAAGTGATACGAACTTCCGTATCGCTGAGGACCTTGGCAGAGCCAGCAAAGCCACTGGTATTCAAAGCCTTGTTGGAATTAAGGAGGTTGAATGTGTATGCAACATCTTCGGCAGTGTAAGGTTTGCCGTCAGACCACTTTTCACCGTCACGAATCGTTACATCAATAGTTTTCGCATCGTCACTGATAGTGTAGGATTTACCCATTAGCGGTTCCAGCTTAGTAGGGTCGTCCTTAAGGTTGTTCATATAGAACAATGGCTCGTACAGAGCACCGACCACACCGCTCAAAGCTGTAGAAGAGAACGGATTATAATTCAACGACGCCTGCGAAGTTGAATTCATAACACTGTTGATAATGACTTCGCCCTTCGCGGTGTTATTAGTACCTCCGCCGCAAGCAGCCATTGAAACGGCCGCTACACCAGCGCAAACAGCAGCAAGCACTCGTTTCCAAGTTCTTGACTTCATCATGTCTTTCTCCTTTGGTGACATGCATGAGCACACATCGTCATGTTTTATAGATGCTTTAGCATTTCAGTTAAAGCACCGCTTGATTATATGACTTGATTTTCAAGAAAGTCAAATCACTTAACTAAATACTTAAAATTTTTTGTTACGAAAGTTCTATATGCAAATATTTACGAAAATTTTGAATAGATTTAAGTATTTCAAAAGCAGGAAATTACAGACTTCCGCCCAAACACGATTAACTGCGAAAACTATTTACGCTGTCCCCGGCAATAGCGTTATCATCGATGCTTCATTGGCCGACAAACTGACACTGTACTGGGGAGAGCTCTCTCACTACGCCACTCGCACGCCCGGTTCCGTTACCGCCACGGCAATCGTACCGACAAGCCTTCACCCGATATATCGAGCCTCCCGGCTCCAAGATGTCAAAAGGCACGTCGCCTGTGCAGACCAATCCCCCTCCCGTATGGATGAAGGAGATCTCAATGCCGTCATCCTTGTGAATCGCCATGACAGGAAGCGGCCCCATCGGCTCGCGATCACGTCCATAGACCAACGACTCGGCAGCCGTTGTCAAGCGCTGCGCGACATGACGCTTATCCAAAGGATGCAGGTCATTGTCCTCTCCGTATCCGATCGTCACCACCATCGCCGTGTTCCAACAACGTCAAAGCGCGCCGTTGTTCATCACGCAGCCTTGGCCAATCGCAATCGGGTTCCAAAGTATAGTTCGGCAATTGGGCGAATATGAATGGTAGTTCCGGACGCTTGAGTAGCGCACGCCACTCCTGGATCAGCGACATCAACAGCTGCGCATAGCCATAAGACGCATGGGCGTTGGACTCCCTCTGACTCCGCCATAATGAAGGAACTCCGAGTGAATCGGAGGTCCTTTTTGTTTTCAACGCTTTCGTTCGTCAAAAGGCCATCGTCAGCAAACCGTCAACGTGCCAATCGTTCCGCGGCGGAGGCGATCGCCGCATCACTGGCCGTAGCCGAGAATCGCAGGTATTCCGGCGCTCCGTAGAACTCGCCGGGGCTGGCGACGATGCCGATTTCGGCAAGCTGGCGCAGATCCTCCCAGCAGTCGCCGGACTTGGCTTTCACCCACACGTACAACGCGCCTTGCGGCATGTCGGTGCAGTATCCGTATGCGCGCAGAGCACTCACCAGCATGCCCAGACGCTCCTGGTAACGGGAATGCTGGGTCTTGACCGCGTCGAAGTCACGCAGCCCGGCGGCCATCGCAGCCTGCACCGGTCCGGGAATGATCTGCCCGATCTGTTTGCGGTATGCCGCCATCGGCCCGATCAGCGATTGATCGCCAGCGATAAGCGCCGTACGATACCCGGCCATGTTGCTTTGCTTGCTCAGCGAATACAGCACCAATACGCCTTCGGCGGACCCGCCACACACATCGGCGCGCAAGGCGCACGGCGTGGAGGCAAGCGTATCCGCATCCGCTTCCGCAACGTCGTCTTCCCATTGCATCAACGCATAGCATTCATCGGACAGCACCACGGCACCAATCGCGCGCGCGGCACGCACAATACCGGCCATCTGTTCCGCGGACAGCACCTCACCGGTCGGATTGCACGGCGAATTGACCCAAACGGCCTTGACGCCCGGCACATCCTTCCAGGAATCCGCATCCGCCACGTCGTCGACCTTCAGCGTTTGCGCGCCGGCCAACTGCGTGCCGATCTCGTACGTCGGATACGACACCTTCGGCTGCACGACGACATCGCCCTCGCCGAAATGCAGCAGCGACGCCATCAACGCGACGCCTTCCTTGGAACCGACCGTCGGCACCGCATCGGCGCCGATCGCACGCAAATCGACATTGCGGGCGGCCGCGAACCACTCGTGAATGGCGTCACGCAAATCGGCGGTGCCGGCCGTGACGGGATATCCGTACGCGTTCGGGTCGTTCGACGAGACCGCGAGCGCCTTACGCACCGAATCGGGAACGGGGTCGACGGGAGAACCGACGGACAGGTCGACCATGCCACCGAACGCGGCTTTCGCCGTACGTTTGTACGACGCGATGCGGGACCAGTCGTACGGCGATGAAAATTCATGAAAACCCATCCGTAAGGCTCCTTTTCAAGCGGAAATCACAACCATGTTCCAGCATACGGCAATCGACGTGCCGGCACATGCAACCGTTCCATACAAAAACCGGTTTGCCGCTGACGTGTGCAAACGTCAGCGGCAAACCGGTTAAAATCGACCGCGAATATTCCGCTTTACACGCAATATGGAAGGCGGACGCATCAGCAAGACATGCTCACTGGTTCTGCGGCGGCAGGGCCGCGACCTGTTCCGGATCCTTGCCGATCGGACCGGCTGCGGAAGCGCCACCCAGATCGCCGACTTCGGCGAAGAAGCTGACGGCGGCGTCCTTGTACCAAGCCCACTCGTCCGGCAGGTCATCCTCGTAGAAGATGGCTTCGGTCGGGCACACCGGCTCGCATGCGCCGCAATCCACGCATTCGTTCGGATTGATGTACAGGGAACGGGAGCCTTCGTAGATGCAATCGACCGGGCACTCGTCCACACAGGCCTTGTCTTTGACATCCACACACGGCTGGGCAACAACGTACGGCATGCTTACCTCCTCAACAACAACGTGTACTGTTCCAGATTACTCTTGCGCGGCAACTTCGAGTTCGCCGGCACCGAGACGGGCATGACGGTAGCCATAGCCGAAGTAGATGGCGAAGCCGACGATGAGCCAGACCACGAAACGGATCCAAGTGAGCACGCTCAGGTTGACCATCAGCCACAGGTTGGCGAGCGCAATCAGAATCGGCACCCACGGGTTGCCAGGAATCTTGAAGGAACGTTCCAGGTCGGGGCGCTTCTTGCGCATGATCGGAATGGAAATCGCCACCAGCGTGAACGCCGACAGCGTGCCGATGTTCACCATGTCGGACAGGATGCCGACATTGCAGCAGGCCGCGATCAGCGCCATGACCACGCCGACGATGATTTGCAGACGCACCGGAGTGCCATGCTTGCCGGTATGGCTCAGGCCACGCGGCAGCAGTCCGTCTCGGCTCATGGCGAACACCACGCGTGTCAGGCCGAGCAGCAGCACCATGACCACGGTGGCCATGCCGATGACGATGCCGAGGCTGATGATCTTCGCGGCCCAGTCGGCGCCGACCATCTTGAACGCGACGGCCAGTGACGGATCGGACTGTTTGGCAAGGTCCTTATAGGAGACCATGCCCGTGGTGACGATGGCCACGAGGGTGTACAGCACGATGATCAGGCCGAGGCCCACGCCGATGCCCAGCGGCACGTTCTTCTTGGGGTTGATGGTCTCTTCGGAAGCGGTGGCCACGACGTCGAAGCCGAGGAAAGCGAAGAACACAAGTGCCGCGCCGGAGATGATGCCGGTCACGCCATAAATGCTGGGGGCCATGCCTGTGGCCCACTGCCACAGCGGCTGTTCCATGACCGCGGAGACGCCGGAGCCGTCGGTGGATGCTGCGGGTTCGCTCGGCGGAATGAACGGGGTGAAGTTTTCGGCCTTGATGTAGAAGAAGCCGACGACCACGATGAACACGACGATGGCGATCTTCAAAATGGTGAGCGCGCCGTCCACGCGGGCGCCGATCTTGGTGCCCATCACCAGCAGCGCGGTGAAGAAGGCGACGATGATGACCGGAGCCAGGTCGAAGTTGAACGAGCCGATGGCGATGTTGGTGTTGATGTTCCAGCCGATCAGCTCGAAGAACTGGTTGAGGTACACGCCCCAGTATTTGGAGACGACCGAACCGGCCATGAGCATTTCAAGGATCAGATCCCAGCCAATCACCCATGCCACGATCTCGCCGACGGTGGTGTAGGTGAAGGTGTAGGCGGAACCCGCCACTGGAATCATGGAGGCGAATTCGGCGTAGCACATCACGGCGGCGCCGCACACGACGCCTGCGATCAGGAAGCTCAGCACCACCGCCGGACCGGCATGGAAGGCAGCAGCCTGCGCGCCGATGGAGAAGATGCCTGCGCCCACGGCAACGGCCACACCCATGATGGCAAGATCCCACCAGGTCAGATCGCGTTTGAGCGCATGGCCGGACTCACCTGTTTCAGCCAGCGTCTGTTCGACGGATTTCTTGCGAAATACGTTCATGTCTCGTCCTTCTCTTCTTTCCGCCCGCGCGGTTTCACGCTCCACCTTCTAGAGCACAAGGCGCAAGTATAAGTCGTTTTCGTCACATTGACGGCGTGCGTGACGCTATTTAAGATTCATGCCGATGACGACCGGCTCGGGCACCAGTCGGATGCCGAACGCGGCCTCGACGCCGTCCTGCACGGTTTTGGCGAGGCGGGCGATATCTTCGGCTGATGCTCCCCCACGATTGGTCAACGCCAACGTATGCAGCGTGGACAGGCCAGCCGGAGCGTTTTCGTTGATTTTGAACCCCTTATGGAAGCCGGCATGGTCGATGAGCCAGGCCGCGGAAGTCTTGACGCCCTGCCCGCCGCCCGGCAATGCCGCGTCGAAGCGCGGCGTGTCTTCGGGAAGCGTCTCGGCCTGCTGTGGCGTGAGAATCGGGTTCATGAAGAAGCTGCCGCAGCTATGGCGGTTGAAGTCCGGACCGTCATCGTCGTTCTGCTTGGATTGCGATTCAAGAGCGACATCGACCAGATTCGTCTTCTTGGTGCCCTGCATGGCCGGCGACGCATAGCGATGCGCGTCTTCCAGCATGCCTTTAGCCGCACGCACCTTCAGCACCGCGTTGCGGATGTCCGCGGTGTTCATGCGATCGCCCACGGCGACGTCCAACGCCTTGGCGAGCTGACCATAACCGACCACGCCCGTATCGCTGTGCCGCAACGCGAACGTGACGGATAGCACCACGTATCGCGGCGTCGGGAAAAATTCCGCGGCCGGAGTCGCCGGAGCGCTGTACATGCTGGCTTTCAGCGCGCTCATGCGGTAGCCGAAGGCGAGCTGATCGTTGCGCAACGCCTTTACCGCACGTTCCTTGCGGTCCCAAACCTCGACGCTGTCGACGCTGGTGGCGACCTCCTGACCGTACGCGCCGATGTTCTGCACGACCGACGCGCCGACGGTGCCAGGAATGCCGGACAAGCCTTCGACGCCTTCCAGTCCAAGTCGGACGCAGTAATCGACGAAATCATCCCAGTTGCAGCCGGCTTCGGCGTTCACGTGGACGACACGCCCATCATCCTCGACCGGAGCCGCCTCATCCAACACGCTGATGGAACGTCTCGCATCGCGGACCACCACGCCTTCGAACGGCGTGTCGGATACGAGCATGTTGGATCCGCCGCCGATCACGCACAATGGCAGTCCTTGGGAATCGGCTTCCTCAACGGCCTCGATGACGCCGACGCGCGTGGTCGGTTCCAGGAAAGTGGCGATAGGACCGCCCACACCGATGGTGGTGAGATCTGCAAAACTTGTCATAACGCTCCAGAGTAACAAAAAACCCGACCAAATTGGTCGGGTTTCGAAAGCTTGATTCCGCTCAGCGGGTCTCGCGATGCACGGTCTGCTTGCCGCAGCGGGAGCAGAACTTCTTGAGCTCAAGACGATCCGGCGTGTTACGGCGGTTCTTCGTCGTGATGTAGTTACGCTCCTTGCACTCGGTGCATGCCAGCGTGATGCCCGGACGAATGTCGGCGCTCTTGCTTGCCATTTAGTTCACCTCTTGTGGTTCGTTGCTATACCGACATTCCGTCGGCCTTTGTAGCGAGAAAGAGACTCGAACTCTTGACCTTACGATTATGAGTCGTACGCTCTAGCCAGCTGAGCTATCCCGCCATGAGAGCCTCGAGTGAGAATCGGACTCACGACCTCTTCCTTACCAAGGAAGTGCTCTACCACTGAGCTATCGAGGCGTGGCGGATAGTGGATTCGAACCACTGAAGCACGAGGCGACTGATTTACAGTCAGTTCCCTTTGACCGCTTGGGAAATCCGCCGTGCTGCCTGTTTGGTTGAACCCCAACCGGCAACCCGTTTAGTATGCCACAGACCGGCCGACTTATGCAAATACGGCGTGTCGCGACAGCCAAAAACGGCCCAAATCGTTGAAATTCCAACGTTTTGCGCAAATCGGCGCCGAACAACGCAGAAACCCCGCCTCCCGAGCCTTGCGAATCGCAATATACGGGAAACGGGGTTTCGACAGCTACGCGCTAGTCTCAGCCGAGGATGGCCAGGATGTCACGAGCGGAGACGATGAGGTAATCCTCACCCTGATAGTGCACCTCGGTGCCGCCATACTTGGAGTACAGCACCTTGTCGCCGACCTTGACGTCGACCGGGATACGCTCGCCGGCGTCGTTACGACGGCCCGGGCCGACAGCCAGGACTTCACCCTGCTGCGGCTTCTCCTTGGCATTGTCCGGAATGAACAGACCGGAAGCGGTCTGGGTCTCGGCTTCCGCCTGCTTGACGATGATCTTGTCTTCCAACGGTGTGAGTGAGATCGACACTGTGGACCTCCTCTTTCTAAAGAGAAATCGATACTTACCGCGCCGGGACCCGCTAGCAAGAGGCTGACGATCACTTACGGCGTCGTCCTTTCGCGCTGTGACTTATCCTAGCGCGATTATTAGCACTCTGCCAACTCGAGTGCTAACGCTCTGAGAGAAATTATCAAAAAAGCCTGAAACCATGCGGTTCCAGGCTTTGTAAAAAACGGTTCAAGCGTTTCGTCAGGCGCTACGACGGGCCAGAATGGCCTCCAGGCCGGTGCCTAGGGAGTCCGAAGTCACATCCGGAGCCTCCACATCGGCACGTACTTCGGCATCGTGGAATCCCGGAACGTCGACCTCTCTGAGGTGCACGCCCTCATCCACGCGGGCGGCGGCCTCATCGGCATCCATGCTGCCCATTGCGTCGCTTGGCGGAATCAACGGCTCAGCTTCGTCGGAAGGCGTTTCGACGGGCACGGCCTTGGCCACTTGTTTGGTGGATTTGATCTCCATGCTTTCCGGAGCATCCACCTCAACGTCGGCACCGTCGCGAGGCGCACCCAACGAGAAGGAAATCAAGTCCTGCGTGGACTTGACGGCAACGGTTTTGGCTTCTTCGGCCATATTGCCTCGCTCATCGTGGATGGACAGTCCCACTTCCTTGACGTCAGCGGGCGCGGCATCCGCACGTTCGGCTGTCTGGTCGACGGCCTTCTCGGCAGTCTGCGTCTCTTCCTTGGAAGACATCTCTTCCTTGCGTCGTTTCACCGCGGCGTCCCGATCGGCCTTGCCGCGGGCGATCGCCTGGCGAATCTCCCCCTCGGAAACGACATCGGTCTTCAACTGCTCGTCGGCGACCTTGCGGGCCTCGGCCAGCTCCTGCGCGCGCAGTCTGGCACGTTCCGCCTGCTCCGCCTGCGCACGTTTGCGCTCGGCGGCGGCACGCTTCTTCACCTTGGCATGGTATCTGGCGACCTTCCGCTCCCACGCCACGGCCTGCTTGGACGCACGCACACCCAACGCGAGCACCGCGGCCAGCAACGCGGCCGGAATGAGCGCGAACAGCGGGCTGAAGTGCAGTGCGAACGCACAGACCAGCACAACGACCGTGATTGTCAGCAATGAGACGGCGATGGCGCGCCTCCTGCGGACCGCGGCGTGACGAAGGGCGCGAATTTCCGCGATCCGTTCTTCGGATGTTGCGCCTTTGTGCGCCTCTGTGGACTGCATCAGTACCCCTTTCGCTGCCGCGACGGTCTCATCGGAAAATCGCGTTCCGCTGTCGGCATCCACCAGATGCAACGACGGTGAAAAGCGGTCCTCGCGATGTTCGATCACCCTCTTCATGCCTTTAATCGTCCGTCTGGGCAACCAAATGAGCATCAGGATGACAACGATCGCAAGCACGACCACCGTGCTTAACGATTCATAACCCATATGTCATAAGAATAGGTGACATTCCGACATTCGAGGCGAGTCCTCCCCGGCGTGTCGAATCAGGAGGGTGAATTCCCTGTCATCAGACGCGCGGTGAAACCGTTTGGCGCGTCCTCGGCCATCAATACGTAGCTTTCATGATCGCGCCATTGGCCGTTGACGTACATATACGCGCGCCGTACCCCCTCCAACGTTGCTCCGACCTTGCGTGCGACGGCACGGGACCGCTTGTTTTCCGGCAAAATGTCGATTTCCATGCGATGCAGTCGAGGTCCGGTCGGGTCGAACATGGCCCAATCCGCCAACAGCGCCACCGCCATCGGCGCGTAGCCACGCCCGGCGCAACGCTCGTCCACCCAATAGCCGACCACGCCGGAACGCATCGCGCCGTAGCAGATCGCGCCCAACGAGATCTGCCCGACGATACGGCCATGCTGTTCGATGGCGAACACGGCACCGGTACTGGCCCGTTCGTTGCGCCGCAGTTGTTTCATCCATTCCTTGTAGGTGATGGGCGCGCCGTGCAGCGGATCGCCGGATTCCCACGGCTTGAGCCAGGCATCGTTGCGCCAGCGAACCTCGTTCCACTCGTCATAGTCGGCACCCGTCAACGGGCGCAGACTCACCGGGACGCGCATGCTGTGCGATTGGATGAATTCCGGCATTTCAAAGGAATTATTCCCCGGACGACGCATCATGTCGCTCAAGGATTGCAAAATCGTCACCCTTCCATTGTGCCCCACCCATACCCCATGTTCCGTTTTCCACGCAATCGAACCGTGGTACAACGAACGATATGGACATGTATAAGCAACAACGCGAGCTGAAACGGCATTGGCGCGCGGCTGCGATCGAACGACGAAAGCGGACGTCCGCCGACCAGCGTCGCGAAGCGGGACGGCTGCTTGCCGAACACGCATTGGAAGCGTCGTTGATTCGACCGCGATCGACCGTCGCGGCCTTCGCCTCGATGGGCAGTGAAATATCGATGATGCCGTTGCTCGAAGCGATGTTCGACACGGATTGCCGTGTTTTGGTGCCGCGTCTGGGTGCTGGCATGGAAGTCGGCTGGAGTGAGCTGAACGGTCTTGACGATCTGCGCGACCAGCGCAATGCTGATGGTTCCATCAACACACATCGCCCGCAGGAGCCGGAAAACGCAGCGGAAGGACCGGAAGTTCTCACTTCGGCCGAGCTGATCATTGTGCCAGCGTTCGCTGTGGACGAACATGGTTTCCGATTGGGGCGCGGCGGCGGTTGGTACGACCGCGCTTTGGAGCATCGTAGCAGCACCGCGCGCGTGGTCGCCGTTTGCTGGCCTTGGGAGCCGACCGACGAGACCGTGCCGCATGAGCCGCATGATATTCCCGTCGACGGCGTGCTCACGCCGGATGGTTATGCCGATGTCCGAGGATAGGACGGTTGCGGGGCCGTCTCAGGGAACGTACTAGGATATGTCCCGTTAAGAAATTTGGGATTGTGCGTAAAGCGAGGATATCGTGCCTACTTACCATTACCGTTGCAAGAACTGCAACTACGACTTCACCGAGCAGCAGTCGTTCACCGACGATCCGATCACCGTATGCCCGGAATGCGGCGAGGAGCAGGTCCGCAAGGTTTATTCCGCGGTGCCGATCGAGTTCAAGGGGTCCGGCTTCTACCGCACCGACAAATCCAAGTGACCCACAGGCGCGGAATCCAACGCGACACGCCGGAGATTGTGGATAACTCCCATTCTCCGACCACAACCCCGGATTCCGCTTGCCGTGGTCATAACAATCAGGTCATCATGCATGCATGATGACCTTTTTTCATTCCTTGATGGACCGCCGGCCACATTCGAGTTTGCGCACATCGACGGCTTCGGAAGGACGGACCGCGCGCACGACGCGTCTGCAACGAGACCGTCATGGTTCGACTGCCGCATCGTTGGAAGCCAGACGAAGCAACGCACGCCTGCATCGGTTCCTCGCCGCATTGTGCGCTGGCCTGACGGTATTCGCCACGCTGCAATGCGTACGCGCAGCCATCGCCACGCAGCCTATTGTGGTCGCGGTGCGGAATGTCGCCAAAGGCACGGCCATCACACGCGAAGACGTGGAGTTACGTGAGGCGCCGAGCGATGGCTCGCTGAGCAACGCCTTCCATACGCTTGACGACGCCGTCGGCTTGATCGCACAGGTGGGCATCGGCGCGCACGATGTGCTTATGTCGGGCATGGCCCGTGCGTCCCCCGTTGTGCCGCAGGGCCATACGAGTATCGAAGTGCGTTTGGCAAGTGTGGCCGGCGGTTTGATTCCCGGAGACAAGGTGACACTTTCCAGCGCCACCATGACAGATGCTGAGATGCAGTCCGGCACACCGAATGTCGCGGATATGCCGAACGGTACGGAAACGCCGTCCGGCATGGCTAATGATATGCCGGACGGTGGTGTGGATGCGCAGTTACGCACGATCTGCGCCGAAGCGCTGCTGACCGGCAAACCGGCTAAGGATGCGCAAGGCAATACCATCGCGGTGTTCGCCATGCCGCCCAATGAGGCGGCCGTCGTGTTGCGGGTTCAGGAATACAGTGCGGTCATCGCCACCATCAATTAATGGCTGATAATCCTAATCGATAGCTGGCACCCGGCTGGACGTATCAGCGGCCGCGTTCGGAGAAGACCGCCCAATGTGGCGGAAGCTCGTTTAGGATGCGCTTGTCGTCATCCGCCTCGCGTTGGCGCTTGGTGAGCACGTCCGAAGGTTCGAGTTTGACGCCATCGGCATCGAACAGTTCCGTACCTTGGCGGACCACGCGCTTATGCTTGCGTGCGGTCCGCCGCGTGGCGGAATAACTGGGTGTGGAGTGCGTCTCGGACTGGGTCTGCGAATCGTCATGCTCCATGACGTTTTCGATATGCTCGGCGCTCACCGTTCCTCCCGGTACAGGCTTCCCAGTCGTGCCACGATGCGGTCGACTTCCTTATCGGGGTTCACGAACGCGCCGACGCTCCATACCGTCATCACCGACCAGCCAAGCGATTCGATGTCCTGCAGCAGCACGCGATGGCGTTCCCTGGTGGATTGCAGTCCCATGAACTGCGCGTCATCGGTGAGCACGGCCAAAGCGAACGGCTCGCCTTTCAGACCAACCACCAACGGCAGTTTGAGTCCGTCATCGAAACCGTAATCGACGGCCACGTCCAAGCCGCGTTCGCGGATCCTCTCGGCGAGATCGTTGAAGAGCACGTTCTCTCCGGACTCCTTGATCGCCGGGCGAACCATGCTGTCATCAAGCTGTTCGGCCCAACGCAGCACGGTTTTGAGCGCCTTCGGACCATCCTGATGCAGTCGCTCGTCGTCCATATCGTCGGATGCGAAGGACGAGACGATGTCGAGATGACGGTCCGGTACCGCCAAAGCGTCCAGCAGCATGCCTCGGCCGCCGTCGGATTCCAGCGCGCCGAACTGCTGCAGCAGCCTGCCGTGCGAGGTCTTGGCGTAGCACATCGCAAGAATCGCGTCGGTGGCGTGGGCGCCGGCCACATCGACGATGTCCACGATGCGCACGTGGCGCAGGAACATGCCCATGGCCTTGTCTTTGTTGGCAAGCGACTTGAGCTCGGCACCCAGACGGATGCGGAACGTGTGCGTGAGCGCCACCACGGTAAGCACATACGATGCGGGAACGATGGTGAAACCGGCCGCGCGCTTGCGGATGATGCTCACCACTTCGTCGATCTCCTGCTGGCTTGATTCGACCAGGCCGGAATTGATGACCGGCACACCGTTGGCGTCCGGCACGAAATGGTACGCGACTTCGCCTTGGTATCCTTCACGCGCCACATCGCACGGCACGGAGCCGTATCCTTCCGATTCAAGGAAGGCGTTGAGCTTCGGCGCACGGCGAACCGGCCTGTCGGTTATCTTCACGCTTGGCAGCAGTGCGATCAGTCGCTGCAGGCCATCGGATGTGACGGTCTTGCGGTGCGCGATCACCACGACCTGCTTCGCGCGGGCGATGATGCTGAGCAGCTCGATGGACGGAATATGCGCGGCCGTATCGATGATGACGGTATCGGCAAGCGGCGCCGGGTCGGTGATGGCAGCGAGCGTGGCTGGCGTTGCCACCAGAATCGGCTTTGCCGCGGCCAAAATCTGCGGATGCTCCCTGCGCAGCCTGTTCAACGGCACGTTTCGGGAACCGGCAAGCGTGGTATGCAGCAGATTGGCTTCCTGCGTGCGGGAGAAAAGCATGTCGCACAGACGGCGTACGGACTCTTGGGCGACCATCGGTCCGATGGAACGCACGTGTTCGACATCCACCTGGGTGAATCGGTCGGCGGCGCTTTGCATGGCGGAGCCATCCTGGTTGGAAATGATGGCGGAGGACTTCACGATGTCTTCGAAAGCCGTGGTCCACCACGCCAGCTGCAGTTCTCCGGCCACGGCGTCATTCGGCACGCCGCGGTTGCTCAGGTCCGCCACAAGCTCATCCAGACCGGCCGAATGGAACTCACGTTCCAGACGGGCGCGTTCCGGCAGCGTATCCAACGCCTGCTTGTCGTCATACAGGGCCTTCAGACGCTCTTCCACCTGGTTGAGGTCGACGGTGTCCAGATTGCCGCCCTGCGGTGTGGTGGCGAGCGCCACGTTCAACGCGGTCATATCGTTCGTCAGCTGGTCCTGCGTGTTGATGATGTCGTCGAGTTTGGCGGGCAGCACCGGCCATCCGCCGTGAGGAACGAACATGTGCCACTGTTCGGCCTGCTTGGCCACCACGAGCAGCGCCTCATGCAGGTTCTCCACCTGCGCGCCGACGCGCAGCATCGACTTGGCCTCCTTGATATGGCGGCGACGTTCCCAGAATCCCATGGAGCTGCCTTCGGCCTTGCGCTGGGCCTTGGGCTTGGTGGCCTCGATCATGGAATCGATGTCGCGTTCGAAGATTTCCGGCTGGAAGACGTCGAGCACGCGGCGCAGGTTCTTGAGCACCATGACCTGGCGTCCCCACTCCTGCGCGGTGGTGGGAATCGGGAAGCCGCAGGTCTGCACGGTGCTGGACACCTGTTTGCGGGTGGCGGGCAGCACCTTGCGCAGCAGCTCGACCACACGCTGGTATGCGCTGACCGCTTCCTCTTCGGAATACAGGGAGGCTTTGTACCAGGCGGTGTCCTGCGCGCCGATGGTGTATTCGCCGAGTTCTCCCGCGCGATACAGCTTCTGGGCCCATTCCTCCATCTTGTCCGCGATGGAATGGGCGGACTGCTTGGCCAGACGCACATGCGTGGTCGGATGCGTGGGCAGGACGGCGATTTGTGCGAGGTTCTGGATGGTCTGGTATGCGGACACGCCCCATTCCTGGCTGACGCCGTGCAGGTCGCCCAGATAGCGGGCCAGGCGGGAACGCACACCCACCAGCTCATCCGAAATCTGGTCGAAACGCGAAGTCGCGACGCCGGATTGGAAACCGACTGCGGCTATCAGCTGACGGTCGATTGCCGCATTGGCGCCGTCATCGGCGATGTCCAGCAATTGGCCGCTCATCTCGTTGGCCGCGATCGTCTGCATGAAACGGCGCTTTTGGTCGGTGACGCACGGCACGTACAGCACGCTGTGTCCGCTCATCACGCAACGGGAGGCGATTGCCGCGGCCTGTTCGGCCGTGTTGCCGCTGATCGCGCTGTCCACGAAAATCGAATGCCCGGATGCGGCCAGCTGCGCCGCGTATCGGACGGTGTTGTCAACGTCGCCAATCTCGTATTCGCCATGGGGATCGGCGTCGAACGGACTGTATTCGGGAATCTGCGCGTCTTTCAGCGCGTCCGCGGCTTCCTTGTTCCCGGCGAGCGCGTCCAGGACGGTGTTGTCTGTCGGGCCTTGGGACAGCTGGTTGATGATCTGGCGGCTTTCCACCAGCATCTGCGAGGACGGGTCCATGAAGCAGCCGAGGATGATGTGACGTTCGATTTCGAAATCGGGGAAAACGCTGGACGCGCGCGCTGTGATGGCCGCGAACACCGCGGACGTTTCGGGGGTGCCGCTTTCGTAATTCGAACCATCGAAGAGCTTGGTCTCGTCCAATGTCACGTTGTTTTCACGCATCACGGCGGCGAAGGCCGCGTTCAGACGCACTCGTCCGGTGAACGCGATGACGGTGCCGTTCTCGATGTTGCGGCCTTCCTTGCGCACTTCGACCGGATACATGAGCACCGGCATCTGGTTGCCTTTCCAAATGGCCACGCCGACCACCAAGGAGAGTTCGCCGACGCCGCTGACACGGCTTTTCGCGTCACGGTCGTCGAGCACGCGTTCCACACGCCTGCCCGCGGCGCGCAGCATGCCGTTGTCTCGGAACAACGAGTCCAAGGTGACGTGTCCTTTGGCGAACAGCTGCGCGATGCCCGATGGGTGCGCATGCGTCAGGTCAAGCTGGGCGCTCAGTTGCGTCACATCCTCAAGCGGGGATGGTGCCAGACCAAGGCGATACTCCTCACGCCATCCGCGGATACGGTCCAACGCGGTGGCCGTCTCTTCGTTTTCGCTCATATACCGACTCACTTCCCTACTGCCTTGCGGTATTCCTCATATCCCGGATTGTGTGCCAAAGCCGCATCGATGTCTTGGTTGCCCAATGCGCCCAACCACGCGTACAGGTCATCGTATAGGGATGGGTTCATGGCGAGGAACGGCAACAGTTCCGGATGACGCGCCATCTGGAACTGCACTGTGAAATCATCCGTGCGTTTGGCGTCATCGGAGGTCAGGCCGTCGACCTCGATGGTCTGCTCCTGCTTGGCGAGGCCGCCTTTGGACACACGGTCGAATACCGATCCCGGTTCGAAGATCGGCTTGAATGCGGCGGTTTCGTCCGGCGCGGGCTGCGATTGGCTGTTTTGCGGGCGGAACCGCTCGTCGTCGTCTTCCGCGGTCACCGTTCCCGGCTGTTCCGTCTGCGGCTGCGTAGCGTGCATCGGCTTCGACTGCTGTTCGGCGGGCTGCTGTTCGGCAGTTTCCGATGTGGGCTGTTCCGCCATCTGCGATTGTTCGGCGGACTGCGTCTGTTCCTGGGCGGACGCGTCAGCCGCATTGTCAGCCTTGTCAACGTTGCCTGTGTTATCGCCAGTGTCGTTCCTGTCGGGCAGAGCGACGGCGATTGGCGCGCTGGGGCGCGCGCTGAACAGCTTGTCCACCGGAATCAGGTTGTTCTTGTTACCGTCATGGGATGCTTCCAAGGGCCGAGCGGCTGTCTCGGTTGAGACGGCAGCCACCTCGGCATCGGTCGCAGCCGCATCAGCGGAATCGGCCACATCGGCCTCGATCTCAGCTTCAGCCTCGGCCTGCGCTGCGGCGTCGGCGAACAGGTCGCGGGGCTTGTCCGCGGCCACGACGGTTTCCTGAACCAAGGAGACCGAGGGGAATGCATCTTCGAGTTCCGGCTTGTCGGCATGCTCCGGCGTGAAGGTCTGACGTTCCGCCTGGTGCAGAGCATCGGCACGGTCGGTGACATTGCGCGCGTGGAAGAACGTCGTCGGCTCGCCGGCACGCAGATTGAGGATGTCGTCCACGGACATGTCGGCTGCATCCGGTTCCTGCGGAGCCTCGTCGGAGACCGCGTATTCGAACAGGTTCGAAACCGGCTGGCTTGTATCATCCGAGACACCGGAGGTGGCGTCGTCATCCTCGTCATCGTGTTCGAATGCGGATTCGAGCGTAAGACGCACGTCGCCGAACTGCAGGGTCATCGAGTCGATGGGCAGCTTGATGTCCTCGCCTGCGGGCAGGCGCATCAGTTGGCCGTTGTTCGTCACCACGAACGAGCCGTTGGTGGAATGCAGATCTCGTACGGAGCAATTGCCCTGCTTGTCGACGGAAAGGACCGCATGTCTTTTCGACATGGACTTGCCCGGATCCATGATGTCGAGACGAGCGAACCCGTCATCCGACAGCGGGCGCAACGGTTTGCGCCCGATTTCCACGCTTTCGCCGTCATGAAGCGTTTTCACGTTGTTTCCGTCAACTTTGACGGTCCACTGCCGCGTCATTCGTCGATCCTCGCTCACCGTTGTCGGCCTTCCTTTCGCACTACACTATCTGCCATTGTGTCATGATTCATCGCGAAAGTAAGGATTCCGAACCGATAAATTGACAACTTTCGCCTAATTCCCCCATTTTAGAACATGCCTGAGTCATGCTCCATATGCGGAAAACCCCGCTGCCTTACGGCAAACGGGGTTTCCATTACAGCTTGGTGATTGCGGCTTGAAGCCGCGCGAATCACTTGAGCTCGACGGTGGCGCCGGCTTCTTCGAGCTGGGACTTGGCCTTCTCGGCGTCTTCCTTCTTGGCCTTCTCCAGGACAGCCTTCGGAGCGCCGTCGACGAGAGCCTTGGCCTCAGCCAGGCCCAGGTTGGTGATAGCGCGGACGGCCTTGATGACCTGGATCTTCTTGTCGCCAACGGCGGAGAGGATGACGTCGAACTCGTCCTTCTCTTCCTCAGCAGCAGCGCCAGCAGCCGGAGCGGCGGCAACAGCGGCGACCGGGGCAGCAGCCTCGACGTCGAACTTCTCTTCGAAGGCCTTGACGAACTCGGAGAGCTCAACCAGGGTCATCTCACCGAAAGCTTCGAGCAGCTCATCGTTGGTGTACTTAGCCATAATGGCTTCCTTTCATTCTTGGCGACGGACTGAATTGAAGAGGTGGCCGTCACCTAAAACAATTGTTTTTCTTTTTTGTGGTTGCTTCATTCATGCGGCGAGCCGCAGCGAAATCAGGCAGCCTTTTCCTGCTTCTCGCGCAGCGCATCGATCGTACGCACGGCCTTGGTCGGCAGAGCGTTGAACAGGTACGCGGCCTTGGACATCGTAGCCTTGATGTCGCCGGCGAACTCGGCGAGCAGCTGCGGGCGAGACTTGAGGTCTGCCAGCTTCTTGGCGCCTTCAGCATCGTAGACGGTGCCATCAGCGAAGCCGCCCTTGATGATCAGTGCCTTGTTGGTCTTGGCGAAGTCACGCAGGGTCTTCGCAGCTTCGATGAAGTCACCCTTCACGAAGGTCACAGCGGTCGGGCCGGCGAGAAGTTCATCAAGACCTTCGATGCCAGCTTCCTTGGCTGCAATGCGAACGAGCGTGTTCTTTGCCACAGTGTAGGAAGTATCGCGGCCTAGCTTTTCGCGCAGTTCAGAGATCTGCGGAACGGTAAGCCCGCGGTACTCGGTCAGGTAGATAGCGTCGGCGTTACGGAACTTGTCCGTAAGCTGAGCGACCACCGCTTCCTTTTCGGGCCTCTTCATGGCGTTCCTTCCTTAGTCAACCGTTGACTGTGAGATTCGGAACACCTCGCAGGGCAATAAAAAAGCCCTGCACGCAGGCAGAGCAACATTCGACCGCTAAGCGGAAAGCCCTTGGTGGGCATATGTTCTTCAACCTGCGCTGGCTTGGCGAACCAAACTTCGTGAGCGCTTGCACGCTCCAACCAACGGTCTGTGGTTTACAAATAGGTAATTTACTGACCCGTTTGGACTAATCCAGACCGGCGTGTCGCGCCGCCGCAAAAGCAACCCCTTACCAATCGCACGAATTTCCATGACTTACATAGGTGCTACGTTTGCTTTGTTCAGGGACGCATGTCCCAGGCGAGTCGCGATTCTCGCCGGCGCACGCCACCATATGGCACGCGCCTACCAACCCAAGAAAGATGAGAAAAGAGAAAATGGAGAAATTCTTCCATCTCAAGGAGAACGGCACCACCGTCTCCACGGAGATCATGGCCGGCCTGACCACGTTCTTCGCCATGTCCTACATCATCATCGTCAACCCGCAGATCCTGTCTTCGACCGGTATGCCGTGGGGCGGCGTGTTCCTCGCCACCATCATCGCGGCCATCATCGGCACGCTCGTGATGGGCCTGTTCGCCAACGTTCCGTACGCGCAGGCCGCCGGCATGGGCCTCAACGCGTTCTTCACCTACACCGTGTGCTTCGGTCTCGGCTTCAAGTGGCAGGAAACCCTGTGCATGGTGTTCCTGTGCGGTTTGATCAACATCATCATCACCGTCACCAAGATTCGTAAGATGATCATCCAGGCCATTCCGGAAGTGCTGCAGAACGCCATCGGCGGCGGCATCGGCCTGTTCGTGGCCTACGTCGGCTTCCTCAACGTCGGTTTCTTCACCTTCACCACCAAGTCCGCGGCCAAGAGCGGCGACACCGTGCAGGCCACCCCGGGCCTTGCCGTCATGAACAATCCGACCATCTGGCTGTTCATCATCGGCCTGGTGCTGGCCATCGTGCTCACCGTGCTCAAGGTACGCGGCGGCATGCTGATCGCCATCGCCGTCACCGCGGTCGTCGGCATTCCGATGGGCCAGACCACCATGGCCAACTCCGTGTCCATCGCCGACACCTTCGCCCAGCTGCCGCAGACCTTCGGCGTGATCTTCACCAAGGATGGCTTCCCGGCGCTGTTCTCCGACGTGTCGAAGCTGCCGATCATCCTGCTGACCATCTTCGCGTTCTCCATGTCCGACACCTTCGACACCATCGGCACCTTCATCGGCACCGGCCGTCGTACCGGCATCTTCTCCGCCGAGGACGAGAAGGCTCTTGAGAACGGTTCCGGCTTCTCCTCCAAGATGGACAAGGCCCTGTTCGCCGACTCCATCGCCACCTCCATCGGCGCCATCTGCGGCACCTCGAACACCACCACCTACGTGGAGTCCTCCGCGGGTATCGCCGCCGGCGGCCGCACCGGCCTGACCTCCGTGGTCGTGGCGATCTGCTTCGCGCTGTCCGCTTTCCTCTCCCCGGTCATCTCCGCCGTGCCGTCCGCCGCGACCGCAGGCGTGCTGGTCGTGGTCGGCTGCATGATGGCTTCCTCCTTGAAGGAAATCGAGTGGGGCGACATCTCCGAAGCCATTCCGGCGTTCTTCGCGTCCGTGTTCATGGCGTTCAGCTACTCCATCTCCTACGGCATCGCCGGCGGCTTCATCACCTACTGCATCGTCAAGACCTGCAAGAAGCAGGCCAAGGACGTGCATCCGGTGATCTGGGTCGTGGCCGTGCTGTTCATTCTGGACTTCATCATCACCGCAGTGCTGTAACAGTCCTTTTCATACGGAAAATGGGCGGTTCCTTCAGTGGAATCGCCCATTTTTTATCGACTTTCGTATCGGTTTGACGCAGATCCGCATTAGATGGCTTGGGAGAACGCGTCGACGAGCGCGGCCATCCAGTCCGTCAGGGAATCGTACTGCTCCGGCATCTGCTCGGTCAGCTCCACGATCGGAATATTGGACGATTTGGCGGCGGTGACGATCTTGCCGGTCAGCTCGGTCTCCTCCTGAATGTTGACCACCAGCAGGCCGACCTTGCCGGCCTCCAGCATGTCGGTGAACTGTTTGATGTCGGTCGGCGTTGGCTCGCTTTCGTTGGCCGTGGCACGCATGTAGCCGGTCGGCGTCGCGTCTTTGAGGCCCAGGTCCCCGGCCAGATATTCGGCGACCGATTCCGTGGCGGCATAGGCTTCGCCATCCGCCTTGCGTTTGGTCTCCGTGATTTTTCGGGCGACCTCGTCTTCCTTGGAACGCCATTGCTGGTTCAGCTTGTCGAAATCGGCCTTGCCGTCGGGCCTTGTGCCCTCGTATGCCCTGGTGATGGCCTGTGCGACCGCTTTGCGCACCGCCGCCGAGAACCAGACGTGCGGGTTGCCGCCATCCTTGACGCCACCGATCTCCGCCGCGTTGATGACTTGCGATTTGGCGGATTGCGCGGCTTTGACGGCCCATGAGTCGTACCCGGCGCCGTTGACGATGACGATTCGTGCCTTCTGCAGTTTGGCGATGTCGGACGTGGTCGGCTCATAGTCGTGCGCGTCCACGTTGGTGGAGTTGATGATGCTGGTCACCTGCACGCCGCTTCCGCCGAGCTGCTCGGCGAGGGTGCCCCATTGGTTGATGGAGGAGACGACGGAAATCGCGCCATGCGCGGAACCGGCACCGTTCTGCGACGTTCCGCAGGCAGACGCGGAAGTGAGAAGGCCGACGGAAGCGAGTACGGCAATCGCAATTCTTGCATAACGGTTCACGATAGTTCCTCCATTTTCATACGCTTCATGCTTCGGTGAATCCATCATAACCGTAACTGAGAATGATTCTCAACAGCGCGTGTCGCTTCCACAAGAAAAACAACAAACCGACGCCGAGAGCAATCTCAACGTCGGTTTGCGGGGAAAAGGAGCTGCCGATCAGCCAAAACGTACAATTACAGAGTTTCGCACAGCGAAGCGCTATTAACTGGCCAGCTGAAGCTGACTCGCACCAACCCACCGGGTTGGCACTACGTTTTGGCGAATCGGCCTTATCGATCAGCCAAAACGTCCGGAGACGTAGCGTTCGGCTTCTTCGTTCTGCGGGTTGTTGAACATCGTGGTGGTGTCGGTGAAGTACTCGAGGTGACCCGGCTGGCCGACGGCCTTCAGGTTGAAGAAGGCGGTGTAGTCGGCGATACGAGCGGCCTGCTGCATGTTGTGCGTCACGATCACGATGGTGTACTCGTTCTTCAGCTCGTTGATCAGATCCTCCACGGCCAGGGTGGAGATCGGGTCGAGGGCGGAGCACGGTTCGTCCATGAGCAGCACCTGCGGGTGCACGGCCACGGCGCGTGCGATGCACAGACGCTGCTGCTGGCCGCCGGACAGGCCGATGCCCGGATTGTCCAGACGATCCTTGACCTCGTTCCACAGGTTGGCGCCACGCAGGGCCCACTCGACCAGATCATCCGCGTCGGACTTGGAGATCTTGCGGTTGTTGAGCTTCACACCGGCCAGCACGTTCTCGCGGATGGACATGGTCGGGAACGGGTTCGGACGCTGGAACACCATGCCGACGTCACGACGGACGGCGACCGGATCCACATCCTTGTCGTACAGGTTCTTGCCTTCCAGCAGCACCTCGCCTTCGCAGTGGGCGCCCGGAATGATCTCGTGCATGCGATCGAGGGTGCGCAGCACCGTGGACTTGCCACAGCCGGAAGGTCCGATGAACGCGGTGACCTTGTTGGCTTCGATGTTGATGTTCACGTCTTCCACGGCCAGGAAGTCGCCGTAGAAGATGTTCAGATGGTTGACATCAATACGTTGTCCCATTTGTTTTCCTTATTGTTCTTATGTTTTCGACTATTCGACCGCGCTCAGCGTTCCGACTTGACGGCGAAGATCTTCGCCACGAGACGGCCGATGAGGTTGAGGATCAGCACGATGAGAATCAGCACAAGGGCTGCGGCCCAGGCGCGTTCCATCGGGATGGTGGTGACGCAGGCCGCGGAAGCGTTGGCCGGGCAGTTCGCGTTGAGCTTGGAATACTCCTGGTAGACGTACACCGGAAGCGTGGTCATCTGGCCGGAGAAGAGGTTGACGTTCGTGGAGGCGATGTAGCCTGCGGTCATCAGCAACGGAGCGGTTTCACCGATCACGCGGGCGACGGCGAGAATCGCACCCGAAACGATACCCGGCAGGGCGGTGCGCAGCACGATCTTCGTGATCGTGCGCTGCTTCGTGACGCCCAGGGCGTACGAGGCCTCGCGCAAATCGTGCGGCACGATCTTGAGCATTTCCTCGGACGACTTGACCACGGTCGGCAGCATCAGCAGGGAAAGTGCGACGGAGCCTTCGAAACCGTTGATGGTGCCGGGGCCGATCAGAATCGTGAACATCGAGAAGGCGAACAGGCCTGCGACGATGGACGGGATGCCGCTCATCACGTCGACCAGCAGGGTGATGACCTGTGCCAGCTTGCCACGGTTGGAATATTCCACCAGGTACACGGCGCACATCAGGCCGATCGGGATGGAGATGAGCATGGCGCCGAAGGTGATTTCCAGCGTGCCGATGATGGCGTGCAGGATGCCGCCGTAGCCGCCGGACGGGGTCGGGTTGCCGCCGACCACGCCGGTCATGTTGTAGCTCAGGAAGTTGAGGTTCAGCCTCTTGACGCCGTTGATGATGGTGGTGAGCAGCACCGAGAACAGCGGAATCAACGCCACGATGAACGCGCACGAGATGAGCGCCTTCATGGCGAAGTCCTTGCGCTTGCGCGCTGAGGTGAAGGAACGGGTCGGCTTGAACTTGTCGAAGTCGATGACGGGAGCGCCGTCCATCGGCGAAGCGTCGTTATTTGCGGCGGTCATCACACACTCGCTTTCTCGGTGAGCTTACGAGCGATGAAGTTCACCACGAAGGTAATCAGGAACAGGACCAGGCCGGTGCCGATCAGCACGGAAACACCCAGATCGTTGGCTTCCGGATACTGCGCGGCGATGTTCGCGGCGATGGTCTGGTTCTGCGAGGCCTGCAGCAGCTTGACGGAGTAGTTGAGGCCCGGGGACAGGATCATGAGCACGGCCATCGTCTCGCCGAGCGCACGACCGAGGCCGAGCATGGAGGCGGACACGACGCCGGACTTGCCGAACGGCAGGACCGCGAGCTTGACCATTTCCCACTTCGTGGCGCCGAGGGCCAGAGCCGCCTCTTCCTGAAGGCGAGGAGTCTGCAGGAAGATGTCGCGGGACATGGAGGTGATGATCGGCAGGATCATGACGGCCAGCACCACGGACACGGTGGCCACGGTACGGGAGGGATTGGCGGCGGGACCGGCGAAAATCGGAATCCAGCCAAGGTATTTGGCCACCCAATTCCAGAACGGGTAGATGGCGGGCACCAGCACCAGACCGCCCCACAGACCGTAGATAACGGACGGGATGGCGGCGAGCAGATCGACCACATAGCTCAGGGCGGTGGCGAGCTTCTTCGGCGCGTAATGCGAGATGAACAGTGCGATGCCGACCGACACGAAGAAGGAAATCAGCAGTGCCAGGGCGGAAATCAGCACGGTACCGAACAGCAGCGGTCCGACGTAGCCCCAGAAGCTGGAAGCCTTGCCGCCGGTGAAGTTGCTGATGGTCGCGCTGTTGGCCTTCTGGTCACCGCCGATCAACGGCCACGCGCGGAACAGCAGGAACAGCGCGACCGCGGCGAGCACGACGAGGATCAGGATGCCGCAGGCGTAGGCCACGCCCTTGAACACCTTATCCGCGTTCTTGCCGCTCACCGGCTGCTGTGCCGTTTTGCTTTGCGAACTCACGGGTTCTCCTTTTGGTTTGCTTGCGATTGCTTTCGATTTTTCTGGTTTTGCGTATCGTCCGTAGGTATCGTTTCAGGCCGCAGCCGTTTTTCACGCGGCTGCGGCCTGAAACCTACGGTCAGTCACCGATCACCGAAAGCGATCGCCCCACTGTGATGGGCTCACTTGGTTTTGATGGCGTCGATGGACTTGACGACCTTCTGACGCAGGGTGTTGGACATCGGAGCGGAGCCGGCTGCGGAAGCGGCGGTCTGCTGGCCTTCGTCGCTGGTCACGTAGGTGAGCCAGGACTTGACGAACTTGGCGGTGTTGGCGTCCTTGTATGCCGGGCAGGCGACGTCGTAGGAGACCAGCACGATCGGGTAGGCGCCCTTCTCGGTGGTGTTGTGGTCGAGCTTGACGACCACGCGGTTGTCACCCTTGGCGGAATCGTCGAGCGGGGAGGCGTCCACGACCTTGGCGGCGGCTTCAGCGGAGAACGGGACGTAATCGTCGCCGACCTTCACGGCCACGGTGCCCAGATCGCCGGCCTGGGAGGCATCGGCGTAACCGATGGTGCCGTCAGCCTGCTGCGCGGTGGAGATCACGCCGGAAGTGCCCTTGGCGCCCTGGCCGACCTCGTTCGGCCAGTTCTCGCCGAGGTCGTAGCTCCATGCGTCGCCAGCGGCGTCCTTGACGTAGCTCAGGAAGTTCTTGGTGGTGCCGGACTTGTCGGAACGGTGCACCACGGTGATGTCGAGGTCAGGCAGATCGACCTTCGGGTTCTGCTTCTTGATGGCGTCATCGTTCCACTTGGTGATCTTGCCGTCGAAGATCTTGGCGATGGTCTCGGCGTCCATGTTCAGGGTCTTGCCCTTGCCGGACACGCCCTGCAGGTTGAAGACGACGGCGATCGGGGAAATGTAGACCGGGATGTCGAAGGCGGTGCCGGAAGCGCACACGCTCTTGGACTGCTCGACCTCGTTATCGGCGAGGGAGGCGTCGGAGCCGGCCCATGCGGTTGCACCGGTCAGGAAGGTGGACACGCCAGCGCCGGAACCGGACGGGTTGTAAGCGACCTTGGCGTCCGGGTTGGTGCCCTGGAAGCCGGCGATCCAAGCTTCGACGGCGGCCTGTTGGGAAGAAGCGCCAGCGCCGGAGAAGTTGCCGGAAACGGTTTGGGTCTTGGTATCGGACTTGGCCGAAGAATCGGTGGAAGCGGTGGTGTTGTCACCGCAAGCCGCGACGGAAGCCAGCATCACAATGCCGGACACAGCGGCGATGGAGCGTACGAGAATGGAGTTACGCATTATTCTTTTCCCTCTGTCAACATTCAGATGGCGTATGTTTCTGATTTTTCGATTTTCTGTTGTCGCCATCGTTCTTCATGACAATCTCCAGCCTATTGGGCGTTTCACTCGCCCCAAACCAAAAACGGTGAACGGAAGATGAACAGTCTACGACACCTTCGCCGTTCGACGTTCCTTCCGTTCACCGTTCTTTGCAAGCACGATGCGAATGCGCGCTATACCAAGCCTTTCATCATCATTCGCTTGGCGTATCGATCTTGTATCCGAGGCCGCGCACGGTGGTCAGATACTTGGGATGGCCCGGGTCCTCCTCGATTTTGGCGCGCACGCGCTTGACATGCACGTCCAGCGTCTTGGTGTCGCCGACATAGTCGGAGCCCCAGATGCGGTCGATCAGCTGGTGGCGGGTCATCACGCGGCCCTTGTTCTGCATGAGGTATTCCAGCAGTTCGAATTCCTTCAGCGGAAAGAACACGTTCTCGCCGCGGACCGTCACCTCATGCTGGCCGATTCTCATGGAAATGTCACCGCATACGAGCGGAATATCGTCGTCGGCGGCTTCTCCGGATTCGGCGACCATCTGGTTGCGGCGCAGCACCGCGCGGATGCGTGCCAGCAGCTCACGGAAGGAATACGGTTTGGTGATGTAGTCGTCCGCGCCGATTTCAAGGCCGACGACCTTGTCGATTTCCGCGCTTTTCGCGGTCAGCATGATGATCGGCACACGGCTTTGCTCGCGGATCCGACGGCACAGCGCGGTGCCGTCAAGACCGGGCAGCATCAGATCGAGCAGCACCAGATCGATACCACCCTTGGTGAACAGTTCCAATCCTTCTTCACCGGTGGCCGCGGCGGACACGTCGTACCCTTCACGGGTGAGCTGGTAGACCAGCGGCTCACGGTACGACTCTTCGTCCTCGACGATCAGAATTCGCGTCATCAGTGGTTCTCCTCATTCTCTGTTGTGGTGGAGTGGCCGGACTGTTTCTTTTCACGGGTGTTATCATTCGCCGAATCCGCCGGATGGTCGGGTTCCGCAGCGCCCGAAGCCTGCGGCATCGTGATGGTGAAGGTGGATCCCTCCCCCTCACGCGACCATACGGAGATGGTGCCGCCGCAATCCTCGACGCAATGCTTGGTGATGGCCAATCCCAGGCCGGTGCCGCCGGTTTCACGGGAGCGCGCCGGATCGACGCGGTAGAATCGCTCGAAAATTCTGCTGAGCGACGCCGCGGGGATGCCGATGCCCTGGTCCACGACGCGAATCGCCACCTTGCCGGATTCGATGCCGATGCCGACGGCCACCGTGGTATGTTCCGGCGAATAGTTGATGGCGTTCTCCACCAGGTTCTTCACCGCAGTTTTGATGGTCTCATGGTCAGCGACCACGAACACGTCCAGGTTCTGTTCGGCTTCCTTGGCCAGTTCCTCGGCGTTCGCATGCACCAGCACCTGCCGGCCGTTCACGGACAGGACCAGGCTGATGCGCTTCGATTCGGCCTTGACCTGGTTTTCGGCGAGCGCCTCGCGTGCCACGGACAGCACGGACAGCCGTTCCGCGTTGAGCATCGCTGCCGCGCTTTGCGCTTTCTGCAGGTCGATCAGACGGTGGACCAGTTCCGTCAATCGTTCGGATTCCTTGGAGATTCGGCCGGAGAAGTATTTCACCGCGTCCGGATCGTCGGCCGCGTCGCCGATCGTTTCGGCGAGCAGAGAAATCGCGCCTGCCGGGGTTTTCAGTTCGTGCGAGACGTTGGTGACGAAATCGCGCCGCATGATTTCGAAACGGCGTTGCTCGCTCATGTCGGAAATGAAAATCGCAAATAGGTTGTCGGCGATCTGTCCGACGCGCACGTGCAGGTAGAGCGTGTCTTCGGGCAGCGGCTTGCCGGCTTCGACGCCTTTGCCGTTCGTGTTCACCACGCCCGTTCGCGTGCGGCCGTGCAGGGGGATGGTCAGTTCGCGTTCGCGCACCACGCTGTCTGTGGAGACCAGTTTCACGATGTCGCGGATTTCCGCGAGCGCCATCGCCTGGTCGTGGATGATGCCGAAGCGCCGCGCGGCCGGGGATGCGTATTGGACCGTGGCCAGCGAGTCTACGACCACCAAAGCTTCGGGCATGACGGCCACCAGCTGGCGTTCCGTGGACTGCACGGGAACGCGGGGGCCGAACAGGGACGTGTTCTTCGCAGCTCCGAACAGGCTCGGATCATTGGGGTCGACGCCGTCCTGCACATCCTGGAAGCCTCGTCTGCGGCCAAGCAGGAACGCCACGACGAACACGACCACGGCCACGACCACCAATGCCGCAACCACCGACGGCGTTGCCAGCATCTGCTCCAACGTCATGCGTTCACCTTCCGATAATCCTCAGTTCTTCCTTAAGACTAGCGGTTTCGGAGAGGCTTTCGCGTATGCGATTCTCTCACGCCACCGGAAGTTTTCCTGCCGTTCATCTTCCGAAACGCAGCATATCGGAATATGAGACGTCCCGTTTGCCGATATGACGATGCATGATGACGGGTCATGCGGCAAACGGGATGTGGAAACGGGATGTGGAAACGGCTTTTCGCAACGTTAGGCGTTTCGCAACGCCACATGAACGCTACATGCGTTTGGCGATGTTCACCGTCAGTTTCGCGGCGGTGTCCGCGTATTCGGAAATGTCGAACGTTTTGAAATCCTCGTAGTCGGTGTCCGCGTTGTCGCTCAGCGCGCGAATCACCAATGCGGGAACGTCGTTGCGGGCGGCGACATGCGCGACGGCGGCGCCTTCCATTTCCACCGCGTCCGCGCCGGTCTCACGGATCACCTGCTCGACCTTCTGCGGATCATCGACGAAATAGTTGCCGGTGGCGATGATGCCGACGATATGGTGAATGTTCAAGTCGTTCAGCGCCTGGTCGGCCAGTTCGAGCAGACGGTCGTCGCTATGGTATTCCTCGATGGGCCGGTCGGCGGTGCCGGGCTTGAACTGGCCCACCAATCGCATGTCGGTGTCGAGATAGCGCAGGGTGCCGCCGAGCACCACGTCGTTGATGTGCAGATTCGTGTTGAGATTGCCCGCGATACCGGAGAAGATCACGGCGTCCGGCTGGTCAGCGTCGATCAGATGCTGCGTGGTGGCGGCGATGTTGACGGTGCCCATGCCGCCGACGGTCGCGGCGACGTTGACGGCGGTGCCCTTGTTGGTTTCGAGGGTGCCGCGCGTCACCTTGACGCCGGCTTCCTCGGTGACGGTGACGTTGCTCAGTGCCGTTGCGATATTGGCGACTTCCTCATCCATGGCGCCGATGATGGCGATTGCGGTCATTGCACTCTCCCTGTCTTACGTGCTGTCTTGAGTGTTGTTTTACGCGATTGCGATTCGCGTTTCCCGAATTTTCTGCAATCGCGCGGATAGTGAATCGAATCGGTCACTTCCAGCGGCGCGCGGCCACCGCATGGGCAAGCTCGCGTAACAGCTGTTCCGTGGTGTTCCAGCTCAAACATTTGTCGGTGATGGACTTGCCGTAGACGAGCTGGTCGAGCGGCGCGGCCTTCTGGTTGCCACCTTCGATGAAGCTTTCCATCATGATGCCGGTGATGCCCTGCTCGCCTTTGGCGATACGGCCCGCGATGTCACGCACCACCTGCGCCTGACGATGCTCGTCCTTGCCGGAGTTGCCATGCGAGCAGTCGACGATCAGCCCATGTGCCGCAGCGGAATCGGCCGGCATTTCGGCGCGGATGGTGTCCATGGCCTTGGCCACCGAAGCGGCATCGTAATTCGGGCCGTGCGAGGAACCACGCAACACCACATGGCAGTCGGGATTGCCGAGCGTTTTGACCACGGCGGCGCGGCCGAGATGGTCGATGCCGAAAAACGTGTGCTGTTGTGCGGAAGCGAAGCAGGAATCGGCCGGAGCCTTGATGGAACCGTCCGTGGCGTTCTTGAAGCCGATCGGCATGGACAGGCCGGACGCCAACTGCCGGTGCACCTGGCTTTCCGTATTGCGTGCGCCGATCGCACCCCAGCTAATCGCGTCGGAAATATACTGCGGACTGGTCGGCTCCAAAAACTCCGTGGCCGCCGCCAAACCCTCGTCAAGCACGCCAAGCAGCGTGCGGCGGGCCAACAGCAAGCCCTTCCTGATATTGCAGCTGCCGTCGATATCCGGATCGTTGATCAGACCCTTCCAACCGACCGTGGTGCGCGGCTTCTCGAAATACACGCGCATGACGATCAGCAGCTCGCCATCCAACTCGCCTTTCAACGCGGACAGGCGACGCGCGTAATCGAGCGCGGCCTTCGGATCGTGAACGGAACACGGACCGACAACCACCAGCAGGCGATCGTCCTGACCGTACAGGCAGGCACGAATCTCATCACGCGAATAGGCGACGATCTCCTGCGCCTGCTCGCTCAACGGCAGGTCGCCCAGCACCTGCGCCGGCGTGGGCAACACTTCGAATTCCAGCACGCGGCGGTTCACGATGCGGCTGATGCCCACCTGGTCCTCCCAGCGCGGCACGTCGGTCTCCACCAGCGGATTCTTGCCCTCATCCATGGCCTGCCTAATGGCACGTAAATCCTCAGGCGTGTTCAGCTGCTGCTGCATGATCTCGCTCTCCTTGTCGCTTCCTTTCCCAAGGATAGCAACGATGGTGCAGAAACATCAGCCAAGCTTGCGACGCGCGTCGACCGCGTCGGCAAGCGTGTGCAGCAGCTGCTCGGTACGATCCCACGGCACGCATGCGTCGGTGATCGACTTGCCGTATTCCAGCTGGTCGAGCGGCGCGGGCTTCTGATTGCCCGCCTTGAGGAAGCTTTCCATCATGATGCCGAGAATGCCCTGTTCGCCGGCCGCGACGCGTGCGGCGATTTCTTCGACCACTTCGGCCTCGCGCACCTCGTTCTTGCCGCAGTTGCCGTGCGCGGCATCGATGATCAGACCATGCTCGCTTGGTCCGGAAGCCTTGGAAGCCTTGAGATCCGCCAACGCTTGGGCCACGGAAGCGGCATCGTAGTTCGGACCATGCGAGGAACCACGCAGCACCAGATGGCAGTCGGGATTGCCCTTGGTCTCCGCGGAAATCACACGACCATCCAGATTGATGGAGAGGAAATGATGCTCGAAAGCGGCCGCGAAACACGAATCGGCCGCCGGCTTGATGGAACCATCCGTAGCGTTCTTGAAACCGATCGGCATGGACATGCCGGACGCCAGCTCGCGGTGCACCTGGCTTTCCGTATTACGCGCGCCAATAGCGCCCCAGCTGATCAGATCGCAAATATACTGCGGGGTAATCGGATCAAGCCATTCCGTAGCGGCGGGCAAGCCGAGCCCCAGCACGTCGGTAAGCACCTTGCGAGCCATGAACATGCCCTTGCGAATATTGAACTGGCCGTCAAGATCAGGATCGTTGATCAGACCCTTCCAACCGATCGTGGTGCGCGGCTTCTCGAAATACACGCGCATGACGATGACCAGACGATCATCAAGCTCCTTCTTGACGGCGGCAAGCCTCTCCGCATACTCGTGCGCAGCCTTCGGATCATGAATCGAACACGGGCCGACGATGGCCAGCAGACGATCGTCACGGCCATGCAGCACGTCACGAATCTCCTGACGGGACTTCAACACCAGATCGCTCATCTCGTTCGTGAGCGGAAGTTCCTTCAGAAAATATCGGGGAGCGGGAATCGGGTCAAGCTGACGAATATTGACATCCACGGTCTCCGGAAACACGGCGCGCTCATCCAACAGCTGTGCATCCTTCGAACTATCCGGACCGCGAAGACCTGCCATCGCTTCTGTTCCTCCCCTGCATCATTATGCTTGCGTAGCGCGATAGCGCCACCGTCGTTACCTTAACGGATGGGGACGGAATATGGGGATGGGCGACTGCATGGTGGAATGGGTGGGGGGCGACGTGGGAAAGACAAAAGAAAAACCCGGGCTGGTTGACCCGGGCTAAATCTAAATGAAAACGCCTGTCGGCGTTTTCTCCTCGCTACGAGAGCCCACTGGGCTCTCGCTTAACGCTCGGCGCGTGTTGGCTACGCGCGCTTCGCGCGCTACATAGCCAACGCGCCCATCGGATCCCACGCGGGGAGCATGGTGGCGGGTTCTTCTAGGGCCTTGAGGTATTCAGCGGGAAGGAGGGCCTTGGGGACGGCGACCTCGTAGACGTATTCGGTGAACCAGTCGTCGCTCATGGTGAAGTAGCCCTTGTCGGCAATCTTGTCTCCCCACGAGTTCTCCACACGCCAACGGCGGGTGGTGTGGCCATCCTCATCCACATCCACACCGACGAACGCCATCGCGTGATTCATCGCGGAATCGCCGAAACGGACACGCTGTTCCTTGTCCAGATCGAAATCGACGCCATACACGCGGCCATACTCGAACAGGTCGGTGGCCCACGCGCCGTTCTCACGGTCCATCATCGGATGGCAATCAGCGCCGAACCATACCGGAATGCCCTGTTCCTGAAGAATCTGACGCACGCAGTCCTTCATGAACTGGTTCGGCACGTTGAGGTACTCGGTCGGGTCTCCCCCGGCCACGTTGCCCAGATGCTCGATGCCGATCTTCTTGCCCTTGACGTGCTCCTGACGCGGATCGTCCACCAGGCAGACATAGCTTTCCAAATCGGCGGAACCCACATATTTCTTCCAGAACTCGACAGGCGTGATCTCGCCATCGCGGTGGAACTCGCCATCCTTGTCGGTCCACTCCCAATCGAAGCTCTTCGGCGGCTCGCCCAAGTGAATCGTCAGAATACGGTGACCGGCGGCGACCGCATCGGCGATGATCGCATCGATCGCGGACGAATCAGCGTACATATGCGCAACCGCGGTGTGCAGCATGCGGCGCAGCTGCACGTTCATCTCACCGGTGTTCTTGGAGGATTCAGTCTCCGGGAACAGGTCCTTCGGCACCGCGCCATACTTCTTGTACACGTTCATGGCCATGGTCCACTGGCCGCCGTCGCCCATCACGTCGGACAGCAGATGCTGCATCAGACGCGAATCGGCAGGCTCGCCGGCACGCACCAGCTTGGCCACGTCCTTCAGGAAGTAGTTGACGCGTTCGAGCTTGTCGTAGTACATGGCGTAGTTCTGGGAGAACTCGAAATCCTTGAGACCCATGTTCTGCTTGGCCACGAAACGGGCCACGTTCAGCGAGCTGAACAGCCAGCAACGGCCGGAACGGTCCTGATGGGTGACGGTGCCGTTGTCCACGACGGTGGAGAAACGACGCTGCATCAGACGGGCGCGATCGTAGTTGCGCGCCACCTTGTCGATGCCGGCCGCCGTGACGGCGTTCATGGCCATGCGATTGTGCTCGCTTGCTTCGAAATCGTCGACGAGCTTGTTCAGTTCATCACCGCTCAATGGCGTGATGTCGGTCATTATCCATTCCCTTTCTATGGTTTCAGTTGTTCTGCGAAGCGTCTGCGGATTCGGCGTCGCCTTCCGGCTCGGTCTCGGCTGCGGAATCGTTCTCGACGGCATCCTGCGTGTCGGCGTCTGCCGGTGCGGCGGTCTCATCGTCGTGCTGCGCGTCGTCATCAGATTGCGCGTCGGAAGGCTCGCCTTCATCGACGGCGTTGACCACGGACAGGTCGTTCATGCCGAAACCGGAGAACGCGTTGGAGAACATGGCACGCAGTTCGCTGACGCGCTGCGTGATCTGGGCCTCACGGCTCTGCAGGTCGGCGATGCGCTGCTGCACGCCGTCCAGTTCCTTCTTCGCGGCCTCACGACGCTCGTTGATCTGCTCGTCGGCGTCTTCGGTGGCCTGCTTGAGGATGCTCGCCGCGTTCGCGTCCGCCTCGTCACGCTTGCTGGAAGCGTACGCCTCAGCCTCGTCACGGGTCTTCTGCGCGGAGGAAATCAACTCGCTGGCCTGCTTGTTGGCGGCCTCGCGACGCTCGTTCAGGTCGGTGAGCAGCTCATTGACCTTCTTCGTGGCCTCCTCCTGCTGGGCGGAGATGTCGGCGCGGATCTGCTCCACTTCGGCGTTGACCTGGCTGATGGTCTTGGTGCGGTGCACCTCCGCCTCGTCGGTGATCTCCTGGGCCTTCGCCTTGGCGGTGTCGGTGATTTCGGCGGCACGGCGCTGCGCGTCGGTCATCATCTTGGACACCTGCTCGCGCACGTCCGCCAGCTTCTTGTTGGCTTCGGCAAGCGCGGATTCGATCTGGTCGTTGGTCTCGCTCTTCAGGCGGGAGATCTCCTCATTGGCGTTCTTGCGCTGTTCGGCGATCTTGCTGGTCGCCTCGGTGCGCATGTCGGAAATCTCACGTTCCTGCGTGGCGCGTTCGGCGGCAAGACGCTTGCCGTGTTCCTCACGGGAGTTGGTCAGTTCCAGATCGACGGTCTGACGCTGCGCCACCACGGCCTTCTGGGCCTCGCTGCGCATCTGGTCGACCTCATGCTGGGCATTGGCCCTCATGGCTTCGGATTCGTCCTTGGCGTCACCGAGCACCTTGGCCGCCTTGGCGTTGGCGTCGTCCATGATGCGCTTGGCGTCAATTTTGGCGTTGTTCAGCAGTGTTTCAGCCTGCAGCTGCACCGTGGCGCGGACCGCGGAAGCGTCCTTCTTGGCTCGTTCAAGCAGCTCAGCGCTGGTCTGTTCCGCGCTGGCGAGCATCTGCTGGGCGTTGGCGCCCAGTGACGCGAAGGATTTCGGAGCGGCCTTCTTGTTCTTTTCCTCCTGCAGCTGCGCCTGCAGCTCAAGGATGGTCTGGTCGTCGGCCTTGACCTGCTCACGCAGACGGTTCACCGTCTCCTGAGCCGAAGCGAACGCCTCGTCGACTCGATCCTTGTCGTACCCCCTCAACACGATTGGGAACTGCTCAACCATGCCCTTTTCCTTTCACGAATTCCCTACACTTTGCGCATCTGCCAGCGCGCACTCGTTCAGTACTCTATCTCAGTCAGCAGGCGGCACGCAGAACGAAATGCATTATTCTCACAGAGAGCACAGAAATCGTTCGAAAAAGTCTGTCGGGGGTATGGCGGTATGTCCGCGACCACGTGTCGAAACCGCATGACTCACATGTCGCAGAAAATCGTGCCGTAGAAAGCGGAGCCGTCCTCAGCCAAGCAGAATGTCGCTTGACGAGGGTTGCAGGAAGTATCGTACCGATTCACGCAGCACGTCATCGACCGCAGCGGTCTGCTGTTCGATCGACAGTCCACGTTCGTGCGGCCGACCGTTGACGATCGGCAGGCTGACGAACCCCGACAGAATGCGACGTTCCTGGCCCGCCGACCAGTTGAGCAGATGGTAGAACAGCGAATTGCATACGAACGTACCGGCGTCGGAACTCAACGCGGCGGGAATCTCGTGTTTGGCGAAATCGCGCAGTATCGACCGCAACGGCAGGCGCGTCCAGTACGCGGCCGGACCTTCCGGATCGATCGGGCGGCGGGGCGGAATCACGTTGTCGGCATCCGGCTTGGCCGCATCCATGAGATTTGTGGCGCATCGTTCCAGCAGAATGCCACGGGAGGTGCGCTTGAGCCCTGTGGCGATGACGATGTCCGGCTTGGCCTGTTCGATGGCTTCCAGCAGCGTGGGCCAGGCTTTGGCGAAGCTCACCGGAAGCGTGACGTTGGTGACGGTGACGGCGATGTCCTGCAGCAGTTCTTCGGAGATCGCCTGCGATTGCGCCGGATCGGCCCATTGCTTGGCTACCGCCGCCGGCACGAGCACGGCCGGATTGACGTCGATGCCTTCATAGGGCGTGAAACCGGAGATGACGATGTTGATCTGCTGCATGGTTTCCAGTGTACGTGGTGAATGTGTTGAACGTTAAGTCTGCCGACACGTCGACGGACTTAACGTTCGATGAAAATCAACGGCTGTGCATCTGGGAGAACGCCTCGGCGAACACGGCGTGCATGCGCGCCTTGGCTTCCTCCTTGGCGTGTTCGGGGTCGAGGCTGCGGGCGATGCCTTCGGCGATCGGCATGTCGGATGGCGTGGTGATTTTGAGGTTCGTTTCGGAACCGTTCACGATGGCGACCGGCTCGTCGGGCAGGTAGTCCACCACCACGCGCGTGTCGTCGGTCGGATGGAAGTCGGGGTCGGCGGCGGCCAGTTCGTAGGCTTTGACGATGGTACCGAAACGGAACGCCTGCGGGGTCTGCGCGCGGAAGGTGTTCGGACGTTCCGGCACGGATTTGACCACCTTGCGGTCGCCCAGATCCTCTGTGAGTAGAATCGTGTCGGTGGAGGCGTAGGCCACGGTGGCGGCATTGAACTGGTCCAGGCTGTCGATGCAGCCGTCGATGGACCGCTCCTCGACGAACGGACGCACGCCGTCGTGGATGAGGATTTTCGCGCCGGAGGGAATGCCGGCCTGCTTGAGCAGGTCCAAGGCGGCGAGCGTGCTGTCCACGCGTTCGGCGCCGCCGGGAACGATGGCCCGCACTTTGGCATAGCCGGCTTCGTCGATAAGCTCGTTCACCGTCTCTTCGACACGTTCGTTGACCACCACGATGATGTCGCTGATGCGGTCGTTGTTTTCGAATGCCTCGATGCTCCAGCAGACGATTGGCTTGCCGCCCACCGACACCAGCTGCTTGGGGTTGTTCTCGTCGAATCGGGTGCCGAATCCCGCTGCCAGCACCACGGCCACGACCGGCATCTTCTGTTCCTGCATCTGCTCTCCCTTACTCATATGCTCCACCGTAAAGCCGCGGCCGCATGCCACCCCGTTCCGCGGCGGGTTCTGCACGCAATCCGCAACAGTGGCCACGCGAATCACTCGAATCGCGTGGCTTGTATGGCTCGTATGGTGATTATTCGCGTACGATCAGCGCCAGCATGCGTCCTTCATGCTGTTTTTTGGCGAGCGACGCGCGGCGATGCGAGAACCACAACGGGTTTTCGAGCGTGCACAGGCTGCGGCGGATCTTGTTGAACCGTTCGGAAAGCTTCGGATCGCCTTCGCCATCGGCGGCGCAGATGCCGGCCAGTTCCTCGTCTTCGGACAGGTACTGCGTGGCCGCGTTGACGCGTGGACGGGATGAGACGATGTTGTCGGCCGGCACGCCCGCTTTGGCAAGCTCCTGCAGGGCGGCCGCGGCGATGTCGATGCCCGGCTGGCCAAATCGGCTCAACGTGAAGGTTCCCGGGAACTGCGCATCGAATTCGTCGGCGATGTCGCCGCCGACCTCGTAGCAGTCGCCGCAGATGCAGGGGCCGAGCGTGGCGATGATACGTTCCGGCTGGGCGCCCTTGGACACCATCTTCTCGATGGTCGCGCCGATCACGCCTTTCTGCAGACCGCGACGGCCGCAGTGCGCTGCGCCGATCACGCCGGCTTCGGGGTCGGCCATAAGCACCGGCAGGCAGTCGGCGGCGAACATGCCGAGCGCCACGCTCTTCCGGGACGTCACTTGGCCGTCGGCTTCGATGACGGTCGGCTCACCGTCATTCCCCGTCGCGTTGTTTTCGCCGTCCGTCTCGTCTTCCGGCTTCTTCGTGCCGGACACGTCGAATCCGAACGGCTGGTTGATGACGAATGATTCGTCCACGTCCACCGCGTCGCCGGAATGCACCTGGCTGATAAGGCTGATTTTCGCGCCGAGCACGTCGGCGAGCGCCTTGCGGTTGGCGAGCACGTGTTCCGGTTTGTCGCCGGATTTGCCGCCGAGGTTGAAGTGCGCGAAATCGCCTTCGCTGGTGCCGCCGAGTCGCGTGGTGTAGACGACTTTGATGCCGGGGGCCAGCATGATCGGAATGGTCACGGGAATCGGGTTGCCGTTTTTGTCAGTGGGGTCGATGGCGTTGGAATCGAGGATCGCGTCATCGTATTGTGTGCTGCTCATGTCTTGTTTTTCCTTGGTTTTGCGATTGGAAGGCCTGCTTGCGATTGCCGTCTTCTATTCGGCTTTCAGCGTCGGCTTTTTCGTGCGCGAACGGATGGCCGCGTTGACGGGCACTTCCTGCGGGCACGGCATGGAGAAGACGTGCGCCGGGTTGTTGATGGCTTCGACCCAGTGGCCGTCGGCGTCACGGAAACCGCCGGCAGGCACGGTGTAGGCGAAGGGGGCCGCGCCGGGCAGCACGAATTCGACTTCCTGGCCGGCTTCGATCTTGTTGCGGCTCATGATGGTCACGCGTCCTCCGTCTTCCGGACTCCATGACAGCACTTCGCCGACGACGAGCCATGCGCGGAAGTATGCGGAACGGTCGGTGCTTTGCTGCACTTTGTGTTCCGGATAGTAGAAGCCGGTGGAGTAGTCGCGGTGCGCCACTTTGTCGGGCTCGTCGAGCAGCCAATCCGGCAGGGTGACGTGTGGTGCCGGCCGTACACCGGCGTGATGCCAGCCTTCCGGCAGTATTTCGGCGGCGGTGTTCGACTTGCGTCGGGTGCTGCGTGCGTGGTAGCTCAGATTGTCCGGCTCGCCAATCGCGATATTGCCGGACGAAACGTTGCCAGCCGAAACGTTGCCGGACGGCACGCCCCCAACGGGAATGGCGTCGATGTCGGGCTTGCCTGCGAACGCGCCATCGGCATTGGCCATGATCGCATCCTCGGTGTCCGGCTTGCCGTATTCCGGGTCACCGGGACGGATCACGCGGTCGCGGAACGGCTTCAGCACATTGCCGTCGGCATCTTCGAAGCCGCGCTGGACCATGTATTCGTTGACGGCCGTCTTGTAGGCGTTCGTCATGGCGGCGATGTAGTAGGCGCTCTTGGAACGGCCTTCGATCTTGAGGCTCGTCGCGCCCGAATCAAGCAGATCGTCGATGTGGGCGAGCATGTTCATGTCCTGCGAATTGAACAGGTACGCGCCTTCCGCGGTCTGTTCGATCGGGAAGTACTGGCCGGGGCGTTTCTCTTCGACAATCGAATACTTCCAGCGGCACGGCTGCGCGCATTCGCCGTGGTTGCCGTCGCGGCCGGTCAGATAGTTGGAGAACAGGCAGCGTCCGGAGAAGGCCATGCACATCGCGCCATGCACGAAGCATTCGATGTCGAGGTCGTCGGGAATGCGGGCGCGGATGTCGCGCACGGCCTGCAGGTCCATTTCGCGGGCCAGCACCACGCGGCGCGCGCCCAGTTCGTAGAACGCGTTGGCGGCCTGGTAGTTGGTGACGCCGGCCTGCGTGCTCACATGCAGTTCGAGGTTCGGAGCCACCTGCTTGGCCATGAGCATCACGCCGATGTCGGAGACGATCAGCGCGTCCACGCCGGTGTCCTTCAGCTTGCCGAGGTATTCGCGCATGGCTTCCACCTCGTTGTTGCGCGGCAGCACGTTGAAGGTGACGTACACGCGGGCCCCACGCTCGTGGGCGTAGCGTGCGCCTTCCTCGAAATCCTCGAGGCTCAGGTTTTTCGGCGCGCTGCGCATGCCGAACGCCTTGCCGCCGCAGTAGACGGCGTCCGCACCGTAATCGACCGCGGTTTTCAGTCCCCTCAAATTGCCTGCGGGGGCCAACACTTCTGGCTTGTTTCTTCTTTGCACGGATGTTCCTCTTACTCGTAAAAGACCATCAGATATTGTCGTAGATTCACGGGACAGGCAAAGCCCGTCCAGCCGTTACGCAAGCTCGGGCTACGCCAGCTCGCGTGCGACGGCGGCGAGTACGTCCACGGCGTCGGCGAACTCTTCCGGCGTGGTGTAGGAGTAGCTCAGGCGCAGGGAGTTGTCGGCGGCGAAATCGTAGATGTCGCCGGGGTTGAGCAGCACGCCACGTTCGGCGGCCAGCTGGAACAGGCGGTTCATGCGTATCGGCCGGTCGAAGGTCATCCAAATGTAGAAGCCTCCGGACGGCACGTTCCAGTGGACGAGCCCGTCCATTTTCTCCTGCAGCGTAACGAGCGCGCGGTCGCGGCGGTGCCGCAGCTCCCGTTTCAGGCCGGCCACGTATTCGCCGTACATGCCGTTCGTGAGGAATCGCGCGAACGTCCACTGGCTCAGCACGCTCGCACCGTAGTCCATCTGCATTTTCACGTCGGCGAGCCGCTGCACGATCGGCTCGGCGGCGACCAGCCATCCGATGCGCAGTCCGGGAGCCAGCGATTTGGACGCGCTGCCGAGCGTGATGACCATGCCGGTCTCATCGAGGGCCTTCAGCGACGGCAGCGGGGCATCATCCTCGAAATACAGGTCGCGGTAGGCGCCGTCCTCGATGATCGGCAGTCGGCTGTCCACGGAAAGCTCGACCAGTTCATGCCGGCGTTTGTCGCTCATGGTGACGCCTGTCGGATTGTGATTGGTCGGAATCGTGTACAGGATCGCATTGCCTTTGCGGTTGCGCGCGTTGAGCGGCGCCGGACGGCCGGTGTCAAGCTCCCCTTCCGCCAGCAGGCCGCGCAATGCCTGCACGTTGAGGCCGTCGTCGTCCATCGGCACGCCTTCCAGATGCATGCCGGCCGACTGGAACACCTGCAGCGACTTGATGTAGCTCGGCGATTCCGCGTATACGGTGGTGCCGGCCGGCAGCAGGCTCACCGAAATCATCTGCAGCGCCTGCAACGCGCCGGATGTGACCAGCACCTGGCTTGCCGTGCAGTCGACGCCGGTGGCGCGCATGTGCGCCGCGATGGCCTCGCGCAGTTCGGGCAGGCCTTCGGGCGGCGGGTAGCCGAGCGTTTCGATCTCGTCCGCCGCCTCGCCGAGCACCTGCCGCCACATGGCTTTCGGAAAGAGCCGCGGGTCGAGCTCGCCGGTGCCGATGCGCGTCATGTTCGGCGTGAACTCGTACCGGTTGATGGCTTGGATGGTGTCGTTGTTGGCTTTGAAGAAGCCGGAATCCACGTAATCGGCCCAGTCGGGCGCGCCCGGCAGCATCAGCGACCACGTGTTGCTGACGATTCGCGTGCCCGCTCCATGCTGCCCTTCGACGATGCCATAATCGGACAGCTCGTTGATGGCCGCGATGACGGTGGACCGGTTCACGCCGAACCATTCGGCGAGCGCGCGTTGCGACGGCAGACGCGAGCCAATCGGCCAATTGCCGCTGTGCACCTGTTCGCACATGTACCCGACGATTTGTTCGGTGACGGGTTCGCCGGTGGTACGGTCCGGTTTCCAATCGATGTTCAGCGGCGCGATGCGTGCCATGACGCTCCTTCACATTGGTGGTGTCGGTATGGTTCGGCGTTTTCCGCGGTCGGCGCATCTGCTTTCTGACAGTGGACCGTCCTGCGATTGGCTGAGCCAAACCTCAGCTTTTGGCTGGTTGCCTATTGTAGCAACACCTATACAATATGACACTGGTTACGTTGTTTTTCGCAGAATAGAGGTTTTTCCTGCGATTACAAAATGAGTAATTTGGTTGGTTTTGGCTGGGTTGATTACAACCAACCAAATATGTTTGGATGGATAAGAGGCGAGTATGGGATTCTTTTTCCAAGGGCTGACGTTGGGATTGGCGTATGTCGCGCCGATCGGTATGCAGAATCTGTTCGTCATCGATTCGGCGCTGACCAAGCCGCGCCGCCGCGCGCTGCTGACCGCGCTGATCGTACTGTTCTTCGACGTGTCGTTGTCGCTGTCCTGCTTTTTCGGCATCGGCAAGCTCATGCAGGACTACGCATGGCTGAAGCTGGTCATTCTGGCGATCGGCGGCTTGGTGGTCATCCGTATCGGCGCGGGTCTGCTGTTTCCCGGCAAGGGTAGCGATGATGGCGCCGCGCAAACGCCGCAGTCGCAGACCTCGCAATCGCAGGGCCTTGCGCAACGCGTCACTTCGAAATTCGGCGGCGACAGCGAGCTGCTGCACACCATCGTCACCGCCGGTGTGGTGACGTGGTGCAATCCGCAGGCCATCATCGACGGCACGCTGATGCTCGGCGCGTTCAGCGCGACGCTTACCGTCGGTCAGTCCACGCCGTTCATCACCGGCGTGGAAACCGCGTCGGCACTGTGGTTCTTCGGCATCACCCTGCTGGTGTCGCTGTTCAGCCACAAGTTCAGCCCGCGAATCGTCACCGCGATGAACCGCGTGTGTGGCGCGGTGGTGGTGCTGTACGGCGTCAAACTACTAGCTGATTTCGCGATGGCCGTGCTGTAATCCCCGATAGCCGTCCGGTTCCGCAAAAACGTATGCCCGTCCGTGTTTTGCTACCCGAGCTGAGTGGTTGGGTTAACAAAATGCGGACGGGCAGTGCTTTTTCAGCCGAGGAAGGCGAGCTCCTCGTCAGTGAGTTCGAGCTCGTCGGCCTTCAGGGAGTCGAGGATGGTTTCGGGACGGTGTGCGCCCGGAATCACGAACATGTGGTCGCCCTTGGCCAGCTCCCAAGCCAGCACCACGCGCTGGTAGCTCACGCCATGCTTGGCGGCCACTTCGCGGAACGGGTCGAACAGATGCTCGTCGTACGGGTGGCGGTAGCCGCCGAGCGGACTCCAGCACACGAAGGCGAGACCTTCCTTCGCGCAGTATTCCAACGTGTCCTGGGTTTCCAGATGGATCGGCGAATACTGGTTCTGCACGGCAACGAGCTTGTCGCCGAGAATCTCCTGTGCGATTTTGAGCTGTTCGATGCTCACGTTGGACACACCCGCCCACTGGGCAACGCCCTGGTCGAGCAGCGCCTTGATACCTTCGCAGGACTCGTTGTACGGCACTTCCGGATCGTGGCGATGCAGGTAGAGCAGGTCGATCGAGTCGACGCCGAGCGCCTGCGCGGACTGCTTGCCGTATTCGATGAGGTGTTCCGGCTTGCCGTCGCGCGGCCAGATCGGCTTGTCGCCATCCCACGCGCGGCGCAGACCGACCTTGGTGGCCACGGTGACTTCCTCACGCGGTCCCTTCCACGTTTCCAGCGCCTCACGCACCAGTTTTTCGCCGGTCTGCTCCTCTTCTCCCGGCGTGTAGTAGGCCCATGCGGTGTCGATGTGGCGGCAGCCTGCGTCAAGCGAGGCGTGCAGGGTTTCGATGCCGACGTCGTGGCCGCGATTGTTTTCGATGGTCAGCGGCATTTCACCGTGGCCGATGGCGGTGGTGTGGAACGGTCCGAGATTACGGAACAACGTCATGTCTTCTCCTTCGAAAGTGGTGTCTTCCGGCAGGCGCGAGCCGGTTGGAGCCGGGTCGGAACCAAGTCGGACGGCATCTCGTTCAGGTTCTGCCAATGGAAAAGCCTACCAATCGCCATGGGCGAAAGGTAGGCTTCCTAGGCCGGACCGGGCGTGGGCAAACACAATGCCGACAATCGCAATGTCATAGGGCGTCACGTTGTCCGACGGCGGGCGGCATGTCGTGGATCAGCGGCCACCGCCGCCTCCACCGCCGCCGCCTCCGCCACCGCCGCCGAAGCCGCCGCCGGAGAAGGAACCGCCAGATCCACCGGATGACGATGGAGCCGCAGCGGAAATCGTGGAACTAACCGAAGCGAAACCGGAACTCAGCTGCGAACCGATATCGCCAATGCCGCCCATGAACTGCGATCCGCCAAACGCACCGGTCGACATGCCTCCCATAGTGGACATACCATTCCACGCGTGGGAGCGATACGTCCAATAGCCGAGGGAATCGTACCCATACGCGTCAAGCCATTGCGGATCGTTGACTTCGGGGTACGCCTTAGCGAATTCCCTTGCCACCTTGTCGGAAATGCCGAAGGCGGCCGCATAGACCATATACCAGTTCCACATCACCAAATCGAGCGCACCACGGTCGGAGAAATTGGAGAAATCCTCCATATACCGTTTGAGTCCCAAGCATTCTCCGGCATAGGTCTGTCCGGATTCGGTGAGGCCTTCCTTGCGTCCGGTAGCTAAACAGAACGTGCCGACGCATGCGAACGCGCCGCCGAAGCACAACGCCACCGCGATATTGCTTCCAATATTGACCAGCATTCCAATCACGCCAAAGACCATGGCGAAGATGGTGGGCGCTATCCAACGTCCGCTGACATCCCTGACCGCGTTCAATTGCAGGAATTCAATATCGCAGGCATTGGTGAAATGGTTCATCTCCTGATAGCCGTTCTCCCAGCTGGAGCAAGCCTCCTTCATCTGGTTAAAGTCGAATACCGGCGAACCCACGCGTGCGGAAATACGAATCAGCAGTTGCAGGCAGGCTTCCTCGGAGCGACTCAGACCAAGGGTTTCCCGATGGGATAGCGCCTGAGGCAGAATCACCAACGTACTAGTACTTGACGCGGCAGAGGCACGGGATGGATCGGAGGAAATCATGCGCGCCATATCGGCCGCGTTCGCCCTGCTCAGGTCGATGCCACGATACATGTCGGCAGGTCCCGGATATACGGCGAGCGCTTTCTTGACCACCAATGCCAGCACCGTCGCCGTCATGGCACGCGAGGACTGTTCACCCTTGGAATCGTCCACCACATCGATCAGATGCGCGGCGCTGGCTGGGCTGACTTGCGGCGACTCACGCCAGTATTCGATGCCGCCGTGGTAGGTGGCCTCACGGTTCGAAGAGACCACGCCACGAATCGCCAGTACGCAGCACAGTCCGCCCAAAATCAGACATACCAGCCAACCTGCGACCGTAAGCTGGGCTTTGTGCCGCTGGCCGTCACGCCATTGCTGCTCCTTGTTTGCTTCCGTGGATTTCAATTCGTCCAGATAGTCGCCGGAACGCACACGTTCGACGCCACTTGCCCCGGCATTGTCGAATGCGGCGACGAGGTCGACGTACTGGTTCGTGCGCAGGTCACTGACGGTGAAATGCAACGTGCCGTCCGTGTCGCGAGACGTTTGAGATGTGGCCTCAGTGTGCAGCCATGCCCACGAATCGTCGGAACCTATGCCTTTGGGGAAGCGCACGGTGCCGGTGACTTTGCCAGCCGGCACCTGGTTGTCTTCGGGGAACATCTCCCACATGAGATTCGTCACGTCACTATGCTGCGTGCCCATGTTATGAAACGTCATGGTCACGTCGAATTTGAGACTGCTCTGTTTGACGGTGGCGGGAATGTTCCAGCCGATTTCGATTTGTTTGTCATTGTCCGAACCGTTGGGGTCAAGCCCGCCGGTGGCAGAGTCGAATGGTTCCGGATAGTTGGAGCCGATTGTGGTGTCGGCGATATACCAATGTCCGGCATATTCCGATTCCCATTCACTGTCGGATACATCGCTCGGCAACTGCGGCGCAATCTGCGTGTATTGCTCGCCGGTGGACGCGTTCGTCACGGAGATGTCGGTGATGTTCGTCAGATCCTGGTTGCGCAGTTTGAACGTCAGATACAGTTGCTTCCACGGTTTCGTGTCGCCGTCATCATTCTCGCGCTCCTTCAACTGGTAATCCAGATGTTCCGTGAAACGGATGTCGCCGTTGCTTTGCAGCTGCGCGTCAAAATCGACGGAACGGTAGCTTAGATCGGCTTCGTCGCCGGAGACGAAGAACAGCAGGAGCGCTACAACGAGCACCGCAACAAATGCGGCACCCGCCGCGAGCAGTCCTCCACGGACACGTTTCGCATCCATATACCATCACCCTTTCTTCCTGCGTATACCGTGTGCCACTCGTATATGCGTATCGCACATGTCAGCGTCCTCCGAACGAACCGCCGCCGGAACCACCGCCACCGCCGTCGAAACCGCCACCGGAGAAGGAACCGCCGGAACCACCGCCACCGAAACCCGAGCCACCGGAGGACGGTGCCGCCATGGAAATCGTGTTGCGCACGTCGGCGAAACTGGAGCTGAGCTGCGCGCCGAAATCGCCATAATTCGCACTGAACACCGACGCGGCGGCAACACTTGCACCCACCGCAGCGCCAGTGGACGCGCCCATAACGCTGCTGGAATGCAACGGCATGTACATGTACGACGAAGCGGCATGCTCATCCAGCCACTGAGGATCGGCCACTTCCGGATATGCTTTGGTCAGCTGCGCCATCACCTTGTCGGAAATGCCGAATGCGGTGGCATACACCATATATCGGCCCCACAATGTCATATCAAGCACGCCACGGTCACTGAAATCACTGAAATCAAGCAGATAGCGCTTCAGCCCAGCCACTTGGCCACCATATTTCTGACCATTGTCGGTCAATGCATGATATTTGCCATACACCAACGCGAATGCGCAGGCCAGCACGACAGGCACACAGATGCTCATCGTCACTGCGATCTCACCTCTCTCCGCGTACTGCACGCCCTTATAGAACGCGAAAACAAGACCAAGAATGCCGACCAGATTATTCAGGAATCCCCTCGATGAATCAACGGCGCGCAGATTGTCGAATTCCGTGGAGCAGGCGGTATCGAAATCCTGTAGCAACTTGTAGCCCTTTTTGTAGTGTTTGAACGCCTTGTTCATCTGTTTGAGATCGAATACCTGCGTATCCCTCAACCGTGAAGACGCTTTGAGCAGGATGTCAAGCGCCGCATGTTCGGATGAGCTCAGCAGCAGCGAACCGATGTCATTGCGCGCCACCGGCATGATGACGATGGTGCTGGTCTTCTTCATCTTGCGTGCGGTTGCGGCGTCGGAGCCGAGCCTGCCCGCCACTGATGCCGCGTTGGTCGTGGTCAGGTCGATGCCGTCATACAGTTTCGCCGGTCCGGGATAGATGGCGATTGCCCCTTTTGACGCGAGCGACATCACAGTGGAGGACATTTGCCGATTGACTAGTTTGTCGCCTTTTTTTATTTTGCCTGAACCGAGAATCGAAGATGACGCGCTCATGACATCATTCATCCGTGCCGCGGCGGCCGGACTCATGTAGGGCAAATCGCGGTAATATTCGACATCGCCTTTGTATTGCGACTTACGGAAGCTGGTGATACCGAGGTACAGCGATCCCATAATGAACGCCAGGCCGATCAGGGCCGAGACAGCCCAACCGGTCACTCGCTTGACCGCTTGATCATGCTGTTTATCGCGCCATTCCTCCTCTTTCTGAGTTTCGCTATCGATGAGCTCTTGCTTGTGGTTGCCGCTTATCTTGCGTTCCACACCTTGCGATTTCGAGACATCGAACATGGCCACGACGTCCAGATAGTCGCCTGCACGCACGTCATCGACCGAGAAGAGCAGCGACCCGTTCTTGCCGCGTTTCGCGGTGGACGTGTTCTTGGTATGCAACCATGCCCAAGAATTCTTCTTGGTGACGCCGTCTGGGAACGTGACCTTGCCGGTCACCTTGCCAATCGGAATCTGGTTTGTCGTGCCGAATGGCTCCCATTGGAAAGAGACGACGTCGTCATAGGCGGTGCTTACGCCATGCATGGTCATGGACACATCGAATTTGAGGCTGTCAGCGGACGCAGTTTCCGGAATGTTCCAGCCGATTTCCAAAGTCTTATCGGATGAGGAGTCAGCTTTCAAACCATCTGTTTCAGGATTGAACGGTTGGGGATCTCTGAGTACGCTGACATCCGCGATATACCACTGACCTGCGTGTTCAGCGTTCCAATCGGTGACATCATTGGGATTCACAAATCTACCTTGGATGTACGTTTCGTTGTTGGTGACATCCTTCACGCTGATATCACTGATATTCGTCAGATTATTGGCTTTTAGCGTGTACTGCTGGTACATCTGTTTCCAATCAAAGCCACGGTCATTCAGCTTCATATCAATATGCTGCGTGACTTTGAGGTCGCCATTCTTAAGCACCATAACATCGTAATCGAGCGTACGATAGCTCAAATCTGGTTCGACGTCGGACGTCAAATTCACATCCAGAAAAGTGACGCCCAACAGCAGCGCGGCCGCGACCACCGCAGACAGCATACCGATCAGCGCACGTCTGATATTCATAAGTTCTCTCTTGACCCTCTATGCAGGCAGTCCGCGAGAAGCCGACATACCGTATAGACAAAAAGGGAGTACCGGCGAAGTATCCACCCCGTCAGCGCTCCCCTTCTTTTGTATGGAAATGCTGTATGGAAACACTCAGAACTTGACCTGCGGAGCCTGACGGTCCGCTTCGTCGACCTGGAAGTACGCCGCCTGCTCGAAGTGGAACAGTCCGGCGATGATGTTGGTCGGCACGACCTCGATCTTGGTGTTGTACTTCTGCACCACATCGTTATAGAACTGGCGGGCGTAGGCGATTTTCTCCTCGAGCGCCTTGAGCTGGGCCTGCAGGTCCAAGAAGTTCTGGTTGGCCTGCAGCTGCGGATACGCTTCGGCCACGGCCTGGAGGTTCATGATCGCGCGGCTCAGCTGGTTTTCGGCTTGGATGCGCTGTGCCACATCACCGGACTGCGCCGCCTGGAGTGCGCTGGCGCGGGCCTGGGTCACCTGTGTGAACACCTGCGATTCATGGGCAGCGTACCCCTTGACGGTCTCCACGAGATTCGGGATGAGGTCGGCGCGCTGCTTGAGCTGCACGTCGATCTGCGCCCAGCCGTTTTTGACGCGATTGCGCAATGTGACCAGACCGTTGTAGGCGGACACTCCCCACAGCACTATCAGGACGATGACAATGAGTGCAATAATGCCGAATATCATGTGAAAATCCTTGCTTCTTTGCTTGTTTATTTGTCTAATTTTCGCATGAGGGCTACACATTTCGTTGTATTGTCGGTTTTTCCATGCACCCGTAAATCGATTGATGCCAATATTCGCACAGCATGTCGAACGTACGAAAAACCCACCCCTTACGGAGTGGGTTTTTCGTTAGATTACCTATCGGCTTCGCTGCGAAGGATCCGTGAGAAAACGTCAATCTTCGAATGCTGAGCCGTCAAGCGAGAAGCCCAGTGGGCTTCTCGTAGGTGAAGTGAGCAGCTTCGCTGCGAAGGATCCGTGAGAAGACGTCAGTCTTCGAACGGATCAAAGTCGCGGCGCACGCGGCGACGCGGACGCTCGGAGCGCTCTTCGCGATCGGCACGGTACTCGTCGTAGTTCTCGTCGGCGGCGTAACGCGGGTTGCGGTCGTCACGACGGCTACCACGGCGACGGTCGGAACGGCGGTCATCGCGATCGTAGTCGCGGTCATCGCGGTCGGAACGACGGCGACGCGGACGATCATCATAATCACGATCATCGCGATCGGAACGGGACGAACGGCGATCGTCACGATCGTAGTCGCGATCGTCACGGTCGGAACGACGGCGACGCGGACGATCATCATAATCACGATCATCATCGCGGTCGGAACGACGGCGACGCGGACGATCGTCGTAATCGCGATCATCGCGATCATCGGAACGACGTCGGTCGTCACGACGGCCACGGCGGTCATCGCGATCGCCACGGTCACGACGCGGAGCGGAGGATTCCTGATCCTCGAAGCCCGGGATGGCAAGGGAGATCTTGCCACGATCGTCAACACCCTGCACGACCACCTCAACGGTGTCGCCTTCCTTAAGCACGTCTTCGACGGCGTCGATGCGCTCGCCGTTGGCGAGGTTGCGGATCTGGGAGATGTGCAGCAGACCGTCGGTGCCCGGGGTCAGGTTCACGAAGGCGCCGAAGGAGGTGGTCTTCACGACCTTGCCGTTGTAGGTCTCGCCGGCTTCCGGCACGTGCGGGTTGGCGATCTGGTCGATGATCTCCTTGGCCTTCTCGGCGGCCTCGCCGCCTTCGGAGGAGATGTACACGGTGCCGTCATCCTCGATGGCGATTTCGGCGCCGGTGTCTTCCTGGATCTGGTTGATCATCTTGCCCTTCGGGCCGATGACCTCGCCGATCTTGTCCACCGGAACGGTGGTGGTGATGATGCGCGGCGCGTACGGGCTCATCTCGGCCGGGCCGTCGATGCACTCGTTGATGACTTCGAGGATGGTGGTGCGGGCTTCCTTGGCCTGCTGCAGGGCGGACGCCAGGATGTCGGCCGGAATGCCGTCGAGCTTGGTGTCGAGCTGCAGGGCGGTGATGAATTCGGAGGTGCCGGCCACCTTGAAGTCCATGTCGCCGAAGGCGTCTTCGGCGCCGAGGATGTCAGTGAGCGTCTTGTAGATGTGCTGGCCGTCGACGTCGCCGGACACGAGGCCCATGGCGATGCCTGCGACCGGAGCCTTCAGCGGAACGCCAGCGGCGAGCAGGGACAGCGTGGAGGCGCAGACGGAACCCATGGAGGTGGAACCGTTGGAGCCGATTGCCTCGGAGACCTGACGGATGGCGTACGGGAACTCCTCACGGCTCGGCAGCACCGGCACGAGGGCCTTTTCGGCGAGGGCGCCATGGCCGATCTCGCGGCGCTTCGGGGAACCGACGCGGCCGGTCTCACCGGTGGAGTACGGCGGCATTTCGTAATTGTGCATGTAGCGCTTGGACTGCGGGCCGGACAGCGCGTCGATCTGCTGCTCCATCTTGAGCATGTTCAGGGTGGTGACGCCCAGAATCTGGGTTTCGCCACGCTGGAACAGTGCGGAGCCGTGCACGCGCGGCACGATGTCCACTTCGGCGGACAGGGTGCGGATGTCACGCAGGCCACGGCCGTCGATGCGGTAGTCCTGGGTCAGGATGCGGCGGCGCACGATCTGGCGCTGCAGCTCCTTGAACGCGTTGCCGATTTCCTTGTCCTTCTCGGCGTCTTCCATGTCGGTGAACTCGCCGGCGAGGGTGGCCTTGACGCCTTCCTTGATCTCGTGGATGCGGTCCTGGCGCGGCAGCTTTTCGGCGATGGACAGGGCTTCGTCGAGGTCGGCGTGGGCGATCTCGTCGATGCGGTTGTACAGATCCTCGGTGTACTCCGGGAAGAGCTGGAATTCCTTGGTTTCCTTCGCGGCGATCTTCTTGAGCTCGGCCTGGGCCTCGCAGATCACCTTGATGAACGGCTTGGCGGCTTCAAGACCGCCGGCGACGACTTCCTCGTCCGGCTTGGTCTGGCCTTCGTCGTAGATGAGGTGCCATGCGTTCTTGCCGGCACCGGCTTCGATCATGGCGATGGCGACGTCGCCGTTCTCGACAACGCGGCCGGCGACCACGATTTCGAACACGGCGCGTTCGCGCTCGCTCCAGCGCGGGAAGGCGACCCACTGGCCGTCGATCAGGGCCAGACGCACGCCGGAGACCGGGCCTTCGAACGGCAGGCCGGAGATCATGGTGGAGGCGGAGGCGGCGTTCAGTGCGACGACGTCGTATGCGTCATCCGGGTTGACGGCGAGCACGGTTTCGACGACCTGCACTTCGTTGCGCAGGGTGTGCGGGAACAGCGGACGCAACGGACGGTCGATGATGCGGCAGGCCAGGATGGCTTCGGAGCTCGGACGGCCTTCGCGGCGGAAGAACGAGCCCGGGATCTTGCCGGCTGCGTACATCTTCTCTTCCACGTCCACGGTCAGCGGGAAGAAGTCGTAGTTCTCCTTCGGGCTGGAACCGGCGGTGGTCGTGGACAGAATCATCGAATCATCGTCAAGATAGGCGGCGACGGCACCATCCGCCTGCTGGGCGAGACGACCGGTCTCGAAGCGCAGCGTGCGCTTGCCGAATGAACCATTATCGATTACGGCTTCAACAGCCTTGATTTCGGGACCCTCCATAGGGTTCCTCCTTTGTTTTCTTTTCTTGTGTACCTACTATCGGCAGTCCTCTTCAGCGGACTCCAACCGATTCCTACATGCGTGACGCGGCGTTGCCTCCGCCGCTTCCTCATCTCTAGATTCTAGACCTCGTGCGCCCCAAACCTCGGGCCTTCAAACTGTCTGTTCCTTGAACTCGGCTGTCATGCAAAAAACGCCCGGGCGCCATGTGACGCTCGGGCGGAAGAATGTTATCGGCGCAGACCCAGACGCTCGATCAGGGAGCGGTAACGGTTGATGTCAACGCGCTTGAGGTAATCAAGCATACGACGACGGTCGCCGACCATCAGCAGCAGACCACGACGGGAGTGGTGATCGTGCTTGTGCTCCTTGAGGTGCTCGGTCAGATCAGCGATGCGCTTGGTGAGCAGAGCAACCTGGACCTCCGGGGAGCCGGTGTCACCCTCGTGGGTTGCGTAGGTCTTGATGATTTCCTGCTTTTCCTCAGCCGTAAGTGCCACGGCATCCTCCTTATATTGCTGCGCGGTGCTGCCGGCCCAATACCGACGCGCTCTCTATCCGCGGGCGAAACACGCCAAGGGAACATCTTACACGATGTCCGGACCAAAATCGCCGGCCGATATTTCCGGTCCCCCGCCGACGGCCGTTCTTCACGTCACGCCATGGACGCGAGCAGGCCTCCGAACAACACCACGGCAAGCGCGACGAGCTCGATTGCGAAGAACAATAGGAACGAGGCCCAGCTGCGTGTGAGGACGTTGAGCTTCGATTCCTTCTTGATGCACACCAGCAGGCCCACCCAGAGCACCGCGTAGACCGCGACACCGAAACCGGCGGCGATGATGCCGAGATTCGCGGCGTTCGCCAGTCCGGCCGCCTCACCGTACATCACGTAGGTGGCGTTCCAGAAGTTGAAGCTCAGCAGGCACATACCGGCGACGAATTGCTCCGCGGCAAGGCCGATCACGAAAATGGTCCCCCACAGCCATTTCTTCGCGTCCGCGACCATCAGTCCGAGTCCGGTGAGCGCCACGATGGTCACCGTCCATGAAATCAGCGCCACGCCTTTGGGATCGAGGAAATTCAGGTTCGCCACCATCCATGAGGCGTCCCGCACCGCGATGTCGCGTCCCCACCAGTACGGCGCGATCATGGCCAGCAGCACCAATGCCATGAACAGAATCCAGCGGACCGGATGCGATTTGCGGCGTTCGATGTCGGCCAAGGACAGGTCCGACGGTTCGATGGACGCCGTCGGGTGCTTGGAGACGTCGACGGTCTCGACCACGCCATCCACGACTTCCGTTGCCTTGTTGCGTTCCTTCTGACCCATGTTCCGCTCCGTATATATTGCGATATCTTGCGATTGCGCCGCCGCACGCCGCGACCCGTTCCAGCATACCCGGGCAATCGTATGCCCGGGCATACGGATATACGAAAGGCGTGCCTTGAGGCACGCCTTCTTCTTCTCTGATGCTGTTGTGGAGCGGATGACGGGAATCGAACCCGCGTAATCAGTTTGGAAGACTGAGGCTCTACCATTGAGCTACATCCGCGTGTTGCCGCTACGTCCGAAGCCGACACGAAACGACTCGAGCTATTATACACATCCCACCAACTTTTGCAAGCGGGAATGGCATTTCAGATTTCGAGCATGACCACGGCGGAGGCGATCGGCCCGTCATGGCTTATGGATATGGAGATATCGTACGACTGGCGCACCGGATCCAACGGCAGGCCCAACGACTGCTGCACCTTGCGTTGCACTTCGGAGGACAGTATGACGCGCGGCACGCCGTGGGAATCGTCGAGAATTTCGATGCGCACCCATGGGAAGTTGTCGAGCGTGTACGGATATGCGACCTCGGCGCCGTCTTTCGCATGCCGCGAAATGGCCGCGCACCACGCTTTCAGGAACGCCTCCTTGCCTGCCCAGCGGGCGGCGAGGTGCACCGCCTCGTCATCATGCTTGAGCTGCGACCGTTGCGCCGTCTGCCATATCTCGCGCATGGAGAACAGATTGCGCATACGCGTCCCCGGCTCATTCAGCTGCTTGGCGAACGCAGGCACGTCAACGACGTCATGCCCTAGACCCAGCATTCCTCCGCCTTCCTAGGAATTATTAATCGGGGTTACCCCGGGAATGCCCCGACCATGTCATATGGAAAAGGGCGATACATCTGTGCAGAAGTATCGCCCTTTTCTTATCAGGCCGTCATCATTTGCCCATATTTAGGACAGATTTCGACGTAGCCGTCTCACGCTTCGAAATAGCCGGTGGACGCAAGGCGCGCGTTCGGATCGAGCAGCATGGCCTTCTCCACCTCGTGCGCGTCGTAGCCGCGACCGTCCTCATGGAAGCGGCGGTTGTCGATCGGCTCGTAGAGCGCGGCGCGCCCCATCATGCCCTCTTCAAGGCGACGCTGGCCGGCGGCGAGACGCGCGTTGGCACGGTCGCGCCATTCGTTCAGCGCGTCCTCGCCCGCGGTGTTGGCCACGGAAGCCTCGAAGGCGCCCGGGTTGACGATCGCGGCGAAGCCGGACACGTGGCCGAAACCGAGCGACGTGGCCAGGCCGGCCTTGACGGAACCGACCTTCAGCGGCTCGCGCAGCCAGACCATGTGGTCGTCGCGCTTGAGCTTCGGGTCGACGCAGTCGAGGGCCGCGTTCGCCGGAACAACGCCGGACTTGAACAGCTGGGTCAGGCCGTTGACCTGGAAGATGCAGGCACCGCCCTTGGCGTGGCCGGTGAGCGACTTCTGGGAGATCACGAACAGCGGGTTGCCGTCGGTGCGGCCGATGGCGTGGGCCAGCGTGTTGTGCAGTTCGGACTCGTTCGGGTCGTTGGCGTTGGTGGACGTGTCGTGCTTGGAGACCACGGCGATGTCGTCCGGCGTGACGCCAAGCTTGGCGAGGTCATGCACGAGCTTGGAGTCCTTGCCTCCCATGCCCGCTGCGAGCGCGCCCAGTCCCGGAGCCGGGATGGAGGTGTGCGCGCCGTCGGCGTAGGAGTGGACGAATCCGACCACGCCGGCGACCGGCAGGCCGAGCTTCAGCGCGATGTCACCGCGCGTCAGCAGGATGGTGCCGCCGCCCTGCGATTCGACGAAGCCGCCGCGACGACGGTCGTTGGCACGGGAGAAAAAGCGCGCGTCGATGCCCTTGGCGTACATCTCCTCGGAGTTGGCGGTGGCGTTCATGTTGCCGAAGCCGATCACGGATTCCACACCGATGTCGTCGATCGCGCCGGTGACCACGAAGTCGGCCTTGCCGAGGGCGATCTTGTCGGCGCCTTCCTCAAGGGAGACGGCGGCGGTGGCGCAGGCGGAGACCGGCTGGATCATGTTGCCGTAGCCGCCGATGTAGGACTGCATCACGTGTGCCGCGACGACGTTCGGCAGGGCTTCCTGCAGGATGTCGGTCGGAATCTCGTGGTTGAGGAACCGGTCGAGGTACAGCTTCCTCATGGAGGCCATGCCGCCGAAGCCGGTGCCCTGCGTGGAGGCCACCATGGACGGGTGCACGGCTTCGAGGATCTCGGCCGGGGTGAAGCCCGCGGACAGGTAGGCGTCGACCGTGGTGACGATGTTCCACAGGGCGATCTTGTCCACGTCGCCGACCATGGAGGCCGGAATGCCCCACTTGACCGGGTCGAAGCCCTTCGGGAACTGGCCGCCGACGGTGCGGGTCATGGCCGCGCGGCGAGGCACGCGGATCATGGAGCCGGCGTGGCGGGTGACGTTCCACTCGCCGGATTCGGCGTCGGCCGCGTAGCTGGTGTGGGCTTCGTCGAGCTTGACGTATTCCTCGGCGATCTCACGGGTTGGAACGGAGAAGGTCACATCGTGGTCGAGGAACACCTCGGCCTCCTCCTCGTCGGCACCGTCCTTGTAATCGTTGCCCATGCCCTCTTCGAACGGACGCACGCCGGAGCGGGCCACGACCTCATCGTGGTAGCGTTCGGCGATGTCCTCTTCGGGCACCAGGTTGCCGTCGGTGTCGTACCAGCCCGGCTTCGGACTGTCGTTCCAGGTCAGCAGGCCCATGTTCCAAGCCAGTTCGAGCACCGCGCCGGCGGACAGGTCGACCTTGCCGTCGGAGTGGATGCCGAGTTCGGCTTCGAAACGGGTGCGGCCGGAGCCCCACGGACCCAGCTCTCCGATGGAGACGATGACGATCTCGTCTTCCGGACGGGCGGTGACGTGCTGCCAATCCTTCAGATCGACCTTCGCCTGACGCGGGGCGCGCGGGCTCGGCAGCGCCTTGATCAGCGTTGCCGCAGCGGCACAATCGCCCTGCTTGTCCTCATCGCCGGCTTCGGCGGCAGCGGCCTTGGCCGCGTCCTCCATGGCTTCGGCGCGCAGTGCCTTGATGTCGATCGGCTCGCTGCCGAGGCCGCCGGTCAGGTCCACGTCGAGCGGGGCCTTGACGGCCTGCTCGCGGGATTCCTTGGTGGACAGCTCAAGCAGCTTGACCGCGATTTCGGCGGTGGAGTAGGTCTTCAGGCCGTGACGTTCCACGACTTCGACCAGCGGATCGTTGCCGCCCATCAGGCCGGTGCCACGCACCCAGCCGATCTTCGGGTGGGCGAAGGTGACGCGGCTGGACCACACCTTTTCGGCGCGGGCGCGGTTGACGATCGCGTCGAAGGCGCTCTTGACCTCGCCGTACGCGCCGTCGCCGCCGAAGACGCCACGGTTCGGGGAGCCCGGCAGGATCACATGCAGCTTGTGCTGCACGTCGGTGTCGGCGCCGATCTTCGCGAAGCCGGTGATCGCACGTTCCACACCCCACAGCATGAGGCGCGCCTGCGATTCGAACAGCTCGCCGGAATCGGCCAACGTGCCGTGCACCGGCGGAGCGGCGAACGGGAAGAACAGGCTCGGCTCGTAGGCGGGCTTCAGAATCGTGGTGGTCGCGCCGGAGGTCTTCTTCTGCACGTTGCCGACCCACGCCACGAGAGCGTCCACGTCACGGTAGCTGGAGAGGTTCGCCGGAACAAGCCACAGCTTGGCGTCGCCTGCCGCATGCTCGCGGTAGGTCTGTTTGGCCCATGCCTTCACGCTCTGCCTGAAGCTATGCGAGGTGGCCACGACGGTCGCGCCGCCGGCCAGCAGGCCGTTGACGACCTGTGCGGCGATGGAGTTCGGGGCAACGCCGGTCACGACGGCGATATCGCCTGCGAAACGGCTTGCTTCGGCGGATTCGTCCGTCTGCTCGAGCGCCTCGCCGGCCACGCGCTTGAACGCGGCGGCAAGCTCGGCGTCAGCGGTCTTGCCCGCGTACCATGCGGCTTCATCGGCGACGGCCTTGCCCAGGCCGATGAAGCTGCCGTCCAGTGCGGAGGCGTCGTTGTCATAGTAGGCGCGGGACAGGTCCTCGCGTGCGGATGCCCAACGGTCGTCGAACAGGATGGCCTTGCGCTCGTCGAAGCGCGGTTCGACCTGCTTCGGCCAGTCGGAGCCGAGCTCGGCTTCGACGGCGGCCACCACGGCGGCGTTCTCGTCGGCAGAGTCGTCGGCCACCGGAGCGGTGACGCCCAGCTGGTTCAGCACGAACTTGGCGGTGGAGGCGAGCACGCCGTCGGCACCGGTCACCTTGGCCGCGAACGCGTCCAGGGCTGCGGAATCGACCACGGCGCCACCGGCTGCGCCACCTGCGCTCGGCATGGCGACGGCCACGCCCTTGTCGGAGGCGACCTTCTGCACGGCCGCGTCGATCAGCGCGTTGGCGGCGGCCGCGTTGGAAGCGGCTTCGGTGCTCAGCGAGGCGAGGTCGCCACCGCGGGAGCTGGCGCCTTCGCGGGTTTCCAGCACAAGGGCTGCGACCACGTGGGAGGCCCAGCCTTCGCCGAGCTGCCAGGTGTCGGTCACGCGCTTGGTGATCTGGCCGAGCTTCACGCCGGCGGCGCCGAACAGGCCGCGCACACGGTCGCGGACGATGTCGGACAGCACCGGACCGAACGCCTTGTAGTTCGGAGCGACCTTGTTGACCAGCGCGCTCAGCGCCTTGACGGTCGCTTCGGCGGCGCCGTCCACGGAAGCCACGCCCAGCTCGGAGCTGATGTCCATGAGCAGCTGGTTACGGCGAGAGGAGACGCCGTTGGTCAGGGTGTCGGTGGTGTCGGATTCGCCGATCTGGTCCGGACGCACCTTCGCCGAATATGCCAGCAGCATGGCGATCGCGTCGGAAGCGTTGAACGGAATATCCGCGACGGCGGCGCCGGACGGAGCGCCGGCAGGTGCGGCCGGTGCGGCGACAGCCGGTGCTGCGGCGACGGGTGCTGCGGCGACGGGTGCTGCGGCGACTGCGGCAGGCGCTGCGGCGGCAGCGGACGGAGCCGAAGCTGCTGCCGGAGCGGCTGCGGCGGAATCGTCAGCATCGTCGTCGGCAACGAGGGAATCGGAATCGGTCATGTAGACGCGGCCTTCGTCGCGGCCGACGTTGTAGACGGTCACGTCACGGCCGGCGAACTGCGGCAGGCGCAGCGTCTTGGCGCCGAGGTTGGCGAGCGTCGGAGCGTTGCCGAGACCCACCTCGACGTACTCCTCCACGCCGAGGCCGCCCTGTTCGGCGGAACCGAACAGCAGCGCCTGGGTTTCGATCCAACGCACCGGGGAGGCGAACTGCCAGCTCAGCAGTTCGGTGAGCAGCAGACGGCCGAGCTTCTGGTCGTCCTCGGCGTAGGAATCCCACACCTTCGGATCGTCCAACGCGGCCTTGATGCGCTCGGACGGCACGACCTCGAGGATCTTCGCGGCGAATTCCTTGGTCATCTCGAACGGCACGGCCACCAGGTTCGGAATGTAACGTCCGACCAGACGGCCACGGTAGTCGATGTGCTTCGGCAGCAGCGCGTCAAGCTTGTCGCGGAACTCCGGCACACCCTTGCGCAGCAGCGTGGAGTGGAACGGCACGTCGATGCCCGGCACCAGCATGAACGCCGGTTTGCCGCCGTATTCGGCGACGCGGCGGGCGGAATCGGCCTTCAGCGCCTTCAGACCGGCGATGGTGCCGGCCACGGCGTACTGCTGTCCGGCAAGGTTGTAGTTGACGATCTGCAGGAACTCGCCGGAAGCCTTCGAAACGGATTCGACGTATTCGCGCACGCCGTCGTCGCCCACGCCGAACTGGTTCGGACGAAGCGCGCCCATACGGTAGTTGGAACGGCCCTTCTCATCGCGAGGAATGAGATGGTGCATGGTGGAACCACGGTGGAACACGAGCTCAAGCACGGTTTCCAGCGGAATCACGCCGGCGAAGGAGCTCAGCGCGTTGTATTCGCCCAGCGAGTGGCCCGCGAAGTAGGCGGGCCAGATGTCCGCGCCGGCTTCACGCAGACGAGCGGTCTGGGCGAACGCCACGGTGGCGAGCGCCACCTGCGTGAACTGGGTCAGGTTGAGCAGGCCTTCCGGATGACGGTAGGTCACGCCGTTGGCGGTCAGTTCCTTCGGATTATCACGCACGACGGCGAGGATGGAGAAGCCGAGCTTCTCGCGGGTCACCTTGTCGGCGCGCTCCCACACCTCGCGTGCGGCCGGGGACTTGGCACGCTCGTCGAGCACCATGCCCTGCTTCTGGATGCCCTGGCCCGGGTAGACGAAGGCGGACTTCGGCGCACGCACGATGGCGGTGCCACGGGACACGATATTGCCGTCGATGCGGCTGGTCACTTCCAGCACCATGCCGGCATGCGCCACGCGGCCGACGCGTTCGATGGAGATCTCCACCTCGTCGTCGAGCTGCACCATGCCGTACATGTTGTACGTCCAGCCTGCGATCTCGTAATGCGCGCCCTTCTCGTCGAGCGCCTGCACCGCGTACTGGGCGGTGGCGGACAGCCACATGCCGTGCACGAGCGGCGCGGCGAGACCGGAGACGGCGGCACCGCGATGGGAGGTGTGAATCGGGTTGAAATCGCCGGAAGTACGGGCGAAGGCGGTCATCTCATGCGGAGCGACGACCTTCACACGACGCAGCAGACGGCGCGGAGTGCTTTCGATTTCGGCTTCGATTCCACCATAGTCGGGCGCTTCCGGCGGCAGCGCGTCGGAGTACGCGCGGCCGCGGATGGCGAAACGCTCGGTTTCGTTGGCAAGCAGCGTACCGTCCTGAGCGGTGTGCGTGACGTGGATGGTCACCACACGGCCGGAGGCGGATTCGAAGTAGTCGTCGGCCCAGCTGGTGAGCTCGATGCGCTCGCCGGTGTGCTTCAGCAGCTCGTCCTCGCTCACCTCGAGTTCGATGAGGTGGTCGAGATGCACGGCGTTGAGCAGGCCTTCGATGACCGGGAAGCCGTTGACGTACACGGAGCCGAGGGCCGCGTAGATGGCGGGCCAAGCCGGTCCGACGAGCGCGTCCGGGGCGATGCGGGACGGCACGAGGTCGCTCGGCAGCGCGCCGCCGGTGGCGGCCTCATGGTCGAAACCGAGGTTGGCGGACAGCGTGTAGCCGGTGTGCGCCTGGCCGAACGGGAAGGCGGTCTTGTCGGACACTTCCTCGATCTGCGGCATGGCGGTGAGCTTGTCGCCGGTGATGGCGGTGTTGCCGATGCCCGCGGTGTCGGCGAGCATGCGGTAGACGTGCTCCGGCAGACGGTCGCGGTCCACGACCGGGAACAGGCCGGATTCGTTGCCGTCGACGTTCAGCGGAATGACGATGTCGCGTACGGCGTGCTTGGAGGCGCCGCCGTCCGGATCGTTGTCCCAGAAGGTGTCGAGATGGATGTCGAGGTCGTACTTTTCGACGCTGCCTTCAACGGCCACCTTGCGGATCTCGTAGTTGGCGTCGCCGTTGGCGGTGCCGTACGCCGGGTTGGCCATGAGGTGGCCGACCCAGGAGATGTTCGGGGATTTGCGGATGAATTCCTCGGCGGAGACGGCCGCGCCCAACTGGGCGAAAGCGGTCTTGTCGGCGCTCGCCGATTCGGCGGACACGCGCTTGACCATGGCGGCTTCGAAGCGGCCGAGGATGTCGGCCACCGGCTCGTCCACGGTGGTGATGCCGGCCACGGAGATCGGGCCGGGGATGATGCGCACGGAATCGGCGGAATAGCGGGAGTCCTCGGACTGCCACAGCTGGTCCTGGCCCCACCAACGCAGCAGGTCGTTGTCGATGACCGGCACGAACGGCATCGGCTTCGGATACTCGCGTACGAGCACCGGGAACCATGCCTCGTCCATCGGGGTGACGGTCAGTTTGCCGGCCTGCGGGTAGGTTTCGGCAAGCTTGGCGATCGCGGCGTTCGGATCGGCTTCGACGTCGGCGCGGGAAGCGAACAGCGATGCGAATTCGCCGCTTTCCTGCGTGGTGACGCGGGCTTCGATGCGCTGCAGCAGGTGCAGGAAGCGATCGGCGTAGGTTTCGTCCACCCACGGGAAGGAGAGGTCGGCGAAACGCTGGGCCCACTGGAGGTAGGTCATGGTCTTCAGATCGCCGAAATACGGCTTGGCGGTGGCGTTCAGCGCCGCGATGATCTCGTCGCGACGGCTTTCCAGCTCCTCCGGGTGCTTCATGACGCGCACCAGCAGGCGGCCGCAGCGGGCGGAGGAGTTCTCCAGCTCGTAGATGTCGGCGTGCAGGTGGCTCAGACCGGAGGTGACGCCGCCCTTGGCCTGGCCGGACGGCACCCACTGCTCGCCCAGCGGGGCGAACGGATCGTTGCCATCGCCCTTGACCGGAATGCCCGGGGTGTTGACGAGCATCTGCTTGACTTCGGGGCTGGTGTGGGCTTCCTTGGCAGTCATGGCGGCGGTGCCGACAAGCACGCCGTCCACAGGCATGAGCGGACGGCCGTATTCGGTGGCCCATTCGCCGGTGATGTAGTCGGCGCCGCGTTCCGGCGTGCCGATGCCGCCGCCGACCACGAGCACGAGGTTGGACTGCTCGCGCACTTCGGCGTAGGTGCTCAGCAGCAGATCGTCAAGCGATTCCCAAGAGTGGTGGCCGCCTGCGGAGCCGCCTTCGACCTCGATGAGCACCTTGGTTGGCGCGACGGCCTTGGCGATGCGCACCACCTGGCGGATCTGGTCGACGGTGCCCGGCTTGAAGCTCACGTACGGGAAGCCGTCGGCGTTGAGGTTGTGGATGAGTTCCACGGCCTCGTCGAATTCCGGAATGCCTGCGGAGACGACAACGCCGTCGATCGGCGTGCCGCTGGCGCGCTTCTTCGGCACGATGCGCTGGGAGCCGAACTGCAGGTTCCACAGGTAGCGGTCCATGAACATGGCGTTGAATTCGACGGTGCGGCCTTCCTCGAGTTCTTCCTCGAGCTTGGCCACGTGACGGTCGAACACGCTGGCGGTGACCTGGCCGCCGCCTGCGAGCTCGGCCCAGTAGCCGGCGTTGGCGGCAGCCGCCACGATCTCCGGCTCCACGGTGGTCGGGGTCATGCCGGCCAGCAGCACCGGAGCCTTGCCGGTAAGTTCGGTGAACGCGGTGCGCACCTTGTCTCCGGCGGACGTGTGGATGATGCTCGGCGCGAAACGCGTCCAGTTCTGGGTGCGTTCCGGCAGGGTCTCAAGCGTGGAGAGCGTGCCGCGATCGGCCACGGTGGAGGCTTCCACCACGCCGACGCCGGTGCCCTGGGCCACGGTGGAGAACAGTTTGCCGACGGTGTTGCCCGGACCGAAGTCCAGCACCCACAGGGCGCTCGGATCGGTGGACTTCATCAGGGCGCGCACGCGGGCGGCCCAATCCACATGGTTGAGCAGTACTTCGGCGGCGAGCTCACGGGCATGGTCGGCGTTGATGCCGCAGGCCTCGGCCCATGAGACGGCCTGGGAGACGGCATCGGCCATCAGCGGGCTGTGGAACGGCAGGGTCACGTCGAGATATTCGAGCGTCGGGTCGAACACGCGGCCGCCACGCACCTTCTCTTCGCGCAGCTTGGCCTGACGCTTGTGTTCCTTGGCGACCTCCACGCCGAATGCGGCCAGGTCCTCCGGAGAGCCGGACAACACGTAATGCGTGGCGGAATTGGTGACGGCCACGGCGATCGGGCCACGTGCGCCGTCGACGCGTTCGATCAGCGCGTCCACCTGGGCGCGGGTGATGTCCTTGACGGACAGCATCGGGGTCGCCTCGCCGTGGCGTGCGGCGAGACCGAGCTGGCGTGCCTGACGGGTGCCGGCGACGCCGATCAGCGTTGCGATCGCAAGAATCTCGTCGATCTTGGCTGCGGCTGCGTCGATGGAACCGGCTTCGCAGATCGCCTGCACCATATGCACGGCAAGCACGCCCTGGGAGTGGCCGAGCACCGCGACCGGCTTGGCCTGGGCCGGATTGTAGCCGAGTGCGGCGGCGTCGAGCAGCGCGCCCAGCTGGGTCAGCGCGATGCCAGGAACGCTGGCGGAAGCCGCGGCTGCGGCGCCCAGACGTGCCGGGTTCGGTTCGAAGCCGAACAGGTCGACCGGGCGTCCGGTGGTGGCGAGCAGCTCGGCGGACACCGGATACAGCAGCGCCTGCGCGGCGGCCGCATGGGTGTGCAGGGCCTCGTCGAGCGCCGGATTCGCGCTCTGGTCGGCGAGCGCCACCGGCCACGGGGTGGATTGGCCGGCGAAGGCGAGCGCGTGGGGCTCGCTGTTCAGTCGATCAAGAAAAAAGGTGTTCATAATCTTCCTTACTTGTTCCAAAATTTCTTGCGATTGTTGTGGTTGCTTACGTTGGTTGCGTCGCGTTGCGTCCGTCACAGCGGCTGGTTGCCGTGGTGTTTGCTGGTTCGGCGCACGCGTTTCTTGCTGGCGAGCAGGCGGAGCGATTCGATGATGGTCTCGCGTGTCTGTTCGGGGTCGATCATGGCGTCGATCTCACCCATTTCCAGCGAAAGGTTCGCGTTGACGGTGGTGCGTTCGTAGTCGGCGATGTACTTGGCGCGCAGCGCTTCGACGTCCTTGCCGTTGTCTTTGGCTTTCTGCAGGTCCTTGCGGTGGATGATGTTCACCGCGCCGGCCGCGCCGAGCACCGCGATCTGGCTGGATGGCCAGGCGAAGTTCATGTCCGCGCCAATGGATTTGGAACCCATCACGATGTATGCGCCGCCGAAGGCCTTGCGCAGGATGATGGTGACGAGCGGCACCTGCGCGTTGGCGTAGGCGTAGATGACCTTCGCGCCACGGCGGATGATGCCCGCATGTTCCTGTTCGGCGCCCGGCTTGTAGCCCGGGGTGTCCACCAAGGTGACGACCGGCAGGTTGAACGCGTCGCACAAGCGCACGAATCGCGCCACTTTTTCGGATGAGTCGACGTCGAGAATGCCGGCGTTGACGTTCGGCTGGTTGGCCACGATGCCGACGGGATGGCCGTCGATGCAGGCGAAGCCGACCACCGCTGAAGCGGCGAACAGTTCGTGCACCTGCACGAATTCACCGTAGTCCACGATGCAGCGGATCACGTCGAGCACGTCATACGGCTGGCGGTCGTTGTCCGGCACGAGGGTGGCGAGGCGTTTGGCCACGTCACGGTCGGCGCGGGTGGCCACGTACGCGTAGACCGGCGGCTGCTGGTCGGAGTTGGACGGCAGATAGGCGAGCACGGTACGCGCGTAGTCGATCGCATCCGCCTCGTCCTCGCCGAGATAGTGGGCCACGCCGGACGTGGCGTTGTGCACGTAGCCGCCGCCCAGATCGTCCATGCTGATCACTTCGCCGGTGGCCGCTTTGACCACGTCGGGACCGGTGACGAACATGTTGGAATTCTCGCGGGTCATGATGATCAGGTCGGTCAGGGCCGGGCAGTAGACGGCACCGCCGGCGCAGGGGCCGAGGATCAGCGATAGCTGCGGCACGAAACCGCTGGCGTCGCAGGTTTTGCGGAACAGGTGGCCGTATTCGGTCAGCGCGGCCACACCCTCCTGGATGCGCGCGCCACCGGAGTCGATGAGCGCGATAATCGGCACCTTGAGGTCGAGCGCCTTGTCCATCAGATGGCAGATCTTGCGGCCTTCGGCCACGCCAAGCGTGCCGCCTTTGACGGAGAAGTCCTGCGCGTAGACGGCCACTTTGCGGCCGAACACCTCGCCGAAGCCGGTGATGACGGCGGAGCCTGCGCGGCCACCGTTGATGTCGCCGCCGCGGAAACGGCCGATTTCCTCGAAGGAACCGGTATCAAGCAGCAGATCGAGACGTTCGCGCGCGGTCAGCTTGCCTTTGACGTGCTGGCGACCGCGGGCATGGTCTTCGGCTTCGGCGGCGAGCTGCGCGGCACGCAGCACGGACGTACGGATCGGTTGCGATTCGCGGGCTTCGGCAGCCGCTTCGTCACCCAGTCGCTCCTGCTGTTCCATGACGACCTTCACGGCCTCTTTGACGGCCGGGCTTGCGATGATGTCGGTCATTTCGCGCTACCTTCCGTCTTGGTTTCCGTATTACCGTCCGTTGCCGGCTTGCCGTCAGCCGCCTTGGAAGCGCCGTTGACGTCAATGGTCATCAACGTCTCGCCCGCTTCGATGCCTGCCGCCGGGCCGACGAAGATCTTGGTGACGGTGCCCTTGACCGGCGCGTACACGTAGTTCTCCATCTTCATGGATTCGAGCACGACGAGCAGGTCGCCCTTGGCCACGTCCTGGCCTTCGACGACGTTGATGCGTGTGACGACCGCCTGCATCGGGCTGGCGATCACACCGGACTGGCCGTCGTTGCCCTGCTGCTTCTTTTCGACGTGGTGCAGGCCCTGTCCGCGCAGCGGCTGGATGGCGCGCTTGGCGTCACGCGCCTTGGCGCCGCCGGTCAGGTTGGCCACGATGTCGTTCGGCACGGTTAGCGACACACGATGGTTGTTGACTTCGATGACGAAGGTTTCGCTGGATTCCTTCTGCTCGGCTTCCTTCGCACCCGAAGCGCCGGCCATGGATGCCGGCTGGCCGCCCTTGGTGGAGGATGCTTCCTTGTTCAGGTACTTGCGTTCCAGCCATTTCGTGCTCACGTCGTAGGCCACGCCATGCTCGGCGGTGAACTCGTCGTCGTTGAAGATCTGCTCGAACAGGCTTGCCGGGGTCGGCACGCCTTCCACCTTGAGCTCTTCCAACGCGCGGCGCACACGTGCCACGGCTGTCGCACGGTCGGAGGCGGTGACCACGAGCTTGCCCATCATCGAATCGAACTTCGGGGAGACGGTGTCGCCTTCCACCACGCCGGAATCGACGCGGATGCCCGGGCCGGACGGCCATGCGAGCTTGGTCAGCGTGCCGGAGCTCGGCGCGAGGTTCTTGGCTGGATCCTCACAGGTCAGACGCAGTTCGAAGCTGTGTCCGCGCAGCGGATGGTCGACGGTTAGCTCGCCGCCGTTGGCGATGGTGAGCTGTTCTCGCACCAAATCGAGGCCGCAGACCTCTTCGCTGACGGTGTGTTCCACCTGCAGACGCGGATTGACTTCCAGGAAGTAGACCTTGCCCTGCTCGGTCACCATGAATTCGCAGGTGCCAAGTCCTACGTAATCGACCGCGTCGAACAGGCGGCGGGAATAGGTTTCCAGCTGTTCGAGCACGCCGTCGGGAAGGAACGGCGCCGGAGCTTCCTCAACAAGCTTCTGGTTGCGGCGCTGCACGGAGCAGTCGCGGGTGGAATACACGGTGAAATTGCCGTGCGAATCGCGTCCGCACTGCGTTTCGACGTGACGGCCCTTGTCGATGAACCGTTCGACGAAATACTCGTCCAAATCGCCGCCCTGCAGCGCATCGTGGTTCATGTAGAAGCCACGCAGCTCGTCGTCGTTGTGCACGAGCGTGATGCCGCGGCCGCCACCGCCGTCGGTGCGCTTGAGCATCAGCGGATAGCCGTGCGTGTGCGCGAAGTCGAGCAGCAGTCGCATGTCGGAAATCGACTGGGAAATGCCGGGAACCGGCGGCACCTTCGCGAAAGTGGCCACGCGGCGGGCCGTGATCTTGTCGCCCAGGTCGACGAGCGCCTTCGGATTCGGGCCGACCCACGTGGCGCCGGCGTCGAGGACCTTCTGCGCGAAGCTTGCGACTTCGGAAAGGAAGCCATAGCCGGGGTGCACCGCGTCGGCACCGCTGCGCTGCAGGATGTCGATGAGCAGATCCTCGTTGAGATACGTGTCCTTGTAGGTGTCGCCAGACAGCAGATACGCATCATCGGCCATCTGCACGTACTGTGCGTGACGGTCCTGTTCGGCGTAGACCGCGACCGTGGGAATCCCCATCTCACGTGCGGTGCGCACAACGCGAAGCGCGATTTCACCACGGTTCGCCACCAGTAATTTGTTGACATTTCTAGGCATAATGTCAAATTATGGTCGGCGAAGTGCGATCCGACGAATTCGTTTCCCACAAAAGATTCAAGATCTTTTTGTAAGGCTCCACAAACGTTACCGAAACTTAGCAACCCTACGATGGGGAGCATTGATTGACGAAAGACTCATTTTCGTCAGTTTTTGTAGCATCCTGTAGCATCCGCAAAAAAGGGAGGATTCCACCATGCGCAACGCAATCCTGACCATCTCATCCGCGGCCAAAACGGCCACCAGCGGCAAATTCGGCGCCGTTTTGAAGTCCACGCTGTTCGCCGTGCTGCTCGCCGCCGCCTCCATGGCGGGCGCCGTGCCGATTCCGGGCACTCCGGTTCCGATCACCCTGCAGACCTTCGTGGTCATGCTGGCCGCGCTGATGCTGCCGTGGAAGCAGGCGGGCGCCGCGGTGCTCATGTATCTGGCCGCGGGCGCGGCTGGTCTGCCGGTGTTCGCCGGCGGCGCGTCCACCATGGCTTTGGTCGGCCCGAGCGCCGGCTTCCTCATCGGTTTCCTGCCGGCCGCCGTCGTCACCTCGCTGCTCAAGGGCAAGGCGCGTGTCGATTCCCCGAAGCATGCTGCGTTGACCGCCGCACGGTATCTGTTCGCCTGCGTGGCCGGCTGCATCGTGCTTGACTATCTGCTCGGCTTCATCGTGCAGTCCGCCATTACGGGCGTGGCGATGCCGGTGGTGGCCATCGCTTCGATGGGCTTCATTGTGGGCGATTGCATCAAGGCGGTTGTGGCTTCGTTGGTCGCGAGCGGACTGGCAAAGCTGCAGTGACTTTTATCGGCAGCGACTTTTCTGCGGTAGTTTTCTACGACTTTTTGCTGGGAATTTTCTGCTGAGGGTTTTCCGCTGAGAATTTCCGCTGTGATTTCCGGGTTTTGATACAGTCTTCCGTTTTCGCTGTGTCCGGTGGGGCCGGCGGATATCAACGTGCGACACGCTCCGGGCCGCTCAGGCCGAGTTTTTTACGGTCTTACGTTGGTATCCGCCGGCCCCACCTCGTTTTGGGGGAATGTTGCGTTTGCGGGTAGCGCGGTTTTTGGATATTGCGATTTTGGGAAATGCCGCTTTTCTCGAATATTGCGTTTTTTGAAACGTGCGATTTTCGAAAAAGCGCTTTACGACTTTATGAGGGATGAGGGTTAGAGAATTATTGGGGTAGGACGCCTACGTCGGCGGTGTGCACGGTGTGCAGGTTGCCGTTGTCGTCTCTGATGGTGAGGGAGGCGTCGGGGTTGAGTTCCAGCGCGGTGCCGCGCAGGGTGGTGCCGTCCACGAAATGCGCCTCGCATGGCTTGTCGAGCGTCCAGCAGACCGGACGCATCTCCTCCATCGCACGCGTAGCCTCACGCTGCGGGTCGGCTTCGAAATCGGCGAGCCTTGATCGCAAACCGTCCACCAGATGGGCCGCGATCATGTCGCGCAATGTCATGGAATCGGGCAGGCCATGCGCGACCAGCTGCAGCGACGTGGCCTTGTCGGTTGGCAGATGGTCTTCGGGGACGGTCAGGTTCAGGCCGATGCCGAAGACGATGCCGACGCGTTCCGTTGCGGCAGCCACATCAGTGGTACCAGTCGCACCGTCCGCGATGGGAGTTGCGGCAAGCGGAACCATTTCGGCGAGCACGCCGCCCAGTTTCTTGCCGTCGACGAAAATGTCGTTCGGCCATTTGAGCACGATGTCTTTGCCGAGCGGGCTGCCGCAATCGCGGATGGCCGCGATAATCGCGTTGCGCGCCTCGCAGCCGGCGATCATCTGCAGCCAGCCGTTGACGGACGTGTCCCGCACAATCGCCGTAGGCACGCTGACCACCAGGGAGACGATGAACGACTCCCCCACCGCGCTGGTCCATTGATGGTCGAGACGGCCACGGCCGGCGGTCTGCTCGTCGGCGCAGATCGCCACGATTTCACGGCCGGTCCAATCGCGTCCATCGCAGCCATCGAGGCCATCTCGTCTGGCCGAGCCGAACAGCGCGCCTTTGCGCACCAATTCGGCGGCGTACGTGTTGGTGGAGCCCACTGAGTCCAGCGCGATCACCTGGTCGGCCGCGACGCAGGTGCGTGGCATGGTCAATGCGGAATCCAATATGGTCGTCATGATTCCTTCTCCTGTCCGTCGAGCTGTCGTCCATCGAGATATCGTTCGTCGGCGTCCTGCTTGTCGGACTGCTGTCTGTCGATGCGACGCCCGCCGATACGCCGTTTGCCCGCCGTCGACGTGCCAACGTACGACGCCTCGCGTGTGGCAAGCCGCGCGGCACGCGACTCGCGCCAGAACTCCAGGCACAGGAATCCGAACACGAATGCGATCGGAAGCATATGCCGTTCGAAATTGTTGGCCGGTGCGGTGATCATCACACCCATAAGCAGCAGCAACGGCAGATGCCATGACAGCGACCGCCATCGACGCAGCACCACTTCGGCGGCGCCGATCAGCAGTGTCAGCGTGACATACAGGTTGCCGTGCGTCACCCAGCCAAGCACGGGAATCTGCCCCCATTTCTTGGCGAAGCCGGCCACCTGGTTGCGCCACTGGTGGTTGTACAGGTGAATCCATTCGTTGTCGGACTGCACGTAATCGTTGTTCACGTAGTAGTCCATCGACACGTATGGCAGGTCGGTCACGTTGAAGTATCCGAAGCATTCGGCGAAGAGCGCATCGAGCGCGATCTGAGGATTCGCCTTGACGATCTGCCACCATGCGTCATTGAAATCCTTCATGTCGTCCTTGGTGACGGTACGCCACTTGTAGCTGACCTTCTTGGACTGGATACCCGACGATTTCACCGGGTCGGCGTCCTGCTGGAAGTACGATTCGGCCATCTGGTCGAGGTTGAAGACGGGAGCGAGTTTCTTGGCCGCGTCCTCGGGAATGCCCTGCGGATTGTATTTCGCCACGCGGGCGATCTGCTGCAGCTGGATGCCACGGCTTTCGATCGGATCGCCGCCGATGACGGCACCGCTGTTCACCAGATAGACGAGGCCGCCATGGATGAGCACGGTCGGCAGCATCAATGCGACCACGTACGTCTTCCAACGTTTACGGTCGTTGATGATGGCCAGCAGTGCGGCGAACAGAATGATGTACCACGCGTATTTGGCGCTGATCAGCATGACGCAGCTCGACATGAACAGTGCCGCCAAGGACCGTTTGCGCAGTTTCATGGGCTTGCCGTTGATGGTGGGCAGCGCCTTGATATGCGTCATATGCAGCTCATACCACACGCCGAACCACCAGACGAACGCGAACGCGAACAACGGCGATTTGGTCAGTGAGATCGTGGCGAACACCGCCAACGGGCACACCATGAAGAACAGCAGAATCACGAAACGCGTCTTCGCGCCGGCGCGCAGTCTGGACGGACGCGCCACCACACCCGCCTCGGGATGGGTGAAATCGCGCATGTTCCAGCAGTCGTGCCGTTCGGGATGGGAGAAGTCGAACGTGCCGACGCCCAGCCTACGCCACGGCAGATTGAAGAAACGATTGGCGGTGGCGGCGCAGCAGAACGCGGCGAACAGCCATTGCAGCGCGGCCAGCGCCACGATGCCGGCGTCGTTGGAATCGGTGAAATACCGGGAGACCGCGGCGAACGCACCGTAGAAAACGGTCAGCACGATGTTGTGCTGGTCGGTCAGATACGTGGGATTGGCCGGCCACATGTAGTGCGCGGTCGGATAGATGTCCATCGGCACGAATGAGAAGAAGCCGATGTATGGCTGTTTCAGTCCGGTCCACTGGTTCAACGCCCAGCTGAATTCGCGGATCTGGGAGCGGATGTCGGCGCCGTACGCGGCAAGCAGGGTGGTCGGAATCCACAGCCAGCCGATGACGAACAGCAGCATGAGCTTCCACCAGCAGTCGGTGCAACGTGTCAGCTTGCGACCAATCCAGACGATCACCGCATGGATGGCGCGCCCCGGTCGGCTATGCGCGGCGTCGCTCAGATGGCGCAGCATGATGCCCAATACCGTCGTCGGCGTGCCGGACACCTCCTGACACAGCTTGACGTATCGACGTGAGAAATACGTCGGCAGCACGCGCTCGCCACGGCCGTAACGGACCAGCGACCACAATATAGCAAACGAAACAACGAAGGCGATCGCCATGTACAGCACGTTGGCCCAGCCGAAGTCGGCGAGTCCGGTGCCAAACCAGTACAGCGGGCCGATGCCGCAGCACCACGCCACCCACAGGCATGCGAGCACGCCCAACGTCCAGCTGAGGAACGTGTCGGCTTTTCCGGCTTTCTTGTTTTCGCTCATAGTCGGCATATTACCGCCACTGCGCGAATGGGGACCGGAACGGTCGGCGAACGTGCGGCAATTCGCAGATACGACGATTAGAATGGACGGTTATGAACTCCGAGCAGGCAGACATCCTCGACCTTTTGTCAGGCCATACCGACGATACGACCATCGAGCGGTTGGCTTTCGAATGCCTGTTGACGAACATGACCGACGATCGTGTGGTCTCCTTGATGAACATTCTCGGATGGCAAGGCGATTTCAACTGTTTTGCGATCGGCGGGGTGCCTTCGGCCAGTCTTGCCTCGACATCCCTCGCCATCCGCAAGGCGGTGCGCGATTTGGGTGGCGAGCATGTGGTCATCGGCACGTACGGCACTTTCCTGCTGGCTTTGGCTTGCCAGATGGGCGCGGTCACGCCGGAGGTGACCTGTACCGCGGTCATGCCGGCGTTCAGCGAGGACGAGCCACTGTATTTGAGCCCGGTCCGTTCCGGTGTGGCGGGGGCTTCGCATGCGTTGCGTGAGACGATGTTCTCGCTGCAGGCGGCTCCGGCGCTGTCCACTCCTTCCCGTCCGCTGCGTGCCGACGAGCTGTTGCCGGAGCGTGCGCTGCTGGGTGATGATTACGCGCGTGAGGAACTGTATCGGAACGTATATCAGGTGCTGCGCGGCGAGAATCCCGATGATCCCACTTATCTGACGGTGTCCACGTTCCTGAAGTATGGCAGTTCGTTGGAGAACACGGCGAAGGAGCTGAATGTGCATCCGAACACCGTGCGCTACCGCTTGAAGCGTGCCGCCGAAACAACCGGCTGGGATGCCACCGATCCGCGTGACGCGTATGTGCTGACGACCGCGCTGGCGATTGGCCGTATGCGCGACCGCTGAGCCGCTGCCCGGGTGGTGTGGCGTCTGGGTACGCCCGTTGCACCTGTCATCCGGTCATAAAGTCATGAATCTTTCCGAACATATGAAAAGACCCGCATGCTGCGATTGCAGATACGGGTCTTTTGGTGAAGCTTAGCTTCTGTGCACTCAGGCAACGACCGCCGGATCAACCGGGACGCCCGGGTTCATCGTGGAGGTGATGGTCGCCTTGGTGACGTAGCGGCCCTTCACGGTGGACGGCTTCAGACGCTTGACTTCGTCGGCCACAGCCTTGAAGTTCTCGTCCAGAGCCTGCTCGGTGAAGGACATCTTGCCGATGAGGAAGCTCAGGTTGCCGTTCTTGTCGACACGGAAGTCAACCTTGCCGCCCTTGATGTCCTTGATGGCCTTGGTGACGTCCATGGTCACGGTGCCGGTCTTCGGGTTCGGCATGAGGCCACGCGGACCGAGCACGCGGCCGAGGCGGCCGACCTTGCCCATCATGTCCGGGGTGGCGACGACGGAATCGAAGTCAAGGAAACCGTCGGCGACCTTCTGCACGAGGTCGTCGTCACCGACGATGTCGGCGCCAGCCTCGAGAGCTTCGGTGGCCTTCGGGCCACGGGCGAAGACGAGGACCTTGGCGGTCTTACCGGTGCCGTTCGGCAGGTTCACGGAACCGCGGACCAGCTGGTCGGCCTTGCGCGGATCCACGTTCAGGCGCAGCACGGCCTCAACGGTCTGGTCGAACTTGTACTCCGGCATGCTCTTGAGGAGAGCGATGGCTTCGTTGGCGGTGTAAAGGTTGTTGCGATCGATCTTCTCAGCCGCTTCGCGATACTTCTTGGAACGCTGTACCATTAGTCCTTCTCCTCTCAGTCGGTAACCGTGATACCCATCGAACGGGCGGTGCCCGCGATGATCTTCATGCCGGCTTCGACGTCGCGTGCGGACAGATCAGCCATCTTGATTTCAGCGATCTCACGGACCTGAGCCTTGGTGACGGAGCCGACCTTGTGGGTCAGCGGGTTCTCGGTACCCTTCTGGATGCCAGCGGCCTTCTTCAGCAGAGCTGCTGCCGGCGGGGTCTTCAGGATGAAGGTGAAGGAACGATCTTCGTAAACGGTGATCTCAACAGGGATGACCTGGCCCATCTTGTCCTGCGTGGCAGCGTTGTACTGCTTGCAGAAGTCCATGATGTTCACGCCATGGGAACCCAGAGCCGGGCCCAGCGGCGGAGCCGGGTTGGCCTTGCCGGCCTGAATCTGGAGCTTGAGAAGCGCCGAGACTTTCTTCTTAGGAGCCATTGTATGGTTCTTCTTTCTGTGAAGCGGTGGTTAACGGCACCGGAGTAGGTCTCCCGCGTCCGGTTCCTTCCGCAACGTATATTGCTGTGCTGTGCTAGCAGGTGCCGCCGCCTTGTTCAGGCACACGAGACCCTCCAGACACAACTTTTCTATTATGCGATTCCGCCACGACATTGCGCGTATGGCAATACATACAAAGAAACCCCGCCGAAGCGGGGTTCAAAAGAATCACGATTTCAGGTTCCTGAATGGGTGTGACGCGTGCGGTAGCAAGGCGCCCAAGCGCAGGCGTACCAAGGTGCGTCAAGCTTGGAGCAACGCAGCTAACGCTCCGTCATGCACGTTCAGGCTAATTTTTCAACCTGGTTGAAACCTAGCTCCACCGGCGTGTCACGGCCGAAGATGGACACGAGCACGGTGAGCTTCTGCGTGGACGGATCCACTTCGGAGACAACCGCGGCCATGGTGGTGAACGGTCCATCGGTGACGGTGACCTGATCGCCAGGAGCGTAGGAGACCTCAAGCTTGCGCTTCTTGGCTGCGGCCGGCTTGTCTCCGGCGGCCTTGAGAGCTTCGGAAGCGATCATCGGAGCCATCATGGAGACGACTTCCTTGCGGGTCAGCGGTGCCGGATCCTTGGTCGGGCCGACAAAGCCGGTGACGCCTTCGGTCTCGCGGACGATACGACGGGCGTTCTCATCCGGCAGCATGCGGATCAGCACATAGCCGGGGACACGCACGCGGGTGATGACCTTCTTGCCCTTTTCGGTGTGCTTTTCGACTTCCTCCATCGGCACTTCGACCTGGAAGATCTTGTCTTCCATACCGAAGCTGGCCACGCGGGATTCGACGTTGGTCTTCACGCGCTTCTCATAGCCGGAATAGGTGTGCAGCACATACCACTTGCCTTCAAGCGTGCGCAGGCTCTTGGAGAATTCCTCGACGGCCTTGGCACCGGCATCCTGCTCAGTGTCTTCATCCTCAGTGGTTTCCGCGGTCTGCTCTTCCGGAGCGTCCTGCTCGGACTGGGCCTGCTCATCGGTCGCCTGATCGGCGGCGACGGCCTGGACGGCCTCGCCTTCGGCCGGCAGCGCCTCAACAGCGGCAGCAGCCTCGGTATCAGCCTTGGAAGCCTCGTCGAGGTTGTCGGAAAACACTTCGTCAGTCATGCACTTTCACCTTCAAGTTGTTTATCAGCCGAATATCCACAGGGTCAGCTTGCCCAGACCGTAGTCCATGCCGGTGACCAGTGCCATCAGCAGCAGCACGAAGATAAACACGGCGAGGGACCAGAAGAACAGTTCCTTGCTGGTCGGAGTGACGACCTTGCGGAGTTCGTCGATAATCTGTTTGATGAACAAGCCAATGCGCATGAAGATGTTCGGCTTAATGGCCTTCTCGCTGTTCTTCGCCTTCGCCATAATAATCCTCCGCTGGGCTTGTTGTAAGAAGCTTGGCAGGGAAGGCGGGACTCGAACCCACAACCTACGGTTTTGGAGACCGTTGCGCTACCAATTGCGCCACTTCCCTAGGTGAACTCTGCCGTCTCCACTTGCCGGCGAGGATTCTATGCAAAACCACGCAAGAAGCAGACGGCAAAACCGCCAAGTCGAAATAATAGCGGGTTTTCGCGACTTCGTCCAACCCGATTCACGACGAATCGCAAGAAACCGCTATTTTCCAACGAAAAAAAGATTCGCGCCCGGCATGTCACCGAAGCGCGAATCGCTAAAAATATCGTCTATCAACTGAACTTTCCGTCAGTTGAGCGCGGGGCCGGTCGGCTCAGTCCTCGACCCAACGCTTCATGCGACGCATGCCTTCGACCAGATCGTCGTCGGCAAGCGCGTAGGAGAAGCGCAGGTAGCCGGGAGCGCCGAACGCCTCGCCCGGGACGGCGGCGACATGGCCTTCGTCAAGCAACGCGGCGGCCAGTTCGGACGTGTTGGTGAACGTGGTCTTGTTGGTGCCGAGCGGCTTGTTCAGCAGCGCGGTCACGTCGGCGAACGCGTAGAACGCGCCGGTCGGGGTCGGGCAGTTCACGCCTTCGATGTCGTTCAACGCGGCGACGATGGTCTGGCGGCGCTTGTCGAATGCGGCGCGCATCTCGTAGACGGCGTCCAGGGAGCCGGAGACGGCTTCGATGGCGGCACGCTGGGAGATGTTGTTCACGTTGGAGGTCATGTGACCCTGCAGTTTGGATGCGGCCTTGGCCACGTCCACGGGGGCGATCATCCAGCCGACGCGCCAGCCCGGCATGGCGTAGGTCTTGGCCACGCCGTTGAGCACGAGCAGCTGGGAGCGCACTTCGGGCACCGCGGCGCCGATGTGCGTGGTTTTGGCGCCGTCATAGTTCAAGTGTTCGTAGATTTCGTCGGAAATGACCCACACGTGGTGTTCGATGGCCCACTGCGCGATGGCCTTGACGGTTTCCGGCTTCCACACCGCGCCCGTCGGGTTGTTCGGCGTGTTCACGATGATGGCCTTCGTGTGTTCGGTGCGGGCCGCTTCGATGGCTTCGACGCTGGGCTCGAAGTTGCGGTCGGCACCGGCGAACACGGTCACGGGCACGCCGCCGGCGAGCTTCACGGCTTCCGGATAGCTGGTCCAGTACGGGGTGGGGATGATGACCTCGTCGCCCTCGTTGAGCAGAATCTGGAACGATTCGTAGACGGCCTGCTTGCCGCCGTTGGTCACGATGACCTGGCTCGGGTCGATTTCGTAGCCCGAATCGCGCAACGTCTTGTCCGCGATGGCCTGGCGCAGTTCCGGTAGGCCGGCGGTCGGCGTGTAACGGTAGTTTTTCGGGTCCTGCACGGCCGCGGCCGCGGCCGCGACGATTGGTGCGGGGGTTGGGAAGTTCGGTTCTCCCGCGCCGAACCCGATGACGTCGATTCCGGCGGCCTTCATTGCCTTCGCCTTGGAATCGACGGCCAGAGTAGCGCTCGGAGCCACGTGATTGATACGGTCGGATAGAGTCTGCCAGTCAGCCATAGTCATGCCTGTAATGCTAGACCTGCCACGCGAAAAACGACAGCCCCACGACACACGTCTATTTCGCCGCGAACGCTTCGCTTGAAGCGAAATCGATGGCCTAACCACACCTTTTGCACTGGCTCAGACCAGTACGAGATTGTCGCGGTGCACCAACGGATGCGCGTATTCCTCGCCGAGGAAACGCTTGAGCTGGGCCGTATTGCGTCCTAGCATCTGCGGGATCTCCTCGGAGTCGAAGCCGACCAGGCCCTTGGCCAAATGGTTGCCCTGCTCGTCGTCAACCCAGACGGCGTCACCGGCGGCGAAATCGCCCTTCACTTCCACCACGCCGGCCGCAAGCAGGCTGGCCGCTCCCCCGCGCACCGCCTTGGCCGCGCCGGAATCGGCCACCAGCGTGCCCTGCGGGTGGGAGGCGAAGCCGATCCACAGCCTACGTGACGAACCGCGGTCGTTGATCGGCGCGAACGCGGTGCCGACCGGATCGCCCATCATCGCGGGACCTGCGTTCGACGCGCATGTCAACACCGCGGGAATGCCGGACACCGCGGCGACGCGCGCGGCCTCCATTTTGGTGACCATGCCGCCGGTGCCGACGTTCGAGCCGGTTCCGCCGACCTGAACCTTCGCCAGCGCGTCCTCGACGTTCGGCACATAGGAGATGCGCTTCGAGCCGGGCTCGCTTGGCGGCGCGGTGTACAGCGCGTCCACGTCGGTGAGCAGGACGAGCGCGTCGGCGACGACGATGTTGGCGATGAGCGCGGACAGACGGTCGTTGTCGCCGAACCGGATCTCGTTGGACGCGAGGGAATCGTTTTCGTTGATGATCGGCACCGCGCCCAAGTCGAGCAGGCGGTCGAGCGTACGGCGCACGTTGCGGTACTGCTGTGGGGCGATCGTGTCGGAAACGGTGATGAGGATCTGTCCGACGCGTAGTCCGTACCGTGCGAAAGCGGCCTCGTACTGTGCCATCAGCAGGCCTTGGCCGACGGCGGCGCACGCCTGCTGGTCGGCTACGTCGGTCGGACGCTTGTCGAAACCGAGCGTGCCGAAACCGGCCGCGATCGCGCCGGAGGAGACCAGCACCACGCGGCCGCCCATCAATCGCACGCGGGCGATGGCCGCCACAAGCGCGTTCAACCGTTGCGGATCCAAGTGGCCGCTCGGCTCGGTCAGCGAGCTGGAGCCCACCTTCACCACGATGGTCTGCGCTTCGGCGATGGCCCTGCGCACTTGCGCTTGCGATGGCGTGTTCATAGTTCCTCCCGGTACCGTTACCGGCTATTGAAAAAGCCCGCCGACACGCCATCGGCACATCAGCGGGCTTCGTTGGATGGTTCTATTGTTCCACATCCTCGTCGTCGGCGGTCTCGCCACGTCCAAAAAGACTGGTTTCGTCGTGACGGTCGTCGTCCACGGAAGGATCGGCCCAGTGTCCTGCCTTGCGTTCGGCCATCATGGCTTCGCGCACGGCCTGACGGGCGTCCATCATCTCGTGGTACTGGCGACGGCGTTCCGTGTTGGAACGACGCTGCGCACGACCATCCGATTCCTGCAGTCGCAGGTCGACGCCGCGTGCGCCCAACTGGGTGCCGTCGAGCATTTCCGCGCCGGCCGCGATGGTCGGATCCCAATCGAATTCCACGGCACGGTCGCCACGGCCGATGCGCACTTCGTCGCCCGGCTTGGCGCCCTTGTGTCGCAGCTCGTCTTCGACGCCCAGCTTGGCCAGACGGTCGGCAAGGTAGCCGACGGCCTCGTCATTATCGAAGTTGGTCTGCATGACCCAACGTTCCGGCTTGGTGCCGAGCACCTCGTACCAGACTTCGCCGTTGCCGTTCTCCTTGCGTTCCACGGTGAAGTCGAGCGCGTTGCCGCCTTCGTCGTTACGGCGACGGCGATCGCGCGGCTCCTCGAGCGGCTTGATGACCACGCGGGCCTCTTCCTCGGCCTGCTCGCGTTTGGCGACTTCCGCGCGCATGTTGGTCACGAGGTCGGCCAGCGCCCAGTTGAGTTCCTTCAGGCCCTCGTGGGAGGCGGTGGAGATGATGTGGACCTTGAGGCCGAGCTTTTCGAATTCGGGCTTGACGAATTCGGCGAGTTCCTTGGCTTCCGGCACATCCACCTTGTTGAGGATGATGATGCGCGGACGTTCGGGGATCGGAATCGCGCCGAGCGGCAGTTCGAGCTTGCCGGCGTATTCGGCGAGCTCGTGTTCGAGCGCCTGGTAGTCGCTCATCGGGTCACGGCCGGGTTCGAGGGTGGCGCAATCGATGACGTGGGCGATGATTTCGGTGCGTTCGATGTGGCGCAGGAATTCGAGGCCGAGGCCCTTGCCCTGGGATGCGCCCGGAATCAGGCCCGGCACGTCGGCGATGGTGTAGCGCATGTCGCCGGCCACCACTACGCCGAGGTTCGGCACGAGCGTGGTGAACGGATAGTCGGCGATTTTCGGTTTGGCGGAGCTCATCGCCGCGATCAGGCTCGACTTGCCGGCGGACGGGAAGCCCACCAGCGCCACGTCGGCGATGGACTTGAGTTCGAGGATGACGTCGCGTTCCTCGCCCGGCTCGCCCAGCAGTGCGAAGCCCGGCGCACGACGGGTGCGATTGGCCAGCGCCGCATTGCCGAGACCACCGTTGCCGCCCGCGGCCACGACGAACTTGTCTCCCGCGTGACGCAGGTCGGCGAGCTGCTCGCCTGGATGCTTCGGCTTGCCCTGCGGTCCCTTGGCTTCGAACACGACCGTGCCCACCGGGACGGGCAGGATCAGGTCGGCGCCCTTCGAACCGTCCTTCGTGTCGCCCAGGCCCATGGTGCCGCTTTCCGCCTCGCGATGGGGCATGAAACGGTAGTCGAGCAGGCTGTTGGCGTTCGAATCGGCCATGAAGATCACGGAACCGCCGTCGCCGCCATTGCCGCCGTTCGGACCGGCCAACGGCTTGTACTTCTCCCTACGGATGCCGGCGGAGCCGTTGCCGCCGTCGCCGCCCTTGACATGGACGGTCACTCGATCCACAAAATCACTCATGTATCTACCTTACATAACAGAAAGACCGCGTCCATATGGGCGCGGTCTTTCATCAAAAGCGTTATTTGCGCGTGTCTCAGGCGGCAATCACGTCGACGACCTTGCGGTCACGACGCACGCCGAACTTCACGCTGCCGTCCTTGAGGGCGAACAGGGTGTGGTCCTTGCCCATGCCAACGTTCTCGCCCGGGTGGAACTTGGTGCCACGCTGACGAACGATGATGTTGCCGGCCACGACGGCTTCGCCGCCGAACTTCTTCACACCGAGGTATTGCGCGTTTGAATCGCGACCGTTGCGCGAGCTGGACGCGCCCTTCTTATGTGCCATGTCTGTTCCTTTCGGTCCTTGACTCTAACCCTACGCGAATCAGGCGATAGCCGTGATCTTGACGAGAGTCAGCTGCTGGCGATGGCCCTTGCGACGAGCAACGCCGGTCTTGTTCTTGTACTTCATGATGCTGATCTTCGGACCCTTGGCCTCATCGTTGACAACCTCAGCCTTGACGGTGAGCTTGGCGAGATCCTTGGCACCGAGGATGACCTTGGAGCCGTCCACCACGAGGGCAGCCGGGAACTCCACGGCGTCGCCCTTCTTGGCGTTGAGACGGTTGACGAGGATGACGTCACCGACCTCGACCTTTTCCTGATGGCCGCCGGCCTTCACAATAGCGTACATATCCGTTCCTTTATTAACTTGGAAAGCTTACTGCCCGGCACGTTCGAGCCTCGCGGCCAGACACCAGCAATCTAATTTACACATACCCGCGTACAACCGCAAGTCTGCTCCCGGCGTGTCAAGTTGACATACCGGGATTTTCCTTTATTCTTCTTGTTCTTCCTCGCCCAGGTCCGCATTGTTGGCGGCCACGGCTGCCGCCGCGATCTGCGCGAGTTTGGCTTTCACGTCCGGCGAGGAGCCCTTCGGCACCTGCACGTCCGTGCCATGGCCATGCTTGTTGGTCTTGACGAACGGATCGCCGCCCTTCAGGGCGTACGGATCGTCGTAATCCGCCGAAACGGTCGGTTCGTCATGGAGGATGAAGCCGCGGCCCTTGCAGGTCGGGCATTCCTCGGAGAACGCCTCCACCAGACCCTGGCCGATGCGCTTGCGCGTCATCTGCACCAGTCCCAGCGAGGTGACTTCGGCCACCTGATGCTTGGTGCGGTCGCGCGCCAGGCACTCCACCAGTCGGCGGAGCACCAAATCCCTGTTGGCCGGCATGACCATGTCGACGAAGTCGATCATCACCATGCCGCCGATGTCGCGCAGACGAAGCTGTCGCGCGATCTCTTCGGCCGCTTCGAGGTTGCAACGGGTCACCGTTTCCTCGAGGCTCTTGCCGCGGCCGATGAAACGGCCCGTGTTCACGTCGATGGTGGTCATGGCCTCGGTGCGGTCGATGACGATCGAACCGCCGGACGGCAGGTAGACCTGACGTTCCATGCCCTTACGCAACTGGGAGTCGATCTGCCACTTGTCGAACACGTCCTTGCCGTCATGTTCGGCCGGATCCCACTTCTCGAGCTTGTCTTTCAGGTCGGGGGCCATCGTGTCGAGGTATTCCTCGATACGCTCGTACACGCGGTCGCCTTCCACGATCATCTTGGAGAAGTCGTCGTTGAAGATGTCGCGCACCACGCGGATGGCCACGTCCGGCTCGCCTTGCAGCAGCTTCGGACGCTTGCCGTGCAGGAACTCGTCGCGCTTGGCGGTGATGCGTTCCCACTGGCGCACCAGGTTCTCGAGGTCCTTGGTGATGGCCTCTTCGGAAGCGCCTTCGGCCGCGGTTCGGATGATCACGCCCATGTCCTTCGGCGCGATCTTCGACACGATGTTCTTCAGGCGGGCGCGCTCACGCTCGCTCAGCTTGCGGCTCACGCCGGTCATGCCGCCGGACGGCACCAGCACGAGGAAACGGCCGGCCAAGGTGACCTGCGAGGTAAGCCTTGCGCCCTTGTGGCCGATCGGATCCTTGGTTACCTGCACCAGCACCGGATCGCCCGACTTGAACGCCAGTTCGATACGACGCGGCTGGCCTTCCAGACGTGCGGAATCCCAGTTCACCTCGCCGGCGTACAGCACGCCGTTGCGGGCCTGTCCGATGTCCACGAACGCGGCCTCCATGCTCGGCAGCACGTTCTGCACGCGGCCAAGATAGATGTTGCCGACGGTGGCCACTTCCTGGATGTCGGACACGTAATGCTCGACGAGCACATTGTCTTCGATCACGGAGATCTGGGTGTGGCGCTCACGTTCGCGCACCACCATCAGACGCTCGACGTGTTCGCGACGGGCCAGGAAGTCCTGCTCCATGAGCTGGTTCTGACGGCTGCGTTCACGACGGTTGTCGCGGCGGCGCTGCTTCTTGGCTTCCAGACGGGTGGATCCTTCGACGTCGGTGATTTCGTCGATGTACTGCTGCTTGCGGGAGCGACGGGACATCGTCTCGTCCGATTCCTCGGCCTTCGACCCTCCACGGCGGCGACGACGGCGACGGGTCACCGTGCCCTCTTCCTCATCGTCATCCTCATGACGGCGACGGGATTCGCGTTCGGAGGTCTGCTGCTCGTCGGCTTCCTCATGGTTGCCGCGTCCGCGACGGCGGCGACGAGTACGCGTCGGCTGCTCGTCATCATCATCGTTTCCATTGCGGGACTCGTCATCGATCGGCGCATACGTGATGCCATCGAGGACCAGGTCCTCCTCGATCTGCTCCACTTCGGCAGCGGCACGACGTTCCTGCGCGTTCAGACGACGGGAACGACGGGAACGACGGGAATCGCCATGATCATCGTCTTCGGCGTCGTTGTTGCGGTCATTGCCATCATCACGGCCGCGACCGTCATTCGAAGCGTCCGTGCGGTCCGTGTCGGCCGTGTCGTGGCTGCGACGGCGGCGGCGACGAGTCGGACGGTCATCGTCGCGGTCATCACGGCTGTCACGGGCATCGTCCGAACCTCTGCGGCCCGTATCGTCAGCATCGTCATCGTCGGACGATCCGCGGCCCGCGGGGGCGGCCGGCAGAATCGGCTCCTGGAACAGCAGCGACGTCATCGGACGCGGATTATGACGCGTCTCATGGCCTTCCGGCAGCGCGCTGACGGCGTCGAGCGCACGGTCTTCGGATGATTCGTCACGATTGCCACGATTGCCGTAATCGTCACGATCGTCACGGTCATCACGCGGCTCGTCGCTGATACGGCGACGGCGACGCGACGGGCGATCATCCTCATCCTGCACGTCCACGGAGGAACGACGGCGACGGCGCGGACGTTCGTCACGCATCTCATCGTCGTCATCGTAACGGGTCACGCGACGACGACGCGGACGCGACGGCTCGGCGTCATCGGCATCATTGAAATCGGCGGAATCACGCGCAGGCTGGGCAGGCTCAAGCTTCGGTTCCTCAAACAAGGGGGCTTTGGCATGCTCCTCGACCTTCAGCTCCAAAGACGCGCCCGCGGCACCTACGCCACGCACCACGCGGCGACCTCCACGACGGCGGCGCGGAGCCGGATCGGCAGACACAGAACCCGCACTGCTTGCCGCATTATTGGTTGAATTATCAGATGACACAACAGCCTCGACCTGATCGAGGCCCTCATTGGTAGTAGGCACAACGCTCCTCGGCAACGCGCTGCAATCGCATCGCCTTCACTCAAGCCCCAACGGTTCTCACACCACGCTCTCACCGTGGCCGCGCATCATGGCGCCCGTAGGAAGCAACTTCCGTCAAAAGTCTTCATCATGCGACGGCGGACACCTGCGCTCGCGACTCACAGAACATTCACGCGAGGGGATCAACGCCATCGGATGCGTCGGCGGTCTTGCAGAACCACCGTCTATAAGTATGACACAAAAAACAACGGAGCGTGACAGGACGGGAAATTTATTCCCCCTACACGCTCCGTTTTCCAATGATTCGCGTTGACACGCCGTGAATGAACGTGCGCCGGCATAGTGGTTCAGCAGCGGTTCAACGGTGGACCAATAGTGGTTCTGCGGCAAGCCCGCGGCAGCGAATTACCGGCGATTCAACGGCAGCTCAGCAACGACTCAACGGCGATTCAACGCAGCCAGTCCTCCAGCAGGTCGGCCATGAGCAGCAGATCGGTCTCCGGCAGCTGCTCGTCCTGCTTGTGAGCCAGCAGCGGGCTACCCGCGCCGAGATTCACGGCCGGAATGCCCAGAATCGCGAAACGCGCCACATCCGTCCAACCCAGCTTGGCAAGCGGGTCACGACCGGTACGTTCCTTGACAAGCGATACCAGCGATTGGGCAAGCGGCGAATTGAGGCCCGGACGTGCGCTCGGCGATTCGTCCTTCATCTCGATGCCGAAGCCTTCGAACACGCCACCAGTGGCCTGATGCTCGCCGTTGCCAAGTTTCGCGCCCGCATCCGCGCCGATCATCAGCGCCTTCGCCTCGGCGAGCGACTTGTCCGGCGCGAACCGGTAGTTGACGTGCACACGGCACTCGTCGGGAATCACATTGGTACCCTTGCCGCCGGAAATCAGCGTGGCGTTCAGGCCCTCCTGATAGGTCAGGCCATCCACTTCGATGGCGCGGTTCTCATGTGCGTTCAAACGGTTCAGAATCTCGGCCGCCGCGTGGATCGCGTTCTTGCCCATCCAGGCGCGGGCCGAATGCGCGGCAACGCCGTGCGTGATCACGTCGAATCGCATCGTGCCGTTGCAGCCGCCCTCGATGCCGCAATCGGTCGGCTCGCCGATGATCGCGAAATCGCCGGTAATCCAATCCGGATGCGACTCGACCACCTTGCGCAGGCCGTTCTTCTCCGCCGCGACCTCCTCATGGTCGTAGAACACGTACGTCAGATCGTATTTCGCATCCGTCAGCGTGGCCGCCAAATACAGCATGACCGCGTCGGAACCCTTCATATCGGTGGCGCCACGACCCCAGATCACACGCTCATGCTCATGACCGGCCGCCACATCCTCGCGAATCAGCGGATCGCCCGGCTGAAGCCATTTCGGCGGGAAATTGTCGATAATCGGCACCGTGTCGAGATGGCCGGCAAGAATCACGCGGCGCTCGCGGCCGAAATCGGTGGATGCCACCAATGTGTCGTCGTGCCTGCGCACTGTCAGATGCGGCTGTTTTTTCAGGAACACCTCGACGGCGTCCGTCAACGGGCCTTCGTCATCGCTGACGGAATAGCAGCCCATGATCTGCCTCATCAGCTCGTTCAACTGCTCCTGTTTGCTGGCGGAAGCGGAAAATCCAATCGTAAGTTCGTTCATGCCGTCCATTATCCGGCAAAACGTGCCGTCAATCGTGTATCGGGCTCGCTTTTGAGACGTGCATACGACCGACGCGCGCTTGGTGCCACACTAGATAGCGGTCGAAAGGCAACGGCCGCAACGAAAAGGAGAGTGCAATGCCGGGTCTGTTAAGCGCGATGGAAGGTTTCTGCGTCATCGGCATCGTCATCGCGACCGGCTATGTGGCCGCGCGTATGCGCATCGGCGGGCCGAGCGCGCAGATGGTGCTTAATCGGTTCAGCTTCTTCGTGTCGAGTCCGTGCCTGATGTTCGCCATCCTGTCCAAGGAGAAAATCTTCGAGATCTTCCACTCCTCCATCGTTGTGGCGTTCTTCTCGGCCGTGCTGGTGGGCGTGGTCTTCCTGATCCTCAACCGGCTGTTCTTCCATATGAAAGCCGCGGACGCCACCATCGGCGCACTGAATTCGCTGTATCTGAATTCCAACAACATCGGCCTGCCGATAGCCACGTACATTCTGGGCAATCCCGCACTCGTCGCGCCGATTCTGGTCATGCAGCAGGCGGTGTTCACGCCGATCGGCCTGACCGTGCTCGACGTGACCACCAAAGGCAAGGTCTCCGCGAAGGAGATCCTGAAACAGCCGTTGCATCAGCCACTGCTCATCGGCTCGCTGCTGGGCATCGCCGTGTCCGCGATTTCCGCGAAGGTCGGCTATTTCGTGATTCCGAGCTTCATCTACGACCCGATCGATATGATCGGCGATTCCGCGGTGCCGATGATTCTGATGGCGTTCGGCATGTCCTTGCACGGCACGAAGCCGCTGCAGGACAAGTCGAATATTCCGGCGGTGTTCACGGTGGCCGCTTTGAAGAACATCGTGATGCCGACCATCGCGTTCCTGCTGTCGTATTTCGTGATGGGCTTCCGTGGCGCCACGCTGTACGCGTGCGTGGTGCTCGCCGCATTGCCGACCGGGCAGAACGTCTACAACTACGCGGCGCGGTACAACGTGGGTCTGTCGTTCGCACGCGACGGCATTCTGTTCTCGACGCTGTCATCGCCGATCTTCATCGCAATCATCGCGGTGCTGCTCGGCTGACCTCGCCAGTCCTCGCCGCGGTATCCACGACCGCCGCGGCGAGACCATCAATCGTCCATACGGTAGCCGGCATGACCGAGCCCGTGCGCCGCATGATTCGCGGCACACCCTCCGAGCACCATCAGCGCATAACACAAGCCGATTCCCGCGGCCAACGTAAGCAACGAAGCCGGATTGAGCAACGACGTTGCCAGAATCGGAAACAGCAACAACACCGAGCACCCCAATGAAACGGCCATCACCGTGTTGAGCGGGGTGATCACTTCCATCATGCGTGCCTTGTCGAGCGTCGCCTCATCCGTGCCTTCCAACGCAAGCATGCGGTACTCGTCGGCCTGGTCGTAGACGTTGCCCGTCTGCATCACGCCGGAACTGACGGCGGCGAGCACCGCGGCAAAGGCGAGCGTCAGGAAACCACCCATCGCTATATCGCGCATGTACAGCATAGATGGGTCGAACGGGTCGTGGTTGCCTCCGATTCCGGTGGCGAGCAATCCGCACACCGACGTCATCCCCGCGATGAACACAGCGAGCGCCACACCGGACACGTTACGCCAAGCACGCTTGGGATTGTCGAGGATACGGCGCATGGCAATCATAGTGGCCGCGTCCTTCGGGTGTTTCGCACGCGATCTGGCGCGCATCGCCACCACCCAGGTACCGACGACGTTCACCATGGCGAAACCGAGGAAGAAGACGCCGAAGATGATGGCGTAGACCACCATCTGACCCAAGTGCGCGAATGCGGAGATGCTGTTGAGCAGCAGGTAGCCTACGGCCAACACGGCAAGGAAAATCAGTGCGCGCCATGCGGACGGCATGGGTTGTCCGGTACGTTGCATCACGCCAAGCGGGGTGATGGCCACGCGGCGTAGGGCGACCAGCGCGGAGACCAAGGCAAGCAGCGTGACTCCGACGGTCACGGCCGCCAGAGCAGGCAGTCCCACCCACAACTGTTCGAAGGTGAAATGCTGGTTTTGGAAGTCGAGCAGCATGATCGCCGGTATCAGCGCGAAGTAGCCGGCCATGCCGACCAGCGCGCCAAGCAGAGCCTGGCCACCCGCATCGAGCGCGGTGAGTTTCGTGACCTGCGCGGTGGTGGCGCCCGCAAGTCGCAGTGCGGCGAGACGTGCGTCCCTGCGGGAGGCCGCGAGACGGGCCGCCGAGCCGGCGAGCGCCACGAACGGCACGATGAGTAGCAGACTGGCGAATGCGGCGAGCAGCACATAGCCGTCGGAATAGGTGTTCATGACGGCTGTGGCCTGGTCGGCCGTCCAATGGCCGTCGCCGACCGTGGCGACGAGCTTGTCGGCGTGTGCCAGGGTTTTGGACCATGTTTCGTATGTACCGGGCGCGCACCTGTTGGAATTGATCATACAACCGAACGTGTGGTCGGCGGAGGCCCGCCAGATGAAGCCATGCAGGCCTCCGAGCACGGTTAGGAAGACGGCGGTGGCGGATGCGAAGGCAACGATGGCCAGCGCAGAGGTGCGGCTGGATGTGCCGCGGGTGCCGGAGCGGTGGAACAATCGCCATAATCGGAACATGTTCATCGTGCGCCTCCGGCGGTAGGTTGGGATTGCTGCGGCGAGCTCAGCCTGCCGTCACGCATGGTAACGGTGGCATCGCAGAATGCGGCCACGTTCGAATCGTGCGTCACCACGACCACGGCCGCGCCGGTCTGTCGTGCGGTCCGCATGAGAATGCTCATGATTTCGTGGCCGGTGGTCTGGTCGAGCGCGCCGGTCGGTTCATCGGCGAAGATGACTGCCGGCTGCGCGGCGAGCGCACGTGCGATGGCGATGCGCTGCATCTGGCCGCCGCTCATTTCGCCGGGACGTTGTTGCGCGAGCTGGCGCAATCCCAATCGTTCCAGCCATAGCATGGCCGTGTCGGTGGCCTGCTGGTAGCTTGCGCCGCCCAGCATCATCGGCAACGCGATGTTTTCGATGGCCGGCAGTTCCGGCAGCAGTTGTCCGGATTGGAAGACGAAGCCGAAGGCGCTGCGGCGCAGTTTGGTGCGGTCAGCGTCGCTCAACCGCGCCAGGTTGGCACCGCGAAACATCACATTGCCGGCTGTCGGGGTGATGATGCCGGCGAGTGCGTGCAGTAACGTCGATTTGCCGGAACCGGACGGTCCCATGACCGCGATGCTTTCGCCTGCCTGGATGCCGAAATCCACGTGATTGAGCGCCAGCATGTGTGTGGCGTTCGGTGTCGCCTGTTGGGTCGAATAATCCATGACCAGATCGGTCGCGTGAAGTATGTGTTCCATGTTTCCTACGGTACGGAAACGGATTGGTCCCGGCCATCAGACGGCGGGATGAACTTACAGGTTTCCTTCCGGCATGCATCATCCGCAAGGATTAGCGTAATCGCGGACTGCGGATGAGATGCCGTATGTCAGACGAGATGCCAGGAGAGGCGGTGCAGGTCGCTGGGCCCGAATTCAGCGATGGCGTCACGGTGTGCGGCCGAACCGTAACCCTTGTTGTGGGCCCATTCATAGGGTTCATATTGGGGTTGCGCTCCCAGTTCGACCATGAGCCGGTCTCGCGTGACTTTGGCGATGACGGCTGCGGTGGCCACGGTGGCGCAGTACCTGTCGCCCTTCACTTTGGTAGAGACTTCCGCAGGAACCGGCACGTCAGGCGCGTCGAAGGTGTTCAGCGCTTTGGTGATGTAGTCGTTCGGTCCGTCGAGGATCGCACCGACCTTCACCGGCTTGCCGTCAAGCATGCCATCGCCGTCGATGCCGAGTTTCTCTTCCGCTTGGCCGAGTGCGCGCAATGCGGCCACGCCGAGCGCGTAGGAGATGCCCCAATCGTCGATTTCCGTGTTGCTGGCCGAGCCGACCGCCCAGGACGCGCACCACGATTTAAGCTCTTCGAATATGGCTTCGCGACGGTGTTCCGTCAGCATTTTGGAATCGGCCACACCGTCGGGTACGGCAAGCGGCGACGAACCGGCCAGGTCGCACGTGCGGATTGCGGCGGCGCCGACCATGACGGGACCGGCGAGCGAGCCGCGGCCGACCTCGTCGAAGCCGACGATCACGTCGTAGCCGGAGGCCACGATCGCCCGTTCCATATCCAGCGTGGGCACTACGGAAACGGACATCAGTCGGCAGATCCTTCCGGCACGTCCTTGAACACGTCGTGATGCGCGTCCAGCGTGCTGATGTGGTTCAGCGGCCAATACTTGACCAGACCGACGCCGACCACGTCGGAAACCGGCACGAGGCCGTGCGAGGAATCGTCCTGATGGTAGCGGGAATCGGCGGAATTGGCGCGATTGTCGCCCATGACGAACACATGTCCCGCAGTCACTTTTTCACTGAACGCGAAGGAGCTGGGGTCCACGCCGGAGCGGATGTATGAAGTTTCGTCGATGGCCACACCGTTGACCGTGACCGGCTTGCCGGGCCCCTCGCAGGCCACGGTGTCACCGGGCAGGCCGATAAGTCGTTTGATGAGGTAGTCGCCGCCGAATCGGCCGCTGTTCTCCTGCTGCAGCCAATGGTCGGGGTCCTTGAAGACCACCACGTCGCCGCGCTGGAGCTTGAAGACTTTGGGGGTGAGTTTGCTGGTGATGACCCGGTCGCCCGGTTCGATGGTGTTCAGCATGGAGCCGGACGGAATCACGTAGAAGCCGAACAGGAACATGCGCACCAGCAGCACGATGACGATGGGTATGCCGCACCAGATCAGGGTGTCTCGTAAGCCGAAGCTTTCCTCGCTTTCGACTCTTCTTCTGGCATGCTTCATGGGATTCCTTACCGTCCGGTTTCACGCACTGGCCCCTATCATAGCGGCCCAATATAGAAAATCGGCTCCTCGACGGGTTGCCGAAGAGCCGATTTCACGCTTTATTTGCGATTCGAACTCACTTCTCGGAGTTGTCGCGGCGCTCGACGATACGAGCGGCCTTACCGCGCAGGTTGCGCAGGTAGTACAGCTTGGCGCGACGCACGCGGCCCTTGCGGACCACCTTGATGGAATCGATGGCCGGGGAGTGCAGCGGGAAGCGGCGCTCGACACCGGTGCCGAAGCTGATCTTGCGGACCACGAAGGTCTCACGAACGCCGCCGCCCTGACGAGCGATCACCACGCCGGTGAAAGCCTGCAGACGGGAGTTGTTGCCTTCCTTGATCTTCACGTTGACTTCGACGGTGTCACCGGGACGGAAAGCCGGGATTTCCTCGGCCGGCTTCAGGTGCTTGGCGTCAAATGCCTCAATAGCGTTAACCATTGTGTTTCCTCGAGTCGCCGCCGCATATCGGCGCACAGGTAAGGGCTTCGTACGGCGTTCTTGCGATTGCCGTCTCGGCCTGTTCTTCCGCTCCGCAGGTCTGCCTGCGAAGGGTTGCCGATCCGCCGGAAATATTGCGATTGCGCACGTCCGCAGCTACCTTCGGACGTTCCGGCTGGACCTGAAGAAAAGCGGGATTATGCGGCGTCCCGCCTTTCGGCACAGCAATAATCAAAAATACCCCATCCGCAAGACACGGATGGGGCATCTCGTTCAGCCACACGTCACGCGGCTTCAGGCGCGCCAATCGTGAGTCAGAACTCGCGATTTGCGCGGTAGAACTGGATCAGGGACTGGGTGGAGGCATCCTGGGCGGCCAGAGCCTCGTCATCCTGGGAGATGGCCGGGGTGATCTGCTTGGCAAGCTGCTTGCCGAGCTCGACGCCCCACTGGTCGTAGGAGTCCAGACCCCACACGGTGCCCTCGACGAAGGTGATGTGCTCGTACAGGGCGATGAGCTCGCCGAGCGCGAACGGGGTCAGAGCCACGCCGAAGATGGAGGTGGTCGGACGGTTGCCGGTGAACACGCGGGCCGGGACGATCTCTTCCGGGGTGCCCTCGGCGCGCACTTCGTCGGCGGTCTTGCCGAAGGCCAGGGCCTTGGTCTGGGCGAAGTAGTTGCCCAGGAACAGCTCGTGCACGTCCTGGTCGCCGTCCTTGGTCGGGTTCGGGGTGTTCACGAACGCGATGAAGTCGGCCGGGATGAGCTGGGTGCCCTGGTGGATCAGCTGGTAGAAGGCGTGCTGGCCGTTGGTGCCCGGCTCGCCCCAGAAGATCTCGCCGGTCTCGGAGGTGACCGGGGTGCCGTCCCAACGCACGGACTTGCCGTTGGACTCCATGGTCAGCTGCTGCAGGTAGGCCGGGAAGCGGTGCAGATACTGGTCGTACGGCAGCACGGCGTGGGAGGCGACCTTGAAGAAGTTGCGGTACCACACGTTCAGCATGCCGAGCAGCACGACGACGTTCTTCTCGAACGGGGTGTTGGCGAAGTATTCGTCGATCTCGTGGAAGCCGTGCAGGAACTCCTCGAAGCGGGCCGGGCCGAAGACCACGGCGAGGGAGGTGCCGACGGCGGAATCGACGGAGTAACGGCCGCCGACCCAGTTCCAGAAGCCGAACGCGTTGTTCGGGTCGATGCCGAACTCGGCGACCTTCTCCAGGTTGGTGGAGACGGCGACGAAGTGCTTCTTGATGGCTTCGGCGTTCTTGGCGTCGGAACCGTCGATGGCGCCCTTGGCCTTGAGCTCTTCGAGCAGCCAGGTGCGGGCCTCACGGGCGTTGGTCAGGGTTTCCAGGGTGGTGAAGGTCTTGGAAACGATGATGAACAGGGTGGTCTCCGGATCGAGGCCCTTGGTCTTCTCGGCCAGGTCGTTCGGGTCGATGTTGGAGATGTAGCGGGCGGAGATGCCGGCGTCGGCGTACGGCTTCAGAGCCTCGTACACCATGACGGGACCCAGGTCGGAACCACCGATGCCGATGTTGACCACGGTCTCGATCTTCTTGCCGGTCACGCCGGTCCACTCGCCGGAGCGGACCTTGTCGGCGAACGCGTAGATGCGGTCGAGCACCTCACGCACGTCCTTGACGGTGTCCTGGCCGTCGACGATGTACTTGCCCTCGTCCTCAACCGGGCGGCGCAGCGCGGTGTGCAGCACGGCGCGGTCCTCGGTGTTGTTGATGTGCACGCCGGTGTACATGGCCTTGGTGCGCTCGTCGAGCTTGACGGCCTTGGCCAGGTCGGCGAACAGCTGCAGGGTCTCCGGCTTGATCAGGTTCTTGGACAGATCGAAGTGCAGGTCGCCTGCATCGAAGCTCAGCTTCTCGACGCGCTCGGCGTCATCGGCGAACCACTGCTTGAGGCTGATGCCCTCGGACTGCAGCTCGTCGTAGTGCTTCTGCAGCGCGGCCCACTCCGGGGTCTTGGTGGCGTCAACGGGAGGATTGATGGCAATGTTGGTAGGTCCTTTCATCATCACTGTGAAGCGGAACGTGACGGTGGAATCTCGTTCGATTTTCCACGGCACGAGCCGTTTTCTTCACCTCACAAGATACTCACAAAAGCCGACAGAACAACACAAAAATGTTTCCCGAGTTAACACATTCGGTCGGAAGCGCGATATACCGCGGTTCCGACCACTTTTCAGCGGCGACATGCCAGATAAACGACGATTACTGAAATCGTATGCAACGTTCAGCGGAAAAGCTTCAACGCACGTGAAAACGGCTGTCGTATGCAACGATCGCATTACGATTACGTACGCAACTTACGCACGACCACGCACGCGGCTTACGCAAGTCAGGCGATGGCGGCGAGCAGGAAGTGCGCGCCGGTCATCATGACCAGGCCGATGATCGCGGACACGGACAGCGAGAAGCCGGCGAGTTTCGCATTGCCGAGCACTTCGTCGGTGAACAGGGTGGAGAACACGGCGATTGGCGCGAGGCAGCACATCACCACGGCTTCGCGCACATTGGCTCCGAACGGCAGCACGAACCATGCGCAGACGGCGGACAGCAGGCCGAATGGCAGTCGCAGGCCGATGATCTTCAGCAGCTTCATCACATCGTCATGGCCGGCGGGCAGGTCCATCAGCATGCCGACCATCAGCATGGCGACGAACGAGTTGGCGTTGGCGAGCGGCTCAACGAACGTGGCCACGACGGCGGGGATCTTCACATTGGCAAGCATGAGCACGATCATGACCAGGTAGGTGTCGAACGGGATGGAGCCGAAGAAGCCTTTCGCCACGTTGCGTAGCAGCGCGTGGCGTGCCAGCCGGCGGGCATCGCGATCCTTGGGTTTCGTATACGGCAGCACCGGCGCACGCCCCTGGTACTGCTCGTCCAAGGTCTTGCCGGGCTGGATGTGCAGGAGGGTCTGCGTCATGACGTTCGTGCCGGCCGCCACCATCACGCAGTTGCCGATGTCGAACATGGCCGCTGGCACGATCGCCGCGGTGCCGAGAAACGCCTGTGCCACGGGGAAGCAGAAGCAGCCGATGTTGAAGCCGGAACCGTTGAGCATGGTGAACGCGCGATCCTGCACAGGCGTGTGACGTGTGGTGAGGAAGATGAGCACGGGCGGGATGAACGCGACCACGAAGCCGAAGACGGAGATCCACAGCATGCTGGAATCATGCGGGTTCGTGGCGAACGAGTAGATGATGGCGCAGGGTAGGACCAGGTTGAACAGGGCGACCTGCATGATGCGGTAGTCGCGGTTTTTGAATTTGCCGGCGCGTTTGAACAGGTAGCCGGTGAGGATGATGGCCAGCAGCGCGATTGGCTGAATTAACGTGGACATGTGCGCGAGATGGGACTTGAACCCACACGTCAAAGACACAGGAACCTAAATCCTGCGCGTCTACCAATTCCGCCACTCGCGCAATCACCATCCGCGCACGGCGAAAACCGATACGCACGGATGCACATATGCAAAACCCTAGATGCTCGGAAAACCTCCGAACATCTAGGGCAGTGGAGCCACTTGACAGAATCGAACTGTCGACCTGCTCATTACGAGTGAGCCGCTCTACCGACTGAGCTAAAGTGGCGCAATGCCCGGTAAGCATACGCTAGCCGCGCACAAGAAACAAAGCATAGCGGAAAAACCGGACGAGCACAAATCGCACGCACGCCATCCAGTGTCGTGCGCCACGGCAAGCGCCCGTCGCGGCCGTCATCCGATGTTATTTGACCAGCGCTTCGATCGATGCGACCAGCGCGCGCAGCGCCTTGCCACGATGGGAGACCGCGTTCTTCTCGGCCGGCTCCATTTCGGCGGACGTGAGCTTTTCGCCGGCGTCGACCGCACGCTGCGGCTGATCGTTCGGCACAAACAGCGGATCGTAGCCGAAACCGTTGGCGCCGCGCGGGGCACGCAGCAGCACGCCCGGCATTTCGCCGACTTCGACGGTTTCGCTGGCGATCATGTACGGCTTATCATCATCCGCACCGTCCGTCTTGCGCCCTCCCGGCACGACCAGCGCGGCGGCGCAGCGGAACCGTGCGGTGCGCTTGCTGTCGGGGATGTCGGCCAGCTGCTTGAGCAGCAGCGCGTTGTTGGCCTTGTCGTTGCCGTGCTCGCCGGCCCAGCGTGCGGACAGAATGCCCGGCGCGTTGCCCATGACGTCCACGATCAGGCCGGAATCGTCCGCGACTGCCGGGCAGCCGGTGCGTTCGGCCACGTCGCGTGCCTTGATGAGCGCGTTCTCCTGGAAGGTCACGCCGTCCTCGACCGGATCGGGCAATCCCAGGGAGCCTGCGGAGACGAGCTCGATGTCGGCGGCGTCCGCGCCGAGACGTTCCTCGAGAATGCGGCGGATTTCCGCCAGTTTGCCTTCGTTATGCGTGGCGACGATGATCTTCATGCCTTACGGTTCCTTCCGTCGTTTTCCGACTTATATCTGTTTTGCGTTGTTCCATGCGCGCCGAGTCGCCGGCATCGGACCGTCAACGTCCTACATTCAGCGCATGCCGTGCCGTCGATCGGCTCAGTCGAGCGCGAGCGCGGCGCGTTGGGCGGCCTGCAGCTCCCTGTTGCCTTTTTCGGCGAGGTCGAGCAGGGTGTTGAGTTCGGCGCGGTTGAACGGACGATGCTCGGCGGTGCCCTGGATCTCGATGAAATCGCCGGAACCGGTCATGGCCACGTTCATGTCGGTCATGGCCTGGCTGTCTTCGATGTACGGCAGGTCCAGCATCGGCTTGCCGTTGATCACGCCGACGGAGACGGCGGAGACCCAGTCCTTGAGCACGCGGTCGGCGGACTTGACGTGCTTGTGTTCCTCGGCCCAATGCATCGCGTCGACGAGCGCCACGTACGCGCCGGTGATCGAAGCGGTGCGGGTGCCGCCGTCGGCCTGCAGCACGTCGCAGTCGATCTGCACCTGGTTTTCGCCGAGCGCCTTCATATCGACGACGCCACGCAGGCAGCGGCCGATCAGACGGCTGATCTCGTGCGTACGGCCGCCGATCTTGCCGCGCACGGACTCGCGGTCGGTGCGGTCGGCGGTGGCGCGCGGCAGCATCGCGTATTCCGCGGTGACCCAGCCCAGGCCGGAGTCCTTGCGCCAGCGCGGCACGCCGGCTGTGAACGTGGCGGTGCACATCACGCGCGTGTTGCCGCATTCGATGAGCACGGAGCCTTCCGGAACGTCCGTGAAATGGCGGGTGATGCGCACCGGGCGCAGTTCGTCGACCTTGCGACCGTCCGCACGCACCACGGTCTGGTCGCCCAACATATCCTTAATCGCTACCATTGCTGTTCTGCACTTCGCTTTCCGCTGATTTCGGCTTTTGCCGCCGTCCGATTACTCGTCTTTTCAGCATTCGACCCTATCACCAGCCAAGCACGCCGCGCCTCGAGACCCCTCCTGCACGTATGATGGGATGCAACCAAAGATTGGCCACCGTGGGTCCTACACTTATGGTCAGTTTCACCAAAAGTCAAGAAAGGCTTTGGAAATGCTGGATTATTCACCCGCACTCATGACCGACATGTACGAATACACCATGCTTGACGCTTGCCTGAAGGACGGCACCGCCAACCGCAAGTGCGTATTCGAGATCTTCACCCGGCATCTGCCGTTGGGCCGCCACTACGGCGTGGCCGCCGGACAGGGACGCATCCTCGACGCGCTCGAGAAGTTCCGCCTCGACGACAACGACCTGAAATTCCTCGCCGACCGCAAGGTGGTCAGCCCGGAAACCATCAAATGGCTGGAGAACTTCCACTTCTCCGGCTCCATCAAGGGCTACCGCGAAGGCGAGATGTTCTTCCCGAACTCGCCGATCCTGCAGGTCGAAGGCACGTTCGGCGAGTGCACGCTGCTGGAAACGCTGCTGCTGAGCATTCTGAATTACGATTCCGCCGTCGCCTCCGCCGCGTCCCGCATGGTCAGCGCGGCGAAGGACCGCCCGTGCATGGACATGGGAGGCCGCCGCACCAACGAATGGGCCGCCGTCGCAGCCGCCCGCGCCGCCGTGGTAGGCGGATTCAAGGGCACCGCCAATCTGCTGGCCGCGCAAATGTACGGCCTCAAGGCCATCGGCACCGCCGCGCATTGCTTCACCCTGGTGCACGACGACGAGCGGAGCGCCTTCGAATCGCAGATCGCCGCGCTTGGCAAGAACACCACGCTGCTGGTCGACACGTACAACATCGAAGAGGCCGTGAAGACGGCCGTCGACGTGGCAGGCCCCGAATTAGGCGGCGTGCGCATCGATTCCGGCGATCTCGCCTCCCTCGCGCAGCGCGTGCGCAACCAGCTGGACGCGCTTGGTGCCACCAATACGAAGATCACCGTCACCAACGATCTCGACGAGTACGCGCTGGCCTCTCTGCAGACCGCTCCGGTCGATTCCTATGGTGTGGGCACCATGCTCGTCACCGGCTCGGGCGCCCCGACCTGCGCGATGGTCTACAAGCTCACCGAACGCGAGAACTCCGCCGGCGAAATGCAGCCGGTCGCCAAGAAGTCGAAGGACAAGGCCACCGTTCCGGGCCGCAAGCTCGCCTTCCGCTCCTACGAATACTCGCTGGCCGACTGCGAACACGTCATCTCCGGCTCCGAAGACAAGCTCGCCGCATACCAGCCGGAAGACGGCTGGAAGGACCTGCTCGTCGACTACGTCACCAATGGCGAGAACCACAGCGAATACCAGGGCCACGACGCGATCGTCAACGCGCACAACTACCGCGCGCAGGCGCTCGCCGAACTGCCGATCGGCGCGCAGAGCCTGATGAAGGGCGATCCGGTCATCCCGACCGAAGTCACCGTGCTGTGACGTCCGTCATGGCGTGAACCGCCCTGTGCGGAGCAAACGACATAACAAAAACCGACGCCCGGTGAATCACCGGCGTCGGTTTTTGCATAACATACGACGTTGCGCCGCACCCAGCCGCCATATTCAATCGCCACGTTCAGCCACCGCAACCGGCGGCATGAATCGGCAACATGGTCGAACGGCAATCAGAACGAGCTGTTCATCATCTCGTCATAGATGCGCTTGCAATCCGGGCACACCGGGTAATGCGTGGGGTCACGCTTCGGCACCCACACCTTGCCGCACAACGCCACAACCGGACGACCCGTCATCTTCGATTCGGCGATACGGTCACGCGACACATAATGTGCGAAACGGTCGGCATCGCCATTGCCACCGTCATCAAGCTTCGTTTCCTCTTCGGGACGTTCCAGAACGGCGGTACCGGTACCCGCATCCGGGTTGGACAGCGGCGAAACCGGATCGTCGGATCCGAACAGGCCATCGAAAATCGCAAATGCCATAATTAAGACTCCTCACACAAGCCGCGATCGCGGCCCCACTGCCTTCCATCATAGCCGAGCCGCATTGCGCCGCCACCCGTGCGCACGAACCGCGCCAACACGGGCATACGCCGATGTTGCGCACGTTCTCAACCAATCGCGGTACGCTTAAGGTTATGACAATTGCAGTTTGCCCCGGGTCGTACGACCCAGTGACCGCCGGCCACCTGGACGTCATCGAGCGTTGCGCGCGCTTTTTCGACGAAGTGCATGTGGTGGTGGCCGTGAACGCGGCGAAGACGCCGATGTTCTCCGAAGAAACCCGTGTTGAGATCATCCGGCAGGCGCTCGCCAAGCGCGGTTGCACCAATGTGAAGGTGGCGTCGACCACCGGCCTGATCACCGACTATTGCACGAAAATCGGTGCGACGGTCATCGTCAAAGGACTTCGGCAGAACGGCGATTACGAGGCTGAGCTGGGCATGGCATTGGTCAACCGCAAACTCGCCGGAGTGGAAACGCTGTTTCTGCCTGCGGCCCCGGACCTGGAGCACATCTCCAGCTCCATCGTCAAGGACGTGGCACGGCACGGAGGCGATGTGACGGGCATGGTGCCCGATTGCGTGATTCCGCTGCTTGGCGAGGCGCTCAAGAATGAAAAGAGAGCATGATGAGTGAAGAGACCAACGATTTCAAGCCGCTTGCTGACGCCGATGACGCCACGTCGCAGCAGCCGGTCACGGCGGCGGCCGATTATCCGGCTACCGGCGCTGTTGCCGGTACCGCAGCGACCAACAACTCCGCAACCGGCAATGCCGCCGATTGTGCTACGGATGAGCCGGCAAAGCCCGCGAAATCGTCGAAACCGTCGATTTCCATGTCGGACCTGCCCGACCTTCGCGCCACGTTCGACCCCAACGCACCACTCGACGACAGTTCGGATCGCAGCCGCGACGAATTCACCACCGTCTACGACATCATCGACAGCATCGAAGAGGAATTGGACGAGGCCAAGCCGATTCTGTTCGCGCCGAGCTCGGTGCGCGTGGACCGCGAATCGTTCACCGGCAAGCTCGACAAACTCAAGAAGATGCTGCCAGTGCAGCTGGAACGCGCCTCCGCGCTGATGCGCGAATCGGAACGCCGTCTGGAAAGCGCGCAAACGCAAGCCAACGTGATCATCGCATCCGCGCAGTCGCGTGCCGCCGACACCGTACGCGAAGCCAACGAGCAGGCGCAGTTCCTTGCCGGGCAGGAGAACGTGACGGAACTCGCCAGGCAGAAGGCGCGCGGCATTCTCGACCAGGCGCAAGCCAAGGCCGACAAGCTCACGCAGAACGCCGACAAATACTGCATCACCATGATGGAATCGTTGCAACAGCAGGTCGACAAGATCGGCACCGGCGTGCAGGCGGGCCTGAACGTGCTGTACGATCGCCAACGCGAAGCCGGCGCGCATCTGGACCATCTCGATGCGGACGATTATCCGGAAAACTGAGCAAGACGCGTAACACGCGTGGAACGCATAGCAAAACGCATAGCAAGAAAGCGATGAAAGACTGAACTATGGCACGTACTGAAGATTCCCCATGGGCCGTTTCCGTGGCGCAGGTGGCCTCGCGTCCGGGGCAAAGCAAGGAGATCGACGCCACTTTCCCCGCGCCGAGCGGCATCGGCGATGAGATCGTCGGCGTGGACGAAGGCGCGGATGTGAGCGTGGTCGGCTCGTTCGATTCGATCGTCGACGGTCTGATTCTGAACGCGCGTATCAGCGCTCCCGTGCATGCCGAATGCACGCGCTGCCTGAAGCCGATCCAGCGCGATTGGACGGTGAACGTCACCTCCTTCTTCCCATATGAGGACAAGTCCGCCGCCGGCAAGGGCGGAAAGGCCGGCAAGAACGGCAAGGAAGAGGAAGTGGACATCATCGCCGGCGAGGACGAGGCGGAAGACACGTACCCGCTGCTCGACGGCGGCGCATGGGCCGACCTCGAGGCGCTGCTGCGCGACACGCTGGTCGAGGAACTGCCGCTGCAGCCGTTGTGCAAGCCGGATTGCAAGGGCCTGTGCTCGCAGTGCGGCATCGACCTCAACGAGAACCCCGACCATCAGCATGACATGACCGACATTCGTTTCGCCGCGCTGGAAGGGCTGAAAGCCAAGCTGGAAGGCAAGGAATAAGCCGTTCGGATGGGATGGTCCATCGTTTGTACGGAGCTCACGTTAAGATACTGAACGCTTAAGCTCAATCGTTCGAACGAAATAGAGGAAACACAATGGCACTGCCTAAGTACAAGACCTCGCGCGCGAATACCCATTCTCGCCGCGCAAACTGGAAGGCCAAGGCCGCCCAGACCGTTACCTGCCCGAACTGCGGCGCTCCGACGCTGCCGCACATGGCATGCCCGAGCTGCGGTTCCTTCCGCGGCCGCGTGTACCGCGAGGCTGTCCGCTCCATCCACACCAAGTGAGTGGTTGCCGGATAACGGTATAAAGCATCGAAACCCTGCCATCGACGGGTGGCAGGGTTTCTTTTATTATTATCAAGTGATACGGCGATTGCATTGCGATTTATTTCCGCGTGCGATCGGCGTACGACATACGTTGCTTGCGTAGCAAAACCGCCAGATCAGCTGGCGTCTTGCCATGTGCGCAACGGCCACAACCACAGACCGCGGCGGGTTACGGCCCACCGCATGAACGGTAAGGAACATCCATGGCCAAAGAGACCAATCAGGACAACGCACAGAACAACACCCAAACCGAAAACGGCAACAATACCAACGCCGGCCGCATCGGCACCTCCATCACCCCCGAAGGCGAGATGACCGCCAATGTGTTGCTCGAGGCGCTCGGCACCACAATCGAACCGGACCTGCTCGTCGAAGCGCTCACCCACCGCTCGTTCTCACACGAGCATGAGGGGGCCAAGAACTACGAACGCCTCGAATTCCTCGGTGATGCGGTGCTCGAACTGGTCTCCACGGAAACGCTGTACAAGGTGCATCCCGACATGAACGAAGGCCAGCTGGCCAAAATGCGCGCGAAAGCCGTTTCCGAGGAATCGCTGAGCAAAATCGCCCGCGAAAAGCTGCACGTCGGCCCGTACATTCTGCTCGGCCACGGCGAAGCGGAACAGGGCGGCGCGGACAAAAGCTCGATTCTGTGCGACATCGTCGAATCGCTGATCGGCGCGACGTTCATCCAGCACGGCATCGACGAGGCGCGCCGCGTGGTGCATCATCTCGTCGACGATACGCTGGCGGAGGTCGCCACCGAAGGTCCGGCGCTCGATTGGAAGACGTCGCTGACCGTCAAGGCGCATGAGATGGGTCTGCCCGACCCGCACTACCAGACGTCGGTCGCCGGACCGGAATACGCACTGGAGTTCACCGCGCGCGCGATTCTCGGCGATGGCGGCGAAGTCATCGGCGTCGGTACCGGCAGCAGCAAACGCAAGGCGCAGCTGGCGGCCGCGGAAATGGGCTGGAAGGCGCTTGACAGTCGCAAGGGCGAAATGGGCGGCAAGCAGAACGGGAAGACGCATAAGTCGCACCACAGGTCACATCGCAAGTCCAACGGTGGCACGCAGGATGCAGCGCAGGGCAAGTAACCGCGCAAACGGTAACGCAAGCGGCGGCACGGCCGGCGTCACGAAACAGCATTACAAGGCAGCGTCGCAATCGCAAAAAATATGGTCCATATCACAATGGCGCGTAACGCGCCAGAATATGGGCCTTTCCGGCGAACCAAGCTGTCAGCCGTTAGCATAGACTCATTATCAGAGAGGAATGCGGCTGCAATCCGCCACAAGCGGTTGCATAGCATTCCGTTTAAGGGGTAAAACGGCGCATGAACGACGCGGCCGCGGCCCCTTACGAGGAAATTTTCCACGAACGAGCATGAGAGGGAACATGGTGTTACCTACGCCTCTGCAGGCATTCAGCGGCATGCCAAAGGCATCCGCTACCACTGAAAAGCAGACCATTGTCGACGGCGAAAAGATGACCGGCGCCGAAGCGCTGGTTCGTTCGCTGGAGGATCTGGGCGTCAAGGACGTCTTCGGCGTTCCGGGCGGTGCGATTCTGCCCGTCTACGATTCCATCAAGGACGATACGAAGTTCCGCTTCGTGCTGATGCGTCACGAGCAGGCCGCCGGACATGCGGCAGAAGGCTACGCGCTGACCACCGGACAGGTGGGCGTGTGCATCGTCACTTCCGGTCCGGGCGCGACGAACATGATCACCCCGATCGCCGACGCGAACATGGATTCCATTCCTATGGTCGTCATCACCGGCCAGGTCGGTGTGAACGCCATCGGCACGGACGCTTTCCAGGAAGCCGATATCGTCGGCGCCACCTATCCGGTGGTCAAGCATTCGTACCTCGTCACCCGCGCGCAGGACATTCCGCGCGTGCTGTCCGAGGCGCATTACATCGCACGTTCCGGTCGTCCGGGACCGGTGGTGGTGGACGTCACCAAGACCGCGCAGACCGGCGAAATGTATTATTCCTGGCCGCAGCGCATGATTCTGCCAGGCTACAACCCGACCACCAAGGCGCACGGTCGCGTGCTGTCCGACGCGGCGAAGCTGTTCGAGCAGTCGTACCGTCCGGTGCTGTACGTCGGCGGCGGCGCGGTGCGTTCCGACGCGGGCGAGCTGGTCGAGGAGCTGGCGGAAGTGACCGGCGCTCCGATCGTCACCACCCTTCCGGCGCGCGGCATTGTGCCCGATTCCGATCCGAAGGTGCTTGGCATGCTCGGCATGCACGGCACAATCGCGGCGACCGGCGCCGTGCAGCGTTGCGATCTGCTGGTCGCGATCGGCGCACGTTTCGACGACCGCGTCACCGGCAAGCTCGACGCGTTCGCTCCGGGCGCACGCGTGATCCATATCGACATCGACCCTGCGGAAATCGGCAAGAACCGTCAGCCGGACGTGCCGATCGTCGGCGATGTGGCCACCGTGCTGAAGGACCTCATTCCGGAGATCAAGCGCGAGCAGGCGGTGCATGGCAAGCCCGACACCAGCCACTGGTGGGACGTCATCAACAAGTGGCGTGAGGAATACCCGATCACGTGGGATGAGCCGACCGACGGCAGCCTCGCTCCGCAGTGGGTCGTCAAGCAGCTGTCCGACATGGCCGACCCCAACACCGTGTGGGTGTCCGGCGTGGGCCAGCATCAGATGTGGGCCACCCAGATCATCGAATTCAACAAGCCGCACTCCTGGCTGTCCTCCGGCGGCCTGGGCACGATGGGCTTCGGCCTGCCGGCGGCCATCGGCGCACGCGTCGGATCCGCCCGCGAATTCGACGACAAGAAGCCGGTGTGGCTGATCGACGGCGACGGCTCCTTCCAGATGACTTCCGAAGAGCTGGCGGCCGCGTTCCTCGACCACGCGCCGGTGAAGATCGCCCTGCTCAACAACTCCGTGTACGGCATGGTCCGCCAGTGGCAGACCCTGTTCTACGATCACCACTATTCCGCGACGAACCTGCTGGACGGCGAGAACACGCCGGACATCGTGGACGTGCCGGACTTCGTGAAGCTCGCCGAAGCGTACGGCTGCGTGGGCATGCGCGCGTTCACCAAGGACGAGGCCATCGAATGCATCAAGAAGGCCAACGAGATCAACGACCGTCCGGTGCTGATCGACTTCCGCGTGTGGAAGGACGCCATGGTGTGGCCGATGGTCGCAGCCGGCGACTCCAACGACAACGTCACCTACATGCCCGGTGTCAAGCCTCTGCAGCGCGCCGGCGAGAACGAGTGAACGAGTAGAGCGTAAGGAAGGACATTTCGATCATGGCAAATTATCCTGCATCCCAGCCGGGTTCCAAGCGTCATACGCTGTCCGTGCTCGTCGAGAACCGTCCGGGCGTGCTGGCGCGTATCGCCGGCCTGTTCGCCCGCCGCGCGTTCAACATCAACTCGCTGTCCGTCTCCCCCACCGAACGTCCGGACATTTCCCGCGTCACCGTCACGGCCGACGTGGAGGAAGTGCCGCTCGAGCAGATCATCAAACAGCTCAACAAGCTGCTGCATGTGCTGAAGATCGTGGACCTCGATCCGGAAACCACCGTGGAGCGCGAGTTGGTGCTCATCAAGGTGGCCGCCGACGAGTCCAACCGTTCCGACGTGCTGGAGATCGTGCGTCTGTTCCGCGTGCGCGTGGTGGACGTGAATCCGGAGTCGCTGACCATCGAGGCCACCGGCGCAGAAGGCAAGATCGACGCGCTGCTCGGTCTGCTGGAGCATTACGGCATCATCGAGCTGGTCCGCTCCGGCGCGGTGGCCGTGACCCGCGGCCCGAAAGCCCTGAGCGAGAAGGTGCTCGGCTCCGAGATCACCGGTCGCTGAACGGGCTGAGCGGCATTGCCTACGGCAAAGCGCCGCCCCACGATTCGTTTCGTGGGGCGGCGCTTTTTATTTCGATTCACCGCAACATCGTATGTTCCCATTGCGCCGCCTTGGGAATGCTACGAATGGAACGGGAACATATCACCAGCACAGCACTTGCCACAAGAACCGCGAGGAACACCAGCACCGCGCCATGGAATCCAAAAACCGGGAGCAAGGTGCCAGCCACAGCACTACAGAACATCGAAAGCACCTGGGCCGGAACCGTCAATGTAACAGTAATACGCCCCTGCATGCTCGTAGGCGACTTGGCGAAGATGAAACCGAGGAGCATCGCGTTAATCAACGGGAACGGCAGGCCAACCAACGAATTGGCAACCAGCATGATCCAGTAGCTGTCGGTCAACGCCATCGGCAATGCGCACAGGCAGATGAACAGGTAGGCGAGGCACACGGTTGGTCCGACCGGAACCTTATCGCTGAGTTTGCCGGCCAGCAACGATCCCACAAGCATCGTCAACGATATGCCGCCACTGATGAATCCGATGAGGGGTCGCATTGGTTCCGCACGACACCAGATGCAGCTGGATGGCATATTGGATGCCGTTGACGCCGAAATTGACCAATGCCGCCACGATGAGCACGATCACCAGCGTTTTCCGATGCAGCGACCATGACCAGCCTTCCAGGAAATCGTGGCAGAAACCGCCCTTCGCTGCATCGCCATCCGTTTCCCCGATACGCCCGCCATCCGAACCATATTCGCGGATGCCGGTGGCGGCGACGCCGCCCACGGCATACATGCATGCCGACGCCAGGAACGGCAGCCATGGAGCAATGCTGTACAGGAAACCTCCGATGGGGCTTCCCGCCATGGTGATGGTCGCGTCGCGCCCCTCGTTGAGGCTCCGCGCCTTGGGATAATAGCGGATATCGATGATCGAGCGAAGCATCGCATCCGTAGCGCTCCCAAGAAATCCGTTGATGCCGGATGCGAGCACCGCGATCAGCAGCAACACGGGGAACGACAATGCGCCGCACAGCAGCAGCACCGCGATTGCGCCCCAAGCCAGAACGCCGACGACGGCGTTCGCCACGATAAGCCGTTTGCGGTCATGCCTGTCGACGAAGGTACCTCCGAATACGCTCGCAACCTGTTGCGCGATCATCGACGACGTTCCGAGCCACCCGGCGGCGATGGTGGAGCCGGACACCGCATATCCGAGCAAACTGATCGCCAGTGCGCGCAGCGCCGCTCCGACCGCCGACGCCGTATCGGCGGTGAACCACGGGATATACCCTGCGGAATGCCAGAATGATTTCGTCGTTTCACTCATGCTTTGCTCCAATTAACCCACTTGTTCCGACTGTTCCGCCCACGCTTTCCGGTTTGCTCGTGGATTCATGCGTCAACCCCGCCGGCGTCTTATGAGACCCACCTGAAGGCCTGCAGAATCAGAGCCACGGGTTCGACGCCCAGCTCATCGTCGCCGTGCATGCCGGCCTTGATCTGCCAGCGGCGCACGACCTCATTGAGTTCCTCGATCATCGAGCTCGTCTCCTCGGCGGTCAGGTTCAGAACATGATCATCGCTGGTGCATGAATCAGCCCATTCCCGAGGCAATTCCGGCAGCCTGTCCAGAAAACGCTCGTAGGCCATCTCGTAGGAGAGCGCCGCGGAACGCCGGAACAGATCCATGGCCTTCGACTCGTCCGTACCGTTCTTTTCTTCGGGCCTCCCCAGACGAATGGCGCTTTGACAGGCCTTCCACCAGCTCTTTCTTCGATCTCCGTCAGGAGACTCCACCTTTTTCACTAGTCCCGCATGCGCAAGCTGCCCCAAGTGGTAGCTGATGGCTCCGGGAGCCTCGCCAAGCTGCTCGCTGATGCTGCCCACGGTCTGTTCGCCGTTCACCCGCAACGTTCCAAGGATCCTCATGCGAATAGGACTCGCCATGGCCCGAAGAGTATCGGCACTGGTCACGGTCACTGCGGCATCTTCGGGCAGCTGCCCCTCGTTGGAGTTCGTATCGTTCATCGTAGAAGACTCCTTTCCATCGCCTCCCATTATATACAAATTATTTGTACAAAATATTTGCTTTTGAATGGGTTCGCAACATGTGTCTCACCGGTAACGCCGCGATCTATTGCAGCTGCGAAAAATGTCTATTCTGGAACGAGAAACAAACCACGGGGGAATTTATATGCGCACGACTGTCAATGATTCGACTCTAGGGATTGTGGATAATGATCCACTGGTCGCGAGCGCAATTCAAAGCTTATTGGTCGAGACATGCGCACCAATACAGATTCTGTGGACTGCCACCTCTGCAGAACAAGCACTTGAGGCCATGAGGGACTCTGCACAAAGGCCACAAGCCGTGCTTACCGATATCGCAATGCCTGGGATGAACGGCTCGGAATTAGCGCATCATATCAAGGAACAACATCCAGATATTGCCGTCATTGGTATCAGCGCCTTTTTGGATGACGAAAACGAAAAAAGATACGGAGCACAATGGTCCGATGCGTTTTATGCGATTATTCCAAAAGAAATTCCCACGATTCAACTGGTTCGAATCATCGGAAAAGCCACTGGAAATGACGAGGTTGCGTCGTGGGCGGGGAAGAGCATAAACTCCATGCGGCTTTCCGGCAAGGAATTACAGATCATTGCCAACTATGCGAGAGGATTCACCACTTCCACTATTGCGCACCAACTGAATATCAGCGAAGCATCGGTAAAGACATATGCACGACGAGCTTTCGAGAAGCTCCATGCTCATAGTCGTGCCGAAGCTGTTGCGATGTGCGTAAGAAACGGTTGGATATAACGATGAGGCTGCCCCAACAAATAATGTCATTGGCAAAGGCCGTGCGCAAGCCCTACTTAGCGGGATCCATTATCTGCATCTGCTTTTTCCTGCTCGAGCTGACCGCTTGGCCAAATATGCCACCTTGGTCATGGCTATATTTGGCTCCGTACTGCATCGCCCTGCTGCTACTGGCCTGGTTCCCCGTACCGGCAAGCATGGCGATTCTTGTAATACACATAGCATGCGCGATAATCCCGGCAATATGCGATGGCCCTTCAACGTTATATGGCACATGGCTTGCATGCGGGATAATCGCATTTGAAATCAAACGATTTGGATTTGCCATCATGGGACCGCTGCTTTGCGCACTGGCACTTCCTTTGGGCTATTGGACAGGCGGCATCGACTACAATCCAAGCATCCCTGTGCTTGCGTGCTCCTACATTGGAGCATTCTTCGTTGGCTTTGCCATACGGTGGAAGATACAGACAGAGCAACGGAAAACCGACCTGGCGATTGCACAAGAACAAGTTCGACGCCAGCAGAAAAGACTCAAAGAAATTCACATACTGCACGATTCCATCGCAGGAGCTATGACATATGCGATTCTGCTGTGTCGCAAGAAAGAGCCCTCAGAGAGCAGCGACACTTTGCCACAGATTGAACAGGCCCTCATGCAGGCATTACATGAGCTTCGCACTCAAATTATCAGCCCGATGACCGATGAGCTTAAAACAGACAAAGAGGAAGACGCGGACGAGCTCTTTCAACAACATATAGAAGCTCAATGCAAAAGACTGAGAATACTGGGTTTTACCGGGACACCAATAATCCGCGGGAATCTAAACGCAATGGACAAGTCACTACTACCATCGTTGCAAACGGTTTGTACCGAAATTCTCAATAACATTGCCAAACACGGGAAACCCGGGGCTTTTGCTTTTATCCTCTCTGTAGGACCAGATGCGGTCCGCATCTTCGCATCAAATCTATATAACGCCGCAATAAATAGTGCTCCAGAAAATCACTACGGGACAGCCCTCATACAAGATTTTGCGCAACAACATAATGGGACAATGACCATAAATTCAGAAAATGAAGAATGGTCATTGTCCCTAGCGATTCCGCTAACTCATCAAACACATTAAACCAGCCACCAGCATTTATTCACGGTGGCTTTCCTTTACTTCATATACGGAAACAACAAGATCCGTATTGCCGATATTGATAATGGACAATGAGGTGGCGCCAAGGAAATTCTTCGCCGGAAGAGAGACTGTTTCCACTCCATTAGACGTACAGGATTCCCTAGTGGTTAAAGTGTGCGGCTGTCCATCTTTGTAGAGGACAAGTGAGTAAGGGGCCTGCTCCTTCTGTTTGCACATGGAGACGACATAATACATATGGTTTTCGTCGACCTTTTTGGCAAATGGAATAGCACCATCGCCGTGCACGGATTTCGCGCCCAGCTTGTTCACCAGAACCAGTTTGTCCGAGTTATTGAGATCATCGACGGCGACACGGTCCAAAGCGTCCACAGTAAACGTTTTATTCGCTTGCTCAGCAGCATCATCGCTTTTGCTGCCGCTCTGGACAGCGTCACCTTCAGAGGTTTCGTGTACGGAATTTGCACAACCGGCGCATGAACACAGCAGCAAAGCCGACAGCAAACAACAGACGCTTCTTCGCATCACTTGATTCATGAGACACCCCCATTGGTTGTTATTGCGGAGAACAGCTCTATCCCCGTAAGAACAAGAATATGACACTGATATCTCAAGCGCTACACCTTGCTGTCGCACGAATGGCTACACACCCGAAAACGCTGGAGGAGCTGCACCGCCGCCACAACATGCACACCCTGTCCGGCAATTGGCGCGTACGGTACGAATGCCATGTCGCCAATGCCGGGGACTGGCTGGTGATCTGGTCATCGAACGATTCGGTCGCGTTCTTCGAACGTACCGGCAGCCACGACGAATTATTCCGGTAAACCGACGCTGAGCGAATCGCCAGCGTCGGTTTTGCACATTCCGTACTACCAAACCGACGCCTACAAGCCTCTCACCATCAGTTTGCCCGACTGGGACTACTCGAGCTGTTCGGAGAGCTCCATCCATTCCATTTCGAGGGATTCAGACTCGTCCGTGACGGACTGCAACTGCTCGTTGAGCTTGCCCAGCCCCTCGTAATCGCTTGGGTCGTGCGCGGCCATCTGCGCTTCCAAATCGGCCTTCTGCTCCTCCAGCTTGGCCAGCTTGCGCTCGATGGCGGAAACGCGCTTCGACGCGTCGTGGAACGCCTTGCCGGTGAGCTTCGGCGTGGAAGCCGACGACGAATCGCCAGTGGAAGGTGAGGAAGCTGCGCCACCTACGGAAGGCGCGGTCGTAGCGGAATCGCCAGCATCGCCATTCTTCCGCGTTTTGCAGTTCTTGCCGGACTTCTCGTCGGCGAACGGATCCTTGCCGTTCTTGATGGCCTCGGTCATGTCGAGATAATCCTGCACGCCGCCGGGCAGATGGCGGATCTTGCCGCCGATCAGCGCGAACTGCTGGTCGGTGACGCGTTCGAGCAGGTAGCGGTCGTGGGAGACGACGATCAGCGTGCCCGGCCAAGTGTCGAGCAGATCCTCCATCACGGCGAGCATGTCGGTGTCGAGGTCGTTGCCCGGCTCGTCCATGATGAGCACGTTCGGCTCGTCGAGCAGGATGAGCAGCAGCTGCATGCGGCGCTTCTGCCCGCCCGAGAGGTCCTTGATCGGCGTCATGAGCTGTGCGGATTCGAAGCCGAGACGCTCCATCATCTGCCCCGGCGTGGTCTCCTTGCCGTCCACGATGTAGCTCGGCTTGTAGCGGCTCAGCACTTCCTTGATCTTGTATTTGCCGAGCTTCTCCAGCTCGTCGAGACGCTGCGAAAGCACCGCGAACTTCACGGTCTTGCCGATGTTCACATGGCCGGCGGTCGGGGTGATCGTGCCGTCGAGGATCTTCAGCAGGGTCGATTTGCCGGCACCGTTCGCGCCGACGATGCCGAAGCGGTCGCCCGGGCCGATCAGCCACGTCACGTCGTCGAGGATCTTGCGGCCGGTGACGGTGACCTTCTGCGCCGCGGACGTGACCTCCGGCGTGGATGCGTCGGCGTCGTCACCCGACTCGTGCGACTCCTCCTCGGCCTGCCGGGCGGCCTGCGCCGCCTGTCGCGCCTCGGGCACGCCGGCGTCCACCAACCGCGGATCGGTCAGATCGTCGACGGCGACCTCCACGCTGCCGTGCGCCTGCGGCTCGGCATACATGGCCGGCACCACGTCCACACGCGAGGCCGAAGCCTCCATTTCCGCCACATCCGGATCGATATCGGCCTCGCCCTGCGCATGTTCGAAGATCTGCGTCACGTCGATGAGATCGACCACCTGCTTGCCGAGACGCGACGTGGCCATCTGCTTCAGCTCCAACGTGTTGCGCACCGGTGGCACGTCGGCGATGAGCTCGCGTGCCGCCTTGACATGGAACTTCTGCTTGGTGGAGCGGGCGCGGGCGCCACGGGTCAGCCATGCAAGCTCCTTGCGGGCCAGGTTGCGGCGCTTCGTCTCACGCACGTCGGCCTGACGATCGCGCTCCACGCGCTGCAACATATACGCGGAGTATCCGCCTTCGAACGGGTCGATCACGCCGTCGTGGACCTCCCACATCGATTCGCATACCTCGTCGAGGAACCAGCGGTCGTGGGTGACGAGCAGCAGCGCGCCCTGGCCGGACGGCCAACGGTTCTTCAAGTGCTCGGCGAGCCAGTGGATGGTCACCACGTCCAAATGGTTCGTGGGCTCGTCAAGCGCGAGAATGTCCCAGTCCTTGAGCAGCAGGCGGGCAAGGTCGGCGCGGCGACGCTGGCCGCCGGACAGGGAGCCGATCTTCGCGTCCAGACTGATGCCGCCGAGCAGCGCCTCCACGATCTCGCGCGACTTAGTTTCCGCGGCCCATTCGTAATCTTCTCGCCCTTCCAACGCGGCTTCGCGCACCGTGGCGTTGTCGTCGAGCGGGTCACGCTGGTCGAGCATGCCGAACGTCAGTCCATTGCGCATGGTCACGCGACCGGAATCCGGTTCCTGCGTGCCTTTGAACAGGTGCAGCAGCGTGGATTTGCCGTCGCCGTTCTTGCCGACGATGCCGATGCGGTCGCCTTCGAAAACGCCCTGCGTCACATCGGTGAAAATATTCTTGGTCGCGAAAGCGAGCGAAACGTGTTCAAGTCCCAAATCATAAGTCGGCATAACTCACCAATGTAGCGCGTCGGCGGAACACCGCCTCCCGCACACGTATTTGGGGCTTGCTCACCAGCTGCATGATGCGAAACGTAGACAGGAGACCTTGGAATGTAGGCAACGAAAACGCCCTAGAAGATTCCGTAGGTGGTTTTCCGCTTCCGTAGGTGGTTGTCTTCGGATACCGCACGAAGAAAAGCCTTAAATTCAGCCTTTCCGAAACACTGGTCCATCACCCAACCACCTACGGAACTCAGGAACCACCTACGGAAGGCACTCAGCTGGCGATTCAGTGGGGCGTGTAGCGGGCAGAACGCTTATCAGCGCTCCAGCGTTGCGGCATAGGTGCTGCACCGGGCCGCGAATCCGGAGAAAACCTGATCGGCCATCGGCTGCAGCTGCGGATTGTATTCGGCGAAGGCGTCACGTAGCTGCGATTTCGAACCGCCGGCGGCCTTCAAATCCTTCACCATGCACGGCTCGTCCAGCCACTCGTCCAACAACGTGGGGGTGACCTCCAGGTGGAATTGCAGGCCAAGCGCCGAACCGAACCGGAACGCCTGGTTCTTCGTCTTCGCGCTTTTGGCCAACGGCTGTGCGCCTTCCGGCAGGGTCACCACGTCGTTGTGCCAGTGCAGCACGTCCAACGTCTTGTTCCACATGGAGAAGTAGTCGTGCTTGTCGATGCGTTTAATCGGCGCGAATCCGATTTCCGGCTCGCTGCCCTTCTTGAGTTTCGCGCCCAGCGCGGTGGCAATGATCTGATGTCCGAGGCACACGCCCAGCGACGGTTTGCCGACGCTGACGGCGGCGCGTACGAGTTTGGATTCCGCTTTGAGACCGGGATACTTGTCGGTGTCGAGCGCGCCCATGGGGCCGCCCATAATCACGATGCCGGAGACGTCACTGAAATCGGGAAGATCGGGCTTTTTCTCTTTGGCGATGTTCATCACTTCATACGACATGCCCAAGTCGTCGAGACTATCCAAAATGCGCCCCGGTTTCTCCCACGGGACGTGTTGAAGAATCAGCACATGCGATTGCGTCATGCCACTATTTTTACATCATCTGCGTAAATGACGCTCGCGATTCGGCTCTGTGTCTGCATACGTTCGCAATACGATGCCGTGCATATGCCGGGAAAACCAAGCGTCATGTCCGATTCTGGCAATATTCTCGTGACTATGACAAACACGCAGGAACCGCAGAATACCAACACTTCCGGCGCTCTTGCGGTGGCGAAGGCCGCCGCGGGGCTGAAGCTGTACGACACCGCATCGCACGCCGTGTCGTCCTTCACGCCGATCAAACCAGGTCAGGTCGGTATCTACGTGTGTGGCGCCACCGTGCAAAGCTCGCCGCATATCGGCCACATCCGCGCCGCCGTCGCGTTCGACGTGGTGCGCCGCTGGTTCGAGCGACTGGGCTACAAGGTGACGTTCGTGCGCAATGTCACCGACATCGACGACAAGATCCTCGACAAGGCCGCCGCCGCGGGCCAGCAGTGGTGGGAGCGCGCGTATATCTACGAACGCGAGTTCACTGAGGCGTACAGCAAGCTTGGCGTGGAGCCGCCGACGTACGAGCCGCGCGCCACCGGCCACATGATCGACATGATCGACCTCATCAAGAAGATCATCGACAACGGCCACGCTTATGTGGTGCGTGACGCGGACGGCACCCCGACCGGCAACGTCTACTTCGACGTGGCGAGCTGGCCGCATTACGGCGAGCTGACGCACCAGAAGCAGACCGCGGTTTCCGACGCGGCTTCCGAAGTGACCGACGCGATGGGACCGTCCGTGGACAACGCGGGCAACGACAAGTACAATCCGGTCGACCCTGCCGACATGTCCCCCGACAAGCATGATCCGCGCGATTTCGCGCTGTGGAAGGCGCCGAAGGATTCCGATCCGCTCGACGCGCGCTGGAATACCCCGTTCGGCACGGGCCGTCCGGGCTGGCATATCGAATGCTCCGCGATGAGCCACCGCTATCTGAAGGACATGTTCGACATTCACGGCGGCGGTCTTGATCTGCGATTCCCGCACCACGAGAACGAGATGGCGCAGACGCGCGCCGCCGGTTACGATTCGGCCGCGCGCTGGATGCATTCCGCCTGGGTCACCGCGAAGGGCGAGAAGATGTCGAAGTCGCTCGGCAACGGCCTGTCCGTGCCGGCGGTGCTGGCCGAGCATTCCGCTTGGGTGGTGCGTTACGCCCTCGGTTCCGTGCAGTACCGTTCCATGCTGGAATGGTCCGACCAGACGCTTGCCGAGGCGCAGTCCGCGTACGACCGCGTGGCGAACTTCATCGAACGTGCGGGTATCGCCATCGGCGAACAGCCCAGCCGTGCCGAAGTCGTTTCCATTTCCGCCGACGCACTGCCGACCGACTTCGTTTCCGCGATGAACGACGACATCAACGTGTCCGGCGCTACCGCCGCGATCTTCACCGCCATCCGTTCCGGCAACACGCTGCTGTCGAAGCTGGCTGATCGCGCCGATTCCGACGCGGCCAAGGCCGAGGTGCGCGAGGTGCTGCTCAGCGTGCGTGCAATGCTCGATACGCTGGGCCTGGACCCGCTGGCGGAACCATGGGTGAATGGCGGTGCGGCAGGCGGCGCTGCAGGCGAGGGGGAATCGGCCGAGCACGATGCGCTCGACGCGCTGATCTCCGAGCAGCTTACGGCTCGCGCCGAGGCCCGCAAAGCCAAGGACTTCGCCAAGGCCGACGCGATCCGCGACGCGCTGAACGCGGCCGGCATCGCCATCGAGGACGGCCCCCAGGGCTCCACCTGGTCGCTGAAGTAAGCAGCCCCTCGCATTTGCACGGAATGGGTGCTGATTTGGACGAAATCCAGTTGGATTTCGTCCAAATCAGCACCCATTCCGTCGTTTTCGTCCGAATCGACCGCACAGTGCCAACGGATGGGGCGTGCCACGCCCCGATATTTCCCGCGCGACGGCTAGACTTGGGAACATTATGGCAGCATTTAGTTCTTTGACAGATAGGCTCTCGAATGCCTTCAAGCATCTGAAGAGCAAGGGCAAGCTTTCCGAGGCTGATATCGACGGTACCATCCGCGAGATCCGCCGCGCGCTGCTCGACGCCGATGTGGCGCTCGACGTGGTGCGTTCCTTCACCGGCCGCATTCGCGAGCGCGCGCTCGGCACCGAGGTTTCCGAAGCGCTCAATCCGGCCCAGCAAGTGGTGAAGATCGTCAACGAGGAGCTCACCGCGGTGCTCGGCGCGGGCGTGGATCGCCCGTTGAACTTCGCGAAGAATCCGCCGACGATCATCATGCTCGCGGGTCTTCAGGGCGCCGGCAAGACCACGTTGGCCGGCAAGTTGGGCTACTGGCTGAAGGATTCCGGCCACACCCCACTGTTGGTCGCGGCCGATTTGCAGCGTCCGAACGCGGTGACGCAGCTGCAGGTGGTCGGCGAACGCGCCGGCGTGCCGGTGTACGCGCCGGAGAAGGGCGTGCAGTCCGATGGCGGCGAAGCGGTCGTCTCCCCCGGCCAGACCACCGGCGACCCGGTGAAGGTGGCCCGTGACGCCGTGGAGCTCGCCAAGCAGAAGCTTTACGACACGGTGATCATCGATACCGCAGGCCGTCTCGGCGTGGATGAGGAGCTGATGAAGCAGGCTCGCGACATCCGCGATGCCGTGCAGCCGAACGAGATTCTGTTCGTCATCGACGCGATGGTCGGCCAGGATGCCGTGCAGACGGCCAAGGCGTTCGACGAGGGCGTGGATTTCACCGGCGTGGTGCTGTCCAAGCTCGATGGCGACGCCCGTGGTGGCGCCGCGCTGTCCGTGGCATCCGTGACCGGCAAGCCGATCCTGTTCGCCTCCACCGGCGAGGGATTGAAGGATTTCGAGGTCTTCCACCCGGATCGTATGGCGTCCCGCATCCTCGACATGGGCGATATTCTCACCCTGATCGAGCAGGCGCAGAAGCAGTTCGACGAGGAAGAGGCCCGCAAGGCCGCCGTCAAGATCTCCGACGGTTCCTTCGGCCTTGACGATTTCCTCGACCAACTTCAGCAGGTGCGCAAACTCGGCCCGATGAAAAACCTGCTTGGCATGATTCCGGGCATGGCCGCGCATCGTAAGGAACTTGAGCAGTTCGACGAGAGGGAAATCGACCGCACCGAGGCCATCATCCGTTCGATGACTCCGGCCGAGCGTCGCGATCCCTCGATCATCGACGGTTCCCGCCGCGCCCGCATCGCCTACGGTTCCGGCGTGACGGTTTCGCAGGTCAACGCGCTGCTGCAGCGCTTCGACCAGGCCGCGAAGATGATGCGCCGCATGAGCAACAAGGTCGGCGCCGGCGTGCCCGGCTTCGGAGGCCCCGCGATGGGCGGCGGCAAAGGCAAGGGCAAAGGCAAGAAGAACAAGAAGAAGTCGGGCAAGTCCGGCAATCCGATGAAGCGTGAGGCCGAGGAGAAGGCATTGCGCGACAAGCTCGCCGGCAAGGCTTCCGACGGCGCTTCGTCAGGTGGCTCCGCGTTCGCCAAGAAGCCGCAGAATCCGGCGCTTCCTGCCGGATTGCAGGATATGTTGGGCGATTCCGGCGAGCTGCCGCCGAACTTAGGTGGCGGTCTGTCCGGTCTGCTGCACTAAGCGTCTGCTGCACTAAGCCGCGATATGTGCGATTGCCGGCGATTACGACAACCGGCAATCGCAATACGGCATATATAACGAGACTGCCGACGTTGGAACGTTTTCCAGCGTCGGCAGTTTCGTTATGCCAGCTTATTTTCGGCTTATTTCAACGTCAGCGTGGCAGCCAGAGCAAGATGATCGGTACCGTTGACCGTGAAGGAGCGCACGTCGGATGCGGTCAGACCGGCGGTGAACAAGATGTGGTCGAGGATGAGACGCGGCCACGGCAGCCACGATGGGAACGTGGCGCGGCGGCCCTTCGCCTCGGTCAACGCGGCGTCCTGGAAGCCGGCGTCAAGCAGCTTGCGGAAGCTCGGATGGTCGGTACCGGAGTTGAGGTCGCCCAATACGACGGTGATATCGCCCTGCTTCTGCGATGTGGCCAGCTCACCCAAGCCGATGATGCCGGCGGACCAGTCGCGGCAGCCGCGCATCGGCGATTTCGGATGGGCGGAAACGAAAGTGATGCCGCGCATCGCATCAATCGGGAAGCACACGCCAGGCACGTCGGCGGCGGGAATCACGGCGGTGATCGGCGACGTGTCGCTTGGCTCGATGCGAATCCAAATACCGTTGAAGCCGCCGTTGTCCGTATCTTTGTTCTCCCCTAACTGGCGGTACGGCAGCAAATCGGACAGGCCGGCCTCGTCCAAGGCCGCGACCAGATCGTCCGTCAATTCCTGCAGCGCGAGCACGGCGACGTCGTGTTCCTTGACGGCGCTGACGATTGCGGCCGCATTGGCACGACCGTACCGGCAGTTGAGCGTCATCACGCGGAAACGGCCGTGTTTCGCGGCTTCCGCGGCAGTCGACGTATGTGTTCCACAGGATGTTTCACGCTTTTTTGCGATGTTGTCGGCCACCATCTGCGCCGTGTTGATGGACGTGAGATTGTTGTTCCAATACGCGATTTTGCGCAGCAGCGAAGCGATGCACGCGATCGCCGCGACGATGGCGAGGGCGGTGTCATGCCGTACGGCACCGGCAATCGCAATCGCCAATGTTGGAATCCACAACAACGGTGTCAGCGCAATCAGATACGGCAACGGCAAGTGGCCGTCCCAACCGGCCGGCATTTCGCTCAGAGCGATCCACAACACGCATACCAGCAGTACGACCCACAACGCAACACTCATGCAAATCCCCTTGAAATGGCCATAATCAGGCGCACGAAAACCGCCAATGAACATATCCAGCATAGCGAGTTCGTCCGATTCGGGTGATCCGGACGCCCGAGACCGCCACAACACCTCACCAATGTCCGATTCTGGAGAAACGGCCATTCAGAATGCGCAAAACGCAAGACGAGCGTCCGAGTCAACAGAAACGGACGCTCGGGAACGCGTCCATACCCCACGGTTATAATTGCTCAGTTATTCGCGCGCGCGAGGCCCTCTACCAATCGCGTGACGTGAGGAACACGTGGGTTTCGGATTCCGTGCCCCACACAGAACACGAAACACACACCCCTAGTTACAAGGAGAGCCATTTTGGCAACCAAGATTCGTCTGAAGCGCATGGGTAAGAAGTTCTACGCGTTCTACCGCGTGGTGATCATGGATTCCCGTACCAAGCGTGATGGCCGCGCCATCGAAGAGATCGGTACCTACAACCCGAACACCCAGCCTTCGACCATCAACATCAACTCTGAGCGCGCTCAGTACTGGCTCGGCGTTGGCGCACAGCCGACCGAGCAGGTGCTGAACCTGCTGAAGATCACCGGTGACTGGCAGAAGTTCAAGGGTCTTGACGGTGCTGAAGGCACCCTGAAGACCGTTGAGGCTGGTCCGGATGCCGCCGCTCGCGTCGAGGCTGTCGAAGCCCAGGCCCAGAAGCTGAAGGCCGCCAAGTCCGAAGCTGACGCCAAGGCCAAGGCTGAGGCCGAAGCCGCCGCCACCGAGGAAGCTCCGGCTGAAGAGCCGGCTGCGGAAGCCGAGTGATCATGCTCGCCCAGGCTGTGGAACATCTGATCAAGAACATCGTCGATTTTCCCGATGATGTCTCGGTGAAGTCCCATGAGAATCCGCGCGGCGAACTCATTCGCGTGCGCGTGAACCCTGAGGATATCGGTCGCGTCATTGGACGCAGCGGACGCACGGCAAATGCGATTCGCACCGTGGTGCAGGCACTGTCCGACCACAAGGTGCGCGTCGACATCATGGACGTGCGCAGGTGAGATCCTAGCGTGGTGCGTGATATGCATTCCGACGACCCTCAACAGCTTGAGCTGCTGAGGGTCTGTCGTATCGGGCGTGCGCAGGGGCTCAAGGGCGAGGTCACCGTGCAGATCTTTACGGACGAACCGGAATACCGGTTCGCTCCCGGTGCTGTGTTGTATACGAAGGACGGCGAGGAAGAGTATGTGGTGGAAAGCTCCCGTACCTTCAAAAACCGTTGGATCATCAAATTCGAAGGCATCGACGACCGTGATGCGTCCGAAGCCGCCAATGGCGTGGTGCTGTATGGCGAGGCGGACGATCCGGAGGAGATGCTTGAGGCGGACGAGTGGTATCCGAAGGACCTGATCGGGCTTGAGGCCCGTCTTGCCGACGGCAATACGCTGGGGCTTGCGCCCGGCACTGTGGTAGGCAAGGTGGTGGATGTGATCGAGGTGGCCCAGTGGCTGCTCAAGATCCGTCTGGCCAATCCCGTCAAGGACGCCGATGGCGTGGTGGTCGAGAACAGCGCGCTCGTGCCGTTCGTGGACGAGCTCGTGCCGGACATCGACCTCGAGGGCGGATATCTGACCCTCGACCCGCCGGGCGGACTCATTCCGGGGCTCTGATCCGCTGCTTTTCCAACAAGGCGCTGGCGATTATGCCGGCGCCTTTTTCGTACGCGCCGCGCTTGGCAGGCGTACCGGTATTGTGGAACATTATGAAGATCGATATCGTGTCCGTATTCCCGGAATATTTCGAAGTGCTCAACCTGAGCCTGCTCGGCAAGGCGCAGGAGAAGGGCCTGGTCGAAGTCACCGCGCACAACCTGCGCGACTGGACGCACGACGTGCACCATTCCGTGGATGATACTCCCGTCGGCGGCGGCGCGGGCATGGTGATGAAGCCGGAAGTGTGGAGCGAATGCCTCGACGAGCTGCTGCATCTTGAGCCGACCACGGTTACTTGCGATTCCATGGTTACTTGCGATTCCACGGCAGACGCAGACGACACGGCTTCCGCGGACGCGGCCGAACCGGCGGAATCGGCGACAGAAATCGCCGCAAATGCCGATACCGTTCCGGCGACCGACCGTCCGGTGCTGATTTTCCCGAATCCGTCCGCCCCCCTGTTCACCCAGCAGGACGCGACGGAGCTGAGCCACGCCAACCATCTGCTGTTCGGCTGCGGCCGTTACGAAGGCTACGACGCGCGTATTCCGCAGTATTACCGTGCGCAGGACGTCGACGTGCGTGAATATTCGATCGGCGATTATGTGCTGAACGGCGGCGAGGTGGCCGTGTCGGTCATGTTGGAGGCCATCACCCGTCTGCTGCCCGGTTTCATGGGCAATGCGGCCTCGATCGTGGAGGAATCGTATACGGGAGAGAACGCCCTGCTGGAGCACCGCCAGTATACGAAGCCGGCCGATTGGCGCGGTATCAAGGTTCCGGACGTCCTGCTGTCCGGCGACCACGCGAAGGTCGACCGTTTCCGCCGCGATGAGGCGCTGGCGAAGACCAACGAGCTGCGTCCGGATCTCATCGAGGCGTTGGATTGTTCCAAGCTTGACAAGGCCGATCGCAAAACGCTGATGGCGTTGGGCTGGGAGGTTTCCGGCGCGCACCCACGGCAGCGCTGATTACGCACGATTGTTCACGTCGACGGAGGGCATGCAGGTCCACCGTCGACGTTTTTAGTTGGAAAGCCCGGACGTCAGTCCGCGGATTCAACCGGCTCTGCCGGCTCGGCGGATTCGGCAGATTCGATGTAATACACGGCGGTTTCGCCGTAATCACGCCGGTCGGTGATATCCCAGCCTTCGGGCGCGGTCGGCTCGTCGGAACGAGTGGAGCGTTCCAGCACGATCACCGTGCCCTCGCCAGTCAGTTCGCCGGACTCACGGCCCGCCAAATCGGCCAGCAGCTGGTTGCACGCCTCGGTTTCGAACGCATACGGCGGGTCGATGAAGATCACGCCGAATGGTGCAATCGCCGATGCGGCCGCCGCGTACTTTTCCGCACGCGCCTTGACCACGCGGGCGCTCATGCCCGGCTCCCAGGAACGGTTGTGCTTCAACGCCGTCAACGTCTTTGCGATCAGCGCGGCGGCCGGTGCGGCCGATTCCACCGCCACCAGTTCGCGCGCGCCACGGCTCAGCGCTTCGATGCCCAACGCGCCGGTTCCGGCGAACAGGTCGAGCACGCGTGCGTCATCCAGCACGCCCCACGAATCGAGGTGCGAGAATATCGCTTCCTTGGTACGGTCGGTGGTTGGCCTGGTGCCCGGTTTCGGCGTGGTCAACGCCATGCCTTTGAATCGTCCTGAAATTACGCGCATAACCATCGAGCCTAGTTGCTGGTCAGGAACGTCTCGTTGCCGCGCGTGAAGTCGAGCACCGCGCCGGCAAGCTGCACGTACCCTTGCAACGTGGGGTCTTCGGCCACCAGTTTCGCGGCTTCCGCTCTGGCTTCCTCGATGATCTTCACGTCTTTGACCACGCGCAGCAGTTTCAGTCCGGATTTGCCGCCGGATTGCGCGTCGCCCAGCACGTCGCCCGCGCCGCGGAATTCAAGGTCGGCCTGTGCGATTTCGGCGCCGTCCAACGTGCCGGCAATCACGTCAAGGCGTTTGGCCGCATCGCTGCCTTCCGGCGCACGTGAAATAAGGAACGCGCCCGATTCGGTGCCTCCACGGCCCACGCGTCCACGCAGCTGGTGCAACTGGGACAGGCCATACCGGTCGGCATCGAAAATCACCATGCAGCTGGCCTGCGCCACGTCCACGCCCACTTCGATGACGGTGGTGGCCACCAGAATCGGCGTCACGCCCGCTTCGAAATCGGCCATAATCTGCGATTTCGTTTCGTCATCGTCGCGGCCGGTCAGCGTGGCGATACGGATGCCAGCGAATTGCGGCAGCGATCGCAAGCGTTCCGCGATTTCCGCGACGGAATGCAACGGCGGCCGCTGTTCGCGCTGTTCGTCATCCTCGCCCAAATCGTATGTGGCGTCGAATGCGGAACCGACTTCCGCATCGCCTGAACCGCCCGCATCGTCGGCATCCTTCGCGTCGGCGTCGATGCGCGGGCAGACCACGTAGGCACGTTCCCCCGCGTCGATACGCTTGCGAATCAGACCGAACATTTCCGCCATCAGCGGGCCGTTCGCTTCGGGCACGACGAATGTGCGGATCGGCTTGCGGCCGCCGGGCAGTTCGGTGAGCCAGGAGATGTCGAGGTCGCCGAACCAGGTCATGGCCGCGGTGCGCGGAATCGGCGTGGCCGTCATGACCAGCAGATGCGGTGCCGTGGAGCCTTTGGCGTTCAGCGATTCGCGCTGCTCCACGCCGAAACGGTGCTGTTCGTCGATGACCGCCAGCGCGAGGTTGGGCGCTTGGAAGGTTTTGGAGAACGCGGCGTGCGTGGCCACCACGATGCATGGTTTGCCGGAGGCCGCTTGCGCGAGGACGCGTCGGCGGGCGGCGAGTTTCATGCCGCCGGTGAGCAGCAGTACGGGAATGTCCGGCAGGCTGTTCGATTGGCCGTCCAGCAGTTTCTCCACCTGGCCGCCATCCGATTGTCCACCGTTTTGCGGTTCCGGCGCGTTTCCCGACGTGACTTGTCCACTTTCATCCACAACCGCATGGTGCGTTGATTTTGTCTGCGATTCCCCTGATTTCGCGTTTTCGTCAGCCTCTTCGCCGGTACCACACATCCGATCCACCATGCCGCGGATGCTGCTGTAATGTTGTTCCGCCAACACTTGCGTCGGCGCGACGAGCACCGCTTGTTTGCCGGAGCCGACGGCCTGCATCATAGCCGCCACCGCGACCACGGTTTTGCCGGAGCCGACCTCGCCCTGCAGCAGGCGTTGCATGGGGTAATCACGTGCCATATCGTCGGAAATATCGGCGATCACCTGCTGTTGCCCGTCCGTCAGCGAGAACGGCAGCGACTCGACGAAATCGTCTTTCAGCCGCGTGTCGGCGCAGGCTGTGGCCGTGGCCTTACGCGACGAATCACGAGACTGCGCCAGCGCGGTTTGGCAGATGAGCGCTTCCTCGTAGCGCAGTGTACGCAACGCCTTGTTGAAACCGTCGCGGTTTTGCGGATCGTGAATCGCCATGAACGCTTCGGCTCGGTGCATCAGCCCATGTTCCATACGAAACGCTTCCGGCATGATGTCGGGAATGGCGGCGGCAAGCGCTTCCGTCCGTGCCTGCCGGTCGGCTTGCGGCGCGTCGAATTCCCCATGTTGCGCGTCGCTGGCATCGGCGCCATGCAATGCACGGGCTGCCTGTGCCGCAGCGTATTCGTCACCGCACAGCCGGTCCATGCATTTTTCGATCGACTCGTGGATGTGTTCGCTGGAGATGCGCGAGTTCGCGTGGTAGACGGGACGTGGGCGGCATACGTGGCGCATCGCCTCCGGTACGGAAGCCGCATCGTATTTGAGATTCGGCATGGTCGGCGATTGCGGGACGACCGCCGGTTGTTCCGTGCCGAAGCCGTCATCCCATTCGGCGGCTTCCTCAGATGAGCGGCTGCGCAATTGCTCGCCGGCTGGATCGACCGTCAGTATGTCGGGATGGGTGAATTGCAGACGGTCGTTGTATACGCTTGGCTCGCCCGCGACCACCAGCAACGCGCCTTCGTGCAGTTTGCGCTGGATCCAATCGACGTACGACTTGCGATAGGAGAAGAACACGAGAGACGCCATGGAAGCGTCCATGTGCCGGCTGCGTGCGAAATCGCCGTCATCGACGTCGGCGATCAGCCGGAATCCGCGACGGGCCATCGGAAAGACGCGCACGCCACGCACGTGCGCGGCGAAGGCCATGTTCTCCCCTATTTTCGCTTCGCGCAGGGCGCGTGCCGGAACCGGGTCGGTGACGCGGAACGGATAGTAGGTCAGCGCGTCGCCCACGGACACCACGCCCAGCGATTTCAGCGCGCCGACTCTGCGGCGGTTCGTTTCGAACGAGGAAATCGGGGTTTGCCATGTGGTGCTCATAACACTCCATTGTGTCACGACCGGATGATTGTGCGGCGGGCTGAATTCCCCATTATTCGTGGCGGCGCCATTCGCCGCAACACGGCTTGTGGACGGTCAGATAAAGCAAAACCCCGGCGGCCATTCGGCTTACCGGGGTTTCAAGCTGTTATTTCGCGATTCACGCTTCAACGCGCTGGACCTTGCCAGCCTTGATGCACTTCACGCAAACGCGAACGCGAACGTTCTCGCCGTCGATGGTGGTGCGAACCGGCTGCAGGTTCGGGCGGAAGGTGCGCTTATTGCGAATATGTGAGTGCGAAACGGTGAAACCGGTCTGCGGTCCCTTGCCGCACACTGCGCAACGAGCTGCCATAATGGACTCCCTATAATTACTATTGACTTGCAAGTCTGCGCGTTCGACACCACACAACGAAGTGCATGGCAGAACACACAACTTCTCAACTATACAACCAGCCCCGGCCAATCGCAAACTTGTGGACGAAAATCGGCTTGCATTCCCCATATTCCGCCGTTTTTGCCATGTCTCGACAGCACGCGTATGCGGCCCGTACGGGCAGAACATGCTTGTTCATGCGCTGTTCATGTCGAATGGTCTGTTACCACCCGCCACGCCCGTACGATGAAGTAATGGAATAAGATGAGCCATAAGATTGACATTTAGCCGAAAAGAGTCAACATTGACCGACACAGCCGAGCCGCAGACCCAACCGTCCCAGCAGAACGCGCAGGCCCAGCAGCCGCAGCAATCCAGCCAGCAATCCAAGCATATGATGACGCCACGCGAGAAGAAGTGGATCGTCTACGACGTCGGCAATTCCGCGTTCGTGCTGCTGTCCACCGCCGTCGTGCCGATCTACGCGAATTCGCTGCTCAAGGCGGCCGGCGAGACGAACATCGTGTCGACGTGGGGCTACGCGCAGACCATCGCATCGCTCGTCATCGCCGTGCTTATGCCGCTGCTCGGTTCCATCGCCGACGTGCAGGGCATGAAGATCCGCTTCTTCACCGGCTTCTTCCTGACGGGCGTGGTCATGTGCTGCGCGATGGCGATGCCGCTTGGTTGGCTCGCGTTCATCATCGTGTACGTGCTGGCCACCATCGGCCTTAATGGTTCGCTTACGTTCTACGACTCCATGCTGGTGGACACGACTTCGAACGAACGGATGGACCGCATTTCCTCACACGGCTACGCATGGGGCTATATCGGTTCGACCGTGCCGTTCATCGTCTGCATCGCGCTGATTTTCGGAGGCCCCGCGCTGTTCGGCTGGTCGACCACAGCCTGCACGCGCGCCTCGTTCGTCATCACCGCGCTGTGGTGGGTGGCGTTCACCATTCCGCTGCTCACCAGCTATAAGCAGGTGCATTACCGCGCCACCGCGGGGCAGGCAGGCGAGGCCATCCGCGGCACGTTCGCCGAGCTCGGCTCCACGTTCCGCGCCATCCGCAAGAACAAGCCGCTGTGGATGTTCATGATCGCGTTCTTCTTCTACATCGACGCCGTCAACACCGTCATTTCCATGAGCACGTCGTATGGCACGCAGCTGGGCATCGACTCCACGCAGCTGGTCGTGGCGCTGCTCGTCACGCAGTTCGTGGCGTTCCCCTGCTCCATCATCTACGGCAAGCTGGCAGGCCGGTTCGGCTCGAAAACCATGATCACCGCGGCCGTGGTGGCGTACATGTGCATCGTCTTCTTCGCCGCGTTCTTCCTGCGCGCCGCACTTGAATTCTGGATTCTGGCGATTCTGGTCGGCATGTTCCAAGGTGGCATCCAGGCGCTGTCCCGCTCGTATTACGGCAAGATCATTCCGAAGGACCATGCCAATGAGTACTACGGCTTCTACGATATTTTCGGCAAGACGGCGTCGATTATCGGCACGTTCCTCGTCGCTACCACGACGTCGCTGACTGGCAACGCGTCGATCGGCGTGCTGTCGATAGCCATTCTGCTGGCCGTCGCGCTCGTCTTCCTGCTTCTGCAGAAGGATCCGACCAAGGGTTCGACGGAAGCCGCAACCGTCGACTGACAGCTGCCGTCCGACAGCGTTCCGCTCGACAGCGATCGCTCGACAGCATTCCGCCTGACAATCGTCGTTCGGCGGAATGCGCTGTGCCGGCCTGCGGGAAACCGCGTAGGCCGGCACAACTTCGACAGTTACCATCTGGTATGTTATACTGGCATCGTTTGCACACCGTGGCGCAACGTAGCGCCGCTCCAGCAATGACGCAGAGAGAGGTAAACGATGTCATTGGCAAATGAACTAGTCGAAGCAGTGTCCGCATGGCCGGAAGTCGAGGCCATCACGTTGGGTGGGTCACGCGCCACCGGCGATAACGACGAGAAGTCCGATTACGACGTCTACGTGTACGTCACCACACCCGTATCAGCCGAACGCCGCCGCAGGCTGCTGCGCAACTATTGCAGCCATATGGAAATCGACAACGATTTTTGGGAGACCGAAGACGACTGCACGCTGAACGACGGCACCAATATCGACGTGCTGTACCGCGATCTGGACCAGTTCGCAGCCAATGTCGCCGACGTGGTGGAACGGTTCCAGGCCAGCAACGGCTATACGACGTGCATGTGGCACAACATGCTCACCAGCAAGGTGCTGTTCGACCGCGACGGCCAGTACGCCGCGACCCGACAGCGGTTCGACGTGCCGTTCCCCGAGGAACTGCGCCACAACATCATCAATCGCAACATGCGCCTGCTTACCGGCAACCTGCCGTCGTACGACGCACAGATCCGCAAGGCCGCGAGCCGAGGCGACAAAATCGCGGTCAACCATCGCATGGCCGCGTTCATGGAATCGTATTTCGATGTGCTGTTCGCGCTGAACCGCCGCACGCATCCCGGCGAGAAGCGTCTCGACAAGCTCGCCGAACGCGACTGCGCCATTCTGCCGAAGGATTTCCGCAAAAACATCGATACGCTGTTCGATTCGATGTACGCCGATCAGGCGGTGTTCAGCGAGACTTTGGGCGAAATCGTTGACGACCTGCGTCAGACGGTCGACGCGAACCTGTGATTTGACCGCGAATCCGGCGGTTCGACGCCGGTAGCGATTGGTTTTAGAAGAAGTTGAGCGCGCGGGCCACTTCGTCGACGATGTCGAACATGGCCTTGCGCGCACGTTCCGGATCGCCCTTCGCTATCGCGTCGGCGACCGCATCGTGCGCGTCGAGCGCGGCCGGCTTCGGCTTCATCGGGTATTTGCCGAGTTCCACACGGCCGCGCAGCACGGTGGCGATGGTGTCGGCAAGCGCGGCGAACAGTTCGTTGCCGCTTTCGCGCAGTATCAAAGTATGGAATTCCACGTCCAGATCGTGGAATTTGGTCAGGCCAGCAGCCCCCTCTTCGTTTGATTCGGCGATTTGGCGCATCTGCGCCGCGTAGACGGGGAATTTCGCCTTGACGTCGATGGAGGCGAGGCGTGCCGCCGAGGCCGCCGCAGCCGGTTCGACCGCCAATCGCAATTCGGTCAATGACGACAGCTGCCGCTCGCGCTGCGTGGAGTGGAGTCGCCATTCGATGACCTGATGGTTGAGTGCCTGCCAGTCGGAGAACGGCCGCGCCACCAATCCGACGCGTCGGCGCACCGTCACCGCACCCATGGATTCCAACGTTTTGGCGACTTCGCGCGCCACGGTACGGGAGATGCCGAAACGGTTCTGCACGTCTTCCAACGTCAAGCTTTCACCGGCCGGCCATTTGCCGTCCAGCATTTCGATGGCCAGCGTGCGGCACACTGCATCCTGCAGCAGTTCGCCGCCGTTTTCGTTTCCTGCCATCCACAATTCCTCTCGTTGTGCGTGCAAATCTTTTTTCAGGTTTTTGCGACACGCCGTATACGATTGCCGTTCGCGTGACGTCCGAATAATTACCCCCGCACGATTCGCGCGATTTGCCGCCGATTTGTACTACCTACAGCATAGCAAGTCGCATGATTATTTTTATTCGTAGTACTTTTAACTTGACTAGTACTACCTTTCATAGCTATATTGATGTCATCGCCGATGCGAAGTGGCACTGGCAATACAGCAGAGTTCAAGGAGGACAACATGAGCATTCACGTAGTGGTGATGGGTGTTGCAGGATGCGGCAAATCCACCGTGGCAGAAGCCATTCACGAACGTCTCGGATACGTGTACGCGGAGGGCGACGACTTCCATCCGCAGGCCAACATCGACAAGATGAGCGCAGGCATTCCGCTGACAGACGAGGACCGTTGGCCGTGGCTCAAGGTCATCAACACCTGGATGGTGGCTCGCGAGGCGCTGGACGAGAACACCGTGGTCTCCAGCTCCGCCCTGAAGCGCAGCTACCGTGAGGTGCTCGCCCAGAACGTTCCCACCTTCTTCGTGCATCTGACCGGCTCGCAGGAACTCATCCAGCAGCGTCTCAACGAGCGCAAGGGCCACTTCATGCCGCCGGCACTGCTGCCGAGCCAGTTCGCCATTCTTGAGCCGCTCCAGCCAGACGAGAACGGCGTGGAAGTCTCCATCGAAGGCAGCGTCGAGGAAATGGTCGAACGTGCCGTCGCCGCAGTGAACGAGTACGCGGCGAAGGCGGCCGCGCAATCGCAGCAAGCCGAGTGAACGGCGCAAGCCGCAACACAGCGCAAAATAATCGCACATAACTAAAAATCGAAAGAGAAATTCAACGAGTCAAGGAGGATTCATGAATCTCATCGCAGCGGCGATCATCGGCATCGCCGTCATCGTTCTTCTCATCGCGGCATGCAAGGTGCATCCGTTCCTGTCCCTGCTCGCCGGCTCATTCGTCATGGCCGTGTGCGCGGGCGTGCCGTTCGACAAGGCGTTCGATAGCTTCACTTCCGGCGTCGGCGGCACGATTTCCAACGTGGGCCTGCTTATCGCGTTCGGCTCGATCATCGGCACCATCCTGTTCAAGTCGGGCGGTGCGGACACCATCGTCGACACCATCATGGCCAAGACACCGTTGCAGCGTCTGCCGTGGGCCATGGCACTGATCGCGTTCATCGTGGGCATCCCGATGTTCTTCGAGGTCGGCGTGGTCATCCTCATCCCGGTGGTGCTGTTCGCCGCCCGTCGTTCCAAGTCCCCTGTGGTGCTGCTCGGCATCCCGGCCCTCGCCGGCCTGTCCACGCTGCACGCCTTCGTGCCGCCGCACCCCGGTCCGCTGACCGCCATCGGCGCGCTGAACGCGAACCTCGGCATCACCCTGGCCCTCGGCCTGATCGTGGCCATCCCGACCGTCATCATCTCCGGCCCGCTGTTCGGCAGGCTCGCCGCCAAGTGGGTTCCGATCGCAGCTCCGGAGAACGAGGCTGAGGCCGAAGCTCCGAAGTCCGCGGAGAATCGCCCGTCCTTCGGCACCGCCCTGTCCGTGATCCTGCTGCCGGTCGTGCTGATGCTCGCCGCGTCCATCGTGGATCTGACCGGTCAGAACACCACCGCCTGGGGCCGTGTGATCGCGTTCCTCGGCACCCCGCTCGTGGCACTGCTCATCACCACCGTCTTCGCCATGGTCGCCCTTGGCTACATGCAGAAGTTCTCCCGCGACGCCGTCAACGGCATGGTCGGACAGTCCTTCGGCTCCGTGGCCGGCATCATCCTGATCGTCGCCGCAGGCGGCGGCTTCAAGCAGACGCTGGTCGACTCCGGCATCGGCGACGTGATCGCCAACTCCATCACCGAATCCGCCATGAACCCGCTGATCGCAGGCTGGCTGGTGGCCGTGCTCATCCGTCTCGCCACCGGTTCGGCAACCGTGGCGACCGTCACCGCCGCCGGCATCATGGTGCCGCTCGCCGCCGGCATGAGCCCGACCCATCTGGCACTGCTGGTGCTGGCCATCGGCGCAGGCTCCGTGTTCTTCTCCCACCTCAACGACGCCGGCTTCTGGCTGGTCAAGGAATACTTCGGCATGAGCGTGGGCCAGACGCTGAAGACCTGGTCGCTGATGGAAACCATCCTGTCGGTGGTCGGCCTGGGCTGCGTGATGCTGCTCTCGCTGGTGCTTTGACGCACTGAACGCAGCAATCGCAACCACACTCACATAACCCAAAACATAACCAAAACTTGCCGCCCGCAAAGCTTGCCGCAACCTTCTTTTCTGCGTTGCGGAAGGCGCGGGAAGCCAACGGGCGGCATCAATCCTTATTCAAAATCGCAAAAACTTTTCAACCATTTTTAGAGAAAGAAGCACATCATGCAGTTGGGAATGATCGGCCTGGGACGTATGGGCGGCAACATGGCGAAGCGCATCGCGGCGGCAGGGCATGAGGTGGTCGGCTACGACCACTCCCCCGAGTCGGACCGCACCGTGGCAAGCCTGAAGGAACTGGTGGCCGCGCTGAAGGCCCCGCGTCTGGTGTGGGTCATGGTGCCGGCCGGTGAAGCGACCGACAGCACCATCAACGAGCTTGCCGAGCTTCTTCAGCCGGGCGATATGATCATCGACGGCGGCAACTCCCGTTACACCGACGACGCACGCCACGCGGCCGAACTGGAGCCGAAGGGCATCCATTTCATGGATTGCGGCGTCTCCGGCGGCGTGTGGGGCATCGACCGCGGCTACGCGCTTATGGTTGGCGGCAGCCAGGGGGACTTCGAGAGCGCGCGCCCGATTTTCGAGGCACTTAAGCCGGAAGGCGATTCCGGCTTGGTGCTGTCCGGCCCGGTGGGCGGCGGCCACTTCGCCAAGATGGTGCACAACGGCATCGAATACGGCATGATGCAGGCCTTCGGCGAAGGCTTCGCCACCATGGTGAAGTCCGATCTCGTTGAGGATCCGGCGGCCGTGATGAGCTCCTGGAGGGACGGTTCCGTGGTGCAGTCCTGGCTGCTCGACCTGCTGGCCATCGCCTTCAAGTCCGACCCGACGCTCAAGTCCATGCCGCCGGTCGCCAACGAGTCCGGCGAGGCGAAGTGGATGATCGAGGCGGCTCTCGAACTCGGCGTGCCGACCCCGGCCACCGCGGCCGCACTGTACGCACGTCAGACCTCGCGCGGCGGCGCCGACAACATCCTGCGCGTCGTGTCCACCATGCGCGCCCAGTTCGGCGGCCACGTCACCAAGATCGACGAAATCGCCACCCACTGACGGATTCACGCATTAACCGATTCAGATTCCTTCCTTCCCCATAACAGACTTCGCCCGGAGCTGGACCCCACCAGCTCCGGGCGAACCTGTATCAACGCACACGGTCCCGTCAGACAGTCGGCTTGCCGCCCCACAATCCTGCACTATCTCGCTTATAGATGGCGGATTTTCCAAATCGCCCCACGGTATCTCGCTTATAGATGGCGGGGTCCTACAGCAAAAAGCCGGTTAGGGGGCAATATCCATACCCTCCAACCGGCTTTTCCCCGCATCATCCGCCATCCATAAGCGAGATGGCATCAGGCACGAGAGCGAATCCGCCATCTATAAGCGGAATATAGGCGAAATACGCGAGCGGCTCAGCGGCCGTACACCTCGTGCACGAATTTCTCAAGCGCCGCGATGGAACGCTCCACCTTCTCCGTGTCGATGCAGTAGGCCATGCGGAAGTAGCCGGGCACGCCGAAGCTGTCGGACGGCACGAGAATCAGGTCGTAATCCTTGGCCTTCATGCAGAACGCGTTCGCATCCTCCTCAAGCGCCTTCGGGAAGATGTAGAACGTGCCGCCGGGGCGCACCACGTCGAAGCCCAGACGGGTCAGCGCGTCATACAGCAGGTTCATGTTGGTTTCGTAGACGGACAGGTCGCTTGTCTCGTCCACCACCTTGGCCACGGCCAGCTGCGCGGTGGAGGATGGGCAGTTGTGGCCGGTGCCACGGCTGATCTGGCCGCACATCGGCACGATGAGCTTGGCGTCGGTGGCACGCGGATTCACCGCCACATAGCCGATGCGCTCGCCCGGCAGTGACAGCGACTTGGAGTACGAGTAGCACGAAAGCGTGTTGTCGTAGAATTTGCTCGGATACGGCTGCTCGCCGCCGTCGAACACGATCTCGCGGTACGGCTCGTCGGCGATCAGGAAGATGTCGTGGCCGTATTCAGTCTGCTTGGCGTTGAGCACCTCGGCCAGGCGGGTCAGCGTTTCAGCGGAATAGACCGCGCCGGACGGATTGTTCGGGGTGTTGATGAGCACCGCCGCGGTTCCGGGGTTGAGCGCCTTCTCGAACGCGTCGAAGTTGATCTGGAAGTTCTCGGTGTCGGCTGGAACGACGGTCAGGTGCGCGCCGGTGCCGTTCACGTACGGCTGGTATTCCGGGAAGTACGGGGCGAAGGTGATCACTTCGTCGCCCGGCTTGGTCACCACGCGCAGCGCATGCGCCAATGCGCCGGCCGCGCCCGTGGTCGGAAAGATGTAGTCGGCGGTGTAGTCCATGTCGAAGCGGCGGTTGAGGCTTTCGGCGATCGCCTTGCGCACCGACGGAATGCCCAAGGATGGAGAATAGCCGTGCAACGCCACCGGTTCGGCCGTTTTATACATGTCGATCACGGCGTCGGTATAGTCCTGCGGGCACGGCACGCTCGGGTTGCCCAGCGAATAGTCGAACACGTTCTCGTAGCCGATTTCGGCGCCACGCGCGGTCGCGTATTCGCTCAGCTCGCGGATTACGGATTTTCCGCCGAGCATGGCCTTGTAGGCTTCGTTGATCATGGAACAACCTCCCTGTCGTGCTGTTGCATACGTCTGACGCACCCTGAAAGAGCGCCGCTACAGACGTTTCTACCACCGAAAAGTAACGCAGTGTGGCGTATGGCTCACTGTGCGGCGGATTGCGGGGCTTGGTCGTCGTGAGACGCCTGCCCGGGCACGAAACCACTGCTGAAGATGCGCTTCCAATAGCCCAGCATGTCGGTTTTGGACATGGACATGAACATGCCCGTGGCCAACACCGCCAAGTCCTCGTTGAACACGGCGTCCATCGGCAGCTGCTCGTGGAGTTTCGGCCAACGGCGCAATACCGCCAGCATGCCCCCTACGGTGAAGTCGAGCATGAGATCGGTTTTAAGGTCGAGGTGGTCGGCGTCAAGCCCCAGCACGGAGATCAACGTGAGCCTGCCGAAGTCCTGCAGGGATTCGACGAGTTCCGGCGAGCTGTGCGGTCCGGCGAGCAGCGCGAGCCGGTCAAGACGCTGACGCTGTTCGGGCTCGCGTAGCAGCGCGGCGACATGCTTGCGCCATTCGTTGTCGGGATTGAAATTCGCGTTGGGCGCGCTGGGAAGCGGTGTGTTTTCCACGGCGTGCAGAATGGCGGAATCGGCAAGTTCCGGCAGTCCCGTGAAATGGTAGTAGAAGGAATTGCGATTCACGTCCGCCGTGCGCACGATGTCGGTGACGGTGATTTTACGATACTCACGTTCGGAAAGCAGTTCCCAGAACGCGTTTTCGAGCCGTTCTTTGGCTGGCAGAATCTCCGAATCTCGGCGCGGACGTGGCATGACTCCCCCTATTTTGTACCGTCGATTTAAAAGCGCAACGCGAATTACTATACAAGTTGTCTAGAACAAACTGCACAGCATGTCGCATTAATAGCGATTGCCACCCACCGCAACGCTTCACCGCACACCACTGCGTCACGACCTCCGCGCTACGTCTACTTGCGCCGCACTTTCGGATTGCGGGCAAGAGCGGCCTGCAACATAATCGCCAGCGCCTGGTTGAGATTGCGTCGATCCTCACCGCTCAACCCAACGTACGTGCCAAGCATTTCGGGAATGACTTTCGGCCCGGCCGCCATCATGGCGGAAATACTGCCCGCACCGGACGCTTCGAGCACGGCAAACAACGCGTCCACAGCACGTTCGCGCTGTTCCTTGGACAGGTTGGACAGCCACCCGTTCAACGCTTTGTTGAAAGTCACCGAACTGTTGGCCACATCCTCGACTTTGTCGAATTCGCCGCCGTGCATCTGCCAGGAGAACGCGAAATGCTGCATGATGCCTTCCACGTCGGATTTGACCACCATGCACCGTTCGGGGGTTTCCAGCACCATGCCCACCACCGACGAATCCGGAACGATTTTGACGATGCGGTCGCTCACGCTTGCATATTCGAAGCTGTTCACCACAGATTCGGGGAATCCCGGCCCGTCCAGCGAGTAGATGCGTTCGACGCGGTCCTTCACCTCGTCCGATGCGTTCATTGCCGCGTACACGGCCAGATTGCCGCCCTTGGAGTGGCCGGTGAGCACGATCGGCGCGTCCTTCCACAGCGCGGCGACTCTGGCCAGATAGTCGGCGGCGGTCGCTTGCGCCGGCACCGGATACTGGAAGGCCATGTTGAAATCCTCCTTCCAGCCGACCAGCGAATCGTCGGTGCCCCGGTACGCCACCACAAGCGCACCGGACGGCAGCAGGTAGGTCACCGCGGCGAACTGCGTCTGCTCTTCGCCGTCGAACTGCTCGAGAAACGCCCCCATTTCAATGTCGGAGAACCGCGGATTCGAGGCGACGGCATGGTAGAAGTCGTGCGTCACCTGCGGATCGACCAGTCCCACGTTCTCGACGTCATGGTCGGGCACCGCCTGGTCGTGGTTCAGTTCGTCATCGGCGCGTGCGATGGTCACGCCGTTGAACGGGAGCTTACGCAACATATGCAGCGAACGGATCGGCCGGCGTACGTCGAACTGCTTCACGCGATCGCGCAACGTGCCGTATTTCGATTCGACGTCATCCAATCGCGGCACACATTCCGGCACGTCGTCGTACGACAGCTGCGCGAGCACGAGCGCGTCGGCTTCGCGGAACGGACGTGCGTCGAAACCGCGCGTTTCCGTACGCGCGTAGTCGATGATATTGCCCATCGCACACCCCTTTTCCGCAGCCGTCATTATTCCACGTTCCATTATGCGCCAGTTCTGCACTGTCCTGCGTCAGCGAACGGGATAATCCTCAAACCAGCGACCCCCCACCCTTTCCACGTGCCACGATTTCACATTTTCTACGAACATTTGCGAATCGCGACGCTTCAGAAGGCCTTCGGGCTGGTCAGCCTTCACGCACCACCCTCGCCGCACTCGCCGGAATCGCCTTGACTACGGCTTTGATAAGCTCCCGAGTCTCCCGGTCGGTACCGCGCGCGGCCGCCACGATCTTTGGCAGCGAATCCGTCCAATTCGCCATCAGATCAGCGATATTGCCATAGCCCGCAGCCGCGAAGATCTCGTAGATCTGGTCAATAGCCCGCTCACGCTGCTTCTGCCCCACAGTGTCGAGCCAATCGTCGAGCGTCCTCTTGATGAGCTGCGCAGTCACCGTCAACTCGTTCTCACGCTCGAAATCGCCGTTTTCCGCCACTTGCCAGCTATTGCCCATATGTTGCATAATGCCGACGGCGTCCGCCTTGACAACGATTACTTTCGCATTCGATTGCAGCAGCATGCCCACGACAGACGATTCGGGCACGGTTTTGCGGATCCGCGATTCCACTGTCCGATACGCCTGACCGCGCACCATCGATTCCGGCAGGCCCGGCCCATCATGGGAGAAGATACGGGCGATCCGCACGTTGCGTCCCGGCACCGGCCCACCCAAGGCTGGCAGCAGCCCAAGCCGCCGCGCACGTTCGCCGGCGGCCTCAATATCGTCATGAGCCACCTGCATGGCCGCATATACGGCCATGTTGCCACCTTTCGAATGGCCGCCAAGCATAATCGCAGGCGATCCTTCCGACGACAGGAAACCTTCCGACCTATCCAGAATCGAATCCACATACCGATACGCGGATTCCTGTGACGGTACCGGACAGCGCACTGCCATATTGAAATCCTCCTTCCATCCGACAAGCGTGCCGTCGGTGCCTCGGAAGGCGATATACAGCAAGTCGGGTGAACCGCAGCCCACGTCGAACGTCATCGCGGCGAACTGCTGCTGGTCGCGCTCGCTCAATCGTTCCGCGTATTCGCCAACACGTAACGCGCGGAATCGCGGCGATTCGCAGACGGCGTGCAGCAACGCGAGCCGGTAATCGTTCATATCGGAGGAATTCGAAACGAACATCTCGTCATAGCTTTCGGCGCGCAGCAATTCACGAATCGGCACCGTCGCCACCGACTTCGCCTCACCGAACGTGGGCACCAGATCCGTCAATCGCATGTAGGACAATTCGGACAGCACCAGAGAATCGACGTCGCCGAACGGCAACTCGGCGAACCCACGGAATTCACGGCGCACATAATCCAACACATTGCCCATCGCGCAACCCTTTGATCAACCATAGCGATTTCGGATTCCATTATGCGGCACAATCCACGGACGCGGCAATCAGACAATCACAAGTTTCGGGCAATATCCCATGTGTAGACTAGGCAGCCATGGATCCAGTTGAATTTTTCACACAATGGCTTGCCCGAAACTACGGCAAGCTCATTCTGCTCGCCGTAGTGCTTGTCGTCGCAGCGCTCATCGACAAAGCACTCACCAAAGTAGTGCGCCGCATCCTTGACAAATCGCAGGTGCCGAATGCCTCCATCTTCGTCAACATCCTGCGTGTGGTGGTATGGGCATTCGCCATCGGCACGCTGCTGCAACCGGTGTTTGGAGTCAACCCGACCACCCTGTTCACCGCACTCGGCATCGGAGGTCTTGCGGTGTCGCTTGGTCTGAAAGACACAATCGCCAATGTGATCGGAGGCTTCGGCCTTATGCTCGGCCGCGTCATTCAACCGGGCGACTACGTCAAAGTCGCAGGTATCACCGGCACCGTCAAAGACATCAACTGGCGTCAGACCATCGTCCGCGAACGTAACGGCAACGAAATGGTCATCCCGAACTCCATCCTCAACACTGCATCACTGGAAAAGCTCGATCCATCGAACGAATGCTTGGTGTCAGTACCGTTCACCGCCAAAGCCGGCGTCGACGTGGAACATATGAAGGCCGACATCATCGAAACCGTGCAACAGGCCACAGAAAGCCTTGCCAATCCGCTGTACAAGCCGGTGGTGAAGCTCAACGGATTTACCCCGTACGGCATTGATGGCACGATTTACGCGTTCGCGAAAAACGACCTGATTCTATCCACCATGGCGGATGCGGTGGCGCAGGCGATCGCGCATGCCGACTATCTTGAGCATCGCGCGGTCAGCGGCAGCGCGGAATAGGACAGCATAGAAAACGGCATTGAACGGTTGAAGGCCGGTCAGAGGAACGTATCCTTGACCGGCCTTCATCATCTGATGTCCGCATCGTTCACGTCGCCTGCGTCGCCGTCGTCGTCTGGCAAGCAGTCGTCTACATAAGCAGATTGACCGCCGTCAGCATGCAAGTGACCATGATGAACATAATCATGCCAACGTTGCCGCACACGGTTTTGGCACGGGTGCCGCGAGGCAGCTCCTCCGGCGCGGTATAGAATTCAAATCTTTTGAAATTGCGGATAAGTAGCACAAATCCAGCAAGGATCACAGCGCCGTACAACACGAAATAGACAAGCATGATCGCCAATCCTTCGACATTCTGCGACGCCCACTGTTCCATCGCCGCCGCATTGCCGTTTTCCGCGGCCTCGGACACCTTCTCCAGCTGGTCCAGATCGACGCGTGTCAACACCCATGGCGCGAGCACGCCGCCGTTGAAGTTGATGATCATGTGCATCGCCGTCGAATAGCGCAGCTTGCTGGTGCGCGTGTAGACGTAGCCGAACATGAGCCCCAGTAGGAACGCGTAGAAAAACTGGAACAGGTTCATATGGAACAGGCCGAACGCCAGTCCGGACAGCAGAATCGCCGTTTTCTCGCCGTATTTGCGGGTGTGGTCGATCAGCTGCTTACGGAACAGCCATTCCTCGAAAACCGGTCCTACGATTACCAGAAAAACAACGTTCCAGATGTTCGTCTGCATGGCGAGGTCGGCCACGCGGTCCGTCGCCTCGCCGTTGGAAAGCACCATCGACAGCATGCTGCCGAACACACTGCCGGCCCACATCATCGGCAGGCACATAAGCAGTAGTTTGAAGAACAATCCCGGTTTCATGTCGAATTTACGGGTTTCAATGACAGTCGATTTGCCCATGAGCATCACCGCAATCGGCATGGCGATCAGGTACAGCGGCACCCCCGAACCCACATACGTAACCCAATTCGGCGCGTCACCCTTGCCACCCACGGCCGCGTACAGCGCGCCTTCCAGCACCGTGGCGAGCGCGTACCAGATGACCACCATCAGACACAGGCTCGCGCCGATACGCGAGAAGTCGCGTCGCGTCTGCTTCAACCATTCGAAGAATGGATTGCGATTGGCGATCGGCGGCTGCGGATATTGAGGCATGGGCTGCATCGGATACTGCGATTGCGGACCATTCGGCTGATATTGCGGAGCCGGCCCCTGTGGTTGCCCTTGCGGTTGCTGCGGATATTGAGGCTGCTGCGGAAACGTCATAGTCGCCTTACGAAACTTCGGAAAACAAAAAAACTGATATTCAGCACTGTACTACCAGTCCGCTGAATATCAGCTTGAAATCTCACCGTAGGTGGGTGTCGATCAGCGCAGCACGCCTTCGATGAGCATGGTGATCAGGTCGGTGTAGCGCACGCCGGTGGCCTCCCATGCCTTGGGGTACATGGAGATGGACGTGAAGCCCGGCATGGTGTTGATTTCGTTGACCATCACCTTGCCGTCCTTGGTCACGAAGGTGTCCACGCGGCTCAGACCGGCACCGTCCACGGCGACGAACGCCTTCTTGGCGGTTTCGCGTACGAGGTTCAGCGTCTCTTCCGGCAGGTTGGCGGGCACTTCCACGTGGCTTGCGGCGGCGTCCATGTACTTGCTATCGAAGTCGTAGAACTGGTCGTCGCCTTCGGCGCGCTTGTCGAGCACGATTTCGCCCGGCCAGCTGGCCTGCGGCGCTTCGCCGGCCTTCGGACACAATACCGCGCATTCGATTTCGCGCGCGTCGATGCCCTGTTCCACGAGGATGCGCCAATCGTGGTGGGACGCCTCGTACACGGCGGCCGCGAGTTCGGCCGCATCGCCCTCATGCTCCACCTTGGTCACACCGAAGCTGGAGCCGGCGCGGGACGGCTTGACGAACAGCGGATACTGCAAGCCGGCTTCGCTAACCTGCGCCATGATCGCATCGGCGTTGGCCTTGAATTCGGAAGCCTTGTCGAAGGAACGCGCGTCGAGCGTGATGCCGGGCGCGACGGGAATGCCGGCGGCCGCAAGCAGCACCTTCGTGTAATGCTTGTCCATGCAGGCCGCGGAGGCGAGCACGCCGCACCCCACGTACGGCACGCCCATCATTTCGAACAGACCCTGGATGGTGCCATCCTCGCCGTACGGCCCGTGCAGCACGGGGAACACCGCGTCCACATGGCCGAACGGGGTCAGCGTACCGTCATCCTCGCGGGCGAAGAAGCCGTCCTGTCCGAGAGCCACTTCAAGCACCACGTCCTTGGCGCCTGGGGTTTTCTCCACGGTCGGCAGGCCTTCGTTCAGGCTCCATCCGAGCGGATTCTCACCGTTGACGATCCACTTGCCGTCCTTGGTGATGCCCACCGGAATGGCTTCGAACTTGTCCGTGTCCAGCGCGCGCAGCGCACTCGCAGCGGAGATGCAGGAGATCGAATGCTCGTCGGCCTTGCCGCCGTACATCACCACAATGCGCTTTTTTGCCATATTTATAGCCTTTATTCCTTAACTTTTATAATTTCTCAGGATTTTTGCCAAGCATCCAGCATACAAGCCGGCTGCTACTCCTCGGTGATGCCTTCGCCGAACAGTTCGGACAGCATCTGCGCGCAGGAGATGCCGTCGTCCAGCACGTGGCTCATGGCCGTGGCGAGCGGGGTCGGCACACCGTACTGCTTGCCCAACGCCACCACCGCGTCGGTGGTCGGCACACCTTCGGCCACGCCGTTGCTCACCTTGGTGGCCTCTTCCACGCTCAGGCCCTTGCCAAGGTTGGAACCGAACGTGTAGTTGCGGCTCAGCGGGGAACCGCAGGTGGCGATGAGGTCGCCCACGCCGGCAAGTCCGGCGAAGGTCTTCGAATCGGCTCCGGCCGCCTCGCCCAGCGCGGTCAGTTCGGCAAGGCCACGGGTTTCGATCATGGCCGCGGTGTTCTCGCCGTAGCCTGCGCCACGGGCCATGCCCACGGCGAGCGCCACCACATTCTTCAGCGATCCGCACATTTCCAAGCCGATCACGTCGCGCGTCACGAACGCACGGAAGTAGTCGGTGGTGCAGGCGGTAGCGATGGTACGCGCGTTGTCGATGTCCGCGCAGGCGACCACGGTCGCGGCCGGCTCGCGGTCGGCGATCTGCTTGCTCAGGTTCGGTCCGGAAATGGCGGCGAAACGTTCCGCCGGAAGGTCGAGCGTTTCCATGACGACTTCGTCCATGCGTTTGCCGGTGGTGCGTTCGATGCCTTTCATCAGGGAGGCCACGAGCGCGGTCTCGGGGATGAGTCCCTTGAATTCGGTCAGTGCCACGCGTGCGAACTGCGCGGCGATGGCCACGATGACGATGTCGGCGTTGGCCACGGCTTCGGCGCGGTCTCCGGTGGCGGTCATGTTGCTGGGCAGCGTTTCCACGCTGGGCAGGCGCACACCGTTGTGGTGATGGTCACGAATACCTTCCACGATTTCCGGTTCGATGGCCCACATGGTCACGTTGTTGCCCGCGTCGGCAAGCACTTGACCGAAGGCCGTTCCCCAAGCGCCAGCGCCCAGTACCGTCACGTTCGTCATATTTGCTCCTTGCATTGCTCCAGGCACCATTCATAGTCCGGAGTCTTGGCTCAAAAATTGCTTTCCTTATGCTACCGCCGGCTACGCACACCGCGATGCATACCGCAATACGCGCAACACGTATGCGCAATCGGCTGGCAGTATTTCGATTACTTCATTTCAGCAATCGCATATTCGGTCTTTTTCGATTCGGCCTTTTTCGATTCAGTCCTTCACTCGGCTCATCGTGCGATAATCCCAATATCCGTCTGGGGCTTGTTCGCCGCGGATTTCGGCCATGACTTCGGTCATGCGCACGCGGATGCGTCGAGTGAGTTCGTTGGCGAGATCTTCCGGCACTTCCTCACCCCAGGAATCGCAATCGGCGAGCAGATCCGCATAATCAAGCGCCTCGTCGTAGCACATGACCACGTTTTTACGCGGCCACGGCCACCAATGGTTGATGCTTGCCGCACCCCACGTTACCGCGCAATACAGCGGAATCTGATAGCCGAGTCGGCGTGAGGCCTCAAGTGCGATCATGCCCACACCGTTTTTCATGCTCATCGGCCATTTCTGCGGGTCGCGCGTTACCGTGCCTTCCGGCCATACGGTTAAAGGTCGACCGGAGGTGAGGATTTCGATGGAGGTTTCCTCGATGGCTTTGGCTTTGCCGGAACGACGCTGCACCGGTTGCATGCCGACCAGCTGGAACCATTTGCCGATCAGCGGCCATTTGGCCATTTCCGCCTTGGCCATGTAGCGCGGACGGCGGCCCTGATGGAACAGCGACACCATCGGCACGAACACGTCGTACATGGTCACATGCGTGGCGGCGGTGATGAACGGGCCGGTTTCCGGCACGTGTTCCAAGCCCCAGGCCTTCACTTTGCTGTGATTGCGCAGCACCACGTCGCAGCCGGTCAGCAGGCGATGCGTGGCTTTGGGGTTCTGCGCTTCGATTTCCGCGGTGTTGGCTTTGCGCGGACCGGTCGGGAAATCGTGGGTCGGGTCTACAAGATGATGCTTCTGCGCGAGTTTTGCGACTTGCTCGTCGCTCAGCGGCTTCACTGCGGAGCGCGGCGACGGTTTTCCTTTGGATGCCATGGCTCCCATTGTGCCACCGGCCGCCGATACGTTCGTCATCGATGTTTTCCGCGTTATCTTGCTTTTTACTGCCTCATGCCATCGTTTTCTGCATCATTTGGCCGTCAAATGATGCAGAAAAGACGGGCGATAAGGCAGAAAAGGGAATGTGCGGAAGATGCGGAAGGCACGGAAAGCATGTTTGCGATTGCGGCGGCGGCAATCGCGGATAAAACAAAACCGGCACCCGCGCAAGGCGAGTACCGGTGAAAGCAACATGGGCGTTCGACGCGACTGTCAATCGCAACTGTTCAATTGCGAATCATCAATCACGATTGGCCAATCGCAATAAATCAGCCGCAGCCGATTCATCGAACCAATCGCAGCGAATCAGTCGAAATCGGCGCCGAGGGCTTCCAGCTTGCCACGGAAGTCGGCGTAACCACGGTCGATCAGGGAAATGCCCTGCACATTGGATGGCCCCTTGGCGGCGAGAGCCGCGATCAGGTGGCTGAAGCCGCCGCGCAGATCCGGCACGTCGATGTCACGGCCGGTCAGCGGGGTCGGTCCGAAGATGACCGCGGAATGCTTGTAATTGCGCTGTTGGAAGCGGCATGGCAGGGAGCCGAGGCATTCGCGGTACAGCTGAATCGTGGCGCCCATCTGCACCAGCGGCTTGGTGAAGCCGAAACGGTTCTCATACACGGTCTCATGCACGATGGAAAGGCCGTTGGCCTGGGTCAGCGCCACGACGAGCGGCTGCTGCCAGTCGGTCATGAAGCCCGGGTGCACGTCAGTTTCGATGGCCACCGGCTTCAGATCTCCGCCCGGATGCCAGAATCGGATGCCCTTGTCGGTGATGTCGAATTCGCCGCCGATCTTGCGGAACACGTTCAGGAAGGTCATCATTTCCGGCTGGGTGGCGCCCTTGACGAAGATGTCGCCATGGGTGGCGAGCGCGGCGGACGCCCAGGAGGCGGCCTCAATGCGGTCGGTCAGAGACGTGTGCGTGTAGCCCTTGAGCTCCTTGACACCTTCGATGCGGAACGTGCGGTCCACGTCCACGGAGATGATGGCGCCCATCTTCTGCAGCACGCTCACCAGATCCATGATCTCAGGTTCGATGGCGGCGCCGGAAAGCTCGGTCTTGCCTTCGGCGAGCACGGCGGCGAGCAGTGTCTGCTCGGTGGCGCCCACGGACGGGTACGGCAGGTGGATCTTCGCGCCATGCAGACCGTTCGGAGCGGTGATGTGAATGCCGTCCTTGTGTTCCTTGTCCACGTTCGCGCCGAGCTTGCGCAGGGTTTCCAGATGGAAGTCAATCGGACGACCGCCGATGTTGCAGCCGCCGAGCGCCGGAATGAACGCTTCGCCCAGACGGTGCAGCAGCGGGCCGGAGAACAGAATCGGAATGCGGGACGAGCCGGACAGCGTGTCCACGTCGGCCACGTCGGCGAGTTGCACGTTGGTGGCGTCGATCGTCACCACGCCGTTCGCGCCGTCCACGGTCACGTCCACGCCGTGCAGGCGCAGCAGGTCGGACACCACGTGCACGTCGCGGATTTCCGGAACGTTCTTCAGCACGGATGTGCCCGGGGCCAGCAATGCGGCGACCATGGCCTTGCTCACGAAGTTCTTCGCGCCACGCACCTTGATGGTGCCGTTCAGCGGCTTGCCGCCTTCGACGTGCAGAATGTCGTTCTTATTGTCAGACACGCTCAACCTCTTTCGATTCCCTTTTGGATCAAGCTCAAAAAACACTGCTGCTTAGTTTGCCATAAGGCATGTAGCATGTTCGCGAAAAACGGAATTCAGCGCAGTGTCTCCTTAATTTCGCGCGCGAGATTCGCGTCCCACATGGCTCCGGTGGCGCTCATCACGGCGTTCGCGCCAGCCTCACGGTATGCCTTGTAGTCATCAGGGCGAATCACGCCGCCCACGCCCACGATGACGAAGTCGAGGCCGAGCTTTTCACGGATGGCGGCGAGCCTGCCGACCATGTCGAGACCGGCGCCGCGGATGGCGTTGCCGCACACGCCGGAACGGTCACGTCCGGCTCCCGGCAGCGCCTGGTTGCCGTTCGCGTCCACCAGGCGCGCGGAAATCGTGTTGATGGTGGAGAAGCCTTGCACGGTGCCATGTCCGACGGTTTCCCTGACCATGGTTTCCAGGTCGGTGTCGTTGGGAATGTAGGCGAGTTTCACGATGAGCGGGCGATCGCCGATTTCGTTTTTCACGGCTTCCGTGATCTCTCCCACCAGATGCGGGTCGTGGCACAGCAGGCGATTGTGACCTTCGTTGGGGCAGCTGGTGTTCATTTCCATCAGTCCGGCTCCGGTTTCCGTAACCAGATGCGCGGTGGTGACATGGTCGGCGATGTACGCCTTGCGGTCCATGCCGTCCACGCGGGAGCCTTGGAAGCTGGGCACGAGCAGCTGCCCGTCGCCGGCGGCGGCGATCGCCTTCTTCATGTCCGGCTGCCATTCGTCGGGGTCACGCGACGGCACGCCGAAACTGTTGGAGATCGAAATCGGAAGCTCATATCGGGTGTCGGCAAGCACGCCTTCATCCAGTTCGGCGCTGCCGGGAACCAGCGACCCGTCTGCGTTCTTCGGATGCACGGCGAGCACGTTCGGGAACGCGTTGCAACCCCACGCACGGGAACGGACCGTCTTATACACCGCCAAATCGAAACCCATACGGAAAGCGGCGGTGGCGAACCGCTCGTTCAGCAGCGGACCAGCGGGAATGCCAAACGGCAGGTTCACGCGGAAGCCGAGGAATTCCTCGGCCTGGTCGGACGACTGCGACTGGGTGGTCTGTGCAGACTGCGCGGAGGCGCCGGCAGCGGAATCGCCCTTCATCACTTCGGCGAACGCACCGAACGGCCCCTGCAGATAGTTGTCTTCATACGTGCGATTGACGTCGTAAAACGGCGCGAAACCCTGGCTCATACTGCTCCCCGAAATTGTTCTCGTGTCATGTTTTGGATATGCGATGCGAACACACGAAATGTCATGTCCACTGTAACGCGACACACGTCCCGCCTGCACGCCCCGTCTCACCTTGGAAACCTCCTTGGCTAGGACTTCCCCAGACGAGTTTGGGCTCTCGATCCAGGTCAAGTCCAGAGAACCGGAACGCCGTCATGAGCCGGTATGCTCGGCAAGACGGTACTTGCGTCCGCGTCCGACGCCTATTGGTTCAATAACACCGTCTTTCACCAGTGAGGCCAATATCTCCCGGGTACGGGTGAGGCCAAGCCCCAGCACCACAGCCAGATACGAGGTGGGTTGCGGTCCGCCGACCGTCAACGCATAGGTGATTTTCTCCAACTGGCTTTGCGGCCTGATCGCATTGCCGAAATCGGCAGGTAGGGCCACGTTCTTGCCGAATGTGCCGACCATGTCGTTCAAACGGTCAGCCCCGCGAGCGCCAATCCTATGGACCGTACCAGTGCCATGCTCCGAATTCCGCATTGTCGGCGACTCCGCACCAACAGGGCCCCCGCCATCTGCAGAGACTCCGGGAACAGCAGAAGCTCCGGCGATCATGGAATCTCCGGCGATCTTGCGCGGATACAACGTAAGCTGCACACGCCCCGGATCGTCGAACACTTCCAATTCCGGCGCGGCGGTTCCCGCGAACAGACAGCCTTCACGCATCACGTCAAAACCACTGCCCGCCTTTTCTCCGATGCCAATCAGATTGAACATTTTCATCAACGAGGGATTCCGCGTATCCGAAATGCCGCCTTGCATCACCTCTTCGGAGGAAAGACGCAGGCTGCCGGGATTCGACAATACGATTCTGTCGTAATACTGGATGATCACCGTGCCCCGGCGAATGAAGTAATCGGCATGAACGAGCGTGTTGGTGACAGCCTCACGAACGGCCTTATCCATCGGATTGTCATCAATCCTATGCAAATCGGCATCAAGCTGGAACGGATGGGCAACAGCCGACCGCAGACGATTGACCACCTTGCCCCAAAAATCGTACAAGTTGCCCGACCACGTGCCATCATCCGACGTGAATCGGTCGTTCCACCGCTCCTGGTCGTCCATGACCTCGCGATAGTCCAGGAAATAGTAGGGGAATTCGGACGTGATTCGCCATGCCTCACCGAACATCAGCAATCCGGCTCGTGTGGGACGCACCTGAGAACCATCAAGCCGCAACGCTTCGATGCGAAGCAGGAAATCCTCATCAGACAATCCGACCCATGGATGGCCGGGCCGTCTGTTCTTGAACTGCCGACGATATGATGCGACGCTATCCGCGTTGAGCGCGTCAGCACCCATGCCTTCAACAATCGTTCTGTCCAGGGGAAGCAGATCACTGTCCCGAAGCATGGCACGAACCGTTTCCTCATCGCACAGATAATCGCCATCGCCATTACGCCGGTATGAGCCCGTCATCGGATTCTGGCCCACGTACACGGGAATACAGTCCCTCGCCGCACGAGGAATGTCGATGGAAATAACATCTCCCTGCGAGGTATGGCGAATCACCACGTCGTTGTCGCTCAGCACAACGGCGCTGACCTTCGATGGATCATGCACCATGTTCCAAAAATCCTGCGCCATGTTCCGCGCATCATCTACTCCGGTGATATACAAAGAATGGTCTTCATGTTCGGACACGCCCAGCAGAATCAGCCCACCTTCGGTATTGGCGAAGGAGCTGTACGTCTCCCATAAACTGTGGGGCAGGCCGCCCTTGGCACGTTTCGCTTCCAAACGGTTGCCTTCACGCATCCGAGGAACCTCCCGGGACCACCAGGCATCATCGTGCTCGCTACCGTCCATTGGCCATCACCGCCTTACCTACCACGCGTTTTACGCTCGCTTTGCCGCCACTTTGCCGTCGTATTATGATTTTACCACCGCTTTGCGCGCGCTTTGCCACCGCTTTGTGGAATTTGCTGTTGGCGGAAAGGTGATGGAAGGTAAACAAAAAGCCCGGCTTGGGTGCCGGGCTTGGGAAAAGTTAGATGTGGTTGCGGTCAGCCAATGATGAAATGGGCTACCGTCGCGATCAGCCAACGGGCCTATCTGCAATTACGGACTGCGCTGCGCGCAGGCTCATTGCTGCCCTCGTTTCGGACTCGGGCAAGGCCCTGTCGGCAGTGCACTGCACTGCCGACCAGCCATCGCGTCAGATGATGCCGCGATCAGCCAACGGGCCTTGCCAATCAGGGTATTCACCCTCACGGGCGGATTCGATCGGCTGTTCCGGCTCGCGCTTGACCGGCAGGGTCTTCGGCTTGAACGGGAACTTTTCGGCGCGCATCTTCTCGTATGCGATGATGTCGTCTTCGTGCTGCAGCGTCAGGTCGATGTCGTCGTAGCCGTTCATCAGACGCCAGCGGGTGTAGTCGTTCACTTCGAACGGCAACGTCACATCGCCGCAGGTGACGGTACGGTCTTCCAGGCTGACGGTCATTTCGCGGCCCGGCTCCTCGTCCAGCAGCTTCCACAGCAGCTCAATGGATTCCTGCGGCATAATTGCGGCCAGCACGCCGTTCTTGGCGGTGTTGCCGTAGAAAATGTCGGCGAAACGGGAGGAAATCACCACGCGGAAACCGTAATCGTGCAGCGCCCACACGGCGTGCTCGCGGGAGGAACCAATGCCGAAATCCGGGCCGGCCACAAGGATCTTGCCCTGCTTGTATTCCGGCTTGTTCAGCACGAATTCCGGGTCGCGGCGCCACGCGTAGAACAGGGCGTCGTCGAAGCCGCTTTTCTTCACGCGCTTCAGGAACACGGCCGGGATGATCTGGTCGGTATCAACGTTGGAACGGCGAAGCGGCACGGCCACGCCGGTAAGGGTAGTCAGTTTTTCCATGTCAACAAATCCTTCGATTGCCTATCGATATTCGATTTCGATATTTCGATTACTTACGATTGCGTTCGCAGCTTCCGCTCGCAGCAGGCTCACAGGTCGGCCGGCGAGCAGATGGTGCCGCGGATGGCGGTCGCGGCGGCAACGGCCGGCGACGCCAGATGCGTGCGCGAACCCTTGCCCTGACGGCCTTCGAAGTTGCGGTTCGAGGTGGAGATGGAACGTTCGCGGGCTACCATCTTGTCCGGGTTCATGCCCAGGCACATGGAGCAGCCGGCGTTACGCCATTCGGCGCCGAAGTCCTTGAAGATCTTGTCGAGGCCTTCCTTTTCCGCCTGCAGACGCACGCGGGAGGATGCCGGCACCACGAGCACACGGTGGATGTTGTCGGCCTTGTGGTGGCCCTTCATGATGGAGGCGGCCACGCGCAGGTCCTCAAGACGGCCGTTGGTGCAGGAGCCGATGAACACGGTGTCCACGGCGATGTCCTTGATGCGCATGCCCGGCTTCAGTCCCATGTAGGCGATGGCACGCTCGGCGGCGGAACGCTCGGTCTCGTCGTTGAAGGAGGCCGGATCCGGCACCACGCCGGAGATCTTCACGCCCTGGCCCGGGTTGGTGCCCCACGTGACGTACGGCTCGAGGTCTTCGGCGTTGATGGTCACTTCCTTGTCGAACACGGCATCGTCATCGGTCTTCAGCGTCTTCCAATATTCGACGGCCTTGTCCCACATCTCACCTTCCGGCGCGTGCGGACGGCCCTTCAGGTATTCGAAAGTCACCTCGTCCGGGGCGATCATGCCTGCGCGGGCGCCGGCTTCGATGGACATGTTGCAGATGGTCATGCGGGCATCCATCGACAGCTTCTTGATGGCCTCGCCACGGTATTCGATGACGTGGCCCTGGCCGCCGCCGGTGCCGATCTTCGCGATGATGGCCAGAATAATATCCTTGGCGGTGACGCCCTTCGGCAGGTCGCCCTCGATGTTCACGGCCATGGTCTTGAACGGCTTCAGGCTCAGGGTCTGCGTGGCCATGACGTGCTCCACTTCGGAGGTGCCGATGCCGATGGCCATAGCGCCGAACGCGCCGTGGGTGGAGGTGTGCGAGTCGCCGCACACGATGGTCATGCCCGGCTGGGTCAGACCCAGCACCGGAGCGAACGCGTGGACCACGCCCTGGTCAGCGTCGCCGAGCGGGCACAGACGCACGCCGAAATCCTTGCAGTTCTTTTCCAGCGTGCTCAGCTGGAGCGCCGAGGTCTCGTCCGGATTCGGACGGTCGATGTCGACGGTCGGCGTGTTGTGGTCTTCCGTGGCGATCAGCTGGTCGACGTGACGTGGCTTGCGTCCCGCCAGACGCAGACCTTCGAACGCCTGCGGGCTGGTCACTTCGTGCATGAGCATCAGGTCGATGTACAGCAGGTCGGGAGCCCCATCGCTACCCTTGCGTACCAAATGATCGGCCCAGACCTTCTCGGCCAATGTAGTTCCCATTGTGGGACCTCCTCAGATTTTTTCCTCACTAATTTCCTCGCGGCTATTGCCTTGCCGCATTCTTCGTGCTATAAGCCTATGGGCTTGAAACGGGCTCGAGGTCCTTCATGCCGGTATATGAGATATGAATGAGGGACGAGCTCGGCAAACGCGGAAAAGTTACTTTCCCGTCTTCTTACGGCATATGCGCAATCGTTGAAATTTCAGCATTTTCCCAGCTTCGCTAGCTGGTGGAAGCAAGGTAAATATTCTGCTTTACCCCAGTCGCGAACCACATACATTTTGCATTTCAATATGTGAGATGGCATAATTCAGCGTATGACTTCTTCTTCGAATACGAGCAACGCCATGCCCAAAACGCAGGCCATGAACGCCACGAACGAGGCAAACGGCAATTACGCAGCCACCCCGCAAAGCAACGAAATTCATTCCGGGGTCGGCGTGCTCGACAAGACAGTCAAGATTCTCGACGCCCTCGAATCCGGTCCGGCAACGCTCGGACAGTTGGTTTCCGCGACCGGTCTTGCGCGACCGACCGCGCATCGTCTTGCGATCGCGCTGGAACGTCACCGTTTCGTTTTGCGTGACCAGCACGGTCGTTTCGTGCTCGGCTCGCGTTTCGCGGAACTTGCGGCCGCAGCCGGCGAGGACCGCCTGTTGACCGCCGCCGCGCCGATTCTGCAGACCCTGCTCGACCGTACCGGCGAATCCGCGCAGATCTACCGCCGTCAGGGCGATCAGCGCGTCTGCATCGCAGCCGTGGAACGTGCGTCCGGTTTGCGCGATTCCATTCCGGTCGGCGCGATGCTGTCCATGGAAGCCGGTTCCGCGGCCCAGATTCTGCTGGCTTGGGAGGATTCCGAGCGTCTGCATCAGGGCCTGCGCCACGCCAAGTTCACCGCGGCCAAGCTCACCGCCGTCCGCAAGCGCGGCTGGGCCGAGTCGGTCAATGAACGCGATGAGGGCGTGTGTTCGATTTCCGCGCCGATTCGCAACGCATCCGGACAGGTGATCGCCGCCATTTCGATTTCCGGCCCGAACGGCCGTATGGGCGCCAATCCCGGTCGCCGTTACGCGCCGCTGGTCATGGCCGCCGGCAAATACCTTACCGACGCGCTGATCAAGGCTTCGTCCGGCCGCTGACAGGTCCGCGACCAGTCGCATACGTAACGTAAAAGCTGACGATGAAAAGTTCCCATCGTCAGCTTTTTTGTGTTCATTCCAAAGTTGGATGCCGGAAACCAGAACAGTCACCGGCGGAACAGCGAGACCAGCTTGTTCCACGTCTTGCTCCACCACGTCGGCCTGTGGAGCAGGTCCATGCCTTCCGAATCGGGCTTCGATTCGCTGGTCATGCCGTAGGCGTAGGCCTTGCCCGCGCTGGGTTTGCCCACCAGCTCGTCGTATTCCAACAGCTGCGTGCGCGGCTCGTACGGGTGGCGGATGTCGAATTCGAACAGTCGAGCGGCACGCTTGGCCGGCACCGGGCCGTATGAGCCAAAACCGCTGGTCGGCGAGGCGACCATCATCATCTGCCGGTCACCGTCGGTTCCGACCGGCACGGAACCGACGAAGGCGTTGCGGTGGTCGTGCCCGGCGGAAATCGCAAAATATCCCGCCTTGTCAAGGATTGCGAATTCGCCGCTGTCGGCATCCGGGCAGCTGACGCCCTCCCCCAGATAGCTTCCGGGCTGCGTTTTGTCTTCGTTGAGCACGAAATGCCGCCCCGCGAAGTTGCGGTATCCCTCAATCGCGCGCGCAGCGGTGGCCGCGACCGGCTTGAGCAGGCGATAATACTGTTCGATCGGGAAATGCTGGAACACCATGCATGGCAGCGTGGACGGCGTCTTGCGCGGTTCGCGCGGCGAGTCCTGTTCATCTTGCCGGTCTTGTTGCAGCTGCTGCGATTGCGCCGCCATCAGCCCCGGCGCATCCGCCAGGAAGCGCAGCGCGGCTTCCGACGGGCTTCCGTAGCCGCCGGAACGCGCGTAATCGCCCGAATCCAGCAAGACCAAGCCCAACACGTCATACGTGCGATCGACGTCCGTCACCGACAACGCGAATGTGCCGGGCGCGCACGCGATCACGGGCTGTTCCGGCAATCCGAAGTCCTGTTCCATATCGCCGACATCATGTTTCACACCATGTTTCACGGCGATGCCCGTCGTGCCGTCGGCAGCGCGTTCCGGATTGATACACCCTGGGAATTCGCGGCAGATGCTTTCGATTTCGTCATTGTCGAGCCCGCACTGGAAGTCATGGTTGCCGAACGTCACAGCCCACGGCACGCCGCGGTCGGCAAGCGGGTGGACCAGTTGTTCGATGGTGGCTCGCACCAATTCGCGGGTGTGTTCCAATGCGGCCGCATAGCGTCCCCCGGACGCTTCGGACGATGCGGTTGCCGGACGCGCGTCCCAGCGACGCTTGCGGGAGGTCAGCGCGTATGCGGAATCATATCCGGCGATCTGGTTGCCGTTGAAAATAACAAGATCGGGGCGTGTGGCGTCAAGCGAGGCCTCGATGAGGCTGATGGTGTCTTTGCTGACTTTCGGCCCGTCTTGGATGTCGGCGAATTGCAATACGCGGAATTTGCCGGACTGGTGGAATTGCAGGCGGCCAAGCCGTGCGGATACGGAAAGCGGTCGACGGTCCCCCTCTTCCGCTGGTTGGATGCGCGGGCGCGTGGCTTTGGCGGCATGCTGCAATTCGGTCATACTTCTAGGGTAATGCAACATTAGGCGATTACATGTGCGATTCACGCAGGGCGTCAGCAGATTGCGCTGCCACATCGCATCCGGCAAAATCCATCAACCCACCGCCCAAAGCGACGTGAACAGACAGGTGCGAAAAACAAAAAACCCTCGCATCTGCGAGGGCTCATTGGCTGGGATGCCTGGACTCGAACCAAGAATGGCTGAACCAGAATCAGCTGTGTTGCCAATTACACCACATCCCAATTTGGCAGGCGTGGCAACTTCGAAAAGTTGTCCGTCGTACCCCCGACCGGATTTGAACCGGTGTTGGCGCCGTGAGAGGGCGTAGTCCTAGACCGCTAGACGACGGGGGCTTGAGTTATCGCTGTGATTTTCAGCTAGGCTGAGAACCGCAACGAGTGATAAATATACGCGAAACAGCACAGTCGCGCAACTTACGGCGTGTCGCGCTATTTTCCGCCATTCCGCACCAGCCTTCCGCATAAACGAAAACCCGCCGAATCACTCCGGCGGGTTTCCATCATTCAGCTAACAGTCAGCAGCTCAACGGCTCACAGGTGCTCGCGCAGGCCCTTGAGTCGAGCCATGGCAACGTCCTTGCCGACGATTTCCATGGATTCGAACAGCGGCGGGGACACGCGGCGGCCGCTCATGGCCACGCGCACCGGGCCGAAAGCCAGACGCGGCTTGTAGCCGCCGTCTTCGACCAGCGCCTTGTTCAGCGTCTCGTGCAGGAAGTCGGTCTTCCAATCACCCTCAGCAACGGCGTCCAGCGCCGCGATCGCAGCGTCGAGCACGGCCGGAGCGGAATCCTTCAGCTGCTTCTTGGCGTCGGCGTCCGGCTCGATGTAGCCTTCGGTGGACAGCAGGGAGCCGACCATGCCGGCCACTTCGCCCAGCAGGCGCACGCGCGGCTGGACCAGCGGAGCGGCGGCGGTGAGCACCTCACGCTCACGGTCGGTCAGCGCATCCCAGGAATCGGCGGAGACCACGCCGTCGCGGTGCAGGTAAGGCACGGAACGGTTCAGGAAGTCCTGCGGTTCGAGCATGCGGATGTGCTCGGCGTTGATGGAGATGGCCTTGTCGATGTCGAAGCGGGCCGGGTTGGCCTTGACGTCACGCACGTCGAACTTCTCGATCATCTCGTCCATGGAGAACACGTCGCGGTCGGGGGCGATGGACCAGCCCAGCAGCGCCAGGTAGTTCAGCAGGCCCTCACGGATGAAGCCGTTGTCACGGTGCAGGAACAGGTTGGATTCCGGATCGCGCTTGGACAGCTTCTTGTTGCCCTGGCCCATGACGTACGGCATGTGGCCGAACAGCGGCATTTCCTTGGCCACGCCCAGCTCGATCAGGTAACGGTACAGCACGATCTGACGCGGGGTGGAGCTCAGCAGATCCTCGCCGCGCAGCACCACGTTGATGCGCATCATGGCGTCGTCGACCGGGTTGGTCAGCGTGTACAGCGGGTCGCCGTTCGGACGCACGATCACGTAATCCGGCACGGAACCGGCCTTGAATTCGATGCGACCGCGGATAAGGTCGTCGAAAGCGACGTCCTCGTCGGGCATGCGGATACGCAGGGCCGGCTTGCGGCCTTCCGCGCGGAACGCGGCCTTCTGCTCTTCGGTGAGGTTGCGATCGTAGCCGTCATAGCCGAAAGCCTTCGGACGGCCGGCGGCCACGTTGCGGGCCTCGATCTCCTCAGGAGTGGAGAAGGATTCGTAGGCGTAGCCGGCTTCGAGCAGCTTGGCTGCGACGTCCTTATAGATGTCGCCACGCTCGGACTGGCGGTACGGGCCGTCCGGGCCACCCACGTTGATACCTTCATCCCAGTCGATGCCCAGCCAATTCAGGGCCTCGATGATCTGGTTGTAGCTTTCCTCGGAGTCGCGCTGGGCGTCCGTATCCTCGATACGGAACACGAACGTGCCCTTGGTGTGGCGGGCCTCAGCCCAGTTGAACAGTGCGGTGCGGACCATGCCGACGTGCGGAATGCCGGTCGGGGACGGGCAGAAACGCACACGAACGTTTTCAGGAAGTTCCGGTTTGGTATTTTCAACTTCAGTCATAGGCTCCATTGTGCCGCGCAAACCGGACGTGCCACGACCCAATCGCCGTTTTTCTTCCGCAGCGTTCCATACTGCAATATTTTTCCCTATCTTCACATCGGCAAAGGAGTAATGTATGAAGCGACTTTCTTTATTCTTTAGTCACCGTTTTGTGAAAGGGCACTCTAATGACGGACCCCAACCAATACAATCCGCAGGTGCCGCAGCCGGCACCGCAGTACGGCACGCCGGATTACGGGCAGGCGCAGGCGCCCCAGTACGCCGCCCCGAACTACAACCAGGCACCTCAGTATGGTCAGGCTCCGCAGTACGGCCAAGCACCGCAACCGCAATACAACCAGGCTCCGCAGTACGCTCAGGCCCCTCAATATGGACAGGCCCCTCAGTACGGCCAGGCTCCAGCCGCGAATTACGGGCAGCCGGCACCGCAACCGCAGTCGGGCAATAGCTTCTTCGCATTGACCGCGCCGCTTGACATGCCCGCATATGGCTGCAACCTGGGCGAGGCGATCGTCCGTTTCTTCAAGAAGTACGCGGTGTTCAAGGGCCGCGCCTCGCGTAGCGAGTTCTGGTGGTGGTTCCTCACCTATACCGTCGTCACTTTCGTGTTGAGACTCGTGTTCCGCACGTTGAGGAACCTCACCGATTCCGGCGTGATCGCCACCGTCGGAGACTCGTTCTCCTCCATTTGGGGACTCGTCGTGCTTGTGCCGACCATCGCGCTTGGCGTACGTCGTCTGCATGACATCAACATGCGTGGCACCGTGCTGGCCATCATCTACGCGGTACAGGCGGCCGCCGGAATCTTCTTCGCCATCGGTCTGATCCTCATCATCGGCAGCAGTCTTTCGTTCAGGTCGTTGGAGGCAGGCAACAGCGTCAGCATCGGCGGCGTTGTCCTGCTGATCCTCGGCGTGCTGGCCTTCATTGCCAGCGGTGTGTTCTACTTTGTGCTGATGGCCCGCGATTCCAATCCGGAAGGCACGCGTTTCGACGCTCCTACGGCTTCCAACGCATGGGCTCCCGCCACGGGCGAGGCTCCGGCAGACCCGTATGCGGCGCAGGCCACCTCGTACGGCAACGTCCCGCTGCCGACCAATCCGGCGGCTGCGGCACCGGCCGCGCCGTACACGGCACCAGCGACTCCGGCCGATTCGTACACAGCTCCGGCACCGCAGTATGACGCCGCGCAGCAGCACGCCGCGCCGCAATACGCCGCACCTCAGCAGAATCCGCTGGCGGAGGCTTCGTCCGTACCATCTATGCCTCCGATGCCGGCTGTTCCGACCATGCCTCCGACACCGTCCATTCCGCCGATGCCGGAAGTGCCGGCCCAGTTCCAGCATCCGCACGAGCAGCCGAATACCGACGCTCCGGCGGATTCGGACGCTTCGGCAGTACCGAATGATTCGGCGAACGGCACCGATCAGCAGCTCTGATTTCGCTCTGATCCCCGCCTTATCGCCACACAAAACGTGGCACACCATAACGAATAACGAATAATCCCGGTATCCTGTGCAATCGCAGGATACCGGGATTATTCGTTTCAGATCATTCGTTACGGGTAGTGACGTCGTTGCGGATGTAACGCGTGGGATAGGCGACGGCCACGCGCAATTCGAGCGCAAGCACAAGCGCACGCAACGCAAGTACACGCAAAGCCTTCACCGTCAGACGTCACACGACCGCCCGCAACACTTATTCCTCGGTCGGCTCCGAACCGGCCTCTTCCGACGAGTCCGAATCCTCAGACAAATTCGAGTCTGCAGACGAATCCAAATCCGCGTCGGAAGCCGCGTTATCGCCATCGCTCGTCAAATTGTATTTCTTTGCGAGCGCTTCCCTGCTTTTGCGCTCGTCCTCGTCTTTGGCGTCCTGTTCGGCCTGCTTCGGGTCCCACTCCAGGAACCTCATATGCCGCAGCCATTCCTGCCCCGCGAAGAAAGCGAGGTACTTGACGGTGGTGGAGAACGTCAGCGGGTTGAACGAGCTGTCGAACACCGACTGGGGCCGTCCGAACTGGCGGGCGGTGTCACGCAGACCAAACAGGTTGATGAGCTGTTCGGCGTTGATGAAAGTGGGCGGAATCGACAGCTGGTTGCGCATGGCGTTGACGAACAGCAGCACCGGCAGCACGCGGATGGCCTGCTCCTGCGAATCGTCGGTGCCATAGCACATGAGGTTTATCAGCGCGTCGAGAACCGTCATCGAGGCGAGGTAGCGTCTTGCGAATTCGTTGCGGTCCACCGTGGCCGACTGGCAGATGCCGACGTTTTCCGCCACGTCATCGTCGACTTCGAATCCGGAGGCGCTGCGCATAGTGCGTGAGAGGTTCTCCATGAGGTCTTGGATTTCCTTTTCGATTCGGGTCTCCACGTCGATGCCGAGTATTCTGGCGGTTTCCATGAACAGTTCGATGCCGTCGACCCCGTGGTAGGAGGCCATCACGTCATAGGCGTGGTTGGCGTCCATCAGCGTGCGGATGATTTCCGGATCGACGCCGGGAAGCACATTCATGCCTTCGTATACGGCTTCCGCAACCGACTGATCGACTTCTTCGGAGCGTTTCAGCAGCACCTGCGTCATCATGCCGGAGAACATCACCTGCAGGTTCTCCGCATATTTGACATCGTTTTCCAGTTCCTGGTTCGTTTGCAACGGCCACATCTTGACCAGATCGACACCGTAGTCAACTGCCATGGAGACCACGTGCGAGCCGTACATCGAGTCGACGACCTTCTGGTCGTATACAAAAGACATACTTTCTCCTTGTATATCGTGCGGCCGGCCCGAACCGCAGTCATCCCCGACCGCGATTGAGCCACCGCATGTTTTGGTTCACATTATTCGACGTCCGCCGCCGGATCGGCGTACGTAATGGACATTATTTTCCCGGTATTGCAATCGTAAGTGATGGAGGTGATAGAAGCGAGCGCGGTGTGGCGCAACAGCATGTTGTGTTCGGGGTGCCCCGTTTCCAGCATGTGCCGGTAGCTCCAAATCGGCGATTCGTGGCTGACCACCACGATCTGTTTGCCGGGGTATTCCGCCACTTTCTCCAGGGCGAAGTCCTGCATGCGATGCGCGATCGACTGGTAGCTTTCGCCCCAGCTCGGCTTCCACAGGTTGCGTACCAGCTTCCAGTTGCCGTTCTTCCACAGCGCGCCTTCGCCGAAGCCGATACGCTTGCCGCGAAATTCGTTGCGCGCTTCGATGAGGCGTTCGTCCGTCTGCAGCTCCAGCGGTTCCTCGCCGCGCAGTCCACGTACCGAATTCAGCGATTCGAGGATCTCCCCCGCCGTTTCGCGCGTACGTTCCAGCGGCGACGAGTAGACGGCGGATACGGTGTTCAGCTGCGGGCTGACCGCGATGTAATGCGCGGTGGCCTGCGCCATGCGCACGCCCACGTCGGACAGGTGGAAACCGGGCAGCCGCTCGTACAGCAGGTGCCCGGGGTTCTCCACTTTGCCGTGGCGCACGAAATGGATGGTTGTCGCCGGCATATTGGCCGCCTTTCTTGCGTTTCGGACCTGCCGGCCACGTGCTGGCTCAGCACGTTTCGCCGGTCGCCGGCCCTGTGAAAAAATTCGTCGATTCGAATATTGGTTCCTGCCCTAATGTACCGCGTGTCACGACGGTACCTGCGCATAAAGTTGCCTTGGTCAACAAAGACACACAAACAACACGCACCATCCCACCTTTCTCCCCGTGTGCGGCATGTCAAACATGTCAATCGATTGACGTGTTCGGACGGCTGGGGCAGCGAGCTGGTATCGGAAGCGGTTAACCAATAATTCAGGGGAACCACCACCATCAGTCCGCACGCGACGCAAAGCTGCGGACGTCACGAGCGAAACCGTGAGCGGAAAGGAGCGGCAAGCATGACCAACAATGTCCTCGTCGGCGTCAAAGACATCGGCCAACGTCTTTTCGGAGGGTATGCGGAGCTGCTTCGCATACCACATACCGCACGATTCTCAATCGGATCGGTAATCGCCTGCATGCCGTTCCCGATGGTCGGCATGACGATCACGATTTCCGTGCAGCACTACTACGGCAACTACTCGCTTGCCGGCGCGTTGACCGCAGTGCAGGCGATCGCGCTGGCCGTGACCAGCCCGGTGCTCGGCAAGCTGGTAGACAAGTTCGGCCAACGGCAGGTGTCGATTCCGACAATCATCGTGTGGATGGTCGCCGCGGTTGCGCTGGTGTCCTGCATCACCGCCCGCGTGCCGTCGTGGATTCTGTTCTGCATCGTGCCATTCATGGCCGCGATTCCGCCGTGGGGCGCGATGAGCCGTCAACGTTGGACGACGCTGCTCAAGGGCGATGCGGAGAAGACGAACCGTGCGCTGTCGCTGTCCGGCGTATTCGACGAGTGCATGTGGGTGATCGGCAATCCTCTGGCGTCCACGCTGGCCGTGATTTCCGGCCTGCTGGCGTTCTCGTTCACCGGCATATGCGTGGTGGTCGGCGCGTTGATGTTCCTGACGGAGCTAACCACCGAACCGAAGTCGCAGACGCAGCTGGCACGCGAGGCCGGTATGACGCGTAAGGAGTACCGTGAGCGCGAAACGGCCCGTTCCAAGGCTTTGCAGGCCGAAGCTGCGGTGGAGTACGCGCGTGACAAAGCACGTTCGGAAGGCAAGACGGCCGCCGAAGTGTGCGCCGCGATGCAGAAGGCCGAAGCGGATGTGAAGGCCGGCCGCAAGGAGTCGATTTGGGGTCCGGGCCTGATCGCGGTGTGTGTGACGTGGTTCGGTTTGGGCGCGTTCCAGTCGGCTGCGGGCATTTCGATCGTGGCCTTCGCCACGGAAGCGCATATGAAGCAGTTCACGGGTTTCGTGTTCGCCTGCTTCTCGTTCAGCTCGATGATCGGCGCGCTCGTGTATGGCGCGAAGAATTGGACGATTCCGCTGTGGAAGCGTTTCTACTTCTGCCTTGCCGTGGTGGATTTGGGTATCGGTTCGTTCATGTTCGCCAAGCATTTGTGGGTGATTATGATCATCTACCTGTTCATTGGCGTGTGCCAGGCGCCGACGTGGGTGAACGGCAACCAGCTGATGCTGCATTTGGTGCCGCCCACGCGCTTCACGGAAGGCATGGCTTGGATGGGCGCGATGAATTCGATCGGCGGTTCGGTCGGTTCCGCGATCGCAGGCCAGTTCATCGACCGCATGGGCTCGCGGGGCGGTTTCATTGTGGTGACGGCGTTGGCGTTGACGTCGCTGGCGATCGCGATGCTTGGTTTCAAGCAGATCAAAGAATCCACCGAACAGCCGACGCTTACCAACGTGAGTGTGTGAACCGTATAAACGAGCCGGCAATCCCAGGAAACGTACGCCAACCGCAGAAAGGCGCGTCCGAATCGCAATAAAAATCCGATTCGGACGCGCCTTTTCGTATGCCGTATACGAAACGCCGCCAGCTACTTCGGCCAGCCCTTCGGCGTGTGCTCCAGCGACCAGACGCCCAGCTTGTGCGAGAAGCTGTTCTCCCACTTGGCTTCCAGCTGTTCCGGAGTCAGGCGGTTTTCCTTCTTCTTCAGACGGTTCGTGGCGTTGGTATGCGTATCGTCCAACAACCACTTGCGCGTCACAAAGTTCCACACCATCACCACGGCGGTGGCGATAAGCTTGCCCACGTTGGTACGGATCAGATATTCGGCGCTTTGAGAGACATACGCATCATGGTTCATGCCGTACGTGGAGATCCAGATGATGGCGTCGTTCATAAACAGGCCGATCACCGCGCCGACCACGAAGATGACGATCTCCATCCAGCGAGCCATGTCCTCACGATGCTTGAACACCATCTTCATGCTGGCGACATAGTTGAAGATCAACGAGATGATAAACGAGATGGTGGCGGCGAGCACGTTGTGCATGTGGAAGGCGCCGACGAGAATGTTTAGAATACCCCAGTCGATGATGAAGGCGATCACACCCACAATGCCGAATTTCATAAGCTGTTCAATCAGTTTTCTCACACGGGATATTTAACACTCGCGCGCAGACCACCTAAACTTGGGTAACGAAGAACAATATATTTCAACGATTGCAAGGAGCAGCAATGCCAGTCATCCACACGCACGTTTCCGTATCCACCACCCCTGGGCAGCGCGAGGCGCTGAAGACGGCCTACGGCAAGGCGATTTCTGCCGTTCCCGGCAAGTCTGAAGGCTGGCTGATGTGCCCGTTCGAAGACAATATGCCGATTTATTTCGGCGGTGACGATTCCAAGCCGGCCGCATACGTGGAAGTGAATGTGTTCGGCCGTTCCGTGCCGGGTTCCGCCTGGGAGAAGCTGACGGAGCAGATCATGGCCGCGCTGGGCAAGGAGCTGGGCATTCCGGCCGACCGCACTTACATCCGCTACACCGCCACGACTGACTGGGGCTGGAACGGTGGAAACTTCTGACGAAGTTCCACCGTTCCTTCGAGGTTTGCCCATATTGCAAACCTCTCACCTCACCTACGGGAAGCACGTCTAGGAAGCTCGCCTGACTACGGCAGGGAAATCGCAATATCAGCACCCCCGACCGCTCACAAAAGCGAGAAACGGGCCTTTTCTACGGGACGTGAGCGAAAAGGGGTATGAAAACCGGCAAAATCGTCAGTAATCATACCCCCTTTTGCTCATAAGAGAGAAAAATCGCCCCATTCCGCAACTCGTGAGCAAAAGGGGGCGCACATGCAAGCACGCCCGCACCCACAAACGGACAACGTAAAGGTATCACCCACGAAAAAAACCGCCGGCCCGAACGGGACCAGCGGCTTTGTATTTACGCCGAATCAACGATTAGCGAGCGCCCTCGACGGTACGGGACGTACCGCCACGCGGCGCAATCGCAAGAAAATCAGACGATCTTTGGCATCGGCGTGGTCAGGGACGTGGTGAGGTTCACGTGCACCAGGCCGGCACCGGAATGCACTTCGACCTTCTTTAGCGTCACCGTACGCTCGGTTTCCGGAGCGCGGTCATTGTCGGTCATGGTGGCCGGGGACTTCACGGCGACCAAAGCAAGCGAACCGAAGTCGATGCCCGCGCTGGCGCATAGGTTCTGAGCCGCGGCCAGCGATTCGGCGAAACCGTCCTTCAAAATCACGCGGTCAGATGGAACGCCATACGCGTTCTCGGCGACCCAACGCACGTTCTCCACCAGAGCCATGCCCTTGTGGCTGTGCGGTTCGGCCGGCATAGAACCGTTCGTCACGGCATCGACGAACGCATCGAGCTGCGGGGCGAGCGCGTCGCCACCGTCGCGGTACAGGTTGCCGATGATCGGGTCGCGGAATTCCAGTTCCTTGGCGGTGTCCTTGAGCGCCGGAATCTGATCATCCTCGCCATCCCACAGGTTGATAAGCGGGAAGGTAGGAATATCAAGACCTTCGAGGCGCTGGACGTGGAACGGGTAGCGCCATGCCAGATCCGGATCGTCGCGCCACGTGGAAGCGCGGGTCACGACGATGGCTGCGGACGGCCACTGCGCGTCGTATTCGCGGCAGGCTATGTCAAGCCACTTCTGCGCGCCTGCGTCGGTACCATAACCGGCTTCGACGATGACCACGTCATGCAATGCGCAGGCCATTTCCACGGAAACCAGCGTCGGAATGCCGATGGACACGTTGGCGAACGGGCCGCCGTGCACGTACACCGGAGAGCCGTTCACGGTCTCCGTCTTGGCTGGCTTCACGGCGTCGCCGAGGATGCCGGTGATACGCCACAGGTCAACGAATTCGCCGAAGGTCACGGCCTTGCCATCCTTCGTGCCGGCGACCATCTTGGCAACGCGCTCGGAGATCTCATCCATGGAACGCGACAGCACAACGATCTGCATGAGCTCGCAGGTCGGGGTGAGCACCACACGCTCAGCCACGTCGCCCTTTCCACGGTCCACTGCGATCTGGCGCAGGGAACGGGACGGCACTTCGGAGACGCGCGGTACGAGGATGGTGTCCAGCTTGCCGTCGTCAACAGCCTTCTCCGCAAAGGAGACCAACAGGTTCTGGGCGGCCTCGATGGCTCCCATTTCACCGCACAGACCCCAGTCGATCAGCTCCGGGTGGGTCAGGGAGGCCTTGCCGCCGCCCGACGCGCCACCCTTGGAACCGGCTGCGGTGATGCCCATGCTCGGCTGACGCAGCACGGCTGCCGCGTCGATGCCACGTTCGTGCAACGCATCGATCAACGCAATCGTGGTGGTGGTCTTGCCTTCGCCGCGGGACGCCTTCAACGGGGTGTCGGCGGTGACGAGGACGACCTTGCCATGCTTGCGCGGCGCATCCGGATTGTTCTTCAGATAATCGAGATAGCCGAACGCATCAATCTTCTGCACCAAACCGTATTGGCTGGTGAAATCCTCAATGCTGGTCACTGGGTTCCTTTCTTGGGAAAGCATTCCGCTGTATGGCGCACAACGTACGCGACAGACATCGCCTATGCAACGCGCGCCGGCACGAGCGGAAAAGCAAAGACGATCGCCATTCTAATAAGCACGCGCCACCAAAGAAAACCGGCTCCCGCACAACGGACGTGCGCCGACCGTCATACGGAACTGTTTGTGGCGAACGCTGTGCGGAAGCCGGTTGCTACGCGGGTTTTCGTGGAATTTCTTGCGATTGCGCAATCGCAGAAAATATCAGAAGTCGGACATGTGGAAGCCGTTCTTCATGTTCATGCTGGTGGTGTAGAGCACGGAGTCGAGCAGCTTGTCGGTTTCCGCCTTAAGCTGCGCGGCCATGGTCTCGTTGGCGGCGGCGAGCACTTCGCGGGCTTCGCCGTTGCGCACGGCTTCGATGATTTCGTCCGGTTCCATCGGCTGCACGTCGCCAGTCTCGTCGTCCGCGTCGAATTCGTCGATGACGTCTTCCACCAGACGGTCGATCTGCCCGTCGGTAGTGGACACCATGCGGTGGCCCATCGCGCCGGTCTTCTCCTGGTAGCGTTCGACGGCATTGGCGGTGTCGGCGAAGCTTGCGTCGCACAGGGCCGCAATGATGCGGTTCTCCCAGTAGAAGTTTTCGGAGGTGACGCGCGTGGTGGTGTCCTCAAGATACTTCGGCGTGGAATCGACGTTCGGGAAGAACGGCACGAGCGTGTTGAACGGATTGGAACCGTAGGCAATCCACTGCACGGCGCGGTTGACCTGCGGGCGGTACGGGCGGATCTGCATGACGGACAGCTGGCTCTGACGGTTGATGCCGATCGGACGGAACATGTGGCGCGAATGCTGGTCGCCGAGCTTGCCGTACGGATCGTACGGGGTGCCCTGATAGTGGGAGCTCAACACGTACTTCACGTCCTCGATGGTGATCTTGCGATCGGGCTGGCGGGCCCACGGAATGTCGTCCGAAGTCGGCTGGTGGTCGGCGTCCCGACCGTCCCACTGCTCGTCGTACGGGTTGAGGAAGCGCTGCATGTACCAAGCGCGCGGGGTGTTGTAAACATGGTCGGAATCAGAGTGGGAGCCGAACGCGTCACGCGGATTGAACGGGGTGACGTTCTCCACGGCCAGGTCGAGGTGGTTGCGTTCGATGAATTCACCGAGGTCCGCGGAGCACATATGCTCCTCCTGGTCGCCGAGGGCATCGTCAAGGTCGAATTCGTCGATGCCGAGCTGGTTCGGCATGGTCACGTATGCTTCGTCCGGCACGCGCTTGGCAATCCAGTGGTGGCCGCCGACGGTTTCAAGCCACCAGATCTCATCCACATCGGAGAAGGCGACACCGTTCATCTCGTAGGTGCCGTACTGTTCGAGCAGCGCGCCGAGACGGGTTACACCTTCGCGGGCGGTCTTGACATACGGCAGCACGAGGGTAAGGAAGTCCTCTTCGCCGATACCGCCGGGCACTTCCGGCTCGTAGCCGTCTTCGCCTTTCTTGCCTTTGGCTGGGGTGAGTTCCACGAACGGGTCGGCGCCGAGCACGCGCTCGTTGGTGGTGAGGGTTTCGGTGGCGCTCATGGCCACATTCGCCTCATTGACGCCGGCTTCGCCCCAAATGCCTTCCTTCAGATCCGCGTTCGGCACGGCCGTGTACTGCAACGGCTCGTCCGGCAGATCCACTTCCACATGGGACAGCACGCTCTTATAGTGGCGCGGCTGCTCGTCCGGCTTGACGACGATGAAGCGCTTCGGGCAGAATTCGCCGTTCGCGCTGTCCTCATTGCGGGCGATGATGGTCGATCCGTCATAGCTTGCGTCCTTGCCGACCAGAATCGTGGTGCATGCCATATATGTAGGTTCCTTTCGTTTGTTTTGTTTACGTTTGCGGTATTCTTTGGTATTATCTTGCGATTACGCGGTTTGCGCCTTGCCGGCTGTTCTCGCCGGTTTCGCCGGTCACGCCTTGCCGGTCAGGAAGATAGCGCCTTGGTCCGCGATCGCACCGGAATTACGCAACGCGCGTTCCATCTCGTTGAGCCAGAAGCCTTGATTGAGACCATTGAGAGGCGCGGTGGTGCCCCATACGTGCAGGTAGTATTCGTGATCCCGATCAGGCGGATACGGACCGTTGTAACGCATGGTGACGGCGGGATCGCCGCTACGGCCTTTCAACAACGGCGATGCGGCGGACGTGCGTCCCTGCACCGTCTCGGGAATCATCGCGGAAACCGTGCGGGAAAAATCGGCCGGAATCGCCAATGCATGTGAATCGTTGAAATCGTACATCAGCGCGTCCACGGGCAGATTGGCAAGCGACCAATGGTTCCACTGGAAACCGCACACCGGAATGGAATCGGGATCGACGAATTCCCAATGCAGAAACTGCACGGACGGGTCGAGCTCGTCGATATAGAAGGGGAAGGAAACGATCGGAGTGCCGTCGATGCAGTTCTCAGGCGGCGCCGCCTTGGCGAACGCGTCGGGAATGACGGTGAAATCTGCGGAAATCTTCATGCTTCCAGTATCGCGCATGCGCGTGACGCGACGCGGCCGTATGACGCGTCTACGCCGGTGGCGCAATCGACGCAATCGCAGCAATCGACACAACCCGCAACCGAAACGACCCCGTCCGCGCGGCGATCGCACGGAACGGGGTCATTCCGGGAAACAGGGCCTATCAGAACCGAATCGCTCTCATAGGCACATTTGCAGTGGCGGAACCCTGCGGCCGCGATGACGCAGCCGCAAAGTCCGGAATAGCCGAGTGAAGGAAAGAAGGGAAATCACTCGGCCGGCTTGTAGAAGTCGCCATTGAGGGCTGCAGCCGCCTTGGCCTTGGCCTCTTCGAAGGTGACTTCGGCGAGGGAGGCGCGCACATCGTCCAGCGCCACCGGGGTCATGGACAGCGAGTTGACGCCGAGACCGGCCAGCACGACCGCCAGATCCGGATCGGCCGCGGCCTCGCCGCACACGCCCACCGGCATGCCCTTGGCGTTGCCCGCGTCGCAGATCATCTTGATGGCGCGCAGCACCGCCGGATGCCATGCGGTCTGATAGTTGGCCACGGAGCCGAGGGTACGGTCGGCGGCAAGGGTGTACTGGGTCAGGTCGTTAGTGCCGATGGACACGAAGTCGGCCACGTCAGCCACCTTGTCGGCCATCAGGGCGATCGACGGCACTTCGGCCATCGCGCCCACGAACTTCAGACCGAAGCTCTTGCCGAGCTTGACGAAGTAGTCGGCCTCATGCTGGTCGGCGACCATCGGGGCCATGACCCACAGGTTCGCGTCGGTTGCGGCGTCGGCGGCGGCGAGCGCCTTGAGCTGGCCTTCGAGCACGTCCATGTGGGCGCGCAGGGTACGCAGGCCACGCAGGCCGAGGGCCGGGTTCGGCTCGTCTTCCGGAGTCAGGAACGGCAGCGGCTTGTCGGCGCCGGCGTCGAGCATGCGGATCACGACCTTCTTGCCCGGGAACTGGCTGAGCAGCTCGGTGTAGGCCTTGGTCTGCTCTTCGACGCTCGGCGGCTCGGAGTTGCCGATGAACAGGAATTCGGTACGGAACAGGCCAACGCCTTCGGCGCCGTATTCCAGCGCCTTCGCGGCATCGGACGGCTTGCCGACGTTGGCGAGCAGCGGAATCAGATGGCCGTCCTTGGTGGCGCCCGGCTTGCCACGCAGTTCCTTGGCTGCGGCGGCACGGGACTTGGCGGCTTCGGCGGCGGCGATCTCGTCTTCGCTCGGGTTCACCACGATCTCACCCTTGGCTGCGTTGACGATGACGTTGGTGCCGTTCTCAAGTTCGGCGGCTTCGGCGGCGGAGACGACCGCGACGATGCCACGGGCGCGCGCCAGAATGGCGGTGTGGGAGGTCGGACCGCCCTGGGAGGTGACGATGGCCAGGGTCTTGCTCATGTCGAGCGCGGCGGTGTCGGCCGGGGACAGGTCTTCGGCGACGAGCACGAACGGGGTTTCGCTGACCGGCAGGCCTGGGGCGGGAGCGCCCATGAGGTCGGCGATCACACGCTGGCCGACGTCATGCAGGTCGGCTGCGCGCTCGGCCTGGTAGCCGCCGATGGCGCGGAACATGTCTTCGACCGCGCCGAAGCCTTCCAGCACGGCGCGCTCGGCGGTCTTGCCCTGGTTGATGAGGTCCTTGATGGACTGTGCAAGGGACGGATCGGAGGCGAACATGGCGATGGCCTGCAGGATCGGGGCGGCCTGCTTGGCGCCTTCGTCGCCGTTGGCGGCTTCTTCGGCGCGACGGTTCAGGTCGGCGTTGACGAGGGCGAGCGACTTTTCGACGCGGGCGATTTCGGTTTCCGCGGAGATGCTTTCGGCGCGCGGAGCGTCCGACGGTTCCGGCAGCGGAGCGGCCATGCGAATGACCGGGCCGACTGCGACGCCACGACCGATACCAACACCCTTAATGTTCATGAGAACTCCTTTTCCTGTTTCCTTGGGAAAAAATATGGATACGCAAACGATTGCAGGATTATGCCCGCCTTGCGTAGGTGAGTTACTGCAATGATCCCCACCGTCTTTGCCGGTAAATCATTTTCAGCCTGCGATTAGTATACACGAAATTCCCGCAAAACAAAACCGGTAAACGTTTTCTGTGTTTCGTAAAAACTGTGCTATGATAATCGCAAGAAATGCAGATGCCGGCAAAAGCCGCATAATGCAATCGATATGCAAAAATCGATATACATCGACGTGTAAATATCGAGACAACCCAACGTAAGCAAACCAACCACCAACCACAACAAAGGAGACCATTATGGCAACCCGCAATCTCGTCATCAACGATCCGGTCGGCATTCACGCCCGTCCGGCCGCCATGTTCGCACAGGCCGTCACCGCTTCCGGCCAGACCGTGACCATCGCCAAGGAAGGCGGCAACGCCGTTCCGGCCGGCTCCATCCTGTCCATCATGGGTCTGGGCATCAAGCAGGGCGACACCGTGGTCATCAACGTCGAAGGCGACAACGCCGAGGCCGTGGCCGACAACCTGGCCAACATCCTCGTCAACGCCGAGTGACGCACCGCGCATAACGCGCTGACGCACTGACGTACGAACGTTTCGACCGCCCGCCATATTCGACGGGCGGTCGTTCTATTCTTAATAGGCTCTTCGCGGCTCGAACCGGTTCATCAGACCAGACCTTTGGCCGAGAAGCACACAGGGGTTCAGGGCACCCTCTAGGGCATTTTGAAAAACACTTAGGGAGCCGGCAAACGCAAGCCGGACACGACGGAAAGGACAGCGCATGGCAGGCAGAACCGACAGCGGCAGCTCAATCACCAACGTCGCGGCGACGGCCGGCGTGTCCATCGCCACCGTCTCACGCGTGCTGTCCGGCAAACGCGGCAAGGACGACGATATCGCCCGCCGCGTGCGCGAAGCCGCCAAACAACTCGGCTATTCAGTCAACTACGCAGCGAGCGCGCTGCGCAGCGACGTGACGAAAACCATCGGTCTGGTCATTCCGAGCGCCACGGAACCGTTCGCCGCGCAACTGCTCGACGAGATCGAGCCGACCATCGACACCGAATCGCAGCAACTGCTGCTGGGCATCGGAGCCACGCAGGAAGCGCAGGCGGAACGCATCGAATCGCTGGCCAACCGCCATGTGGACGGGCTGATCGTGGTGCCCGCAGCCGGCGCTGACCTTGCCGGAACGCTGAACCAGTACGCGAACACGCTGCCGATCGTGCAGATCTGCGGACGGCAGACCGCGCCGCGCGTGTCCGTGGTAGGCATCGACGAAAACGCCGCGATGGAGGCGATCGTCAAACATCTTGCCGAGCAGGGCATCGCGTCCGCCGCATACATGGCCGGCAACGAGCTGTCTTTCGAATCGGCGGAACTGTTCGCCACATTCCACACGCATATGCGCACTTACGGGCTTGCCACCAGCGAAAACTGGAACCAGTTCGGCGAACGTACCGTGCAGCGCGGTTTCGATTGCGCCATGCGGCTGTTCAACGGGCCGCTCGTACAGCCGGAAGCCGTGGTCTGCGCCGACGATGCGATCGCGTTCGGCGTGATGGTGGCGTTCGACGCGTTAGGAATCCGCGTGCCGGAGGACGTGCTGGTGGTCGGCTACCATGATTCCGCCATCGCGCGTACCACCATGCCTCGGCTGACGTCGGTGCGTGCGCCGTTTGAGCGTATTGTGTCGGAATGCTTACGATTGCTGGCTTCCGGTCCTGCCGGAGGCGCGGCGGAGACGGCTGCTGCGCCAGGCGGCAGCGTGCGCGCGCCCCGTGTCATGCTTGCCCCGCAGCTTATTGTGCGGGATTCCTCGGTGTTCCGCCGGTGAATCGCGAATCGAATCGCCGGTAATTACTGGAAATTACGAAAATCACGGGATCAGCGCGCAGAACAGCGCTTCGAACACCAAAACCGGATTGCCGTTGCCATTGAGCCTGCGGCGCGCGGTGGCGATGTCCTCCAGCCGGCGCACAGCCCCCGTACGGTCGAGCCGTACCGACAATTCCGTGATGGCGGAACGGTTTTCGAGGTTGATGAGTCCCACCGCGTCCTCGGCGTTGTTCTGCAGCACCGCCACGTCACGGTAGATGCTGGCGACCGAATTGAGCGCACGGTCGAGCACGTCACGCGTGAGTCTGGTGGCGCGTCGTTTGAGCTCGTCTTTTTTGGCGATCGCATTGTATGCGCCACGCAGTTTCGGGGGTATGCGGTCTTTGGGTCCGAGCCCATTGATGCGGCGGAAATCGGCTTCCGCTTCGGACGCTTTGACGTTGACTTCCGCTTCGGCCTGCGCCTTCGCGTTGTCGATGAGGTTGCCGGCCAATAGCACGGCATCCGACGCGCGATGCAAGCCGAGCACGCCGACGATGAGCTCGTCGCGGTCCGTCATGACGCGTTCGTCCTTGGCATACAGGCTCGCGATGCCGATGTGCCCCTCCGACAATCGTGCCGCACGCGCCGCGATATTCGGCTCGAAACCTTGCGATTCCAAGAATTTCACCACCGCCTGGTTGGACGGTACGGCCAAGTTGACGATGCGCGTGCGCGAGCGGATGGTCGGCAGCACGTCTTGGGCGCTGGGCGCGCACAGCAGCCAGATGGTGTGCGGGCTCGGCTCTTCGATTTCCTTCAACAGCACGTTGGTGGTGCGTTCCATCATGCGGTCGACGTCTTCGATGATGATGATGCGCCACGGCGCGGTGCCGGGCATCTGCTCGGATGTGGTGATGATGTCACGCACCTCGTCGATGCCGATGGTCACTTTGTTGGTGGCCAGCACGCTCACGTCGGGGTGGGTGCCGGCAAGCACCTGCTCGGTGGTTTTGGTCGGCTCATCGTTCAGGCCATGATCGGGGCTTTCGAGCGCGGCGGCGAACGCGCGGGCAACGTTGGAACGGCCCGATCCGGGAGGGCCGCAAATCAGCCACGACTGCGCGATGGCCTTCGGGTCGCCGCTGGCGATGGCCTTCAGCTGTTCGACCACCTGCGCTTGGCCTACTATGGAGTTCCACACGCTCATGCGATACCCCCGTCAGCGGTGCTCACGGTGTCGAAATCGGCTTTGATACGCGCCCACACGTCTTCGATGGACTGGCTTGCGTCAATGACGTGGAACCGTTCCGGCTCACGTTCAGCCAAGTCGAGGAACGCGACGCGTGTGCGACGCTGGAAGTCGTTGCCGGCCGCCTCCATGCGGTCTTCGGCATGCTGCAGCCGCGCATGCGATTGCGCCGGATCCATATCCAGCAGATACGTGCGTTCCGGCAGCAGACCGTTCGTGGCCCACATGCTCAGGTTTCGGATTTCCGCGGCCGTCAGCTCGCGGCCGCCCGCCTGGTACGCCAAAGAGGAATCGAGATACCGGTCGGTGATGACCACCGCGCCGCGTTGCAGAGCGGGCAGAATCACTTCCGCGACGTGCTGCGCGCGGTCGGCGGCGAACAACAGCGCCTCCGTACGCGGGGCGATGTCGGCACAATCGTTCTCATCCCCCGTATCCACGCCGTGCAACAGCATTTTGCGAATCGCCACGCCCAATGCGGTGCCGCCCGGCTCGCGCGTGACCACGCATTCGCGGCCCTGAGATTCAACATATGCGCGCAACCGTTCGACCTGCGTGGTCTTGCCCACGCCGTCAACGCCTTCAAACGAGATAAAAGTGCCCTGCATGCCTTTCACTGTACCGTGCGCCCCTGCCGTGCCCGGCCATTCGGCCCACGGCTTGGTGTCGCACGATGCCGATTGTCTTGCGGAACATCAGATCGTGCGACGTTTCGCGCGCCGCGTAACGTCAGCGTGCGGGAACGACTTCAGGACGCGCGTAGCCTTCGTTGGCGGTCAGCCAGTCGACGTCAGCCTTCACGGTGGACGCGGTGGAGCCGATCTCCTTCGCTATACGCGTATTCGCCCAACCCTTGTCGGCCAGTTCACGCACCTTGGCACGGCGGTCGACACGCGCCTGTTCGGTCGCGCTCACCTTCTTCGCGGATTTCGCACCTTTGGCAGCGCCCTTCTTGGCTCCCTTCGCAGCCGTCTTGCGGCCACGACGCTTCGACGGGCCCTGCGCGCGCTTCTCCGCCAGCAGGCGGAACGCCTCGGCCGGTTCGATCGATTCGGGCGCATACTGCTTCGGCAGTGTACGGTTTGTCTCGCCGTCGGTGATGTACGCGCCGTAGAAGCCGTCCTTGATGGTCACATGCTTCTGGGTTTCCGGATCGGTGCCCAAGTCGCGCAACGGCGGCTTGGCCGCGCCACGTCCACGACCGCGTCCGTACTTCGGCTGCGCGAACAGTTCCTTGGCCTTCTCCAAGTCGACGGTGAAGATCTCGTCTTCGGAAGCCAGCGAACGCGTGTCGGACTTGCCGTCGGCACCGGTCTTGGTCAGGTACGGGCCGTAACGGCCATTGTTGGCCATGACCGTAACCGTTTGCATTTCGCCGGTTTCGGCGTTCGCCTCATCGTAGGAGCCGACTTCGCGCGGCAGGCTCAGCAGTTTCAGCGCGTCTTCCAACGTCAGCGATTCGGGACTCATCGTCTTGAACAGCGACGCCATCTTCGGACGGTCGGAAGCCGCCTTCTTACCGCCGGAACGCTTCGTCTTGCCCGCCTTGCCTGCGGCGGACTCGGCAGCGGTATCGCCGGCATCTTCCGCGCTCGGCATGACCAACGCCACGTACGGGCCGAACCGGCCATTGCGTACCTCGACGGTGCCGCCGGACACCGGGTCCTTGCCCAGTTCACGCGGTCCGCCGGAATGGTTTTCAATCAGATCGTGACCGACCTCGACGGTCAGCTCATCCGGAGCGAGCGTATCCGGCAGCGAGGCGCGCTTCGGATTGCCTTCCGCATCCAGATGCTTCATGTCCTCAAGATACGGGCCATAACGGCCGACGCGCACGTGCAGGCCATCGCCGATATCGATGGTGTTGATCTCACGCGCATCAATCTCGCCAAGCTGCGCCACCTGCTGCTGCAGGCCCTCATGCGCCTCGTCGGCGGACTGGGCCGCGCCATCGCCGGAACCGAAGTAGAAGCGGGTCAGCCACGCCTTGCCGGTCTCATGGCCACCAGCAATCTGGTCGAGGCCGGTTTCCATATCGGCGGTGAACTCGTAATCCACATACTTCGGGAACTTCGTTTCAAGCAGTTTGGTGACGGAGAACGCCAGCCAGGACGGGATCAGCGCACGGCCACGCTCGTACACGTACCCGCGGTCGATGATTGTGGAGATGATGCTCGCATACGTGGACGGACGGCCGATTTCCTTCTGTTCCAACGTTTTGACGAGCGACGCTTCGGTGTAGCGCGCCGGCGGCTGGGTCTCGTGGCCGTCCGCGGCAACGTCCACGGCGGCAAGCTCGTCGCCCGGCTGCATCGGCGGCAGGGAAACGTTGTCATCGATCTTCTTCGAAGCCTTCGCACTGCCGGTGGTCTTCGAGTCCACCTTCACGCCCGCCGCTTCGGCGCTCTTCTTCGCGTCGGCAACGCTACGGCGGCCCTCGCCGGTGGCCTTCATGAAGCCGGGGAATTCGATGACGGTGCCGGACGCCTGGAACATGGCCTCGCCGTCGGATTCGGTCGGCGAGGACAGACGCACGGTGGCGGTGGAACCGGTCGCATCGGCCATCTGGCAGGCCAGCGTGCGCTGCCAGATCAGGGTGTACAGCTTGAGCTGGTCGGCCGGCACTTTGGTGGCGATTTCAGCCGGATCGCGGAAATGCGCGCCCGCCGGTCGGATACATTCATGGGCTTCCTGCGCGCCCGCCGTCTTCGTGGCGTACTGCTTGGGCGCATCGGACAAGTACTTTTCGCCGAAGTGCCGCGACACCGCTTCACGGGCGGCCGCGATCGCCTCCTGCGACAGCGTCACCGAATCGGTACGCATATACGTGATGAAACCGTTTTCGTACAGCCCCTGCGCGGCACGCATGGTCTGGCGCGAGCTCATGCCAAGGCGATTGCCGGCCGTCTGCTGCAGCGTGGACGTGGTGAACGGCGGCACCGGACGGCGACGGTACGGCTTGGTTTCCATCGACGAGACGGTGAACGTCGCATATTCCAGCGATCGCGCGATCGCATTCGCGTGCGTTTCGTCCAGCTGCACGACGTTGTCTTTGACGCCGGCGGCGGTCAGCTGGCCATCATCGCCGAAATCCTTGGAACCGGCCAAACGACGGCCGCCAAGCGACACCATGCGAGAATCGAACGCAACATTGTTGCCGTCGGCGTCGGGCGCTTCCAGCGTGGCGGTGACATCCCAATAGGGGGCACGCACGAACGCCATGCGCTCACGCTCACGTTCCACGATCAGACGGGTGGCCACGGACTGCACGCGGCCCGCGGACAGGCCCGGACCGACCTTGCGCCACAGCACCGGGGACAGCTCATAGCCGTACAGACGGTCCAGAATACGACGGGTTTCCTGGGCGTCCACCATGGCGGCGTCCACATCACGCGTGTTGTTCAGCGACGCCTTGATCGCTTCCGGCGTGATCTCGTGGAACACCATGCGCTTGACGGGCACCTTCGGCTTCAGCGTCTGCACAAGATGCCATGCGATCGCCTCACCTTCGCGATCCTCATCAGTGGCGAGGTAGAGAGTGTCTGCCTTCTTCAGCGCGCTTTTCAGGTCGGCAACGGTTTTCTTCTTGTTGCCGTCCACGATGTAATACGGCTTGAATCCGTCTTCGATATCCACGCCGAACTTGCCGTACTTGGCTTTCTCGGCCGCCGGCACCTGGCTGGGCTGGGCAAGGTCGCGGATATGGCCGACCGATGCCATGACCGTGTATCCGGAGCCCAAGTATCCGCCAATCTTCTTCGCCTTGGTAGGAGACTCCACAATAACGAGCTTGCTGCCGGTAGCCATAGCCACTCCTTATTACTAGTGTTTGCAACGCAATAATACTCACTGAATACGGAGAAATGGCAAACCGCCCGTGTGGCGTATGGACGGCAGCATGCCCGGAACCGGCTGTTTTCAGCGCTTCGGCGGTGCGGGCGGCGCTCCCACCAAACCCAGTTTCGTCAACGGCGAGGCGGTCAGCTGACGCATGGCGAGCGTTATGCCAAGCACCAGCGCGGAAACGGCGGCCGTCAGCAGCGCCGTGGAAACGTACGCGCCGGCATTCGTCCATTCGGCGCTCATGGCGAGTCCCGGCTGAATCTGCCAGATGATATACGCGCCGTACAGGATGCCCAATACGCCAATCGTCAGCATCACACTGCCGACGATCTGCACGCTTGCCGACGAGACACGCGTGCCCGGCTCATCCATGCCGCTGGCGAACGTGGTGGCAAGCGCCAGCAACGCCAGTCCGCCGACGATCAGCAGCGCCATAATCACGTCGGTCGGACGATGCCATTGCGCCGCGATCACCGACAATCCGACCAGCACCGTATACGCCCAACCAATCACCGCCACCAGCGCACGCAGCACGCGCGGTACGGCGCACAGCAGCATCACGCTTGCCGCAGCGGCAAGGATGACATGTCCGGAAGGCGCGGAATTATTAGGATTCGATTCCAAATTAATAAGATACGGGCGTGGCAGCAGCGGCTTCAACAGTTCGGCCGCGGCGAAACACAGGCCTCCGAATACAGCGAGCTGCGCGATCGACAGCCACCGTTTGCGCACGATCAGCACGGCAAACGCGATTGCCCCCATGATGACGCTGACGGTGATGACCACTGCGGAAATGGCGAAGACGTGCACGACCGGCGCCAGCCAACCCGGCAACGCGGCATCGAATTTCGACCAGACGATATCCTCATAGCTTTGGCCGTCCATGGTACGCACGCCAAGCCACCAGACGCCGGCGGAAGCGGCAAGCATCAGCAGACCGAACACCACGCACAGCACGATGCTGGACACGCGCGGATGGCGGGTCAGCGGATCCGCCTGAGCCAAGCCTTTGTTGACATCCTGCGGAGAAAGCACCGCCTCGACTTCGCGCATATCAGGGAACGACAACGATTCCAACGGTTCCGCAGGCGTTGCTGCCGTGGGCTGCTGAAGCATGTTCACAGGCTGCTGTGGATCTCGGACAAGTGGCTTGAATTCGTTGGTCATAGTCACCGAGAATACGGCATCGCCCCTACTGTGGGGAACGAATCGGAGAAGATATAGAAAAACCTCCACGCACCCGGAAGAGGCCACTTACCCTTGCTGCATTCCTGCCCTGGGGGAGTTGGGTGACATACCGCCACGCGGAGGCTCTTGCCATATTACACCATGCCCGGACCTCGCCGCACCGACTAGACGCACGGGTACACTTGAGAAGGAATCGCACGCCGCCCCTGTGCGTTTGCGTGGCTGCGATAAGCATCGATAACGTTTGGAAGGTTGTTTTGTTATGACTGATGCGGTGGAGTATCCCGATCTGGTGGTCGTGGGCGCGGGTCTGTTCGGCCTGACCGTGGCCCAGCAGGCCGTCGAGCACCTGGGCGTGAGGGTCGAGATCATCGACGTGCGCGACCATATCGGCGGCAACGCGTACAGCTACATGGACGAGGAGACCGGCGCGGAGATCCACAAGTACGGCGCGCACCTGTTCCACACGTCCAACAAGAGGGTCTGGGACTATGTGAACCGTTTCACAAGCTTCACGGACTACGTGCACCGCGTGTACGCCACGCACGACGGCGAGGTGTATCCCCTGCCGATCAACCTGGGCACCATCAACCAGTTCTTCCACGCGCACTACACGCCGGCCGAGGCGAAGGCCCTGGTCGAGAGCCAGGCCGGCGAATTGGCGGGCACGGATCCGCAGAACCTCAACGACAAGGGCATTTCGCTGATCGGCCGCCCGCTGTACGAGGCGTTCATCAAGAACTACACGGGCAAGCAGTGGCAGACCGATCCGAAGGACCTGCCCGCGGGCATCATCAACCGCCTGCCGGTGCGCTTCAACTACGACAACCGGTATTTCAGGGACACGTGGGAGGGCCTGCCCACGGACGGCTACACCGCCTGGATGGAGCGCATGATCGACGATCCGCGCATCCACGTGACCCTCAGGACCGACTTCTTCGACGAGTCCCAGCCGTACAACAGGAAGGCGCTGGCCGCGGCGGGCGTGCCGGTGGTGTACACGGGTCCGGTGGACCGCTACTTCGACTACTCGCTCGGCGAGCTGAAGTGGCGCACGGTGGACTTCAGGGAGGTGCGTTACGACGAGGGCGACCATTTCGGATGCCCGGTGATGAACTTCTCCGACCCGGACGTGCCGTACACGCGCGCGATCGAGTTCAAGAACTTCAACCCGGAGCGCAGGGCTTCGCAGAACCCGGACAGGACCGTGGTGTGGGAGGAGTACAGCCGTTTCGCCGAGCGTGGCGACGAGCCGTATTATCCGATCAACACGGAGGCCGACAAGGCGTTGTACGCGAGGTACGAGGAGCTCGCGAAGGCCGAGCCGAGGACCGTGTTCGGCGGCCGTTTGGGCACGTACAAGTATTACGACATGCACAACGTGATCGACACCGCGTTGACCGCGTACGAGGAACAGGTCGAACCACTCCTCAAAAAGTGACGCGATATACATTGCGCAATATATGATTCCCGTTCACGCTGCGACGGCGCACGACCATTGGCCGCCACCGCCGCAGCGTTTCCGGGACAACAAAAATCCCTATGGCATTACCCCAGGCCATAGGGATTTTCATTATATGCTGATTCTGCCTACGAATCAGGCGAGTGGGTCGAGACCTACGAGATGGTTGCCATTGCCATCGCGGGTCTGCCGTCAGCAACGCACGCTATGCGCGCCACACATCCTTGCCGGCGGCCTTCGCGGCCGCCACATCGGCGTCAAGCTGCTCTTCGGTGCCTTCGACCTCACCCTTGATGAATTCCTCCACCAAGCGGCGGGCCTCGCCATCCTCGTGCTGCACGGCCGGAGACTTCATGAAGTAGGAGCTCGGAGCCAGAACCGGACCGGCCAGATGACGATCGAGCGCGATCTTGGCCGCACGCACGGCGTCGATCACAATACCGGCGGAATTCGGGGAATCCCACACCTCGAGCTTGTATTCGAGGTTCAGCGGCACATCGCCGAACGTGGTGCCCTCAAGACGCACGAAGGCGAACTTGCGGTCGTCAAGCCAAGCCACGTAATCGGACGGGCCGATATGCACGTTGTGCGGATCCATATCGTGCGGCACCACGGAAGTGACGGCGCGGGTCTTGGAGATCTTCTTGGATTCCAGGCGGGAACGCTGCAGCATGTTCATGAAGTCCATGTTGCCGCCGACGTTAAGCTGGTACGTACGATCCAGACGCACACCGCGATCCTCGAACAGACGGGCCAGCACGCGGTGCGTGATGGTGGCGCCGACCTGCGACTTGATATCGTCGCCGACAATCGGCACACCAGCGTCACGGAACTTCTGCGCCCACTCCGGATCGGAGGCGATGAACACCGGCAGGCAGTTCACGAACGCGCAGCCAGCGTCCATAGCGGCCTGAGCGTAAGCCTTGTCCGCCTTCTCGGAACCAACCGGCAGGTAGGAAACCAGCACGTCGACCTTCTTGTCACGCAGCACCTGGGCCACGTCCACCGGTTCGGCGTCCGACTCTTCGATCATCTGGCGGTAGTATTCGCCCAAGCCGTCGTTAGTCGGGCCACGCAGCACCTCGACGCCCAGATTCGGCACGTCCGCGAATTTGATGGTGTTGTTCTGAGAAGCGCCAATCGCCTCGGACAGGTCCTTGCCCACCTTCAGCGCATCGACGTCGAACGCGGTGACGAATTCGATGTCACGCACGCGGTAGCCACCGAAATTGTTGTGCATCAGGCCGGGAATCTTATCCTCGTCCTTGGTGTCCTTGTAATACTCAACGCCCTGCACCAGCGACGAGGCGCAATTGCCCACGCCGGCGATAGCCACTCGAATGCTCATCTGAAAACGACTCCTCTGTTATGCGTTTCGCAGGTATACCAATCCCCAAGCATACCCACAAACCGCATTGTAAACTGAAAAATCACTGAAAAACGGCCATATTACGGCAGTCGTCAACAGATTGTCGATTTGTAAAAAAGCTGCGCAAAAACATGTTTTTCCAGTCGGACAGCACTATCTACACCCTTGTTTTTCAGGTCGTTCGGCTACGGTGGAAACCATGGTTTCACGAACACGAAGTGTCAGCTCACGCTCAAAAAGCGCCCGCAGCGGCAGCGCAACGCCCACGACGCCACGGGTGGGCACCACCTACGGGGTCCATGGAGAAGTGCGGAGCAAGCCGCCCCAGGGGCCGAAGCACACTTCGCATCGCGCACCCAAAAAGACCAGAAAACACAAGCATCTCGTGCTCAAATGGGTGCTCGGCATCTTCGCGGCGCTCATCGCGGCAGGTATCGGCCTGTTCGCCTACATGTACATCACCACGGAAATCCCGCAGCCGGAAAAGTTCGCGCTGGCCGAAAAGACGACCGTGTATTACAACGACGGCACCACGCCGATCGGCAGCTATGCGGAGCAGAATCGCGAAATCATCAGCTGCGCAGACCTGCCCGACTACGTCGGCAACGCGATTGTGGCTTCGGAAGACCGCTCCTTCTATACCAATAAGGGCATCGATCCAATCGGCATCGCACGCGCGTTCTACAACAACCTGACCACCGGTAGCAGGCAGGGCGGTTCCACCATCACCCAGCAGTATGCGGAACGCTATTATCTGGGCGAAACCACCTCGTACGTGGGCAAACTGCGTGAGGCGTTCCTGGCGGTCAAAATCGCCCAAGCACAGGACAAGAGCCAGGTGTTGTGCAACTACATGAACACCATCTATCTCGGCCGTGGCGCATACGGCATCCAGGCAGCGGCCAAAGCGTACTTCGGCAAGGACGCGAAGGATCTGACGCTCTCCGAAGCGGCCATGCTTGCCGGCATCATTCCCGCGCCGAGCGTATGGACCCCCGACGTGAATCCCAAGCAAGCTGAAAAACGTTACAAGCGCGTGCTGAACATCATGGACGAAGACGGCTACATCACGCCGGACGAGAAGAAAGCCGCGAAATTCCCGCAAACCATCGAAATCCAACAGAACAACCAGATGTCCGGACCGAACGGATACCTGCTGACGATGGTGCAGAACGAACTCGTCAACACCAAGGCGTTCAGCAAGCAGGACCTGGAAACCGGCGGCTACAAAATCGTCACCACCATTGACAAATCGAAGCAGGACCTGATGTTCTCCACCATCAGTCCCTCCCAAAACGGCATGCAAGGCATCGTGCCCGACGGCATGCAGTTCGGCGCGCTGTCGGTGAACCCCAAGGACGGTTCCATCATCTCGCTGTACGCAGGAGACGACTACCTGACCAAGCAGCTCAACAACGTCACCCAGGCAACGTACGAAGTCGGCTCCACCATGAAGCCGTTCGCATTGCTGGCCGCCGTCAACGAAGGCGTCAGCCTCAACACGTACTTCAACGGCAACTCGTACCGGACGTTCCCGGGCATCGCCGAAACGGTGAGCAACTACGGCGGCGAGAATCTGGGATACGTGAACCTGTACACGGCGACGGAACAATCCTCGAACACCGTGTACATGGATCTGCAAACCAAGCTCGGCGCGCAGAAAATCGCCGAAACCGCACGGCAGGCCGGCGTTGACGATTCGTCTTTGGATGGTTCCAACCCGTTCACCGTGCTCGGCAACAACGGCCTGACCCTCAAGGACATGACGCAGGGATACGCCACACTGGCCAACCAAGGCAACAAGCCGACGCTGCATATCGTTGCCCAAGTGCAGACGGCGAACGGCACCGACCTGTACAACGCGCCGACCTCGGCGGAGCAGACGTTCGAAGCGAACAACGCGAATCTCGTGACGAAGGCGCTTACCGGCGTGGTCCAGCGAGGCACCGCCACCGAGGCGCGTGCCACTGGGCACACCATTGCCGGCAAGTCAGGCACCGCAAACGATTCCAACGCAGCGAGCTTCATCGGCTACACGCCGTCCATGCTGACTTCTGTGGCGATGTGGTATCCGGACGCCAACGGCAATCCGCAGCAGATCCCTTCGTTCGGCCGATGGACCGGCGGCAGCGACTACCCCGTGCATCTGTTCACCGAATACATGAAGCAGGCCCTTGCCGACACTCCGAACGAAACGTTCCCCGACGCCACCGATAACGGCAAGGTCGGCGGACCGGACGGTACGTGGGGCACCGGCGCGCAGAAGACCTGGACTAGAAAGCAGCAGACCACCGTGACTCCGCGCACCGAGGAGAACACCCAACAGACCACGCCGAATCAGACCGAGGAAACGCAGAATACCGGTCAGGGCGGTGGCGACGGCGGTAATAGTGGCGGTATCCCCGCTAACGGCGACGGTAACGACACCAACGGTGGCAATGGCGGAGGAACCAGTGGCGATAATCCCGGTAATAACGGCGCCAATGGCGATACATCGCAGCAATAGCAGTCGCTGACTGCGATTGCCGTCGCGGTCAGCGAACACGCAAAGGGGGCTTCCCGGTTATTCCGGGAAGCCCCCTTGGTTTTGCCGCGTGCACACGCGGGCGCACGGTCGTCAGCGTCGTTCGTCAGAACACATGCACATACCGGGCGAGACGGTCGTATTCGGCGCGCGTCAGCGAGGCGACGCCACCGTGCTTCGTATGCGCGGTGAGGAAGTAATCGTCCGCCTGCAACGGCATCCAGCCCTGATCGAGATCGCGGCTGACCATCGGACGGTATCCGATCGACGGAATCACGTCCACGAACAAGTACCATTCGTCGTCCGGTCCACCGCTGTTATGGTGGTTGGCGAACACCGCAGGCCCTTCCACGCCACCGGGGTTGCCGTCCGGCACATAACCGGCGCCAATCCGGTCCTGCACCTTGGTCCAAGCCGTTCCCGGCTCCCACCAGCGCTTCGCGTCGGTGCGGTCCATCCAGATGCCGGCGCCATGCGCATTGTCTTTGGTGATGCGGTACGTGCGCACACCACCATCAGGCAGCGGACGTTGGATCATCGTGGTGTCGATGGCGTCGCCGTGGTTGTCAATGAACACGCCGCCATATTCGAACGTGTCCTGCGTGAAATCGGTGGTGGCGCCCCACAGCACGGTGCAGTAGACGTTCTTGTCGTCGTGAGCCTTGTCCGCATCATTGAACACGGTGCTGGACCAGTACATGACGAATGCGCCGCGACCGCCATGATGGCCTTGCGGATAGTAGTCCGGCACCCAGAGGCATTCGCATGCCCAAGCCATACCAAGCTCCAGATGGGAGCCGTCCGGCTTGCGGGACACGTCGAGCATGCGCGGCTCACTCCAATGGAGCAGATCGTCGGATTCCCAGATGATGAGATTCGTGCTGGCGTGGTGGCTCCACTCGTACCAGCCGCCGCCGTCGCCTCCGAACACACGCAGATCGGTGGCGATGATATACCACGTGCCGGTGTCGGGATTGCGGATGATATGCGGATCGCGCACGCCTGTGGTACCGAGCGGCGAAGCCAGCACAGGCTTTCCATCGTTGAGCGGCACCCAACAGTGCGGATTGTCACCGTCGGATATATCCATGTAAATCTTCTCGGCGTAGCCGTCCGGATCCTCGATGAAGTGGACGAGCAGGTAACCGTAGTCGTCGGTTGTGTCGGTCATGGTCCCACCTTGTGGTTGTGAATGAATGAATTGGATAAGTGAATTGCGTGTTCGATAACGTACCGCGTCAACATGCGCGGATACGAAAAAAGCCGCCGCCACGAGAGCGACAGCTTTCTTCGGGAAGGAGGATTAGCCCTGATGCGTGCGGGCCCATGTGCGGATCGCATCCTGCTGCGCCGCGATGGCCTTGTTGCGGGCCAGATAGATGACCAAGGTGATGGAATACAGTGCAAGGCCGATGAGGTCCATCGTGCCCAGGGAGAAGACCACCACGATTGCCAGCCAGATGATCACCCACCGGCTGGTGGTGCCGGGAGCGAGACACCGCATGGACATGATGAAGCTGACGATGCCGATAATCAGCACCAGCAGCGCGTAGATGCCCACCACCGTCGAGGCGTTGTCCACCGCGGAATAGTCCGTTTTCAGCAAACCGTTATGTTCCAGCAGATCGTAGGCTTGGCCTTTGAACCAGCTGGTGAACATGAACAGTGTGATGGACGCCATGATCACGTTGTAGGCGGCGGCGATGGTCATCAGCACTCGTTCCGCCTTGCGAGCCAATGGTGCCGGCGGCTGCATGGTGTTGCCTTGCGGATTCATATCGGTCCTTTCCGTGGTGTGGCCTCATCCGATGTGCGATGCGCAGCTCGGGAAAGATAAAATCACAGGCCCGTCCGTTTGGGGACGGACCTGTGCATTATCTCACTCGGCCGGTATCAGCCCTTGAGGCCGGAGGTGATGTTCAGGGACTGCAGGAAGTACTTCTGCGCGAACAGGAACAGCAGCAGGGTCGGGATGATGGCCATGCAGGTGGCCGCCATCAGGGAGCCCATCTGGTTGTACTGGCCCATCTGGTTGCTCAGCAGCTGCAGACCAGCGGTGACCGGCATCTTGTTGATGTCGTTGAACACCAAGGTCGGCCACAGGAAGTCGTTCCAAGCGCCGGTGAAGCTGAACAGGAAGATGACGATCAGAATCGGGCGGATGGCCGGCAGCATGATGCGGGTGAAGATCTGGAAATCAGTGGCGCCGTCGATTTCGGCCGCCTCGTCCAGTTCCTTCGGGATGCCCTTCATGAAGTTGCGCACCAGGAAGATGTTCGCCACGTTGCCCAGGCCAGGGATGATGCAGGCCCAGTAGGTGTTGACCCAGCCGAGGGAGGCGATGATGCGGTACTGCGGGATCATGTTGACCACGGCAGGGAACATCGAGATGAGCAGCAGGACGAAGAACAGCGTATCGCGGTACTTGAAGTTCAGACGGGAATAGCCGAAGCCTGCGAGCGCGACGATGCACACGGACAGCACTGCGAACACGGTCGAGATAATCAGCGAGTTGCCCAGCCAGTTCAGGACCGGGTAGCTGGCGGACGCCTCGATCAACGTCACGTAGTTGTCGAGCACCCACTTCGCCGGCAGGAAGTTGAACGCGTTGGAGGTGAATTCGGCCACCGACTTGAACGAAGTCGTCACGGTGTAGATCACCGGAAGCAGCCAGACGACTGCCAGCACGACGAGCACCACATAGACGGCGATCAGCGACGGGGAGACCTTTTTGGTTTTGTTTTCAGGAATTGCCGCGCTTGCGACATTGACTGTGGTTGCAGCGGACATCTTCAGTCCTCCTTATTCATGAAGATCAGCTGGATCGCGGCGATGGCCATCAGGATGATGCCCAGCAGCAATGCCATTGCGGAAGCCATGCCGGCGGCCGCAGGGCCGGCGGGGAACGCGAGGTTCCTGATATCCATCAGCAGCACCTGGGTCTGGTAGTTCGGTCCGCCGTTGGTCAGCATGACCGGCTGGCCCCACACGTTGAAGGCGCCCGTGGTGGTCATGATGGTGGTGTAGAACAACGGCAGCTTGATTTCCGGCAGGGTGATGGAGAAGAAGATCCTGACCGGACCGGCTCCGTCGACCTTCGCGGCTTCGTAGAGGCTCTCGTCCACGCCGGAGAGCGCGGAACGGTAGATGACGAGGTTGCCGCCGATACCGGCCCACAGCACGAGTACGAAGATGGTGATCCATGCGTACGGGTTCTTGCCGAGCCAGTTGATGTCGGTGTGGAAGGTGGTGTTCAACAGACCGAACTGGGAGTTGAAGACCATACGCCAGACCAGTGCACCGGCGGCGATGGAGATCAGACCTGGGATGTAGAAGATCGCCTGGAACAGACCAGCGCCCTTGAGTCCCTTCTTGCTGAGCGCCACGGCGAGCAGCAGCGGCACGATGATGGTCAGCGGCACGCTGACCAGCACGAAGAGCAGAGTGTGGCCGAGATCACGCCAGAAGATCGAGTAGAAATAGGTGCTGGGGTCGAAGATCTTCGCGAAGTTCTGCAGGCCGACGAACTTCGGCGCACCGACCATGTTCCAGCGGGTGAACGCCAGTCCAATGCCGAAGATAATCGGGATGATGCCGAAGACGGCGAAGATGATGAAGTGCGGAGCGATGTACGGCAGCGCGTGCCAGATGGAGTTCTTGCGCTTCATGGATGATTTTGCGGATCCGATCGTAGATGTCTTGCTCATCACGATTCCTCCTGAATCTCGATTTGGCCCTGGGCCATGAGGTCGAGGGTCTTCAGACCTTCTTCAAGACCAACATTGCCGTAGACGATGTCGTTGTATGTGCCCCAACCAGCGGTCGCATAGCCTCCGTAGAGGTAGTTGGAGGTCTTGATGTAGTCGCGTTCCTTCTTGCTGTTGGTGAAGGACGCCTGGATCAGCTTCTGGTACTTCGGGTTGTTCAGATCGCGGTATGCCGGCGAGATGGAACCGACCTCAGACCAATCCATCCAGTGCTCGTACACGTACTTGACGAAGTCGGCGGCGGCTGCGGATTTCGCCGCGGAGCGGTGCGGATCCTTCAACTGCATCCAGTTGCACTGGTAGAAGAAGTTCACCGGATTGTCGGCGCTGTACTGCAGGGTGTTGGCTTCCGCGATCTTGTCGGCGCCCAAGGTGTTGGACATATTGCCCTGCGCCCACGTGCCAAGCTGCGCGAACACGGCCTTGCCGGAACCGAACGCCTGCTCGCCGTCGACGTCCATCGGGGCGATCACACCGGCGTCGTACGCTTCCTTGAGCTTCTCCATGGGCTTGCGCCACACGTCCTTGGTCAGGTCGTCCATATCGTTCTCAAGCGTGCCGCCCGCGCCGTACAGCAGGGACATGAAGGCCCACGGCAGATTGCCGTAAGTCAGCGCGTAGGTGCCTTTGGGTAGCTTGCCCTTGAGGTCCTTGATCTCGTCGATGGTGACGAACCCGTCGTCGAGGATGTACTGCAGGTTGTACTTCTTGATCAGGTCCTTGTTGTAGTAGATGGCCATCTGGTACAGATACAGCGGAATGCCGTAGGCCTTGCCATTGACGGTGACGCCCTTCCAAGTGGCGGGCAGGAAGCTGCCCTCCTTGAGGTCCGGGGCGACCTTCTGCCAATCGTCCATGGTGTCGAGCAGACCTTGGGACTGCAGAACGGCGGTCTGGAACTGGTCGCCGATGATGATGTCGGGGATGTTCTTGCCGGTCTGCATCACGGAATAGATCTTCGTGGTCAGATCGCCGCCGTTCATCGGCTGGAAAACGACCTTGTAATCGCTCTGGGCGTTGTATTCCTTGACGATGCGCTGCATTGCAGGACCGTCATCGCCCACCAGATTGTTCCAGAAGTAAATGGTCTTGCTTTCACCCGAAGAGGCACCACAGCCTCCGGCGGCAAGCACAAGTCCAAGTGACGCACACACGGCTACGGCAACCTTGGCAAAGCGCCGCAACCCGGTAAGATGCCTGGATGTAGACATTGTTTCCTTCCTTTTCCTCAACGGACCATCGCTGGACCGCTCCTCGTTGCAATCCGAATGGGAAGAATCCTTTTCGATTGAGCCTCCCTGCTCATTTGCAACGTTGTAATTTTGATTATACAGCTATTTTCATCGTTGTACAAACGGTAACACGCCGACGACAACAGCCAGCTTTATGGATGGGGTTATAGACGGGGTGACCCCTCCGGCCACGCCCCTCAGTGGCCTACGGCCGGAGTTCCCGCAAGCGGGCCACCATCAGCGGGCAACACGTCCGTGGTAGTGGGGGTCCACAGATTATCAGGTTCCGGCACGCCGAAATCCGGACCGTCGGCGGTCCACTTGACCACACCGACGCGCGCGTGGCGATTCGGGTCGAACAGCGGATCGCCCTTGATTTCCGTGTAGTTGCGGCAGTGGTAAATCATCAGGTCCTCGGTGCCGTCCTCGGACTTGGTGAACGAATTGTGGCCCGGACCATACTGACCGTTCTCGGCGCAGGTCTTGAACACCGGCACCGGGCTCTTAGTCCAGGAGGCCTTGTCCAGCAGATCGCTGCCGCGCTCGGCGGTCAACAGCCCCACGGCGTACGGAACTCCGGTGCCGGAGGCGGAATACGTGATGTAGATCTTGTTCTCATGGAACAGGAAGGCCGGTCCTTCGTTGACCAGGAAGTCGATGCATTCCCAGTCGTACTCCGGCTTGGTCAGCATGACGGGCTCGCTGCCCAGCGTCCACGGATTGGCCATCTTGGCGATATACAGATTGGAGTTGCCTTCGATGGCGGGATCCTTCTGCGCCCATACCAAGTACTGCACGCCATCGATCACCTCGGTGGTGGCGTCAAGTGCGAAGGAGTCGATCGGGGTGATGATCTGGCCCTTCTCCACCCAGTTGTCGGAGGTCGGGTCGTCGTCGGTGTTCTCCAGCACGAACATGCGGTGCGTCGGCAGGCCGGATGCTTCGAAATCCGTTGCGGCGCCTGCGAAGTAGATATACCACGCGCCATTGATGCGGTGTAGTTCGGGGGCCCAGATGTAGATGCTTGCCGGGCCGGATTCGTGCTTGCGCCACACCACCGTCTCCGGAGCCTTCTGCAGATCGTTGATGCTCGACGCGTGCCGGATGGCGATGCAGTTGTATTCCGGATCGGAGGCGGTGAAATAATACTCGCCGTCAACCTTGAGCACCCAGGGGTCTGCGCGCTGAAGCACGATCGGATTGTTGTAAACAACCATGTTTAGTCCTTCTCAATCCGTTGTTCCAGTATTTACAACGTTGAATATATCATTCTTACATCGTTGTAACAACTTGGGCGCGTCATTGTCGGAAGATGCTTGGATGCGGTGCTGCCGCTGGGCATGGGCGTCCATCGTTTGCGCCATTCATGCCAATGTCGGTGCCGCCGTCGGTCATGGGTGCTCGACACACTCAAGGCCGTTCGGCCAAGCTTACGGCCGAGCGCCCATGCCCGGCGGCGGCACCTTGGGGGAAGAGCCGACTCAATGGGTACGCACGCTGGGAGAAACTTGCCGGAAGGCAAGCGAAAGCTCAGAGGACGAGGGAATCGATGGGGAGTTTGGTGGATTGGCGCACGACCAGCGATGATGCGACCTTGCGGAAGACCTTCTCCCCCGGTTTGTCGGCATTCGGGTCACGGCCGTCGATACGCTCCTTGAGCACCTTAAGCGACAGACGGGCTACCGCCTCAAGTCCCGGCGCGATCGACGTCAGCGCCGGCGACAGGTACTGTGAATCGTCGGAATTGTCGAAACCAACCACGGAGATGTCGTCGGGAATGTGCAAGCCGTGCATCTGAATCGCGTGCATCACGCCGGAAGCCAGCATGTCGTTCAGCGCGACGACGCCATCGACTTCGACGCCGGAATCCAACAACGCGTTCATGGCCCTCACGCCGTCACTACGATGCCACATGCCCGATTCGACGACCAGCCGATCGTCGAATTCGACGCCGGCCTCCTCCAGTGCCTCAAGATACCCTTGGTAGCGCAGCGCGGCGGAACCGACTTTCTCCCCCGGGTGCACACCGACCACGGCCACGCGGCGGCAACCGGTCGTCAGCAGATACTGCGTGGCCCGCTTCGCGCCTTCCACGTTCTCGGTGGCGATGTGATCCACCTGGTCGGTGAAGATGCGTTCGCCAACCAGCACAAGCGGATAATCGACCTTCAGCTGCTCGACGTCATCCTGTCCAAGCTCCAATGGGCTGTAGATCAGACCGTCGATCATCGTCTGCTGGGACCCGTGCAGCGCTTCCAACTCGCCATCGCGCGAATATTGCGTCGGCTCCACGATCACGCGCAGACCGACTTTCTTCGCTTCTTCGATGACCAGCGATGACAGCTGCGCGAAATACGGCATCTGCAGATCGGGAATGGCCAAGCCGATGATGCCGGTCTGCCCTCGGCGCAGGTTGCGTGCCGACACGTTCACCGTGTATCCCAGTTCCGCGATGGCTTTGTTGACCTTGTCGCGCGTGGCCTGCGAGACGAATTCGTAGTCGTTGACCACGTTGGAGACGGTTTTGATCGACACTCCGGCCGCCTTGGCCACCTCACGCATGGTCACGACATGCTCGCCGTTTCCCCCCGTTCGCTTCGGCATATACACCCCTTTTGTCATTCAGCGGACTCAGTCGGCATCGAAGAAACCAACCTCCATCGTTACACCAGCATAGTCGGGGTCGAGCTCCTCCGCCGTTTGCATATCCAGAATGGGCATGCCCTCCTTGGACCAATGCACGCGGCGCACCTGGGCGTCGCGGCCACCATAGCGGCCGTGCTCGTATTCGGCGTTGTGGAACACGTAGATGAGGTTGCCGTCCTCGTCATGCGACCACATGCCGTGGCCGGTGCCGAGCTGCCAACGCCCGTTGTACATGCCGGACTTCTGCAGCGGATAATCGAGCTTCGTCCATACGCTGGCGTCGGTGAGATCGGCTCCCTGTCCGGCCGGGGCGGTGACCAGGCCGGTCGTGTAGTCGATGCCGACCAGCGAGCCCGAGTAGATCAGGAAAATCGTTCCGTCATGCACGATGGCGTTCGGTCCTTCGGCGATCATGTTGTCCCATGCGAATTCCGGCACGACGATCTGCTTCGGCTTGCTGGTGAGCCTCGCCGGACGAGCCGGGTCGAAGCTGGCGATCCAGATGCTGCCGACCTGCTGCCATGCGTAGTACCAGCGGCCCGAATCGCACAGCACGGTCATGTCAAGCGAAATGCGCTGGATCGGATTGAGCGTCTCGCCATCCGGGTCGAGGATGGGCTCGGGCACCGTCCAGTTCTCCGGCTCGCGCGGATCAAAATCCGTGCCGTCGGAATGCTGCTTGAGCTGCATGATGTGGCAGCTGCCGGTCCACATGTCCGGTTTGCCGGCACGATCGTTGGGGGTGCCGTCGGGATTGACGCGCGGCCCATCGAAGCAGGGCATGAACAGGACCGACAGTTTGCCGCCGATCACATGCAGTTCCGGAGCCCAGAAGCAGCCGGTCATCGGACGATCTTCGCTATTGAGATCGCCGCATGCGAGCAGATCGATCTCCTTGGCCCGTCCACCCGCGGCGTCGGAAAGCGCTTCGATGGAGTCGGCGATGCGCAGCGGCATATGGGTTCTACCGTCGTTCGGATCCACGCAATTACCGTCGGTGTCATCGGTGGCGATGAACATGAACATCGGCTTGCCATTGAAATCCCACGCGAACACCGATGGGTCGGCGCGCTCCACCGCGAACGGCACCGGATAGACGCTCTGGCGGATCACACCTTCGACGGTACGGGTCTGGCCGGTCTTGAACGTTCCCTCGGAGGCCTCCTGGCCGATGGCCTCAAGCTGGGCCATGTTCCAATCCACTGCGCGCGTGGCCTGCGAACCGTCGCTGTATGACAGTTCCGCACGGGTCGCGGCCAAGGCCAGAACCGCATTCCGGGCATCCTCACCATGCAGGCCCGCATCGATTCGCTGGGCGGGCACGGACGTTCCGGTATTGCGGATGCGGCCGAAGCGCTCGATCAGGCGCTCGGCCTCCGGCTCACTGATGGCGATGCTGTTGCCGACGACGGCGTTCGGAATGCCGCAATCCCCGGTCTGACGTAACGGCTGCGACGACGCCGATTCCACGACATCAAGCAGCCTGCCCGAACCGGCGGCGGCTACGATATCGGCCGTCCGCGCGGTGCGTGCCTTGCCATCGTCACCGGTCCAGGAGACGACGTAGCACGCGTCCGCGGCGTCGAAAGAGACGGACGGGCGATTGACCCCGCCGGTGGTGTGCAACAGCACCAGCCCCCGCTGGTCGAACGCCGTCAGATCATCGCTGATGGCGAGCAGGAATGCCGACCGTTCGGAACCGTCCGGTTCACCGCCGCGGACGGTACGGGTCGCGGCGATGGCGAATCGTCCGTCCGCGAGACGGAACAGGAACGGATTCTTCAGCGATTTCAGCGTGATATCCATACCGGGCATGACCACGCCATGGGCGACGGCGTCGGTGGCGGGGCGAGGCGCGTCGAACGGGTCGGCGGCGAAGCGCGCCGCGGCCGTGCACGCACGGCGGGACTCCGCGGTCGCGGCGGCGATCGGCACCCCGGCCGCGAAGAAGATGCCATAGTTTTCGTTAAGCGGCTGCCACTCGGCGTCATCGCCGGAACGTAGCGCCAAATGCATGCTGTAGGCGATGTCCTCGTTGTTCGCCTCTTCGCGTCCGGTGGCTTCGCGTGTATAGCACAGCAGGGAATAATTGGCCGACATGGAAGATCCTTCGGTAAGCAGATACAGGTTTTACAACGATGTACTATACCGTGTTTTACATCGTTGTACAACTTGGTGTGGCGGCATTGCGACACCCTTCATCCGCGGAGAGGAAGCATCATGGAACGCGCTTGTCGCACTTGTGAGCGGGCGCATCGCATGGCACATGACAACGACGAGGGGCTTCCCGGTTACCCAGGAAGCCCCTCGAATCATATCCGGCGCGTTTGCTCAACGCGTCCGTGCAATCAGTGCAATCAGCGCTCGGAACGGTTGATGGCCGAGATGATGGCCTTCAGCGAGCTGGTGACGATGGAGGTATCGATGCCGACGCCCCACACGATGCTCGTGTTGTCTTCCTCGCCGATCTGGCATTCCACATAGGAAGCGGCCATGGCATCGGTGCCGACGGACATGGTGTGCTCCACGTAATCCATCACCGAAGCCTCGATGCCAAAGTTGCTCACGGCGTTGAGGAAGGCGGCGATCGGACCGTTGCCGATGCCGGAGACCTCACGCTCCACCGGCTCGTCGACGCCGACGTTCACGCCGCGGTCGAGAATCCTGGCCTTGAGCACGGTGTCGGAACCATCCTCGCCGGAGGAGACGGACACCTTCAGCAGTTTCAGACGGCCCCACTGCTCGAGGGTCTCGTCCTTGCTGTCGCCGACCACGACACCAGCCGCGGTGGCGCCGGATTCCTCGACCGGCAGGTACTCGTCCTTGAACAGACGCCAGATGTCCTCGTCCTTGACTTCCTTCTTGGTCTCATCGGCGTAGTTCTGCACGACCTTCTCGAACTCGACCTGCAGACGCTTCGGCAGATCAAGGTTGTGGTTGGTCTTGAGCAGGTAGGCCATGCCGCCCTTGCCAGACTGGGAGTTCACGCGGATGATGGCCTCGTAGGAACGGCCGATGTCCTTCGGGTCGATCGGCAGGTACGGCACGAGCCACACGAAGCTGTCCAGATCGGCGCCAGCACGGTCGGCGGCCACCTGACGGGCCTCGAGGCCCTTCTTGATGGCGTCCTGATGGGAGCCGGAGAACGCGGTGAACACGAAGTTGCCGGCGTACGGGTGGCGCTCGGAGATCTTGATCTGGTTGCAGTATTCGACGGTCTTGCGGATTTCCGGAACGTTGGAGTAGTCGATCTGCGGATCGATGCCCTGGGTCAGGAAGTTCAGACCAAGGGTGACCAGGTCGACGTTGCCGGTACGCTCGCCGTTGCCCAGCAGGCAGCCTTCCACGCGGTCGGCACCGGCCAGCACGGCCAGCTCGGTGGCGGCCACGCCCATGCCCTCGTCGTTGTGCGGATGCAGGGAGAGCACCACGGCGTCACGCGGTACGAGGTGGTTGGACACATACTCGACCTCGTCGGCGAAGACGTTCGGCGTGGTCATTTCCACGGTTGCCGGCAGGTTGATGATCATCGGATGTTCCGGCGTCGGCTTGATGACATCGATCACCGCGTTGCACACCTCGACTGCGTACTCCGGCTCGGTGCCGGTGAAGGATTCCGGGGAATACTCGTAGTACAGGTCGATGCCCTTGGCCTCGCCCTCAAGCTCCTTGCACAGCGCCGCGGCGTCGGTGGCGAGCTTCTTGATGCCGGCCTTGTCCTTGCGGAACACGACCTCGCGCTGCAGCACGGACACGGAATTGTAGAAGTGCACGATGGCGCGCTTGGCACCCTTCAGGCACTCGTAGGTCTTGCGAATCAGGTGCTCACGGGCCTGGGTGAGCACGACGATGGTGACGTCATCCGGAATGAGCTCGCGCTCGATCAGCATGCGGATGAAGTCGTAATCGGTTTCGGAAGCCGACGGAAAACCGACCTCGATCTCCTTGAAGCCCATCGACACGAGCAGATTCCAGAAACGCAGCTTGCGCTCGGAATCCATCGGGTTGACGAGAGCCTGGTTGCCGTCACGCAGATCGACGGAGCACCAACGCGGCGCACGCTGCAGTCGCTTGCCCGGCCACGTACGCTCCGGGAAATCAAACGGCACCTGCTTATCGTATGCGACGTACTTGTTGTACGGCATCTTGCTGGGCTTTTGCGGAGCTCCAATGTAACGCGCCGGAGGCAGCAGCGGGTCGTTGTTCCCTCCGTTGGACGCCGCGGCGACTGCCGCGAGATCAAACACTGACGATTGATCCTGACCCATCACTCCTCCTTATCTGTAAAGTCGGATCGGCCTTCTGCCAATCCACATTGTTACGTGCATGTTACCTACCTGCACTGCCGCCCATACTAGCGACAACCAATCCCATATTTTGCCGGTATTCCGCGATATGACGGCATGGTTTGCGATTTTCGCGCCCTTATTTCACCCCATATCCAGATTTGCCGCAGTACAGTGGGCATCATGAGCTTGCGATTCAACAGCGACGGTACGTTCCGGGTGCTGCAAATGGCTGATATTCAGGATGGTCCGGACGTGCGCGAAGACACGATTCGGCTGATCGAAGCCGCTATCAGGAAGGCACATCCCGACCTCATCGTGCTCACCGGCGATCAGATCCGCGGCTACGATCCGGCATATATCGATACGTTTCTGCGTCGCCGTGGCGAACAGCCCGGTACGCACGTGCGCGCGGTCACCGAAATCGAAGCGAAAATCCGCGGCATCAAACGTCATCCGATCGCCAAAACACTGACCAAATCGCAGCCCTCCGACGAACGGTGGATGATCGACGGCATCGGCACCGATTCGCCGAAACTGGTGAAAAGCGCAGGTCGCAACGGTTCTGCCAGCAAGCTGGAATCGTGGGCGGAAGCCATCAATCGCGTCACCGCGGCGTCGCTGCTCGACGAGACACGGCAGAAAGTGCGCGACACGTTCGCCGCGTTTTTGGGGCCGGCGTTGGAATCGCATATCCCCTTCGCAGCGACGTACGGCAACCATGATTTCCAATGCGGCATCCTCGCCGACGAACAGGACGATCTTTACCGCGAGTTTGCCGGCTGTATGAATCCCGTCGCCGGCTCGTCGCCGTTGGCGCTCGAACCGGGCACGTTCGCGTTGCCGATCGAAGCGTCCGACGGTTCGGGGCGCATCACAATGAGCGTGATGATGGTCAATTCGGGCGATTACGCCGACACGGCAGACGCGGGTGACGGCAACGGACGGCAGTCGGTCACCGAATACGCGAAATACGCGGCGAATTCGCGCGGCTGGGATTTGGCCGACTCCGACGGCTACGGCACCCCCTCGCCGGAAGCCGTCGAATGGCTGAAGCGCGTGCAACGCGAGTTGGGCAGGCGCAATGGCGACGGGCAGGCGGTACCGGCAATCGCCTTCCAGCACATTCCGCCGCAGGAATTCTACGATTGCCTGCGCGAAGTGCCCGCCTACACGCCGAACGCCGTGGAGGGCGCGCGCGAATTCGCAGGACATTGCTATGTGCTCGACCGCGATGTGTGCCGACCCGGTTCGCGGCTGGGCGAGGCGATTGGCTGCGCCGACGTGAACGTGGGCGAAGTGGACGCGCTGCGTGAGGCGGGCGGCTATTTCGCGCTGTTCTGCGGGCACGACCACAAGAATTCGTTCGTCGGGCATGTGCACGACATCGATTTGGGGTACGCGCCGACCTGTGGTTTTGAATGCTACGGCCCGAAATCGCGGTTCCGTGGCATCCGGCTGTTTGAATTCCGCGAAGACAATCCGATGGCGTACGTGACGCGCATGCTGACGTGGGGCGATCTGGTCGGCCGTTATTCCAGCAACGAATTACGCGTGTTCTTCGAGGACCATTGCGTGACGGACCTGATCGGCGTGCGCAACGAGCTGCGCAGGCCGCAGGTCAGCGCCACGCTGCTGGGTGCGGGCGCGGTGACGTGCGGCGCGATCGGATACGCGGTTCGGGGGCTGTTGCGCAAATCGCAGTAATGCAATGCTCGTGGCAATCGCAATGATCGACAGCGACTCGACGGCAGCACCGCCGACAACGCGACCTTATCGAATATCACTCAAGATATTTCGATTGGAAGAAGGCGTCTTGCTGTGATTCGCTACCGAGATTCGTGTCCTCGGCATTCACGATAATCGGCGTTTCCAGCTTTGCGGGCATGCTGTCATACCACGCATGGCTCCAGCCGACGATCGCTTCGCTGAGCTGCGAACTGTCGTATCCCGCCGGATATACGGTGAATGTACCGCAAGGGGCAATGCCGTAGGGGTCGGCAACCGTATATTTACTACCGTTTTTGATATACGTGTCTCCTATATTGCCATCGATTTTCAGCGCCGATTTGTCGCATTGCATCGTATAGCTGCCGTCCGCGTTCTTCTTGGCATCCTTGAAACGGCCTTTGAAATTCGAAATGGTGACCGATCCGTTCGGATAGTCATCTCCCGTAATGCCCATGTCGGAATCATGATATGTTCCGCTGAACGTGCCATCGGACGCCACCGTCATAGTGGCGTCCCAACCGCCGGAACCGGAAGCGAAACCGTACTTTCCGGCGATGGACTTCATCAAAGACCGAGTGGCGGCATCCGATTGCGAATCAGATTTCTTGGTGTCTGCGTTCTTGCTTGCATTTTTGCCGTTAGATTTCTGACTCTTGGCGGACACGCCCTTGATGTTGGCGTCTTCGAGGGAATCCCAGTCGGGCTGGACGTCCTCCACCAGATAGTAGGCGGTTTCGTCGCTGGGGGCGGGCTTCATTTTGACGGTGTCATCCTTGGAGCCGTTGTAGCCGTTGTAAGGCATGAATGGATCGAACCAGTCCCTTGTATAGGTTGATTCCTTCTCGCCGTTCTTGTACTGGTTCACGTCACGATACATCAAGAACGGACGGTCCGTATCGACAGGTTTTTGCTTTTGGGCAGCCGCGAGCGCAGACGCGTCAAAATAGCCAGTTTTCTCTACTGATTCCACATCAGAGCCGACTGGGAACACCGCGAACAAATCCATCATATGGAATTTACCGCTGCCGTCCGGCTCATAATCGGACGCATCCGAAGAGTCGGAATCAATGTCATGGACCTTTCCGGCAACACAACTCCGCATATCGCCTTCCCCACCCAAGGCGGAATCGCCACACCAATACGTTTCGAACGCTTTGTGTGGGAACAATTCAAATGCTCCAGAGTTTCCAGTCAACAGATAGTCGGCTTTCTTGCTGCTGCAATACGGCTGTTGCACCGCATCGCAGGAAATCAAAGACCCACCGGTCATGCTGTACTTCGTGTTCGCAGCACCATCTTTCACTTTCAGGAAAACGATGTCTCCGCTGGAATAACTGTCATCCTGTCCTAGCGTGATGCAGTCGCCGGCCTTATTGCACCACTGGCCAGAAGCAACGTCACTCGTGCCCATCAGCAACCCATCTCCACCGGTTCCGCTGTGGTCAATGAACGTCTGCTTGGCACCCTTGGCATCCACGCCCTGATACAGGGTGATGGTCTGGCCTTCGTTCAGCTGGCTGCCCGGCCCAGGTTCGGAGCCGGAGACCTTGCCGATGTACTGTTTCGATGAGAGACGTTTCTCCACTTTCACGTCGTAGCCTTTGGATTCAAGGCTTGATTTCACGTCGGAAATTTCCTGGCCGACGATGTCCGACGGCAGGCCGCCGTCGCTTTTCGTGGCCACGCCGATGTAGATGCCTTTCTTACCATCCTTCACGCCTTGGCCTTGCGCGGGGTATGTGCTGACCACGCTTCCCTCGGTGGTTTTGCTGGTGTCCGACACGATCACCTGCTTGTAATGCACCGGCACGCCCATCTGCGAGAACGTTGTCACCACGCTTTCAGCTTTCTTGCCGACCGTACCTTCCGGCACGCCAGGGCCGGCCGATTCGCGCACCGTCACCACACTGCCCGCCCTTACGCGGCCACCGGACTGAATTCCCTGATAGCCAAGGAACTTGCCGCTTTTCACGCCGGAGAATTCCTTGACGCGCTTGACTTTGAGACCCTTGCCTTCAAGCTGCCTGACCACGACCTTCGCATCCGGAGTCTTCGACGAGTCCTTGGGAGACGCCACCGCCACGTCCGGCAACGACTTGCCACCCCACAACTCCATGTTGTATGTCACGATGCCGGCCACCACAGCGGCGACCAGCAGCACCGCGGCCACCGCTATGCCGATGATGAGCTTGCGATTCGGGGACGCGGCACACGCAGTCCCGTCGCTTTCCGGCTCAGGAGTTTCCGGCGCCGACGGAACGGATTGCGATGCAGCCGAAGTCGCGGACTGCGCTACGGGCAGCGTGCCGCCGCCCGGCAACGGGACCGGCGGAATCGCGTCTGCCGGCTGCGAAGCGAGCTGTTCTGCAGGGCGTTCCTCGTGCTGTGCCGCAGACTGTTCCTCGGGTTGCTCCGCAGACTGCGGTGCGAGCTGCGATGCAGGGGTTTCCGCCACCGTGGAATCGACGGAAAAATCATCCGAAATCCGTGCTTGTCCGGCATCAGGCTGCACCGGAACGGAGACCAACGGATTGCCGCAGTTCGTGCAGAACTTCGACTCCGGAGCGTTCTTCGAACCGCATTGCGTACAGAACATGGCTTCTCCCCTGCTTCAGTTTCTTCTCTGAAATCGATTATAGGAAGCCGGCGCGGTAAGCCGAAAGACTACCGGAACAGGCTCACGCCTCGACGGGCCATGCAGTAGGCGTTACCCAGCCACGTATGACGGGAATTCGGCCACACCGCGCCCAATCGCGGAGCATTCTGGCTCATCCAGATACTCGGTACGCGGCCGTCAGCGGAACGCGAGCCCAGCAGGTTGAAACCGTTCTTTTCCAGCAGCCATTCCGGATGCTGTGTGGCGATCGCAAGCCCCTCTTCCAAAGTCAACGGCAATCGCTCGTCGGAATCGATCAGCTTGCGTGCCACGTCCGGTTCGCGGTTGATATAGCAGGTGCCGGTGTGCGGCTCGACCACCAGATAGAACGGCCCCTCCGGCGGCTCGAAACCATCCTGCGGCAGGAAGCTGGCGATATCGCGCGGCGGCATGGTGGTGAACCCCGCCATGCGGTTGATGGAGGTTCGGGCGATCAGCGATTCAGGAGACACCAGCTCGCGCGTAGGTACCAGAAGGATCTGCGTGCCCAATCCAGCTTCATCGCCGCAATCCTCCAACGCACGGATAAGCGGGCGCGCAAGCGAGCGGAACGCGGCTGCCGACATATCGGCCACATCCGGATACCCCAACGCCACGATACGATCCAGCTGCTTCTGCGCTTCTTCTGATGCCTTCGACATGTCTACCAGTGTACGCGAGCGCGATTACCGACGTTCCTAGGAACTCTGGCCTCCAAACTCCACCAATGAAGACCACTCTCCACATCTTCACATTGAGTTCGCAAATAACCGCCCTGCCGTTTTAATTGTGCTTCATATCTGCTCAACCCCGTGCCTCCAGATTCAATGGACGCATCAGCAGCAGCGACATCCCGTAACCGTATTAGATATTCATTAAGAGACGCTTCAACGGTTAACACATACCCGTATCGAGCATCGGCATGCTTCGCCACATCTGCAAAAAGTTCTCTCACCAATCCCAACAATATGGTTTCACGCTCCATGCAATCATCCCCAGAAATCAATTCAGGCAAAAGCACCGCGCCATCAAATCCCAACAGTTCTAATCGTGATTGATGCGTCCTTGCAATTTCACATAACGCCCTAAGGACCTCATCGCCGTCCACCTGTCCTCTTGAGACATCTGTTATGCCACTATCCTCATCGTTGGCATGATGAACATCTTCAAGTTGCTCAATCAAAGCATGGGAACGTAGCGACGCCTTCCGAAGACATCCCTTTGCTTCGTCGAGCTTGACCGAATCGGCATCCTGCACTTGCCCGAGCAATAAAATCGCATCGACGACGTCATTGGTCACATAATCATGTAGCGTATGGGCAATCTCCAGTTTTTCTTCTTGCCTCCGCACCATATCACGCAGTTCCATCTGACGTTGAGTCTGTTGCATTAATCCACCTATCAATGCTGGCACAAGACACATTACCAGTATCAAAAAGAACCTTTGAGAGCAACTCCCTGCGTCAATGTCTTTCTCCTCATGTCCAATCAGAGGAAGAAACCAACTCATTCCCGATACCACAGCGGCGAGCGCCAACCCCTGATTCAGCTGAAAGTACCCAATTATTCCGAGAGCCATGGCACAAGCCATAAAATATTCCGGAGGCAAAGAGTTCCACAACCCACTCGGGAATAGAGAAACACACCAAACAATAAGCGTCACCCAACTGCCATGCCATGGAGAAAAAACAGTGCAAACCAATGATCCAAACGAGAAACCGATCAGAAATAAATCACAATCAGTCATGGCGCATGACGACCGGAGTAGTGCGTCGCTTACTCCGCATAAATGAACCAATAGGCATACGAGAACAAAAGGCATCAGTGTCTTCTGAAGGTGCGACATATGCTTTAAGTCGCCTGATAACGAATTAGCAGCCACGCCAAATCTCCATATATGCATCGACTTATCCCGTATACGTTATTAATCATTTCCGGTTGATTCAACCCTGAATCAGATGTCTCTGTCTACATATCCGGATGGCCTCCACCCGTTTCCTGACGCCAAGTTTCTGAGCAGCATGATTAACATGCGAAAGCACCGTAGCACATGAGATATTGAGACGGCCACCAATTTCACCAGTAGTTAACCCCCTCGCATACATTCCAAGAATCTCCAATTCACGAGCAGAAATGCCTGCATGCGCTACTTTCGGAACAGCATGAAGGCGCGCATACGCTTCTTCAACGGAAAGAAAACCATGGTCGACATCCGCACTTTTCCCAGATGCCGCGATATGTACCGCATTTACGAAATCCGGCGAAAGGATTTCTTGCTTAGAAAATAAACCTTGCGCCCCCGCCAAAGCTAACCGTTGACGGTATTGATCAAGCGCGTACGAGCTCACACCGAGAATACCAACTCTTGAGTCTCGTAATCTTATCTGCCGACAGACATCGATTCCGGAAATACCATTCAGTGCAAGATCTAGAACGATAACTTTGACCGTTACAGCGTCAGACAACGGTCCAAATACCATACGTTCCAACGTGTATTGCGCATTCGTATCGCTCCAGCCAATACGTATCGCCGCGTCCCTCTGACGCAACAGGAGCGATATCATTTCTAACGCGCACGCATCATTATCGAGAATCCCCACATCAATGTGAAAACCACTCTGCTTCTCGCCCATATTTTCCAGCATAGTTCCCATAAGGGGAGTCACCTATACGGCTTCCATTTTTTCTGGAATCATCATTGCCTCAGCGCTTTCCCAAACACATTATTGTTGTGTTCGCATTGAAGCGAACACAACAAATCAAGGAGATAAAAATGACAATCATCAAAAAGAGAATCGTCCTCTTCATGATGGCGTTGCTGACCGGCCTCCTCCTAACTACAGCATTCCAACCTTTCGCACAAGCAGTGGAATCTCCGACGATCTCGACACCTGCCGCAATTCAAGGCCTTGACGAATACATATCAACCAGTCCAACAGGAGCCTTCACTCTCAATGAAGATGCCGCACTCACGGATGGGTACTCGCAAGAAGCCATCAATATGGTAGAACACCAGCTCTTCATCATGAATGACCTTTCCCGTTCGAAAAATTCTGTCGTAGATTCCACAACGCTGACAGTGACCATTTACCAATCCTCAGCAAGGGCACGAGGCGTGAACAAATATATAGTCCATTGGAACGGCCTCACCGAGCGCTGGATGGATAGCGACAACACAAAAGCCTACATACGAGGGCTAGAGACCGGCGGAAATGTTAGCAAATTTGTCCCTGGCTGGGTGGGAAGCATGGCCAAACTCTATTCTGCATCATCAATTGCACAGGCTAAACAAGCGGCGAAACCAGGCAGAGGTATCATTATGTTCACCCAGTACTCGACAACAGGCACTACGACTATTCCGAATATTTGGTACGGAGCACAATGAGTTTTGTCCAACCAGCAAGGATGAGGAGATTGGCATGTTTCGGCGTACAGCACAATGGATCGCATATTTCATCATCGTCATCGCACTGGTGTGCGGGCTTGAGGTCATTGGGAATCTTCCTGTTCAGTCGCAATCATCCTTGCCTTTGGGCACGCACCTTTGGCTTGTGTTATGGTGTGCGCTCGGTTTGATGATTCCAATATTCGTGTGGTTTTCCAGAACCTATCCGCCGGCGTTCATCGTTTGCACGACGGCCATCTGCACCTTGGATTGGCTCACACTCGGCTTGAAGTATTCACATATCTCCCCGGGAGGTCTGTTCTCAGGCTCGACTGTGGATATCGTCAGCAATATACTCAACGCCATCTCGCTCATCGTATTGTTGTTCGCATGGTCGCGCAATGACGACAAGTAGCGGACAGTAGGCACTGGGCGAAACCATCCACGCTAGACGCGACGCCGCGCGCCGGACCAGCATGCGGATAGCGGGAACGGCTTGACGGCGGGTTTTCGTAAGATTGAACAACGCGTGTGGCCGCCCACGAAGTCGTTTTGGGCCGGCTGGTCGACCTCAAGCGTAAGCAAAATCAAACTTGCAAAACTTGGAAAACCGTTCCAGCATAAGCGAAAGGTTGTTATGTCCGAAAAGATTAAGGTTGGCATTCTCGGAGCTACGGGCATGGTCGGACAGCGCTTCGTGACGCTGCTCGAAAACCATCCGTGGTTCGAACTGGTCACCCTTGCCGCGTCCGCGCACAGCGCCGGCAAGACCTACGAGGAGGCCATCGGCAGCCGCTGGAAGATGGAAACCCCGATGCCGGAGTTCGTCAAGCACATGGTCGTCAAGAACGTGGCCGACGTCGAGGACGTGGTCAAGGACGTCGACTTCGTGTTCTCCGCGGTGAACATGCCGAAGGACGAGATCCGCGCCATCGAAGAGGAATACGCGAAGACCGAAACCCCGGTCGTGTCCAACAACAGCGCCCACCGCTGGACTCCGGACGTGCCGATGGTGGTGCCGGAGATCAATCCGGAGCACTATGAGGTCATCGAACATCAGAAGAAGCGCCTGGGCACCACGCACGGTTTCATTGCCGTCAAGCCGAACTGCTCCATCCAGGCCTATACTCCGGCTTTGGCCGCGTGGAAGGAATTCGAGCCGCACGAGGTCATCGTGAGCACGTACCAGGCCATTTCCGGCGCGGGCAAGACGTTCAAGGATTGGCCGGAAATGGTGGGCAACATCATTCCGTTCATCTCCGGCGAGGAAGCGAAGTCCGAGAAGGAGCCGCTGAAGGTCTTCGGCCATGTGGACGAGGCCAAGGGCGAGATTGTGCCGTTCGACGGTCCGCTGCGCATCACCTCGCAGTGCATCCGCGTGCCCGTGCTCAACGGCCACACCGCCACCGTGTTCATCAACTTCGGTAAGAACCCGACCAAGGACGAGCTGATCGACCGTCTGGTCAACTACACCAGCAAGGCCGCCGAGCTTGGCCTGCCGCACGCTCCGAAGCATTTCATCCAGTACCTGACCGAGGACGACCGTCCGCAGGTGCTCAAGGATGTGGATTACGAGGGTGGTATGGGTGTTTCCATCGGCCGTCTGCGTGAGGATTCCATTTTCGATTGGAAGTTCGTGGGATTGGCGCACAATACCCTGCGTGGCGCCGCCGGTGGCGCGCTGGAAAGCGCAGAAATGCTTAAGGCGTTGGGTTACATCACCAAGAAGTGATGCGACGTTTATGCGGCTTGGGTAGCTAAACCGTAAGCCGCATAAACGAGCCATAGCCAAGCAGAAGGCCGACTCTTCGGAGCCGGCCTTTTGCTTGTTCGGGGACTGCTTGGCACGGTATGCAACGTACGGCGTGAATCGTAAAAAGCAAACGAAAAGGGCACGGTCGCAAAACCATGCCCTTTAAAAATACCGGGAAACTGAAGCCAGCACTATCAGCGGCCGGTGCCGCCGTACACCACGGCTTCCACCTGGTCGGCGTCCAGACCGTAGGCGGTGTGCAGCGCCTTGACGGCGTCGTTGAGCTGCTCGAGCGGTACAAGCGCGGCGATGCGGATTTCGGACGTGGAGATCATCAGCACGTTCACGCCCTTGTCGCTCAGCGCGTTGAAGAACTTCGCGGCCAGACCGGAATGGGTCTTCATGCCCACGCCGACCACGGCCACCTTGCCGACGTTCGGGTCGACGTCGAAGGACTGGAAGCCCAGCTCGCCCTGCTTCTCCTGCAGCACTTCCTGGACCTTGGCCGCAGCGGTGCCCGGCACGGTGAAGGAGATGTCGGCGGTGCCGGTGGAGGCGGAGGCCTGCACGATCATGTCCACGTTCACGCCGGCCTCGGCCAGCATGGTGAACACCTTCGCCGCCATGCCCGGCTCGTTCGGCACGCGGCGCACGGTGGCCAGCGACTCGGTGCTGTCGTGCGCGACGCCGGAGATGATCGGCACTTCCGGCCCCAGGTCGGGGAACAGGTCGCCCATGGACTGGTTGTTGTTTTCGCTCATGTTCTTACCTTTGTTTGTAAAGTCTTATTTTCGTTTTCGCGTTGTCTTGCAATTATTTGCGATTGCCTGCGATTACGCTGCCCGGCTGCCGTTCAGATGTTCGGCAGGGTGCGCGGATCGACGCCTTCCGGCACGATCAGCGTGCCGCGACGGTGGGAGAAGGAGCTGCGCACGTGCAACGGCATGCCGAATCGCTGCGCGTATTCCACGCAACGCAATGCCAGCACCTTGGAACCGCAGGACGACATTTCCAGCATCGATTCGTAGTCGATGACGGGAATGCGACGGGCGGTCGGCACGATACGCGGATCGGCGGTGAACACGCCATCGACGTCGGTGTAGATTTCGCAGATGTCGGCATCCAGCGCCACGGCGAGCGCGACGGCGGAAGTATCGGAACCGCCACGGCCGAGCGTGGTTGCGTCGCCGCCTTCGTTCACGCCTTGGAAACCGGCCACGATCGCCACGGAACCCTTATCCAATGCACGACGCACGCGATCGGGCTTCACGGCCTTGATATGCGCGGTGCCGAACTGCGCGTCGGTCATGAAACCAGCCTGGGAACCGGTGAACGAGTATGCATGAGAGCCGGCCGCATGAATTGCCATAGCGAGCAAACTCATCGAAATACGCTCGCCTGCGGTCATCAGCATGTCCATCTCGCGCGCCGGCGGGTTGGAATCGATGCTGAGCGCCTGATCGATCAGGTCGTCGGTGGTGTCTCCCATGGCGGAGACCACGACGGCCACGTCATTGCCGGCGTTCTTCGTTTCGATGATGCGTCGGGCCACGCGCTTGATCGATTCTGGATCGGCTACGGAAGAGCCGCCGAACTTCTGCACGATGAGAGCCACAACTTATCCAATCTTCTTCAACGTATCACCTGCCTGATTCGGCAAGTGAAGCCTATTATAGGAAACATCCATTTTGTCAAGTCCAACCGCGCCCAACATGCGGAACACGTTGCTGGACAGCGGTTGAGTATGAGCTGGGCGCGGGACCGACGGCTCGCGGAGGCCATGCCAGCGGAGCTCATACGGCGCGACGGCCGGCGAGCGCACGGCCCAGGGTGATCTCGTCGGCGTATTCGAGGTCGCCGCCCACCGGCAGGCCGCTGGCAAGGCGCGTCACCTTGATGTCGGTCTGGCTCAGCAGCTGCGAAAGGAAGCTGGTGGTGGCCTCGCCTTCCACGTTCGGGTTGAGCGCGAGGATCACCTCCTTGACTTCGCTGTCCTTAAGCCGTTCGATGAGTTTGGCGATGTTGAGGTCGCTTGGCTGCACGTTGGCCATCGGGTTGATGACGCCGCCCAGCACATGGTACATGCCTCGGTATTCGCGGGTGCGTTCGATGCTCATCACGTCCTTCGGCTCTTCGACCACGCAGATCACGCTGTGGTCGCGGCGTGGGTCGGCGCATACCGGGCATGGGCTGGTTTCGCACACGTTACCGCAGATATCGCAGAACCGTACTTTTTCCTTGACTTCCGTGATGGCGTCGATCAGTGCCTGCGATTCCTCATCGGGCACGTTGAGCAGGTAGAAGGCGATGCGTTGCGCGCCTTTCGGCCCGATGCCGGGCAGGTTGGCGAACGCGTCGATGAGTCGTTGGATGGCGCCGTCATAGGCCAAAGCCATGGTTCATACCTTTCGTTGACTGGTTGCCGCAGCCACGTTCCGGACAACTGACGTCTGATGGCCAGCGCCCGGTACTCGCCGTACGATAAGCGACATGCGACGTGCGGTGGCCGGTGTCAGTCGTCAAGTGTTTTCTTCACCTGCATGTTGCGCGGATTATGCGGATCGTCCGAGCTGAATTCCTCGACTTTCTTCACTTCGAACACCCTGTTCAGGTCGTTCATGTCCAAAGCGTTCGATGCGCCGATCGATTCGTCGCTCATGGAGTATTCGTCGTCTTCCGGGGCGACTTCAGGCTCCGGCGGTCCCGCCTGCACCGGCATGGGGGCTCCCCATGGGTCATCCGCGAATCCTGCCGGCGATGACGCCGGCTGCTGGGCCTGTTGCGATTGCATTTCGCGGGCGCTTTGCCGTGCGCTATGTCGTTCGCTGTGCTGTTCCGGCTGGTTTTGCCGCGGCTGCTCCGGCCCATTCGGTTGGCCTTGCTCCTGATCGTCCGTCTGCGGCGTGGGCAGTGGCGTGGCCCACGGATCGACGTCATCGCTCACATCCGGCACGTCCACATGTTTTACGTGGTGTTCCGGCGGCTGTACGTCGTTGGCGTTGCCTTCGGCGATGGGCGTCTGCGGAATTGGGGTGTTCCACGGATCGTCGTCTTCCGGCTCCTTGGCAACCTCCTTGCCGAGGTTCGCGGTCAGCAATGTGGCGGCCTTCAGCTGTTCCTGCACCAGCTGCGCGTTGATCTTGCTCTGCTCTTCCGGGCTGAGCTTGCTCCACGGCACCGCGGTGGAACCGTCGGCAAGCTTCTTGGCCGGCGCGAGAGTGACATCGGGGCCGAACACCTTATGCACTTCGCCGCGCACGATCTGCACCACATTGGTGGTGCCGTCGACCGCTTCCTTGGCCACGGCCTTGGCGAACGCGTATTTGCTCAACGACTTGTCGAATTTAATCCACAGTCGGCCTTTGGCCCCGTCCAGCAGCACGCGGGGCACTTTCTCGCGGTCCACGTAGCGACGGACATCCTCAGGCAGGCCGGCAACGATCGCGTCCCACTTCTGGTCGGGAGTGCGATCGTCCGTTGCCGCAGGCTGGGGCACGGACTGAGCCACGGACTGGGTGGGAGCGGATGGTTCGGCATTGGATAGTTTGGATGGCGCAGACTGCGTTTCAACCGGCTTGGACTCGGCTGAAGCGGCCGGCTCGCTGCCTTCCGACAGAGGTCCACCCATCGCCTGCTGGACTTCCGCCAATACGGAGGCCGCTCCGGACACGACGGCATCGGCTGGATTCGTGGGAGCCGCGGACGGTTCCACGGCATGCCTTCCGCGTGCCGATTGCGCGGCGTACCTACGGGAACCGGACGGACGCTGCGATTCAGACGCTGCGGCACCGCCCGCATGCCCAGCTTCCGGCATGCCGGACGATGGTGCGGCGGCTTGCGCGACCACGCCCGTCTCACGACCGGCAAGCAGGCGGGCGGCAAGCAGTTCCAGGCGCATGCGCGGCGAAATCGCACCGGTCATGTTGGCCAGCGTGGCGTTGATCGTATCCGCCATCTGCGTAAGCGCGGCCAATCCCAGCGAAGCCGCCTGGCGATGCAGATCGTCCATGTTCTCGATCGCGGTGTCGTCAGACAGCACGCTTTCCGCACGCTCACCGCCCAAGGTGAGCACCAACAGGTCGCGCACGCGCGCCAGCAGGTCCTCAACGAAACGTCGGGGGTCGAATCCGCCGACCACGACCTTTTGAATGACGCCATACAGCGCCTCGCCGTTCTTGTCGGCGACGGCGTCGATTGCCTCGCCGATAAGCGCGTCCGGCGTGAAACCAAGCAGCGCGACCGCGGAATCGTAAGGAATCTTGCCGTCGACGGCACCGACCATCAGCTGGTCGAGCACGGACAGCGTGTCACGTACGGATCCGCCGCCGGCACGCATGGCCAAGCGCAGCACACCCGCTTCGGCCTCGATATGCTCGTCGGCGCAGATCTGCTCAAGATACGGGCCCATGACCTCCTGTGGCACCAGACGGAACGGATAGTGGTGGGTGCGGGAGCGAATGGTGCCGATCACCTTGTCCGGTTCGGTGGTGGCGAAGATGAACATGACATGCTCCGGCGGCTCCTCCACGATTTTCAGGAGCGCGTTGAAGCCCTGCGGCGTGACCATGTGGGCCTCGTCGAGGATGAAGATTTTATAGCGATCGCGGGCCGGGGCGAATCCGGCACGTTCACGCAGTTCACGGGCATCGTCCACACCGTTATGGGAGGCGGCGTCGATTTCCACCACGTCGATGGAGCCGGGGCCGCCGGTGGCAAGGTCACGGCAGCTGGCGCATTCACCGCACGGATGCGAGGTCGGACCTTTGGCGCAGTTGACGCAACGGGCCAGAATACGCGCGGAACTCGTTTTACCGCAGCCGCGCGGTCCGGAGAACAGATAGGCGTGCGTGAGCTTGTTCTCGTCAAGCGCACGCATCAGCGGAACCGTGACCTGATCCTGTCCGATCACGCCATCGAACGTGTCGGGACGATACCTTCTATACAGTGCCAGTGCCATCGCAAATTCCTTCCGCCGTAGTGTTCTAGAGTATCGATGAATTACGACACGTTCGCCAATCGGGAAGCGCCGAGGCCGACCATCTCCGCAAGTCCATCGCGTGTCTGTCTGATCTACAACCGGCGCAGCCGGTACTCTGGAAATCAGACATGAACCGTGTGATCGGCGTACCGTCGGTCACGAACGCTGACTGTTGCGCGCCTAAAACCCGTGCGTCACCACCATGCCGCACAAGGCGTTGCCACGCGATTGGGAGGAGAGAGCCATGACCGGGAAACCGGAAGCGTCCACCAGCACCATTGGAGACGCGCGTCGCTTGCAGATCGTGCAGGCGGCACGTGAGATCTGCTTGGAAAAAGGGTTTTCGAAGATCACGATCAGCGATATCGCCGAACGGGTCGGCATGACCAGATCGCTTTTCTACCACTATTTCCAAGACAAAGACCAGGTTGCGGATGCCGTGCTCGACGATGTCATCAGTGAAGTCATCGCCCGCCTGGAAGAGTGGAACGAGCATCGCGAGGCCGGCAACATCTCGAAGGCGCTTGACGATGTGGTGCGGCTGACCCGTTCGCTCATCGCCGATGAAGGCCCGTTCAGCCAACGTCTCATCGAGGATGGCAACGCTGCACTGTATCTGAGGTTCATCGACCGGGCCGCGGACCGCATTTCCGAATACCTGTGCGGTTCCACGGTACGTGAATTCGAGGAAAAGCACGGCATGCCGATCCGCAACGAGCATGAGACCTTCTACACGCTAATCGTCGGCTTGATCTCGCTGATCAGACTGCATCCTGACATTGACGATGACATTGTCAGGCAGGTGGCGGCACAGACGCTGCATTTGGACGAATATCTGTGACGGTGCTCCCACACGCGTTATTTCCGCCGGCAAGCAACATATAACGGCCGTTCAACGTCCGGAGGGGCATCGAGCGGCACCGGCTGGCTGACGGAAAACGACGTCAGGCGAGGAATCTACCGGTAAGAGGGTCGCGACCGTCACGTTTGATGGTTTCCAACACCCGTTCCTCGCTGTCGGCCGCCTGCGCTTCCGCCACGGCCGGCGGCACCAGTACACGCAGCGCACTGTCCTTGGCTAAGACCTTCACCGGCAAATGGCCCACGTATTCGCCATCGGCCATCAACACCGGAGGCTCATCCCCTTCGGTGGCGCGGGTGATTTCAATGTCGCGCACCCGCTTCCATCCGAAAGCATGGCTGCCCAGCAGTCGGCCGTGGTAGGCGCGTGCCACCGCGTCCACGCACTCCCGGAAATTCGGCACATGGTCAAGCCACACCAGATCAAGCAGTCCGTCCGCGAACCGTGAATACGGGGACACCTCGATGCCGCCGCCGATATGGCGGGAATTGGCCACGGTGAGCAGTGGCGAGATGATATCCCGCTCCTCCACCGAACCGTCGGCCAGCGCGGCCTTGATGTGGTATCCGTAGCTTTTCATGCGTGTCAGCTCCACGATGACCGCGGCGAAATACCGCAGCGAGCCATTCGGCAGATGCGAATGATTGGCGCGGTCGTTGATGCTTGCGTCCAAACCGCACGACAGCATGCCCGCATAATAGCGGTCGATCGGCGAGCGCGACTGTGAAACATCGGTTCCGTCGGTCGAATCGATGGCATGACCGTCAGGCAACGAAGTCACCAAGCCCATGTCCACGTCGATATGCGTGCCGCGCACAATCGCACCGACAATGCCTTCAACGGCGGTTTCGACGCGATTGACCGGCAAATCCAGTCCGCGTGCGAAATCATTGCCGGAGCCGATGGCCACGATGCCGAGTGGTTTGCCGGAGCAGCCGACTGCGTTGGCGCCTAACGCGACCATGCCGTCGCCTCCGACCGCGACCAGATAATCGTATTCGTCGCCGCGGCGGCGGGCGTTGGCCAGGGAATCGTCGAAGCTTGTGCCGGTCACATCGATTACGTCGAAGCCGTGCTTGCGTCCGGCTCCGCGCAGCAGATCAATGACATGACCGCCCACTTGGGCGCCCTTGCCTTTGTTCGATGTCGGATTGCAGACCACGGCAACGGTCGTATTCGCATGTGACGTCTTGCTCATACTTGTACGATAACCATGTTTCACGTCAAGCGCCAGATTGCCCATTACCTTCAGCTGAACATTCCGTGTCGTCATGCAACGACTGTCCGGCAATCTCCTAATCACAGGCAATAGGCCCCGCACGTGACTGCCGGACGACCCACGGTGCGAACGGTACCTGCGTGGCCGCCTGCACGGCGACCACCGCATCCTCGCCTTCAATGGCACAGGATTCGAGCCGGGTTCCATTGCCCGACGTTGTACGCGATGCGGCCGCGCACGGGTCGGCGGCACCGTCACGCAGCGACTGCGCGGCGGCCACCGACGCCAGGTCGGCCGTATTCTGCGCGCGATGCACGCACAGCAGCAGATTGCCTGCCATGGCGACCGCACCGAGCATGGCCGCGACGATTGCGATCAGCGCGACTCCCGATATGGTTCCGGAACCTTCGTCCGCGCCTTTCAACACATGCAACACTCGTCTCACATACTGTTTCACGTCATGTTTCACGGAAGTCGTTCCTTTCTTGCCGCGCATTGGAAGCCTTTCAAAAACCGTTACGGACAGCACGCTGCCATGAACATCGCAATCAGAAATACCGAGTTGCCTTGCCCACGACGCTGGCGGGCAGCACGCCGGTCGGATCCGCCGCAACCGGGCAACGCACCACAACGGTGACGCTGTTCGCATTGGCGGCGAACGACACCGTGGAACCGCCACCGGCAATGGTTTGCGCCGCGGCGCGGGCTTTCGCTTCGCCGCCGGCGTCAATCGCCATGGCCCTCGCACCGGCGGCCGCAGCGTCCTGACAGTTCATGGACACTATGGAGGCACGCCCCAAACACAGCACCAGAATCGCCACCGCGGCCACGCAGGGAAGCACCACCGCGAATTCGGCGGTGACGGTTCCGCAATCGGCGTCACGGGCATGGCGTCTCCACCATCGCGCAAGCATGGTTACCCCACGCTCAACGCTTTCTTGATGAGGCCGGTCAGCAGCGTTTTCACGACATCCGATTTCACGATGGCGATCAGAACCGCGGCGAATGCCGTGGCCGCCACCAGCACCACCGCGTATTCGGCGGTGACCGCGCCCTTCTCCGGCTCGGCGGTCAGCAGGCGCATGCGCGCGTCCAATAAGCAGACCGCCTTATTGGCACGTTCCTTGGCCGCACATAACTTCTGGCCGACGCGACCCATCAGACCCGGCGAACCATCGACATTGATTGACATTGCGTCGTTCATGACGCTCCTTTCATTCGGCTAATCCCGGCCGATTGACCGGGTACGCTCAGTGTCAGGTATTGGCATCGGCGATGGCATGGTTTTCGTGGGTTGTGGTCGAAGAACGTGGGTTATCCACACCCTCGGCGTGTCATCCACACTTATCCACAAGCGATTAGGGCATGACGGAACGGACCGCGCATCATCCGTCATTCCGACCGCGGTCCGATTCGAGCAAATTTGAGCCAATTCGCACCAACCCTACCCCATGGCGAATCGGCCGCTACAGAAACGACATCACCGCCGGAATCACGCCAATGGCGACAAAGGCCGGCAGCATGCACAGGCCGGTCGGTAGCAACAACCGAATCGACAGTTTCGCCGCCGACTGTTCAATCCGCGACCGTTCATCCCAATCCAGCTGCTCGATTGCGGTTGCCAACCGATTCACCGGCGAGGAGCCGCTCGACCATGATGAGGAGAACGCGTCACGGACCACGGCGCAATCATCATCGTCAGGCCATGCCTCATTCCATGGCATGCCACTATTCAGCCGTTCTCCAGCCGAGCGCAATCCACCGCCGAACTCGCCTTCCACAATGTTTCCGACCGTAATCAGCGCACGTGGAATGGACGCTCCTTGACGTATCGCCACGCTCAACATTTCCAATATCAAGGGCAATGGCAGATTGCATGACCGCACGTCGGAATCGGGCGGATTTCTGGCTGGCGACCATTCATACAGCCATGTCGCGCCAGCGGCGCCCACCGCTGCCAGCATCGGCCATGCCAAGCTCATCGCACATGCTCCTGCCGCATCAGCCTGCGAATCCAATACCAGCCGACGGCATAACAGCAGCCGGCGAAGCCGAGGCACATCCATCCTTTCACGTCTTCCACAAGGAATCGCAAGGGATGGGCTCCCATGCATTCCCCTAGCATCACCGTCAGCAACGGCAATGCCATCAGCAGCTTCACCGTGGCCTGCGGCATGGCAAAAGCGTTGGCACGCAAGTCGTCGAGCAGCCGTCGCCGCTTCAACGACGCCGCGACGGCCTCCAGGCATCGGCTCATCTCGCAGCCCAACTGCAGACTCAACGTGCAGGCCGCATGAAGTTCCGCACCAAGCTGATCCACATGCTTGTGTTGTTCCTGAAGCGAGCAGCGGCTTCGTACGGCCATGTCAATGCGGAAACGGGTCAGTTCAGGCACTGCGAAAGGAGCGCCCTGTAATTCCTCGAACGCTTGGACCAAGGTGGCTCCGCTGCGTAAGGACGCCCGCAGCGCGGCCACGCATGCGGCAGCGCCGATGGTCGGCATCTGCGGCGACTCATCCCGGTTTTCCCCATCGTTCCGGACTGTTCTGCCATGGCCGTCGGATTCATCGTCGCAGGTCCCATCTCCATCGGCCCCGCCACTATCGTCAGCCGAACGAAGCCCGAAGCGAACCAGCACACGCTGCAATCGCCGCGATCCCGCCCATTCCGCGTTCCGGTTCGGCCACAGCCAGACGGCCATTGACGCCAGCCATGCGGCGCAATATTCCCAACCACACGCATCACGCATCATGCGCTCCATCGACTCATGAATCCATCCCAACGTTGGCCGGCACGGACCGTACGGCCATCCCAGGCGGCCAGCAGACGCCCATGCAATCGCCCTTCCACCGCTTCCAATCTGCCGACCTGCGCAATGCGCCGTCTGCCGGCGATACGTTCCACATGAAGCACCACGTCGAACGCATCCTCGGCGAGCGCCGCCGTGGCGCGTGGCTCCAATCCGGCCAGCAAACCCAATGAGACCAATCGCGCCGGAACCGCCTCCACTTGATTGGCGTGCAATGTGGTCATGCCGCCTCGATGCCCGGAATTCAAGGCTCTGAGCAGATCCACGACTTCACCGCCACGGCATTCGCCGACCACCACGCGGTCCGGTCTCATGCGCAGCGTCGCGCAGATCAGTTCGGAAAGGCCTATGCCGCCGGCACCTTCCGTGTTGGCTTCGCGTGTGACCAGAGACACGTGGTTGGCATGTTGGATCATGCCCAATTCGCGCACTTCCTCGACGGTGACGATGCGCTCGTTCGGCGGGCATCGCATCAGCATGGCTTTGAGCATTGTGGTTTTGCCGGCACCGGTGCCGCCTGTCACCAGCACGCTTGCCTTGCGGGACACCAGTCCGGCCAGCAGGGGCAGCCATTCGGCTGGAAACATGCCGTTGCGCGCCAACGATTCCAGATCGGGCGAGACCGCGTCGGGCAATCGTATGCTGATGGCCGCGCCTTGCGGCACCAGTGGTGCGATGACGGCGTGCACGCGCAGACCGTCCACGGTGGAGGCGTCGGCGATCGGGCAGGCGTCGTCAAGCCGTCGGCCAAGTTGCGAGCATAATCGCGCTGCGAATTCACGAATCGACTGCGCTGACGGAAAGCATCGGCGCAGCAGACATACTTCCTGCATGCCTTGGCCGCAATCCGCCCAAACCGTGCCGTCGCAGGTCACCGCGATGTCCGTGACGCCCGGCTGCGAGGCGATGGCGCTAAGGGGTCCGAGTTCCATGCTTCACCCGCTTGCCTTCCAACGATTCCTGCAGTTCATCCGTGAGCGCGGCCAAGGCTTTGACGGTTTGGCGGTTCGGCCTGCGCAGGCCCAGGCCGTCCAGCAGTTCGCCGCACAGCTTGGCGTCCGGTTTGACAACCGCCGCGAGGGAATGGCCAAGATAGTTTTCCGTCTCTTCCAGCGTGGTCACGCCACGTCCACGTGCCACGCCGCGCGGTTCAACGCCGACGATATGGCCATGTTTCTGCCGTTCCGCCGTTCCACGCGATTGCATGGCCACTTTGGCTCGGGCCAGTCCGAGCACCGTCATTTCGACCACGGTGATGTGTGTGGCCTGGGCCAGTTCCGGAATGTCATCGAGTCCACGCCATTGCCCGGCGTCCACGATCACCGCGTCCTTCACCTGCGCGAGCGCGCGGATGCATGCCTGGATCTCCCAGGATTGCGGGTTTTCGCTTCGCCAGGGATTGCAGGCCAGCAGCGGCACGCCATCCCACACGGGCAGTTCTCGCAGCAGCGCTTTGCCGTCCACTTTGCCAAGCGGGGCGCTGATGTCTCCGAAGCGTGAACCGTCTTCATCTTCCACACCGAGCAGCACGTCAAGACCGCCACCGTTGAGATCTGCGTCTACCAGCACGCTTTTGCATCCACGTTCCGTTAGTTCGCGGGCCAGCAGCGCCGCCAACGTGCTGGCACCGACTCCGGCGACGGCGGATCCGACCACCACGACGTTGCGTGGAGCAGGTTCCGGTTGCGCTTCAACGGGTTTCAGCCGTGTGGATGACGATTCCAACGGCGAACCCATGAAACCGCCCGCCACGGCAGGCCCGGCCCATCGTGCCGACGTTCGCGCGTCCACGGCGTTCTGCGGCGTATAGAACCGTTGCGGCGAGACCGTTTCCCGCCGAACGGTTTGCTGGGATCGAGTCGGCTGCCGCACTCTGGCCGCTGGCTGCGACCGGATTTTCGGCGAACACGTCACGCGCACGTCACGGCCTCCGTATGACGGCAATGGGACCGGAGGGACCTGTAATGAAGAAATTGCATCGCTCATACCGCCGATTGAAAAACGAAACCGCACATGGGTTCAAGCCGAAACGGCACCTGTGGTCGGAGAATGTGGGTTATCCACACCCTCGGCGTGTCATCCACACTTATCCACCGCAACGCGATTCGGCACATTGCAAGACATTACGCAACACAGCACGGCGCAACGCAACAAAAAAGGAAGACCCGCCGAAGCGGGCCTTCCTGCAAGAATCTTCGGAGCAGAATCGCTGCACAACAACATCGTCGTAACGGTAAGTCTATCCAATGCCCGTTCAACGTAACAACCTATCTCGGTCATACACACCTTGTGGGGCTCTGCTCTTCAGTTGTTCTTGTACTTCGTAATTATGCTCGCCATTGCGGCAAGTGCAAACCGAAACGGGACGATGTTCCGTATTTATCGCAACTGTTGCTTTTCGATCGCAAGAATCGCAAAAATGCTCCATGCTGTGCGAATCGCAACGCTTGCCTGTTCATTCACGTTCATTTGCCCCGAAAAAACGGCGTGTCGGAAGCATATTTCACCAACTCGGCGAACGAATGTTAACTCCTGCTTAATTTTCCTGAGTTTTGCAAGACATTCCAAGCACTTGAGGATAAAGTAGATAACTATGGCACAGATTTTTGACGCACCCTCAAAGGCGATCCTGCGCAGCCAGATAGCTGAGCATATCGCTGAGACCGATAAGAACGATAAGCGCGAGCTTCAGGCAGGCGAGGAACCGCTGCCGAACGACCGTTTCTTCGACCGTGAGCTGAGCTGGCTGAAGTTCAACAAGCGCGTCCTCGAGCTTGCCCAGGATGAGGACCTGCCGGTCATCGAACGCGCGAGCTTCGCCGCGATCTTCGCGAACAACCTCGACGAGTTCTTCATGGTCCGCGTGGCCGGCCTGAAGCGCCGCATCGACACCGGCATCGCCGTGACGGCCGCTTCCGGACTGAGCCCGAGGCAGCAGCTGCGCGCCATCAGCGAGCAGGCCCACCGCCTGCAGGACGAGCACGCGCACTACATCATCGATCACATCCTCCCCGACCTGGCGAAGGAACAGATCGTGCTGCTGAGCTGGGACAAGCTCACTGCGGCCGAGCAGGAGCGCCTGTCGCGCTACTACCGCCAGCAGGTGTTCCCTGTCCTGACGCCGCTTGCCGTGGATCCGGCCCACCCGTTCCCGTACATTTCCGGCGGTTCCCTCAACCTCGCCGTGCTGGTGGAGAATCCGGCATCCGGCAAGTCGCACTTCGCCCGCGTGAAGGTTCCTGGCAACCTGAACCGACTCGTGCCGGTCGACGATCTGACCGAAGACGAGAGCACCAACGTGCGCTATGGCTTCATCACCATGGAGAACCTGATCATCGCCCACCTGGAATCCCTGTTCCCGGGCATGATCATCAAGGAGGCCCGCTCCTTCCGCGTCACCCGTAACGAGGACATCGACGTGGAAGAGGATGACGCCGAGAACCTGCTCAACGCCATGGAGAAGGAGCTGCTGCGCCGTCGTTTCGGACCGCCGATCCGTCTGGAGATCTCCGACGAGACCAGCCCGTTCCTGTCCCAGCTGCTCGCCGACCAGCTGCGCGTGAGCGCCGACGAGGTCTACCGTCTGCCGGCACCGCTTGACGCGACCGTGCTGTTCGAGCTCGGCGGCATCGACCGTCCGGATCTCAAGTACCGTCCGTTCATTCCGACCACCAATCGTCAGATCGCCGAAGTCGAATCGTCCCGTGCGCAGGACATTTTCGCCGCCATCCGCGAGCGCGACATCCTGCTGCACCACCCGTACGATTCCTTCTCGACGTCCGTGCAGGCGTTCCTGGCGCAGGCCGCGGCCGATCCGAAGGTGCTGGCCATCAAGCAGACGCTGTACCGTACGTCCAGCAATTCGCCGATCATCGACGCGCTGATCGACGCCGCGCATGCCGGCAAGCAGGTGCTGGCGCTGGTCGAGATCAAGGCGCGTTTCGACGAGGACGCCAACATCGCGTGGGCCCGCAAGCTGGAACGCGCGGGCGTGCACGTGGTGTACGGCATCGTCGGCCTGAAGACCCACTGCAAGCTGAGCCTTGTGGTGCGTCAGGAAGCCGACGGCCTGCGTCGTTACTGCCACGTGGGCACCGGTAATTACAATCCGAAGACCGCACGTATCTACACCGACCTGGGCCTGCTGACCTGCGATCCGGTGGTCGGCCAGGATATGACCCGCCTGTTCAACCAGCTGTCCGGCTACGCGCCGAAGTCGAGCTTCCACCGTCTGCTGGTGGCGCCGCGCACCGTGCGTTCCGGCTTGATTCAGCGCATCCGCCGCGAGGAGGACGCCGCACGCGCCGGCAAGGAAGCGTGGATCAAGATCAAGGTCAATTCCATCGTCGACGAGAAGACCATCGACGCGCTGTACCGTGCAAGCCAGGCCGGCGTGAAGATCGACATCGTGGAACGTGGCATCTGCGCGCTCAAGCCGGGCGTTCCGGGGCTTTCCGAGAACATCCGCGTGCGTTCGATCCTGGGCCGTTTCCTTGAGCACAGCCGTATTTACGCGTTCGCCAACTCCGATGGCCCGCAGATCGGCGAAGGCCCTGCGGCCGGTCCGGAAGTGTGGATTGGTTCCGCCGATCTGATGCACCGCAACCTCGACCGTCGAGTCGAAGCGCTGGTCCGCATCGTGGCTCCGGAGCAGATCGACGAGCTCATCAAGTACGTCGATCTGCAGATGGCCGATTCCACCGCGTCTTGGCATATGCAGGCCGATGGCACCTATGTGCGCCATTGCAAGGATGAGGAAGGTCGACCGCTGGTCGACAGCCAGGAATACCTCATCAAGAAACACACGCGTCGACCGGTAAGGCACTGATCGATCGAGGCGAATGGCCGGTTCCGCACCTTGCGGGCCCGGCCATTTTCTGTATGTTCGGACGTCACGCGCCGCCGCCAGCCCGGCCCAGCCTAGAATAGGACAATATGAGCGAAAAGATGAGACGCATCGTGGAAGCCGCCGGCGGCATCGTATGGCGATGGAAGGCAGGCAGCGATATCGCGAACGATCCTGCGATCACCAGTAGCAAATCCGCGCAGGAACAGCTCGACAGCATTGAAGTATGTATCGTGCACCGTCCGAAGTATGACGATTGGAGCTGGCCGAAAGGCAAACTCGAGCAGAACGAGACGCATCGGCATGCGGCGGTGCGTGAAATCGGCGAAGAGACGGGGTCGCCGGTCAAACTCGGACCGTATCTGTGCGAAGTCGAATACCCGTTGTCCGAAGAGGGCAAGAAGACCCGGCATTCGCACGATTGCACGGCCGACACCAAGCACACGTTGTATTGGATGGCGCAACCGATTTCCGCCGACGATGCCGAACATCTGCTGGACGCGTTCGGCCCGGTGCACCGCGCGGACGTGGGCGAGATCAACGATATCGTCTGGGTTTCCGTGCGTGAGGCGCGCAAAATACTGTCTCATTCGACCGATAAGGACACGTTGGCAGTGTTCGTGGACCGCGTGCAGGAGGGTGCCGCGACCGCGCAGAATCTGCTGATCGTACGCCATGCGAAGGCTGAATCGCGCAAGTCGTGGAAGGGCACCGACGCGAACCGTCCGATCACGCCGAAAGGCGCGGCGATGGCGTTCGCCCTCAACCGCGAGCTCGCCTGTTTCAACCCGACGCGACTGGCCACCTCGCCGTGGCTGCGCTGCCAGGAGACGTTGCAGGTGCTGAGCTGGCAGACCGAACGGCCGATGGAACACATCAACGCGTTGACGGAGGACGCGTTCGCCGAGCATCCGGCGGTCTCATGGCTGGCGTTCCGCGAGCAGATCACGCAGACGCTCAACAGCCGCGAAACCACGGCCATCTGCATGCACCGGCCGGTCATCGGCGGCATGTACGACCATTTGCGCGGCCTGTGCGCGCGTAAGCAGCTTGCCAAGCAGCTCATCGCAAAATCGCCATACATGCCTACCGGCACCGCCATGTCGCTGTTCATCATCGACACACCGCAAGGCCCCAGCATCATCGACATTCAGAAGGTCTCCCCCATTGTCTACTAACATGCACTACGGTTCCGGTTCAGTCGTTCCCAGCCGTTCCGCCGGTTTCACGAACACCGGTTCGCCGCGTCCGGCACGCCCCGGCCAGCTCGACCAGATGATGGCCGACAATATCGCCGGCGGCGCCGATCCGGCGGAAATCAACGAAATGTGCCATGCGTCGGCCGCGGCGCTGCTTGACCGCGTGCACCACACGCAGGACGCCGAACTGGTGGAACGCGTGCTGACGCTGGTGGACCGCGAAGGCGTGGACGTGATCGCCGAACTGTGGAGCCATGCCGACCCCGACTCGCTGCCGGGCATTCTGTGGCGACTGTATCTGCTGCGTACGTGGATGCGGAAGAACCGCGAATCGATCGCGCGACTGTGGCACGTCGGCGAGCCCGTCGCCACCACCGCTTCCGCGATTGCCGGCGTGGACCAGGCACCGACGGAAGACGACATCGCACGTACCGCCGATTCGATTTTGGCCGGCGCGTTTACAGGCGATTTCGCCGTGGCACTTGAGCGGGCCGCCGCCTTCACCGACGTGGTTGCGTTGGGATTGCGTATCGAAGCGCGCAAACTGGCTTCGCTGAGCGGTTCCAGCGAGGCTGGATCATCTGATGTTTCCGACGGTTCCGCTACGTCTGCTGCGGCCGGCAGCCGCCCGTCGGCCGTTGAGAAGCGGGCGCGCGCGAAGGCTGCGAAACTGATGCACACAGCCGGCAACCTGTTCGCCACGGCCAAGGATTTCCGCCACGGGGCGAATCTGTGGCGGCGCGGACGATTGGAATAGGCCGTTCCACTGTCGTTTTCCACTACTGCTTTCCACCGCCGCTTTCCGTAATTTTCCCCCGTTTCATACCCCACGCGACACGGCGCTGCGAAGCGTCGAGCGCGACTGTACAATAGGAATTCGCGCCGGGCCATGCATAGCCCCGGGCTCCATTTTTTGCCGCTGCGAGCGGCCTTTGCGCCGACAGGCGCTTTCGTGGTTCGGCGCTTTTCTCCTCTTTTGATGTTTTCCTGATTTTTCTCTGGCTTTCTTGCGATTTTCGATTGCCATCCAATCGGCGCTCATCTGGGTTTCATTTGACCGACCTACCGGCACGTTGCCGAACAGCCGATACATGGACTACGCTTAGAAACCATGGATATTCATGTTTTGAACCACCCGCTGGTGGACCACAAGCTCACCGTTCTTCGCGACAAGAACACTCCGTCCTCCACGTTCCGCGAGCTCGTTTCCGAACTCGTGATGCTCGAGGCCTACGAAGCCACCCGCGACATCGAAGTCGTGGACAAGCCCATCGAAACCCCGGTGGCTCCGATGATCGGCAAGCACATCGCCGCCCCGGCTCCGATTATCGTGCCGGTGCTGCGCGCAGGTCTGGGCATGCTCGACGGCATGACCAAGATGATTCCGTCCGCTGAAGTCGGTTTCCTCGGCATGAAGCGCGACGAGGAGAACCCGACCCAGCAGATCACGTACGCGAACCGTCTGCCGGAGGATCTCACCGGCCGTCAGTGCTTCCTGATCGACCCGATGCTCGCCACCGGCGGCACGCTCGTTGCGGCCACCCACTATCTGGCCGAGCGCGGTGCGAAGGACATCACCGCAGTGTGCATTCTGGGCGCTCCGGAAGGTCTGAAGTTCGTTGAGGAAAACCTCGACCCGTCCATCAAGTTCAAGCTGGTGCTGTGCGCCGTCGATGAGAAGCTCAACGACAAGTGCTACATCGTGCCGGGCTTGGGCGACGCCGGCGACCGTCTGTATGGCGTGATCGACTGAGCTGCCAATCGGAATAAATCAATCGAATAAAAATTCGGCCTGCTACCGCACCAATCATGCGATGGCAGGCCGAAACCATATAAAACCGGCTGTCGCCTGTCGATCATAGTCCGTCGACTAGCGCCCGACCGCTGTCGCTCGCCGGGCAACTATCAGTCGGCTACTGTTCGTCGGGCACGAACGCTTCGAAGATGTGGCGGTCAAACTGGTCGCAGCACTGCGCGTATTCGTCGCGGCTGCGCACGGTCCACGACACCGGCACCGCACCCATGAATCGGGCCAGCTTCACCTGCGGGCTGTTGCCGCCCTTCCAATCGTAGGCGACGAAATCAGGACGGGAAATCCAGTCGAACAACAGCGCGCCGGCCGCGTATTCCTTGCCGAGCGCCACCGGATCGGTGGGCTTGTCCTCGCCGTACGGCCACCAAGACAGCTGGCCGCGGCACACTTCCGGACGGTTTTCCTTGTACCAGTTCACGGCGGCCGGGTTGAACGATTCGATTACGTACTTGCCGGAGTATGCCTGCAGCAACGCGTCGCCCTTCTCCATAAGCTCCACGTCGCGCGGATCCCACTTGGAGTTGTCATCGAACTTATATTCCACAATCAGCGGCACACGACCAGCCACCACTTTGAGCACGTCGGCGAATAGCGGCACATGCTGATAGTAGCCTTCCGGCGCGTTGTCCGGCGTGGTGACCAGCGGCGGTTCCTCCAATGCCAACGGCAGCGGCGCGGCCTTGCATGCGCCCGGAGCGTCGGTCGGGAACAGCGGAATACGAGTCAGCTCGTCATACGTGAGATCGGCGATACGGCGCGGATCTCCGGCAACACGCATCAGGTCGCCGTCATGCACCACCACGACCTCGCCATCGCGCGTCATCTGCAGGTCCAGTTCGATACCGTACCCGGCTTCACAGGCGGCTGCGAACGCGGCAAGCGAGTTTTCAGGGGCAATCACGCCGGGTGTATCAGGGCTGCCGTACCCGGCTTTCATGGCCATGCGGCGGGCGAGCGCCACGTATTCGCCGCTTTCGTTGGCGTATTGCGCGGTCAGGCCGGAACCGGCGTCATGCAGACCGCGGTGCGCGTACCACACGTCCGGAACGGCCGGCACATAGTTGCGCCGCTTGTCGGAGAAGGAGCGCGGGGCGATCGCCCACACCGCGGCTCCCGCCGCCACCGCACCGCCGAGCAGCGCTTTCTTGACGAATGATTTGGACATGGGCTTTCCTCCCTTACATGGCTGCTCGCGCATCATCCTGCGTTGTTTTCGCGCTGAGTCAGCCATCGAATCTGTCTCTTCCGAGATTAGCCCATAAACCGCAAAAACGGCGACAACCTACGCAATCCGCGATCGTATGTCGCCGTCTCAAGCCACCAACAGCCGAGCCATATCTCGACTATATATGGCAGATTCCGAGTTGTGTCACGAGGCATCTCGCTTATATATGGCTGACTGGAGTCAGAAAACATGCGTTTTCATACCCCCTATATGGCTTTTTAGCAAAGGTGTCTGCCATACATAAGCGAAATACATCCGGACAGACCCGCAAATCTGCCATACATAAGCGAGTTATGGGCAGATTGGAGGCTGATGACGTCCCAGTTCACCAGGTCCGTGGGGTTCGGACTCCCAAAGGACGGTGAATCGAACATGCATGCTGGATCCGTAGGCTTGGCCACTGAGCCGTGAAGAGGAAAGCCCAGTGGGTTTCCCTCAGGCGAAGTGAGCGGCTTGCCGCGAAGACCGCGTAGCGGTACCTTGAGTGCATCAAGCACACACATTCAGCCCAGAGACTGGGGCTAAAAACCACAAAAACTACCGCTTTTTGTTGGAACGTCCCTTGAAGTAAATGTCGAACACTATCCAGACGGACAGGATGAACGCGATCACATAGCCGAGGAAACCGACGATCGGAATGCCGAAAATCACCGGTTTGATGCCCGCATAGTACACGATCGACGAGCCGATGAACAATCCGACGACGATCAGCGCCATCGTAAGCCTGTTCACCATGTTGGCGAGCAGGTGGATCGGCTCCTGCGAACCGACCATCTCCATATTGACGCGCAGCTGGCCGCGCGTGAGCATGCGGGACGCCACTTTCAGCTCGTTGGCGGCAGCGAGCAGACTGTGCAGCGCCTGATGGCTTTCGAGAGCCAGCGATTTCGTCTCGTCCTTGGCGAAATCCTTCTTCGACGTGCTCGACGCGATATGGTCGGAGATGATCTGGATCATGTTCACGTCGGGAATGAATTCGTCAAGCAATCCCTCCAACGTGACCAGCGCGCGGCCGACCGTGGTGACGGTGCTCGGCACTTCAATGCCGTGTCGTTGCGCCATTTGCGTCAACGCGGTGAGCATGGCGGCGATGTCCAGTTCGGCCAGGTCCACTGTGCCGAATTCCTTGACGATCACATCCAGATCGGCCAGCAATGCCGGATAATCCTCCGGATCGGCCTCAGCTCCGGCGAAACGCAGCAGACCGTCGGCAAGCTTGGGGGAATCCTGCTCGGCCACGGCGAAGATCATGTCCTTCAGCACGGAACGGGTTTTGGCGTTGAGCCGGCCAGTCATGCCCAGGTCGAGCAGCACGATCTGCCCACCGCGCACCATGATGTTGCCGGGGTGCGGGTCCGCGTGGAAGAAGCCTTCGTCGAGTACCTGCGTGGCGTAGTTGTCCACGAGTTTGGTGCCGATTTCCTTCAGGTCGTAGCCGGCTGCAAGCAGCTCGTCCGGATGGGAGACGGAGATGCCTTCCACGTAGTCCATGACCACCACGTGTTCGGTGCATAGTTCCGGGTACGGCTTCGGGCAGTCCATGTATTTGTAGCGTTCGCAGAATCGTTTGAATTCCGCCAGATTGCGCGTTTCGATGAGGAAGTCGGTTTCCGATTCGAAGGTGTCCCACAGTTCCTCGACCACGCCGGACAGGTCCACCACCTGCGCGCTGCGCATGGTTTTGGTGGCGATTCCCGCGATGGTGCGCATGATGGACACGTCCTGCGCCATGGTTTCGCGCACGCCCGGACGTTGCACTTTGATGGCCACGTCCTCGCCGGTGAGCAGTTTCGCACGATGCACCTGCGCAAGGCTGGCCGAGCCGAGCGGGGTGGGGTCGATATGGTCGAAGATCTCGTCCACGGGCCGGCCGTATTCGTCCTCAAGCACCTGCAGCACCGTGCTGTATGGCATGGGGTCGGCGTCGGCGCGCAGTTTGGACAGTTCGTCGCAGAACGATTGCGGCAGGATTTCGGAGCGCATGGACAGGATCTGTCCGACCTTGACGAACGTGGGGCCGAGCGCTTCGAGCATGAGACGCATTTTGACGGGCGTGAGTCCGTGAACCACGTCGAATTTGTTGGCGATCTGCGCGATTTGCGCAAGACGCCGGAGTTTGCCGCGGCGGGTCAGATGGTAGCGCGCGGAGAACGTGTCTTTGCGCGCTCCGAAGATGCCGATGGTTTCGGACGATTGTGCGTTGGCACCGGCCGCTTTGCCGGTATCGTCCGTTTCGCCGGCATCGTCCGCGGATTCGTGGGCAAGCTCATCCGTCAGTCCGTTTGCTTGGGAGGCGGCGTCCGGCGAAGGGTCGGCCGTGGGGTTGATGACCGCGTTGACCCTGTCGGACAGCGTGACGGGCTCCACGCTTTCGGGGCGTGCCGCGTCCGGCTTGTCGGATGGGTGTTTCAAAGACATGTCACTGCTCGCAAACGGTTGGGAAATCGGCTGGAAAGCCCGCGATGCCAGACGAACGTTTCGCCGGCGTCGCGCGGGCATAGCAAATCGCCGTCCGGGCGCTCACATGCGCGGCAGACGGCGATACGAAAGACTGGAGCTACTCGGCCTTGTCTTCGGTTTCGGCCGGGGCTGCATCCTTGGCCTCAGGGGCTTCCTTAGCCTCTTCGACCTTGTGCTTGAGTTCGGCGTTGAGGGCCTTGCCCTGCTCGACGGTCAGCTCGCCCTTCTTGACGAGATCGTCGACGATTTCCTGGCTCTTCTCAACAGTGGTCGCCAAGGCACCGACGCCGGCGAGAAAGACCTTGCGCAGGCCGTCACCAAAATTAAAATCAGCCATGATGTCCTCCTTTAGGTGATGGTGGTACCACTCTATCGCATTTTCTTCACATCTGCGCCGAGCGAAACCGGTCAATCGCATAAAAAGTGGCGGATATCCGGCGTTCAGCGCAGGCGGTGCGATTGCCGGCGAACCGGCATGGCAGCCGTCAGCGCGGACGGGACATGGCCACGCGGCGAGCACGGTCGGCGATTTCGTCGATGCGATGCAGGGCGGCCCGTTGCGCGTCCGTCTGTCCGGCGGCGGCCGGATCGAACGTGCCGTAACGGCGTTCGACGGCGGTGCGGATCAGGAAATCGGCGATCGCGGGATTCTTCGGCAGCAGCGAGCCGTGCATGTACGTGCCGATCACGTTGTGGACGCGCGCGCCTTCCGTATGGTCCTCGCCGTTGTTGCCGGTGCCGTCCTGTTCGACGGTGCCGAGCGGCTGCACGCCGTCACGCAGGAACGTCTGTCCGGAATGGTTTTCGTAGCCGATGATCTTGCCGAAATCGGCGGAGGTTTCCGTAAGATTGCCGATCATGCGTGTTTCCTGGCCGACCGTGTACGCGCCGATCACGCCGATGCCGTCGAGTCGGGAGCCGTCGACCGTTTCGAAATACTCGCCGAACAGCTGGTACAGGCCGCAGATCATCAGCATCGGCACGCCGTCCGCCGCGAGCGAACGCAGCAGGTCGGCGCGTTGGAAGAAGTCGTCGATGATCTTCTTCTGGCCGGTGTCCTGGCCGCCGCCACCCAGAATCATGTCCACGTGCTCGGGCCAGTCGCAGCCCTGGTTGTAGGCGTGTACGCGCGGCTCGTAGCCGTACAGCGCGAGCCGGCGCTGGATGGTGAGCACGTTGCCGGAATCGCCGTAGATGTTCATATCCTTCGGATACAGCGACACGATGTCGATGACCTGGCTCATATCGTCTCCTCGTCTTCCTTCCGCTGTTTTGCTTTGCGATTGCGCGGTTTCGTTTCGCGCGGCGCTCACTTGCCCACGCCGGCGTCGGCCACGTCGGCGATTTTGGCGAGCGCGGCACGCGTTTTCAGCATGGCCGTGTACGTGCAGTAGATGTGTTTGGGGGTGCCAGAATTCGCGTTCACGAAGTTCACGACCGATTCCTCCAGGTCGGTGCTGACCGATTCGACCGGCACCTGATCGTATTCGAGGCGCAGGGCCATGTCCCACGCGCGTACGCCGGACACGGCGTTGACGCCGGTGCCGCGCAGCGAGGTGAAGTCCACGTCCCACAGCCAGCTCATGTCGCGGCCGTCGGCGTATTCGTCGTTGATGCAGATCATGGTGTCGCAGCCTTCGGGCTTGAACGAGGCCAGCGACAGGCGGAAGCCCATGGGGTTTTTGACGAGCAGCAGTTCCACGGGGGTGCCGTTCACGGTGATGACCTCGCCTCGGCCGAATGCCGGTGTGACCTCGCCGGCGGTGTCGATCATGTCCTGCGTGGTGGCGTGCGCAAAGGCGATCATACGGGGTGAGACGCCTGCCGCGCGCAGAATCTCGTCCGCAGCGGCCCGGTCGATGGCGTCATGCGAGCCGTTGCCGTCCGTTTCGGTACCGGTATCGGCACCGTCCGCGTCGACACTGTCGGCGAGCGCGTCTTCGAACGGCAGGAACATCGCCTGCGCATCCGCTGCGACGGCGCGCACCACGGCGAGCGCGGCGGCCGCGTTGTACAGGTTGTATACGCCTTCCAGTTTCACGGCCGTCTCATACGTTTCGCCGTCGATCGCGAAGGTGGCGCGGTGGTCGCCCACGGCGCGCAACGTCACGTCGGCGGGCAGCGCGTCGGGACCGTCCTGCGGTTGCGATGTGGCCGGCGCGGCAGCCGCAACGGCATCGGCAGTATCGCCGGCATTGCCCGAATCGCCAATATTTCCGCCATGTTCCGCACTGTCGTGCGCTTCCGCGTCAACAGTGGTGCTCATGTCGTCATCCGACGGGAAGAAGCCGCGCAACGATTCGTCAAGGCCGAAGTAGCGTACTTCCACGCCGTCTTCCGTATGCGCCACGTCAGCAAGACGGGCGATGCGCGGGTCCTCACGGTTGAGCACGACGGTACCGGTGGTGGCTTCCGCAGCTTTGGACAGCAGTCGCGCGGTGTTGTCGATCTCGCCGAAACGGTCAAGCTGGTCGCGCATCACGTTGAGCAGCAGGCAGTAGTCGGGCGGCACCTGCTTGACGAAATGCACGGCGTACGCCTCGTCGAGTTCCAGCACCGCGATGTCGGCGTCGAGTTTGCCGGAAAGCGAGACTTCCGCAAGCAGCGACGAAACCACGCCACGGGTGAAGTTCGAGCCGGTCGGGTTGGTGAACACCTTCAATCCGAGCGATTGCAGCATGCTGGCCACCATGCGTGTGGTGGTGGTTTTGCCGTTCGTGCCGGAGACGAGCACCACGCCGAGCGGCAGTTGCGCCAATGTGCGCGACAGGAATTGCGGGTCGATGCGTTCCACGATTTTGCCGGGGAACGCGCTGCCACCGCCGTGCGCCAAACGGGAGGCCGCGCGCACGGCCTTGCCGATCAACGGGGTCGCGAAGGAATTCCAAGCCATATCACACCGCCTCCTGCTGGGACTGGTAATCCTGGGGCATGTCCTTGAACTTCGAATACGCGCCAAGGAACGCAAGATTGAACGTGTCGGTCGGACCGTTACGATGCTTCGCCATGATGATGTCGGCCTCGCCCGGGCGGTCCTCCTTGTCGTAGGCGTCCGGACGGTGCACGAGGAACACCACGTCGGCGTCCTGTTCGATAGAGCCGGATTCACGCAGGTCGGACAGCTGCGGCTTCTTGTCCTGACGCATTTCGGGGCCACGGTTCAGCTGGCTCAGTGCCACCACCGGCACTTCCAGCTCCTTGGCGAGCAGCTTCAGCGCACGGGAGAAGTCGGACACTTCCTGCTGACGGCTTTCCACGGCCTTGCCGGAGGTCATGAGCTGCAGGTAGTCGATGACGACGAGTTTCAAATCGTTCGTCTGCTTCAGTCGGCGGCATTTCGCGCGGATTTCCATCAGGCTCATGTTCGGGCTGTCGTCGATGAACAGGGGCGCGTTCTGCAGCTTGCCTTGCAACTCGTTCAGGATGGCCCAACGTTCCGGCGTGATGTCGTCCGCGCGGCGCATGGCGGCGAGCGGAATGTTGGATTCAGCGGAGATGATACGTTGCGCCAACTCGTTTTTGCTCATTTCCAAGCTGAAGATGATGGTCGTCAATCCGTGATGCAGTGCCGCGGAACGGGCGAAATCCACACCGAGTGTGGACTTGCCCATGGCCGGTCGGCCTGCCACGACGATCATCTGGCCGGGCTGCAGGCCCTGCGTCACGTCGTCGATGTCGCGGAAGCCCGTCGGCACGCCTCGGGACACTTCGCCGCTTTGCAGACGGTCGAGCTGGTCAAGCGTATCGGCGATGACGGTGCCGATCGGCGCGTAGTCCTGCCGCACTTTGCCGGTGGACATCTCATATACTTCGGCCTGCGCCAGGTTGACGACGTCTTCGGCCTGCGAGCCTTCTGCGGTGTAGCCGAGCTGTGCGATTTTGGTGCCGGCCGCGATCACATTACGCAGGATGGCGCGCTGATGCACGATGTCGGCGTAATACGTGGCGTTTGCGGCGGTCGGAACCGATGCGACCAGGCTGTGCAGATAGTCGGAGCCACCCACTTTTTCCAGATTGCCTTCGGCGAGCAGCTCGTTGGCCACCAGCACGGCGTCGACCGGCTGGGAGGCCGAGAATAGTTTGATGACCGCTTCGTACACGGTTTGGTTGCGTGGCTGGTAGAAGTCGGACACGTCGATCATCTGCGATACTTCGCCGATGGCGTCCTTGCTCATCAGCATGCCGCCCAACACCGCCATTTCGGCGGCGTCGTCATGCGGCGGCACGCGGTCGAACAGGGCGTCGCGCACGGCTTGGCCGGATCGGCCGTTCATGCCGTTCGCACCGTTTCCAGCGTTCGAAAATCCGCGGTTCTGCGCCGAACCGTTGTTCCAAGAGTCGTTCTCCGCCATGTCCCTCCAACCGCAGCAGTCAATCGAATGTGTTCAATACCGAGGAAAACCATAATACGTGCGTGCCGTCACGACCGGTGTTGCATTGAGATTATGGATGAATCTCCGCATCCACCGAACGACACGCGCGAATGGCTTTGGTGTGGATAAGAAAGTCGAAAAAAACCGAGTTATCCGCATATTGGGGATAACCATGTGGAAAACGTTTCGACTTATCCACAGAGTGGGGATAACTGAGTGGACAACTTGGGGACATCCTAAAGCATGTACCCCGATTCCCTTATTTCGATTTGCCGAAGTGAACGGAAGGTGATATGCACCCCGCTTTTCCGTAAACGACGAGAAATACGGGGGCATATCGGCTTGGCGCATGCGAGAAACCGGCGCTCACATGTGGTATCGGGTGGCGTTGTACATGGTGCGCACCAACGTTTCACGCCATTTGCTCCACCCGTACTGTTTGGAGATGGTCTCGCCGGACGTGGCCCCCAACGAGGAGCCGTCGGCGCGGGTCAGGTCGAACAGCATGTCGAGCAGCACGGGATTATGGTCGAGCCGGCCGGCCAGATCATCGCCGACGTTGGGATCATTGGGATTGCGGCCTGTGGCGAACTCCGACAATGTCAGATGCTCGCGTACCAGCAGCGTGACCCAGCGGACGATGTCACGGTCGAATCCCATGCGTTCCACGACCACGGTCGCATGCCGAGCGCCTTCCGCCGCATGGTTGGCCACCCCCGGTCGTTTGCCGATGTCATGCAGGATGCCGGCGAGCAGCAGCGCCTCGTAATGCCGGTCGTCGTACCGCCCACCGCTGGGTGTTTCACGGCCGAGCCGCGTGATGACCTCCACCATGTGCCGGTCGATCGTATAGCGGTGCGCGGCGGACGCGCTTGGCCGGTTGCGCACGCCCAACCATTCGGGGATGAGCTTGCCGGGCACGTCGATGAAATCGATGTCTTCCCACACGTTGAGCAGCGCGGGGCCGGAAGCCAGCAATCGTATGAACAGTTCACGCGATTCGTCCGTCCAGTTGCGGTCGCCGATAGGGCACTTTTTGAGATTCCGCAACGTTCCCGGGGCGATCGGCAGGCCGAATTCCGCGGCCGCGACGGCCACGCGCAGCACGAGGTTCGGGTCGGCGGCCGGTTCCGCGCCCGGAGCGAGCACGATTTCCTCTTCATGCTTGGCCACGCCGGGGGCGATCACATCGAAGGTCGGTGCCTGACGTTTGCCGCCGCCGCGCGGCTGGAACACTTGGAAGAAGGCGAATCGCGGCTTGTCGTGCGTCAGCGAATGCTCGGCGCGCGACGCGGTGGAATCAAGGGAGAACGCGATCTGCCGGCCAACGCGTGCCAGCAACGTTTGCAGATCGTCGATCGACTTCGCCTCACGTTCGCCATCGGGCAGCGTCGGATCGGCCAGACCGAGCATCGCCGCGACTTTGGCTTGGTAGGGCGATAGCAGCATGTTCGTATCTTTGCCGGCGACCAGATGGATGCAGTCGCGCACGTCCAGCAACCGTTCGACGGCGTCGTCATACGTGCCGTGCGGACGGTCGGCAAGCCAGGATGCGGCGAGCGCGGACACCAATACGGAGTCGCGCAGGCCACCGCGTGCCTCCTTGATGTCCGGCTGGTTGATGTAGGCCATGCGGCCGAATTCGTCGAGGCGCGATTTGGCGGAGCCGAGCAGTTCCGGCAGACGTTTGCGCGCGGCCTTGCGCCATCGTTCCAATATGGATACGGCTGTGCTTTCGATAAGTCCAGTGTCCCCCGCGATCGGCACCACGTCCAACCATCCCATAGCTGCGGGCAGGTCGCGGTCGGTGACGGCTTCGCATTGCGCGACGGTACGTACCGACTGGTCGAGGTCGAGGCCGGAATCCCAGATCGGATACCACAGTTTGTTGGCGAGCTCGTTGAGCTGCTGGTCGGTCAGCGCGTGCGGCTCGTAGATGACCGCCAGATCAAGGTCGGAGCTGGGGCCTACCTGGCCACGTGCCAGCGAACCGACCGCGCCGAGACCGATGCCGGTTGCCGGAACATCGAAGGAAACCGCCTCGCAGGCTTCGTTCCACAACTGTGTGAGATTGCCCATGGCCAATTCCGTGCGGGCTTTGCGTTTCGCCGCGCCATTGCGGTAGACGCCGTCGGCGTCGGGCTGGCTCATGGCCATGAACCGTTGTTTGAGACCATCGACTGCTGAAGTCATAACGCACGTTCCTTATGAAACCTATGACGACTTATGACAATCCCCGCACGGCGCGAGGCACGTACGGGGATGTGTCGTAATTGATAACCCGAACTTCAAGCCCAGGGGGCTTTATTTCATCTTGTCCGAATCGGCCCGATCACAAGGCCGGACGGATCAGATGGCGGCGGAACCGGTTTCGCCGGTGCGCACGCGGGTCACCGAGTCAAGCGGAGCCACCCAGACCTTACCGTCGCCGATGGTGCCGGAGCCGGCGGACTTGACGATCACGCCAACCAGGGTTTCGGCATCGGCGTCGTCGGACAGCACCTCGATGCGGATCTTCGGAATGAGATCCACGGTGTATTCGGCGCCACGGTAGACCTCGGTGTGGCCGCGCTGACGGCCATAACCGTTTGCCTCGGACACGGTCAGGCCGTGCACGCCCGCGGCTGCGAGGGCTTCCTTGACATCGTCGAGTTTATGGGGCTGGATGATAGCGGTAATGAGCTTCATCTCACTTCACCTCCTTGAGGACGGAGCTGGCGGTACCAGCAAAATCGTAAGCACGTTCGCCCTGGTCGGCAAGATCGATGCCGCCGACTTCCTGGGCTTCGGTGACGCGCCAGCCGATCGTCTTCTCCAGAGCGAAGGCGATGATGCCGGTGATGACGGCGGACCAGACGATGGCCACGAGAGCGACGATGAGCTGGACGACCAGCTGCCTCCAGTCGCCGCCTGCGAACAGGCCGGTGCCTTCGCCGAAGAAGCCGATGAGCACGGTGCCGGTGAAGCCGCCAACGCCGTGGACGCCGACGACGTCGAGGGAATCGTCATAGCCGAGCTTGAACTTCAGACCGCAGGCCAGGCAGGTGAGCACACCGGCGATGGCGCCGAGGACGATGGCCCACAGCGGGGAGACCACATCGGCGGCCGGGGTGATGGCGACGAGGCCCGCAACGATGCCGGAAGCGGCACCCATTGCGGTGTAGTGGCCGGTGCGGATCTTCTCGGTGAAGCCCCAGGAGAGCATTGCCGCAGCGGTTGCGGCGGACGTGGAAACCCACGCGTAGCCGGCAGTGCCGTTGGCTGCGAAGGCGGAACCGGCGTTGAAGCCGAACCAGCCGAACCACAGCAGGAAGGCGCCGAGCATGACGAACGGAACATTGTGCGGGCGGAACGGCTGCGTGCCGAAGCCCTTACGCTTGCCGATGATCAGCACGATGACCAGAGCGGCGACTGCGGCGTTGATGTGGACGACCGTACCACCTGCGAAATCGTGGGCGGCTGCGCCGATCGCCTGGGAAATGGCGCCGTCAGCGGACAGCAGGCCGCCGTTCCACACCATGTGAGCGAGCGGAGCGTAATCGAACGTGATCCACAGCGCCACGAAAATCATCCACGTGGAGTACTTCACACGTTCGGCGATGGCGCCGCAGATCAACGCGACGGTGATCATGGCGAACGCGGACTGGAAGGCCACGTCGACGCTGACCGGGTAGTTGTTGCCGTTCAGTGCGGCCGATGTGAAGACGCCCTTATCGGAAACCATGGTGTCCTTCAGCAGGAAGCCGGTTGCCGGGTCGCCGAAGATGCCGCCGACCGAGGTACCGGCGTAGGCGATCGACCAGCCCCACAGCACCCACATGATCATCGTGACGGACAGTGCGGCCGCCTCCATGATCATCATATTCAGCACGGCCTTGGCGCGGACCATGCCACCATAGAAGAACGCCACACCAGGCGTCATGAGGAACACAAGGGACGTGGAAGTCAATATCCACGCGGCATTTCCAGAATCAAGCTGGCCCATGTCACCCTCCTCTTTCTTTCTCTATATTTGGTTCAACATTTCCGTCCCCATCGTGTGGGGCTGACAGAACGATATGGAACGCCGGCCGCGTTTTGAAAACGTTACGACGTGTTACGCCAACGTAACGCCATCCGCGCGAAACGTCAACCTACGCCGAAAAATGGCGGAATTCCAACGAAACCGGCGGTACGGAAATACGGAAGGCATAATCGCCCGGCAATCGCAATATGAAATTGCGACGGTGGACGGAAGCGGCGGGCAATGCTGCGGACGGAGTAAGTTGGGTAGCTGAAACTTACGGAACACGCGTGGCACGCGACGGGAGAACGCCGCGTACGGCGAGCGCGTGGCATGTACACCGAACGCGCGGTGCGGCGAACGTATGACGCGCGTAACGAGAGAGCGGCGAGGACCATGGCAACGTTCATCATTTCACTGTGCGCCATTTTGATGCTGACCACGGTTTCCGGGCTGATCTGCCGCAAAGCGCAGCTGCCGGAAGTGATCGGGCAGATTCTCGTCGGCATTCTCGTGGGCCCTTCGCTGCTGGGCGTGATGCACATGAGCGATTCGCTGTCATTGTTCAGCGACCTCGGCATCATCATCCTCATGTTTTTGGGCGGTGTCGGCTGCGACCTGCAGTTGCTGAAGAAGTATTCGAAGGCGGCGGTCATCATCGCGTGCATGGGCGTGGTGTTCCCCGTGGCGGTGATGGGTGGAGTGAGCCTGCTGTTTGGCTTCAAGCCGATTCCGGCTGCGTTCATCGGCGTGGTGTTCTCCGCCACGTCCGTGTCGATTTCCGTGGCGGTGCTGAAGGAAGCCGGACTGCTTGATTCGAAGGAAGGCGTGTCGATTCTCGGCGCGGCCGTGGCTGACGATGTGATCGGCGTGATCCTGCTGTCCGTGATGTGCACGCTCGTCAACACCGGCAGCGTGGACGTGGCAGGGCTGGGTTTGATTCTGCTCAAGCAGGTGCTGTTCTTTGTGGCGGCCGCCGTGGTGGTGGTTTGGGTGGCGCCGGCGCTGATGACGCTGGCTGGCGTGCTGAAGGCGCCGTCCGGCATCGCGGTGATGGCCGTGATCATCTGCCTGGCGATGGCGTGGGCGTCGAATCTGGCCGGGTTGAGCTACGCGGTGGGCGCGTTTTTCGCCGGCATCGCGGTAAGCAACAGCGATTACGCGGAGGACGCGGACCGGTATATCGAGCCGGTTGGAGACACGTTGTTCGTGCCGGTGTTTTTCGTGGGCATCGGCCTGCAGACCACAGGCGTGGATGATACGAAGATGATTGTGTTCATTGCGATCATGACGGTTCTCGGCGTGATCACGAAGGTCGTCGGCTGCGGTTTGGGTGGCCGCATGGCCGGTTTCGGCGGCGCTTCGGCGCTGATGATCGGCGCGGGCATGGTGCCACGTGGCGAGATGGCGTTGATTACCGCGCAAATCGGCTTCAACGAGCATGTGCTCGGCAGCGAATACTATTCGACGATCATCTTCATCATTTCGCTGGTGACGCTGGTCGCGCCGCTGCTATTGAAGCTGACGATCCGGAAGGTGCCGGGGGTGGGGGCTGGCGCTGCCGGTACGGCTGGCGCTGAGCAGTAATCGCAACACGAAAACCTCCCGCCACGTACGGAACGTGACGGGAGGTTTTCGCTACGGAAATCGCAAATCCGGAAAATATGGGAACGTCAGGCGAGGATGCCGTCGACGAAGCCTTCCGGATCGAACGGGGCGAGGTCGTCCGGGCCTTCGCCGAGGCCGACGAGCTTGACGGGCACGCCAAGCTCCTTCTGCACGGAAATCACGATGCCGCCCTTGGCGGAGCCGTCGAGCTTGGACAGGACCACGCCGGTAATGCCGATGGCTTCGGCGAACACCTTGGCCTGCGTCATGCCATTCTGGCCGGTGGTGGCGTCGAGCACGAGCAGCACCTCGTCGACCGGAAGATTCTTTTCGGTGACGCGGCGGATCTTGCCGAGCTCGTCCATGAGGTTGGACTTGTTCTGCAGGCGGCCGGCGGTGTCGATGATGAGCACGTCGGCGTTCTCTTCCTTGGCTTTGGCGCTGGCTTCGAACGCGACGGACGCCGGGTCGGCGCCGTCCTTGTCGGAACGCACGACCGGCACGCCCACCTTGGCGCCCCAGGTCTCCAGCTGGTCGGCCGCGGCGGCGCGGAACGTATCGGCGGCGCCCAGCATGACCTGCTTGCCTTCGGAGACGAGCAGTCGGGACAGCTTGCCCGCGGTGGTGGTTTTGCCAGTGCCGTTCACGCCGACCATGATGATGACGCTCGGTTTGTTCGCGCCCTCCTTGTCGGCGTTGAGCCGACGGTCAGTATCGGTGCCGACGAGCTTCAGCAGCTTGTCCTTGAGCGCGGCGCGCACTTCGGCAGGGTCGGATTGGCCGGCGATGCGGGCGTCGTTGCGCAGTTCCTCAACGAGCTGTTCGCTGGCTTCCGCGCCCACGTCGGCAAGCAGGAGGGTGTCTTCGACGTCCTCCCAGTCGGCTTCGGAAAGCTGATCCTTGGCGAGGATGTTGAACAGGGCCTTGCCGAACGGATTGCCCGACTTGGACAGGCGCGCCTTGAGGCGCTGCATGCGAGTACCGGCGGCTTCAGGGGTTTCGACGGCTGGGGTCGCGGATTCAGTTACGGCTGACCCGACCGGAGTTGGTTCAGTTGCCACTGGCGATTCAGGTGTGGCAGACGAAGTCGCGGATTCCACTTCCGTCGCTGCGGATTCCGCGGTTTCCTTGGTTTTCTCAGCGTTTTCGGCACTTGCGGCGGCAGATTGCGCGGCGGACTTCTCCGTAGCCAAACGAGCATCGGCCTTCGCCTTCGCCGCTTCAGTGGACTTGTCCACGGCGGACTTGCGGCTCTTACCGAACCACCATCCGCCAATCGCAAGTAATGCCGCGATAACGACGACCGCGACAATCGCAATAATCACATTCGTATCCATGGTTCCAGCCTAAAAAGCGCAACGGACACGCTGCCTCCGCCCCGAGGACGCACCACAAATGTCCGATTCACCAGAGGAAAGGTGCTCTACCATGCAAGGCATTGACCATGCGATTTGATTTTGAAATAAACTCCGCAACCGTACGGAATTAAAGGAACAATTCTTAGCTACACGCGATAATAATACTGATGCCCAAAATGTTTATGGCACACTGTTCCACGCCACTGGAACCATTCGGTATAATTTAGTTCCTCGTAACTTTCTAGACATTTTGACGTTTTCGAAGAAACGTATCATCATGTCATTTTCCGCACCTCTCACGTAAAACCGTGTCCCCAATCATCTCTCAATTCAACAATTGGAAACACGGTTCTCGAATCAAAATGACATCCCAGCAGCATGAAACCTGATTAGTTATTGCTAGTCCAGGCATTGTCTCCTGTTACGTTGACCTGCATCCAAGCAGTCCATCCAGCAGGGAATCCCCTAAAAGCCACATCACAATCCGCGCTTAGCCGAACTTGGGAATTCGATATCCGGTCGAATCGGAAATTACTGAGCGCACCTCCAATGATGTGATGATGATATGGCCCGTAATGTGTTATTTTCGGATTTGAGTGGTTAACATTCTGATAGTTGAAATTGAATCCCATGGAAATAACCGCAAGATTAACCGTTCCATCGCAATTCTTCCAATATCGAGTTGAACCAGATTGACGATACTGACATCCAGTAATGCCTCGCGTTTGTGGAGCATCGGCAAGAGCCTCAAAATTGGGAACCGTTGAGACTGCAATTGAACCATCTTCGTATGTTTTAACGGTTTCAACCGAATAAAGCGTCTTTCTCTGAGTAGCAGCTATTGGCTGCTTCCCCGGAGTAAAAGAATCCCATGCATATCCGTGCTCATAACGTGAAACAAGATATTGCGCTTTCTCTTCATCAACTCCATAACTTGTTAAAATATCGGAAATTTCCATTTTGTCTTCCGCAGACAAAGTGATGGAATTGGGAGAAGGGTTTGACGACGCAATAGGCTCAGCACTGGCTGGCGCTATAGCGGTAAGTGACATTGCAACTGCTGCAACGACACCTAGAAGTGAATACTTATAACTATGCATTTTTACCTCATTGTAGCTATGCGTATAGGTGATATATCTGGTAACGTTTTTACAAATCGTGAAGAGTGATTTTTTTGTCTTCTGCTGCCTGCTTTGAAGGGCTGCCTCCTTTCTTTAGGGAATTTGCGTAGCGAATCAGGCTCCTCGCGATGAGGAAGACCAGAACGAATACGGCGATTATGCCTAGGATCTCGATTAATAATGCGATCCATGTCCAGCTCATGATTCATCCCTTCTCTTTCTGTACTCGTCTATGAGTATTCGAGCCGTGTCGACGTCGTATCTATCGTCGATGGCGAGACTCTTCACCAAAAGGATGAATGGATCCTCCGTCTCGTTGTCGTTCAACCGTATTTTTTCGATAAGCCTGTCAAGCCGGAGCCTCATGGTCGGGTAGGAGACTTGATACAGCTGAGACATTTGCTTCAGAGATCCTGACGATAGCACGAAGTTCTTAATGAAGGCCAAATCCTCCTCCGCAAGGTTGGCCAACCATTCTGGCAGATGGTCCACATCACCCCCTTTAATAAAATTTATTATTTATTAAATATATTAAAGCCGCAATGGAACATTGTCAATACGACACACATGTCCGATTCTGCGGAATCGGACACATAGACCCTCAAATCGGTACTCCACATGTCCGATTCACCAGAAACAGACATTCAGAGACCGGATTTCACACTCCACGTGTCCGATTCCGCGGAATCGGACGATAATGGGACCGGATGGTCAAGGGGCTATCCACGGGGCGTGAAAAACTGGGCAGTATGGCCAATACATCCAGAATGACGTCGTATCAGCGGCGCGAACAGCTCATCGAAATCGGTCGATCGCTGTTCGCGGCCAAGGGATTCGAAGCAGTGAGCGTGGAAGAGATCGCCTCGACCGCAAAAGTGTCGAAACCCATCGTCTACGAACATTTCGGAGGAAAGGAAGGCCTGTACGCCGTGGTGGTGGACCGCGAAATGCGCGCGCTCACCGACGTTCTCATCAACGCGCTGTCCGACCCGCAGGCGCATCCGCGCCAAATCGTGGAACGCACCGCGCTTGCGCTGCTCACCTACGTGGAGGAAAACGCCGAAGGCTTCCGCGTGCTCACGCGCGATTCGCCGAAAACCGACCCGTCCAACTCGTTCAATTCGCTGCTTGGAGACATTGCCGTACGCGTCGAGGACATTCTCACCGACGCGTTCAAACGCCAGCATCTGCCGGCCAAAAGCGTGCCGTATTACGCGCAGATGCTTATCGGCATGACCGTGTACACCTGCCAATACTGGGCCGACCAACGCAAGCTCAGCAAGGAGCAGCTCGCCGCGCATATCGTGAACCTGGCATGGTATGGGCTGAGCCGCATGGAAGCCAAGCCGGAATTGCGCTACGAAAGCGAAAAGGCCGCCCGCGAGGCGGAAAAGCAGGCCGCGCGGGAAGCGAAGGCGATCGCCAAGCAGGAGAAGCAGGGCAAGAAGGCCGCGAAATCGCAGGAGAAGGCGGTTGCTGCGGGAGATGACGCGACGGACGGGACGACCGTGACGGACGGATCGCAAGCAGTAGGCAAATCGCAAGCGGCAGACGAATCAAACGAATCAGACGAGACGAACGAATCGCAAAACCCACAAAGCCCGCACGAATCGCAAAAACAATCAACAATTGACGAAAACTGACATACCGTCACCCGAAATGACCCTAGGGGAAATTTCAGGTGCAGATTGCGTATTTCAGGGTGCCGTTTGTGTGCAAAACCGCGCCCCGGAACCGCACATGGTGCTACGTTAGTTTCGTTATGCTTTTGGCCGGAGCGGTCGGTCAGCCGCACGGCCCGACACGAGCCCGATCCGAGGAAGAATATGCAGGAGAAGAAGACGCTCACCTTCGTGGTGCCCGCGTACAACATGACGGAATACCTGGAACGGTGCGTCGAATCGTTGATCGCATCGAAGCGCAACGACGACATCGAAGTGCTGATCGTGGATGACGGCTCGTCCGACGGCACGCTGGAGATGGCGAAGACGTTCGAGGCGCGCAATCCGGGAATCGTGCGCGCGATCCATCAGGAGAACAAGGGCCACGGCGGCGCGGTCAACACCGGCATCGCGGCGGCGAGCGGCATGTACGTGAAGGTCGTGGACGCGGACGATTGGGTCGGCCCGGAATCGCTCGAACAGGTCATGGCCGTGCTGCGCGGCGAGGTCGGCAAGGACGAGCCGCTCGACATGCTCGTCACCAACTATGTGTATGACAAGGTCGGCAAACGCAACAAGCACGTCGTGAACTTCCGTCACGCCATGGAGCCCGGCAAGCGGCTCACTTGGGACGATCTGGGACATTTCGGCCTGACCGAATACATTCTCATGCACGCGCTGATCTACCGTACGGCCGTGGTGCGCGAATCGAAAATGCAGCTGCCGGAGCACACGTTCTACGTGGACTTCATCTACGCCTACCAGCCGTTCCCGTGGGTCAAGTCGCTGCAATACGTGGATACGCCGTTCTACCACTATTTCATCGGCCGCGACGGGCAGAGCGTGCAGACGGACGTGATGATCCGACGTGTGGACCAGCTGCGGCTCGTCAACCAATGCATGGTGCACGCCACCCCCGAACGTGGTACGGTGCCAGACGGACTGTACCGCTATATGATTCATTTTCTTGCGATTGAAAGCTCCGTGGCGAGCGTATTCATGATCCTCTCGCGAGATCACGCGAATTACGAGAAGAAAAAGCAGCTTTGGGCGGACATCAAGGCGTATTCGCCGACGATTTACGCGGACGTGCGCAAGAAGGCGATGTCACGTGCGCTGAACCTGCACGGTTCGCTCGGCCGGTTCGTGATCCGCAAAGGTTATTTTGTGGCGGAGCACGTGGTCGGATTCAACTGATTTCGCGCGAGTTTCGCGGTATAGCGGTATGGAAGGCACGCGATTACTGCGATTGGCCAGGCGTTCCTGTGTCCGATTCTGGTGATTCGGACACAGGAACGCTTTATTTTGATGCCTACGTGTCCGATTCGGGAGAAACGGACAGTTAGATAGGTGAAATTGGCCCCTGAGTGTCCGTTTCTGCAGAATCGGACACTCAGGGTACCGGATTCATATGCCACGCGTCCGATTCGCCAGAATCGGACACGTGAAGCGTCAGCGGGCTTAGTTCCAGCGATCCGACATGGCGAAACTGTTGTGCATGAGGTTGCTGGACGTATACAGCACGTCGCCGAGCAGCTTCGTATTGCGCGATCGCAAATATTCCGCCATTTCGTCGTTGGCCGCCGCGAGACGGACCGAAACGGACACAGAACCAGCACTGGCGTCCGCCTCCGCACCACCAATCGCAAGCTCGCCATCCGTACGTTCCACCAAACGGTGGCCGAAGGAGCGGACGTCTTCCGAGAATCCTTCAATCGCATTGCTCGTCTCGTAGAAGTGCGCGTCAGCGATCGCAGCAATCAGACGATTCGTCCAATACAGGCAGTCCGTGGAGACTTCCGGCGTGGTGTCGCGCAGATATGCGGGGGTATCGTCGACGTTCGCGTAGAACGGCGCGGACGTGGTGAATGCGCCGGAACCGTACGAAACCCACATGATCGAACGGCTTTCGGCTGGCGCGTACGGGCGGATCTGCATCGCCACCATGTGCCCGGTGCGGTTGATGCCGATTGGACGGTAGCGATGGCGGCTTTCCTCCGTTCCCTGCGTGCCGTACGGGTCGTACGGGGTGCCCTCGTAATGCGAGCCGAGCAGGAAGTCGACGTCCTCGATGGTCACGGCGTGCTCCGGTTCAAGGCACCATGGAATATCATCCGATTCGGGCGTGTGATTTTCCGCGTCGTCCAAGTCGAGATAGCGGTACATATACCAAGCGCGCGGCGTGTTGTAGATGTGGTCCTTCACGGTGGCGGTGCCGAATACGATGCGCGGGTTGCAGTGGCCGCCGTTCATGCCGACCTGCACGCCCGACGCGCGACCGAGATGATGCGTTTCGATGAATTCCTGCAGGTCGGCGCTGCACATGAATTCGCGCGCGTCGCTGAAGGCGTCGTCGAAATCGAAATAGTCGATGCCAAGCTGGTTGGGGATGATGGCGCATTTGTCGTCCGGCACGCGGCGGGCGATCCAATGGTGTCCACCGATGGTTTCGACGTACCAGATCTCATCCACATCAGAAATGATGATGCCGTTCGATTCGTAGGTTCCGTATGTTTCGAGCAGTTCAGCGAGGCGCTTCACACCTTCGCGCGCGGTGTTGACGTACGGCAGCACGAGGGTGATGATGTCCTCTTCGCCAATGCCGCCAGGGATTTCCGGCTTTCCTGCGATTTCGTCGGCTGGCTGCAATACGACCAGCGGGTCGGCACCGAGCACGCGTTCGTTGACGGCGATGGTTTCGGTGGCGCTCATGGCCACGTTGCGTTCGCTCACGCCCGCTTCCGCAAGGATTCCACGGTTGGGTAGCACGTTCGGCACGATGCTGTATCGGCACGGGTTGTCGGGAAGATCGATTTCGACGTGGCTGAGCACGCTGCGATAGTGGCGCGGCTGCTCTTGCGGCGCGATAGCGACGAATTTCTTCGGATCGTAACGGCCGGAACCGGAATCGTCGTCGCGGGCGATGATGGTCGAACCGTCGTAACTTGCTTTCTTGCCTACAAGGATTGTGGTGCATGACATGGTATCGATTGTAGGCATGCCAACGCTCCGATGGCCACTTTGACGTCCGCGCGACGCCCGCGGTGGCGACTGGTCCGAATATGCTGTATACTATGTTGCTGTTGCCCCTCTAGCTCAACGGTTAGAGCAGCGTCCTTTTAAGTCGTGGGTTGTGGGTTCGAATCCCACGGGGGGCACGCTTTTAAGCCTTGAAAACCTGTGGTTCAACGGTTTTCAAGGCTTTCCATTATCACCTTCTCGCATATCGGGCTCCAGGCGACCCCATCCGGAACTCATCACGATCGCAGGCATAAGCGTCCGACAAACCGCGAACACGCCCAAACCCGGACCACACACGTTCGGCGTGGCGCAGTTTGACGAGATGCTAGACTTTGAAAATCGAACATATGTTCGTACCATTTCAGTATTTTGGGGAATTCCCCACTATATGCAGTGGATGAGTGCGTGAAACGCCACTACAGGTAGTGTATACTGATGAACGGCCTGCTCAGCCGGGCAAAATCAAAAAACGTGGCCGACAAGGCTTTCCACACCAAAGGAAGCCGATTTGCATAGGGAGGAAAAGAATGACCGTGACCGTCTTCACCAATCCGAGCAACCCTCAGTGCGAGGCCACCGAACAGGAACTTTCCAAACTGGGCGTGCGGTATGTGGCGGTCGACCTGACGCAGAACCCATCCACCTTCGAACAAATCAAGAACGCCGGATTCAAGCAGATTCCGGTGGTCATCTCACCAAACTTCTCATGGAGCGGACACCGCCCCGATCTCATCCATCAGCTGGCGCAAAGCATCGCCGCATAGGCGTGCGGACCCAAACAGCAGCAATCCTATTTCTGCGGCAATTACCCATCTAAGGCAAAGCGGCCAGCCGGAACGCCGTCCAGCCAGCCGCCCGAAAACCCTTCCACCGCCTACATACGCCCCGCGGTGGAAGGGTCGATCGTCATGGTCTGAAAACGATGCGCCATGAAATCATCATTGAAATACGTGGCGAAAAACTGCGAAACAGGAGAATTCTGCGCAACCCCAGCCATGCGGGAATACCAAGCGTCAAGCGCCATCAGCGTCATCACGCCATCGACGAAAATGAGTATGAAACAGACCAGCGTCAACGAATAGCGAATCTTCCACGGAATACGCTGGATCAATCGCAATAATCGCGGCAGAATCAACTTGACCCAAACCAAGCCGAGGACACCCCAGAAGAACATGTATTTGCCGGATGTACGCCCGTCAATCGAAAGCCATTGCCCCGTGTAATCCCATGCGCGAATACCGAACGCGGCCTGCATGAACCAGCTGGTGAAATATTCGAACGCGCCACCGATCACCGCGCTTGAGCAGAAAATCAGCAACCAATTCGACTGCCACAAATGGTTGAGCAACACGGTGACGATCACCACGCCGAAACCATAGATGGGCGAGAACGGCCCCCATAGGAAGCCCGCACGGTCCTGGTATTCGCCGAACAGGATGAAATGGTAGATGGTTTCGATCACCAAACCGAACACACAACCAATGGTGAACAGCCAGAACAGATTGAAGAAATCCAGCGAAATATAGCCCCTGCCAGTCAAATCACGGCCGGCCATTCCTCGGGAAGCCGCACTTTCGTACGCGCTACGGGCATCCATACGTCGAAGCGCGAACTGCAGACGACGCTCCTCACGCAGCGACGGATCGGCAGTGACATGCAGGGCTATGAGCACGACAAGCTGGATAGCCGGGCCGATCAAATTCACACCAAGTCCCTGCAATGCCAGCGACAGCAAGCCTTCGGCAAGGGTGAGCGGAATCATCAGATACGTCCATTGCGCGATATGCCGACGCTTGTTCATAATGAGCATCACGCCGAACACCGCCAGACACGCGGTGGCGACCAGCAGCACGGCCGCGTGAACCACCGACAGAATCGCGGTGAGGCTGAGCGCATCGAACGCCACTTTGCCGGAAAACACCGCGCGAATCGAGTACAGGCACGCCAACACAATGAACGGCAGCGTCACCACGCCTTCAATAAGCATGACGATGCCGTAAATGCGAACGATTAACGGCAGACGACGGTCAGCGGGATTGCCGACTTCGCCAGTGCCCTGCTTTCCGCCTTCTTCGATAGCCGCGATTTCGGTTTCGGCGGCAATCGCCTTGATTTCTCCATCCGTCTTGCCCGCGGCGGAATCCTCGGATCGTGATTCAGATTGTGCGGTTTCGCTCATATGCCGCTCCTTCCTTCAGCCCACGCTACCAAACGTAGGCAATATCCGCCGCAAGAAAAGCGGTTCAGGTGCGATTATTGGCGGACGCGAGCAAAAGAGGGGGACGTCAGCTGGCTGCAATCGCCATTCGCACACCACCTTTCGCTCACGTCCGCAAGAAATGGCGATGTATAGCGCATCGTGAGCGAATGGGGGTATAAATACGGACGGAAAATAGCGATTTATTACCACCTTTCGCTCACGGACATACAGAAATGGCGATTTGTCACGGACGTGAGCGGAAGGGGCTACGTCAGCCGGCGATGGTTTTGCCGAGGCTTTGCCGCAGTACTCGACCCGATTTCCGTCATCCATGAAACGCGATGGCGATTGTCCAAGAGCACGGTATACGATACGAACCGCGTAGCGCTACGGAACACGTATCGCCATATAAGGGAATTGATTCGCCAAACCGGAGAGACAATGCACAACGTACTGCAGATCCTGCGCCGTGACTTCAAACGATTGGTCACCGTACCCGCCGCGTGGGTGATCATGATCGGCCTGATTCTCATTCCCCCGCTATATGCATGGTTCAACATCTACGGGTTCTGGAATCCCTATGGCAACACGGACAGCATCAAAGTGGCCGTGGCCAACATGGACGAAGGCACAGACAACGCGCTGCTTGGCAAAGTCAATCTCGGCGATCAAATCGAAGGCACGCTGAAGAGCAACGACCAGCTCGGCTGGGAGTTCATGGGCAAAGCCAACGCGATGGAAGCGGTGGAGTCGGGCGACTGCTACGCCGCAATCGTCATCCCTTCCGACTTCAGCGAAGATCTGGCCAACGTCGTCACCAACAGCAAGCATCGCCCCACGCTCGAATATTACGTGAACGAGAAGGCGAATCCGATTTCGCCGAAAATCACCGACCAAGGCGCGACCGTGGTCGACCGCACCGTCAACAACACCTTCGTCTCCACCGTCAGCGACGTGCTCGTCAAAGCCGTCAACTCGGCCAACGGCACCATCAGCGGCGACACCAACGCCATCGCCAACGAAACCATCGGCGAACTCGACAACACCAAGCGGAACGCAGGCACGATCCGCTCCGCAATCGCGGATCTCGACACCCAGTTAGCCAATGTGCCACAGCAGACAAAAGCAGCACGCAATGCCCTGAACGACGTGCAGCTGGCCGCGGCGAGCGCAGGCAGAGGACTAGCAGGCGCATCCACCGCCATCGGCACAGCGCAAACCCAGCTCAACACGCTTTCGTCCAACGCCAACAGCGCGCTGGAAACCGGATCCGGACTTGTTTCCCAAGCGACGGCGCAATCCACAGCCAGCATCAACCAGATCTCGTCGGCGGTATCCGCGGCAAGTGGATCGGCGCAGCAGGCGGTGACCGGCATGCAAAACATCACCGACAGCAATGCGAAACTGCTCGAGAAGCTCAAATCCGCCAGCGACAACGCGCAATACCAGCAAATCATCAGCAAACTGGAGAATACCAACAACACGGCAGCCGGAACACTCGCCGACCTCAAAACCCTGAGCGAGAACACACAGGCCACAGCCGGCAGCGTATCCAAACTGTCCACCGATTTCAACATAGGCACGCAGAACTCGCTCAAAAGCGCAGGCACGGCGCGCAACGCCATCAATTCAGGCGCACTGCCGCGACTGAATTCCGCGCTGGGCTCGCTGGCTGGGACGGCCGGAACACTTGCCGGCACCGTGACCAGCCAGGACAGCGTGGTCAGGCAAACCAACATCGTGCTCGACCAACTCGACCAAGTGGCGTCAGACACCCGCATCGGCCTTGAGCAAACCGACCAGCAGCTGGCGAAGATGGAGACGAAGCTCACCACCGTCAGCACCGACCTGAAGGCGCTGGGCACTGCGGATCTGCTCGCATCGTTGACCGGCAGCAGTTCGCTTGACGCGGATAAGATCGCCTCGTTCATGGAGTCCCCGACCGTAATCGACACGAAGAACGTGTATCCCGTCAACTCCTACGGCTCCGGCATGGCTCCGCTGATGACCAATCTGGCACTGTGGGTGGGCGCGTTCGCCTTTGTGGTGATCTACAAAGTGGAGGTGGACGACGAGGGGCTTGAGGGTCTCGATCCGACCGCAACCGAAAAGTATCTGGCCCGATACCTGTTGCTCGGCACGATGGGCGTCATTCAAGGCGCGATCTGCACCGTTGGCGATCTGATACTCGGCGTGCAGACGGCTTGCGCGCCACTGTTCATACTGACCGGCATGATCACATCGCTGGTATATCTGAGCATCACGTACGCGCTGTCCACCACGTTCATGCACATCGGCAAGGGCCTGTGCGTGGCGTTGGTGATCGTGCAGATTCCAGGCGCTTCCGGCCTGTATCCGATCGAGATGATGCCGAAATTCTTCCGCATGGTCTATCCGTTCGTGCCATTCAGCTATTCGATAGACGCATTCCGCGAGACCATCGCCGGCTTCTACGACGGCCATTGGACCAAGGCGATCGGCACGCTGCTGCTGTTTGCCGCCATGGCGTTCGTCATCGGTCTGGCGGTCCGTCCTCTGTTGGTCAACCTCAACCGACTCTTCGCCCGCGAAATCAAGGAGAGCGACATGATTATCGGCGAGGAAGTGGAGCTTCCGGAACGCGGATACAACATGTCCCAAGCCATTCAGGTGCTGGCCGACAAAGGCGGTTACCGCGAGGTGATCGAGGAACGCGCAAGTCGGTTCGCGGAACTGTACCCGAAACTCAAGCGCGGAGCTCTGGTGATCGGATTCGTCGTGCCGGTCACTCTGGCGGCGGTGTTCTCGTTCACCAACGGAGAGAAAGTGGTGGTACTGGCCACGTGGGTCGTCTGGATTCTGCTCATCATGGGCTTCCTCATGGCCATCGAATACATGCGCGATAATCTGAACCGTCAAGTGGAGCTCGGCCATTTGAGCGATGAATCGATCCGATCCATGCTGGTGGAGCGCCAAGCGGCACGCATCCGTCGCAAAAAGCGGGCGCAACAGGAACGGCGGAACAGACTGCTGCGCAAAACGCGAAAACGCACCAGCGGCAAACGCACGACATCCGATAATCGCAATACCAGCGTCATCAAAGAAACGACGGAAAACGTGACGGGCGTCAACCACAATGAAGATGACGGAATCGCCATACTGGTGCAGAAAATACAGACGACCGGTCCAAGCGCCGCCGCGAACGATGCCGCCACGGACACCACCGAGACTACCGAGACCGCCGAGACAACCGAGACAACCGAAAACACCGAGGAAAGGAGCAACGCATGAAAACCATCTGGAAACTGTTCGTCGGCGACATCCGGCGAATCACCAGCAACGTCGTCTCCATCATCATCGTCATCGGACTCGTTGTGATCCCCGGCATCTTCACATGGTTCAACGTGGCCGCCAGCTGGGACCCGTTCGCCAATACCGGCAATCTGAAATTCGCCGTAGCCAATGAGGACGACGGATACCGGTCCGACCTCATTCCAGTGAAGATCAACATCGGCGACCAAGTGGTTAACACGCTGCGTTCCAACGATCAGCTCGACTGGACCTTCACCACCAAAAAAGAAGCCATCAACGGCACCAAATCCGGCGAATATTACGCAGCTGTGGTGATTCCGAAGAACTTCAGCACCCGTATGATGACGTTCTTCGCATCCGATGGCGACCACGCCGAAATCGCCTACTACAACAATGAAAAGAAGAACGCCTTGGCTCCGAAGATCACAGGCCAAGGCGCCGATACGGTCAGCGCGCAGGTCAACGAGACGTTCTCCGAAACACTGACCAGCACCGCGCTGAGTGTGGCATCGCAGCTCGCCAACCAACTCGACAAGCCAGCCGCGCAGGAACAACTCACGCAGTTCAACGGCAATATCAGCGACTTCGCGGAAACGCTCACCGACGCTTCCGGAACGCTCCGCACGTTCAGCACGCTGACCCAAAGCGCACGGCATCTGCTTGAGTCCTCCGACGGTCTGATCGCCAATGTCAGCGGCAATGCGAAAAGCGTAGGAACAACACTCAAGCAAGCCGGCAGCGGCGTGGAGGATCTGACGGGCGCGTTGAAGACCGGCACCACCGCGCTGGGCACGGCTCTGACTGATTCTGCCAACAGCTTCACAGCCATGGAAGCAGATGTGGACAGCCTATTCGGCAATGCGGGCACGCAGGCCGGCAACACCGCCAACGCATTACGCAACCAGGCCACGAACATCAGCAAGCAGGCGCAAAGCTACCAGCAGATCTATGATTCGCTCGACGCGCTCAGCGCAAACGAAAAGCTGCCGGAAGCGGTGAGGAACGCCATCGACCATCTCAAAACCAACGTCGGCACCACCATCACACAGCTCAACGACCTAGCATCGGCGCTGAATGGCAGCGCCGACAACATCGACGCCAAAGTAAGCGATACCACGGCCGAACGTGCGGAGATCAAGAAACTGGCGCAGCAGGCGGCAACGTCCGTCAGTGGCATCAAAACCGACTATGAGAGCCAACTGAAACCGCAACTTGACGATATCGCCACGTCCATTACCAGCACCACCACCGCGCTCAATGCCACAGCGGCCGATCTGAAAGGCGCGCTGGGCAATCTGAACGGCACCACCAAGACCGCGGATAAGAATCTGACCGCCATCAGCAGCGTGTTGGATTCCACCGCCGATAGTCTGGCCGGCGCGGGCAAAAAACTGGGCGCATTCACAGGAACATTGACCGATGCGCTGAACAGCGGCGATATGAGCGCCGTCAAAGATGTGCTCAGCGATAATACCGACTCGTTGGCCGCCGCGCTTGCAGCCCCTGTAAAAGTGAAACGCAACGCGGTGTTCCCAGTCAAGAATTTCGGTTCGCAGATGGCACCGTTCTACACGATCCTGCCACTGTGGGTCGGTTCGCTGCTCATGGCAGTGACGCTCAAGACCACCGTCTCGCGTAAGGTGCGCAAGGAACTCGGCGACCCGAAACCGCATCAGCTGTTTCTCGGACATTACGGTGTGTTCGGCGTGATCGGACTATTGCAGAGCACGTTCTCCTTGGGAGGCAGTCTGCTGTTCCTCCATGTCCAGGCGGTGCATCCGCTGCTGTTCATGCTGTCCGGCTGGGTGAGCAGCCTAGTGTTCTCGTTCTTCACCTACACGCTCGTGGCCAGCTTCGGCAACGTCGGCAAAGCCATCGGCGTGCTGTTTCTCGTCATGCAGATCTCCGGAGCGAACGGCGCATATCCGCTGGCCGTGCTGCCGAAAATCATCAGCGGCATCAGCCCGTTCCTGCCTGCGACGCATTCAATCACAGCAATGCGCGCGGCGATCGGCGGAATCTACAGTAACGATTACTGGTTTGCGATTGGCGCGCTACTGCTGTTCATTCCGCCGCTGCTGCTGATAGGCCTGTTACTGCGCATTCCACTGGTCAAGTTCAACCATTGGTACGTAAGCAAGCTGGAAAGCACGAAAGTGATCGCGGCATGATGGGCGGAACCACGCAAGAGGGCACGCGGAAGACGGTGCAAAAAACCACGCAGGAAGACGTCGGCACAGTACGTGGCCGACGTGAGCGATTACGGGAGCAAACCGACCGCAAAATCATGAAAGCCACATTGGGGATAGTGATTTCCGATGGTATCGGAGCGGTGACCATCGAAGAGGTCGCACGACGTTCAGGGGTAGCAAAGACCACAATCTACCGACGCTACCGAAACGCCGACGATTTATTGCAACGCATCCAACCGGAAGTTGCCGGACTACCGAATTTCAACGATTTGAAGCCGTCGCGGAGCGGACTGGCCACCATGCTGCGACGCATCCAGGACTGCTTCGACAGCGAACTCGGATTGAAGGCCGTGGGCGTGGTGCTGTCTTCCGACAACGCCACGCTGAAGGCGATCGCAGCACAAGTGCTGGCGCCGGCCGAAGAACGGTTCGTGGGGTTCATGGAACGTGGCATCGCCGACGGAGTGTTTCAAAACCGTTTGGACTACACGTTCCTGTTCAGCACGGTACTGGGTTCCATGCTGGCTTGCAAAGCGTTGGCGGGGCAGGAAGCCGGAGGGGAACGGCAATCCGGCAAGGAACGCAAGCCTGATTCCTGGGCCGAGAACATGGCCACGTTGCTCTGGCCGAACGTATGCGCCGAATCCGCACGGTAACCACAGGAAAACCGTCCGCACCGACGCAAGACGGACGTGCCGTGTCGGTTTCAGAAGGAATGGGCTATTGGATTGACGCTTCCTGACGCGCCACTTCCAACGCCTTGTTGAAGGCTTCGGAGGTCCAGCTGGCGCCGGCGAGCTTGTCTACTTTGAGATCCTTCAACGGCTTGCCGACCACCGCATCCGGTACGGCTTTGGCGAAGTCGTTCTGATGCTTTTTGGAGATGGACGTGAACGGATGCCCAACGATTTCCACGGCCGTCACGTTCTGGTCCTTAACGGTCAGATGCACGTCGATGGTATCCTCGCCGACCGGCCCGTACTGGCCGTTGATCGAATAGTCGCCATCCGCGTAGTTGCCGGTGTCCTGCTTGCCGGATGTTGCGGAATTCGCGTCGGCACGGTTTTTGGTGGCGTCGCCGTCGTCTGCCGTGTCGCCGGACGCCTTGCCGTCAGTTTTCGACTTCTCTTCCTGCGATTGCACGCTTTCACCGGAATTGCCGGCGTATTCGTCGTCCATCGGCGTTGCCTTCGGTTCGCCGCATGCCGACAACAGCGCGATACTCGCCGCGGACAGTGCGATGACTTTGATTGCGTTCGATTGTGCGGCGCTCATGCGCGCTCCCCTTCCGTACCGTCGGCGTCCGCGTCCGTATCTCCGGTTTTTGCGGCCTTCGTAGGGTCGACGAACGAAATCGCGACACCGCCGTTCTGCGCGCCCTCCGCGTCCGAGCCGGTGTGCGCCGGTTCGCCGCCAGCCGCCTCGTACGCCCGTCGAGCTTCCTCGTCATTCCACTGTTCGCCGACGAGCACACCATGGTTGAGCATGATTTCGCGTTGCGCGCAGGAGGCGACGAGCGCATCGTGCGTCACGACGATGATCGTAGTGCCCTGCTCGTGCAGCTGACGGAACAGGTCGAGCACGATCTTCTCATTCCTCTCATCGAGATTGCCGGTCGGCTCGTCGGCGAGAATCAGCTTCGGGCAGTTGATGAGCGCGCGGGCGATGCACACGCGCTGCTGCTCACCGCCGGACAGCTGGCCGGGCAGGTGATGCGCACGCTCCTTCAACCCCACTCGTTCCAGCGCTTCCATCGCCTGCTTCTCATCGACTACAGAATGGTAGTATTGCGCCACCATCACGTTCTCCACCGCCGTCAGATGCGGCACGAGGTAAAACTTCTGGAACACGAGTCCTATCATGTTCTTACGCACATCGGCAAGCTGGCGGGCGTTCAAATCCTCCAATCGCCGGCCTTCAAGCATGACGGAACCCTTCGACGGCGTATCCATGCAGCCGATCATGTTCATCAGCGTGGTTTTACCGGAACCGGACGAGCCGACAATCGCCAGCCATTGCCCTTGCGGAACAGTCAGACTCAGGTCGTCTACAGCGTGCAAATCACCATAAATCTTGGAAATGTGGTCGAGTTCCAGCAGCATATGTTCGTTGTCCATGATTATTCCTCCCTCAAAACGATGGCGGGGTCGATACGGGTGGCGCGACGGACCGGCGGAATGGAGGCGATGACGGCGATCGCCACGCTCAGCAGCAGCGAGCCGGCGCCGAGCAGCCAGTCGAAGCCGATCGCGCGACCGAAGACGGTGGCGCACAGCACACGCGCCAGCACATAGCCGATAGCAGTGCCGAGCAGACCGCCGATCAAGCCGTAGATGCCGGATTCCACGTAGAATTCGACGCCGATGGCGCGTGAATCGGCGCCGAGGGCCTTGCGCAGGCCGATTTCGTTGCGACGCTGGCTCACGATGGAGCTGATGGTGGTGCCCACGCCGACAAGCGTCAGCACGAGCACGACGAGCGAGACAATCCAGAACAGGGTCTGCAGCATGGCGATGATGCGGGTGTCGGACGAGGTGATTTTGGTGACGGTCTGCGCTTTGACGGCAGTGTTTGTATTTTTGTTGATTCTGTTGACGATGGCGTTCAGCTCATCCCCCATGGCGTTCACCGAGTATTCGACCACGTCGGCGCCGCGCTCGTGGCCCGCAAGTTTGGACACGTCCGCGGTAGTGGCGTAGATGATGGAATCCTCGTTGCCGCCGGTGTCGACGATGCCAGCGATACGGAATTCGGTGCCGTTGTTATCCATGATGTCAGACGAGACGCGGCCGTTTTCCGTGGCTTGCGTGGTCTGTTCGCCTTGCGTAGTTTGTGTACTCTGCGTGCCCTGCGCGGACGATTCTGCCGTTTCAGTTGATTCGTCCGAATCGGATTTTGCGGACGCGGAAGAAGACGCTGAAGCAGACGCGTCGGCGGCGCGGTAGCCGATGGTGACGCGGCTGCCGACCTTCACGCCGAGCGCGTCGGCGACGTCGCGGCCGACCATCACGTTGCCCGAGCCGGGCCAATCGCCCGTCACGTTCCAATGGCGATTGAGCGCGCGGACGGCTTTCACGTCCACGCCGGCGATGGTGTACGGCGCGGAATTGATGCGCACGCTCTCATACCGGTATGCGGCTGATTTCACGCTGTGTCCGGCGCCGATGAGCGCCGTCACGTTGCGTACGGTTGCAGTATCGATGCCTTGCGATTTGCCCGTTGCGGACGCGGGCGTGACGATCAGGTTCGCGCCGTACGCGCGCATTTCCTCGTTCATCTGCTGCGGCACCGCGACGCACACGGATGCAAGGCAGAACAGCGTGGCCGCGCCGACGAGCGACGCGATCACGGCCATCATCGCACGGGAACGACGGCGGAACACCGCGCCCCACAGCATAGTGAAGAACATCTTGCGATTCGTCATCGCACACCCCCTACGAAAGCCAAGCACAACTCACCTACCATGCAGCACCTCCGCCGGACGCAAGCCCAGAATCGCCCGAATCGACGAAAGCGAGGCCACGAGCACAGTGACCGCCAGCAACACGAAAACCAACACGAACACCATCGGACGCATGGTGATGCCCGAGCCGAACACCACGTGCCCCACGATCTGTGCAACGCCCGAGCCAAGCAGCGCGCCGGCAATCGCACCAACCAGCGAAATCACCGCCGTTTCGGCGAGCATAAGGCGCGAAACTGCGCCGTCCGTGGCGCCGATCGCCTTCAACAGCGCCAATTCCGAACCGCGTTCGCCAATCGACGCGGCCATCAGGTTCGCCACGGCGATCGCGGCGGCAACCAGCGACAGCACGGTCATCAGCACCATCACCGCCTGCGTCTTGTTCAGCACATCGCCCTGCAGCGCGGCCACCTGGCGCACCTGCTTGGCCACCGCGCCCGGCAGCACCTCTTCGATCTGGTACGCGATCGACGACGGATACGCGGTGCAATACCACGTCTCCCACTCGTCCTGCGTGAGCGCGTTCGGATTCTTCGACGCCTTGCGCGCGAGGTCGTTGTCGGGCGTGGTGAGCGCCTTGACTTCAATCTTGTCGATGGAATTCGGCAGATTCGCAAGCGTTTGCGCGGCAATGGACGGCATATAAATGGCGCTGTTGTCGGAATCGCCCGAATCGAAGATGCCGACGATTTTCACTTTCACGCGATTGCGTTCGGTGGAGGATTTGCCGGTTTTCCCGGTACCTCCGTTCGTATTGTCGTCCGCACCGACGGCGATCGTCTTGTCGAGCGTAACGCTGTCACCGACGTTCACGCCCAGTTTCGCGGCGAGCGCGCTGCCAACCATCGCCTGCTCGCTGTCGTCTTTCGGCCAGGTTCCGTTGATTTTCCACCATGAGCGCATGCCGTTCATGCCGGCCACGGTGGACTCGCCGGAGTCCATGTGCAGGGTTTTCGCGAACCACGTGCCCACGATCGGCACGTTGGTCGCCTTGCATTTCGCCGCGGAAGCAGCCGCACCTGACGCACCAGCCGTTCCAGCAGAGCCAGCCGAACCAGCCCCCGAACCGACACACCCCGCATCCGCGTGGATGTTCAATTCCGGCGCGAAATTGGTGATGTTGAACGCCCAGAAGATGGTCTTGATCTTCTGCGCGTCCGACTCCTTCAGAAACGCGGTCGGGTCGGCGCTGTCCGCCGCAGCCGAGCCGTCGGAAGTGGAACCCCCGTCCGAACCGGACGAACTACCCGAAGCCGAGCCAGCAGAATCGCCGGTATTGTACAAATCGCTCACCACAGCGTCGGACTTCGGCTGCACGACGATATTCGAACCGTACGTGCTCAGCTCCGCGTTGAGCTTGTCGCCCACGTCGAACACCACGCCGAGCATGGCCACGCTGACGGTGGCCGACAGGCACACGGTGACGGCGATGAGCAGCCGCCGCTTGAACTGCCGGCTGAACGAACGGAAAATCATATTCAGGAAGAACACAGCTCACCCCCTATTCTCAATATTCAACCAATGCGCCACTCACTGGAAGTGACTCGACAGCGCGTCGAGCGTGGACGTTTGGATGACGATTTTGCCTGGCTTGACCTGGTAGTCGAACGGCACCGGATTGCAGCCTCCCTTGAAACCGATGGTGGCGAGGTTGATGGCCACATCGCACTTCTTGCAGATGATTTTGCCGTCCTTCTCGTAGTAGCCGGCGTCGCCGCAGTTGTCGCACGCGTCGAGGCCGACGCCGTACGCGCCGCCGTTCTTCTTGATGATGATGAATCGCATGGAGGTGCCGTCCTTCGCGCGGTATTCGAAGCGGTGCAGGTGGCCGTCGGAAATCTGGCTGAATTTGATGGTGGCCACGCCGTCGGCGAGCGAGTAGTCTTCCGGCGGCGACAGCGTGACGACTTTCTGCGTTTGCGCGACGCCGTACGTCAGGGCCACGGTGACGCAGATCATGGCGACCAGGCTGAACGCGCCGGCCGCTTTCGCGCGGCGGCGGAACGCGATATGCGTGCGTGCGATCGCCTCGTTGGCGCCGGTCGGCTTGACTTTGAAGCCCATGACGATGCTGGCGATTGCCGGAATGACGAAGACGAGCGCCATTGCGATGGTCAGGCTGCGCTGATGGTTGATGCCCCACACGAGCGCGAGGAAGGCGGCGGTCGGGAAGCTGACGATGCGTTTGGATTGGAGGATCTGCGCAAGGTCGGTGAAATGCTGTGCGAACAACAGCGCGACCAACAGCAGCACCGCCGTCGTGAACGACCAGCGGACGGCGGTGGAACGCATCGTGCGGAAGATAAGCGCGGCGATGATTGCGACGGCCGCGCCCAAAGCGAAGCCGAGCGCGCGCAACAGCATGTCGGAAGTGAAGATGGGATCGCCCGGCTCGACGAAGATCGTCAGTCGCAGAATCACGTCGGGCAGCGCACGAAAGGTGATGGCCGCGATCGCAAGCGCCGCAACGAGATTCGCGATGTCGAGCAGCGCGCGGTGGTTGTGCCAGTCGGCGGTGATGCGGCGGGCGAACAGGACGATGACGAACACGGCCACGTCGAGGATCACGCAGCACCACAGGGTCGGATAGTTGACGAACGTGCGTTGCGTGATGACGGCGGTGGCGCGCAGCGCGGCGAATACGACTGCGCCGGCGAATCCAACAACGAAACCGGCCAGCCGCCAGTACGCGCTCAGAGGCTTGTCACGCCCCTCACCGACGGTGAGCATGACGCTCAACGCCATGACGAGCAGCGCCGGCGCCAACACCCCCTGCAACACCGTCACAAACTGCAGCAGCATCCCAAAATCCTTTCATCCAAAAACCCAACTCAAAGAGCCCAACGATTCCCATTCCGCCCCACCCCAAAGAGTCCCACCCCTCTCATCCCTCCCCTAAAATGCGAGGATTTCCCGGACCCCCTCCACAATCGCAGAGGTGAATCCATCCCCCTAAACGCGAGAGAGCGGTTTCGGTATGCATTGCCCGACCGTAAGCTTGGCCGAACGGCCTTGAGTGTGTCGGGTAATGCATACCGAAACCGCGAACGGGCTACGCTAGGAGATCACCACTCCTGCGGCGTATAGTTCCAGTCCGGGAAGGTGACCTCGATCGGTTCCGTCCAGAAGCGTCCCTTCACACCCGTCTCCGGATCGACGTGCAGCATCCAGCCCTTCTTCTCCGGGGATTCGATCTTCAGCACGAGCTTGTACGCGCCGGCCTTGTCGAGCTTGACGTTGGCGCCGTAGTGCGGGCCGTCGGAAGCGTTCATCTGCATGAAGGTTCCGGAGGCGACGGACGCGTTGGAGGTCTTGTCGATGATGTCGTAGTTGACGGTCAGGTCCGGCACGAAATCGCCCTTGCCGTAGCCGAGTTCGGTGCCCTTCTGGTTGGCATGGATGTCGGCTTCGAGGTGGAAGCTCGCATCGGCGGCCTTGAGGCCCATGCCGGACGGTTCCATGTCGATCGGCTGGAAGTAGACGGCGTTGACGGTCAGCGGGCCGCATTCCTGGTCGGAGTGCTTCTCATCGACCTGGATCTCTTCGAAACCGGCGGAATCGCTGGAATCGTCCTTGCTGGAGTCGTCGGCCTTCGAAGCCGACGCGGAGGCGCTGGACTTGTCCGAAGCGGCGGAATCGTTGGAATTGCCGCATGCGGACAGGGAGAAGGCCATGGAGCCGGCCAGCAGGATGCCGAGCAGAGCGGCGATCTTCTTGTTCTTCATTTCTCTTTCCTTTGTTGTTGGATGTGGAAAAAATATCGGTAAATCTCGGAAAATTTGCGTATCACTTGCGATTGTCAGGCGTGCGCAACTTGCGTTTGCGTGCGAAGCCGACGGCGAACAGCGCGAGTACGGCAATCGCCGCGATCGCTTGTGCCGCAAGACATTCGACGTACGGATACAGGCCGATCCAGTCGTTTGTGGGCACGCTGGACAGGTAGTGGCCGTCGATCAGGTCACCTTCGATGAGCGCGTGGATGCCACCGCCGGCGAAGATGACGACCAGCACGGCCATCAGGATCGACGTAACGAGGAAGAACGGGCCAATCGGAATCTTTACGGAGGTGAAGCGCAGCACGAGGAAGATGACGAGCAGCACCACACCCGCGGCGATGCCGCCGATCCACATGCCTTGCGCGTCGCGACTCATCGAGTAGATCGATTCGTAGAAGATGACGGTTTCGGCACCTTCACGGAACACGGCTAGGAAGCTCAGCATGGCGAGCGAAACGACCATACCCAGGCCCACGCCTTCGCCGGCGGCGACTTTGTTTTGCGCGCCGGCCACGGCGGACTCGGTTTTGGTGCGGATGTAACGGTTCCACGCTTCCACGGAACTTTTGTTGAGCATCCAATTGCTGGTCCACAGCAGCATGAGCATGGCGATCAGCGCGCACACGCCTTCGGAGATTTCCTGAATCGGGCCGGAGCCGCCGAACAGGAACGTGAAGAGCACGGCGATCAGGCCAGAACCGGCGAGACCGGCGAGCACGCCCAGGTAGATCCACTTGGTGAAGCGCCGGTTGCCGGATTTGACGAGGTAGGCCACCACGGCGGCCACCACCAGCAGCGCTTCGAGGCCCTCACGGATCAGGATGAGGAACGCCTGTCCGGCGGAGCTGGTGATGGCTTTGGTGAAGGCGTTGACGTTGCCGGCCGCGCCACCGTCGAGGGTGGCCGCGTCTTCGACGAGCCAGCTTTTCAGGTCGTCGACGAGCTTCTTGATTTCCTTGTCGGAACTGCCGTCGCGCATGGTTTTGCGGGTCATTTTGAACTGGTATTCGACCTGCGAGACGCGGTCGCCGGAGATGGCGTTCATCACGTTCTTTTCGAAGCCGAGCTTCTCGTAGTACTGGTAGTACGCGTTGTTGACGAGGCTGGAGCCTTCCGCGCCCTTGCCGGAGACGGCGGCTTTGTAGGCTTTGTCGAGGATGACGTTCATTTCGCTGGCGACTTCGCACCACGTGCGGTCGCCTTTGCCTTTGGAGGAGTTCTTTTTGGCCGCGTCGAGCTTCTTACGTTCGGCTGCGGTCTGTTCGGCGCGCTGCTTCGCGTAGGTTTTGGGGTCGGCGAGGTTCGCGTTGCCATCGAGCGTCTGCGCGGTGGCGGTGAGGTCCGCGTTCAGCGCATCGATTTTGCCGGCGATCGCGCCGCCCTGGCCCTGCTGGTAGGCGAGGCCTTCCAAGTCGGTGAACTGTGTGAGCAACGCCTGCTGCTTGTCGGCGGAAATGGTGTCGTTGACGGCCTTCGAGAAGTTGGAGGCGTCGTAGCCGATCCAATGCGCGGTCTGGAAGCCGGTGCCGGCCTGGCCGTAATCGCCGTCGTTGTAGTCTTTTTCGGCGGTGGCGAGCTGCTTGGCGATGTTCTGCGCAGCGGCGGTCCAGGAATCGAAATTCGTTTGGCTGTCGTCGGCGGCGGACGCCTGCTGCGGCATCGCGGTGCCGGCGAACAGCGTGGCGAGCGCGATCATCAGCGCGGCGACGAGCGCGGCGAGACGGCCGGAAGCCGAGACGCGCGAATCGCACGAATCGTAGGAACCGGCTGCGTGGCGCTGCGCGACGCGAGATGACATGGGTCGAACCTTCCTTCCGCAAATCTTTTCGGCGCGCTTTCCCCGACGTACCCGACGTACGAAGCGCGCATCGGAAGCCAAGATAGAACGAAACTTTTTTGAATAACAGTCTTGATTTTTAATTGGTCTTGTTGTATCGCGCATGGAAAAACGTTGGAATTCCGCCGTTTTTATTTTCCCGTTTTCCGCGTGTCGTCTCACATTGTGACGCTCACCGCCGTTCCGCAACACCCCCGTCCGCCCGAAAACGTGAAGCGAACTCCATGCCAAAGCGTCGGTCTGCATAATCACGATTAGCATAATCGTAACTATACAAAGCTACGGGGGTATCAAAATAAGGCGATGCCTCATGCCACATATAGCGCATATCAGGTTGCCCAGGCACGAACTACGCCAAGCCGGGCACGCGCTAGCATCGTGGTATGGACTCCATTGCACCGCTCGCACAGCGCATGCCGTATACCACCGCTTTCCCCAAGGCGCTCGGCACGGGGTTGCTGATTTCGACGCCTCACCCGATCACTGCGGAATTGCGCGGCGAGATGGAACGGTTCATCGATGAATACGAGCATGCGCTTTCGCGGTTTCGCGCTGATTCGCTGGTTGCGCACATCGGCAATGCGGAGCATGGCGGGCATTTCGATTTTCCCGATTGGGCCGGCCCGCTATTCGATTTGTACGACGCGCTGCACGCCGCCACGCGCGGTGCGATCGACCCGTGCGTGGGCGAGGACCTGATTCGTCTCGGTTACGATCCCGCGCTGAGTTTCACCGTTGAAGCCGGCGCCGGCGAGCGCCTGGGCGCGCTGCACGGACGGGCCGTATGGGGTCGTGATGTGGTTCGTTCGAGTGGTACGACATTGGTTACACGCAGTCCGGTTCATGTGGATTTCGGCGCGTGCGGCAAGGGTTATCTGGTGGATTCGCTGGGCGGATTGCTCACCGATTCAGAACTTTCGCGCACATCGCATGTCAAGTCAGCCGAAACGACCAACCCGACATGCCAATCTTCCACCTCAAACAGCAAACGCGAAAGCACTGCGCCGGAATTTGTGATTGATGCGGGCGGCGATCTGCTGGCGCGCACGAACAAGCCGATCCGTGTGGCGCTTGAGGATCCGGATGATCCGTCCTGCGCGGTCGGCGTCGCACTGATCGGCGATGGCGCGTTCTGTGCGAGCGCGCCCAGCCGTCGCCATTGGGAGGTGGCGGTGAACGAACAGACGCATCTGGCGATTCACCACCTGCTCAACGCCATCGACGGCCTGCCCGTGCAACAAACGGAAGCCGCCTGGGTTGCAGTGCAATCCGCGTCATTTGGCGACTATCCGACTGCGGTGGCGGACGGGTTGGCTACGGCGCTGTTCGTTGCGGACCCGAATGAACTGCGCAGCGTTTTTGTTTTCGATTGCGCCACGTTGGACGCCGACCGTCACGCCACCATCAGCGCCGGTTTCCCCGGCCGTTTCTTCTGATTGCCGACCGGTCACTGATTGCCAGGTTGGCCGGTTGGCGGCCCGCCAATCGCAGACCGCAAACCGGCCAATCGCAAGCAAAACTCACGGAATGAGGTTGCCGGCGGCCACGTACAGGTCCCACCAATCCTGCTTGTCGAGATCGATGTCCGCGCCGTCGAGCATTTCGCCCAGCCGGGTGGGGTTCATCGAGCCGAGCACGATCTGGATCTTCGCCGGATGCCTGAGCACCCATGCGGTGGCGATGGCGTTGGCGCTCACGCCGTACTTGGCGCCCTTTTCGTCCAGTGCCTTGTTCAGCTCCGGGAAGTGCTCGTTGCCTACGAACGGGCCGTATTCCGTGCCGGACTGGAACGGGCTCCACGCCTGGATGGTCATGTGGCGCAGTCGCGAGTAGGACAGCAGGCCGTCCGAATGGTTGGCCACGACCATGCCTTCGGCGCCGGAGTTGGTCATCAGCTCGTCGCTGACCATCTGCGCGTGCATCAGGCCGAACTGCAGCTGGCTCGCTTCAAGCCTCATGGCCGGGTCGTCGCCGAGCCAGGACTGCAGCAGTTCCGTCTGCCACGGGTTCACGTTGCTCACGCCGAAGTGGCGCACTTTGCCCGCCTTGTGCAGGGCGGTGAACGCTTCGACGATTTCTTCGGCCTCCATCAGGGTGTCGGGCCTGTGCAGGAGCGCGAAGTCCACGTAGCCAGTGCCGAGCGCTTCCAGTTCCTCGTCGAGTCGCGTGATGAGGTGCTTCGCGGAGAAGTCGTAGCGGGTGGCGTGCACGTTGTTCGGGTCGCTGAAGTCGATGTTGATACCGAACTTCGTCTGCAGGAAGATGTCCTCGCGCTTGAGCCCGGCGTCCTTCCACGCGCGGCCGAGCACACGCGAGCTGGCATGGTCGTGGTTGACGTTGAATCCGTAGATGTCCGCCGTGTCGAAGAAGTTGACTCCATGCTCGGCGGCCGTACGCACGACTTCTGCCGCAGCTTCCGCATCCAGCGCGTCCATGCGCATCACGCCGAGCGCCGCCTGCGATGCGACCACTGCCGATTTGCCGATTTCGATGCTTTTCATGACTGCCCACTTTCTTTGTGATTTTCAAATACGTCAATCGATTGACGTCAGTCACCTCAATGGTAAATCCGCCGTCCCGTCAGCGCAACACAATAAAAATGCCGAAGCCAAAACGCAAAAATCCGGAGGGGTGGTCCCTCCGGATTTTTTAGCGAGTCAGCACACCAACCTCACTCGGCCAGCGTGAACTGGCTGTTGTAGATGTCGGCGTAGAAGCCGCCCTTGGCGAGCAGTTCCTCGTGCGTGCCGCGTTCCACGATGTCGCCGCCGTTCATCACCAGGATCATGTCGGCGTCGCGGATGGTGGACAGGCGGTGCGCGATCACGAAGCTCGTGCGGCCCACGGTCAGCGCGTCCATCGCCTTCTGAATCAGCTCTTCGGTACGGGTGTCGACAGACGAGGTGGCCTCGTCGAGGATCAGGATCGGCGCGTCCTCCACCATCGCTCGCGCGATCGTCAGCAGCTGACGCTGGCCCTGGGAAAGCGACGCCTTGTCGTCGAGCACGGTGTCGTAGCCGTTCGGCAGCGACATGATGTAGTGGTGCAGGCCGACGGCCTTGCATGCGGCCACGATCTGCTCGTCGGTGACGTCCTTCTTCGAATACGCGATGTTTTCACGCACTGTTCCACGGAACACCCACGTGTCCTGCAGCACCATGGAGAACTGGTCGTGCACGTTCCAGCGCGGTACGGACTTGGTGTCGATGCCGTCGATCGAAATCGTGCCACCGGAAATCTCGTAGAAGCGCATCAGCAGGTTCACCATCGTGGTCTTGCCGGCGCCGGTCGGGCCGACGATAGCCACCTTCTGGCCGGCCTTCACGGACGCGGAGAAGTCGTTGATGATGGTCTTGCCCGCGTCGTAGCCGAAGCGCACGTGGCTGAATTCCACGTCGCCGCGCACCGGCCGCGGCTTGCCGTCCGCGCCGACGCCGAGCAGCGCCTGCTTGCCGGTCTCGTCGGACAGTTCCGGCTCCTCAAGGAAGCCGAAGACGCGTTCGGATGCGGCCGCGCAGCGCTGCAGGTTCTGGAACGCCTGCGCGAACTGGGACAGCGGCTGCGTGAACAGGCGGATGTACATCATGAACGCCACGATCACGCCGAATTCGATATTGCCGTCCATGGCGAGCGCCGCGCCGACCACGCACACCACCACGTAGCCGAAGTTGCCGACGAAGTTCATGATCGGCATCATCAGGCCGGACAGGAACTGGCTTTTCCAGCCGGACACGTACAGGTCTTTGTTGTACTTCTCGAACTGCTCGATGGAGCGTTCCTCGCCGCAGTATGCCTTGACCACGGTGTGGCCGGTGTACATTTCCTCGACGTGGCCGTTGACGTCGCCGAGCGCCACCTGCTGGCGGGTGAAGTACTTCTGCGACACCTTCATGATCACGCCCATGATGATCAGGCCGAGCAGCGCGGAGCCGATGGCGCACAGCGTCATGGTCACGTTGTTGTAGAACATCATGATGAGCGCGCCGAAGAACAGCGTGATCGAAGTGATCAGCGAGCCGACCGACTGGCCGAGCGTCTGTCCGATCGCGTCGACGTCGTTGGTGATGCGGCTCAGCACGTCGCCGTAGCTGACTTTGTCGAAATATTTCAGCGGCAGGCGATTGATTTTCTGGCTGATCGCCTCACGCAGCTGCTGTGCCGTGCGTTGCGTGACGTTGGCCATCAGCCAGCTTTGCAGGTAGCTCAGCAGCGCGTACCCGACGTACAGCGCGACGAGCAGCCATGCGATGCGCGACACCGCGTCCATATCGATCGAATTCATGACGGGCTTGCCGTGCACCATGGCCGGCAGACCCTTCGTGATCTCGTTGGTCATGTCCTTGAGCTTGTCCGGGCCGATGATCTGGCACACCGTGCCGGCAGCGCCCAGAACCAGCGCGAGAATCATCACCGGAATGTACCGGCTGCAGAATTTCACGAGCTTCTTCATCACTCCGCCGAAGTCCTTCGGCTTTTCCACGGCCCCACGGCCGCGTCCCATTCCTCTTGGCATGTCTCCCCCTTTCAGCGCTTCAGTTCGTCTTCGCTCAACTGCGATTCGGCGATCTGCCGATACACTTCGCACGTGTCGAGCAGTTCCTCGTGCGTGCCCTGGCCGACCACTTTGCCGTCGTCGAGCACGATGATGCGGTCGGCATTCATGATGGTGCCGATGCGCTGCGCGACGATGAGTTTCGTGGAATCCTTCGCTTCCTTTTCGAGCGCGTCACGTACGGCACGGTCGGTTTTGAAGTCAAGCGCGGAGAAGGAATCGTCGAAGATCAGGATTTCCGGATGACGGTAGACGGCGCGTGCGATCGACAGACGCTGCTTCTGCCCGCCCGAAACGTTGGAACCGCCCTGCGAAATGCCGGAATCGTACTTCTTCTGCTTTTTGTCGATGAATTCCGTCGCCTGCGCGACGTCGCATGCGCGGCGCACGGTGTCGTCGTCGCGGTCCGTATCTCCGTACGCGACGTTGCTGGCGATCGTTCCCTTGAACAGGAACGACTGCTGCGGCACGTAGCCGATCTTGTCGCGCAACGCCTTCAGCTTGTAGTCGCGCACGTTGACGCCGTCGACGAGCACCTCACCTTGCGTGGCGTCGTAGAAACGTGGCACGAGGTTGATGAGGGACGATTTGCCGGAGCCGGTCGAGCCGATGAACGCCACCGTCTGACCCTTCTTCGCCTTGAAATTGACGCCTTCGAGCATGGCGTGACGCGAGTCGGGGTAGGCGAAGCTCACATTGCGGAATTCGATTTCGCCTTCCTCGCCCGGCTTGCCCGCGTCCTGCGTGCCGTCGGTGACCATCGGCTCGGTGTCGATGACTTCGAGCACGCGCTGCGCGGACACGTCGGCTCGCGGCCAGAGCACGAACACCATGCTCAGCAGCAGGAAGCTCATGATGACCTGGATGGAGTAGCTGGAGAACACCACCATGTTGGAGAAGGTGGTGAGCTTGTCGAGCGCTTCGGCAGCGTCGATGAGGTACGCGCCGATCCAGTAGACGGCGAGCATCAGGCCGTTCATGATGGTGTTCATCAACGGCATCATGATGGCCATGGCGCGGTTGGTGAACAGCTGGGTTTCGGTGAGTTCCTTGTTGGCTTCGGTGAACTTGGCTTCCTGATAGTCCTCGGCGTTGTACGCGCGCACCACGCGCAGGCCGGTGAGGTTCTCGCGCGCCACGAGGTTGATGTTGTCGGTCAGGCGCTGCATAGCCTTGAACTTCGGCATGACGAAGTGCATGAGCACGGCGATGACCACCAGCAGGATGGCCACGGCGATGCCGGTTGCGAGCGTCCAATCGAAGCCCTTTCCTGCGATCTTGCACACGGCCCACACGGCCATGATCGGCGCTTTGACGATCATCATGAGGCCCATGGTGATGAACATCTGGATCTGCGTGATGTCGTTCGTGGAGCGGGTGATGAGCGACGCGGTGGAGAAACGGTTCATTTCCGCCGGTCCGAAGCTTTCCACCTTGTTGAATTCGAGCGAACGCAGGCGCTGGCTGAACGAGGCGCCCACGCGCGCGGCGATGAAGCCGGTGACGACGGCGCACGCCGCCGAGCCGAGCGAGACGAGCAGCATTTTGCCGCCGGCCACCCAGATGTCGTGCATTTCGCTGCCGGGGGTTTCGACGAGCTGCGTGATGTCGGCCATATAATCCGGCAGGGTCAGGTCAAGCCAGATCTGACCGACGATGCTGACCAGCGCGACGAGCATCTGACCGATCTCCGCTTTGGAGAGGTATCGTACGATGCGAAGCATGCTTGGTTCCTTCTCTTGTTTTGTGTTTTGCTTGTTTTCTTACGATTAGTTTTTGCGATTTTTCGCGGTTTTTGCGATTACTGGATTGCGATTACTTACACTGTGAATTATTTACAGCGTAAGATATTACGCGTCTTCCTGTGCGTTTCCTGAGAACGCGGCTTTGACCTCGTCCGCCGTGGGGCGCGGTTTGCCGGGCATGCACAGCGACATGTACGTGGTGAATTCCTCGGTGAGCTCAACGAATTCGCGCGCGCGGCGCTCCCCCATCTGCGAGAAGATCCAGCAGATCGCCTCGCGCATGCTTTCGCGCTGCCGTTCGGCGCGTTCCCTGCCCGCTTCGGTGAGGTTCACGTGCACCACACGGCGATCGTCGGGGTCGGATTCGCGTGTGATCTGGCCTTTTTTCTCCAGCGCGGACAGCAGTGTGGACACGCGTCCGGTGGTGGTTTTCATCGAAGCGGCGAGTTGCGATGGCGTCAGCGGACCCTTCCTATACAGTTCCTGCACCGCAAAGGGTTCGCCCTTCGCGCCTTTCACCATCTCCTGCTGCATGCGCGAGCGTTTGTCCCATGTGTTGGTCGCCAATTCGTGGAACAGTTCCTCTTCAAAGCCCACGCGGCACCTCCTTCCGTCGCAATCGCCGTCATAATATCTTATAGTGTAAACATTTTACAGTGTAAGTTATTCCCAGGCGATTTTGCAGCGAGCAAGCTACAGAAGGCACGAAAAAGGCCGCGGCTCGAATCGCGATTATTGTGCGGAATCGGGCGCGGCCAATCGTACGTATTGCGCGGAATTCAGCCGCGACGGGCGTCGACGGAGGCGTTCAGCATCGCCAGCTCATCCTGCGTGAGCGTCAGTTCGGTGGCGGCGAAGGAATCGTTGATTTCCTGCGGATTGCGGGCGCTGGGGATGGTGAACAACCGCTCGTAGCGGCTCAGTTCCCAGGCGAGCACCACGCGCTGGTAGGAGCAGTCGTGGTTGCCGGCGACCGTGCGGAACGGGTCGTACGCGCGCTGGTCGTACGCGTCGAGGAAGCCGCCGAGGGGGCTCCAGCACACGAACGCGAGTCCAAGTTCCGCGCAGTGCTCCATCGTATGCTCAGGGTCGGGGTGCGAGGGCGAGAACTGGTTCTGCACGGCGATCAGCTTGTCGCCGAGAATCTCGCGGGCGATGTCGATCTGCGCGTTGTCCACGCGGGAAATGCCCGCGTACCGGATCACGCCCTCGTTAAGCAGCTGCTTCAGCGCGCCGACCTGGTCCTCATAAGCCACTTCCGGGTCCGGTCCGTGCGAATACAACAGGTCGAGCGTATCGACGCCCAAGTGCAGCGCGGATTCCTTGGCGTCACGAATCATGGTTTCGGGGCGCGAATCCGCCATCCACCCGTATTGACTGCCCGCCGCCTGCAAATGCTGGCGTTCCCCGCCAGGCCGACGACTGCAGCCCTCGGAATCCCGCCCCTGAGTGTCCGATTCTGGCGAATCGGACACAGGAGCAACAAAAGCGGGAACCTCCATGGTGCGTCGATAGCCGGTTTTCGTGGCGACCAGCATTTCATCGCGAGGGCCGTCCCAGCTGGCGAGCGCATCACGCACCAACTTTTCGCCGTACCCCAAATCTTTCGCAGTGCCGGTACCAGGCTCGCTCGGCAGATAATACGACCAAGCCGTGTCCAAATAGCGAACACCCGCGTCCAAACCGGCATGAATCGTACGAATCGCAGTATCGCGATCCGGACGCCCCTCAATCGCCAAAGCCATCGTTCCCATGCCGAGCCGAGGAATCGTAAATCCTGCCAACTCACCGTTCATCATCATCTTCCCCTTCCTTGCAAGCACGCAGCCGATTCGCGCATGTTCACATCAAGACTAACTCAACGTGGACCGGCGCAAGCTTGTCGGGCGCCTGCGCGAAGATAAAGGCACAACCGAACGGGAGCCGAAAGGCTGAGAGGGAGCTCGACGAGCTTCGACCGAGGACTTGATGCGGGTAATGCCGCCGTAAGGAGACGGGTTGTTCGCGCCGCAAGGCGTATCTCATCTTCCGTTCGCGATAACCGAATATCGCGTGATTAGGGTCACGGAGGGGCGCACCACCTCATAGGGTACGGTTCCTTCGGCGACCCTTTTTTCGTACCAACCGTGAATGTCCGATTCACCGGAAGCAGACGCTCGGAAGCCCACAAAGCAGTTCTGAACGTCCGTTTCGGCGGGAACGGCACTCGTGGGGCCTGACATACAGAAGGGAACCGAAATGATCATCAACGGCAAGGAAGAGGACGTCGCCACGCCGATCACCGTGGCCGAACTAGTGGAGCAGCGCGGTCTGCGCGCCGACCGCGTGGCCGTGGAGCTCAACGGCGAGATCGTGCCGCGCGCCCAGCGTGCGCAGACGCAGCTCAAGGGCACCGACACGTTGGAAATCGTCACGTTCGTGCAGGGCGGCTGAGCACAGCAGCGAAACAAACCATACGAGCGGAAACGAGAATACGAGAACAACCATGACTTTTGAACCATCCATATCGCAGGCGCAGATCGACGCCCGCCAGCACGCTTTCGACAACCAGCCCGACCCGGCCACCCTGGTCAGCCGCGAGGAGATCCGCGCGGCCCTGCTCGACCGTCACACGGCCGCCACGCAGGACAAGCTCGACGCGGCGCACGTGGCCATCTGCGGCTGCGGCGGCCTCGGCTCCACCATCGCGGTGGCGCTGACCCGCATCGGCGTCGGCCATCTGCATCTGATCGACTTCGACCGCGTGGATATGACGAACCTGAATCGCCAGCAGTATTTCCTGAAGGACCTCGGCCAGTACAAGACGGAGGCGCTGCGCAGCAATCTGCGCCAAATCAACCCGTTCACGGACATCACCATCGACACCGTCAAGGTGACCGACGAGAACGTGCCGACGCTGTTCGAAAACGAGGACATCATCTGCGAGGCGTTCGACGTGCCGGAAAACAAGACGATGCTCGTCAACGCGGTGCTGGAGAATCTGCCGGGCAAGAAGCTCGTCAGCGCGTCCGGCATGGCCGGCTTCCGCAGCTCCAACCTGGTGAGCACGCGTCGCGTTTCGAAGAACTTCTACTTCTGCGGCGACGGCGAGACGGCTCCGGTACCGGGTGCCGGCCTGATGGCGCCGCGCGTGGGCGTGGTCGCCTGCCACGAAGCGAACATGATCACGCGACTGATCCTCGGCGAGGAAGACGCCTGACGCACTGCTACGTTACTCCACTGCCGTAATCGAAATTTTTATTGCGATTACAAACGCACGTTGCACACAACACAACAGCGACGCAACGGCAACACAACAGCAGCACAGCAATCGCAACAACAGCAACACCAAACACCCCAACGAAAGGAACCGACGATGAGCACCGAAAACACCATCACCACCGCAGCCGCCGACGTCGCGGCCGCACCGAACGCCACGCTCGACGAGCTGGTCGGCACCACCACGAACACGGCGATCCTGCCGGAGCCGGACGCTCATGCGTACGACGAGATCGCCACCGGCGACGCCGACCCGCTGATCCTCGGCGGGCACAAGTTCACGAGCCGCTTCATCCTCGGTTCCGGCCGTTACGACCTGAACCTCATCAAGGCGACCATCGAGAACGCGGGCACGCAGATCGTCACCATGGCGCTGCGCCGCTGCCGCACCACCGAAAACAACCTGCTCGACTACATTCCGAAGGGCATCACCATGCTGCCGAACACGTCGGGCGCGCGCAACGCGGAGGAGGCGGTGCGCATCGCACGTCTCGCGCGCGAGGTGTGCCAGACGGACTTCGTGAAGGTGGAGATCGAGCACGAGTCGAAGTACCTGCTGCCTGACAACGAGGAGACCATCAAGGCCACGGAAAAGCTGGCGAAGGAAGGTTTCGTGGTCATGCCGTACATGTTCCCGGACCCGATCGCAGCGAAGCGTCTTGAGGACGCGGGCGCAGCTTGCGTGATGCCGCTTGGCGCGATGATCGGCTCGAACAAGGGCCTGCGCGCACGCGATTTCATTGAAGTGATCATCAAGAATGCCAACGTTCCGGTGATCATCGACGCGGGCATCGGCCGTCCGAGCCAGGCCGCTGAGGCCATGGAGATGGGCGCGGACGCGGTGATGGCATACACGGCGATCGCATCCGCCGGCAACATTCCGCTGATGGCGCGCGCTTTCAAGAATGCGATTGAGGCCGGCCGTGAAGCGTACCTGTCCGGCCTGGGCAAGGTGACGGAGGACCACGCCGTCCCGTCCAGCCCGACGAACGAGGCCGACTACATCGGCTGATTCGCGCCGATTTCGTACGATTCGTGCACTAACGTTTCGCACTGTTTTATTGCGATTACACGACGAGGGTCGGTGGAGACGCACATTTTCGCAAGGTTTCCACCGACCCTCTTTCGTCGGATGCGCGGCACGTAACGCAACACGCGCATGCCACGCATACCGCAGCGACAGGCAATACGTCTACTTCCCTAGAGCCGCCTTCAGGTCGCGGTTCTGGAATCGCTCGTGCAGCAGGCAGTAGCCACCGAACACGACAAACCAGACCAGGCCGGCGACTGCGGAACCGAGCGTGTCGGAAGACAGGAACAACGTGACATACACGACCACGTAGAACGCGACCGCAATCCAATCGCACACCTGCCAGGCCGGCATCACGAAGCCGTCCGGCAGAAAGTCGGTGCTCTGACGGTAGCGGCGGTGAGCAAGCATCGTCAGAATGTAAATGAAGATCACGACGGCGCTGGCGGCCGAGGCGAACAGCACGAACGCGCCGGAAACGCCCGGAATCGCGTTGATCAGCGGGGAGAACAGGATCATGCAGCCGGACACGATAATCGCCTTCGCCGGAACCTTGCGGTCCGACACTTCGCCGAGACGCTGCATGGCGGGCGATTCGGAATCCTGCGCGAGCTGGTACAGATGGCGTCCAGCCGAGTAGATCAGCGAGTTAAGCGCTGACGCGGCTGCGGTGATCACCACGAAGAACACGAGCGCGGCAGCCCAGTCGAGGCCCGCGTACTTAAACACCATGATGAACGGGGAGCCGAACGAGCCGTCCGCGTTCTGGTGGAAGTTGCGCCACGGCACGATCGCCATGATGGCCACGAGCGCGCCCACGTAGAAGATGAGGATGCGCATGATCAGCTCGTTGACGGCTTTCGGCAGCACTTTGCGCGGGTTCTGGGTTTCGGACACGGTCACACCCACGAATTCGATGAGCTGGTAGGCGAAGAACACCATCTGGAAGCTCATGAAGAAGTTCATCCAGCCATTCGGCGCAAGCTGGAAGCCGTCGGCAATGTTCGTAAGGCTCACAGTGGCACCGGAAACCGTGCCGTCCACGCCTTCGATATGCGTGGCCGGGTAGCTGAAACCGAGGAACAGCATCACCACGGCGGTGACAATCAGACCCACAATCAGTGTGATTTTAATCATGGAGAACCAGAATTCCGCCTCGCCGAACACTTTCACGGCAATGAGATTGATGCCGGTGAGCGCCACAAGGAAGCACAGTTCGATAAGCCATTTCCACGCGTTGAGGTCAATGCCGAACGTGCCGAAGAACGTGACGAAATAGGTGCTGACGGCCGTGATTTCGGTCATGCCGGTCAGGATGAGCACAATCCAGTACGTCCAGCCGGCGAATTTGCCCCACGCGCGGCCGAGGTAGCGGGTGATGAAGTTGATGAAGGTGTGCTGGCTTGGGTCGCTGTACATCATTTCGCCGATGGCGCGCATGAGCAGGAACATGATGAGGCCCACGCCGATGTACACGAAGATGATGCTTGGTCCGGTCAGCGCAATCGATTTGCCGGAGCCGAGGAACAGGCCGGTGCCGATGGTTCCGCCGATGGCGATGAATTGGACATGGCGATTTTTCAGGCCGCGTTCCATGTCGTTGTCTTTGTCGAGGCTTTCGACGGATTTGATATGCGATTGTGTGCTTTGCGCGTTCTGCGTTGCGTCAGACGCGTCGGCAGCTTGCGTGTTTGTGCCGGCCTTCCCGGTATTCGTATTCCCTAAAGTCATAATGGTCACACCCTACCGCGGGAACCGCCCAATCTCCGCCATTGTTCGCACCGCGAAACACACCCATATGCCAGATGGGGGGCATTTTATGCAAATCGCGGGGTAGCCTGCCCGAAAAACCCACATGTCAATCAAGCAGACGAATGGTTTTAGTTGTCAACAGTCGAGGACGGAATCGCCTTGTCGAGCTTGTCTAGCAAGGAAGCGTTGGCGCGTTCCAGCTCGTCGATGCGGCGGGCCTGCTGCTTGATGATGATGTCAGCGGTATCACCGTCGAGCGCGCCAATCGAAACATGCGCGCCGACAGCGCCTTCGGACATAACGGGAACGCTCGAATCCGGAACACCGGACGCCATATTGTCAAGATTCCGCCTCGTCACCAAAGTACGCTTGTACCGTTCAACGAGCTGCGCAATGATCTCGCTGTCATCCAGGTGATCGTTGCCACTCACTGATTTGATGGCGGCGGCCTTCCAACGAGCCACGCTGCGTTCGATGCGCTTGTACCCGACCAGTTCCGGCGGCAATCCCGCCTCACGGAAGATTTTGGTCGGAGATTCCCCCGCAAGATATCGGATGGTGCACACCTGCTTGAAAGCATCGGAATAGGTGATACGATTACGCGTCACATTCGCCACCGCCGGCAATTCCCGCAACAGCTGAATCTCCTCATCGCTGAATACTCCGCCGCCACGCACGGCATACCTCCCATCCTGTGTCTCCATTGCTCACTTCTCGTGGATATGCTTTATGATTCTATGGCCCGCTTGCCGTACGATACCCTCGTTTTTCCCCTCTCTTCGGAGACTGTCTGTGACTACCTCGCATCCACGGTTCAGCTTGTTGCAACACGTCGCACCAACCCGCACTGTCCCCTCGAAAAATATCCTCATCTGATGTGGATGACACCCAACAGAAGTTCCCGCGGGGCTGGGTCGGATCGTAGGACAGTCGGGTCGCGGGCGCACGCAAAAGGGGCCAACCCGGTTGGATTGACCCCTGCATAGCTTTTGGCGTTACCGCCTTGTGGGTTTAGTGCGTGCGCTGACGGCTCTTAACCGCAACGGTCACACCGGCACCGGCCACGAGCAGCGCCACGACGGTGAACAGCGTGGTGCCCGCAGCACCGGTGAGCGGCAGCTGGGTGATGGACTTCACGTTCTTCACGGTGGCAATCTGGCCGTCGGTCGGCAAAGTGACCTGATGGAGGAGATCCTGCTTGAAGGTAACCGTGCCGTTCTCTGCAATGCTCACGTCGAAGGTGACCTTGAAGTTCTGGGCGTAGCCGTTTGGAGCATTGGTTTCCATGACCGTGTAGTCTCCAGCTGCAAGGCCCTTGAACTGCACCAGACCATCAGCGCCGGAGGTGAACACCGTGGCGTCCGTTTGATCGTCAACAGAGGACCAAGCTTTGGATTCAGTATCCTGCTTGAGGAACTTGCCATCCTTCTTCTTGACGACGAACTGCGCGCCGGCCAAAGCGTTGGCATCGTCGTCGACGCCGATCTTCTTGAACTGGAAGCCGTAGGTCTTGGATTCGGTCTTGCCTTCGCCGCTGGTGCCACCATTGGTGGTGATCTTGGCCTTGTTGTCCACGCTGCCGTCCAGGCCGGTCAGCGCATCCTTGGTGACGACGCCGGTGTACGACACGACGATGGTCTTGCCAGCCAGGGACTTCGCGCTGGCGAACGTGATGGTCGTAGTGGTGCCGACGGCGGCGCTACCGGTCTGTTCCACCTTGTACAGGGCGGCATCCACGTCCTTGCCGTCGACCTGCACCTTGAAGGTGCTCGTCTCGGCGACCTTCAGGCCCTTGGACGCGGTATCGGTAATGGTGAAGGGATACACGTCATAGTTGGCTGCGGAAGCAGGGACGGCCGCGGACACGGTGAAGTCGACGGTGTCGCCGACATTCACGGTCTTGTCGTTCACATCCACATCGCCGACCTTGGCGGTCTTGCTCGGCGGGGTGAGCGGGTTCTCGTTCTTCGCATTGAACCGGCCCACAGTGGTGATGCCACCCTGGCCGGTCTTCGCGTCGGCAACGATCCGCAGATTGTCCAGGCCATTGACGGTGGTGGCCACAACGGCCGGAGTGCCGGCCTTGCCGTTATAGGTGTCAGTCACCAGGTACCAGCCTTCACCGTCCACCGCGACCGGCTGGGCCGTGCCAGCCTGCTCCGCGGTCACGGTCAGGCCTGCGCCATCGGCGGTCGGCAGCGGATTGGTCTTGGCCAGTTCTTCAGCGAACTTGCGGATCTGCTCCGCATTGAACGTCGCCACGTATGCGGCCGGATTGTTTTTATATTCCGCCGGAATCGAATCATTACCATTGGCAGTGTCAGCGGCCGCGGTCACGGCGTCCTTCCACGCCTCGACCGTGCTCACCTCAACAGTACCGTTGCCGGCGTTCTCGAACGTGGCGAACTTGTACGGCGTGTACATGTGGTCTTCCTGCGCGTTGTTGACCTGCAGCAACGGGGTCGTCTGCGGATCAGCAGCCTGTGCGCTGGCTGCGCCCAGGGCCATGCCACCGAGCAGCGTCGCAGCGGCGGCGATGCCGGCGAAAAGTTTCCTCATCTTCATGAGAATCCTCTCTTCCTTATTGTTTGATTACTTGTTTCTGCGATCGCGGGAGGCGGGAACCTAACTTGCTCCCGCAATCCGCAAATCTTGGATTATCGGTCGGAACGCCTTCAAGTTGGCAGACGTTCCGACCATGCACAGCGATTCAGACGAGTCGCTTCTTGCCGTTCCACACACCGGCAGCGCCGATGAGCAGCACCGCAAGCCCGCCGACCACACCGCCGACGAACAGCCACTGACGATCCGTCATCCCGCCCGTCAACGGCAGCGCCGATACCGCGATGTAGTGGTTGGTGAAGGCGACCGGCGTACTGACGCTCTGCGATTCAGAAACCTTCTGGCCGTTGTCGTCCTGCACCTTGGTCACGGACATCACGGAAGCCGTCCACGCACCGGCATCGTTCTTGGCGACGGTCACCACGACTTTGTATTTCGCCTGCGAATAGTGCAATGCGCTAATCGAGCCGCTGTCTTCCGTCACGTAGTACGTGTAGGTGGCGTCACCGGCGTTGTAGGTAATGTCGCCAAACGCCGCGGAATGTTCGGTCGAATCATGCTTCACCGTGACCGTGCATGGCTGCTGATCCTTGCAGCTGGCCGGCAACGGGGCGTTGTCTTCCGCCTCCAACGTGAAGCTGAACTGGTCGGAATTCTTCCACTCACGACCGGTCAGATTCTTCCGTACCGAGATTAGGTGCTGCAGTGATACCGTCTTCAGCGTGTTGGTGATGGTCGCAGTCAATGTTCCCGCATCGGCATTGGAAGACCACACCATCTTCTTGGTCAATTCGGTATTGTTGCCCTCATAGGTGACGTCATATCGGTCATCGTCGGTGGTTTCCACCACGGAATACGTGTAGCCGGGCACCAGATTATCGACCGTTGTGGTCCAATTGTTGGCGGCGTACAGCGTGATCGAATTACCGACGTTCTCCGCATTAGTAGTCGCACCAATCGCCTTGCGTTGCAATTGCACCGTCACGGAATCGGCATGCTCACCGCTGCCCTTCCATTGCTTGGTGATGTTGATCTTGCCAAGCTTCACCTGCACCACAGGACGCGGATATTCGGCTTCGGTCGGTGCACAGGATTCCACGTTGTTGACCTTGGTGAACACGCAATATTTCAGCTTCGCATCCGCGTTGGAATGGTAGCCTTGCTGCTCAGCGGATGCGTCTCCCGTATTCGCGTCTCCCGTATCCGGATATTGCTTGTTGTTTTTCGCATAGTTGGAATATGCGGCATCGCTTGGCTTGACTTTGAAGGAAACGTAGATGACATCAGTCTTTTCTGCGACGATGCCATTAGGATCGTTGAACGTCACCGTCACGGTGCGATTGCCGGAATTATCATCGATACTGTATGTGGCCTTATATCTGCTCGTCGGCTCGGTAATATCGCCGTTCGTCACCGTCACATATCGCGTGATGTCGGCGCCGTCGGTTACATCAGGGAAATCGACCGGATCCACCCACTGGGACAAGGTGTCGGTGATGGAGAAGATCTTGATCTTCGCGGACGAGGTAATGGTGGAATAAATCTGGTTGAATGCTTTCATCAGATTCTCCGGATTCGTGCCGTCAAATGCCTCGCCGTCCACTGCACCGGCTTGAGCGGCGAAATCAGCCATCTCCTTCGCATCAGTGGAAGTCTTCACCACATAGAGTGCGGCATCGCCACGCTTGTCAGCCTCAGCCAGGGCGGCAGCATAGTTGAAACCGTATGGATCGCTACCTCCTGCACCGTACACGCCATCGGAACTACCATCAGGATTTTCACCCCACGTGTACCGTCGTGCTTGGCAGGACTCCGGGGTCGTATATTCCGGATGAGCAGTCCGCCCCCAAAACGAATCCGAATAACATCCGCTGTACGAGGTCATACGGTATGTCGGATCGCCATCCGAGAGGAAGATGATGTGCTTCTTTACTCCGGAACGGCCTAGCAGACTGTTCGCTTTCTCGAGCGCGGCCTCCCAGTTGGTGCCGCCCTTGGGGTTACCCTTCACGGCGTCGTTGATTTCCGAGACGTCTGTGGTGAAATTCTGCTTGATAACAGCTTTAGTGCTGAATGTCACCACCGCCATCCGTACCTGTTGAGCTTCCGGCAACACTGAATTCTCGGCAGTCAGCAATTCCCCGGCGAGCGCGTTGGCCGCTCTCTGCGCATTGTCGTCGCGGTTGTCTTCATTCATGCTGTGGGACTTGTCCATAACCAGCACAATGTCAGCCGGTGTGACAGCGGTGACCGTGGATGAGGTGCTATCGCCGGATGCGGTCAGATACAGCGTGTACTGATCACCGTCGCCGCCTTCGGTTTTCACGATGCTTTTGTTGTTCGACGGCTTCACATTGGAATTCACGATGGTTACATGACTCGTCGTACCCACGGTGAACGGGCCGGTTTCGGCGTATGCATTATCGCCGCTACCCTGCTGCGTCATTGGGGAACCGTTCGCGGACACGGTGTAGTCGCTGGAATTCAACTCACGCACCGTGTACCTGGTGTCGTCGGTGAAACTGTTGTCTTGCACGCGGGCGAATTGACCCCTGGTCAGCTTTATCACACCGTTGTTTTCGATCGGCACATCGGGATCAACGACCTGATTGGTGTACGCATTGTACACGCTGTATTTGCCCTGGTGCGGGGTTGGGGAACTGTCGACGAACAGCTGGAATTGGAACTTTTTGTTCTCGTCGATGGTGCCTAGGGTTTCCTTCTCGATATCGATGGCCTTGGACGGCTTCACCGGCAGATTGAACTTGATCTTGCAGTTGGAGCCGCCGTCGCCGCGTTCCAGATAGAAGAAGCTCAGATGATGTGTCTTATACGACGTGGAATCCCACATCTTTCCCGCTTTGTCAAATGCCTGGGTGATTGTTGCGGCAGGAGGGTTTCCATAACTCTGCGTCTTGTCATAGGTGATCTCGCCGGTGGCGAAATTGATGCTGCCATCCAACGCCTGATGGATACCACCCAAATCAAGCACCAGCACACCATCGATGAACACCCACACATCATCGTCGCCGGTAAAGTCGAACACCATGGCCTGATTGTTGACCTTGCCGCCTTCCGGCATGTAGAACTCGGCGTCAAGATTCATGCCGAAAGAATATTTATCATGCTCACTACCGTCTCCAAATGGAGCGAAGCAAGGAGTACTAGACTGGTTCGTACACTGCCGCTTGCTCACCGTGAACTTGCGCAATGCCTTGTCATATGTAGCCTTCTGGGAATCGGCGTCGAAACCGTAATACCCATCCTTGTCCAATGTCAGCAGTCCGCCAGTCGGCTCGTAGTTGGTGACGACTTCATCATCAGGCTTCCCGCCAAAGAGATAGCCCAATGATTCTGATCCCTTATCATCCGCCATGGTCGGATAGCCATCATTTGCCAGGGTTTTATTCACAATACCGGTGTATGCGCCCTTGCCCTCACCGACATATTCGTTATACGGTTTTGAACCGTCAACGTTCATGAATTTCAACGCATGATTATTATTGATGGTATTACGATTGTAATCATGCAATCTCAGGCTGATGCCGGCCTGCTGCTCCGTGGTCTGTTTGGTATCATCCGCCATCGCGGCGGAAGTGGTGGCGTAGCCCATGCCGCCGAGCATGGCGATCGCAACGATGACGGCGACTATTCGTTCAGCAAAGCTCCTCTCGGGCTTTGCCTGTTGTATTCGCGTATGCCTCATCTGCTACCTCCCCTTACACACCGTGTGCATGTGCACGATTCACATCTTCATCACCAGTTACGCATCCAGCCGACGCGGATACACTTCCGGCGCTCTAATTTTGAACAATAAAAGGAAAAGGGAATGGATATATACACCCTAAGCGCGGAAGATTCGGGGGCATGAAATAGCCTCGAAACCAAGTGATAACAACGTTTCCAGCTATCTGCACTACCCGAAATTCACATAAGCCGGTCGCCCGACGGGGCAATATTATTCACATGTCCGTAACCGTACGGATGTCGCCGCAGCATGCCAACGCAACAGCTAGCCATGTTTCGGCCACCAAGCCGCATGTCTGCGAATATGCCACGGCCGTCTACGCAGCCAGGCAAGCAGCATCCCCGACACGAGCACGCCAGCCGACACCGCAATCGCAATCAATCGCGCGTCCTTTGCCGCATTCCGTTCCTCGGGAACCACTCCAGGAATCGCGGAACGCACCGCCGAAACCAGCAACCGGTGGGTGTTCACCCCGTACGGTGTGCAGGTCATCAACGTCACCCGGTCCTCGCCGGGCACAATCTTCAGCTTCGAGGTGTCATTCGGTTCGATCACCGAAATGCGATCCACCTTGTAGCCGAGCGTACGGCCCATCACTTCGATGTAGAAGTAGTCGCCGACGTGTATCTCATCCAAGCGCGTGAACATCATCGCCTCGACCAGCCCACGGTGGCCGGTGATCACCGCATGCGTGCTCCGCCCGCCCACCGGCAGGCTGCTGCCATACAGATGTCCGGATCCGGATGCGAGCGCCGACTGCGACGTGCCATGGTAGATCGGCAGACGTACGGAAATCTTCGGAATGCGGATGGTGCCCATCACGCCGCTGCCCGAATCGAGCAAACTTTGATATTCCTTATCTTTGGCGCTGGCGCTATTTAATTCCGCGGCACCGGATTCACTGGACTGCGATCCGCCCTGCACTTGGGAGAACGGGTCTTGCGCCTCGCCGAGAATCGGCTGTCCCGAAGCCGCAAGCCGCCTGTTATATGCTTTGGCCGCGGCAAATGCCTCATCGGCCTGGGGGTAAGGCCAGCCGGCGACCGCCTGCGCGGACCGGTCCGACGTATTCCGTAGCTCCCGCGCCGACTGATACTGCAGAAACGTAGGAAACCCGCCGATGCCTATCGCAAGAATGATCAACAGCGCCGCAACCACCCGCATGGCAATGACTTTCCTACGATCCCTGCGCCACTGCCGCACCTCATCGGCAATGTCGACCGCCTCTTCGAAAGACGGTTCCCGATAGCGCTCCGCCTGCTGTTGCCGCATGTCCGTCACTGGATGAACTTCCGCAGCACGCGTTCCAGCTCGTCGATACGCAACGCCTGTTTGGCGATGAGCAGATCGCATTTGTTGATGGTCAGTTGCGCCTGCGCAAGCTTTGCCGCCATATCCTGCGATTCGTCGGCTTCAGTTAGATCATTCGTCTCCCCTTCGTGCGTAGCCCCTTGCAGTTCGGCGATCGATAAATCGTCTTCGACATCCTGCAGATAATGCTTCATAGCCCCTTTCTCCCTTCGACGCTCATCACGTTCCTGCTGCTTCCAGCGCGCGATGCACCGCTCCACACGCTTGTAGCCGATCAGTTTCGGATCAAGCCCCGCTTCACGGAAAATGGCTGACGGTGATTCGCCGGCGTTATAGCGGCACATCACTTCCACCCGGAAACGGTCTGAATACCGGATGTGCGACGCACTCACACTTTTGACCGCCGGCAGGCTGGACAGATACGCACGCTCCTTTGCGGTAAATTTGCCATCAATCATTTTTTCTGCCCCTTATACTGCTACTGCCTGAACAGCTTGGTTCAGAATCATATCGGAGATTTCCCCATTGGCCCCTCGTTAAAACCCTCGAATAAAAATCCCATTCCCCCCAATAAAAAAGGAGTCCTATCTTACAAACAAAACAGTTACGCCATTTTTCGCAGATAGAAAGGCTCATAGAATTACCCCCCCCCCATAAAATTTACACAATCTTAACCTCACCCCCAACACACCCTTTAGCACATCATGGGGCCGCTACGCCTCTACACACCGTCATGCAGACTCACTAGGCTAGAAACATGACGCAAGAGCTTGTTTCCCTGACCATCATCATGGCGATGGCGGCCGTCAGCCCGATCGTGGCGCAGCTGATTCCCGGCAAGTTCATTCCGCAGACCGTGCTGCTACTCGCCGCCGGAGCCGTACTCGGTCCCTACGGATTCGGCGTGATTGAAGTGAACGACGCCGTGAAACTCCTAAGCGAGCTTGGTATGGCGTTCCTATTCCTGCTCGCCGGCTACGAAATCGACCCCAAACGACTCGCCGGACATCAAGGCAAAGTCGGACTGCTTACATGGGGAATCACGCTAGGCCTCGCCTGGCTGGTTGTGACATTCCTTCCGTTCTTCACCAAGCAAGGCATCAACGGCATCGCCACGGTAATCGCACTCACCACCACCGCGCTCGGCACGCTTATGCCGATTCTCAAGGAACGCAACCTCGAAGGCACCCCCATCGGCGACGCCATCATCTCGTACGGAACGTGGGGCGAACTCGGCCCAATCCTTGCCATGGCTATCCTGCTATCCACCCGAACCGGCTGGCAGACCATGCTCGTGCTCGGCGCGTTCCTCGCCATCTGCCTACTGTGCGCAATGCTACCCACGAAAGCACTGAAAACCGGCCATCGCCTGTACCGTTTCCTTACGGACAATGCGAACACGTCATCGCAAACGCTCATGCGACTGACCACATTCCTACTCATCTTCCTTGTCACCATTTCCGCACTGTTCGAACTTGACGCGGTGCTCGGCGCGTTCGCCGCGGGCTTTATCCTGCGTTACATCATCCCCGACGGCAGCAAGTCGCTGGAAATGAAACTGGAAGGCGTCGGCTATGGCTTCCTTATTCCTGTGTTCTTCGTGGTGTCAGGCGCCGCGATCAACGTACGCGCCGTGGCAGGCCGACCCGCGCTGCTCGTCGCGTTCATCGTAATGCTCATGCTGATTCGCGCGGTGCCCGTATATGTTGCGTTGTCGCTCGACAAACGCAAGAATCCGCTGTCATCGCATCATCGCGTCACAGTAGCGCTGTATTGCACGACCGCGCTGCCGATCATCGTCGCCGTCACGTCACTGGCGGTGAAGGTCGGCACCATGCAAAGCGACACCGCGTCGACACTGGTCGCAGCCGGCGCAATTACGGTGTTCTTGATGCCGCTGCTTGGCTCGATCACATATCAGGTGGCCGACGTACATCCGGTCACCGCGGTTCGGGAGATTGCGCACACGCCATCCGATTGGCGGACGATCGTACACGAACATGCGCAGGTGCGTGCGCTGCTGCACCATCAGGACCGGCTCAAGCGTATGGCGGAGACGTTGGAATCGCTGGAAAAGCAGGAGGGGCTGAACGGTTTGGACAGCCGTCGCGCCGAACTTGTGGAACGTGCGCGCCTCGAAATCGACCGCCAACTCAAGGAACTCGGTCTGGACCCGCAGCTCACCACCCAACTCCCCCACAACTACCGCTACCCGAAGAACTGAGAGGGCTTCGGAGGGGCGCTACTCCACGGACTTGAGGGAGCTGATGGGGTCGATGCGGTCGAGGACGGGGTTAACGAACAGCTGCACGAGCAGCGCGAAGGCCATGGTCGCCACGGCCGCGATCACGTAGCTCAGCGGCTTGACCTCCACCTCGAAATACAACGAGGGCATGTTGAGCGCCATCGTCAGCATGCCGCCGACGAGCCGGCCGAGCGGCAGGCCCAGTATCACACCCATGACGGTGAGGATCATCATCTCGCGGTTCACGTAATGGTGCACTTCGCGGTCGAAGAAGCCAAGCACCTTGAGCGTGGCCATCTCGCGCACGCGTTCCGACACGTTCGTATTGGCGAGCGTGAACAGCACCACCAGTGCCAGACCGCCGGCAAGCGCCACAATCAGCGCCACCACCGCGCCCATGAGGTCGAATTTGAAGCTGTCGGCCATGTGCGCGCAGCTTACGGCCTTCATCACCGAACTGTCCTCTTCGAGCGATTCCGCATAGTCGGTTTGCGAAGTGTCGGAGCCGGAAAGCTTGGCGAGCATGGCGTTCCACGTCAGAGCCTCGGAATCCTCGGAACTCTTGGAATTCTTGGTGTTCTTCGCGTCTTTCGAGTCGAAAAGCTTGGCGTAGTAGGTTTCGCTTACATACACATCCGAGCCGATGAGGTTGCGATTCACCGCGCTCACCTTCGCCGTCGCCTGCACGCCGTCGCCGTTGGTCAGTCGCACCTTGGAACCGGCCTTGACGCCCAGCGCGCTTGCCGCCGACTGCGCGACGATCACGCCATCGTCATCGAGTTTCAGCGAACCGGTTTTGCCGACGCCGGACGTGCCCAGTATGCCGGACGAGACCGGCTGCAACGTGACCATTTCGCCCAAATCGGACAGATGCTTTTCCGGCACCGCGACCAGCTGGATGCTTTCGCTGCCGCTGCTGCCGGCCTTGCCGCTGTCACCGTCGCCACTGCCCGCAACCGTCAAATCGCCCGACTCTATGCGCACGTCAAGAGATGACGTGACGCGCCCGTCTGACACGACTTTCGTGCGCATCGCCGACGCGTCCGAATCGTCGGAAACCACCATCAGGTCGTACTGGTAGATGTCGCGGTATTGCTTGATGCCGAGGTCGGCGACGGTGTCGTTGATGGCCAGGCCGCAGACGATCAGCGCGGTGCAGCCGGCGACGCCGCCGACCGTCATGATGAGGCGCGACTTGAAGCGGAAAATGTTGCGCGCGGTCACTTTGCTGAGGAAGCCCATGCGATTCCAGACCGGCCGAATCCGTTCCAGCAGAATGCGCGAGCCGGCGCGCGGCGCTTTCGGACGCATCAGCGCGGCGGGCGTCTGCCGCATTTCCTGCACACACGCGTAGATGGTGGCGGCGAGCACGCCGACCACGAACAGCGCGATGCCGAGCGAGCCGTACAGCCAGTCGTATTCCAGCCGCAGGCCGGGCATCACATACATGCCTTGCAATACGACCAGCAGGAACGCAGGAATGCCAAGGAAGCCGGCGATCAGGCCGAGGCCGCCGCCGATGAGGCAGGCGAGCAACGCGAACAGCAGGTAGCGCGACGCGACCGCCAGCCGCCCGTAGCCGAGCCCCACGTACGTGCCGATGAGCGAGCGGTCCTCTTCGACCATGCGCGCCATGGCGGTCAGGCTCATCATCACGGCCACCAGCAGGAACACAATCGGGAACGCGTTGCCGAGCGACTGGATGGAGTCGAGGTCGGATTTGAGCGCGCTGAACCCGCCGAGCGACTGCCGGTCCTGCACATACCAGCGCACTTGCGGAATGCTGGTTTTCAGCTCGTTTTCCTTGGTTTTCAGCGTTTGTTCGGTACTTGCCTTCTGCTCGTTCAATTGCGATTGCGCCTGGTCGAGCTGCTGCTTGGCTTGCGTCAGTTCGGGACTAGCGGCGATGATGGTTTCACGCATTGTTTCACGCGTGGTTTCGTCAAGTTGGGGGGTAGTTGCACCTGCGGCCGCCGCCGCACCTGCGTTCGCGCCGTTTGTCGCAGCTCCCGCAGCTGCCGCGCCCGCCTGCATGCTGACAATCTGGTCGACCTGCCGGTTGAATTGCTGCCGATTCGCGTCGATTTGCGACTGCGCGTCCGCGAACTTCTTGTCGGCTTCCGCACGCGCGTCGGCGATCTTCTTGTTGCCCGCGTCGAGCAGTTCCTGCCGACGGGCCTTCTGGCGGTCGGTTTTCACGGTGCCGTCGATGCGGTCGGTCACCTGCTTGACAGTGTTTTCGTACGATTCGTCGAACGTGCTTTCGGCGGCCGCACCCTTGACGAGCAGCGTGGCGGACGTGTAGAGGGTGCCGGTCACGCCATCGGACGGCGCGAAGAACGTGTAGTCGGTGGTGGCGGTGGAACGGAACGAGGTCATGGCGGAGTAGCCGTCCGGGTTGCTCAGGTTCTGCGGATCGAGCACCACGCCCACGATGGTGAGCTTGGTCGGGAAGCTCGGCGCCTCGTCCGTGCCGTTCGTTTCATTCGTGCCGTCCGCACCGTTCGTATCGTTCGTATCGGAAGTATCGGAGGAAGCCGATTCGGGGGTTACGGTGAGGCGGCTGCCGATACGCTTGCCCGAATCGCGAATAAATTTCCTGGTTACCGCGATTTCGCCGGCTTTCTTCGGCATGCGCCCTTCCTGCAAGTATGGCTGGTCAATGCCGTCCGTGCCGATTTCCTGCATGGTCGCCGACTTGCGGCCGTCCAAATCGAACGTCACTTCCTGCGACCGTTCCGCCTGCACTTTCGCAACACCGTTCACCTTGCGCAACGCGGCGATATCGCCGTTCGACAGGCCCGCAGTGGACAGCACCTGGACGTCGTGCAGGCCCTGCGCGTCGAAAAAGCGATCGGTGCTGCGGAACGCGTCACGGCAGCCCGCGTAAATGCCGGTGAGCACGGCCACACCGAGCAACGTGATCATGGCGATGGAAATGAATCTTTTCCACGAATGCGCCCACATTCGCAGCATGTCCTTGACGAATGCCATGTCGACCTCCGTTCGTAGCCCCTCATTCCATTGAACACCATGAAGCTTGGAAAGACGCGCCAAACCGCACATCCGCAACACGTGTCCAAATCGCGCGTTCGAATCGCACAGCAATCGCGCGAATCGAACTTCTAAACCAAACAACCCGTTAAGCAAACCAGACATTCCGGAACGAACAAACCAACACTTTGCCCGCCGCTTCCCGCTACAATCGGGAACGTTCCCTCACAAAGGGCGAATCGCAAAAAAGCAAGCGAAACAAGCACATGCAAGCGTGCAACAGCACGCAACGCAAGCAGCGAGCGCAACGCACAACGCGCAATCGCAAGGAAACAGAGAAGAGGAAATCTCCATGAGCGATGTCACCGCCGCAAAGAAGCCGCGTGGAACCGACGATGTGCCGGTTCCGCCGACGCTCCGTAAATCGTTGAAAAACCGCCATATCCAGCTCATCGCGCTGGGTGGCGCCATCGGCACCGGCCTGTTCTACGGCTCCAGCGAATCCATCCAGCTGGCCGGCCCGTCCATTCTGCTCGCCTACCTCGTCGGCGGTCTCGCGATCTTCATGATCGTGCGCGCTCTGAGCGAGATGGCGGTCGAGGATCCGAAGGCTGGCGCGTTCAGCTACTACGCGACGCGCTACTGGTCACGGCGAGCGGGCTTCATTTCCGGCTGGAACTACTGGTTCAACTACGTGCTGGTGGCCATGGTGGAGCTTGCCGTGGTCGGCTCGTTCGTGAACTACTGGTTCCCGAACATTCCGAAGTGGGTGTCGGCGGCGGTGTTCCTCGTGGCCATCGCGGCGCTGAATCTCATGGGCGTGAACAAGTTCGGCGAATTCGAATTCTGGTTCGCCATCATCAAGATCGTGGCCGTGCTGGCCATGATTCTCGGCGGCCTGTATGTGATCATCGCCAATGTGCCGACCGCTTCGGGCATTCGCGCGAGCTTCGCCAACTGGTTCACCGTGGACGGCGGATTCCTGCCGCACGGCCTGATGACCCGCAACGCCGACGGCACGTGGACCGGCCTGCTGATGGCGCTCGTCGTGGTGATGTTCAGCTTCGGCGGCACCGAACTCATCGGCATCACCGCCGGCGAAACCGAGAATCCGCGCACCACCATTCCGAAGGCCACGAACGGCATCATCTGGCGTATTCTCGTCTTCTACATCTGCGCGCTCGGCGTGATCATGGCGGTGATTCCGTGGAGCAAAATCGACGGCGATTCCAGCCCGTTCGTGCAGATCTTCGATTCCGTCGGCGTGCACGCGGCCGCCGGCATCCTCAATTTCGTGTGCCTGACCGCCGTGATGAGCGTCTACAATTCCGGCCTGTACGCCAACTCCCGCATGCTGTATTCGCTGGCAAAGCAGGGCAACGCGCCGGCTTACCTGGGTAAGCTCAGCAAGAAAGGCGTGCCGGTCGGGGGTGTTATCACTTCCGCGATAATTATTGCGATTGCCGTTGTCGTCGTGTTCGTATGGCCGGAATTCGCGTTCAATTATCTGATGTCGATCGCCACGATCGCGGCTGCGATCAACTGGATCATGATTATGATTACGGAGATTAAGTTCCGTCGCATGGTTGCGGCTGGCGATGGCCCGGCCGAACTTAAGGGGCTGAAGGGCAAGGAAGCGCTCGACAAGATCGCGTTCAAGCTGCCGTTCGCCAACGTGACGCCATACGTGGTGATCGCGTTCATGCTGCTGGTTGTGGTGCTCATGTGCTTCTCCGCAAGCTATCGCATCGCCGTGATCGCCGGCGTCATCTGGCTGGCGGTGCTGTTCGCCGCCGCCCAGCTTGCGCTTGGCAAGTCCGGCAGCGAGCGTGGCGAGGACGCGGCGGTGATTGTCGACGCGGCTGCTGCAACCGCTGAGTAATCGCAAGAAACACAAAACGGCCTCCTCTTCCGGCTTTTGTTACCCGAATCGGCTGGTTACGGTAACAAAAGCCGGATGGGAATGCCGTTTTTGCGATTAGACGGGGCGATTAGACCGGCGCGACCAGACCGACGACCTCAGTCAGCGGTGCCGTCGGGGGTGACGGGCTCGGCGGACTCGACGGGGGAGGTATGGTCGGTCAGGTCCAGACGGAACGGCTGCGCGGGCAGGCCGTCGTCGTTGAACAGCGGAGCCGGACCCCAACTGCGCCAGGCGTATCGCATCACCACCGGCTCGGGCACATCCGGAGTCGCCAGCGTAATCGTGCCGATGCTGCGGCTGTTAATCGGAATGCCGAATTCCGTAGCGTTGTAATCGACCACGTTCACTCTGGAATTGACGAGATCATCGATGTCGCAATCCACGAAAATCGCGGCGGTCGCCGGGTGGAACATACCGTCGGAACCGGCCAGTTCGAAGCCGGAACGTTCCGGCACGCGCACCAAAGTCGGCAGCTGGCCATCGAAATCATCGTCGCCGCCGCCGGGCGTGGTGCCTTCGAAATGCAAACCGTGCGCATAGCGGAAGAACAGGCGTACGCGGCCGTTCGGGTCGCATCGGAAGCCCAGCACCGTCGGGCCGTGCACCGGAACGCGATCCATGCCGTAGATTTGCCGCAGCGCGCAATTGGCAAGGCGTTCGCCGGGCGTGCGCTTGTCCAGCGGGTGGATGTTGTCGTATTCGCCGCAGTCGATCGTGCAGATGGCGTACACGTTGTCTATGGACTGCGCGGCGTCCCATTGGGCCTCACGCAGCACCGGCCAGCGCATCGGATCGTTGCCGTCCGCAGCCGTCTTGCCGTTGATCCATTGCGGCAACTGCACGATGAGGAACGGCAGATTTTCGCTCCACAGCGCACGCCATTCGCCGATCATCATGCCGAGCAGCTCGCGGTAGGAACCGCTGTATTGCTCGTCTTCCTCACCCTGATACCACAGGAAACCGGCCAGCGAGTAGGGCATGATACGTTCCAGCATGGCGTGGAAGGGGCCACACGGACGCCATTGCGATGTAGGGGTGAGCGGCGGCGGCCACGGGCAGGTGCCGCACTGTTCGCTCAACTCGCTGCTCGTTGCGTTCGGATTGGTCTGACGCACCGTTTCCACAGCCGCGTTCCATGCGTCCATCTGCGACTGCCATTCGCTGGTTTCCAGCTCGAACTGCTGTTGCGTCTTGCCTGCGATCGCACGCTGGTAGCGCGTCAGATAGTCGCGGCCGGCATCGCTGGAATTGAGTGCGTCCTCGCTCATCCAGCAGCTGATCGACGTGCCGCCGATATAGCAGTCGACAATGCCGACCGGCAGATCGGGGTCGAGTTCGGAGCGCAGCTTGCGTGCGAAATAGTAGGCGACGGCACTCATCACACCACTGTTTTCCGGCGATGATTCCTGCCAACTCGACGTATTTTCCGCATTGCGATTGATGACACCGGTTTTCGGCACATTGTAGAAACGCAGCAGCGGATCGGCGCAATCCTCAAGTGCTTCGTCGGCATGCTCGCTGTTACGCAACTCAAGTTCCATATTGCTTTGGCCGCCGGCGAGCCACACTTCGCCGATAAGCACGTCGTCGAATTCGATGGCATCATTGCCCGCGACGATACGAAGAGTGTACGGACCGCCTTCCGGTTGCGCGGGCAGCATCACGCGCCACTGCGAAAAGCCGTTGACCACGTTCTGCGAAGAATAAGCATGTTCCTGCGCGATCAGGGAGCCGTCAAAGTCGTGTATTTCCGCCACAACCTCCATACCGGCGCAATCGGCAGCCAATGCGCCGAACACCGCAATGGGCTTGTTGCGTTGCAATACCATGTGCGAGGCGAAAATCGCGGCGACATGCAGCACGCCCGAGACATTACGCTCCTCCACCTGCTCCATCTGCGCCGTCATTTCGGAACCAGGCGCAATCCCCGTCGCAGTGACCATTGCTTCAGCTTCCTCATCAAACAATCCTACGTGCCTATCCTAAGCCACTTTCCTACCAAAATGCATGAAGCGTCACCTAAATAAGCACATGCTTGCCCGCACAAACGTCATTTTCAGCGATTGAAACGTCGCTTCGGTAGGGGCTTAATCGCAATTCCCAACGGAAACAACATTCCAACGGCCCGAAACGTCGCTTCCGTAGGGGTTTCGCAGGAAAGGTATCACGATTGCGCCGCGACGAATTTTTTACGATTTCGCGGCTCACTTTGTGGACTGGATACGTACCAAAACGGCCGCTCCGGTAGGATGGACCCCAGTTTGCAGGACAAAATCCATGCACGAAACCACGAATTTCATCTGCGAATGGTAGAAACCCGAACGCTTTCCAAGCGTTCACCCCACTACACAAAAGGAGTGCCAAGTACAATGGCTGCACAAATCTGGTATGAGAACGACGGCGACCTCTCGGTCCTCGAAGGCAAGAAGGTGGCCATCATCGGTTACGGTTCCCAGGGCCACGCCCATGCGCTGAACCTGCGCGATTCCGGCGTCGACGTCGTCGTCGGCCTGCGCCCGACCTCCAAGTCCGTCGAGCACGCCAAGGAGCAGGGTCTGGAAGTCAAGTCCGTTCCGGAAGCCGCCGCCGAGGCCGACATCATCATGATTCTGGCTCCCGATCAGTACCAGCGCACCATCTGGGCCAACGACATCGAACCGAACATCAAGCCGGGCGCCGCCGTCGCCTTCGCTCATGGCTTCAACATCCACTACGGCTACATCAAGCCGACCGAGGACCACCCGGTCTTCATGGTCGCCCCGAAGGGCCCGGGCCACATCGTGCGTCGTGAGTACGCCAACGGCCGTGGCGTCCCGGTCGTCGTGGCTGTCGAACAGGATCCGCGCGGCGACGCTTGGGACATCACCCTGGCTTACGCCAAGGCTCTGGGCGCCCTGCGCGCAGGCGCCATCAAGACCACCTTCACCGAAGAGACCGAGACCGATCTGTTCGGCGAGCAGAACGTGCTCATGGGCGGCGTGAACAAGCTCGTTGAAATGGGCTTCGAGGTCCTCACTGACGCTGGCTACCAGCCGGAGATCGCTTACTTCGAGGTCTGCCACGAGCTGAAGATGCTCGTCGACCTCATGAACGAGGGTGGCCTGAACAAGGCCCGTTGGTCCTGCTCCGACACCGCCCAGTACGGCGACTACACCAACACCTGCATCGACGAGCACGTGCGTGAGCGCATGGAATACCACCTGAAGCGCATCCAGGACGGCTCATTCGCCAAGGAGTTCATCGACGATCAGGACGCTGGCGCTCCGAAGTTCAAGCAGCTGCAGGAAGAATATGGCAACGTGCGCATCGAGACCGTCGGTCCGAAGCTGCGCGCCATGTTCTCTTGGAACAACGGCAAGGATGACGACGCTGACATGGCCACTTTCACCGGCAAGATCGCCCGTGGCTGAGTAACGTCTCGCATTCATTGCGATTAATCGCATTAACTGCGATTGAAGGCCGCCGCCCAAGTTGGGTGGCGGCCTTTCGTTATGCCGGAACGTACGCAACCGTCGCACGCACGACGATATGCAAAAAGCGCCGTCCGCATGAAGCGGGCGACGCTTTCTAATTCGCTAAATAGCTTATGCAGCTAGCGAAGCAATCTCACTGAACCTGGGTACGAGCGATCTTGCCGTTGAAGGACTCGGCCATATCGGCATCGGCGTCCGTCTGGTTGTTCCAAGAGAACATGGCGCGCAGCTTCGGACCAACGGTCTCCAGGTGCGGGTGGCTGTACTCTTCCTGCAGCTCCTTGAACTTCGGAGCGCCAGCGGCCTGATCATCCATGAACTCCTTGGCGAAGGAGCCGTCCTGAATGCGCTTGAGCTGGTACTGCATGCGCTTCTTGGTCTCTTCAGTGATGACGGTGGAGGTGTAATCGCCGTACTGAGCGGTGTCGGAGCAGCTCCAGCGAGCCTTGTTCAGACCACCCTCGTTGGCCAGATCCACCAGCATCTTCAGCTCGTGGAACACCTCGAAGTAAGCGATCTCCGGCTGGTAGCCAGCCTCGGTCAGCACATCGAAGCCCATATCGCACAGGTGGTTGATGCCACCCATGAGCACGTCCTGCTCGCCGAACAGATCGGTTTCGGTCTCCTCGGTGAAGGTGGTCTTGATGGCGCCTGCACGCAGAGCACCCAGAGCCTTGGCGTAAGCCAGGCACAGCGGCCAGGTCTTGCCATCCGGATCCTGCTCCACAGCCACGACGACCGGGACACCACGGCCGGCGGCGTACTCACGACGAACGATATGGCCCGGGCCCTTCGGGGCGACCATGAACACCGGATGATCCTCGGACGGCTTGATGTAGCCGTAGTGGATGTTGAAGCCGTGAGCGAAAGCCAGAGCAGCGCCCGGCTTCAGGTTCGGCTCAACGTCCTTCTTGTACACGGCGGCCTGGTACTGGTCAGGCAGCAGGATCATCACAACGTCGGCTTCGGCAACGGCCTCGGCAACAGGCTTGACCTCGAGGCCCTGCTCCTTGGCGTATTCCACGGACTTAGAGGTAGGACGCAGGCCGACGACGACATCCACACCGGAATCGCGCAGGTTCAGCGCGTGGGCGTGACCCTGGGAACCGTAACCGAGGATGGCCACCTTCTTGCCATCGAACACGGACAGATCGGCGTCCTTCTCGTACCAGATAGTTGCTGCCATAATAGGCGCTCCTTTATTTTTCTTTTTATAGCGATTCGGGACTTGCATTCCCGAACAAACTCGCGATATTTAATTCTTGTTTCGGTTGTTCACAGCGGGCGATGGTTCCTAGGAGATTACTCCCCCGGATTGTGTCCGAGGAACCACCCCGCCTCTCCTGCGGAACTGTTTTAGTCCCGCTTTCTTTATGTTGCTTGCTGACGTTCACATAGTGGTTATATTCGCGTCAAACGTTTTTAGTAAGGCTTCCGTCGATGTCATCTTGACACGTCGCTGAATAGCCGGTCAAACGGCACTTGGCGATTGATCACTTGGTGAAATCAACATCCTTAGTCTCCTTGCAGCTCAGCACCGCAACAAGGCAGCACACGGCCATCACGCCGAGGTACAGACCGACGGAGTGCACACCCCAGTGGTGGGACAGCCAAGTGGCGATGGTCGGCACGAATGCCGCGCCGACGATGGCGGCCAGGTTGTAGCCGATGCCGGAGCCGGAATAACGCACGTTGGCGTCGAACAGCTCCGGCAGGAACGCGCCGATCGGACCGAATGCGGTGCCCATCAACGCGAAGCCGATGCATAGGAACAGCAGGTTGGCGGCGAAGTTACGCTGGCCGACGACCGACGGATCAAGCAGGAACGGGAAGAGCAGCGCGAATGCCACGAGGCAGCAGGACGAGATGACGATCACGCGCTTGCGGCCGAATTTATCGGCGTTCACGCAGGAAATGACGATGAACGCGGCGAACACGCAGATGGCAAGCATCAGCATGAGCAGGTATTCACGATTGGTGAAACCAAGGTCTCCGCCGCCCTGCTCGACGGTTTTGGTGCCCCAAGCGAGGGACCAGGTTGCCAGCGTGTAGAACAGCGTGTAGGTGACGGCCACCAGGAACGTGGCTTGGATGACTTCCTTCCAGCTCTTCTTGAACACTTCGGTCAGCGGAGACTTGACGACCTTCTTCTGTTCCTGGGCCATGCGGAAGATCGGGGTCTCCTCCATCTGCACGCGCACCACAAGACCGACGATCACCAGCACTGCGGACAGCAGGAACGGCACACGCCAACCCCATGCCAGCATCGCATCGTCATCGTTGAACGTTTCCAATAGGAAGTAAGTGCCGTTCGACAGGAAGAAACCGATCGGAGCACCCAACTCCGGGAAGGAGCCGTACAGCGCGCGCCTGTCTTCCGGAGCGTTCTCGGTGGCTACCAAAGCGGCACCCGACCATTCGCCGCCCAAACCGATGCCCTGCACGAAACGGCACAGGCATAGCGCGGCGACAGCCACAATGCCCCACTGGCTGTAGGTCGGCAGGCAGCCGATCAGGAACGTGGCGACACCCATGGTCAACAGCGAAACCACCAGTGTGGTCTTGCGACCCATGCGGTCGCCGAAATGGCCGAACACCAAGGATCCGAGCGGACGTGCAATGAACGCGATGGCGAAGGTCAGCAGGCTGGCCAGCAGCGCGACGGTCGGATTGGTGGTGTCTCCGAAGAACACCTTCGGGAAATAGTTCGCAGCGGCGGTGCCGTATGCGTAGAAGTCGTAGAACTCGATGGCGGTGCCGACCATGGAAGCGGCGATCACGGTTTTCACCGAATCGCGCACCATTGCCTGCGCTTTGCCAGCGGCTGCTTCGACTGCACTCATTGGATTACTCCTGTTACGTCTGTCATGCGTTACCGGCTCCCAACATGCGCCGATAACGTCTTTCTTCTATTCTCTTGTGTGCAGTCTTCATTTCGTTGCCTTACGCCTTGTGGGCGGCAACAAAAAGACCCCGCAGCATGCAGGGCCATCAACGTGTGTGTTTTGCGCGCCTCAAACCCTGCCTCCGTTGGCGAGGGATTGAAGCTGCATTGCTCGAATCAGTCCGCCAACGAAAGCGGAATAATAATTCGTGCGGACAGCAGTACGCGTGCAACCATTCCGTTCATCGTGGCGAACCTCCTTTCGCAAAGTCTTGTATTCGGCGGATTATCCGCTCGAACTAAGCCGTAAAGATAAGCGCGTCCACAGACCCTTTCTACTAAAGGTTCACTATGTGGACGCGCAATTTTGAATTTGATATTCGTTTTTCGGATTATCTCAGGTCATCCAAATCATTTCAGCAGCAACGTCAGCACGCCCGCAACAGCCATGCAACCGGCGGCAACAGCGAAAATCAGCAGATACTCGCCAGTCGCCGCAATCGCAATCGCGCAAACGACAGCGCCAATCAACGAACCGAACGTATTCGCCAAACTGAACGCAGCCAACGAACGACCAACGGAACGTATATCCGGCAACGTCGCAAGATTCAACCCTTGGCTCACGCCGTCATACACCACATACGCGAAACCTGCAAACAGCGCATACAGCGCGACCGCCATAGCACTATCGATCGGCGTCAACGGAAGCACCACAGCAACCACAAACAACAAGCAGGCGGCAATCGCGGGAATACGGGAATCTTTGAAAGCGCGGGCGATGCGGCCAAGCAGCAGCGCAGCCAACAGCGAGCCGACGAACGCGGCAACGGCCATCATCGACATAACCGCAGCCGCTCCGGACAAACCAAACAGGGTGACCTGCGAAACATCGCCCAAACCATCCTGCGCAAGATACCACTGGTAAATCGCAATGCCGGAAGTGGCTGCGATGGCAAACATGCGCGCGGCAAACGCAATGAAGAACTTCGGAGCGCCCTTCGGCGGACGATACTGCGAAAAATAATCGCCCTTCTTCACACCCTCACGAGGCAAATAGCTGCTGGAACCCTCAAACGGCAACACCAGCAACGTAGCCGCACCAGCCACCACCAGGCACAACGCAAACACCATCATGGCGAAACGCGTGGTGCCATCCCAACCGGAATCGTCGGCAGCCCACGTAATCGAAACGGCCGCGATAATGCCCAACACTTGGCCGAACGCTTGGCCAACGCCACGCCACGCGTCCGCACGATCACGGAACTTGTCAGGCACGCGCTCACCGAAAGCGGCCGCCAGCGGCATCGATACCATCGCATGTCCGATCAGCGTAAACAGCCAGAACACGATGACCAACGGCATGAAATCGCATGCGGAAAGAATCGCCACCGACGTGGCGGTCAGCACCGTGCCGGCGATGATCCACGGGGTGCGGCGGCCCAGCGGGCAGTACGAATGGTCGGATCCGACGGAAATCCACGCGTTCATCAGGAACGTCAACAACGTGCCGACGACGCTGAGCAGCGCCAGATCGGTGACGCGGTCGGTGCCGGAAAGACGGCTGATGGTCTGCGGAATGAGCACAGAGTTGAGCGCGGCCATCGGCGCGGTGAACAGCAGCGCACCAAGCGCGAAGCCGGCGGTGAGACGATGCACCTGCGGTTTGGTGGGCGTGGTGCCGTCGGGCGCGGTCATCGGATCGCGCAGGTCAAGGAACGACGATTCGAGGTTCGGCACAGCGGCGTCGAGATGGGCGAACGCGGTCAGCGGGGAGCCGCCTTCCGTGTTGATGAGGGTCTGCTGCACTTCCGGACGCTCGTTGGAAGCCTCGGGCACGCGCGGATTCTGTTGTACGGCCAAGCGCTTCAGGGCCGCTTTGGTCTCTTCGGTCAGCGTTTTTTCGTAATCGGGACGGTCATCGATACCGGGGCGCACGAACACCTGGCCCGGCAGCGGCTGCGGCTGCATTGGAGTCTGCTGCTCACCTGCATTATGTTGATTGTCTTCAGTCATCTCTTATTTCTATTCCTGTTTTTCCTGTTTTGTATCGTCGCTTCTCGTTCTTGCTTCTATTTCGTCGCTCGTTTCGAAATGTCACACGATATTCAGCACATATGAAAATCGCCCGGACGCACTGCACCAGTGCATTCGAGCGATTCTTTCAGCGAAATCAACCATATCAATACGTCCTGTCAGACAGCAGAAACATGCGAGGCAATCTCAATATCGATATCGCATAAGAATCGATATCGCATAAGAAAAGCCCGGATGCGATTATCGCTTCGCATCCGGACCGGTTGTGTGAGTCTCATGCGCAACAATATTGCGGCAACGTAGCGCCCATCAAAACCAGCAGCGGAATCATATAGATGAAAAACCGCGCATACAGCACAACAGCGTGAGCACGTTGAGAATAATCAGATCGAACAGCACGCCCATAATGGCGAAAAACATGTTGTCTTGATCGAAAAGCTTTGACATCTTTGACATAAGCTCACCTTACCCGTTTTTGCTGGGATTTCAGCTGATTCCCGGGAAAATTGTTTTCCCGATAAGACGATTTCTCGAAAAAACGAAAATGCGAATCGTCCTTCCTGAAGGAGAGGTGACAGGAAGGACGATTACAGATTTATGGATTTATGCGCGGTCAGGCAGCGACCGGATCAGGCGAGGCTGAATCAGGCCACGACCGGCGGATTGGCGATCAGATCGTCCGTGCGGTGCTCACCGGCGGCATCACGCCATTCGAGCGTGGCGACGGACGCGGTGTTCTCCACACCAAGACCACGGCCCGGCTCAAACGTGAGCGTGGCCTGAGTGGTCGTGCCCTCCCACGTGAAGCTGATGGACGTATCGCCGTCGGCGCTGTACGAGAAGGTGCCATCGAACGCATCAAGCTCGTTGCGGAACTTGGCAAGCGCGTTCAGTGCCTTCACCACCGGACGCTGCAGATTCTCGTCGATCTCAGCCGTGGAATAGTAATGGCGATTGATATCGCGGCCATTGTTGGTCTTGCGCAGCAGCTCCATGTCGTTCTTGCCGGCAAGCGCGCCGACATAGTAGACCTGCGGAACGCCCGGCAGGAAGAACTGCACCGCGCGAGCCGCAATATAGTGCTGATCGTTGCATCCCAGCGCCGAATAGTAGGTGCTGTTGACCTGATACAGGTCAAGATTGGATGCGGCGGCACCGGTAGCGGCCTGCGATTCGCCGTGAGTGTTCGCATGAATGGCGTTGACGAGATTGTCGACATCCTCATCCGGCACGAGCCCCTTGAGCGAACGGTCCAGCTGATCGGAACCGATGTCGATCACGCCGATGCCATCATGCGTGTCAAGTACGGTGACGGCATTGTTCGGACGGATGTCGGTCCAATGCGCGACCGGCTCGACATGACCGGTATTCAGCGAATGCAGCAGCAGCGGCGGAAGGGCGAAATCGTAGACGCGATCGACCTTCGACGCGATCTCGACCTGCTTCTTGTAGTAGGAATGCACTTCGATGAGGATTTCCAAGCCGCGCTTGACGCCCTCCTCGCGCAGGCGGGAGATGAGCTTGAACGTTTTCGGCGTCATGAAGCAGCTGGTACCGGCTTCCTTGGCACCGTAGCCGACGGCGTCAAGACGAATGTAGCTGACGTGGGATGCGGCCATCTGGTCGAAAATCGACATCAGGTATTCCCAGCCTTTGTCGGAATCCGTGTCGATATCGACCTGCTGCGGGGTGAAGCTGACCCAGACCAGGCGAGTCTTGCCCGCGAACTTGTAGTGGGTGAACGGCAGACCCGGGCGCGGACGGTAGATGCCGGCCAGATCCTCTTCGGTCGCGCCGTTCGGAAAGACGGAACTCATGGTCAGGAACATCGGGTAATACTCGGATTCCTCGCCCTTTTCAAGCACGTCTTGGAACTGCTTGGATTCCCAGCTCATGTGGTTGACGATGGCGTCGACCATGATGCCGTGGGTCTTGGAAAGTTCGGCGACATCGTCCCAGCCGCCGAGGCGCGGGTCGACCTTGGTGTGGTCGATGGGGTCGAAGCCTGCATCCGCGCCGTCGAATGGAGTGAAGAACGGCAGGATATGCACGCCGTCATACACGCCGTCGAAACGGGTGCGCAGGATGTCGGTCATCGAGCTGAGGGTGCCGTCGCCGAGGCGATCGGCGTAGGTGATGAGCTGCACTTTGTTTTTCATGGGACCTCCCTTGGTTCATGGGTGCGGGTGCAATGTGTGCGCGTCTGCCTGTTTGTTGTTTACGTATTTGCATACTCACGTATGTATCGAACCGGTTCGATATTACCTCGAGAGGGGCGTCAATGTCCAGTCACACAGCGGAATGCGCGTGTCGAACCGGTTTGATGCGGTGTTCTATGCAGCCCAGCCTGTCCGACCCCAACCCAGCGTTCCAACGCGCAGCATCAACGCGTGGTATCGCCTGGCACCAGCGTCATGGGAATAAGCACATTCGGCTCGAACGGCTTGGGGATGTTCTTGCGCGAGGCGTTGGCCGCAGCCGCCTCTTCATTGGCGATCGCCTGCACCATATGGTCGGCCGCCGACTGCGCGATCGCCGAGAAATCCTGTGCGACCGCGGTCAGCTTCATACCGGCCAAATCGGTCAAATACGTGCCATCATAGGCGACGACCTGCAGCTCGTCGGGAATGGAAATTCCGCGGCTCAACGCTTCGCGCACGCAGAACGCCGCGCCAATATCGGAGCTGACCACGGCATCGACGCCGTCGGTCGCCACCCCATCAAGCGCACGGCTGACCACACGATGATAGCCGGCGAAATCCATCACCTCACCGGCCTCGATATACTCATACTTCACGCCCGCAGAGGTCAATTCCTGTTCCAACGTGAGGTAGTAGCGCACCGTCGGGAACGTGGTCTTTCCCAAATCGAACGACCCCTCCTCGACTTCGCCGCGGACCGCCAGATCGAAGAACTGATCGCGCGGACCGCCAATCATCACCACATGGCGCGCGCCATTGCGAATCAGCATGTGCGCGATTAACCGACCGCCCTGCTCATGGTCGGAACCGATCGACGAAATACCTTCCCCAAGCACGCGATCGAACGCGACGATCGGGCGGTGAATCGACGTCCAATAATCGCCGGGATGCGAAGTGTGCGCACACATGACGATGCCGTCCATCATGTGCCGACGCAACATGTCGACATACTGGATTTCGCCGCTCGCCTCATCTGCGGTAGAGCACAGCATAGTGCGTAATCCTTGCGCAGCGAGCGCATGCTGCAGGTGTGCGGTAAACGTTGCAAAGAACGGGTGGCGGATGGTGGGCACGATGACGCCGACCAGATTCGTACGATCATGATACAGATTGCGGGCAAGCTCGTTCGGCACATAATTGAGGGCCTGCATGGCCTTACGCACGCGGTCGCGCATATCGTTGGATACATACCCGTTGCCGTTCACCACCAGCGAGACGGTGCTCAGAGACACCCCGGCCTTCTTCGCCACATCGCGCATACCGACCATGATCACACCTTCCCCGTTATCACTGTTCCATCGTTGTATTCTCACGTGCTTGCCGCGCGCTTTCCGTGCGCTTCTCGCGAGATATTACATTCATTTACATTCTCTCGAACCTGTTCGACAGTCCGGCGTGTATATCGCTTAACGGGGTTACCCCTTTACTTGATTTTCAATATTACTTTTCGTATGCTGCCCACGACACGGAAAACGGCAGCACAGCACAACAAAAGAAACGGCGCAAAGCTTGCGATATCCACACTCACTTTGCGCCGTCTTCTTGTATTGATGATGACCTACATTGCGATCAGTCGGTCGGCACGTCGCCGGACTGGGTGTGGTCGAAGACCGGCTTGTTGTCTTTGTCGAAGGTGTAGACGCCGATGTTCGCGGAGCTCGGATCATTGTTCTTATTGAACAGCCCGATACCGGTCTGGCCCTGATACCGGATATCCTTGCCATCCTTCAGCAGCGGCTTGGTCTGGTCGAATGCAATCACCAGCGTTGCATCCGGACTGGCGGCCTTGATGGCGGTTGCGCTCAGATTTCTTTCGCGTTACTCAGCGACCGCCCGTGTAACGTGAAAATTACGCCGGATTGGCGAGCAGCGCAATGCCGAAACCGGTGGCCACGCAAATGAGAGGCACCGCGACGGTTGCTATTCCATAGCCCAGAGCCAGCGTAAAACGACGCTGGCGAATCAATGAAACCACTTCGTTGAGCGCCGTGGAGAATGTTGAGAAACCACCGAGAAATCCGACAACGAACATCATGACCGTGTCCATATCCACCGATTGCGAATAGTAGGACATCATGGCGATGCCCGCGCATAGCGAGGCGACGCCGTTGATGACGAGCGTGGATAGCGGGAAGTTGCGGTTCGTTCTCCGATTCTCGCGATTCCAGCCTCGTTGAATTGACACGTCGAGCACGTAACGGGCCATGGCGCCCAGACCGCCGAACAGACAGATCATCCACATCATCAGCGCACCTCCCCGGTAGCCGGGTCGGCGACAAGCGAAATCTCCGCAGTGATCGGTTTGGGCTCGAAGCTGGGCGGAAGCGGGTTGGCCGGCTGCTGGATTGGTTGCGACTGCTGAATCGGCTCGGGCAGCTGCCCCAAGTCTGAAGTATCCTGCTCGCGCAGCAACGGCTGCGATGGCTGTGCCAGCTGAGGAACGGCCAGCGGAGGAATCTGCGGAACGCGGCCCGTCTGCATAGTCTGGCTGGCGGTCGGCGGCACGGTTGGCGTTTCGACTCGCGGAACCTGTCCCGTCTGTGCAATCTGTTGGGCCGCCTGCGCGGCCTGCTGCGCCGCCTGCGCGGCTTCCATTGCGGCCTGCGCGGCAGAACGCGCCACGTCGGCCACTTTCACATGGCGTACGCCCTGCGTGTCCGATTCGGCAGAATCGGACACGGAAACAGCTGAAAACGCACCCCGAACCCGCTTTCGAGTACTCCGTGACAGCAGTGCCTGCATCAGAACCACGCCGGCGGCGGCAGTGAGCAAACCGCCTGCAAAATTTCCCGCAAGATAGCCAAGCGCACTGGCGATATGCCGCTCGTGCAGACCTTCCATCGTTTCCAGCATCACGCCGGACATCGTCGAAAGCCCACCGAGCAAGCCAAGCCCAACACCACGGCTGACAACCTGCCGCACCCGGCGACGCAGCCACGAAGCGGTCGCCATGAATTCGGTCAGCATCGCGAACAGGAAGCAGGCGACCATATTCGACACAAACGTGCCCACAACGAACGGCGTCCCGCTGACCGACGGCAGAAGCATATCCAACGCATGCCGACAGCCGACTCCAACAAATCCACCGACGAACACCACAACATACATCAGTCCGTCGGCGAGCGGATTGAACCGCGCCTGCATACGTTTCATCGGTGCCAGGGGAATCGTAGGCGGATCCATGGTGTTAGCGGCAGGCGTGGTTGCACCAGCATGCGTCACCTCAACAGTGTCGATTGCCTGCGTGATGGGATGCGAGTCCTCACCCACAGTCACCACGTCTCCCGACGATTGTTCTTGCGATTCCATTGCGCTCCCCCTGTACTGGCCTCCCGCGGACAGCGTTGTTCCGCTCATAGGCCGTGCAACAACGAGCTGGGCCGCGGTTGCCGCCTTCCTAACGCATATGAGTTTACACGGAGCGCCAACGTATGCACCCTGGATGTCCGATTCCGCAGATTCGGACATCCAGAGTCCAGCCGAATTCAGCCAGGCTCAGTCAAGCCGGGCATCACACAGCCGCCGCATCGCAGGTCGTACCTCGCGCTCCTCCTCGCCACTGAACAGCACCACCAGATAGTCACCGGCACGCAGCCGTGTATCACCGCGCGGCACGATCTCGCTTTCGCCGCGACGCAGGCCGATGATCAGACACCCAGACGGCCAACGCATGTCACGCACCCGCTTGCCGTCCGCAATCGCCCCCATTTCCAATGGCAGTTCCATAATGCCGCTGCCCACATGGCTTGCGATTGCCATCTGCATGCCTTGCGCACGCACGTACCGCTCCAGCAACTCCCCATAGATCGGTTTGGTGCGCAGCAGATCGGACACCAACAGCGCGATGAAAGCGACGGCAGCGACCGGCAGCATGTGCGTCAACGTTCCAGACATCTCCACAGCCAACAGAATCGACGTGATCGGCGTTTTCACGGACGCGGCGAGCGTGCCCGTCATCACGCACACCGCAAACACCGCCACTGCGTCGGATGGCAGATCACCGATTCGATGCAACACTTCACCGCAGATGCCGCCGGCCAACGAACCGACCGCAAGAATCGGCATGAAAATACCGCCAGGCGCACCTGAGCCGAAACTCGTGGATGTGAACAGCATCTTCGCCACGAACAGCAGACACAGCATTCCCAAGCCGACGCGCGCATGTTCGGCGGTATCAATCAGATTCGAGCCGCCGCCGAGCACGTCGGGCAACCAGATGCCGACAGGCAACGCGATCGGGCCCGACCCCCGGAAAGTAGACACCGTGGGGTGAACAAAAGTAGGTGTAAGCCTATCAGACCTTAAGCGGCTTGGGACTCGAACTCATCGGGAGTTTGGTACCCGCACCAAGTGTGCCGACGGCACGTGTTGTAGCGCACGCACCACCGGAAGACGTCTCTGCGGCAGATCAGTTGATTGGCGAAGGTCTTCGCATCTTTGAGGACCTCCCGCTTTAAAGCTGCGTTGAACGACTCGGCGAGCGAATTATCCGCGCTGGTTCCCACCGCGCCCATCGACTGGGCAACGCCCAAGCGCTTGCATGTTGCCTGGAACTGCGACGAGGTATACACGCTTCCATGATCCGAGTGGAAAATCGCACCATCAAGACCTCCTCGCAGGTGGGAAGCGTTTTCGAGGGCCTCTTCTACCAGTTCGGTACGCATGTGATTTGCGATAGCAAAGCCGACAAGCTTGCGAGAAAAGCAATCAATCACTGTTGCTAAGTACATGTTCGCCCCGTCTGCGATCGGCAGATACGTAATATCGCCAACCAACACACGATTGGCAGCACAGGCTGTGAAATCACGGTTCACCAAGTCTGCGAACACGCGCCGGCCTTTGTCACGCGCAGTGGTCTTGACCCTGCGCTTCTTTTGAAATCCGAACAGGTTCTGGGCCCGCATCAAACGAGCCACTCTCTTGCGATTGATGCGCTTAGCCGGAGGTGTAGTGCCGTTGTCGCGCTTGCGGTCGTTGAGTTCAGCAGTGATGCGACGAGCGCCCCAGACGCCGTTTTCAGCGTCGAAAATTGCCTGGATCTCCGCGGCCACCACAGCGTCATCTACAAGGCGCGCACGGCGCCGTGGAGCCGAGTTCTTCCACTTGTAATACGAAGACCGATTTAGCCCCAGGACTGTGCACATCCGCTTGACCGAGTAGTCGGCGAGATTGTCGTCAACGAACTGGAAGCGGATCACCAGGTCGTCTCTTCCGCAAAATACTTCGCGGCCTTACGCAGAATATCGCGCTCTTCACGAAGCCTTTTGTTTTCGCGTTCTAGCTGGCGGATTCTTTCCGCATCAGCAAGCTTTTCTACGGGTGACGCTGCATCTTCATCCTTGGCGACGTTAGTGCCGAATTGCTTGTACCAGCATCCCAAAGTCGAGCGATTGATTCCGAGTTCTTCTGCGACCTTGCGCATTGAGGTATCCGGGTTCGACTCGAACATCGCGACGGCGTCGCGCTTGAACTGTTCCGTGTAAACCTTGCGGGGCATGGTGGTAGATTACCTTCCTTCCCAACCACACTGGCTGGAATCAGAGGTGTCTACCTAACGGGGGTCAGGTCCGAGGCGGGAACGTTTCCGGATGGAAACAAGCCATCAACCAAATGGCCGTCGCCTACCCGGACCGCTTCGACAAATACCTATAAACCAAACCCCACACAAACAACTTGACCCGCTCGGATATATCGGATATAATAGCCCCATGTTGATTTCAGGTACCGCTTTCCTGCGGTTGCGCACCAACCGCTAAGGCGGTTTCCTACCCGTAGGTTAAAAACCACTCCGGTCCTTTAGCCGGGCGGCCATTTGCCATGCCCGGCTCCTTTCAACTCCAAGGAGCACACCTGATGTCTGCATACGGACACGGCCGTCACGAACATGGCCAAAATTTTCTCACCGACCACAAGTTCATCAACTCCATCATCGATCTTGTAAAACAAACCTCCGGCCCCATCATTGAGATAGGACCAGGAAGCGGTGCCCTCACTCACCCGATGGCCCACTTGGGGAGGGCGATAACGGCAGTTGAAGTGGACGCAAAACTAGCTGCCAAACTCACACAAGAAACCTCCTCGGCGACGGTCGAAGTGGTCCATGATGATTTCCTTAACTTCCGGTTACCCGCCACTCCCTGCGTCATTGTGGGAAACATTCCCTTTCACCTCACCACTGCCATTCTTCGAAAGTTGCTGCATGCGCCGGCATGGACTGACGCTGTACTCCTCATGCAGTGGGAAGTCGCTCGCCGCCGGGCCGGAGTAGGCGCAAGCACGATGATGACGGCTCAGTGGTCCCCATGGTTCACATTTCACCTTGGTTCCCGGGTACCGAGGTCTGCTTTCCGGCCACAGCCAAACGTTGACGGGGGGATCTTAGTGATCCGCCGGGTGGATGACCCGAAGATTCCGATAAAGCAGCGCAAAGCCTTTCAAGCGATGGTGCACACCGTTTTCACCGCCCGGGGCCGCGGGATAGGGGAAATTCTCCGAAGGGCAGGGATGTTTTCATCACGTTCAGAAACACAATCATGGTTGCGCTCGCGAGGAATCGACCCCGCGACCCTACCTCCCAGATTGTGCACCAGCGACTGGATCGATCTCTTCCAGGTGACTGGTTCCTCTTCACCGCACCATCGACCCATTTCACCATCGGGAAGTAGTCAACGACCTCCTCAACGGAAAAACCGAATCCGGCGGCGTTAATCCCCCACCAAAACCGAAATCCACCAGTAGTACTAAAAAGTGAGCGAAGTCTGGCCGTAGACGTATCGATCACGGACAGCTCGCGGGGTTCGTTGTACTCGTTGAGGAAAATCATGTTCGCGACCATGGACCACATCCCAAAACATGGGCGCGGCATGTTCGAACAAGCGTTGGGTTAATTGTTGGTGAGTTTCGCGTAATCGGCAAACAGCAGCTTCTGGCACTGACGCTCCGAAGTGAGCTTGCGCGCCGCCCCCATTGCTTTATCCACTTCCCGATCGAGCGCGTCATGCGCCTTCACCAGTTCTGGTGCCATGGCCAGCGGGTTGTAGTGCTCGGCAAGAGATCGCTCCGGGTGCAGCGCGCGAACGTCGAGGAACTTTCTGCCCAGCCTTGATGATGCGCTTCTGAGTAGCTTCATCGAGTTCTGGGACGGGGAAGGTGTTCCACATCAGGATGCTGGAGAAACGATAATCCGATTTGATTCTTCCGCCTAGAGTTCTTTGCCAAATGATGAACATCGATGAAGAAATGAAGCCGAATTGTCGCCCGTCTGGGGTCAGATACCAGCATGTTGGCATCGCCGCGGATTACTGAGGGAGAGTTGGTTTGAGCAGTCCAGTATTTGCGGGTTTCACTAACGTGGCGAGGAGTAACTACATAATCTGTGGCAGGTTGGCGTATCTCGCCGAACAAGTCTGAAGTGCCCCAGGTTTTGTTCCGTTTGATGAAACCCGTTTTTGAAACAACGCACAGAGCACAACCCACGCCGATGCCAAGGCTTCCGCAACATCGACTACCCCATCAAACCCACGACAGTGGGATTCACACCCTCAATCGGGCCCGACCCCCGGAAAGTAGACACCGTGGGGTGAACAAAAGTAGGTGTAAGCCTATCAGACCTTAAGCGGCTTGGGACTCGAACTCATCGGGAGTTTGGTACCCGCACCAAGTGTGCCGACGGCACGTGTTGTAGCGCACGCACCACCGGAAGACGTCTCTGCGGCAGATCAGTTGATTGGCGAAGGTCTTCGCATCTTTGAGGACCTCCCGCTTTAAAGCTGCGTTGAACGACTCGGCGAGCGAATTATCCGCGCTGGTTCCCACCGCGCCCATCGACTGGGCAACGCCCAAGCGCTTGCATGTTGCCTGGAACTGCGACGAGGTATACACGCTTCCATGATCCGAGTGGAAAATCGCACCATCAAGACCTCCTCGCAGGTGGGAAGCGTTTTCGAGGGCCTCTTCTACCAGTTCGGTACGCATGTGATTTGCGATAGCAAAGCCGACAAGCTTGCGAGAAAAGCAATCAATCACTGTTGCTAAGTACATGTTCGCCCCGTCTGCGATCGGCAGATACGTAATATCGCCAACCAACACACGATTGGCAGCACAGGCTGTGAAATCACGGTTCACCAAGTCTGCGAACACGCGCCGGCCTTTGTCACGCGCAGTGGTCTTGACCCTGCGCTTCTTTTGAAATCCGAACAGGTTCTGGGCCCGCATCAAACGAGCCACTCTCTTGCGATTGATGCGCTTAGCCGGAGGTGTAGTGCCGTTGTCGCGCTTGCGGTCGTTGAGTTCAGCAGTGATGCGACGAGCGCCCCAGACGCCGTTTTCAGCGTCGAAAATTGCCTGGATCTCCGCGGCCACCACAGCGTCATCTACAAGGCGCGCACGGCGCCGTGGAGCCGAGTTCTTCCACTTGTAATACGAAGACCGATTTAGCCCCAGGACTGTGCACATCCGCTTGACCGAGTAGTCGGCGAGATTGTCGTCAACGAACTGGAAGCGGATCACCAGGTCGTCTCTTCCGCAAAATACTTCGCGGCCTTACGCAGAATATCGCGCTCTTCACGAAGCCTTTTGTTTTCGCGTTCTAGCTGGCGGATTCTTTCCGCATCAGCAAGCTTTTCTACGGGTGACGCTGCATCTTCATCCTTGGCGACGTTAGTGCCGAATTGCTTGTACCAGCATCCCAAAGTCGAGCGATTGATTCCGAGTTCTTCTGCGACCTTGCGCATTGAGGTATCCGGGTTCGACTCGAACATCGCGACGGCGTCGCGCTTGAACTGTTCCGTGTAAACCTTGCGGGGCATGGTGGTAGATTACCTTCCTTCCCAACCACACTGGCTGGAATCAGAGGTGTCTACCTAACGGGGGTCAGGTCCATCGCAATCGCAATCATCGGGCGGCTCCATGCCGGCAGTTTGCCGTACAGCGTCTGGAAGCCAAGCAACGAGCGGTTCATCAGCGAACCAACCAAACCGGCCACCAATCCCAACGGAATCAGCCACACATACTCTTCCAACGACAGCTGACCGATATCACCGAAATCCAAAACCGGACGCAGACCGAAACAGTATTTCGAGACGAAATCGGCGGTCAGCGATGCGGCAGTGGCGCCCATCAGAATCGCAGGGGAAAAACTCCGATGCACCCCTTCCAAAGCGAACATCATGCCGGACAGCGGCGCGCTGAACGCGGCGGACAAGCCTGCCGCGGCACCGGCGGTGACCAGATAATGCTCCTGCATGTCCTCACGGCGGTGGCCGCGCAAACGGTGGGACACACACTGCGCTCCCGACGCACCAATCTGAATGGACGGCCCCTCACGGCCGAGCGACAGACCAAACAACGCGCCCAACAGTCCACCGACGAAACGGACTGGCAGAATCGTCTGCCAACGCATCTTCAAGCCGCATATCACCACGCCGTTGGTCTGCGGGATGCCGCTGCCACCGGCCATCGGCTCCTTGACGACCATCCACGCGATCGCCAGCGCGGCCGCCACCGCGGCAACCGCCCACGGCGCAATCAGCCACGGGGTCTCGCGAATCCGCGCATATATCCAGCGGGACGCATCCGTGCCGTATTCGATGCCGAGACGGTATACGACGACCAGCAATCCTGAAACCAGACCAATGACTATGCCGGCCGCCGCCATCTTCCACTTCAAGTGGTCGAATCGCGGAATCAGCCGGCGGATATCATGTGCCGCGTCGTTGCCAGTCAAGCCGGGAAACTCGTTGCCGACGGTCAGTCGACCAGCGAATTGATCTGGATGATATGGTCGCGCTGCGGGCCGGTGCCGATCACGGAGATACGGCAGCCGGACAGTTCCTCAAGACGCTTGACGTAATCCTGACAGGTCTTCGGCAGATCATTGAAGTCGTGGATTTGGGAAATATCCTCGTCCCAACCCGGCATGGATTCGTAGATCGGCTTCGCTGCCGCGAATTCGGACTGATCAGTAGGCATATCGTCGCGGCGTTCGCCGTTGACATCATAGGCCACGCACAATGGGATTTCCTTCAGGCCGGTAAGCACGTCGAGCTTGGTGAGCACGATGTCGGTCAGGCCGTTGACCTGAGCCGCATAACGATTGACGACCGCATCGAACCAGCCACAACGACGCGGACGGCCGGTGGTCACGCCGTACTCGTGGCCCTGGGCTCGCAGCCATTCGCCCTCCTCGCCGAACAGCTCGGTCGGGAACGGTCCTTCGCCCACGCGGGTCACGTACGCTTTGGAAACGCCGATCACGCGGGTGATCTTGGTCGGGCCGACACCGGTACCGGTGCATGCGCCGCCGGCAGTCGGGTTGGAGGACGTGACAAACGGATATGTGCCGTGATCCACGTCGAGCATAGTGGCCTGGCCGCCTTCGAACAGCACGGTCTTGCCTTCGTCAAGTGCCTTATTGAGCACCAGCGAGGTGTTGGCCACGTACGGCTTCAAACGTTCGCCGAGCTTGAGCAGCTCATCCGTGGTTTCGTTCACATCAATCGGACGACGATTGTACAGCTTCACCAGCATCTGGTTCTTCTGATGCAGGCTTGCTTCAACCTTGTCGTGCAAATGCTTCGCATTGAACAGGTCGTGCACGCGGATGCCCACGCGATTAATCTTGTCGGCATACGCAGGTCCAATGCCGCGACCGGTGGTACCGATCTTGTGCTTGCCAAGGAAACGTTCCGTCACCTTATCAAGCACACGATGATACGGCGCAATAATGTGCGCACCCTCACTCACCAGCAGTCGGGAGCAGTCCACACCGCGGCTTTCCAAGCCGTCGATCTCTTCGAAAAGCACTTCAGGATCAACAACAACACCGTTGCCGATAACCGGAGTCGCGGTCGGGCTGATGATGCCGGAGGGCAGCAGGTGCAGCGCATACGATTCGTCGCCGACCACCACGGTATGGCCCGCATTGTTGCCGCCGTTGAAGCGGGCAACATAGTCGACCTTCGTGCCGATCAGGTCGGTCGCCTTACCCTTGCCTTCGTCTCCCCACTGGGCACCGATCAAAACAATTCCAGGCATGTTGTTGCACCTCCGCGCGTATGCGATTTCGCCTCAAAGCCTTACCAAGGCCTTACAAAGACTATCCTGCGCCCTCTACCGGATATCTGCCGGATATGCACCGATCGGCCGTTGAAACTAGTCAGTTCCATCGTTTTCGTCTCATACAACGCGACACACCCACCGTGCCGCCACACGCCGCATGCATTACGCGGCGCGTGCGGCATCACACTACTTCAACGCCTTGCCCGCGCTGCCAAGCTGCCTGCAAGCCTCCACCACGCGTGCGGCCATGGCGCTTTCCGCTTCGCGCCCCCACGAACGCGGGTCGTACATCTTCTTGTTGCCCACCTCGCCATCGATTTTGAGCACCGAATCATAGTTGGAGAACATGTGACCGGCCACCGCACGGCTGAATGCGTACTGCGTATCGGTGTCGATGTTCATCTTCACCACGCCGTAGCTCACGGCCTGCGCGATCTCCTCCGGCGCGGAGCCGGAACCACCGTGGAACACCAGGGCGAACGGCTTACCGGGAGCGACATCCAGCGAGTGCGCGGGGTCGGGCATTTCGCCGGCCTTAATCGCGAGCGCGACCGTGGTCTGGATTTCGTCGAGCAGTTCGGGGCGCAGTTTCACCACGCCCGGTTTGTATGCGCCGTGCACGTTGCCGAAGGTGAAGGCGGCCATGTAGCGTCCGCGCTCGCCAAGGCCGAGTCGTTGCGCGACGGCGATGCCTTGCGCGGGCGTGGAATACAGTTTGTCGTTGATTTCGGCGCTGTGCCCGTCTTCTTCGCCGCCGACCGCGCCGATTTCGATTTCCAGCACGGTGTGCGCGGCTTGGGATTTGTCGAGCAGTTCTTCTGCGATGTCGAGGTTTTCACCCAGCGGCACTGTGGAACCGTCCCACATGTGTGACTGGAAGGTCGGTTCCTGACCGTGCTTCACCTGTTCGGCTTCATGGTCGAGCAGGGGGCGCACCCATTCGTCCAGATACTGTTTGGCGCAGTGGTCGGTGTGCAGGGCGATGGTGATGTTGGGGTATTTCGCCGCGACTTCGTGCGCGAAGGCTGCGAAGGCAAGCGAGCCGGTGACGCGGTCGTTGACGCGTTGCCCGGAGAAGTAGGCGGCGCCGCCTACGGAGACCTGGATGATGCCATCGGATTCCGCCTCGGCGAAACCCTGGAGTGCGGCGTTCAGGGTCTGTGTGCTGGTCACATTGATCGCGGGATAGGCGTAACCGCCGCGGCGTGCGGCGTCCAGCATTTGCGCATAACGTTCCGGCGTTGCAATAGTCATGCCTCCATTATCGCCCGACCCTATCCCACTTATCATGTGACAACATTCGCCATCTTTCCTTTCCGTTTTCCCGACCGTCCGCTCCATATCCAGGTCGCCCGCCCCACTAGGGCCATATGCCGAGCGTTTTCGTCTCATATCCCGACATTTGCGGGACCGACCATTAAACAGGGCGAAACCATTGCGATCGTTCCATCGGAAGTCATAGAATATCCACCGGATCGCGCGACGAAGAGCCCAACCGGGTATTCCCGCACGGGCATGCCGCCGCACGTAGATGTTGCGACCAATACCCGCGAGGAGGCTTGATGCACCAGGTTTTCGCCATCTTCCTTCGAGACGTGAAACGCATTCTGAAGAACCCAGTGGCGCTCGTCGTCACGCTGGGTGTGGCCATCATCCCATCACTGTACGCATGGTGCAACATCCTCGCCAACTGGGACCCGTACGCGAACACGGGCAACATCCAGGTCGCTGTGGCGAACGAGGACAAGGGCACAACCTCCACGCTGGTCGGTCATCTCGACGCTGGCCAGCAAACCGTCAACCAGCTTAAGAAGAACCATCAGCTCGGCTGGCGTTTCGTTCCCGAGCAGCAAGCCATCGAAGGCGTGGAATCCGGCAAATACTATGCGGCGATCGTACTGCCGGAAGACTTCAGCTCCAGACTAATCGGCACCGTCACTGGTAAAGGCGACCGACCGTCGATCACGTACTACATCAACGAAAAGCTGAACGCGATCGCGCCGAAAATCACCGATACGGGTGCGACCACGATCGACGAGCAGATCAACACCACTTTCGTTTCCAGCGTGGCCGACGCCGTGGCGAAGGAAGTGAAGGAGGCAGCGGGAGAAACCACCGGCAGCATGAAAAGCGCGCAAAGCGACGTCATCAACGATCTGACCGACACCATCAACCAGCTCGAAACCGTCCAACAGCAGCTGCGCGGCACGCGTTCCACGCTCGACAAGGCCCTCACCACCATCGATTCGGCCAAACAGTCCAACATCGCGCTCGCCTCGGGAATCACCAACTCGCTTGACACCGTCGGCAAGGCGTCCGACTTGCTGAGCGAGACGCGCACACAAACCGAACGATTCTCGAACACGCTGGTCGGAGCGCTCGACAACGGCAGCACGCAACTGTCCGGTCTGCAGGTCAACGTGAGCAATGCCACCGGCACCGTGCTCAGCGGACTGAACACCACGCAGGACGCGCTCGACCAAGTGTCCAGCACCATGCATCACGTCAACACCACCACCGGCAATGTGCTCGACGGCGTGGAGAAGGCGTTGCAGGCCAGCCAGCTGGATCCGAACAGCCAAACGTATAAGGATCTTTCCGCGCAACTCGCCGAAGCCCGCAAACAGCTGACGTTCCAGCAGCAGCGCATCGACGCCTTCGATCAGGACACCACGGCTGCGATCAACGCGGGGAAGAACACCGCGAACGGGTTCAACGACGATGTCACCACGCTGGCGAAAAACGGCACGGCGTCGATGGCGAGCGCACGCACGACCATCACCGGCACGGTCATGCCGAATCTCAACACCGGGCTCGATACACTCAGCCTGGCCAATGGGTCGCTGTCCGGCACGCTTACCACGCTGCAAAGCACACTGGAACAGGGCAACGGGCTGCTCGACCAGTTGTCGCGCACCGTGACCCAAACGAACACCACCATTGCTGGCACGCAGACGCAGCTCGCCAATCTCGCCAAACAGCTCAACACCACGCGCACCGATGTGGCCGCGTTGAGCAGTTCGGCGATGTTCCAGCAGCTTTCCCAAGCGCTCGGACTTGACGCGAGCGAGGTCGGCTCGTTCGTGGGCGAGCCGGTGCATTTGGACGAACAGGTCCTCTACCCGGTCAAAAACTATGGTTCCGCGGTCACGCCGTTCTACACGAATCTTGCGCTGTGGGTCGGCGGATTCGTGCTCGTCGCGATCTACAAGCTTGAAGTGGACCGCGATGAGAAGATCCGCATGTACACGCCACGCCAAGGCTATATGGGCCGTTGGCTGCTGTTCGTCACGGTCGGATTCCTGCAGGCGATCATCGCCACGATCGGCGATCTCGCGCTGGGCATCCAATGCGAGCATCCGTTCCTGTTCATCCTCGCCGGCATTTTCGCCTCGTTCGTCTACGTGAACATCATTTACGCGCTCGCCGTGGCGTTCCGGCATATCGGCAAGGCCGTCGCCGTGATTCTGGTGATCATCCAGATTCCGGGCGCGGCAGGCCTCTACCCCATCGAGATGATGCCGGAATTCTTCCGCCGTCTGAAACCGTTCCTACCGTTCACCTACGGCATCAACGCGATGCGCGGGCCGATCGGCGGCATGTATGCCAACCATTATTGGATCGACATGCTCTCGCTGTTCTGGTATCTGCCTGTGGCGCTGTTCATCGGCTTGGTGGTCCGCAAGCTGGCGTTGAACCTCAACCGCCTGTTCGACAACCGTCTGGCGGACACTGATCTGATGATCACCGAACATAACGAAGGCACGGTGGAACCGTTGCGGCTCACCGAGACCGCGCAGCAGATCGCCGAGGAGTTCCCCGAACTCGCCAGCAGACGGGCGATTCATTTCTTCCGCCTGTACCCGCGCCTGGTGCGCTGGGGATTCCTCGCGCTGGCGGTACTGCCGTTCGTGTTCCTGCTGTTGCTATTCATCACGCGCATGAAGCTCGCCATGCTGCTCGGTTGGATCATTTCGATCATCGCCATCGACACGTATCTCATCGTGGTGGAGTATCTGCGCGAACGGTATGCGAATTATCTGGGCGAGGAAGCGATGAGTGCGGAAGAGTTCCGCAGCGCGATCCTGCACGAGAACCTGCTGTTCCGGCCGGGCATGCATTACAAGCCGATGCATGCCGTACGCACGAGGCTGTATGAGGCTGCGCATGGTGGTTCGGCCGGACATGCGCCTGAACATGCGGCTGGAAACACGGACGGAAATGCTGGCAGGAGTCTGCGTGAGGAGGGGAACGAACAGTGAAAATGATCTGGGGCATCTTCAAGCGGGACATGTGCCACGCCACCCGCAACGTGATCGCCGTGATCGTCTCGATGGGCCTGGTGGTGGTACCGGCGCTGTACGCCTGGTTCAACATCGCGGCCAGCTGGAACCCCTACGGCAACACCAAGGCATTGAAGGTCGCCGTGGCCAATAACGACAAGGGTTACAAGTCGGATCTCATACCGGTGCGCGTCAACGTGGGCGAAACCATCATCAGCACACTGCACGCCAACGACCAGCTGGACTGGCAATTCGTGAAAAGCGACAAGGCAATCGACGGGGTGAAATCCGGCGAATACTATGCGGCGATCGTAATTCCGAAAGGTTTCAGCGCCGACATGATGACGCTGTTCTCCCCCGACATCAAACACGCGCAGCTCAAGTACTATCTGAACGAGAAAATCAACCCGATCGCCCCGCATATCACCGATCAGGGTGCGACAACCGTGGTCAACACAATCGACAAAACCTTCGCCAAAACGATCGCGCAAGTCGGACTCGACCTGGCCTCAAGCATCCTACACTATTCGCAAAGCCCGCAAATGGCCGAATACATGCGCAACCTCAACGGCAATCTCACCACCATGGCGGATACGTTGAGCGGCGCATCGCAGCAGGTAACGTCGTATTCGCAGCTGCTCGGCTCGGCGAACGACATCGTGGATTCCACGGGCAAACTGCTCGCCTCGGCGACCAAGGCGGGCAAACAGGCCCAGAACGCGTTGAAGCAAGGCAAATCAGGCGCCACGTCGTTCACTTCGGCAGGTGCGAACGTCACCTCCTCAGTGAACACCGCGCTCGACCAGGTGTCAGGCGCGTTCGACCAAGTAGCTGCCAAGGTGAACAAGGCGTTCGACGCGATCGGCAAGGACTCAGACACCGCAGCCAGCCAGTTGACAACGTTGAGCGAACAAGTCTCCAGCAGCGAATCGCTGTACGACACGTACATCACAAGCCTCAACCACATGCACGAATCGGTGGAACAACTACCGGACAGTGATTCCGCGAAACAGGCGCTGCTGGAAGCCATCGACCGGGAGATCACGCTGCTGGAAGCCGCCAAAGGCGATTCGCAGAAGCTCGCGCAGCAGCTGAAAGACGCTTCCACGCAGGTCACGCAGGATACCGCAGCCGCGGAACGCTCCCGCAAGGAGATCCTGAACCGCATCACCTCCGCGAAGCAGTCGATCAGCAATGTGCGCGACGATTACGCCACGAACGTCAAGCCGAAAATCGACGCGCTCGCCTCCACAGTCAGCACGCTGATCTCCCAAACCGACAGCATGATCACCCAGCTGAGCGGCACCGCCGACGATCTGGACGATGTGACGGGCGATGTGGGGACGAATGTGACATCCATCCGTTCCACGCTCGGCGCGATCGCGAAGAAACTCGACTCGTCGGCAGCGACGGTGAAGGAGCTGATCACGAAGCTGGAGACGGGCGGGAACGCCGGTGACGGCAACAGCGATGGTGGCGACGGTGACAACGACGCCAGTTCGTCCGATTCGGGTGAATCGGACGAACTACGTGCACTGGCCACCGCCAACGCGTCCACACTGTCCACGCTGATTTCCGCGCCCGTCGCACTGCATCGCGTCTCAGTGTACCCGATCGCGAACTACGGTTCGGCCATGGCGCCGTTCTATACGATCCTGTCAATCTGGGTGGGTGCGATCATCCTGTGCGCCATGCTGAAAGTGACAATTTCGGACCGCGAGAAGGCGCATGTGCTGGGCTTGGGCGACACGCTGCCGCGCGTCGCCGGCCCGTCCGGCCCGGGGAACGCCTCACGTTGGGGACTGCGCCTCGACCACGAGTATTTCGGACGGTACGCGATCTTCGCACTGCTCGCGTTGCTGCAGGGCACACTGGTTTGCCTGGGTGACATGTATTTCCTTGGCGTGCAGGCGAATCATGCGCTGCAGTTCCTTGCCGTGGGGTGGCTTGCCGCGCTCGTGTTCTCGAATATCGTGTATACGCTGACCGTGTCGTTCGGCGATATCGGCAAGGCCGTGGCCGTGGTGCTGCTGGTGATGCAGGTCGCCGGTTCGGGCGGTACGTTCCCTATCGAGACGCTGCCGAAGTTCTTCCAAATGCTCTACCCGTTCCTACCGTTCCCGCACGCCATCGATGCCATGCACGCCGCGATGGCCGGATCGTACGGCAATGAGTACCTGCTTGACATGGTGTATCTCGCCTTGTTCCTGATTCCTTCGCTGCTGCTGGGATTGGTGTTGCGCAAGCCGGTGATCCGGTTGAACAACTGGGTGAGCCGCAATCTGGAATCCACCAAGGTGATGTGACGAGGCGGATTTGAACGGGCTGGTTTGAGCCGGTTTAGATCGGTTTCGGCTGGTACACGTGAACGCGCTGCCCGCCATCATCGACGACCTGAAAACCCAAAGCCACGAATTCGTCACCATCGACCAGCCGACAAAAACCTAAGCTAGCGTGGAGGCGTAGGGCATTGTCCTGCCCAGTCACTTCCCTTACGTACCGCTGCGCCATCCCGGCGCTCCTCTGCGCCGCCACTACCCCACATGTCGCCTCCTCACGCACCAACAAGTGTCCGATCCCCCGAATCAGCCACCCACGCGTCATCCGGTCACCCCAGGTTGTCCGATTCGGGAGAAACGGACACTCAGGGGCACCGTGCAAACCACACGTTGATCAGAGAACCGGCAACCACCAGCACAACACCGATCCAGAACGGCATGCCCAGCGCCACGCCCAACAGAAGCGTGCTAGAAGCCGTGGAAAACAGCGGAGTCGCGTACGAACCAATCGCAAGCGCTTCCATACTGCCGTGCAACATGCCGTATCCCCAGCACGCGTAGCCGCCCGAAATCGAAGCGGCGCACGCAATCAGCGCAGCATATCCACCGATGCCGGGCGCCGTGTCCGGCAAACCGTCTCCCGAAACGAAATGGATGGTCCACAGTACAACGGCCACACAGCAGAAGAAAATCGTCGTGCCGTCGTAACCTCCGGACAACGACGGCGTAAAAGTCGCATAAATCGCCCAAATAAAGGCGCCAACAAACGCGAGCACATACGGTAGGGGGTTACTGGCGATATTGTGGACCGCTTCCTGCATATCAAGGCTTTCTCCGCCAACCGCCATCGCCACACCGATGGTTGCGATCACCGCGCCAGGAATCGCTTTGGCGACCGCACCACGTTTGTGCGATACCGCTGCGGTCATCAGCACCAGCAGCGTCGGCCACAAGTAGTTGACAAGGCTGACTTCCACGGATTGCGCGTTCGTTGTGGCCAGGCCGATCGACAGCGAGATTGACGCCTCGTATGCGATGAACATGAGTCCGCCTGCGATGAGGTACTTGCATGGCGCTTCGCGGATTGGTTTCGGACGGCGCACAATGAACAGCATGACACCACCGACGGTGTAGATGAGCGCCGAACCGAGCGTGGCGCCGAACGATTCGGAGACCAGTCGCACGAGGCCGGCCATGAAGCCCCACAGGACGATTGCGAACAGGCCGATGAGTGTCGCCGCGTGTGATGTGGCATGGCCGAGTAGCGGATTGCAGGAGTTGCCGGTGGGGTGGTTTGCGCCGGAATCGGAGGGGGACTTCTGGTTCGTGTTCACGGGCTCCAGCCTACCCATCGCCCTCCACGAGTGTCCGATTCTGCAGAATCGGACACTCCTGCAACCTGCGATGCCGCGAACCCGATTACCCCCGGAACCGCACCAACAGCAGAGTCAACCACCCCATCCGACGCTGCCACACCAGCCGTATCGGCAGCCAAGTCCATGCGTCCCGCATCCACACAACCCACGCGTCCCGCACCTCCACGGCCCGCCGACGCGCACACGTCGCCCATGACCAAATCATCCAACGTCACACCGAACATGTCGCAAAGCATCAGCAGCTTGTCACAAACGTCGCGTTCCACGCCACCATCTTGCGGTTGCATTGCGATTCGCAACCAAATTTTGCGACGCAACCGACAGTTGCGCGACGCGAAGTTGGCTTCACGGGTCTTTTACGACAATAGAAAAACCCTTGAAATTCCAACGATTCCAAGGGTTCCGAATGGAGCGGATGACGGGAGTCGAACCCGCCTTTAAAGCTTGGGAAGCTTTCGTTCTACCGATGAACTACATCCGCAAGGTGTGCCTTTTGGGCACGAGCCATTAGTCTAGCACGCAACGGATGCGTATGCGGACACAGACCGACATGCGATACCAATTTTCCGCAATATCACGGAGACTCAACCACGCGGCCGCTGCGAATAGTCGCGAGAATATCTGCCAGCCGAGCCGCCCGAATCATGCGCGAATCCATACTGCGTTCCAAATTGCGGCCCACCGGCACCAGCCATCGCAGAACGTCCGCCTTGCCGAATATCCGCCGCCGCAACGCCGCTCGTGGCATAGCCACCGGCCAAATATCCGGACTGCACGCCCTGCTGCCGCATCTCCTGACCCATCTGCATGAGCCGCGCAATGCGGTCCTGAATCGGCGGATGCGTGGAAAACAGGCGCGAGAAGCCCTCCGCGGAGAACGGACTGGCGATCATCATCGCAGCCACCGACTGCGTGCCGGCGGTCTTCTCCATCGGCATCGCGGCTGCGCCGCCGGAAATCTTGCTCAACGCGGAAGCGAGCGCTTCCGGATCCTCCGTCAACTTGGAACCGTCTTCGTCGGCGTCGTATTCGCGTGTGCGGGAGATTGCCATCTGTATCAGCGACGCTGCGATCGGCGCCAGAATCGTGCTCAGCAGCACACCCAGCAATCCCAAGCCGCCGGACGCCGAATCGTCGCGGTCGTCACGCGAACGGCCGCCGCCGAAATACATGAGCGAGTAGCCGAGGTACGAGATGACGGTGGCCATGGCGGAGGCGATTGCGGACGTCAGAATGTCGTGGTTGTAGACGTGCATGAGTTCGTGTCCGAGCACGCCGCGAATCTCACGTTCGTTAAGCGTCTGTAGGATGCCTTGCGTGCAGCAGACCGCCGCGTGTCGTTCGTTGCGCCCCGTCGCGAACGCGTTGGGGCTCATGGTGGGGGCGATGTAGATGCGCGGCATCGGCTTGCCTGCCTTCGCCGATAGCTCGCGGACGATCTTGTATAGTACGGGGGCTTCCCGCTCGCTCACCTGTCGAGCGTGCATGCTGGCGATCGCCAGTTTGTCGGAAAACCAGTAGGAGACGAACGTGGAGCCCAGGCCGATGAGAATGTAGTAGCCGAGCGTGCTTTGACTGGCGCCGGTCGCCCACCAGATGAGCATGATGACGCCCCACATCAACGCGAACAAAAGCGTTGTTTTCAAGCCATTGCAATGGCCGTGCACCTGCAATTTGCCGTTCATGGCCACCAGCCTAGGAATTCAGGCTGGGATTTTGCTGTATACAAGCTGAAGGGTGGATTTGCAACATCTAGAAACATGCCACGCAACGACGCTACAGCATCGGCCATAGACCTATCTGCGGCACGGCGAGAGTCACCCCAACTTGAAACGTATTACCCCCGCATATCCCCCGAATGCACTGCGTCGAGCGTGCCGATCAGGCTGGTCAGCAAATCGTTGCGGCCGCACGCGTTCGTCAGCACCGCCAGCACGTACGTGCCCGACTGCGACATCACCAGTCCGGCATCGTTCAGCACGTACAAATCGCCTTCGCCGTTGATCCATCCGGCCTTCGTGTACACGGTGTCCGCATCGCCAAGGGCCGCGTGGATGCAGGAGTTCAGCGAATTCGTCATGTCTCCGGACAGCCATTGCAGCGATTCGGGCGTGATGTTCTGCACCCCCGCCGTTTGCCCGGCGAACAGGAAACCGTATCCGGCGGTCCACAGTTTGGCCATGTCGCGCGCGGAGGTGAACAGGTACCCGCCGCGATCACCCATTCTGGAAGCCGCGCCCGCCTGTTCGGCCCACGTGTTGAAGCAGTCGAGGCCATACGTTTTGTACAGCCAGTCGTAAGACGCGTTGTCGGAATTGCGCAGGACGGCGTCGACCTTCTGGTGGACGGTGGCGGACTGCGCGTCAGCGGATTGGGCCACGCTGTTCAGGTCGACGGTGCCCGTTGAGAACAGCGATATCAGGTATGGCGCCTCCGCCGACGAGGCCGAATAGATCTGTGCATCGGCGTTGTATGCGATCGTGCGGCCGGTCGTGATGTCGGCGAGCACGAATGATGCGGTATATCCGTCGGCTTCGAAAGTGGCGATTTGAGACTGCACGGCGGCCTGCGAATCGGCGCTTAGCGTGAAGCCCTGCGTTGTGATCGTGGCGCTGCCCTCGACTGCGGAAATGCCGTCCAGCGCAACCTGCGTCGGCGACGAGACGGCTTGTGTCTGCGATTGCGGCGCGCTGTTTTGCTTAAGCGCGCCCGACGTGGAGGACGTTTCCGAAGACGTTCCCGAGGACGCCGCTGCGTGGGCTTCCTCTTCGAGATGCACATCGACAAGACCCACGCCCATGGCGAAGCCGATCAGGCAGGCGATCAACAGGCCCACGACGGACACGGAACAGCAGTACAGTGCCTTGCGCTTGACGTGTTTTCCAAAGTTCATGCCGACTTCACAACCTTAGATTTCAATGCCCGCATCCGTTTGCGATGATATTGCGCACCGCGTTTCACTGGGGTCAGCCTAGCGCATGGACCCGAACTTCGGGGGTAATAGGTCAAAACGACCGCGTATATCCGATTCTGGAGAAACGGGCGGTTGCGCGATCGAAAACGCACGCTACGCGACCAGTCCGCCGAAAATCGACCACTAAAGCGGCAAAAACTAACGCCCTGCACGTCCGATTCAGAGGAATCGGACGTGCAGGGCGTTACTAGATTGCGTTAAAAGGCTTGGAGTTAGGGTGTCAGGAAGTCAGCACTCCCACCCTAATTCCAGCCGGCCCGATTCAGGCATGCGCCAGCGCGCGCATCTGCTCCGGGTCGATGACCTTCTTGTGCTCGCGGCCTTCCTTCGCGCCTTCGGCACGTTCGAACGCGTCGACCTTCTTCCAGCCGGCGAAGTCGATCGGCTTGACACCGCGGGAAGCCAGCAGACGGTCGATGGATTCCGGATCGCGGTCAGCGGCCACGCGACCGCCTTCGGCGGCCTTGGACAGGTCCTCGAGCATGTTGGTGACGATGAGCAGCGCGTCGGACTTGGTGGATCCGATCAGGCCGACCGGACCACGCTTGGCCCAACCGGTGGCGTACAGACGCTCACGCACCTGCGCGCCCTCGCCGGAGGCCTCCGTGGTGATGCGGCCGTCGCCGTTCGCGTTGGCCAGGTGCGCGCGACGCTCGTCGTACGCGATGCCCGGCGCGGTGGCCGGCTTGTAGCCGATCGCATGGTACACGGCCTGCACCGGGTACTCTTCGAATTCGCCGGTGCGAGTCATCTTGCCGTCCGCGGAAGTCGTCGTCTTCTCCACGCGAATCGCCTTGACCTTGCCGTCCTCGCCCAGCACTTCGACCGGAGCGAAATTGAAGTGGATGTAGTACTTGCGATCCGCCGGGTTGCCTTCGAAATCGGTGTCGCCGTCGTCTTCCATGTCCTCGGCCATCTCGCGGATGGTGAACAGCTCCTCGACCATCTGACGGGTCAGCTTGTCCTTGCCGGCCTCCTCGATAGTGTCGTCGTCCAGATCGAAGTCGTCTTCGTTGATGATCAGCTGCACGCCCGGCAGCTTCTCCATTTCGCGCAGCTCCTGCACGGAGAACTTGGCCTGGGCCACGCCACGGCGGATGAACAGGTGCAGGGTCTTCGCCTTGTTGGCCTTGATGCCCTCGTACACGTTGTCCGGAATGTCGGTTTTGGCCTTGAGATCGTCGGCGTTGCGCATGAGCTCGCGCGCCACGTCCATGGCCACGTTGCCGCCGCCGATCACAGCGACTTCCTCGGCATCGAGCGGCCATTCGCGGGCGCCGGTCGGGTAACCGTCGTACCATTCCACGAACTTGGCGGCACCGTACACGCCGTCCAAGTCGGCGCCCGGCAGGCCGAGCGGCTTGTCTTCGACGGCACCAGTGGCGAACAGCACCGCGTCGTAACGTTCCAGCAGCTCGTCAAGCGTCACGTCCTTGCCGAATTCCACGTCGCAGTACAGGTGGATGTCTGGGTTGTCGAGCGTCTTCTCGAGAGCGGATGCGATGAATTTGATGGAAGGGTGGTCGGGGGCCACGCCGTAGCGCACCAGGCCGAACGGCACCGGCAGCTTTTCGAACAGGTCGATGCGGGCCTTGGTGCCCAGTCCCAGCTCTTCGCCGAGCTTGCCCAGCTGGCGCAGGAAAATATCGGAAGAGTAGACGCCTGCGGGGCCGGCGCCGATTACAGCAATACGAAGTTCGTTGGTTTCGCTCATATGTTCCAGCCTAATATATTCCCTGCATTTCCAACAGGGGGCATACGGCACTTTCTTGCGATTCCCTTACTTGCCTCGCAACGCGCAGCCCGGCCCATGTGCCGGCGCAGGAGAACGTACAATCGCAGAAGATCACAATCGGTCCCTCACTAAAGAAGGTCCTTATCGTAAGAGGGTGGGCATATGCGCATTCACATCACGTATACCGGCGGCACCATCGGTATGGTCGAGTCACCGAACGGTCTGGTTCCGGGCGCCGATATGCGCGGCTGGCTGCGCCGGCTGATTGAGGACGCGCATCTGGACCCGAGCTTGTTCTCGTTCACCGAGCTGGACCCGCTGATCGATTCGTCGAACGCGACGCCCGACAATTGGCAGACGATGGCGGACGACCTGCGCGCGCACCGCGATGACGCCGACGCATTTGTGGTGTTGCACGGCACCGATACGATGAGCTATTCGAGCGCCGCGCTGTCTTACGCGCTGACCGGTTTCGGCAAGCCTGTGATTTTCACGGGGTCGCAGCATCCGCTCGGCAAAATCGAATCGGACGCCACCGCGAACGTCACGGGTGCGCTGAACGCCGCGATGAGCGGACGTTTTCATGGCGTCGGCCTGTTCTTCGGCCATCATCTGTTCGCCGGCAACCGTGTGAGCAAATCGTCAAGCTGGGCGTTCGAAGGGTTTTCGGCGCCGTCCACCGGCCCGCTGGCACGTACCGGCACGCCGTGGCATTGGTATGCGGGCGATTCGGCCGGCTCCGGTTGCGGTTGGGCGTCGCCGCTGCCCTACTCCCGTCACGATGTGGCCGTGATCGACATGGCTCCCGGCATTTCCGCCGCGCGATTGGCCGCGATGCTCGACCCTCGTCCGGAAGCGGTGCTGTTGCGCGCGTACGGCGTTGGCAATGTGCCGAGCGACGAGCCAGGACTGACCGACGTGATCGCCGACGTGCTGCATGACGGCGTGCCTGTCGTCATCGCATCGCAATGCCAGCAGGCGGAAGTGCTGCTCGGCCATTACGAGACGGGCGACGCGATCGCCCGCGCCGGTGCGATCGGATCGGGCGACATGACGCTGGAAGCCGCATACGCGAAGATCATGTTCCTGCTGTCGCAGGGCGTGGACGCGGCCGATTTCGGCACGTGGATGCGCCGGAACATCGCTGGCGAAATCTCGCCCAGCTCGATGTAGCACGGCGCAACGCGGTTCAGCCTCCGCACGGCTCGTCGCCGCAACCGGCGCTACTCGCGGTCGAGCAGGGCGGTGAGCGCCCACAGGATGCTGACCACGTCGATCGCCTCCTGCATGAACGCGCCGACGACCACCGGAATGAGGTTGAACGCGGCCGCGACCATGCCGATAATCGCCAATCCAAGGCCGACCAGCACCGCCTGCAGCATCACTTTCTTCGTGCGGCGGGCGATGGCGATGGCGCGCGGCACGGAGGCGATGTCGTCGTTCATGATGACCACCTGCGCCGATTCGGACGCGGCGGTGGATGTGCCGTCGGTCATGGCCATACCGATGTCCGCAACCGCCAGTACAGGGGCATCGTTCACGCCGTCGCCGACCATCATCGTCACCTGTCGGGTCATGGATTCGCCGACCACGCGCTGTACGACCTTGTCCCACGCCGGCTGGTTTTGGTGCGCGTCTTCCGTGGCGTTCTTGACGGCCGCGACCTTGCCTTCGGGGAAGAGTTCGGATTGCACGTCGTCGATGCCGACCTCGCCCGCGATGATGCGTGCGGAAGCCTCCTTGTCGCCGGTGAGCATGGACAGTTTCTTCACGCCGAGCCGGTGCAGTTTTTCGAGGGACGCCTTGGCGTTTTCGCGCGGCACGTCACGCAGCACAATACGTGCGGCGAGCTTGCCGTCGATCGCCACGTATGCGGCCATTTCGTCCGGTTCGAGAGGTGCGAACAACGAATTCACCTCCGGCTTCTTGGAAGCACCGGCAGCGGTACCGGTCGCCGAATCGCCAACCGCGCTATCGGCCACAGCACCAGCCGCAGTACCGGCCGCCACACCTGCGCCCAGCACATGCGTGAAGCCGGCCTCGTCGGCCGTCACGTACGCGAAACGACCCACGCGCACGGCATGCCCGTTCACCTCGCCGGACACACCCTTGCCCGACTGTTCCTCGATGTTCTTCACCACGGGGTAATCGCGTCCATGCCCCGGCAAATCGCGTTCGGCGCACAGCCGCTGCCCGTTCTCATAGCGCGCGTACAGTTCCTGCATGGCCTTCTGCCCGGCCGCCGCGATGCCCTTCGACAGAATGTGCACCGAGTAGCCTTCCACCACGCCGGCCATCATCAGAATGTGGTTCTCGTCGTACGGCGAGCTGTTTTCGAACGGCTTCTCGACGCGCACGACCTGCGGCTGCTTGACGGTAAGCGTGCCGGTTTTGTCGAAGAAGATATGCGATACGCGGCCCAAGTTTTCCAGCACGTCCTGCGCTTTGATAAGAATGCCCGCCTTGGCAAGGCGACCGGTGCCGGCCACGTACGCGACGGGAGCGGCGATCAGCAGCGGGCAGGGCGTGGCCAAAACCAGCACCTGCGCGAATCGCAATGGCGTGCCTGCGACGGCCCACGCGATGCCGGCGATCGCCAGCGAAAGAATGGTGAACGGCACCGCCAGCACATCGGCGGTTTTGACGACGGTCGGGCGCGATTCCTGCGCCGACGACACCAGTTCGAGGATCTTCTGATACTGCGAATCTTGCGCCAATTGCGTGGCACGCATCGTCAGCGCGGTCGATCCGTTGACCGCCCCCGACAGCACGCGCGCGCCCGCATACACTTCGCGCGGCACCGGCTCGCCGTTGATATTGCTCAGATCCAACGTGGCGACGCCCGACAGCAGTTCGCCGTCGACCGGCACCGTTTCGCCCGGCAGCACGAGGATCACGTCGCCAAGCTTGACCTGGTCGACCGGAACGGTTTCGAAATGCTCGCCGGCCGCGTCGTAAGGCTTGGTTTGGGTGGTGGACTTATTCGTTTCCGCAGCGTTAGGCACATCCACACTGGCGACCTTGCGAAAGCCGTCCGCCGTCATGTCGCCCTCAGCATCACCGGCAGTACCGTCGGCCCCGGCAGCCGCCGCACGTGCACCCACGCCCGGCAACGTCACCACGTGCGCGGTCCGCGGCGCCGCATCAACCAGCGCCGTCAGGTTGCCTTCCGCCTTCGACTGTGCGAATTCCTCAATCGCCTCGCCGGAGGAAATCATCAGCACCACGGCCCACGCAGCCCAGTATTCCTGCACCGCCACCGTCGACGCGATCGCAATAACCGCAAGCAAATCCACACCGACGTGACCGTGCCGCAAATCGTCAATCATGCCGATCACAGTCACCACAATCGTGTACACGACCAGCGCGATCACGATCCACTGCCCGACACCCGGATTGAACGGTCCGAAAGTCAGCGAGACGCCCGCAGCCTCCCACGGACGCCACGAACCCAGCAATGCCAACGGAATCGCGGCAATGATGGCGATCGGCAGCAGCGGAACTTCTTTGCAAATGGAAATGATTCTACGCATGAGAATCTCCTTACGCTCGTATCGGACGCCTTGTTAACCCATCGGCGCCCCGCCTGCGCGGACCATCGATACACGGCGTAAAAAGATATTTCCAGCATAACAGAGCATTGCGATTGCCGCGGTCGTTTGCGTGTGCTTCCGTTCGTCGCGCGCGTTCCGCGCATACGAAAAGGGCCGTGCGATTGCTCGCACAGCCCTTGTTTTCCACCGTTTTTCGGCTTGTTCAGCGTTTTCCGCGATTACGCGGATTGCGGTTGCGACTTCGCCGTCAGCCTATCGGGTGGCAGCCACCCGTATCGCTGTCGGCATGAACGCCGCACACCGTACGTTGCCGTACGATGCCGCGCATCCGGCTTTACCACAGACCGAACGGATCGAACAGGCCACCGCCGTCGCCGTTGTTGCCGTTACCGCCATTCTGGCCGTTCTGGCTGCCGCCATTCTGGCCGTTGCCGTTATCGTCGTTGCCGTTGTTCTGCTGACGCTGTTCCTGCTTGTTGGAGGAGTTCGTCTTGGTCTCTTCCTGGTCGAGCGTCACTTCGAGATCCATGGTGTTGCCGCCGCGCACAACGGTCAGCTTCACCTTGTCTCCCATGGCGGAGGCGCGCACGTAACCGAGCAGCGAGTAGTTGTTGTTCACTGCCTTTCCGTTGAACGCCACGATGGAGTCGCCGGCCTTCACGCCGGCCTTGGACGCCGGGCCACCGTCGGTCACGGCCTGCACCTGGGCGCAGCCGCGGGTCACACCGTCCGCTTCCACCGAGGAGCTCTTGATGGTGATGCCAAGCACCACATGCTTCACGGAACCGTTGTCGATGATCTCGTTGGTCACACGCTTGACGAGGTTCGACGGAATGGCGAAGCCGATGCCGATGGAACCTGCCGTGCCGGACGAGCTTGCGGTGGAGGCGATGGACGAGTTGATGCCGATCACCTGGCCGGCCGCATTAAAGGTCGGACCGCCGGAGTTGCCCGGGTTGATGGCCGCGTCGATCTGTACGGCGTTGGTGACGATGGCGTTGTTGTCGTCATCGGTCACGGTCACCGGGCGGTTGAGCGCGGACACGATGCCGGTGGTGGCGGTGTCGTCGTAGCCGAGCGGATTGCCGATCGCCATGACGGCCTCGCCGACGGCGAGATTGTCGGAATCGGCGAATTCCGCGACTTTCAGATCGCTCGGCGGATTGTCGAGCTTGATCACGGCCAAATCGGTGGTGGTGTCGGTGCCGACCACCTTCGCGGAATAGACGGCGCCGCTGGCGAGCGTCACCTGAATCTGCTGCGCGCCGGAAATCACGTGGTTATTGGTGGCGATATAGCCCTTGTCGCTGATCACCACGCCGGAGCCCTTGGCTTCGCCGTCACTGGTCGCCACGTCGATGGCCACCACGGAATCGGACACTTCCTTGGCCACCGCGGCCCAATCGACCGCCGTACCGGACTTCGCCTTGGCGGAACCGGAACCGGACGTGTTGGACTTGACGTCGGACAGCGAGCTGGAGGTCGGCACATGCACCCAACCGTTGGTGATCGCGGTGAAGCCGACGCCGAGGCACAGCGCGCCGGACACCAGTGCGGCCACAACGGCGGTGACCACATGGCTGGTCATGCCGGACTTCTGCTTGGTGACGACCGGCGTCTGGTTCGGCTGGTTCGGGAAGCCCTGCCCCGGAGCGCCGAACGGATTGCGGTTGCCCGGTCCCGCAGGGGGCATGTTCGCGCCGTACTGCGGCTGCTGCTGATTGTTCTGCTGCGCGCCGTTCTGCGCGGACGAGCCGCCAAACGGATTGCCGAACGGATTGCCATTGTTCCGCTGATTGCCGGTCGTATACGGGTTGCCGAAAGCGCCGAAGAACGACGGACGGTTGTCCTGCGGCTGGCCCTGCTGCTGCGCGCCGTACTGCGGTTGCTGGACGGTCTGGCCGCTGGCATCGCCAGCCGGCGGCGTCGGCACCGGACCGTACGCGCCGTATTCGGGCGCCGGACGGTACTGTTCGGTCGGCGCATCCTGCGTCGCGTTGTTGATCACCGTGCGTTCACCGGCAGCGGAAGCATAATCCGGCGTATCGTCAGCGGTATTGCCTGCCGTGCCATCCGCCGCGTCCACGGTAGGAAGGGCGGTGGTGGGCTGCTCGCCCGCGTTCGGCACTGCAATCGGTTCGGTAACGGAAGTCTGTGCTTCGTCGGCGACGTTCTCGCTCGGCGTCTGCGGCGCGGTCTGCTGCGTGCCATCCTGCGGCTGGGCGATGTTCTGATCGCTATTATCTTCAGCCATTGTTGCTCCTTATTCGTCTCGCGGCATTCAACATGGTCAGCAATCGTGCCGCTCGAACTGCTATCTAAGAGTAAAGATACCTGCTCTGGAAGTTTCCTGAATGTTTGTTGAAAGTAGCAATCGAATCGCTTGGCAGTTTGCTCCATACGATGCCACCGTCGACCGCCGATGGCGCCACCGCGGCAATCGGCGCTATCGCATACAGTTGAGAGCATGACAAGCTTGAACGAACCACAGACCGGCGCGGTGGCGCACGAGACCTCAGCGGCCAACGCGGCAGCCGGCGCAACGCACGACGCAGCAGGCAACACGACCAGCGCGGCATCGACCGAAAACCTTATTGAGCATCCCCGCGGCGCGGAACCCGGCAAGCCCGGCCGCCGCGACGCGTTCTACTTCGAGCAGAAAACCCGCCTGCCAGATGCGGCCGATGGCAAGGGCCGCGGCGGCGCGCGATACGGACGCACCGGCATCATCCACACCCCCCACGGCGACATCCACACCCCGGCGTTCGTGCCGGTGGCCACGCAGGCCGCGATGAAGGCCGTGCTGCCCGAAACCATGAAGGATCTTGGCGCGCAATGCCTGCTGTCCAACGCGTTCCACCTGTATGAACGACCCGGAGAACAGGTGCTCGACGAAGCCGGCGGGCTTGCCAGATTCATGAACTGGAACGGTCCGACGTTCACCGATTCCGGCGGATTCCAGGTGCTGTCACTCGGCGCGGGCTTCAAGAAGACGCTCGCCATGGACGTCACCGGCATGAAATCGGACGACGTGATCGCGGAAGGCAAGGAGCGGCTCGCGTTCGTGGACGAGGACGGTGTGACGTTCAAGTCGCCGCTCAACGGCTCGCTGCACCGGTTCTCCGCCGAAATCTCCATGGGCATCCAGCACAAGATCGGCGCCGACATCATGTTCGCTTTCGACGAGCTGACCACGCTGATGAACACCCGCGGCTACCAGGAACGTTCCGTGGAACGCACCTACCGCTGGGCGCAACGTTGCGTGGCCGAGCACAAGCGGCTTACCGAGGAACGTCTCGGCAAGCCGTATCAGGCGCTCTACGGCGTAGTGCAGGGCGCGAATTACGAGGATCTGCGCAGGCATGCCGCCGAACAGATCGCTTCGCTCGATTTCGACGGCGTCGGCATCGGCGGCGCGATCGAGAAGCGCATCATCGGCGACACCTGCGCCTGGATCTGTGACGCGATGCCGGAAAGCCGTCCGCGCCATGTGCTCGGCATCGCCGCGGTGGACGACATCTTCGCCTGCGTGGAGAACGGTGGCGATACGTTCGACTGCGTCGCCCCCGCCCGCTGCGGACGCAACGGCGCGATCTTCACGCGCCACGGCCGCTACAACATCAAGCGCGCGCAGTTCAAGCACGATTTCGGTCCGCTTGAGGAGGACTGCGACTGCTACACCTGCACGCACTATTCGCGCGCATACGTGGACCACGCGCTGCGCGCCCGCGAATTCAACGGTTTCACGCTGGCGACGATCCACAACGAGCACTTCTTCGTGAAGCTGCTCGACGATATCCGAGCATCGATCGACGGCGGCTATTTCAACGAATTCCGCGACGAGACACTCGCCAAGTTCTACGAGAACGGTTCGAAGGGCTGAGTGTGAACCAACGCGACGCCGCCACTGATTCATCAGACGTTCCTTCCAGCTCGTACCCATAAACCTGCGTCAGATGGAACGCGACGGTCTGGTACACCGAGAGGTGTTCCCGGAAGTGCCGCCGCGCGTGGAGTATTCGCTGACGGAGACCGGACAGACGCTGCAGCCGGTCATCGAGGCGATGAAAAACTGGGGTACCCAGTACAAGGCCGCACACGCCGCCTAGCCCGGCTTGGGGCGTATCCCCTTCGTCAATCGCGACACGCCGATTTGTGCCACAGATAGTAAAGGTGTAAATTAGTCGATTGTCTGCGAGCGTGGCGGAATGGTAGACGCGCTGTCTTCAGGTGGCAGTGAGTGTATGCTCGTGGGGGTTCAACTCCCCCCGCTCGCACGGGCCGAAAAGGGCTGGAATCCAACGATTCCAGCCCTTTTGCTTTATCCAAAACGTATGAAATGTGACAAAAAAAGTACTAAAAATGCGCCGAAAGCCCAGCTATCTCAGCAGAAACAGACAAACGGACATCCAAACCCAAAACCAGCACCACAAATGTCCGATTCTCCAGAAAACACAATCCGAATAACCAATTCGGCAGAATCGAACACATAGCCACCCAAAACCACACTTCACGTGACCGGTTGGAAAAACAGATACGTAACGCATTGCAGACCAATCCCATGCGTCCGATTCTGAAGAAAAACGAAATTCGCCGTACGACTTTTCCGCGCGCGCAATCGCAAGCATTTCCCGGTATTTCACTGTGAGCATAATCGCGGAATGAGCAGGACACGGAAGAGTTGGGTGAAGTGAAAGGTCAAGGTCAGGAGCCCGGGAGGGTTCCGGATGCGGCAACGAACCCGGTCGCCGGTCTCGCTGGATGGTGACGCCGCAGCGATAATCGCACGGCCGGCTGCCAAGCCGCATTACTCCGCGCACAGAACGCGCATTTGCTTAAGGAGTACCGATTATGGCAATGTTTCCGGCTTTGATGAATGACACGATGTTCTCCGATCTGTTCGACGATCCGTTCTTCGAGGGTTGGCGCAACATGGACCGCGCAGCCGCATGCGATCCGAACATGTCCGCAGGCATGATGAGCACCGATGTGCGTGAGACCGACAAGGGCTACATGGTCGACATCGACATGCCTGGCTTCAAGAAGGACGACATTTCGCTGGACCTGCAGAACGGCTATCTGACCGTTTCCGCGCATCGCAACAGCTCGCACGAGGACAAGGACGACAACGGCCGCTGGCTGCGTCGCGAACGCTACGCCGGCTCTTGCTCTCGTAGCTTCTACGTTGGCGAGGACGTGAAGGATTCCGACATTCACGCCAGCTACAAGGACGGCACCCTGTGCCTGGAAATGCCGAAGCCCGAAGCGCAGCAGCAGGTTGAGACCAAGCATCAGATTGCGATTGAAGGCTGATTTCCAGCTGCCGTACGTCATATTCGCACGTCGTAAGTCACGGTAATCGCTAAGCAAAGCGAAGCCGGACGCCCGTAAGTGGGTGTCCGGCTTTTTTGTTTGTCCGCACGCCGCCGCCCGAAAAGCAACGCCCGTCACGGCACTTAACGCACCAAAAACACCATGATGAGAATCATCACGAATCCAACCAAATCGGTCGGTTCGAACACCGCGTCCGTCCATGCCACCGCGGAAATCGTGGCCATCACCGGTTCGCTGGTGCCGAGCATGGTGGCACGCATCGAACCGACGCGCACCACGCCGGCCATGTACAGCCAGAACGCGCCGAATGTGCCGCCGATCACGGTGAACGCCATCAGCCCCACACCCAGCCAATCCAACTGCGGCGCCGTAGCCCACGGCCGCACGAACGGCAGCAGCACAAGCCCGGAAATCAGGAACGCGATGCCATTGACGGTGAAGTTGCCCCAACGTTCGATGAGCTTGACCGGAAGAAACACCATGGCCGCCGTGGACGCCGCGTTGATAGCGCCCCAAATCAGGCCGACCAACGGCAGTTTCAGCGTGGTGAAGTCGCCGCCGGTCGCAATCAGCACGGTTCCCGCGAAGGCGAGCGCCACGCCGATGCCTTCCCGTACGCCGGGCAGTCGCCGCCCGCGCAGGCATACGACCCCCAAGACGAACAGCAGGTTCAGGCTTTGCAGCACGGTTGCGGTGCCGGAGTTGGTCCAGTTGATCGATTCGAGGTAGGCGACCTGCACCAGCAGCACGCATATGATGGCGGTGGCCAGCAGCCGCGGATATGATTTGCGATCGCGTAGCGCGCCGGTAAGCAGTTTCGGCGTCATGATGGCCGAGCAGGTGAGGAAAAGCACGCCGGCTGCCAGTTCGCGCACGCATGCGATCCACAGCGGCGAGGCGTGGTACGTGCCCATGAGGATTTTGGAGACGGTGGCGTTGACGCCCCACAGCACGCCGCCGCACAGGGTCATCGCAATGCCGATAATCAGGTCTTTCGGCGTGCGCTCGAACGTTTTTTCCGCCACTGCGGCTCCTTCCCCTTCACTGTTCGCTCATCGCACACCGTACACGCCGCATGTGTCTTGCAGTGGCAGCCGCTCACAGACTGTCCGCGGGCGCGCTGAGGAAGTCGAGAATCTTGTTCACATACGGTCCGACCACCGTGTTCGGCATGGAGAAGATCTCGTGCAACGACTTGCCGTACCGTATTTTTTCGATTGATCCGCCGCCTTCGCGCACGCGTTCCACGAAATCGTCCTGCGGACCGTTCAGGACCCAGACGTCACGGCCCGCTTGGAACAGCAGCGTCGGAGTTTCGATCGCACCGCACATGTCCGGTTTGAGTACGGCTCGAGACAATGCCATCGCCTGATGCGCCCATTCGAAGGTGGCCGCGTTGGTCTGGCATGCCACGTCGTCGACGCGCTGCTTGTGGAACCAGCGAACGCGCGCCTCGGACGCGCCCTTATGCTCGTCGAGATCGAGTTCGGGGGAAAAATCGGTGTGACCGAATACGCGCGCTTTGCCGAATCCCAAGCCGCACAACGCGCCCGTAGCGATGCGTGCGATCCATGTCGGCATACCGACGACGGGGGCGATCATGGGTGCGGACAGCACGGCCTTGTCGAACAGGCTCGGATAGTGTTCCATCACGGCCGCGCCGATGCCGCCGCCCATCGAATGGCAGTACAGGTTCAGTGGCTCGCCGCACGCGTATTCGCGACCCACAGTGTCGGCGAAGGCTGCGAAATCGGACACATACCGGCGCCAATCGTCGATCCACACCAGGCTGGGATTGCTCACGTCGTGTGCGGAATGGCCGTGCCCGCGATGCTCGAGGATGCATACGGAATAGCCGGCCAGCAGGAAATACCATGCCATCTCGCTGTATTTTCGCGCGAATTCGGTGAATCCGTGCGAAATGACGATCGCACCGCGGAACACGCCCGAAGCGCCGTCCTCACGCAGCGCATCGAATTTGGCCGCGTCGTAACAGCAATAGTGCAACCGGCCGGGTTCGTCCAGTTTGGGCAGCGCGTCGCCGTTCCAGTCAACGGTGGCTGGATCCATCCATCCTTCCGTCATGCAGGCGTCCAGCGCGGGCAGCACCTTGCTTTCCATTTCGGCGTCGTAATTCGCCTCGTCGAGCAGCCTAAGAGTCATGCTTTCATCATACGAATCCCACATGAACAGCCTTCAGAGCCCCACGCTTCGGCTCCACGGATCGAACGCGCCTCCTCACTCGTGGACGCGCTCCCCCGTACAATGTCGGTATGAAAATCATGTCATTGTGTGTGGCATTCGTCATGCTCTGCACCATGCAGCCAGCCGGAACGATGACCCCTTCCAACGGGAAGGCTGCCATCTTCGCCGACGCGGCGAGAGGAACCGCATCCGCCATCATCGACTGCCCGCCGCCGCTTTACTGGCTGTGTGGAAAGTGAGCCATGCGATGAATCCCACGAAATCCGCAGCTCCCATACCAAAAATCCACCGTGTAGCGCTGGTCGACAATGATCCTCGCGCGTTGGAATCGCTGAGCCTTCTCATCGAAGCGAAGGTCCCCACGGCCTACGTGGTGTGGACGGCCACTTCCGGCGACGAAGCGATCGAACGTTGCCAGAGGAACGACGACAATCTCAACCTGCTTGTATTGGACATGTCCATGGAGGGCTTGCAGGGGCCGGCCATCTGCCATCGGATCCGTCTCATGGACAGGCATCTGCCGATTCTGGGCATCACCAGCTTCTCCATCAACAGCTACCGTAGCAGGCTGATGGAAGCCGGAGCGCAGGGACTGATCGGCAAGGAGGATTCCGATCAGCTGGCGAAGGCCATCGAGCGGCTCTGTGGGGGCAACGTTATGGAGGGATTCGAACCTCCCGCCCTGGCCAACGTGCGCATCAGACGCGAGGAGGAGACATCACCGCGGCTCACCGTGCGCGAGGAGCAAATCATCTCCCTGTGCGCCGACGGCATGCTGGACAGGGAGATCGCCGAACAACTGGACATCTCCGAAAGCACCGTGCGCAAGCATATGCAGGGCATTCTCAAGAAGCTGAACTGCAAGACGGCACGCCAGGCAGTGGCATTGTGGGTGAGATCGCATGCACGCTGAACCCACAAAACCCAGACCCGTAAGCGCCTTCCGCTCCTGGCACAACCATATGCGTGCCGACCATCCGAAACTCTGGCATCCGATCCGCATAACCATCGTGGTCATCACCGTATGGTGGATCCTGTTCTGCCTGCTGCTCGCCCCGACCGACAATCCCGCGGCGATCGTCTGGACCATCATCGAAATCGCGGTGCTGCTGCTGTCACCGTTCTTTCCGAAATCGATGTCGCTGCTGTTTCTGATCATGAGCCAGTCGGGACCTTGGCTCATACCCGGAGCCGACGTCAATTCGCTGCCGGGAATCCTCTACACGTTCGGCATGCTCGCCTACGAAACCAACAACCTTGTGGCGCTGCTGCTGCTCGCTTATTCCATAGGCGACCAGCTGTTCCGTCAACTGGTCCTCGGCACGAGCAACAGCAATCCCGTGGCCATCATCGCCATGGTCAGCCTGGTACTGATGCTCGGATGCGGTTTGCGATGGAACGCGACCATGACCGCCAGCCGCGCGGAGGCGGAGCAGGCGAAGACGCGATTACGGGAGATGGAAAGCCGCAACCACATCGCGGAAGCCATACACGACGCCGTGACGGGAGATCTGTCCGCCGCGGCTTTCGTCGCGCAACGTCGCATCGATGCATTGTCCGGCGGAGACGATGGCGATGGCAGCGCCTCGACGGATGGTGACGACGGCAAGAACGCGGACGAAAGACGCGATGAGCTCGACAAATGGACGCAGGTCAACGATTACATCCTGTCCGCCCTGACCAACGTGCATCGCGTCATCGACGAACTGGATATGGACGTCACCGTCCTTGAGGAGGATGCGGACGGCAAGGCCTTCTCCGACCTGCTCAAAGCCACGATGGCCGACGGCGACCGGCGTCTACGCGCGCTCGGCTTCGACATCACCTCGATCCTCCATGTGGCGGGCGGTGCGCCAAGCGCCTCCCCGAGCCTGGCCGGAATCGCCAATGATCTGCTTCGCGAGACCTACGCCAACATCGCGCGTCACGCCCAGTCCGGCAGCAAAGCCGACCTGTCGGTGATGCTCAAGCCGAACGCCGTCGAAATCACGCAGATCAACCAGGCGAGGACCACCGAAACGGATCGCACGCAGCCGGGAGGCCACGGCCTCGCGTATTTCAGCAAACAGCTCGAATCGCATGGCGGCAAACTCGAGACAACGCTGCGCGACGGCGAATGGACGCTGTTCGCCTATCTGCCGATTCCGGTGCCCGAAACCCTGCCACCCCTTGCCGGACACCCCGAATCGTGACTGGCTCCGACGGTCGCGAGAAACGAAAGGGTACTACAAAAGGTGCTACACAGATGTGGTACACCCTTACTTGCAGGGGTGTTCACGCCATCCTATCTTCCCTATTGAGAAGGGTTACGCGTCTCCCTGTGACCCGACGGATACTTGGCAGTCCGTCGAATCGCAGGGGGACGCGTTCTTTTTTTTCTTCGGTTGTATCGGAACGTCAGTTCCGCCGGAACACCGTCAGACCAGCGCGTCGGCGAGGAAGTCGCGCTGCAGCAGCAACAGGTTGCGCGCCACCGTCTCGTCGTTGGTCATGTGCGTGATGCCGTTGAGCGGCAGGAACGTGTGCTTGCGTCCCGCGGCCATCAACGCCTGGCTCAAGCGCAGACTGTTGGCGATCGTCACGTTGTCGTCGGCGAAACCATGGATGAGCATGAGCGGACGGCTGAGCTTCGGCGCGTCCGCGATGATGCTGTTGCGCTCGTATGTGGTCGGATCGAGTCCCAGATACCGCTCAGTGTAATGCGTGTCGTACAGCGTCCAGTCGGTCGGCGGAGCGCCCGCGCAGGCCGCGGCGAACGTGTCGGGCGCATCCAGCACGGCGAGCGCGGACAGGAAGCCGCCGTAGGACCAGCCGATCATCGCCACGCGGCCGAGGTCGGGTTTCGGCATGAAGACACCGGTTTCGGCGGCGAGCGAGGCGATCGCGTCCGGCAGCGCATGCACGGCGTCGACCTGGTCCTCAAGCGTCACGGCTTTCATGTTTTCGTAGATCGCGCGATCCCACTTCGGTCCGCGGCCGGTGGTGCCGCGACCGTCGGCGGTGACCACGATGTAGCCTTGGTCGGCCCACCACTGCGCGTCCCAGTAGAACGATTGGCTTTCCACGACCTGCTGGAATCCAGGACCGCCGTATGGCTTCATGAGCACCGGCAAGGTGTCGTCATGGGCGTGGCCGCTGGCTTCGGACGGCAGGATGATCGCCGTGTACAGCTTGCGCTCGCCGATGCGGGCGAATCGCACGTTCGGCGTGAAGCCGGGAGTTTCGGCATGGTTTTCGATCGGCGCGACCACCATCGACATCACTTCCGCGCCGTCGGCATTTCCGTCGGCATCAGCGGCAGCGCCGTCGGCACGCACGTTCATGCAATGCTGCATCTGTGACCGCGCGTCGTCCATGCCGCGCCCGGTCACCACGCAACCGTCGCCGGAACGGGACATCGTCCATTGGCCGGGCGTGTAGGTGAGCGGCTCCCAGTCGCCGTCGTAACGGATCGAGACCACGTCGAAGCTGCGCGCGTCATGCTCGTCCGCGTTGGATTGCCACAGGAACGGCAGTTCGTCCGCGGGCAGCAGTTCCGGCGTGCGCTGCACCACGCACAGCACGTCGTCGTCGGTCACGTCGAGCACTTCGCGCACCTGCAGGCCCTTGGGTGTGAATGGCGTGCCGTCCACGGTCAGACGGTTCGTGTCGGCGTCCATGTCGTTCATCGCGCACACGAGACGGCCGTCAGGCGTGTATGCGGGGGTGCCGGCGATCAGGTCGAGCCAGCAGTCGTTGCCATGTTCCTCAAGCACGCGCGTGGTGCCGGGTTCTTCGCCGGGCGCGTATTCGGGGATGGCGATGGAGAAGGTCTCCACTTCGCTGCCGTCCTCGTCGGTGAAGCCGTTTTCCGGCGCGCTCATGGTCACGATAGGCTCGCCCACGTGGACGGCGAGCACCTGGTCGTGCTGCTGAAGCCGGTCCTGCACAAGTAGCAGCGGCTCGTGGCCTTCGGTCCAGCTGACGGCGGCCAGGTATTCGTACGATTCGCGGTCCCATTCCACGTTGTGTGCGATGCCGCCGTAGTAGCAGCCGTCCGTATCGTAGCCGAGTTCCAGCAGCGTCAGATGCACGTCGGCGTTGGCCGTCATCGCCTGCGGATAGCGGCGGGCCTGCGCGGGTTTCGTCGGATCGGCCGGGTCGGCGATGTACCAGGTCTGTTCGTGGGATGCGTCGAAGGTTTCGAAGAGCACATACTTGGAATCGGGCGACCACCAGAAGCCGTCGTAACGGTCCATTTCCTCACCTGCGGCGAATTCGGCGAGACCGATTTTCCATTCGCCTGCTTGCGATTCGGCCGCGTCGCTTTGCGCGTCATCTTTCGTGCCGTCCTGCGTATCGGCAACGTCGTCAGCGTCGTCTTGCGGAACGGACGCGACGATGGACACCGCATCGCCCGCGTCTTCGCCTGCGTCCGTCGTGTCCGACACGTCCGCAAGATCGACGTCCACCAAATACGTGCCGGTCGTATACATGATGTGTCGTCCGTCGGGGCTGATGCGCGGGTTCAGCACCGGCTTGAATTCCGGTTCGTCGATGGCGATGCCGCGCGTCACGCCGGCCGCGATATCCGTCAGGAACAGCTGGCCGTTGATGGTGAACGTCACGCGGTTGCCGGCCGCATCGACCGAATAGCCGACGATGCCGGAACCACCTTCACGCGCACGTTCGCGGCGCGCCTTTTCCTCAGCCGGCACATCCTCGGCGTCGGCGTCAGCCAGCAGCGTACGCGGATCGGCAAGCAGAATCTCGTCGGTATCGCCATCGCTGCCGATCACGCTCATCCACAGGGAGGTGACGGTGTCCTCCGGACCGTCCGAACGCAGGAACAGCGCACGCGAACCGTCGCCGATCGCGCGGGCGGAACGTGGCGCGCCGCAGGTGAATCGCAAGGTACGGGCCTTCAGCCCAGGAAACTCATCAATCGCATCATTCATACCTTCCAATCTACCGACCGTCACGCACCACTCGCCGCCAATACCCCGGACGCAACCCCCTTCACATGAAATTTTTGCAAGCAAGTAGCCTTCGAATTGGCGCTCGGCAGGCTACAGCGTAGGATAGTCAAGGACAGAAAGGGACAAGTATGAGTGTTCTCGACCGATTTGAGAAGAGCGTGGAAGGCGCCGTCAACGGGGTTTTCGCGAAGTTCGGGTCTAAAGACCTGAAGCCCGTCGACCTTTCCAGCGCTCTGGAACGCGAGATCGACAAAGAAGCCATGCCCGTCACGCGCGATCGCACCGTAGCCCCGAACGAGTACCGTTTCAAGCTCAGCACTCCGGATTTCAACAACATCGTCGAGTGGGGCGCCGAAACGCTCGCCAATGAACTTGCCGACAACCTCACCCAGTATGCGAAGAGCCAGAACTACGCGTTCGTCGGCCCGGTCGTGGTGATCTTCGAAGAGGATCTTGAACTTTCCAAGGGCGATTACCGGCTTTCCAGCGAATCCGTGCAGGGCAACACCGTGCCGGTCACGACCGACGCGCAGACCGAGGATTGCCCGATGCTGGAGATCGGCGAGCACCAGTATCTGCTCACCGAGGAAAAGACCATCATCGGCCGTGGTTCCGATTGCGACATCGTCATCGACGACCCCGGCATCTCCCGTCGTCACATGGAGATCGACGTCACCGACAACGGCAACACCGTCATCGCCCGCGACCTGAACTCCACCAACGGCATGTACGTCGAAGGCCATCATGTTGAGGCGGCAACGCTGCTCGACGGCAACACGATCACCATCGGCCGAACCCGCATCCTGTACTGGGCCTCCTCGCAGGAGCAGGAGTAATCAGCCCCAACCTGGAGAGCCGCCTTTTATGCTCACTGAATTAACGTTTGCGATCCTCAAGTACGGGTTTCTCGTACTGCTCTGGATCTTCGTGGCCTGTACGGTACGTTCGCTGTACAGGGATATCGAAACGCTCAGCCCGCGCAAGTCGCGGGCTCATCGTCGTAAGGAGCGTGCCGCGCGCAAGGCCGTCGAATCGCCTGCGCCCGTAGCCGCCGCAGCCCCTTCGGCAAGCGCCGCAACCAATGCCAAACCAACTCTGCTGGTCATTATCGATGGCCCCCTTGCCGGCAGTTCCGTCCCTCTGGCCGGCAACACCATCACACTTGGCCGTTCCGCTTCGAACACCGTGGTGCTGGATGATGAATTCGTTTCCTCCCACCATGCGCGCGTCTACACCGATCCCGCCACCGGCCGTTGGGCCATCGAGGATCTGGGATCCACCAACGGCACCGTCGTCAATCATCAGCGTCTGAACGCGCCGATGATTCTTGGCGCGCGCGTGCCTGTGCGCATCGGTGCGACCACCTTCGAATTGAGGTGACGTTTTTGCCGACTTCCACCGCTTCGCAACAATTGTTCATGTATTCCACCGTCGTCTCCGACGTGGGCACCGTGCGTTCCAACAACCAGGATTCCGCGTTCGCCGGCGAGCATCTCATCGCCATCTGCGACGGCATGGGCGGGCATGCCGGCGGCGACACCGCCTCCACCATCGCCATCCGGTCGCTGGCGCACATCGAACAGGACAATGTTGACGGCGACGTGCAGGTCATCTCCCATATGATGGCGACTTCCGTCATGGCCGCGCACGACGCGATCGTCGGCAAAGCCAAACGTGAGCGTCGTCTTGCCGGCATGGGCACCACCGTCACGTCCGTGGCGCTGGTCGCCGGCTACTGGGTATTGGCGCATATCGGCGATTCCCGCGCGTATCTGCTGCACGACGGCCATCTGGTCCGCATGACCAGCGACCACAGCTACGTGCAGCATCTCATCGACACCGGCCGTATCAGCGAGGCCGAGGCGCGCAACCATCCGCAACGCAATGTGGTGATGCGCGTGCTGGGCGATTTCGACATCGATTCGCGCCCTGACATCGCCATCCGCAAGGCGCATCCGGGCGACCGTTGGCTGCTGTGCTCCGACGGCCTGTGCGGCGTGCTGGAGGATTCCACGCTTGAAGAAGTGCTGTCCACCTGCGCCGATCAGGAGGAGTGCGCGCAGCGGCTCGTATCGATGGCGTTGCGTGCGGGCAGCACCGACAACGTCACCGCGGTGATCGCCGACGCGACGCTCGCGCTCGACGCGGACGCGTTCGACCTGCCGCATCAGACGCCGCTGGTCGGCGGCGCGGCCAGCGCAAGCTTGGAAACCATCGCGGATATCGTCAACGAACCGGTCGCTTCCGCCCCGCCTCTGCGCGAAGGCAAACAGTCGCCGGCGGCGCGTGCCGCGGCCCTGCGCAGCGGCAAAGATCCCAACGAGGAGCCGAAACAGCCGGAACAGCGCGTCGCGCAGCCGTCGTCGGTCCGCGAAGACAATGGCGACCGTGTCAATACCGATACCGGGGAAATTCCGATTGTGCAGAAGCGCAACGGGCGTATTTCCGCCGATCCGAACGATCCGGAAGTCGCCAAGGCGATTCGCAACGAACATATCGAGGAACGTAAGACGAAACGGTCGCGCAAATTCCGCAACCGCATCATCACCATACTCATCATCATTCTGGTGCTGCTTGGCGTTGCCGGCGTGGGCGTGGGCACCTACCGTTGGAGCCAAACCAAGTACTACATCGGCGACAACAACGGCAAAGTGGCGATTTTCCAAGGCGTGCCGACGAGCATCTTCGGTGCCAAACTGTCACATGCCGTCACCGACACCAATATGAAGACCAGCGATCTGCCGCCAAGCTGGCGCGAACAGCTTGACCAGGGCATCTCCTTCGACACATACGGCGAAGCGAAAAGCCATACCCGTCTGATCAAAAAGCAGCTGAACGATGCGAAGCGCAAGCAAGAGGCGAAGCAGCAGGAGAAGGCCGAAGCCGAGCAGAAGGCGAAGGACGAAGCAGCCGCCAAGCAGAAGCAGCAGGAGGAAGCGGCGAAAAAGGCCGCCGATCAGGCCGCGCAGACCAACAAGTCGGGCGGTGACAAGTCATGATCGCAACACGCTTGAGACAGCTTGGCATGCTGCTGTTCAGCATGCTGCTGTGCGCGGTGGCGTTCTTCCAGATGTTTGAACGCACCACGAACGGCTTCCCACAAAACTATGTGTGGATGCTCGCGTTCGTAAGCGCGCTGTTCCTGACCGCCTGGGGTCTGCTGCTGCGATTCCAGCCGCACGCCGACCAATCGGTCATGTGCTGCGTGCTGGTATTGACGGGCATCGGCGTCACGATGATCGCACGCCTCGACCAAGACACCAAAACCACAGTGGCGTTCCGACAGTTGCTTTGGTTGGCGATCGCACTGGTGTTTGCCAACCTGCTGGTGGTGTTCATGAGGGATTACCGCGTATTGCGGCGATTCTCGTACGTCAGCATGGTGATCGGCATCGTGCTGTTGCTGTCGCCAATGCTGCCGGTGGTCGGTTCCGAACAGTACGGCGCACGCATCTGGGTGAGGATTCCCGGCTTGGGATCGTTCCAGCCGAGCGAATTCGCCAAACTGTTCCTGGCGTTCTTCTTCGCTTCGTATCTGTTCGACCATCGCGACCAGCTTGCCGTCGGCGGAAAGAAGATTCTCGGCATCCAACTGCCACGCATCAAGGATATGGGACCGATCATCGTGGTGTGGATCGTCTCCATGGGCGTTCTGGTCCTGCAGCATGATCTGGGCACGTCACTGATGTTCTTCGCCATGTTCGTGTCCATGCTGTACGTGGCCACCGGGCGTAAAAGCTGGATCGTCATCGGATTCATCGCCTTCGCCGCCGGCGCGGTGGCGGCGGCAAGCATCTTCAGCCACGTCGGCTCGCGTGTGGACGCCTGGCTCCACCCGTTCTCCGCGGCTCAATACAACAAGGAATACGGCGGCTCATACCAGCTCGTCACCGGCATTTTCGGCTTGGCTTCCGGCGGTCTGATGGGCACCGGCCTCGGTCAGGGCCACCCGTCGATCACCCCGATCGCAAATTCCGACTACATTTACGCGGCATTGGGCGAGGAGCTGGGATTGACCGGCCTGATGGCCATTCTCATGCTGTATCTGCTGATCATCGCAGCCGGCATGATCACCGCGATGAAAATCAAGGACGGCTTCGGCAAGCTGCTTGCGTCCGGCTTGGTGTTCACCATGGCCTTCCAGGTGTTCACCGTGGTCGGCGGCATCACGCTGGTCATTCCGCTGACCGGTCTGACGCTTCCCTACATGGCGGCCGGCGGTTCGTCGCTGATCGCAAACTACATGCTGGCCGCGCTGCTGATCGTCATCTCCAATTCCGCGAACAGGCCGGAATCCGAGATCGACAGCGACACATTCCAGCAGGAAGCCGTCAGGGTGTTGCGCGAACGCGAGCGGAACCGTCGTACCGAAATCGCCGGCAATACGCGTTCGGGTGCGGCGAAGGCTTCGGCCATCCCGGCCGTGCGGGCAAGCCATGCGGGCGCAGCCGGGCAAGCAGGTCATGCCGTGCCCGCCAATCGAACCAGCCAAGCCGGCCACACCAGCCAAGCCGGCCAGACCGATCAATCCAATCCGACGATTCCGATAACCGGAGTCCTGCCGACGATCGACCAGCAAGGAGCATCGCATGAATAAGTCGCTCCGCCAGCTGTTCACCATCGTGGTGGCCTTGTTCGTCATTCTGGGCATGTCCACCACCATCATCATGGCCATCCGAGCCAACCAGCTCACCAACGACGCACGTAACGTCCGCGCGCTGTACCACGAATACGGCGCACCGCGCGGGTCCATTCTCGCCGCGGACGGATCGGTCATCGCAAAATCCGATCCTTCCAACGATTCGTTCTCGTACCAGCGTTCCTATTCCGCCGGCGAACTGTATGCGCCGGTCACCGGATTCTTCTCCATCAGCCAGCGTGGCTGGAGCGGCGTCGAAGCGTCCCGCAGCTCGCTGCTGTCGGGCCAGTCGGAGCAGCTGCTCTGGCAGCGGTTCAAGTCGCTGTTCACCGGGCAGGAGAACAAGGGCGCCAATATCGAAACGTCCATCGATCCGAAGATTCAGCAGGCCGCATACAACAGCCTCGGCAGCACGGATGGCGCCGCAGTGGCCATCGAGCCGAAAACCGGCCGTATCCTCGCCATGGTCAGCACGCCCAGCTACGACCCGAACCAGCTGGCCAGCCATGACATGAGCCAGGCGAACAGCAACTACGGCGTGCTGTCCCAGGACGCCACCAATCCGATGCTCAACCGAGCCACTTCGCAGCTGTATCCGCCGGGGTCCACGTTCAAAACGGTGGTGGCCGCCGCGGCTTTGGAAACCGGCCAATACCAGCCGGATACGCAGATTCCGGCAGGAGCAAGCTACACGCTTCCCGGCACCGTCACGCAACTGACCAACGCCGTACCGCAGGCCGACGGCGCTGACGGCAAGATCTCCATGGAGGACGCGCTGGCATATTCGTCGAACACCGCGTTCGCCCAGTTGGGCGTGTCGTTGGGCGACAACGCCGTCTCGTCCATGGCCAAGAAACTTGGTTTTGACAGCCCGATCACCGTGGACGGTTCCGATTACACCGGAACCCCGTGGGTGTCGGTCACGTCGAAGTTCCCCACCGACATCAACGACGACAAGCTCGCATTGGCGTCTATCGGCCAGGGAGACACCGTGGTGACACCGTTGCAGAATGCTATGGTGGCCGCCGCCATAGCCAATGATGGCAAGCTTATGCAGCCCACGCTGGTCGACCGCGTGCGTTCCGCCGACTTGTCGGTCATTTCGCAGACCAAGCCCACGGTCATGTCCCATGCGTTCAGTGCGGATACGGCCAACAAGCTCACCCAGATGATGGAGGCCGTGGTCACCAAGGAGAACACGAATCTGGCCATCAACGGCGTGCAGGTGGCCGTCAAGACGGGTACCGCGCAGATTGGAAACGGCAATACGTCCATCGACGGCTGGGTGATCGGATTCGCGCCGGCGGACGATCCGAAGATCGCGGTGGCGGTCGTGGTGCATAACGTGGACCTGTACGGCTCGTTCGCGGCAGGACCGATTATGAAAGCAATGATGCAGGAGGCGCTGGCAGAATGAAACTGGTTGAAGGACAGCTCATCCACCGACGCTACAGGTTGGATTCCCGCCTGGCCCAAGGTGGTATGGGTGAAGTGTGGAAAGGCTATGACATCCAACTTGGACGTCCGGTGGCCATCAAGGCGCTACGTGGCGATTTGGGCGTCACCCAGGAGGCCAAACTGCTTCGTCTGCGCGCGGAAGCCCATAATTCCGCCAATCTTGCGCATCCGAACATCGCTGCGCTGTTCGAATATTACGAGCATGACGGCATCGGATTCCTCATCATGGAATACGTGCCGAGCAAGTCGCTTGCAGACCTGTACCACGAGCAGAACGGCCCGATGGACCCGATCAAGCTGCTGCCGATTCTCATTCAGACCGCACGCGGCCTGTTCGTCGCGCATTCCCATGGCGTGATCCACCGTGACGTGAAGCCGGCGAACATCATGGTGTCCGATTCCGGCGAGGTGAAGATCACCGACTTCGGCGTCTCCTACTCCACCAACCAGGAGCAGATCACGCAGGACGGCATGGTCGTGGGCACCGCGCAGTACATTTCCCCGGAGCAGGCGCAGGGCAAGCATGCCACGCCGCAATCCGATATCTATTCGCTTGGCGTCGTCGCCTATGAGGGCCTGTGCGGACACCGTCCGTTCACGGGCGCCACACCGGTCGACATCGCCGCAGCACATGTCAATAATCCGGTTCCGCCGCTGCCCGACACCGTCGATGTGCAGTTGCGTGAATTCGTCATGTCGATGTTGGCCAAGGACCCGCTGGACCGTCCGAAGGACGCGCTGGTGGTGTCACGCACCCTGTCCCGCATCGAACGCCGTCTGCTCGACCAGCAGACGCAGCTGGCCGACACGATGGTCGTCTCTTCGGGAGGAAGGCTTCCCCGACGTGTGGTCAGCAAACCCCATATCTCCGTGAGCAATGATTGGAAGGAACAGGGATGAACATCAACATGCCTACCTCTCTGGCCGGGGGCCGTTATCAGCTCGGCCAACTCGTCGGCCGTGGCGGCATGGCCGAAGTGCATGTGGCGACCGACACGCGTCTGGGGCGTACCGTCGCCGTCAAGATCATGCGCGCCGATTTCGCCACTGACAGCATCTTCCTTGAGCGTTTCCGCCGTGAAGCCCATTCCGTCGCGCAGATGAACAACCCGAACATCGTGAACATCTACGATTCGGGCGAGGAAACCGTCACCACGGAAACCGGCGAGATCGAGCATCTGCCGTATCTGGTGATGGAGTACGTCAAGGGTCAGACCCTGCGTGACATCCTCAAGGTGAATGGCGCACTGAGCCAGCGCGACGCCGAGCAGGTGATGATGGGCGTGCTCAACGCGCTCGAATACTCGCACCGCATGGGCATCATCCACCGCGACATCAAGCCCGGCAACATCATGATTTCCGAGCAGGGCGTGGTCAAGGTCATGGACTTCGGCATCGCCCGCGCGATCGACGATTCCGCGGCCACGATGACGCAGTCGCAGGGCGTCGTCGGCACCGCGCAATACCTGTCTCCGGAGCAGGCGCGCGGCGAAAGCGTCGACATGCGTTCCGACCTGTATTCCGCCGGCTGCGTGCTGTACGAAATGCTCACCGGCCGGCCGCCGTTCACCGGCGATTCGGCGGTGGCGATCGCCTACCAGCATGTGTCGGAAGTCGCCACTCCCCCAAGCACGATCGTGCCGGGCCTGCCGAAGATGTGGGATTCGATCTGCGCGAAGGCGATGGCCAAGGATCGGCAGAACCGTTACGCCACCGCTTCCGAGTTCAAGAACGATCTGCTGACGTTCATGAACGGCGGTGTGCCGATGGCTGCCGCGTTCAACCCGTTGACCGACCTGACCAACATGAAGGCCCGCAAGCAGGCCGAAATGGATGCCGCCACCGTGCCCATGGCGCCGGCGACGGATGCGCCGACGCAGGCGTTCAATCCGGTCACCGGCCAGTTCGAGGCCGTGCCGAATCCGAATGGCGGAGTCGAAACGAAGACCCGTGCGGAACAGCGTGCCAAAGCCGCGCAGGAGCGTAAGAAGAAGCAGATCATCATCGCTTCCGTGGTCGGCAGCATCGTTGTTTTGCTGGCCGTCATCGGTATTTTCTTCGCGTTGAACGGGCATAAGAACACTGCGGATCTGGTGTCCGTGCCGGACTTCACCGACACGTCGAACATTTCCCAGGCGCGTGTGGAAGAACAGCTTAAGGCCCTTGGTCTGAAGCTTGACGCCCGTGACGATGCCACGTCCAGCCAACCGAAGGGCACCATCACCAAGCAGAATCCGCAAGGCGGCAGGAAAGTGGCGAAGGGCTCCACGGTCTCCGTGTGGTTCTCCACTGGCCCACAAGCGGTCCCTGTTCCGGATGTGTCCGGCAAGACCCAGGAGGAGGCGAAGAGCATCCTCGAGGCCGCCGGATTCAAGGTAGGCAACGTCAAGACCGTGGATAACGCCACCATTGCGAAGGATCAGGTGGTGAACACCGATCCGGCCGCGAATTCGAAGCAGACCAAGGGCACCATCATCACGCTGTACATTTCGTCCGGCATGACCAAGATTCCGGATGGTCTGGTAGGCCAGGCCAAGGATTCGGTCATCGCGCAGCTCAAGCAGGCTGGTCTGACGCAGATCACCATCGAAAGCGAGTATTCCGATTCGGTGCAGTCCGGTGCAGTCACCCGCATCGATCCGGGTTCCGGCAGCACCGTCGAAATGGGCACCGCGGTGACCATTTGGGTGTCCACCGGCAAGCAGCAGGTGAGCGTGCCGTTTGTTACCAACTCCACACTTGCCGAAGCAAAGAGCATTTTGGAGGCCGCCGGATTCCAGGTAAGTGTCAACGGGCCACAGGATGATGACGCGACCGTCGTGTCGATGTCGCCGAATGGCGGCAGCCAGGCCGACAGCGGATCGACCATCACGCTGACCACCAAGAAATCGTCCAGCGACACGAACAACACCGACACGAACAACAACGGCAACACCAACAACCAGCAAGGCAACTAATAATTCAGGGGAGGAAGCGGCTCGACGCCCCCCTTCTTTCCCTCAAAAAACCAAAAGCAGCCAAAGGCAGCACAAAAAGCCAAAGGAGCTTTGCTTCCCGCAGGTCCTGTTCACGACCGTAAGCTTGGCCGAACGGCCTTGAGTGTGTCGTGAACAGGACCTGCGGGAAGCAAAGCGGCGCCGCAAGCAAGCAACGCTGCGAGCCAAACAGCAGCCATCACCCATCACTCATTCATCGCAAAAAATCGCAATTCAGCAAGCTCAAAAAAGAAAACTACTCGCTCACCTTAGGCTGCAATCCAATCGACTTCTCCACTGCCGACTCCTGCCCACACACCTTAAGCCAGTTCGCCAACAGCCGATACCCGTCCTGGGTCATGACGGATTCCGGATGGAACTGCACCGCATACATCGGCTTGTCGCGATGCTTGATGCCCTGCACGATATGATCGTCCTGCGTCCACGCGGTCACCACCAGCTCGTCCGGCACGGAATCCGGTTCGACAGCCAGGGAATGGTAGCGCGTGGCGGTCATCGGATTGGCCACGCCGTCGAAGATCTCATCGTCGATATGCTCAACCTGGCTGGTTTTGCCATGCATGATGGTCGACGCGTGGCTCACGGTGGCACCGAACACTTCGGCGAGCGCCTGCATGCCGAGGCATACGCCGAACATCGGCTTGTCGAGCTTCGCGCACAGGCGGATCATGTCCTCGCTGGCGCCGGATTCGGCCGGAGCGCCAGGGCCAGGAGAAATCAGCACGCCGTCGTATTCGTCGATCACGCCCGGCTGGGACGGGTCGATCGCGTCGTTGCGCACCACAGTCACCGTGGCGCCGAGCGTCTTGAGATAGCCGACGATCGTATAGACGAACGAATCGTAATTATCTACCACCAGAATGCGTGCGGAATCGGTCATCATGCTCCAATCAACGTTTGAACAGCAGTGTACGTGCGTTCCGTGCCGCAGCAACGTCCGCGTCTCACGCAGCGGCAGCCTTTAGATGGCCGTGTAGTTCGACATCTCCTGCAACATCGGAATAGTCGACGCGGCCCACGGGAACAGCCATTCGAAGCACGATGCGGCCGCTGCGAAAACCAGCAGCAGCACCAGCAGCAGACGGATCGGCAGCACGCCCGGCTGCAGTCGCACCAGGCTGCCGTACAGGCTGAAATCGGCCTTCTTTCGTCTTCCTGCGCGCACGTCGGCGAGATACGGCCATCGCCAGGCGACGGCGGCGGAAATAAATATGATCACGTATGCGGCGAGCGCGCCGAAGATCCACGGTTTCAGCGTATCGATCGACGACAGGAACGACGACTGTTCGTTGTTGACGAATTTGACTGTGCCGTTGGCGTTTTGGGAGGCCAGTTCCTGTGGGATGCCGTCGGCGACCTTCGCCCAGTAGGAGAATTCGGCGTAGCTGATCCAGCGGTGCGTCGGCGTGGAGTATTTCGGTTCGCAGGTGGTCATGGTCAGCATGCGTTTGGTCGGTGTTGCGCCGGGGTTTTCGGGGTTGGCCGCCACCACTTCGGTCTGTGTCGGCAGCACGATTTTGTAGCTGGTGTAGTGGTACACGTACCAGTAATCCTGCGTGCGGACGATGATCGGGTCGCCTTCCTGCAGTTTGTCGACGTCGCCGAGCGGCTGCCCGTAGCCGTTGCGATGGCCGGCGAAGGCGAAGTTGCCGATTTGTCCGGGCATCTGCGAATCCGTGTAGTGGCCGAGGCCGTGCTTGTTGAGCTGTGTCAGGTCCGTGCCTTCCACCAGGTTGCGCTGCCATTGGCTGCCGAATCGCGGTATGTAGATTTGGGCGATGAGTTCGCCTTCCGTGGCGCTTTGCGGCTGTACAGGCGGGTCACCCTGCTGTGCCTTCGCCACGGTGACGTTGCCGGACTTTCCTGGATCAGACCAGGATACGGATTGGCGGGTTTCGATCTGGTTATGCTCCGACTGCACGCCCGTCCACCACATCTGCCATGCGATGTACAGCGCGCAGATGGCGGCGGCGGTCAGCATGAGTTCGGCGAGGATGCCGAGTATCGTCCACAGCGCGCTTTTGGTGCGTCCGCCACGGCTTGCCACATGTTTCATCGATTGTTATTTCCCCTCTTGCGAGTCGCCGTTCTTGTCGTTTTCGAGCGCTTTCGCATACTGCAACGGCTGCTGCAACGCGTCGGTCGCGTCGAAATGCAGTTTCGTTTTCTCGTCGACCTGCCATCCCAGGCCGAACGCGCTCACGTACTGCTTGTAGATGGACACTTCCTCGGAATCGTCGAGCGCTTTTCTCATGCCCTCCACTGGTCCGATCGCCGAGATTTTGAACGGCGGCGAATACTTCTTGCCTTGCAGCAGCAGCACGTTGCCGGAGCAGCGTACGGCGGAGTTGAACAATACGCGCTGATCCATGATCTGCATGGATTCGGCGCCTCCCGCCCACAGCGCGTTGACCACGGCTTCGATGTCCTGCTGGTGCACCACGTAATCGTTGATGTTGGCGCTGGATCCGTTGGCGTCGACCATGTTCTCCCATAGCGGCGAATCGTCGAGCGTCACCACCAGTCCCGGGCCTTCCACGGCGGGGAGCATGGTGCCGTTACCGGCGCTTTCGCTGTCTTGCGATCCGTCGGCGTTCTGGCTGTCGAGTGTTTTGCTCAGATCGTTGACTCTGGTGCTCAGCGCATCGATTTCGGACCGTAGCGAGTTCACTTTTTTCACGCGCTGTTCCACGAGTTCGGCGGTATCGTTGCTCACCACCACGGAACGGTTGACGCGCAGGTTGGTGGACAGCAGGAATCCGGAGAATAGCAGCACGAGGAACGCCGCGACGCCGGCCGCCTTCGACCGTTTCGCGCTGTGCTTTCCGGTATGCTTCGCCATACGCGCCTTTCCAAACCTGCCTGAATCCGCCGGGTTTCACTGAACAATTGTCCTGATTTTGAACAGTTTTACGCCGTGAGTTCGCCGCTTTCGAGTCTACCCACTATTATGACTTTTAGCCTATTAAAGGAGACTATGCTGATGGCTGACGAAGAGCTGCACGAAACCACCGCGGATGACCAGAAGGATCTGCAGTCCGCCGACGACACCGCTGCCGTCGAGGAAACCACCGAAGATGTCGTCGACAAGACTTCCGTTGACGAGGACCAGTCCGACGATGACGATCTCGATATTCCTATGGACCGTGTCGAAGCGGTGCTGAACGCCACCGTTGATAAGGATTCGCTGTCACCGCAGATGCAACGCATGATGAACCGTCAGGCGGAGAACACCCGCCGTGTGGAGGAAAGCATCAAGGGCACCAAGTCCAACCCGCGCTGGTTCGTGCCGCTGTTCTGCGCGCTGATGATCATCGGTCTGGTGTGGGCCGTGGTCTACTACCTGACCACCGATTATCCGATTCCGCACATCGGCGCTTGGAACCTGGCCATCGCGTTCGCAATCATCATGGTCGGTTTCATTATGACCATGTGGTGGCGCTGAGTCGGTTTTCTCCGTTTCGCCTATCCCATCGAAGCTTATGTAAGAGACGCCGGGTCCATTGCGATCCGGCGTCTCTTTTATCCGCTTCAACCACTTTACTTACCGCGTCTGCATCGCCCCGTTTCAGCTTTAGGAAAAGCGGTTTCCTGTCGAGTGGAAAGCCGCCGCTTACCCGCCGATTATCTGCTGATTTTCGCCGTCCGAATCAGCACGTGGTCGCCGCCTTGCATGGTGGTGCCGAACAGGTAGGCGTCGCCGCCGTCGGCGAGCTTGAGTTTCTTGCGCAATTGCGGCGCGGTGAGTGGGAAATTACGCACGGCGATGTTGGCACGGTCCAAGCCGGACAGCAATCGCTTCAACTCCTTCTTACCCATACCGCCGATCGTTTCAATCGCAAAACCGCGCCCCGGAAAACCATCGACCGGCTCGTCCGATACGAACAGGTGGCTGCTCGGGCCGATCTGCACCGCCCCGAATCGCGCTTCCACCACGTCGAAGCAGCCGGCCTTCATGATCGACGCGTTCGGCTCGTACAGGTAGCGCAGCTCGTGCGGCAGCGGCGCGTCCCCGATGCGCAGGCCGCGCGTATAGGCGGCCGCATCGTAGTCGAGCCGCTGATCGTCGTTCACGCAGTACACGTGCGGCGCACGCGTGTCTGCCGCTGCGACATCGGACGTTGCCCCGGCAGCCTTGCCGTCCAGCACCAGAAGCAGTTCCTTGCATTCGTTGCCGGTGGAGACGATGTGCACTTCGGCCACAGTGCCCGCGAAATCGTCGACCGCCTTGCGCCAGTCAAGCATCGGCGACAGTTTGATCATCACATATCGTGCCTTAGCCAGCAGCAGATCGCGCAGCGCCAGCACGTCGGGCGTGCAGTCCTCGATCGCGTAGGTGCGGGCGCCGTGCTCGTCGCGGCGGGCCGGGTCGATGTAGATCAGCTGCGCCGGCTCCATCGCACGTAGGTATTCGACGCCGTCGCCGCACACCATCTGTGCTTGCGTGAGGCCCAGCGCCGCCATATTGTGCGCGGCCAGTTCGCATAGATGCGATTGGCGTTCCACGTACGTGGCGTGACCGAATCCGCGGGCGAGATATGAGAAATCGACGCCGAATCCGCCTGTCAGGTCCGTCATGGTCGCGTCGTTGGCCGTCTGTCCCGCCGATTGCGGCAGAGATCGCAACAGACGCCGGGCGATTTCGGCCTTGTATTGCGCTGTGAACTGCGATGAGCACTGTTCCATGGAAATATGCGCGGGATAGACGATATCCGCGCAGGCGGCCCATTGCGGCAGTTTGTTGCGGGCGATTTGCCAGCCCGCGATCTGGTCGAGCGCGGCCGGCAGGTCGAGGTCCGCCGTCCGTTTGGTTTTGAGCGCCAGGTCACGCACGTCTTCATTGCGATGCGCCTCGGCGAAGGCGCGCGTCACGTCGTTGAGCAGTGGTCCGTCACTCATGGTTCCTCTCCCCTTCTTCGCAAGTATCTGCCATGTCGCACGCATATCGTCGCACGCGTATCCTGCGTCCGTGGCGCATCGGCATTGCGTCCTTGTCGATTGCCTTCGTCATCTTATCTTTCCTGTGGATAACAAGTGGACAAATGTGGATGAATGTGGATAACGCCCATATTTTGTGCCTGAGTCAACGTCGCACCACGAAATACCGGCGGCGATTTTCCCCATTTTTGTGGGGTGTGGATATCGGTTATCCACAATTTTCACATAGGAAATTCCTTATGTTCCGCCATTTTGTGAATATCCTTGTGGATAATCCACCACGTTATCCCCGACTTACCCACAGGTTTGACCTCACTTATCCACAAAGTTATCCACGGATGTGGAAAACTACATGTGTGTAGTTCCCGCATTACTGGTACAGAAGTGACATATGCATCAGCGGATTGCCGGCGTTGCATCCCACGATGATCGCCACGACCACCACGAACACCGTGATGCCGTACACCGTGGTGCGCCACGTCAGGCTTTTGCCGCGGAACGCATGCAGGCCGGTGACCAGCAGCCACGCAAGCACGCCGCCGACGATGAATCCGCCGACATGCGCCTGCCATGCAATGCCCGGCGTGATCACCGGCATCAGGAAGTTGATCAGCATCCAAATCAGCATCGAACGAATATCGATGCCTATTCTCCTGTACACCACCAGAATCGCGGCGAACAGGCCGAACAGCGCGCCGGACGCGCCATATGCGGCGGTCATCCATCCCGACGGCGAGCACACGGCCCACACCATCAGTCCGGCACCGCCGCCCAATCCGGACAGCACGTACAGCGCGAGGTACGGCCAATGCCCCATCATGCGTTCCAGCACGGGCCCCACGCACCACAAAGTAAGCATGTTGAACAGGATGTGCCACAGCGAGGTCGGCTGGTGCAGGAACATCGAGGTGATGAAGGTCCACGGGTGCCGGACGGCCGTGGCGGGCAGCAGCATGCCGGCGTTCACGAACGCGTTGCCGCCTTCGGGCCAGACGAGGAAGAGGACCGCTTCGATGGCCCACACCACGATGCAGATCGCCATGATGGCGGTGGTGATGACCGGGTCGCCGTTGCGCCACCGGTATCGCAGCGATCGGGCGGAGAACAGATCCTTGAACGATGGGGAATCGGGAAACAGACTGAATCGTTGGTATGCCATAGCTCAACACTACCGGCACATGCGGTATTTTCCGGCGCGTAAATCCACCCAATCGACACATTCCACGAATTAAGATAGGGAACAGAGCTGGCTTGAACGAGCAGGTCAGCCAGTGTTTGGAAACCTTGAAAGGAGCCGTCATGGAGAACAAGTCTTCTAACGGTTGGAAGTTCTTCGCACTGCTCTTCGGAGCTTTGCTTGCTGGCGTCGTCGGTCTGTACATCTACAAGCAGCAGAATCCCGACTATGACCCGTGGGAGGAACCGTGGGAGAACAGCTCCTCGCCGGTCGACCTGGGCCTGACCAAGGACGCCGAGCCGGAGGCCGACGCCACTGCCGCCGCTCCTGCCGCTGAGCCGGAAGCCGCCTGATTTCGCCTTTTCCGGCGCACCTATGCCGCGTTGGGTTTGTTGCTTCGCCCTGTATCTTGCGATACAGGGTTTTTCTTTTGCTTTTTCGATTGCGATTGGCTTGCGGCCTTCCGTCGTACTGTCGCTGTATTGCCACGTACGTCCGGCACGTACGTTCGGGCACTACCGGCATACGCAATCGGACATGCGAAAAACATACGAAAAGGCCCTTGGAAAATCCCAAGGGCCTTCGTCGTCATCACTTATCCGCCCATTGCGAAACGGACGGAGCGGAAGCGATCATGCGTGCGTCGGCGATGCCGGCGACGTTTCATGACCGCTCCATAATCACTTGAGCGGACCGGTGTGCCAGATGCGCTCGAGGTAATCCTCGATGGAGCGGTCGGAGCTGAAGTAGCCGGAGTTGGCCACGTTGAGCACGGCCATGCGGCTCCACTTCATCGGATCGCGGTAGGTTTCCTCGATCTGGGCCTGGATGTCCATGTACGCGCGGAAGTCGGCGAGCGTCATGAAGTAATCCTTGTTCAGCCAATCGTTGACGAGGTCCTTGTAGGTGTCCTTGTCGCCGTCGGAGAAGGTGCCGTCGGCAACCATATCGATGGCGGCCTTGAGCTGCGGGTCCTTCTCGTAGTACTCGCGGGACAGACCCTTGGTGTCGTAGCCCTTGGCGTACAGCGCGGAGACTTCCGGCTCGGTCATGCCGAACAGGAAGAAGTTCTCGGCGCCCACGCGCTCACGGATCTCGACGTTGGCGCCATCGAGGGTGCCGACGGTCAGAGCGCCGTTGAGGGCGAACTTCATGTTGCCGGTGCCGGAGGCTTCCTTGCCGGCCTGGGAGATCTGCTCGTCGAGGTCGGTGGCCGGGATGAGGTTCATGGCCAGCTCGATGTTGTAGTTCCACGGGAAGTAGACGTTCAGCTTGCCCTTGACGTCCGGGTCGTTGTTGATGACGCGGGCGACGTTGTTGATCAGCTGGATGGTCTGCTTGGCCAGGTAGTAGCCCGGAGCGGCCTTGGCGCCGAACACGATGGTGCGCGGCATGATGTCGTCGGCGGAGACCTTGCCGGACTTGATGTCGGCGTAGTCGGCGATGACGGACAGGATCTTCAGGGCCTGGCGCTTGTACTCGTGCAGACGCTTGACCATGGTGTTGATCATGGTGTTCGGGTCGATGTCGAAGCCGTACTTGCGCTTGGCGAAGTTGGAGAAGTCGACCTTGTTGGCCTGCTTGACGGCGGCGAACTTCTTGACGAACTCGTCATCGTCGGCCAGCGGGATGAGGCCCTTGAGCAGTTCGAGGTCGCTCAGCCACTTGTCGGTGCCGAGGCCTTCGGTGATGAGGTCGGACAGGCGCGGGTTGGCCAGCTTGATGAAGCGGCGAGGGGTCACGCCGTTGGTCACGTTGGTGAACTTGTCCGGATACACGTCGGAGAAGTTCTTCAGGGTGACGTCCTTGAGCAGCTGGGAGTGCAGCTCGGCCACGCCGTTGACGTGGGAGCCGCCATAGGTGGCCAGGTAGGCCATGCGCACGGAGTCGCCGGTGTAGATGGCCATGTCCTTGATGGTCTCCTCGGCAACGCCCTTGGCCTTGAGCTCGGCCTCGAACTGGTCGTTGATCTTCTCGATGATCTCGAGATGACGCGGCAGCAGTTCGCCGATGAGCTTGGACGGCCACACTTCCAGAGCTTCCGGAAGCAGGGTGTGGCAGGTGTAGTTGAAGGTCTTGTTGGTAATCGTCCAGGCGGTGTCCCAATCGTAGCCATACTCGTCCATGAGCACGCGCATGAGCTCCGGAATGCCGATGACCGGGTGGGTGTCGTTGAGCTGGAAGTTGATCTTGTCCGGGAAGGTGGTCAGATCCGGCTTGTCCTGGCCCGGGTAGAAGACGTGGATGGCGTCGTGGATGGAGGCGGACACGAAGAAGTACTGCTGCTCGAGACGCAGCGCCTTGCCCTGCGGGGTGGAGTCTTCCGGGTACAGGATCTTGGAGATGTTCTCGGCCTCGACCTGCGGCTTGACGGCGTCGAGGTACTCAGACTTGTTGAAGGTGAGCAGGTCGAACTCGTCGTAGCTCTTGGCGGTCCACAGGCGCAGGGTGTTCACGCGGCCGGAGGCGTAGCCCGGAACCATGTAGTCGACCGGGACGGCGCGCACGGACCAAGCCGGCTTCCAGACCTTCTTGCCGTTCTCCTCGACGACTTCGCCGCCGAAGGAGACCTTCTGATCGCGGTTGTAGTCGATGTGGCCCCACGGCTCCTCGTTGGCCAGCCAGTAATCCGGGGTTTCGATCTGCTTGCCGTTCTCGTCGAATTCCTGTTTGAAGATGCCGTACTTGTACTGGATGCCGTAACCGAACGCCGGCACGCCGAGGGAGGCGAGGGAGTCGATGAAGCAGGCGGCCAGACGGCCCAGACCACCGTTGCCCAGGCCCGGCTCGTATTCGGCGTCGATGACTTCCTGCGCATCGAAGCCGAGAGCTTCCACGGCCTTGTCGAACTGATCGGTCAGTCCGGCGTTGAGCAGCGCGTTCTCCAGCTGCTTGCCCATCAGGAACTCGGCGGACAGGTAGCCGACGGCCTTGGTGTTGCCGTTGACCATGTCGGCCTGGGTCTTCATCCAGGAATCCACGAGATGGCGACGCACTGCGGCGGACGCGGCGACGTACACATCAGCCGGCTTGGCCTGCTCGACGGTGACGCCCTGGGTGTACTTCAGCTGCTCACGGATTTCGTCAGCGAACTGTTCCGCGGTGACCGCGGACTTCGGTGCGGTAATTTCAGTCATTGATTGACTCCCTTTGACGGATACTCTCCAGGAACATTATGCCTTACTTCAGCGTCCTTGCATTTGCGGCCGCATGAACACTAAGTAACATCATGCATACGTTCTCATGTACAGCATACTACGTAATCATAAAAAGACGAAATTCCTAACAATCGTAAGCCGGCATTCGTTTGCAAAAAACATTGCAAAAACTGCAAACGCAACGTATGGCGCCCATTAAGCGAGGGCACCACAATCGCAGAAAAATCGCCCCTCAAACCCCTATTTAGTTACGACTACATCGTTTGCAAAGTTCCATCATAGTCGTTTGCGGGCTGCACAATACCGGTATGGCTGTCATACGAGAACAAGACTTGGGCAAAGGACGCGCCGCCTTCGAACAGTGGCAGGACGCGGCGCACAACATTTTCAGCGAGCAGCTGCCGGCCGATGACGACGCCGCTTTCGATTTCCGGCTCAACTTCTCGCCGCGTCTGCCGCGCCAGCTGTGGGCGATGGCGGTGCGCTACTCGCTATACCTGCTGGAAAAGAAGGCGCCGGGCGAAGGCGTGGAGGTGCGCGTGGCACCGTGGGGCGCCATCAAGATCCTCGACGGGCCGGCGTCCGATCCGCACAATCTCACGCCGCCGGACGTCATCGAACTGGACCCCGACGTGTGGATGAGGCTCGCCACCGGCATCACCAGCTGGGACGAGGAAAAGGACGCCGGGCGCATCACCGCCGTCGGCGAACGCGACGATCTGAGCGGGTTGCTGCCGCTGGCATAGGAAGAGGTCGCGGCGCGGCGCGACCGGCGATGGTTGGCGGGACGAGCATGACAATCGCCCGACAATCGCAATCGAAATAATAAAAAATGGCCCGCGTCGAAACCACGGGCCATTCGTTGAAAAAATCTGTGCAGTCAGCCCTGCTTCTTCGGCTTCAGCGCGCTGGGCACCGGCATCGGGATGGGCTTGTGCGGCTTCGGCGCGGCCTTTGCCGCCGGAAACTCGCCACTCGTGGCCTTCGCCGCGGCTTCCGCGGCCCACTTGGCGTATTCGTCAAGGTCATCGGCGGAATCGGAAGACGTTTGACCGTCCCCAACGGTCTCATCTTCGGCGTCCACATCGTGAGAATACTTGGCTTCGATATCGGCAAACGGGTCGAAGGAACCAGAACCGGGCTCCTGCGCACCGAGCTCCTTGGCAAGCTCATCGTAATCGGTGTCGGTGGTCAGGTACTTGAGCTTTCGGGCTATTTTCTGCTGTTTGGCTTTCTGACGTCCGCGGCCCATCTGACCCCCTGAAATTACTGTGCTATCAATTCATCAAACAAGAGAGTACCACTTATTGCGCATTATTTCGTTGTCGGCTCAGACTTTTACGATAAAATCGCTGATTTTCTTAAGAAAAGGACACGTATGACGGACGAAACCCAGGAGCAGCAGATCACTGCTGTCGGCAATGAAATGAGCGCGAGCTTCCTCGCCGCAAAGAAGCGTTCCGACGCAACGCTCGCCGCAATCGAACAGAATCCGGGCAAGTTCACCATGCTGACCGGCGACCGTCCGACCGGACGTCTGCATCTCGGCCATTATTTTGGTTCGATTCGCGAGCGCGTCGCCATGCAGAACCGCGGCGTGAATTCGAATATCATCATCGCCGATTATCAGGTGATCACCGATCGTGACACGACCGAGCATATCGAAGACAATGTGCTCAATTTGGTACTTGACTACATGGCTGCCGGCATCGATCCGGAAAAGACCATGATTTTTACGCATTCCGCCGTTCCTGCGGAGAACCAGCTGATGCTGCCGTTCCTGTCATTGGTGACTGAGGCCGAGCTGCATCGCAATCCTACGGTGAAGTCGGAAATGGAAGCTTCCGGCCATGCGCTGACCGGCCTGCTGCTGACTTATCCGGTGCATCAGGCATGCGACATTCTGTTCTGCAAGGCCAATGTGGTGCCGATCGGCAAGGATAACCTGCCGCATGTCGAGATCACGCGCACCATCGCGCGTCGTTTCAACGAACGCTACGCCAAGAAGCATCCGGTGTTCCCCGAGCCGGCCGCGATTCTGTCTGAAGCGCCGGAGATTCCAGGCTTGGATGGCCGCAAGATGAGCAAGTCGTACGGCAATTCCATCATGTTAGGCGCCACAGCGCAGGAGACTGCCAAGCTCATCAAGAAGAGTCCGACCGATTCCGAGCGTCGCATCACGTTCGATCCGATCGCGCGTCCGCAGGTTTCCGCACTGCTGACGACCGCCGGTTTGGTCACCGGTCGCGATCCGAAGGAGATCGCCGAGGAGATCGGCGATTCCGGTGCGGGCGCGCTGAAGGCGTATGTGATCGAATCGGTGAACAGCTTCCTTGAGCCGCATCGCGCCCGCCGCGCCGAGCTGGCCAAAGATATGGATTACGTGCGTGACGTGCTCGCCGAGGGCAACAAGAAGGCCAATGCCATCGCCAACGAGACGCTGGAGCAGGTGCGCGACGCCATGGGCATGCGCTACTGAGCGCGTTTGAGCCGTGCGGCCGTCGCACGCTTACGTGTTCGCACGTTCACAACGAGAAATGGGTCGGGAACCACATCGGTTCCCGACCCATTTCGCTTACAAATGGCGGATTACGCCTTCCGCCGGATGCCATCCCGCTTAGATCTGCGAGCGCTTCTCCCCTGCGGCGATTTCGGCGGCCACGAGGTCGTCGTCCACGTGGCGGTCGTCCGGATCGTCGAGATAGTGGTCGAATTCGTGCAGCACTTCCGCGCTTGGCGTGGGCGTAAGCAGCGAGACCACCACGATGAACAGCAGCGAGACGATGAACGCCGGCAGCAGCTCGTAGATGGCGAAGATGCCACCGAGCGGCTTGACGAGGTTGTGCCAGATGAGCACGGTGGCCGTGCCGGACAGCATGCCCGCGATCGCGCCGTACTTGTTGGTGCGCCTCCAGTACAGCGAGGTGAGCATCAGCGGCCCGAAGGATGCGCCGAGGCCGGCCCACGCGTACGAGACCACTTGGAAGATCGAGGAGTTCTGGTCGAACGCCACCACGATGCCGAAGATGAACATGACGAGCAGCGTGATGCGCGCCACCATCATCACCTGGCGGTCGGTGGCCTTGCGGTGCAGCAGTCCGCGGAAGATGTTCTCGCCGACGGCCGAGGCGCCGATGATCATGTACGAGGACGAGGAGCTCATGGACGCGGCGAAGATGCCGGACACGACGATGCCGCACATGAAGCTCGGCAGCAGCGCCTGCGACACCACGATGAAGATGTTCTCCGCGGCCGCCTGCGTGGCGAACTGCGTCGGCATCATGGCACGGCCGACCAGGCCGATGCACACGCCGCACGCCAGCGAGATCACGCACCACGTGGTGGCGATGATGCGGGATTTCTTGATTTCCTCGGAACTGCGGATGGACAGGAACCGCACAAGCACCTGCGGCATGCCGAAGTAGCCCAGACCCCACGCGAGCATGGAGATGATGGTGATGATGCCGTAGTCGGCGGGCGCGCCGAACATGGCCTGCCCGGCCTTGACGATCTGCTCGCCGGCGTCGTTGAGGATCGGCGTGGCCACATGCGTGCCGTCGAGGAATCCCGGAATGCCCTTGAGGAAGGCGACGGTGTTGTCGATGCCGCCGGCGGACGCCACGGAGCCGATGAACACCACGGCCAGCGCGAAGAACATGAGCAGGCCCTGGATGAAGTCGGTCACGACCACGGACAGATAGCCGCCGATGATGGTGTACGCGAACACGATGGCGGCGCCGATCACCATGGTCAGGTGGTAGTCCCAGCCGAACAGCGTGGAGAAGAGTTTGCCGACGGTCACGAAGCAGCTGCCGACGTACACGCAGAAGAATACGAGGATGATGAGCGCCGCGATGGTGGATACGATATTGCGATCGTCATGGAAGCGCTTGGAGAAGAAGTCGGGAATGGTGATCGCGTCGCCGGCCACCACGGAGTAGCGGCGCAGACGGCGTGCGACGAGTTTCCAGTTGAGGTAAGTACCAAGCGCCAGACCGATGGCCGTCCACATCGGGTCGGCCGCGCCGGTGAAGTAGGCGACGCCCGGCAGGCCCATAAGCAGCCAGCCGCTCATGTCGGAGGCTTCCGCGCTCAATGCCGTCAGCCACGGTCCGACGCCACGCCCACCCGCGAAATACTGTTTGGTGGAGGAATTGGACCTCTTGGAGTAGACGAAGCCGATGGTCAGCATGGCCGCGAAGTACAAGACCATGGCCAGCAGCACCCAGAAATCTTTGGTTACCAAGTGTTTTTACCCTTCTGCAGGTTATTAAATGTCGTAGCGCCAGGATTTATCGGTCACTACTCGTGCCATCGCCAGGCCGATCGGCAGGCAGATGATCACCATGAACGCACGGAACGCCCAATCGAGCGCGTTCAGCGTATCGAACTGGCCGAGGTGGAACATGGCCTGGTACATATACAAACCGGGCACCATGATCACAATAGACGGAACCGTCAGGCAGATGCGCGGATATCCCAAATGCGGAGCAAGCAGGCCGTGGCGCACCGCCGAACGCCATGCGGAGGCGAGCAGGCCGGCAAGGAACGCGCCGATGAACGCGCCGGCTTCCGCGGGCACGCCCAAGTCGACGATCTCCAATCGCAAGGTATCGGTGATGGCGCCGATGGTGGCTGCGACGAGGCACATGCGCTGCGGGGAATTGAACATCACGGAGAAGCCCCACACACCGATGAACGCGAACAGCATGCGCAGCAGGCAGTTGATGACGGGGTTCAGTCCGAGCGGCTCGAATCCCTGCGGATTCAGGTGCACGATCGAAGCGACCATCCAGCCTGCCAACGTGGCCATCAGAATGATGCACAGCACGTAGGTGAGTCGTTGCACGCCTGATGGGAAGTCGATTTTCGCCATGTCAAGTCCGCCGGTTATCAGCGGGAATCCGGGGATGACGAACAGCATCGCGCCGATATACGCGGTGTCGTGCTGCAAGGCGATCGGATCGAACAGGCCAATCAGTCGCAGCATGCCGGTGCATGCCAGCGCGGCGACGGCCACGCAGACGAACGTCACGAAGAATTGGTTGAGATGGTGGGCGAACAGGCGGCGACGCAGCCAGTGGCCGAGGCCGGCGCCGACGAACGCGCCGATCATGTCGTACGGGCCGCCGCCGAGCAGGAACACGAAGGATGCGCAGGCGCAGGCGGACGCGAGTCCCGCGAAGGCCGGCGAATACAGCGGTTTGCGACGTTCGATCATGTCGAGTCGCTCGTGCGCCTGCCGTACGGTGACGCCTTGCGATTCGCCCGCGGCTTTCCCGATATGGTCGAAATGCTCGGCATATTCCTTCGGCGGTTTGCAGTTGCGGTTCTTACGCGGCTTTTCCGCGACCGAATCGCCATTGCTACGTCCGGCCGCGGCCGCCGCCTCGATATCGCGCATGTGCAGCGGACGTGCGGTGGAATCGCCTTCCTGCGCGCGTTCCGTGACCATTTCCAGCGCGTCGAGCACGGGATCGTCGGAACCTTCCTGGTTCTGCTCGGCCTTCTGCCGTTCCTTGAGCTGCTTGGACAGTTCGGCCGACACCTGCGAGGCGTCGCGCTTATCGAGATGCTGCATCAGCCCTTCGGAAACGTCGGATTGGCTGTGGTACATCGAGCCTTTGCCGAGGTTGACGTTGAACCAGTCGGCGAAGTGTTCGAGCAGCCAGATGCGCTCGGTGTTGACGCCAGTTGTGGGTAGGTCGACGACTTCGGTGATGCGGTCCTTGCCGTCCGTGCAGGATGCCTCGATGTCGGTGAGGTTCACGTCGGCGCGCACGTGCACGCCTAACGGATAGGCGATGCGGTGCATCATTTCGCGGACGCGGAAGCTTCCCGTTCCGGCGCCAAGGTCGAGCATGCCGACACGGACGATCACGCTGGCTTTCGCTGCGATTCCCGCTTCGGTGACCGGCTTGTCCCAATCGCGCTCGATGTCTTCCATATCAAGCGGAATGGAGTGGGTGTGGAATTTGCTGACCGCCTTCGCGCTGCTGTCAACGCGTTCGGCGTTCTCATCATGTTCATGTAGTGCGCTCACACTATTCAGGTCTAACGTGTGGGCTGGTCGGATATTTTCCGAACATTCCCACATGCCCATTTTCCGGACGCGCAATGTCCACGATGCGAACCATTCCGTCGTTTCCGTAACCAAACTGTCGATTTGCCGCGCCTACAATGGTCAAGCATTTACCCACCAAGCTTAGGGCTGTGGGCTCGCAACAGACGGCCAAAACAATCGCGGAGGTGCCGCGAAGGACCGACAGACCGAGCAACCCGATGGTTTGGAGAAGGAGGTCTGATGACAACTGAAAACGAACAGATCACGCCTGCGGACGCGGCTATCGTCTCGTCCGGCACCGGCACCAAGGGCCCTGAGGAGCGTGATCTTCCCGCATCCCTCAAAGAGGAAATGGATCTGTGTCTGCAGATTCTTCGCGAGGTGCTCGGTGAGTTCGATGAAAACCTGCTGGCCAAGTTCGATGAAGTGCGCGAACATGCGCTGAAGGCCAGTGACGAACGTTTCTCCGGCATTCTGACCGACACGAATCCCGATCAGGACGACCTGCAGAAGGTTGTCGACATCATCGACAAGACGGACGTGCATGAGGCCCAGCTGTTGGCTCGTGCCTTCACCACTTACTTCCATCTGGCCAATCTGTGCGAGGAGAACTACCGTGTCTCCGTGCTGCACAGCCGTGAGAACGCCGTTGACGACACCCAGGCCGTCGATCCGGTGAACGAAATGACCTGCGCCTACCACCAGCTCATCAACGAGATGGGTCCGGCCAGAGCCAAGGAGCTGCTCGACCAGCTCGAGTTCCATCCGGTGTTCACCGCGCATCCGACCGAAGCCCGCCGTAAGGCCGTGGAAGGCAAGATCCGCCGCATCTCCCAGCTGCTCGAAGCGCATAAGCTGCTCGGCGGCTCGGACAAGAAGGAAAACTCCCGTCGACTCTTCAACGAGATCGACGCGCTGTTCCGCACCTCCCCGATCGCGCTGAAGAAGCCGACTCCGGTTGAGGAAGCCGACACCATTCTTGATATCTTCGACAACACGCTGTTCTACACCATTCCGCAGGTCTACCGTCGTTTCGACGACTGGGTCCTCGGAGACAAGGCCGGCCTCGTGCCGCCGGTGTGCCCGGCGTTCTTCCATCCGGGAAGCTGGATCGGTTCCGACCGTGACGGCAACCCGAACGTCACCGCCAAGGTGAGCCGTCAGGTGGCCCGCAAGTTCAGCGACCACGTGCTGGGCGCGCTGGAGATCGAGACCCGCCGCGTCGGCAAGAACCTGACGATGGAGGCCGAGACCACCCCGCCGAGCGCCGAGCTCAAGTCCCTGTGGAACCACCAGAAGGAAATGAGCGAGCGTCTGACCGACAAGGCCGCGCTGATCTCCACCAAGGAGCTGCACCGCGCCGTCATGCTGGTCATGGCAGACCGTCTGAAGGCCACCATCGACCGCGACGCCGACCTCATGTACCGCTCCTGCGAGGACTACATCGCCGATCTGAAGACCGTGCAGCGCTCCCTCGCCGAAGCCAACGCCAAGCGTTCCGCCTACGGTCCGCTGCAGGACCTCATCTGGCAGGCCGAGACCTTCGGCTTCCACATGGTCGAGATGGAGTTCCGTCAGCATTCCGTCGTGCATTCCCGCGCTCTGGAGGACATCCGCGAGCATGGCCTGCACGGTGAGCGTGGCGAGCTGCAGCCGATGACCCACGAGGTGCTCGACACCTTCCGCGCGCTCGGTTCCATCCAGAAGCGCAATGGCATCAAGGCCGCCCGCCGTTACATCATCTCCTTCACCAAGAGCGCCCAGAACATCAAGGACGTGTACGAACTGAACCGTCTGGCGTTCTCCCACCCCGAGGATGTTCCGACCATCGACGTGATCCCGCTGTTCGAGCAGCTTGAGGATCTGCAGAACTCGGTGGACGTGCTTGAGGAAATGATCAAGATCCCGGAGGTCCAGGCTCGTCTGAAGGCCACCGGCGGCAAGATGGAAGTCATGCTCGGCTACTCCGACTCCTCGAAGGACGCCGGCCCGACCTCCGCCACCCTTGCCCTGCACTCCGCGCAGGAGCGCATCGCCAAGTGGGCCGAATCGCACGACATCGACCTGACCCTGTTCCATGGCCGCGGCGGCGCCGTCGGTCGTGGCGGCGGCCCGGCCAACCGCGCCGTGCTCGCACAGCCGGTCGGCTCCGTGAAGTGCCGTTTCAAGCTCACCGAGCAGGGCGAGGTCATCTTCGCCCGCTACGGCAACCCGGTGCTGGCAATCCGCCACGTGGAGTCCGTCGCAGCCGCAACGCTGCTGCAGTCCGCTCCGAGCGTGGAGAAGCGCAACACGGATATGACCAAGAAGTACGCCGACATGGCCAGCAAGCTCGACGAGGCCGCGCACAACCGCTTCCTCGACCTGCTGAACACCGACGGCTTCGCACCGTGGTTCTCCACCGTCACGCCGCTGACCGAAATCGGCCTGCTGCCGATCGGCTCCCGTCCGGCGAAGCGTGGTCTGGGCGCCAAGTCCCTCGACGATCTGCGCACCATTCCGTGGATCTTCTCCTGGGCCCAGGCCCGCATCAACCTGGCCGCATGGTACGGCCTCGGCACCGCGTGCGAGCAGTTCGGCGACCTGAACACCTTGCGTCAGGCGTACGAGGAGTGGCCGCTGTTCTCCACGTTCATCGACAACATCGAAATGTCGCTGGCCAAGACCGACGAGCGCATCGCCAAGATGTACCTCGCCCTCGGCGACCGTGAGGACCTCAACAAGAAGGTCCTCGACGAGATGGAGCTCACCCGCAAGTGGGTGCTCGAGATCGTAGGCGACAAGTGGCCTCTGCAGCACCGCCACGTGCTCGGCCAGGCCATCCGCATCCGCTCGCCGTACGTGGACGCACTGTCCGTCACCCAGGTGCTCGCCCTCGGCTCGCTGCGCAAGCGCGTGGACAAGGAAGAGCTCACACACGGCCAGAAGGAGAACTACACCTATCTGATCCTGTGCACCGTTTCGGGCGTCGCCGCAGGCCTGCAGAACACGGGCTGATCTTCGGATGACCGATTGACAAAAGCGAGCGGGGAGGTTCCGTGCCGATCGACGGCGCGGGCCTCCCCGTTCGCGTCGCACGGCCCTAGACTGGCCGGCGACGGCGCGCATAGAACGGGCGCGCTGGCCGAGTGACAGACTCGGATGATCGGAGGGGGCATGGACAAGCCATCGAATGAGCGCGGGAGCACCGGGCCGACGGACGGCATCAAGGCGGAGGGCGATGCCGGAAACGAACGCCACATTTGCAAAGCGAATCCGGCTATGATCGATGACATTGGGAAAAAACATGGCCTGGAAGATACGTCAGAAAATTTTTCCGGCAAGAAATATGCTTTGGCACCGAAAGCAGCTACCAAATTCCTTAAGGCGAGTAGATGCTATGTGGCTTTGGGCAAAGCCAGACGCGTGCTATGGTGGCTGGGATTACTGCTGCTTTCACCAGCACTTATTTTGTGGGCGGAATGGGGCGCCAATGGCGATGATGATACTATAATCTGCAGAGTCTTAACGTTCTCTTCCTCTTCGTGCATGAATTTAACTACGGCAACTGAGTATGTACGTAGACTTACCTTAGTATTGATTATGGGGGTAGTCTGCTGGATTGCGGCGCTTGTCATCTTTGGCGTGCGTTCATATATGCGATCTGTATATCCGGAACTTCGTGATCATTCCTCTTCCGCCTCGCATGTCCTTGTGGGAATCATATCGTTTCTCGTGCTGGTCATGGTCTTTCCCGTTCTTGTGATAACGCTACTTTCCGCTCTAATGACTCTATGACGTTTTACCAGAGGCGCATTGCGTGGAATGGCTGAATCATTCCACGCAGTGCGATCACAATCATGATTGATTAACGGTTCGGATTTTCAAGAGATTCAGCATAGGATAATGCCAATATACCAGCCTCCGCTTGACTCGGGAGTCGGTCTGCATGTGACGCAATGAGCAGTGCTTTTTTACTTCCGGATACGTTATCGAATATTCCAAGATCGATTCCATCAACGAGTTTTCGAAATGCGATGACCAGGTTGTCCGCACTTCCCTTGAACCGGGACTGATAGAACCGTTTAATTCGATTCGTCTCGCTTTGCGCGAACATGTCCCGCATAGCGGTGGACAAAGACCTTTCGGAGGAATTGCTCTGCATGGACTGCGCCAGCAACCATGCATCACAGTCCGCGAGAACATCGCTGTAACTGAATCCCATACGGGCGTCTTGCTCGCCGAGATGAGTGTGCAGCCATGACGCCAGGTCCTCTTTCGGGGTATTCGCCAGGTAGCTTCCCCAGATCTGCAACAAATCCAGAGCCCATCCGCCCAGATCACCGAGACCATAGTCCATTGGATCGTTCGTAACGCCCCATGTCAAGTATCCCAAGGACGTGGCAGCCATATGGGCAATGTCCCGATTGGGCAGTGTGCCTTTGATGACAGGTTGCGCATCACATACGACACCGCATGCCTGACGCGACAAGGCCAATTCGCTGGGAGTAACCGGCTCCGGCGTGTACGCATGCCATAGTGCCTGCGTGCCGGAACTACCTTCCGACCAGTACGTAGGTTTGCGGAGCCATTGCAGGATGAATGTTCCAATAAGGCTTGTATATGCCGAGGCTTGCGTCCCCAAATCAGAGAGCGTCTTGACGCAAGCATTTTCCGTAGTGACAGTCCATTTCAGCAGAGGGTCGGAATCGGGCGATTCCGGATCGGGGTCAGGTGAGGAGGCTGTCGCCGGGAGCAGGAAAGAACAGCCTTGCGAGTTGATGGAACTGGCGACGCGGTCCAGATCCCAGCCCTGGCCCTTGTAGTTGCTGATTTCAGTGAATTGGTCGTAGGACCAATTATTGGGAATTGGGAATCCCAGATTACCCGAGAACCCCGTCGACATATCGGAGATGAAGGAGGAACTTGCGTAGCCGGCATTGACGACACGGCTGCAGATGTTGCGCGAAGCGTAGATGCCCACACCATAACGGCCTCCGAGGGATTGTCGGACAGCCTTGAAGTACGGCAGGATATTGCTGGTCACTTGGTCATCGGTCGCATCGAAGTCTACAGCGAAGTAGATATGGGTGGGAGGGATGCCAAGACGCTGCGCCGCCTCACGAGCGGTCTTGGCATGAGCAGCGCCGTTTGCCGGGGTGAAATGTTCCAGCTTCGTGGAGTACTCCTGAAAAATCGGGAAGAACCGCATGCCGCCCTTAGTGATGCGCTCGAGCTCACCCGGACGGATGGCCTTAAAGTAATCCTTGGGCGCCAACGACGACTGGCCAGGCTCCGTCAGATAACGTCCCACGATTTCATACCCGTTTGCCTTCAACGTCGCCAACCTAGCGTCGGTAATTTCGAACCTAGTGTCACAGGCCACACACGGGCGATCAGGATCACCTTTAGATGTCAACAGGCTCATCCACGTGGTCGAATCAATAGAGCCCGTCACAGCAATGGCATAACGCTCCTGGAACGCTTTCACGATATTGGCGAACGTGCTCGTCCATACGAAGGTCGGCCCGCCCCCGATCCCATTACACGCCAAAGCCGTGCTGGCGAGCCAGACCCACGACTCATTAGAGGATGCGTTATTTGCTGTTATCGTCTTCAAACGAGATCTAGTTCCGTTGCCGAAATTCCCCGTTGCCTCACTGGGCGAAAAACCTTCAAGTGACTGAAGCACTTGGATGAGCGCCGTGTTCATCTCCCTGCCGTACAGTCCATCAGTCGGAATGATGCCCGTGTATGGACGATATGCTTTGTTGATGAACTGCTGTGCCCTACGGACGGAGTCGATACCGCCATAAGAGGCCAGCAGCACGAACTGCTTCATCGAGAGCAACGCCCCCATGATCTCAACGTCTACGCTGGAGTCTCCCTCTATGCCCATATCGGTTTTAAGCTTCCTGATCGCGGAACCTGTTCCGTCGTAGAAATGCTGTGAGATGTTGCCACCAGTGGAGTAGCCCTTGCACCACAGCGCCCCCTGAATGATGGAATACACGTTGGAAGTGCTCTTGTCCGCAGCGGCCTGCTGCCGCACCCCATTCGGATACCGCTTCTTGAATAACCGCTGGGTGGAAGGACCGAAGTTATCGGCAGTGGACTGGATGCCCAATTCAATCTGCAATGCGCGAGTAAGCGCATAGATTGTCGGCCAACCAGTTCTGCCGTCCGGGTTGATTTTCTTGAATCGGGGATCATTCCCGTATGTCTTGTTCAGCCACTGCTGCGTCTGCAGCACCATCTGATCAGTCATGATGTCCTCCTTCGGGACCTGTTGCTGAAGGCAGACCCAATATCTGCCCTCACCTGCACTGCCGTTTCGCCACGAGGTGTTAACCTCGGGCGTTTCATCTGGCATGGCGTCTGCGATGAACTCTGCGATTTTCGGTGTCTAACTCCAACCGAAACATAGTGTTTCCCTTACAACGACTTCCATCACACTGTGTATTGTCGCAGCGATCAGTGCGCATGTTTTCCGTCATGACACCTACAGCTTTGGCCATAGCCAAAATGTCTCCACATGCATCGAAGTCATATGACGGGCTTCCTTTCACTCTGATAACACTGAAATGAACCATTAATGCTCCTTTCTTTCACAAACTGATGATGTTGTCGTGTTCTTCGTTTCTTTGCTTTCGTCGCGAATAGCGGCACGAATTTTGCGCACAGCCGTTGAAAGCTGTTTGGACACCGCAGCTCGGGACACGCCCAGCTCTCGTGCCATATCTGATTGAGATGCCCCCTTTACCAGTACACCCCTGACGATATTGCGCTGACCTGCTGGCAGTTTTTCGATCTCCGCAAAGATAGCTTGCAAACAGTTAGCTCTTTCTCTCGCATCCTCCGCGCATAAGAGAATATCCTCAGAAGAAGCAGAACACCCCTGGGGTTCCCGCCCTGCACCAACCAAATCCTCATAGGAGCAAATAACTCCGCTGACACGGTCCGATCGATAATAAGCGTGAGCGGAACGTTCCTCCGCATTCCACAATTCCTGAAGTATCGTTTGAGGGGTACGTAGTGCAATATCACGTGGCGAACAACCCATACGGATTGCGCGCAAACATCTATCGCGTTCAACCATCGTCCGTAATTTCTGAACGAGTTGTGTTGTTGACGGAAGACGCCGCACTCGAAGGTTTTTGTTCAGCGCCTAACATGCAGCACTAGCATACTTATCCTCAATCCACTCATGATTCAGTAACAACTGCATGACTCCTGAAACACAGACACATAGCGAAGCCCTCGTTTGTAACTTCCACGAGAGAGAACCTTTGCTATTTTCACTAGAAAATCACACCCTAAAGTGCACCCCTACTCATTTTCCATTAGAATACTCTTAATATCTTAATCATTGTCGATTGAGATTAAATTTTCACATGGAGGAAATTATGAAATCCAGAAGAGTTTTTTATTCTCCACAATTATCTCAGTTTGCCTATGCACAGTTATGACCACTCCAGCCTTTGCTGTAAATTGGTGGCAGGTTGGATGGATTGTCGCCAATAACGTCATCGACCGGGTAGTCAATCTCGATGGGCAAAGTTCAAATGATCAATATTCCACCTATATGGTTTCACCTTCCATTGTTTTCAACAATGGCACCAATGGGGGCGAATTCTATATGCGCCCTCAAGTCTCCAGCCGTGTGACCAGTTTCGAAATGCACGCGCATAGAGCTAACCCCGTCGATTTTGGAGCCAATATAGTTCTAGCCTTGTCCACAACCTCAGGCAAAAGGGTTATCAATAAAACAGTAGGGACAAACCAGAAGGAGAACAGTGCAGTACATATATCTCACAGCACTTGCCCTGCTAGGATTATGTATGCTTATTTTTCCAAGGCAACTCTGGAAAATAAGCAATTTCCTCTGGACTCAAAGAGGAGATCCGAGCAATCTATACACATCCTTAATGAGAATAAGCGGTGCCGCCTTTCTTGTTTTAGCTCTTATTCTTTTCATCTTCTGCAGACTGCAGTAACACCTACCTGATCCTGTGCACCGTGTCGGGTGTCGCAGCAGGCCTGCAGAACACGGGCTGATCTTCGGATGACCGATTGACAAAAGCGAGCGGGGAGGTTCCGTGCCGATCGACGGCGCGGGCCTCCCCGTTCGCGTTATCGGGCGTTTTGTCCTATTCTTATGGAATCAAACATAAGATTGAAATAGCTTAGAAGAGGAACTACAGCATTACACTAAACCTTTTCTTATACGTTTTCCAATCTGGTCGGGTTCGTCAAGGAGGACGTCAATGGGGAAAATATGGTGTCGCAGAGCAGCGTCATATATTCTTCGCATAATACTGCCAACTTCATTGCTGTCACAATTAATAAACAGCGTTTTATATGGGAGATCTTCCATAGATGGAACCACGGGAATCTGGATTAACTGCGTCTCCATAATCATAGTTTGCGTGATTTCTGCCTGTTCTACGCGCAACGGACAAGCTTGGTCGCATCATTTTCTAGGACTGCAGGTAGTCGATCAATATTCCAACCTGCCCATATCGGGAGTAAGGATGGGTTTACGCGAGATAGCTCACTGCGTTGATTTCGTGCCATGTTTCATTGGGTTTCTTTGGCCTTTATGGGACACCAAAGGACAAACCTTCGCCGACAAAATTATGAGAACAACGATAATCAGTATAGAATAGATACAATTAAAGTGACGCAAAGCCCGGATTCAACTTGTAAGCGCAACACCTTCTTAAATTAGAAACTGACCACTTCCAAACCTAGACAAGGCGTTGCACGTCTATTTAGAACCGGGGCAGTCGCTCGGTTGGATAAGTCCGGCACGATACCGTCAGAGCCAAGGAATAGCTGCGTGATTATCTCCAAGAAAACGTCCGCAGCCCCTGCCTTAGATGGCGATTCAATCGAAACAACTTCAGAAACACCGTTTATGATGAACCATAGCCTGTGATGAAATGACAAAGAGGTGGAATCAATGACGGACGAACCATTTGTGAACCAGAACGACGTGGAAGGCACCGCAAGCGGCGTGTGGAGCCGTATGCTGGCCGGTAACCGTAGATTCGCGGAAGGCAAGCTGGAGCATCCGAACCGCAGCGTGGAAGCGCGCGAGGCGACTATCGACACGCATGAGCCGGAAGCGGCCATACTGAGCTGCTCCGACGCGCGTGTCAGCCCCGATATTATTTTCGACGCAGGCATCGGCGATCTGTTCACCGTGCGCACGGCAGGGCAGGTCATAGACGATGCTGTGATCGCCTCTTTGGAATACGCGGTGGACGTGCTCGGCGTGCGCCTTTTGGTGGTGCTCGGCCACCAGAATTGCGGCGCGATCAAGCAGGCATGCAAGGAATACGAGGCGTTGTTGCACGAGTTGACCGCCGACGCGGAGGATTCGCTGATGGCCGCCGACAGCATCGCCGACATCGACGAACGCATTATGAACGCGGAATCGCTGATGCTGCGCACGGTCGGTTTTTCGATTTGGCAGGCGCACGAATCGGAACTGGAATCGGCGGAGGATTTCGAGCGCGTGCACATCGCACGCACCATCGAACAGCTGGTGGAACAGTCCGCGGTGATTCAGCGTGCGCTGGCGGAGGATCGGCTGATGATCACCGGAGCACGCTACCAGCTCGACACCGGAAAAGTCGAAGTATTGAGCTTCTGATTTTCTATACGATTCATGACAGACGTCGATCTGCCGTTGTACGTGCAAGCACAGCCACCGCATACAACGGTAGATCCTGTATGTCACCATCCTTGCGTGGAGGCAACGGCGAGAACCGCACAGCATGCTCAAAGCCGAATCGTTTGATGGCGGCCTTCAGACTTTTCGCGTGAAGATTGATGCCGGCCTTCACTTCAATCGGTATAACATACCGATCGTTCTGCGCAAGAAAATCAAGTTCGTTCGTCGAATTGGCATTCGTCCAATAGCGGGGCTCAAATCCGTACGAAACAAGTTCCTGACATACCAATTGCTCGGCAAAAGCGCCTTTCGCTGAACCAAATACCGAATCGCCATCCAAAATACTCTCCGGACTCGCGCCATTCATGGTACGCAACAAACCGACATCGGACGTATAAAGCTTGAACGCATCGACATCATCGAATGACTTGAGCGGATATTCCGGAGCGGTGACCCGCGCGACCTTCAATGCGATCGATGAATCAAGCAACCGCTGAATCGCTAATTCAAAATCTTTGCCACGTCCACCGGAACGCACCGCACCATAAAGAAACTTCTTATTCTCACGCGCAAGCTGGGAGGGAATTGAATCCCAAACCTGTGCAAGGCGCAAGGAAAATCCCCTCGGCATCGCATCGGCATACTTCGAAAAATCACCGCGATAGCCCTGCAGGATGTCTTCCTGCACCTGCATTATCCGATTGAAATCAGCACCAGGATATGTATCGGCGAAAATCTCGACGGCTTCCGGCATGCCACCTACCACCATGTAGTATTTCAGCCATTCCATGAGCTGCTCGTGGAATACCGACATCATGTCCAAATCCGCGTTTTCGATGATTTCCGTAAGATTATGGCAGCCAACGGCGTCCAGAAATTCCAGAAAATTCATCGGATATAGACGGTAGCGATCCACCTTCCCCACGGGATAGGAAGTGCCTGGATGCACGGTGATGCCCAACGATGATCCGGTTGCGATCAGCGCGTATTCGCAAGCTTCCTCTGCGAAATATTTCAACGCCTCGACGGCTCTGGGAATCGCCTGCACCTCATCAAGCACAATCAAAGTCTTCCCGGGTTCAATGCGCGTTCGCGAAGCCAAAGCGATACCTGCAATCAACCGTTCAGGACGTAGAGAACCAGAAAAAAGTTGATCCATAGCCTCATTGTTCTCCAGTGAGACATACGCCATCGATTCAAACTGAGTGCGTCCGAACTCTTTAACCAACCAGCTTTTACCGGTCTGTCGGGCACCGTCCAGAATCAAAGGCTTGCGATGCGCATCGTTCTTCCATGCGATAAGCCGTTTCATCATCCAACGTTTCATAGATGCACCTCGCTCGATCAACTTTCCCAATACACCATTTGCTGTCGGAATGGCGAATTGACAGGAATAGTCGTTTTAAACAAAAATACCATTTTCTAGGGGATAATTACCAGCTTAAGCTACATTTTCTAGGGGAAATTAAAAGTTTGCACATACATAATCTCCATATCAACATCATATCGACGTCATGTTGCCCCACTGGACTAGGAGCAACCGAATACCGACAAGGACCGGCTGATGATCACCGGAGCACGCTACCAGCTCGACACCGGAAAAGTCGAAGTATTGAGCTTCTGACGTTTTTCCGGAAAAGACGGCTTCCAAGCTTCCAAGTCCGTTGCGTCGCGCTGTTTTGACATGCCGTTGCTTTAGATTGGAATCATGTCGCTTGGTTTGAACATCCTTCTGATTTTCATTTTCCTGCTGCTCGGTTCCGTGTTCGCCGGCACCGAACTGGCGCTGGTCAGTCTGCGCGGATCGCAGATCGACCAGATGGAACAGGAGGATGCGCGCGGCAAGCGTGTGGCGCAGATCGCACGCGACCCGAACACGTTCCTGTCCACCGTGCAGATCGGCGTGACGCTGTGCGGCTTCCTGTCCGCGTCGTTCGGCGAATCCTCAATCGCCCCGTATATCGTGCCGGTCATCGAAGACTGGGGTGTGCCGCATAACGTCGCCGCTCCCCTGACCACCATCGCGTTGACACTGATCATCTCGTATTGCTCGATCGTCATTTCCGAACTGGTGCCGAAGCGTATCGCCATGCAACGCAACGAGCAGATCGCGCGTGCCGTGGTGCCGGCCATCCATGTGTTCGCCAAAGTGTGCAAGCCGATCATCTGGCTGATCGGCAAGAACACGAACGGCATCGTGCGGCTGCTCGGCTTCGATCCGAACGAAACCGACAGCGAGGTATCCGACGACGAACTGCGCGTGCTCGTCAACACCAACACCAACCTCAGCAAGGACGAGCGCACCATCCTCGACGACGTGTTCGACGCATCCGAAACCATCGTGGCGGAGGTCATGCGTCCTCGTGCCGACGTCGCGTTCCTGGACGGCTCCATGCCGATTGCGGAAGCCGCCGCGTACGTGCGTGAAATGCCGTATTCGCGTTACCCCGTCACCGGCAAGGATTTCGATGACGTGCTCGGCTTCGTGCACGTGCGCGACCTGCTTGACATCCGCGATCCGAAGGCGAGAACCGTTGCCGACGTGACGCGTGAGGGCATTTCCCTGCCGGGCACGTCGAAGCTGCTGCCAAGCCTTGAGCTGCTGCGCAAACGAGGCATTCACCTGGCCGTGGTGATCGACGAATACGGCGGCACCGACGGCATCGTCACGTTGGAAGACATGACCGAGGAATTGGTCGGCGACATCCGCGACGAATACGACCTGCCGGAGGAAAAGGGCGGCGAACGCACAGAACGCGCCGCTTTCGTCAATGGCGTGGCCACCATCGAAGGTGGCATGACGATCGAGGATTTCGCGGATTTGACCGGCATCGAGCTGGAAGACGGCCCGTACGAGACGGTTGCCGGCTATTTCCTGGCGCACACCGGCAAAATGGGCGAGGTCGGCGACGTGCTGTCATCCGATGACGGTTATGACATGGTCGTCACCGAAGTGGACGGCCGTCGTATCGAAACGCTGGAAGTGCGTCGGCACACCGCCGATGAGGACGGTTCCGCGGCTGGCAATTCCGCGGCGGACGGCAAGTAACCCGAGCGGCCTTTTACAGCACCACCTGCCGGTTGATGTCGCGGCGCAACTGCCTCCATTGCGGCAGATAGGCGCTCATACGCCTTTGAAAGCCCTCTCCGTGGCCGTTCTCCCACAGGTGGGTCATCTCATGCACCAGCACGTATTCGAGGAATCTAGGGGCCATTAAACCAAGCTGCAGGTTAAGTCGGATACGTCCGGTCTTCGGCGTGCACGATCCCCAACGCGAACTCATCAGACGCAACGTGATATGCGTCGGCGTACGGCCAACGATCGGGCCCCATTTGGCAAGCAACACAGGCAATTGCGATTCGATGTTGCGTTGCGCCCGCGCCTTGGCCTCGTCCGTCCATACGAAAGCGGGCGGGTTGGCGGAAGCGCCAGTATCGCCAATATTGCCGTTTTGCGCACGCTGCGCGTTGAGTTGCGCGTCTCTGGCCTGCCGCATGCTGCGTTGCGCCCGTTCGATCCACGGCTTGCGTTCCGTTACAAACCGTTCGATAGCGCTTTGCGACATTCGTTGCGGCGCGGAGATGATGATATCCGCGTTCGGCGGTTTGATGCGCAGGTACATGTTTTTGATGGGTTTGCGCACGATGGCCACCCGCATGCCGGCGATGCTCGCCGTCGTTTCGGAAATCACGCGATTGCGGTTGCGATGCCCCACTCCCCTGCCGTAACGGCCGTTACCGCCGTTGCGCTGCCCGTATGTCATGCCTGCATTATGCCACGACACGCCGATGACACGGCGGCACTTGACTTTCCCTGTGATTCAAGTATCATTTCAATTCGTTGTGTTCAAGACACAGCAAGTTGGGCCCGTAGCTCAGGTGGTTAGAGCGCATCCCTGATAAGGATGAGGTCGGAGGTTCAAGTCCTCCCGGGCCCACGTAGATGGTAAGGAAGCGGCATAGCCGCTTTTTTCACCTATGGGGCTATAGCGCAGCTGGTAGCGCATCTGCTTTGCAAGCAGAGGGTCGCCGGTTCGAACCCGGCTAGCTCCACGGGGCTATGGCGCAGCTGGTAGCGCATCTCCATGGCATGGAGAGGGTCAGGGGTTCGAATCCCCTTAGCTCCACAGACAAAGGCTTCCGATGATTCGGAAGCCTTTTTTCATACCTGTCGGCAAGAGCCGGCGGAATCGGTGCAATCAGCGCAATCAGCCGAGCCGGCAGGGGAGAGGCGCCCGCTCAGTCGCGCGCGCCCGTTCGGACTTTCCGATTTTCTAGGCGTTCTGAGCGTTCTGCTTGGCAAGCTCGTCCCTGATCTGCTGCAGCAACAGAACGGTCTGTTCCTCGGCGGTGGGCTCCGCCGAAGCGGCCTCCTCATCGGCCTTCTCCTGCTCGGCAAGCTTGGTCTTGGCAAGCAGCGCCTCGGTCATGTCGCGGAATTTGTTGATCGGCACCAGAATGCAGAAATAAACGGCGGCCGCGATAATCAGGAAATTCAGAATCGCGCCCAGCACAGCGCCGAACGAGACGGTCGCGCCGTTGAACGTGATCGCCAGCAGGCCGTCCATATTCGGCTTGCCGAAAATCATGGCGATGAACGGGTTGATCACGCTGTTCACGATCGAATTGACCACGGTGGTGACGGCACCGCCCATAACAACACCGACAGCCATGTCGATCATGTTGCCGCGTGCAATGAACTTCTTGAATCCTTCAAGCATGGTTTTTCTCCTGTGGGAAATGAGGGAGTTGATGTTGCGGACGACGCTCTCTCCTCGCCTTCCACACACTATCCTATGGCGTTCCAAACGCCTCCAGCCAAATCTTGAGCAATATCTTGTGCGTCTCACAATCAAGCACATAGAATGAAACCGCCGTATTGATAACCCAACTATCCCGAAGGGGAAAAATATGCTCACTGATGAGTACGTCAAGCGCGTGTACGCGCAGGTCGAGAAGCGCGATGGCGACCAGCCGGAGTTCCTGCAGGCCGTTCGCGAGGTCTTCGAAAGCCTCGAGCCGGTTGTTGAGAAGCACCCGGAATATGAGAAGGCGGGCGTGCTCGAGCGCCTCGTCGAGCCGGAGCGCGTGGTGAAGTTCCGCGTCGCCTGGACGGACGATGAGGGCAAGGTGCAGGTCAACCGCGGTTACCGCATCCAGTTCAACTCCGCGATCGGCCCGTACAAGGGCGGTCTGCGTTTCCACCCGAGCGTGAACGAGGGCGTCATCAAGTTCCTTGGCTTCGAGCAGATTCTCAAGAACTCCCTGACCAGCCTGCCGATGGGCGGCGGCAAGGGCGGCTCCGACTTCGATCCGAAGGGCAAGTCCGATGCCGAAGTCATGCGTTTCTGCCAGGCGTTCATGACCGAGCTGTGCCGTCACATCGGCCAGTTCACCGACGTTCCGGCCGGCGACATCAACGTCGGCGCCCGTGAGATCGGCTACCTGTTCGGCCAGTACAAGCGCATCCGCGACGAATACTCCGGCGTGCTCACCGGCAAGGGCCTCGAATTCGGCGGCTCCCTGGCTCGCACCGAGGCTACCGGCTACGGCCTGTGCTACTACACCCAGGAAGCCCTGCGCGTCCTGAAGAACGATTCCTTCGAAGGCAAGACCGTCGTCATCTCCGGCTCCGGCAACGTGGCCATCTTCGCCACCGAGAAGGCCCAGGCCCTCGGCGCGAAGGTCGTCACCGCCTCCGATTCCAACGGCTACGTCTACGATCCGGACGGCATCAAGCTCGACATCGTCAAGGACATCAAGCTCGGCCACCGCGGCCGCATCAAGGAGTACGCGGAGCGTGTTCCGGGTGCCGAATACCACGAGGGCTGCAAGGGCGTGTGGACCGTGCCGTGCGACATCGCGCTGCCGTGCGCCACCCAGAACGAAATCGATGAGGAGTCCGCCAAGGCCCTCGTCGCCAACGGCTGCAAGGTCGTGTGCGAAGGCGCCAACATGCCGTCCACCCCGGAGGCAATCGCCGTCTATCAGGACAACGGCCTGCTGTACGGCCCGGCTAAGGCCGCCAACGCGGGTGGCGTGGCTGTGTCCGGCCTTGAGATGAGCCAGAACTCCTACCGCCTTTCCTGGACGTTCGAAGAGGTGGACAACAAGCTCAAGTCCATCATGGAGAACATCGTCGCCAATTCCCTGGCCGCCGCCAAGGAGTACGGCCATGAGGGCGATCTGATGCTCGGCGCCAACGCCGCCGGCTTCGTCAAGGTCGCCAACGCCATGGTCGCCCAGGGCGTGCTGTGATCGGCTGAACCCCGATTTTGGCTTGCTGAGCCGGTTCGCGTCAACCCAGGTATTCCTCCGAGTACTCAGGCTGATACGGACCGGCTTTTTGCTGCCTATTCACCCCCACGTGACCGATTCACCGGAATCGGACATCATCACCGCCCTCAAGCCACTCTGGATGCCCGATTCGGCAGAAACGGACATTCCCGGTACTCCCACATCACTCTGGATGTCCGATTCTCCAGAAAAAGACATCCCCAGCATCCCCCAAAGCACCTTGGATGTCCATTTCGGCCGAATCGGACACACAAGCATTCCTTACGCAATATTGGAGTCCGATTCACCAGAATCAGTCACTCGAAGCATTCTCCAGCCATCTTGAATGTCCGATTCTCCAGAATCGGACATTCGAAAGGAGAGTTATTGCAGCTCGACGCTGTCCCACGCATCGGCACGGGGAATCGTGCGCAGCGGACGGTAGAGCACCACAATCGCGGCGCTTACCATCATGGCGATCAGGAACACCAGTATCGTCCGCTGGAACCCACACACCGGTAACAGGCTTCCCGCCGCAGCACTGCAGAACATGGAAAGCGCCTGCGCAGGCACAGTCAACGTCACTGTGATACGTCCCTGCATCGAATCCGGCGTCTTGGCGAACACAAAGCCGAGCATCATCGCATTGATGATCGGAAACGGCAAAGCGGAAAGCGAATTACAGATCAGCATGAACCAATAGTTGCTGGTGCACACCAGCGGCACCACGGCAAGGCAGGAGAACAGGAACCCGACGCACACAACCGGCCCGGCAGGCAGCCTGTCGCTCATACGATTCGCGATGAACGCGCCGGCCAGCATCGCGCAGAAGATTCCGGTGTTGATGAATCCGATATAGGCGCCGTTCATACCAGCGGACACCAGATGCAGCTGAATGCCGTATTGGACGCCGTTGATGCCGAAGTTCAGCAGCGCCGAAACGATCATGGTCATCACCAGCATCGTGCGATGCAGCGACCACGACCAGCCCTCACGAAAATCCTTGAAGAACGACCTGCTGCCGCCATCAGCAGAGACATCCGGAGCAGCCGTTCCGGCTTCCGGTCGCACTGTTGCATCATGCCTGTGGGACTCGCGTATACCGGCGGCGGCGACACCGGCAACCGCATACATGCATGCGGTAATCAGAAACGGCAGCCATGGCCTGACGCCATACAGAAACCCCCCTACCGGGCTTCCGGCCATATTCACCGTCGCATCTCGTCCTTCGTTGAGACTGCGGGCCTTCGGGTAGTCGCGCATGTCGATGATCGATTTGAGCATGGCGTCGGTGGCGCTCCCCAGGAATCCGTTGACCGCCGACGAGACCACTGCAATCGCGAGCAATACGGAATATCGCAATCCGCCCGTCAGCAGCAGTCCAGCGACGGATCCCCAGCACAGCATGCTCACCACCGCGTTGACGATAATCAACGTTCTGCGGTCATGTCTATCGACATATGTGCCACCAAAGACGCCGAACACCTGCTGCGCGATCATCGATGCGGAGCCCAGCCATCCTGCCGCGACCGTGGAGCCGGAAACCGCATATCCGACCAGGGAGATCGCCAGGGAACGCACCGCCACGCCAATTGCCGTCGCCGTATCCGCAGCGAACCAAGCAGTGTAGTCAGGTCTCCACCAGAGTCCCACACGCTTTTTCATGAAACCTTCAGTCTTTTACCTTGTTATCATCGAATGAACTCATTCGTTTGGTGCACCATTTAAAATCAATGGTGTTGAAATATCCTTTTTCACCATAGTATCTCGGAATTTTATGATGCCGATAATCATCTACTTGTTGGGCTATTAGGCAGGCTAACTCATCACAAAAACGGTAACTCAATTTGTTTTTTTGAAACCGCAGAACTGGCTCTCCGGGAATCGACAGATGAGATGAAGCATAACTATAATCCAGATTGGGATAGAAAAATTCGGGAAGAGGTAGTGCCCGCCGCCAGACTATGAAGAACCTCGGCAGCAGTGAGTTTGCTAATGTAAGTATACTTAACTTAAGTATACTTACATTAGCAAACCAATCATTGGAGCAGTCACATGTTCATTGCACGCACGCACGAACTCGAAGTGCTGGAACGGCTTTACGCTCGCCCTAAGTTCGACATGGTCGTACTCTATGGTCGCCGCCGCGTCGGCAAAACAGCCCTGATTGACCAATTTGTTGCCGACAAGGAAGCGCTGTACTTCACCGCACTCCAGCAAAGCAACAAACTCAATCTACGCGACTTCACATCCGAAGTGGCCCGTTTCTTCAGTCTTCCTTCCGATACCCCATCGTTCTCCAGCTGGACGAGCGCTCTTACCTATGTGGCCAATCAGGCGCAGCAGCGCGAGAAACCATTCGTATTCGTATTCGATGAGTTCCCATATGCGGCACTCGAAGACGAGTCCTTGCCTTCCGCTCTGCAAATCGCCATCGATCATGGATTCAACGCCACCAATACCATGATCATCCTGTCAGGAAGCAACGAGAGCTTCATGGAAAGCAACGTTCTTGGTGGGAAAAGTCCGCTCTATGGCAGGCGCACCGCGCAAATAAAACTATTGCCTTTCACCTACATGGATGCCGCACAGTTTCTCCCAGACTGCACTCCCAACGAACTCGTCGAATATTACGCCACATTCGGAGGCACGCCGTACTATCTGGCACAATTGGACACCACGCCAGACGCCTACTGCCAAAACGTCATCAACTTATGCTTCGATTCGTATGGCATGCTTCGCGAAGAGCCCATGATGCTACTGCGGGAGAAGCTACGCGACCCTGCAATCTACTATTCCGTGCTCCAAGCCATCGCCAACGGTCATTCGACTCCTAAGGCCATCTCCGAGCACGCAGGAGTCAATCCCGACGCGATCAGCTCATATCTCAATATGTTAGACGGACTCGGATTGGTGCGACGAAATGTCCCGTTCGGTGACAATCCATCAAAATCCAAGAAAGGCATGTGGAATATAAACGATCCTTTCTTCTCCTACTGGTACCACTTTGTAGGACCGAGCACCGGTGCCATCGAAAGCGGAAAAGGCGCAATCACAGCACAGCGTACTGCTTTCGGTGCAGCATTTGACACTTACGTAGGCCAACAGTTCGAAACCATCTGCTTGCAATGGATCACCAACGCCACCGGTACCGACAAGCTGCCGTTGCTGCCCACACAGTTCGGCAAGTGGTGGGGCACCAACCCGCGTAAAAAGGAACAGACCGACATTGACGTTGTGGCCGGCGACCCATCGACCAAAACCGTGTTGCTTGGCGAATGCAAATGGCGCAACAATTTCAACGAGACCGAAGCAGTGGAGTCGTTGCTGGAAAAGGAAGGCCTGATTCGGGGATATACGACTACTTATTTCATGTTCTTCAGCAAGAATCCCGTTTCGCAGGCCACCCGGAGCAAGTATGCCGGTCGTGTGCGTTTTCTCGACGCCGATGAGCTGTATGGAATGCCAGCCGGCAATCGCAACGACCAGTCCGACAATTGAAAACAGGCCGCGCAACCGGCAAAACACAATTCAATCACGACGGAAAGGCAACAGAAAAGCGGCCCGCATCGCAATGATGCAAGCCGCTTAAAATCCGAAGACGAATCGATCAGTCGTCGCCGAGCGTCACGTGGATGCCGCCGACCAGCGTGCTCACCACGTTGTACAGCAGCGTGAGAATCACCACCAGCACGGTGAACAGCACCACTTCGATGATGGAGAAGATGGTGGCCGCGCTCAGCACGGTGCTCAGCGAAAGCACGTTGGCAAGGTCGAATCCGCCGGCGTCAAGACCGGTGGAGGACACGATCTGCGTCACCTGATCGAACACGCCGACCACGTTCAGCAGCAGCCACAGCAGCGTCACCGCGACGATCTGGATGATGCCTCCCGCGATGGAAAGCATGAACGCCACCTTGGCCGCGGACCATGCGTCGATGCGGGTCAGGGACAGGCTCATGCGGCGGGCGCGAGGCGCGCCACGACGCGCTTTTTCACGAACCTTCACACCGCCGGACGCGGCGGCCATGTTCTCATGCGCCTGAGACTGTTCCGTACCGCTCAACGGCTGGCTGGATGCGGAACGGGCCACGCGTGGGGCCTGCGCCCCTGCCTGCGCCTGATGGCTTTCATTGTTCTCGCTCATCGTTGCTCCTTGCAGAATCTTGCCTACTTCTAGCCGAGGCTACCAGTTTTCGCAGACGATTCCCCGCCTGTGTCTCAGGCCTCTACATTCTCGCCATCGCCGGCATCGGAAGTGGCTTCCGTACCGGTTTCAGCGGAGTTTTCAGTAGTGGTTTCGGCTTGCGATTGCGCGGCTGCGTCGTTCTGGACTGCTCCGTTTTCCGCGGCGGCCTGCTCGGCGTCATCCTCGTCGGTCTCCTCGTTACGTGCTATGGAGATGATTTCGTCGTTCTTGTCAGGCTTGGCGAGCGTCACACCCTGGGTGGTACGTCCGGTGCGCTTGACTTCGGCGACGTTGGAGCGGATGACCTTGCCGGACTTCATGATGGCCATGATCTGGTCGGATTCCTCCACGATCACGGCACCCACCAGGGAGCCACGGCCTTCGGCGAGCTGCACGGCCTTGACGCCGTAGCCGTTACGGCCCTGCAGACGGTATTCGCTGATGGCGGTGCGCTTGGCGAAGCCCTCGTTGGTGACCACGAGCAGATCCCTGTCGGAATCGCCCTGCACCACATCCATGGCCAAAAGCTCGTCGCCGTCGCGGAACTTCATGCCCTGCACACCGGCGGTCTGGCGGCCCATCGGGCGCAGCTGCTCGTCGTTGGCTTCGAACTTCAGGCTCATGCCCTGCTTGGAGACGAGGATGATGTCGTCGTCGGCGTTGCACAGCGCGGCACCGATCAGCTCGTCGGCGTTCTCGCCGTTCTCGTCGGTCATGAGTCGTACCGCGATCAGACCACCCTGACGCGGGGAGTCGTATTCGGCGAGCGCGGTCTTCTTGACCTTGCCGGAACGGGTGGCGAGCACCAAGTACTTGGCCACGTCGTAGTTCGGAATCGACAGCACGGTCTGGATCGTCTCGTCCGGGCCGAACTGCAGCAGGTTCGCCACGTGCTGTCCCTTGGAATCGCGGGAGCCTTCCGGCAGCTCGTATGCCTTCAGACGGTACACGCGGCCCTTGTTGGTGAAGAACAGCAGCCAGTTGTGCGTGCTGGTCAGGAAGAAGTGGTCCACCACGTCGTCCTCGCGCAGCTTGGCGCCCTTGATGCCCTTGCCGCCGCGGTGCTGCGCGCGGTATTCGTCGGCCTTGGTGCGCTTGATGAAACCGGAGTGGGTCACGGTGACGACCACGTTTTCTTCGGCGATCAGGTCTTCGACGTTCATCTCGCCGGAGTACGGCAGAATCTTGGTACGGCGTTCGTCGCCATACTTGGCGACGATTTCGTCCAGCTCGTCGCCGACGATCTTGCGCTGGCGTTCCGGCTTGGCGAGGATGTCGTTGTAGTCGGCGATCTTGCGCATGAGCTCGTTGTGCTCGTCGAGGATCTTCTGACGTTCCAGGGCGGCCAGTCGGCGCAGCTGCATGGCGAGGATGGCGTCGGCCTGCACCTCGTCCACGTCCAGCAGGTCCATAAGGCCCGTGCGGGCGGTCTCCGCGGACTCGGAGGCACGGATGAGGGCGATGACCTCATCGATCATGTCAAGGGCCTTCAGATAGCCCTGCAGGATGTGGTCGCGTTCCTCGGCCTCGCGCTTGAGGTAGGCGGTACGGCGTGCGATGACTTCCAGCTGGTGGCCCACCCAATGGCGGATGAAGGCATCCAAAGACAGCGTGCGCGGCACACCGTCGACCAGCGCCAGCATGTTCGCGCCGAAGGTCTGCTGCAGCTGGGAGTGCTTGTACAGGTTGTTGAGCACGACCTTCGGCACGGCGTCGCGCTTGAGCACGAGCACGAGGCGCTGGCCAGTACGGCCGGAGGTTTCGTCGCGCATGTCGGCGATGCCTTGGATCTTGCCGTCGCGCACCGCTTCGCGGATGGACACGACCAGACGATCCGGGTTGACCTGGTACGGCAGTTCGGTGATCACGAGGCACATGCGGCCCTTGATCTCCTCGGTGTTCACCACGGCTCGCATGGTGATGAGGCCACGGCCGGTACGGTACGCCTGTTCGATGCCCTTATGGCCGAGAATCGTGGCGCCGGTAGGGAAGTCCGGTCCCTTGATGATGCGGATCAGGTTGTCGAGCAGTTCCTCACGGCTCGCGTCCGGATGGTCGAGCGCCCAATGCACGCCTTCTGCCACCTCGCGCATGTTGTGCGGAGGAATGTTGGTCGCCATGCCGACGGCGATGCCGGACGAGCCGTTGCACAGCAGGTTCGGGAAGCGGGCCGGCAGCACGGTCGGCTCCTGCGTCTTGCCATCGTAATTCGGCAGGAAATCGACGGTGTCCTTGTCGATGTCACGCACCATTTCCATGGCGAGCGGCGCCATACGGCATTCCGTGTAACGCATTGCGGCTGCCGGGTCGTCGCCGGGGGAGCCGAAGTTGCCCTGGCCGTCGACGAGCGTGTATCGCATCGACCACGACTGCGCCATACGCACCAACGTGTCGTAGATGGCGGAATCGCCGTGCGGATGGTACTTGCCCATGACTTCGCCGACGACGCGTGCGCACTTGGAGTAGCCGCGGTCGGGGCGGTAGCCGCCGTCGTACATCGCGTAGATCACGCGGCGGTGCACCGGCTTCATGCCGTCTCGCACGTCCGGAAGGGCACGATCGACGATGACGGACATGGCGTACGCCAGATAGGATTCGCGCATTTCCTGCTGCAGATCCTTCTTCTGGACGCGTTCGCCGACCATCAGGCCGTAATCGGTGTTGTCGGCCTCCTGCGGGCTCAACGGTTCCATGGAGCCGTCAGGCACGAACTGGCCGTCTTCGTTGCTGTTGTTTTCGTCTGCCAATTTCTAATCCTTGCTTTGAAGTCCTGCGAAACCCTACGCGTTTACGCGTCGATCCAGCTGACGTTGCGTGCGTTGCGCTGGATGAACAGACGACGTGGTTCGACTTCGTCGCCCATGAGCATGGAGAAGGTCTCGTCGGCCGCGGCCGCGTCTTCGATCTGCACCTGCTTCAGAATGCGATGGTCAGGATCCATGGTGGTCTCCCACAGTTCCTGGTAGCTCATCTCGCCCAGACCCTTGTAGCGCTGGATGCCTTCGCCCTTCGGCAGCTGGCGGCCCGCGGCCTTGCCTTCGGCGAGCACGCGGTCGCGTTCGGCGTCGGTGTACACGAAGTCGTGCGGGCCCTTGGTCCACTTGAGGCGGTACAGCGGCGGCATGGCCACGTACACGTAGCCGGCGGTGATCATCGGACGCATGTAGCGGAAGAACAGCGTCAGGTTCAGGGTTGCGATATGCGCGCCGTCCACATCTGCATCGGCCATGATGATGACCTTGTGGTAGCGCACCTTGTTGAGGTCGAAGTCCTCGCCGTAGCCGCCGCCGACGGCGGTGATCAGCGATTCGATGGTGTCCGACTTCATCATGCGGTCCAGGCTTGCGCGCTCGGTGTTGAGGATCTTGCCTCGCAGAGGCAGGATGGCCTGCGTGATCGGGTTGCGTCCCTGGATGGCGGAGCCGCCTGCGGAATCACCCTCCACGATGAACAGCTCGCATTCTTCGGGGTTGTTGGACTGGCAGTCCTTGAGCTTGTCCGGCATGCCGGCCGATTCGAAGATCGACTTGCGGCGGGTGTTCTCACGTGCCTTCTTGGCGGCCAGACGCGCACGGGAGGCCTCGATGGCCTTCTGGATGATGTTCTTGGCCTCGTTCGGGTGGGCGTCGAACCAGTCGCCGAGCTTGTCGGTCATGACGCGCTGCACGAAGGTCTTCGCTTCGGAGTTGCCGAGCTTGGTCTTGGTCTGGCCTTCGAACTGCGGGTTGGTGAGTTTGACGGACACGACGGCGGTCAGGCCTTCGCGCACGTCGTCGCCGGACAGGTTCTCGTCCTTGTCCTTGAGGATGTTCTTCTCGCGGGCGTAACGGTTGACCAGCGAGGTCAGCGCGGCGCGGAAGCCTTCCTCATGGGTGCCGCCTTCGGTGGTGGAGATGGTGTTGGCGAAGGTGTGCACGGCTTCGGAATACGCGGTGGTCCACTGCATGGCGATTTCCGCGGAGATGCCGATCTTCAGGTCCTCGGCCTCGAAGTCGATGACGTCCGGTTCGACCGGGGTGGCCTTGCGGGACTTCACCAGGTAGTCGACGTAGTCCTTGATGCCGTCGTTGTACTGGTAGGTGACGGTCTGGAACTTGTCTTCGGTTTCGGATTCCTCGCCGGAAACCTCGTCGCCGGCCTGGTCGGGCTCGCGCAGGTCGGTCAGGGAGATCTTCAGGCCCTTGTTCAGGAACGCCATCTGCTGGAAGCGGTTGCGCAGGATCTCGAAATCGTAGGTGGTGGTTTCGAAGATCTTGCCATCGGCCCAGAAGGTCACGGAAGTGCCGGTGGATTCGCCTTCCTCCATCGGCTTGCCCTTGAGCAGACGCGCGGTCGGCTTCTGGTCGATGTAGGTCTGGGTCCAGTGGAAGCCCTGACGGCGCACTTCGATGTCCACGCGGGTGGACAGCGCGTTCACCACGGAGATGCCCACGCCGTGCAGGCCGCCGGAGACCGCGTAGCCGCCGCCACCGAACTTGCCGCCAGCGTGCAGCTTGGTCATCACGGTTTCGACGCCGGAGATGCCTTCGCCCGGCACTTCGTCGACCGGGATGCCTCGGCCGTCGTCCACCACGCGCACGCCGCCGTCCGGCAGAATCGTCACTTCGATGTGCGACGCGTAGCCGGCAAGCGCCTCGTCGACGGAGTTGTCGACGATCTCATAGACCAGATGGTGCAGGCCGCGTGGGCCGGTGGAGCCGATATACATGCCCGGGCGGATACGCACCGCCTCAAGGCCTTCCAGCACCCTCAGATCGGACGCGTCGTAGTGTTCCGGAGACAGCGAATCGTCAAGTTGCGCATCTTCGAGCTGGTCGTTCTGGATCTGATCCTGAATCTGATCTTCCTGCGTGTTTTCAGCTGATTCGTTCAGCGAATCCGCATCAAGGTCTGCCACAGAGATTCCTTCCTGCATTTTTCCCGCCATCAAGGGTCATTTCCGCAGGTGATACCACCTAGAACGCAAATAAAGGCCCCTTCTAGGCGTTTACATACACTGCTGGATATTCTACTCATGGAGGGGGACAGCGCGCTATAGACATTTGTCCTTGGAATTCAACGGTTTCCAACGGCTTCGGCATGGTTCCGAACGCGTCCGACGAGCCGGAAAACCTCCGTAAACCCCGTCGCAACGGCCTGTTTCACGCGCGCCACAATCGATCTCTCCTGTCAGAGAGGTCGATTGTAAGTCGACTTCGCAATAGCCCTCAGTAGCGAATCTTCCTTGAGATACGCCCACGGCTGAACCCTTGGCTCTGCGGGCCGGTGACCCTCACCTCATTGATGGTCAGACCTTCGAGTTTCCTGCGGATGGTGTCCGTCAGCAACGGCGTCATATACGACAGGGTGGTGGTCCAGGCCGGGCTGTCGCAACGTATCGTCAGCACGCCGTCTCGCAGGCTGGCGGGGTAGGAGTGCTTCGCGTTCTCCACGCCCACCACCTGGTCCCAATGGTCGCGCATCTGCGCCATTTTGAGGTGGGGTATCCATGCGCCGTTCGATGCCAGCAGATTGAACAGGCTGCCGACGGTTTCCGGATCGCGTCCGGGTTTGCCGAAGCTTTCCCACGCCTTGCGCGCGCGTTCCTCGCGTTCCTTGAGCCGCCCGGCACGGTCGCTGATGCGGTCGAACACTTCGGCCGGCAGTTTGCGTTGGTCGAGGTTCAGCAGTTCGCAGATTGGTGGTTTCGGCATTAGGATTCGGCCTCGATTCCTTGCGATTGCGCGCCACGTCCGGCGGCAAGCATGGCCGCCATCGCCGCGATATCGCCGTCCGTCTCCTGCGATTGCGCACGCAGCGCGGCAACGTCGATGACATGCGCCTCGCCTTGCGGAATATCGCTTGCCGCGGCGACGGTGATCAGCACCTGGTCCTGCCGTCGCGCGAAGTCGAGGATCTGCCCGCGACGGGACTCGTCGAGCTGGGCGAACACATCGTCGAGTATCACGATCGGCTTGACGTCGCGCTGCGCCGAAACCACTTCGTACAGCGCCATTTTCAGGGCCAACGCCATCGTCCACATCTCGCCGTTCGAAGCGAATTCGCGGGCTGGCATGTCGTTGAGCCGCAATGTCAGATCATCGCGCTGCGGTCCGATCAGATTCTGCCCACGGGCCACTTCGCCGGGGTAGATGCGTTGGAAATGACGGCTGATTTCCGCGGCCGGCTCGTCGAACAGAAGCACCTCGTCGAAGGACGGCTCATACACCAGGTCGGCCTGTTCCTCTTCGCCCGCCAGCGAAGCATAGATGCGGGTGAACGGCTCGCGCAGCAGTCCGATCACATCGTTCCGGTCCTTGGTCAATTGCACGCCGAGGGCGATGAATTGGCCGGTCCACACTTCCAGACCGCTCAGCACGGCCTGACGCCCGTATTCGGGGTCGATGCCGGAACCGTCGGACAGCTGTTTGAGCAATGCGGCACGCTGTTTGGCAACGTGCGTGAACTGTTGCAACGACTGCGCATAACGGGGCAACAGCAGTGAAGCCGCCTGGTTAAGGAAGTTCCGTCGGGTGGCCGGATCGCCAGACACCAACCGCTGGTCTTCGGGGGTAAAGGACACGGAGGGGACCAAACCCACGATATCCCTCATATATTGCGATTTTCCGCCGTCCACGCGCGCCCTGTTGGCGCCTCGCGCGGCGATGGTGATCTCATATGTGCGCTGTTCGCCCGAATCTTCGACGTTGGCCCGGACAGTGGCGGAAGGGTGGCCTTTTTCGACCAGCGGCAGCGATGACGAGGTGCGGTGGCTGGAGCCGGTGGACAGCACTTCCACGGCTTCCACGATATTGGTTTTCCCTAGGCCGTTCGAGCCTTGGAGAATGTTGATTCCCGGTTCGAAATCAAGCACGCAATGGTCCCATGACCGGTAATGGTCGAGCGCGAGACGGGAGATATGCATGAAAACCGGAATTCCTTGAAGGCGATGGCATGGTGGCCCGGACGGGAACTTGCCGTCCGGGCCACAGGTGGAACGAAATCAGTTGTTGAAGCGCATCGGAACGAGCAGGTAACGGTAGTCCATGGATTCGTCGGAATCCGCTTCCTGCTGGCCGTTGAATTCCACGGGCTTGACCGCGGTGGTCATCTTCATGCGCACGAACGGCTCGCTGATGGCGCTCAGGCCGTCGACCAGATAGGAGGGGTTGAACGCCACGGTGATGTCCTCGCCGTCCATGTCGATGTCGAGAATCTCCTTCGCCTGTGCTTCGTCGGCGGTGCCGGCCGACAGCGTCAGCTCCTGGCCGGAGAAGACCATACGGATCGGGGCGTTGCGTTCGGCGACCAGCGAAACGCGCTTGATGGCGTCGATGAGGGCCTGCTTGTTGATGACGGCATGAATCGGGTATTCATCGGCATACAGGCGGTCAACGGCCGGGAATTCGCCATCGATGAGCTGGGAGGTGGACACGCGGCCGGCGTTCTCGAAGCCCAGCAGGGACGGGTTGTCCGCATCGAAATCGATGGTGACGTTCTGATGCTCGTCCAGCGAACGCGCCATGTCGCGCAGCAGCGAGCCACGGACCAAAGCGGTGGTGCTGATGGTCGCATCCTCCGGCGTCCAGGTGAAGCTGGAACGGGCCAGACGGAAACGGTCGGTGGAGCTCATGATGACCTTGTCGCCCTGGAACTGGACGCGGATGCCGGTGAGCACCGGACGGTTCTCCTCACGGGAGACCGCGACGGACGCCTGGTTGACGGCCTGAGCGAAGGTGGGGGAGTCCACCTGACCCAGTTTCGTCGGCACCACGGGCAGATCCGGATATTCGCTTTCCGGCATGAGCTGCATGGTGAAGGTCGACTTGCCCGACGTGATGGTCATCGTGGAACCATCAGTGGAAAGATAGGTTTTCGCAGCGGGCAGCGACTTGGTGATGTCGGCAAGCAGTTTGCCCAGCACCAGAACGCTACCGGCCTCGTCCACGCCGGCTTCGATGTGGTGGCGTGCGGAAATGGCGTAGTTGAAGGCGGAAAGCTGGAGTGTGCCGTCAATGGCTTCCAGACGGATGCCCGCCAGAATCGGGGTTGCGGGACGTGCGTCGATGACACGTGTGGTCCATGCCACGGCATCGGCAAGAGCTTGGGAATTGACTTCGACTTTCATGGGGTATTCCTCGTTTCGTTCGATCTACATGCCATTCTAGCGATAAGAGCAACGACGACGAAAGCGTGGGGGAATTCCCCGCATTACGAGAATGACGATGAAAGTAAGAAAAACGTACTTTCGTAATAATAAGCCCTGTGGATAGTGTGGATAAGCTCGTTCAGCCCAAGCGCAGCAACGTCTCAGTACGAGGCGACATCTGTGGATAACTTCTGAGTCGAATGTGGATAAGAGCATGGGTTATCCACAGGCTCATGGCCGCGCAAAACTTATCCACAATTCACTGTGAATAATCCACGAGCCATCCACTGCCGTTTTCCGTGTTTCCAACGGCTTTTCCACAGACCTTTCCCCGAAATGTGGATATGTATGTGGAAAACTCGACGTACAAGAAATTATGTCCGGGCGTGTCACGCGGATAGTAAAAAGGCTGGTAAATAATTTACCAGCCTAAGGAAAACCGTTGGAAATACGCCGTTTGTTGTGGTTGCTTCCGTTACTTGTCGTTGGAACGCTGCTTGAGCTGCAGAGTCAACTCGGTCACGTAGTTGTAGATCTCCTGCTTCTCCTGCATCTCGTCGTTGATGCGCGTATACGCGTGCATCACGGTGGTGTGGTCCTTGCCACCGAAGACCAGGCCGATGTCGTTGAGGCTCATGCTGGTCAGCTCGCGTACCAGATACATGGCGATCTGGCGTGCCAGCGCGATCTTCTTGGTACGCGAACGGCCGACGATGTCGTCGAACGTCAAATAGAAGTACTTGGCCACCTGCGTGATGATGTCCGCGGGCTTGATTTCCACGTCGGTGGTGAAGAAGTCCTGCAAAGTCTGCTCCGCAAGGGCTTTGGTGACCGGCTGGTTGCTCAGCGACGCCATGGCGGTCACACGGTTCAGCGCGCCTTCCAGCTCGCGGATGTTCTCGGTGAACCGTTCCGCGATCAGGTTGAACACGTCGTTGGGAATATTGGAGCCGTTCATGGTGGCGATCATGCGCAGAATGGCGATTCGCGTCTCCAGATCCGGCGGTTTGACGTCCACGGTCAGGCCCGATTCGAAGCGGGAGATCAGACGTTCGTTGAAGCCCTGCAGGTCCTTCGGCGGCACATCGGAGGCGATCACGATGCGCTTGTTGGCCTGATGCAGGGTGTTGAACGTGTGGAAGAACTGCTCAAGGGTCGCGTCCTTGCCGCTCAGGAACTGGATATCGTCGATGAGCAGCACGTCGACCTCGCGGTAGCGGCGGTTGAATTCCTTGATCTGGCCGGAACTTTGGTTCGTATCGGCCAGAGCCTCGATGAATTCGTTGGTGAATTCCTCACTGGTGACGTAGCGGACCTTCAGATTGGGGTCCTTGACCAGCGCGTAGTTGCCGATGGCGTTCAGCAAATGGGTTTTGCCCAGACCGGAGCCTCCGTAGATACACAACGGATTGAAATCATGGCCGGAACCCTCCGCCACGGCCAGCGCCACGGTACGTGCGAAACGGTTGGAATCGCCGGGCACGAAGGTGTCGAAGGTGGCGTTCTTGTTCAAATGCGTTTCGGGGTCGAGCAGCGGCCTGTTCTGGCCGCTCTGGAAATGGTCCTGTTCCGGCGGCATCGTCGCGGGAATCGGCAACTGGCCCTGCATCGTCTCGTTCGCAGGGGACTTCGCCGGCGATTTCGCGGGGGAGAAGCGCGGATAGGTTTCCTCCGGCTGTTCCTCCGTTTTCGGCTTCATTTCAACGATTTTGAAGGCGGGGAAGATGTCCTGTTCGGCGGATTCGCGCAACGCCTCCATCAACGGCTTGTTCAATTCGGTCTGCAAAGCCTGCTGAGCCGCCTCACTGGGCACGCACAGCATGATGGTTGGACCCCACATGCCTTCGGGATAGACGTTCTCCAGCCAGCTTTTGTCACGTACGGACAGCGACGGATTCTGGTGCAGCAGGGCCAAAGCGTCGGACCACACCCCACGAGCCTGCTCGAGAGGATCTGTTGTCGTGTTATCAGCCACGGATAATCCTTTCTCGACAGACGTACCACTGATGTGCAACTGTATATTTGTACTCTCTTTTCCCCGAGTTATCCACCGGCGTGCGTGTTGAAAAGATTGAAATGTGAATAACATTGTTGTAGTTTGTGGATAACTTTTGTGGGGAATTCGGCGGAATCGCAACGATTATGTGGATTGTTTTATGCGGGGAATCCCCATGAAAATGTGAAGAAAAATGGACGACGCGACAATCTGTTCATGGGTCAGAGTAATTTAGTAGAGCTTGACTCATGAGGAGCCGTGCCTTGGCATGGCTAAAAACACCGGGAGCATTAATTATGAAGAGGACATTCCAGCCGAACAACCGCCGTCGCCACATGAAGCACGGTTTCCGTCAGCGCATGCGCACCCGCGCAGGCCGCGCTCTGATCAACCGTCGCCGCGCCAAGGGCCGCAAGTCCCTCGCTGCCTGATTTTTTAGTGGCATAGAGCGGTGGAACGGCTGAAAAGCCATCGCGATTTTGTTGCGGTGCTCAAACGCCGTCGTAGGGTATCGCGAGAAGACATCGTCGTGCATTATCTGATACACGACGATGTCGTAACGGGCGATACAGCGACGGTGCAAGGCCGCCGTGTCGGCTTGGCCGTTTCCAAAGCTGTTGGCAACGCGGTCACGCGCAACGCCGTGAAAAGGCGTTTCCGTGTGCTTGCACGAAAGTACGAATCACTATTACCTGAATCCTGCGATATCGTGTTGCGTGCCAAGCCAAGTGCCGCACGTGCCGATTTCCTGTCGCTTGAGCAGCAGATGGCATCGTGTTTCGAAGCGGTGAAACGTAAAACCGCTTCCCGGCAATGAGCAAGGGGCATCATCGCAATTGGATGGTGCGGCTCATCCGCTGGTATCAGAAACATATTTCCGCCCATACCGCACCTCGGTGCCGGTATTATCCCAGCTGCTCCAATTATGCGATTCAGGCGATTGAACGATTTGGCTGCCTTAAAGGTGGCCTTCTTGCGTTATTACGCCTTCTTCGTTGCAACCAGTGGAACCGTGGAGGAATCGACGACGTTCCGCAGCTCTATTCCTTGTTTTACAGATGTTCGTGGTCGAAGGCACACGAGGAGCCTCGTCTCACGCCTCTGGATGTAGATGAACCTATAGGCGATAAGGAGAATGGCCTGTAATGAATCAAGATCAATTCCTCCTCGATAGTGGTTTCTGGGGCTGGCTGTACAAGCTCCTGTACCCCGTCGAGTGGCTCATGACGCAGATTATGGCCGGATTCCACCGATTCATGGTGATGCTGGGCATGAACGAGATCGGTTTCTCGTGGATCATGTCCATCGTGTTCCTGGTGATTGTGGTCCAGGCGTGCGTGTTCCCGCTGTTCTACAAGTCCATGAAGGGCATGCGCAAGATGCAGGCCCAGATGGCCGTTTTGCAGCCCAAGATGCAGCGCATCCAAAACAAGTACAAGGGCAAGAACGATCCCGCCAGCAAAGAGGCTTTGCAGCGCGAGATGATGAAGCTCTACCAGGACAACGACGCGAACCCGATGGGCGGCTGCACGTCGATGCTGCCTATGCTCGTGCAGGGTCCTGTGTTCATGTGCATGTTCTACACCCTGTCGGCCATTCCATACATCGCCCGTGGCAAGTTCAGGAACGGTTCCGGCCTCGGCGCCTTCGACATTGCCACCGCCAAGCAGTTCACCTCCACCAACGTGTTCGGCGTGAACGTGGCCGAGAACTTCACCACCGCCGACATCCACGGCAAGATCATCATCGGCATCTTCGTGGCGTTGATGTGCTTCTGCCTGTGGCTCATGCAGTACAACAGCATGAAGCGCAACATGGCCCAGAGCGCTGCGAACAAGCAGACTGAAATGATGCAGAAGATGATGCTGTGGATGTTCCCGATCATGTACATCTTCTCCGGCGTCGCCATGCCGTTCGCAGTGCTGGTGTACTGGCTGACCAACAACATCTGCAACCTGCTGCGTTCCGTCTGGCAGATCCACGTCTTCCCGACTCCGGGATCCCCGGCCGCCGAAGCGAAGGAAAAGCGCGACCACGCCCACGAGAACGCCCGCCGCGCCAAGGCCGGTCTGCCGTCCCTCGAAGAGGAGGAGCTGCAGAAAGCCAAGAAGGCCGCGGAGGCGAAGGAAAAGAACGGCTTCCAGCGTCAGCAGCCAAGCCGCAAAAAGAAGAAGAAATAACATCAAGTGTGTGTCCTGCGTTTCACGTGAAACGCAGGACACACCGCTTTTGTATCGGGCGAATCGCTCATATGATACAACCCAATCAGTAGACTTTCAGTAGACTTGAAATAATACGAACCCCGCTCAAAGGAGTAAAACACCATGGCGCAGGATGCTGAGAAAACCATCGATCAGCTCAATGACGAAGCTGACATCGCTGCCGATTACCTTGAAGGATTGCTTGACATCGTCGACTACGAGGGCGATATCGAAATGGGCGTGCGCAACAACCGTCCGACCGTGCAGATCGTTGCCGACGACGACACCGACATCAAACATCTGATCGGACGCAACGGCGAAGTCGTGGACGCCCTGCAGCAGCTCACCCGACTCGCCGTACAGCAGAAGACCGGCGAGCGGTCCCACCTCATCGTGGACGTGGACGGCTATCTGAAGCGCAAGCGCCAGCGCCTGCACGACCTTGCGCTGGATGCCATCGACGAGGCGCGCGAAACCGGCGAGCCGGTGGACCTGAAGCCGATGAACTCCTTCGAACGCAAGATCATCCATGATGTGGTGCGCGAGGAAGGCATGAAGTCTCGGTCCCATGGCGAAGAACCGCATCGTTACGTCACGGTGTACGTCAAGGCTTCCGCAGCCGATGACGCCGACGAGATCGACGAAGCCTGAAATAGTTTCACGTGAAACATGAAGCGTCGCGAGTTTCTCGCGGCGCTTTTTGATGCCTGTAGATTAGGATGGTGTGCATGAGTGATGTGAATGACGAATTGGATGGGTCGCCGATTCTTGAGGAAGTGCTTGGCGATGCATTGGGCAAGTTGAAGGTGTTTCACGTGAAACTTGCTGCGGAAGGAGAGCCGCGCGGGCTGATAGGGCCGCGCGATGTCGGTATTATTTGGGAACGGCATATTCTGAACTCCGCGGCCATCGTACCGTTCATCCGTGAAGCAACGGCCAAGAGGCAATTCAAGACGGTGGCGGATATCGGCAGTGGTGGAGGATTCCCCGGTATCGTGACGGCCGCCTGCCTGCCGGACCACCAGTTCACCTTGGTGGAACCGATGGAACGCCGTATCGAATGGCTTCATGAGTGCGTTGACGAAATGGGATTGGACAATGTCTCGATAGTGCGCTCCCGAGCCAACGCCGTAATCGAAGCCGTCCGCGGTTCGAACGGTGGCCGGAAGGGCAGGGGAGAGGATGCCGTCGATCTCGACGGAAATCCCATCCCGGTCAGGCATCCGTTTGCCGTGGTGACCTGCCGTGCGGTCGCGCCGATGACCAAACTATCCGGATGGACGCTGCCGTTGCTGGACAAAGGCGGACGGCTGGTCGCCCTGAAAGGACGATCCGCGCAGGAGGAAATCGTCAAGGCCACCAAAGAGATCTCCAAAAACGGCGGTATCCATCCCCGCGTGGTGGAGGCCGAGGTCGGTCCGGGTCTGGAACCGACGCATGTGCTGATGGTGGACAAGCGATAAGTTATCCACAAAATCGCGTGAGTTATCCACAGTATCCACAATCGTGGAAATGTGTTAGGAAGCATCTTGAAGAAGCTTGGAATTGCAACGATTGTTCTGTGGATAACTTTTGGGTGGTCGGATGAGTTATCCACCAACTATCCACCGTTGTTCACAATGGTGCACATGGCCGTGAACAGGTGAAAAATCTGTCCACCCAAATGATGAAACTTGATTGTTGAATATGTATAGGAAGGCTAGTTCATGACTGGACCTGAAGAACCAGACAATTTGACGTCGATGGAATCCGCCACGGAAACCATCAAGCGAATCTTCGAAGGCTCGACATCCCCCGTAGGCGCGCAAATCGCTGATGAATCGACGCGATACAAGGCATTGGAGCATGCGGTCTGCCCGAAGCCGGCCCAAACGCGCCTGATCGCAGTCGCCAACCAGAAAGGTGGCGTCGGCAAAACCACATCCGCGGTGAACCTGTCCGCGGCCTTGGCCCGTTTCGGATGCAAGGTCCTGCTTATTGATATGGATCCGCAGGGCAATGCCTCCACGGCATTGGGTGCCCCGCACGCCTCCGGTCAGCCTTCGGTGTATGACGTCATCGAAGGGCGCAAGCGCATCGCGGAAGTCAAGTGCACGTGCCCTGATTTCGACAATCTCGACGTGGTCCCCGCATCCATCGATTTGAGTGGCGCCGAACTTGAGGTCGCCGACATGGCGGATCGCAACTCGCTGCTGAAGAACGCGGTGGACGAGTTCCTCGCCACCAGCGAAGAGCATTACGATTATGTGATCATCGACTGCCCGCCGAGCCTGGGTCTGCTGGTGATCAATGCCATGTGCGCCGTGCACGAAATGCTGATTCCGATTCAGGCCGAGTATTACGCCTTGGAAGGTTTGGGCCAGCTCATCAACACCATCGGACTGGTGCAGGAACATTACAATCCGTCGCTGCTGGTCTCCACGATGCTCATCACCATGTACGACAAGCGCACGCTGCTGAGCCGCGAAGTGCATGGGGAAGTGAAGAAGCACTATCCGACAATCGTGCTCGACACCACCATTCCGCGCACGGTGAAGATTTCCGAAGCGCCAAGCTTCAACCAAAGCGTGATCGCATACGACCCCAAGGGCATGGGTGCGATCGCGTACTGCGAAGCCGCGCTGGAACTTTCGCGTCGTTCCGATACGGTGCTGCAGGCAATCGATGCAAGAAGGAATGAGAACTGATCATGGCAACTAAGTCGCGTTTGGGTAAAGGTCTTGGCGCACTGTTTCCTTCTCTTCCGGGGGAGCCGCAACATCAGGAGCATGCGGCGCCTGCCGCTGCCGCCAAAGAAGTCAAGGCTTCCAAGACTGATGGGCATGTGGAATCCAAGAGCGCGTCCGCTACCGCACAGGCATCGGTGAACGCCGTGCAGGGGATGAAGCATGCTGTTTCACGTGAAACAACCAAGAAAAACCAGCATCGTCGTGCCAGCATGCCGTCGATTTCGTTGAACGAAAGCGCGCATCCCGCGGACATGTTCTTCGGCTCCACCGCTCAGCCAGCTTCCGAACAGGGCGAGCAGCAGGGGAGTGTTTCACGTGAAACCACGCCGACCGAACATAAGAAGGACGAACCGGAACTGCTTCCCGTGCAGGGTGGATATCTGGTTGAACTGCGTTTGAGCGACGTCGGTCCCAATCTGCATCAGCCACGTACCATTTTCGATGAAGACGACCTGCGCGAGCTAGCCGAATCCATCAAGGAAGTCGGCGTACTGCAGCCAATCGTCGTACGCAAGCGTCCGCAATCGCAAATCGAAGCCGCCCGCAGGGAAGCCGCAGCCAAACCGGCCGAACCGCACAACATGTTCGATGGGCGCATGGATAGCATGTACGAGCTCATCATGGGCGAACGTCGTTGGCGCGCATCGCAGATCGCCGGCCTGAAAACGATTCCGGCCATCGTCAAAACCACCGCCGATGACGACATGCTACGTGACGCACTGCTGGAAAACCTGCATCGCGTCGCGCTGAATCCACTGGAAGAGGCGGCTGCCTACCAGCAGATGATCGACGATTTCGGCTTGACGCAGGCCCAACTGTCCAAGTCGGTGTCGAAATCCCGTCCGCAAATCGCCAACACCTTGCGATTGCTCAACCTGCCGGCCGCCGTGCAGAAGAAGGTCGCATCCGGACTGCTGTCCGCGGGCCATGCGCGTGCGCTGCTGGGACTGCCGACGGAAGCGGATATGGAACAGCTGGCCACGCGCATCATCGCCGAGGGGTTGTCCGTACGCAGCACCGAGGAAATCGTGTCGATGAAGGCCGCCGAAAGCGACCAGCCCAAGAAGCCGAAGGCCAGCAAGCTCAATCCGTGGGCTGGTACCCCCGTTCAGGTTGGTCTGGAGCAGCGTTTCGGTACCAAGGTCTCCATCAAGGGATCGAAGAAGCACGGGCGAATCGAAATCGTGTTCAAATCGGAAGACGATATGAAACGCATCGTCGACCTGCTTATGCAGCAGCAGAGCTGAACGAACCGAGCCAATCGAGCTCGGCGAGCGATAATGATTTGAACGATTTGAGCCTTACTTGAGCGAATCGAGATAAGCCTGCGCATCCAGCGCGGCGCGGCACCCCATGCCCGCCGCGCTGATGGCCTGCCGATAGACGCTATCCACGCAGTCTCCCGCGGCGAAAACGCCGGGTTCGCTGGTACGCGTGCTGGCGCCATCGACCGTGATATAACCGGCTGAATCGACGTCTACAAGCCCGTTAAGAAAAGCAGTGGCAGGAGTGTGCCCAATCGCCATGAAAACGCCGTTAGCGGGGATTACAGAGGTCTTTTCGGTGGCGGTGTTGCGCACCTCCACCTCCTGCACGCCGTTCTCGTCGCCGCGAATCTCCTGCACCACAGCGTCAAGCATGAAATCGATTTTCGGATTGCGTTGCGCACGCTCCACCATGATGCGGGAAGCACGGAACGTGGAACGCCTATGAATAAGGGTGACGGACGAGCCGAAACGGGACAGGAAATCAGCTTCTTCGAAAGCGCTGTCGCCGCCGCCGACCACCACAATCGGCTTGTTGCGGAAGAAGAAACCATCGCAGGTGGCGCAGTAGGATACACCTTTGCCTGCGTATTCCGTCTCGCCTGGCACGCCCAGCTTACGATAGTTTGAGCCTGTTGCGATGACCAGCGCGCGTGCGTCGTACACGTCGCCGCCGTCAAGGGTGACGGTTTTGATGCCGGAATCGGCATTCGAAGCAACCGAAACAACATCGTCCCAAACGATATGCGTGCCGAACCGTTCCGCCTGCTTGCGCATATTGTCCATCAGATCCGGACCCATGATGCCATCGGGAAAGCCTGGGAAATTCTCCACTTCGGTGGTGTTGACCAACTGGCCGCCGGGCGTCAGCGCGCCGGCGACGACCAGCGGCTCGAAGCCGGCGCGGCCAAGATAGATCGCGGCAGTATAGCCAGCCGGGCCGGAACCGATAATCACCACATCACGCATATCACTCATGGTTACTACTGTAATGCAGTTTCCACGACGGTTGCGGGCGGTTTTGCAGATGGCGTTCAAAAAAGCGTTCAAAAAAGCGTTCAAAAAAGTCAGCTATCCGTCACGTTGTTTCACGTGAAACAAAAAGAGGGTGTGCGGAATAATCCGCACACCCTCCTTGTCTGCCGATGCGTCAGAAAATCTGCACCGAATCGATGTACAGCTGGTTGCCGGGAAGGCTGTCGAACGGCACCCACAAGAGGATGTCCTGGGTCTCCACGGCCTTGTTGAACTTGATTTCGGTGGTGCCGCTGGCGTCGAACTCGAACTGGGCGACCTGTTCACCCTGGTTCGGGCTGGACTTGGCGTTCACGCGAATGTAGCCCTGGCCGCCGGAAGAACGGATCTTGATGACCATGCGATACGCTTTCTGGGGCTGGCTGAGGTGGAGGTAATAACCGTAACCCTGTTGTCCGTCCGGATTGGACAGGAACTGGCGGTTGTCGATCTCATACGGAGTCGTGTTCTCTGGCATCTTCGGTTCCGGAACCTTCCGCACCTTCTTATCCGAAGTCACCACCTTGTCGACGTCCTTCTTGGCGGAATGGCTCTTCTTCGTGGTTTTCTTCGGCTTGCTGGAATCGGAGCTGCCGTTGTCGGAGCTGTTGGCATCGTTGGAATCGTTGTTTGCATCGCTGGCGGAGCTGCTGCCATTGCCGGAATCGCCATTATTGCCGAAAGGCACGTCGTCAAGGTTCATTTCCGGCCACGGATTGTTGGAATTCGTATTGGTGATGCCGTCATCCGGCTTCTTGGTCAAACCATGAATGGCGAATCCCAATGCGACGGCCACCACAATGAACGCGACCACAATGGCCACGACCTTGGTGGTGAGCTTGCCGAACAATTTGGCATTGGCGACCTCGGCCGGACTGGAGGAAGAGGCTTTAGGGGCAAAGCTCGGCGGCACCGCAACGGGGGCTCCGTTTTCGTTCTGATATGCCGCGTCGATCGCTTCCTGCTCCGCCTTCAACGCGCGTGCGGATTCCTCGCCCGGCTCGATGACCCGTCCGTCAGGTCCGATCACCGGAATGCGACCGGTCTTCTCCAATTGCGAATCGTCCGTATGATAATCGCCCTGCGGCGACGGCGTGGAAACACGGATGGGGAAGGAGAACGGCGAATCCACATCTTCGGAGGATCCGTCGAGGTCCTCTTCGCTGAGTAGTTCGCGGCTGTTGTTCCACAGCGATTTCACGGCACCGCCGGTCGCGGCCATACCCTTGGCCAAGGCTTCCTTGCTGTCGGAGAAATCAGTGTGTGGTTCAGGCGCTTCGAACGTCATTTCCGGAATGCTTCCGGTTTCAGCCAGCGTATCGGGCAAGGCGATGGCATCCTGCTCGAGAATCTGCAGCAGGGGCACGTTCACAATCGAGCATTCCGAATCCGCGGACGGTAACGCAATATCGGGGCCGTTAAGCTTCGCCAGCGGCTCGTAGTCGCCCAGCAACGCCTCCAATTCGGCGATGGTGGCCATCGGAACGGTCGGGAAACCGTCCTTCTCCTTGAGATCCAGACCACGCTTGCAAATCACGCGGAACTCCATCGGCACGTTCGGTGAAATCGCGTCAAGATGGTAGTTCGTGGACAGCGTCGACGGCGTGCGCGTCAGCAGGGAATACAGCAGGGAAGCGACCTGGCGAATCGCAAGCTGCTCCTGGTTTTCCACGGATTGCACGCGCGAAGTATCGGCCAGCATGATGCTTACCGGCGCGTCGGCGATTTCAATGCCGTTGCGGGTCAATCGCACGGTGTCCGTGCTGATCGAGAAATGCGTGAGATTGTCTTTCTGCAACACGTGCAGGGCTTCGACGACCTCACCAAGAATGGAACGGATCGCGGTGAAGCTCAGCGGCTTGCTGGACTGCGTGAGATACTCGCTCAACGACATGCCGGCATCGAGCTGCGTGATCACCAACGCCACCTCGCCCACGTGCTGAAGCTGCAGCACCTGCGTGAAATGGGCGTCGTGGGAAATCGCCAGCATGGAGGCCGTCGCATTGACGTCCTGCAAAGCCTTGCGGTTGTTGACGATAAAAAGCTGGCAATCCCGGGCAAGCACGTGATCGCTTGCCTTCCAAACCTGCAAGCCGGTTTCCTCGCGCAATGGCGAAACCAGCACATAGCGGTTGCTGATGGTATCTCCCAGTTGAGGTTTCATGGTTTCCTTCAACTCTGTAACGATTGTTCTACCTACGCTGTTATTCTTGGTCGCCGTTTTCGGTGGTACTTTGCTCAAGTTTACCGTTGGGGCTGGCCGTTCCGCCAGACTTAGGCTTGTTGCCAAGCCCTGGTATGCGGGCGGCGAGCATGCCCACGACCGAAGTGAGCTCCTCGGCACGCAGCGCCCACAGGCACGCCAGATAGACGATGGCGATGACGATGGTGAGCAGTATCGCGGACAGAACCGCCTGACCCCAGTTCATAGTGCCGTCGTCGGGGCCGATATGCGCTCCGACCAGCCGGTAGACGCCGTTGCGGCACAGCAGGCCAATCACGCAGGCGGCTATCGTGGCCACCAGCGCCTTCGCATAGGCGGTGATGATGCGCTTGTCGTCCACATCGCCGTCGAAACGGGAACGGAGCATGTGCGTAAGCAGCGGATACGGCAGGATGAAGCTCACCGAAATCGCCAATCCGATGACGGTGATCCACTGCGTGGGCGGCAGAATGAACGTCGACGCGATGATGACGCCACCCTGGATGGCCATGGTGATCGCCATGAAAATAAACGGATGCTTGCCGTCTTCGAACGCGTAGAACGTGCGTTGGATGACCAAATACGAGCTGGAAAGTGGCAGGCCGATGCCCAAAGCGGCGAGCGGCGCGCTGATGAGCAGCGCCTCACGCACGCTGATGGACGGCAGCAGTGCGAGGATGATCGGCAACGGAAGCACGATGAACGCTGCTGCGAAGAAGCACATGATGAGATTGAGATTACGCAGGGCCGAGCTCAGATCCTTGCGCGCCTCGTCGATATTGCGGTCCGCGATGGCTTTCGATATTTTCGGGAAGATCGCAGTGGCGATGGACACGGCGATCAGCGAATACGGCAGCATGTAGATGGTGTACGCATTCTGATACGAGGCGTTGCCGGCCACGTCCAACTGGCTCATATGCAGCTGTTCCGAAGCCTTGAACGGCGCGCTGGTGGCCACGCGGGTGACGATGATGTTGACGATCTGATCGACGCCGACGATGCCGAGGCTCCACGCGGCGACCGGTCCCATCGAACGCAGTCCGATGCCGTGAACGCCGAATTTCGGACGGTATTTCAGGCCGATTCTCGTCAAAGGAATGAACAGCACCAGCGCCTGGAACGCCACGCCAAGCGTCCAAGTGCCGGCGGTCAGCGCGATTTTCGTCGGCGTCCAGAAGTCCAGCGGACGTTCCGTGGCCCTGCCGAACATCGCGATGAACGCGCCGAAACCGATGCAGCTGATGATGTTCGCGCCGACCGAGCTCCACGCATACGTGACGAAATGGTCCTTCGCCGCGAGAATCTGCCCGATCACCGTATACAGGCCGTAGAAGAAGATCTGGGGCATGCACCACAAGGTGAAGGAGGTGGCGAGGGCCATGGTTTCGGCGCTGCCGTTGACATACAGTTTGGTCAACAACGGCGTGGCAACGGCCATGAGCAGCGTCACACCCAACAACAAGGTGATGGCAAGGGTGATGAGCTTGTTGAGCTTGGTTTCGGCGTCCTTCGATTTCAGCGTGCGCACGATCTGCGGCACAAGCACCGCGTTGAAGATGCCGCCGGAAACCAGCGTGTAGATGACCTGCGGAATCATCGAACCGGCCTGGTAGGCGTTGGCGGCATAGCCGGTGGTGCCCAAGGCCCAGGCAAGCAGGATGGTGCGGATTTGGCCGGTCACGCGCGAAGCGGCGGTACCGGAGGCCATGATCAGTGAGTTACGGCCAACGGAAGAACTCATTCGTCGGGATCCTTCTTACGGTTGAATTGACGCCACAGTCCCACAGCGCCCAAGAGCACGGCGAAGCCGATGATGACGAAACCGCTCTTGTCGCTGATCTGCAGCGCGCTGGTGATGTGGGTGACCTGCGTGGCTCCAAACGCTGCACCATTCCTGTCGAACAGGCTGATGGTGGCGTTGGCGGTGCCGGACGTGGACACACGGATGGTGAACGCCACCTGTGCCTCGCCGTGGGGCGGCACCTGCACGGTGTCGAATCGGGACGTGACGATCTGCATGGAATCGGTCAGCGACGAGACCTTCACCTTTACCGGGTACGGGTGGCTGTTGCTGATGGTCACCGGCATTTTCGCGGTTTCGCTGACCACGTTCACGCTTTCCGTCGGCGTGATCGCCACACCGTTGATCAGCAGGGCCGCGAGCTGGTTCGCGCCTTCCGCCATCGTGCTTCTGGAAGGGCTTTCGCCGCCCAACGCGTGCAGGGCCATGATGGTGTGGGCGTTCGTCAGCTGCCTGCTCCAGGTGTTGACGTCGGATTCGTCTTTTCCGTTCGGCTTGACGAGGATCGACGTATTGAAACGTTTGATGTTGCTCGATGAGTTCGCCAGCGCGCTCAGAGTCTGCTGGACGTCGCTGCGCATGCTATCGGTAAGGCCGTCCGTTTGGGGAAGATCGGTTGACATGCTGGCCGCATCTTCGGAGATGTCGGCATCCTTCAACGTGGCAAGGTCAGTGAGGTTCAGCCACGGCGACTGCTCGATGTCGCTCATCAGCGCGTCTACAACACTGGGGTCGGAATCCTCGTTCAGACAGACCAGCAGGTTGCGTTCCGCATAAGGCTGTTCCATCTGGTAGAACGCGCTTTGCGCGACGAATCGCGCCAATCTGCCGGCCGTGGTTCCCTCGCTGTCGGCGTTGGCATCGTCACTGGTCGCCTTGCCTTGGGCCAGGCCGGAAAGCACATTCTGCGCGGAAAGCACGGTGACGTCCCCGGCGTCGGTGGAGACCACCGTCTTGCCGGTACGTACGGTAGCCGCATCGTCCTCTTCGAAGTCATGCGTGGCGATGACGGTGCCGTACCCCTGCTGGCGGGCCTTCGTCAACGCTTGTAGGGTCCAATTGCCGTTGCCCTGCCACGCGTATGCGGTGATGTCCGCGTCGCTGTCACCCAATGCCGATTGATAGGTTTTCCGGGCTTTGGCTGCGGACCATTGACGGTCGTTGATACCGGCTGCGCTGTAGGCCGGAGCGTTGTTCATGGCGCTGTAGGCGGTTATGTCGAACAATGCGGGCTGGGTGATGCCGTCGACCCGCGTTGGCATCGCCATCGCCTGCAGGTAGGTCGGATCTCCTACGACCTGCAGCATGTCGTGCTTGGCGAAGGTCTGCTGCAACGATTTGAGCCGTGCGTCGTCATCCTTGCTGGGCATGGCGATTTTCGCCAGTTTCGAGGAGGAAATACCCCCTTCATCGACCAGCTGTCCAAGCAGCTTGCTGTCGGTGGTCCACCCGTTGGCGGCCAGCGGCTGGGCGACGGTGATGTGCAGCGCCGGCGTGCTGGGCGTGTGGAGTCCCGCGCCGGTGCGCGTCACGAACGTATGCGATTGAGCAAGGGGGGTTCCGTTGGCGGAATAGCTCAGCAGCACCGGCTTCGGCCCCCAAGAGTTGATGGCCGCGAGCGATTCCTGATGGGCGTCCGCGTCGATGCTCACGTTGGCGCTGGCTCCCGGCTGCAACGCGGGCACATCGGCCTGTCCCACGGATTGCGGGGTGGGGATTCGCCCGTTGCCTTCAGACCAATCCTGGATGTCGTTGCGCGAAACGAACGTGTAGAAGGCGTTCATGGCCAGCGTCAGCGTTCCCGCGGGAATCTCCTGTCCGGTCGTGTTGGTCACCGTGGCGTTCAGATGGTATCCGGAGGTGTCCGTCAATACGGCCGTGGAAGAGTTGATGGACAACATACCGTCCGTCGACTCCGCCGATGTGGTCGATTCCATGGCCCTTGCCGATGGCGTGGGTGCGTATAACAACATCAACGCCATGGTCAATACCATGGCGAGGATGGATGATAACGCGCGAAGGCCACGCGAAACGTGCCGTTGTGCGGATTGATTCACTATTACGCCTGTCTGTTGAGTTTCCTTGCGTACAACCATGCTATCTTCCGTTCGTTCGGATAGCTCAGCACATCGTCCAAATCAGCAAAATCCACCCAAATGGCGTCTTCGGCCTCATGGTCGGGATCGCCTTCGACGGTCAGCTCGCCGCCGATCTGCCGCAACGCGAAGTGGTGCACCAGCTTGTGCACGCGTTGGCTGGTACCGGTGAACCAATAGTCGATGGTGGCGATGGAATCGACCACCTCGCCCAGAATGCCGGTTTCCTCATGCACTTCGCGCACGGCCGTCTGCTGCGGCGTTTCGCCTTTTTCGATATGTCCCTTCGGCAGGCACCATTCCAAATGCCCGCTGCGTGAATGACGTGCGATGATCGCCACACGACCCTTGTCGTCGAACACCAGCCCGCCCGCCGAATACTCGCGCACCACCGGCAGCTCCTGCGCGTCAAGCGATGCGAACGTGGTCGGACCATCCGCGGTGCGCCGGCGCGGCATCATCGCCGGCGTAGGCGCGCTCGGCGTGATGATCGTGCGCTGCTGCAATTGCTGTAGTTGTTGCAGCTGCTGCAGCGAAACCGACTGCGATGTGTACAGCAGTTCGTCCGGTTCCAGCGGATTTTGGGCATGGTCGTCCGCAGCATGGGCAAGCATGCGTGCAAGGTCTGCGGGCGTAATCATGATTCCAACCATACTCAATTCTGTGTGCAGGTGGGGTAACGGTATGCTGGTAAACGGAAAACTTGTGGTGCTGAAAGGTATGGCGTGAACTTCGAAGTGTGGCCAGAGGCCATTGAATTAGGACGTATGTTTGCTGCGGAAGGCTACGAACTGGCACTGGTCGGGGGTCCTGTCCGCGACCTGCTGCTGCATCGCAAATCGCATGATTTGGATTTCTGCACATCGGCGCGTCCCGAGCAGTTTGAGCATATTCTGCGCCGTTTTGGGCATGATGGCTTCTGGGATATGGGCCGCAAATTCGGCACGCTCGGCGCGATGCGCAGGCGTGAGGACGGCACCGAGGTGAAAGTGGAGGTGACCACCTACCGTTCCGACACGTACGACCCCGACTCGCGCAAGCCGGAAGTCAATTACGGCGACACGCTGGAAGGCGATCTTTCCCGCCGTGATTTCACCGTCAACGCGATGGCGTTGCGTGTTCCGGAACTCGAATTCGTCGATCCGTTCGGCGGTGCGAACGATTTGGCCAAAGGCGTGCTGCGTACCCCCGTCGATCCGCGGCAGTCGTTCGACGACGATCCGTTGCGCATGATGCGCGCCGTGCGTTTCGTGGCGCAGCTCGGCTTCCGCATCGAGCCGGAAACCGCCGAAGCGCTGTCCGACATGGTCGATCGCATCGAAATCGTCTCCGCCGAACGTGTGCGCGACGAACTGGTCAAGCTGCTGCTGTCCGATCGCCCGCGCGCCGGCATCGAAGCGTTGGTCGATTCCGGTCTTGCCGACATCGTGCTGCCGGAAATTCCCGCGCTGCAGCTGGAAATCGACGAGCACCATCGCCATAAGGACGTGTTCGAACACACCATGATCGTCATCGAACGCGCCGTCGCCCTCGAAACCGGTTCCGACGGTCCGGTGCCGGCCCCGGACCTGACGCTGCGTCTGGCGGCTCTGCTGCACGACATCGGCAAGCCGAAGACCCGTCGTTTCGAAGCGGGCGGCAAGGTGAGCTTCCACCGTCATGACGCCGTCGGCGCGAAGATGACGCGCAAGCGTTTGAAGGCACTGCATTTCGACCACCACATGGTCGAGGACGTCAGCGAGCTGGTCAACCTGCATCTGCGCTTCCACGGCTACGTGGAGGAGCCGTGGACGGATTCCGCGGTCCGCCGCTACGTCAAGGACGCTGGCCCGCTGTACGAGCGTCTGAACCGCCTTACGCGCGCCGACACGACCACGCAGAACAAGCGCAAGGCCATGATGTTCTCGGCGGCCATGGACGAGATGGAACAGCGTGTACGCGACCTGAAAGAAAAGGAAGACTTCGACGCGATCCGTCCTGACCTCAACGGCGACGAGATCATGCAGCTGCTAAGCATCGAACCAGGCCCGATGGTCGGCAAGGCGTACAAGCACATGCTGGAATACCGCCTCGATAACGGTCCGGTGGAGCGTGACGTGGCCGTTGCCGAGCTGGAACGCTGGTACAAGGAGCAGGGCGAATAGCGATTGACATGCGGTGGTTTCGCCGCATGCATGGAACAGTGTGCTTGGAACAGCTCGAATATGAAAACCCGCGTTCCCGATTGGGGGAGCGCGGGTTTTCATATTGCCTATATCGATTTCGATTGGCGGTCAGCTTTGCGGATTCACCGCATCATGCTCGGGCGCCTTGGGCAGGTCGGTCATCTTGTCCACCGCGACGCAGCCCTGGATGCCGGTGATCGCCTTGCCTGCGGCGGGAACCTTCTTCGTATCCTGCAGATTGTCGAATGTGGCGCCCACGATGACGTCGATCAGCTGGTCCTGACGGTCGTCCATAACCAGCATGGCATCGGTGAAATTGCTTGCCACGGTGTACGCCTGATTCACGCCGTTCTTGCCGAAGACGATCATCGTGCGATCCACCTTCTTGGTGTAGTTGTCCGGCGTCTGGGGGTTGAACTCGCGGTTCTGCAACGCGTCGCTCACCGCCTTGGCGAAGCCGGAGAACTTCGTGCCGTTGAGCACACGCAGCGTGATGTTGCGATTCTCCACATACTTGGCCTTGTTGCCGTCGGCTTCCTTGATGGGGCACGGTGCCTGCTGGCCGTAGTTCGGCTGTACGGCGGCCGACTTGACGTTGCCCAGGCCTCCGACATGGAAAAAGAACAGCAGGGACACCACCATGGCGACCACCATGACGGCTCCGACGATGCTGAACACCGTCTTCTGACGGCGGCGAATGTACTCTTTGCGCGCGGCGCGCTCGTCGTTAGCCTGGGTCATTTACGAATTCCTTTTGAACAAACCAATTGCCATCAACTTTACTGTCATGCGGTGATATGTGTCATGCGGTGATATGCACAATCGGTCGGGCTGGGGCGTTCGTGGCGATGATGCGATCGACGCAACGGCTGTCCTGCCATGCCCGCTGCACGGCGTCCGCCGCATCCTCCGTCGGCACGAACGCGATGACGGACGGGCCGGAACCGGAGACGAACGCCTGGCTGGCTCCCGCACGCAAGGCTTCCTCGATCGCATGTCCGCTACGCGGATGCAGGGAGACCGCCGCCTTCTGTAGGTGGTTCTCATCGCCATCGCCGGCACCGATCTGATCGAATGTGGCATACACTTCCGGCGTGCGCAGTTCCGCACGGTATGCGCCGACCAGCAGATGGCCGGTAAACCCACGTTCCGTAAGATCGCGTACGATATCGCCATCGTCATCAAGCTGTTCGATGCGTTCGCCGAAACCGGTGCCGCGCGCGTAACCGCCGGTCAGACAGAACGGCATGTCCGCGCCCAGCGTGGCCGCGACTTCCTGCAGGCGTTCGATCGGCCAATCGAGATCCCACAACGTGTTCAATGCCAGAATCGTCGCCGCCGCATCGGCGGAACCGCCGGCCATGCCCGCGCCGACGGGGATGCGCTTGTCGATGTTCAACGCCACGTCCGGCTCATGGCCGCTCGCTTCGGCCATGGCGAACAATGCCAGCACGGCGTGGTTGCGGCGCATATCGCTGCCGGAAGAGGCCAGGTCGCCCAGATACGCGCCCTCGAGATTCAGCGAGAAGCCGCTTCCCGGCGCTTTGCGCGTGGCGGTGACGGTGTCGTATACGCCGACCGCGCAATAGATGGTGTCGAGTTCATGACGGCCGCCCCATTCGGCATGCGACGGGCCCACATGCAGGGTCAGATTCGTTTTCGCCGGGCAGTCCACGCTCACGGCGTTGATGGTGGCCGTTCCGATGGCGGGCGAATCAATGGTGCTCATGACGCGAACACCTCATCCAACGCGCGTGCCAACGCCACGAATTCGTCGATGGTGAGCGTCTCGCCACGACGGGTCGGGTCGATGCCGGCCTTCTCGAACGCTTCGGACGGCACGATTTTCTTCAATGCGGCGTGCAGGGTCTTGCGGCGCTGCCCGAAAGCCGCGTCGATCAAACGGAACACGGTTTCGCGATCCACCACGGAACCGTCCGCATTGTCCGCGGCGGGGGTGTGACCGCCCGGGTAGCGCTTGAACAGCACCAGCGCGGAATCGACGTTCGGGGCCGGCCAGAACACGTTGCGGCCGATGACGCCCACGCGTTCCGCGGTGCCGTACCATGCGAGCTTCACGCTCGGCGTGCCGTAGATCTTCGAACCGGGCTTCTCGCTCAAACGGTCCGCCACTTCCTTCTGCACCATCACCAGGAAGGTGCCCAGATTGTCGAAACGTTCCAACAGGGTGAGCAGAATCGGCGTGGCCACGTTGTACGGCAGATTGGCCACCAGCGTGAAGGAATCGTCATCCTTGAAATCGGGCAGATTCTCCGGATTGACGGTAAGTGCGTCGCGGTTGACCACACGGAAGCGGTCCACGGCGTCCGGCATGAATTCGGCGATGGTTTTCGGCAGGCGTTCGGCGACCGGCGGGTCGATTTCCACAGCCGTCATCGTGGCGCCGGTTTCCAGAATCGCCAGCGTCAGCGAACCCAGTCCGGGACCGACTTCCAGCACATGGTCGTCGGCGGTCACGCCGGCCTCGCGCACGATGCGACGCACGGTTCCCGGATCAATCACGAAATTCTGCCCGAATTTCTTCGTCGGGCTGATACCCGCGTCGGCGGCGATGCGTCGGATGTCGGCCGCCCCCAGCAAATGGCCCTGCGTATGCTCGTTCACGTTTTCCGTCATTCCCTCTTCTGTCATTCCCTCATTATCCGTTCATGCCGGTACGAAAATCGTTGGCGATTAGCCGGATCATCAGTACCATCCGGTCTGTTCGGAGTGCTGCCACGCCGCGGACGGGCTGCCGTACCGCTGTGCGATGTAGCTCAGACCCCAGTCGATCTGCACGGCGGCATCGTCCTTCCAATTCGCGCCGAACGTGGCCATTTTGCTGCCCGGCAACGCTTGTGGAATACCGTATGCGCCCGAATACACGTTTTCCGCGCTCCAGCTCCATCCGGATTCGCGATTCCAGAGTTTGACCAGATCCGTCCAGTTCTGGCCGGTCCAGCCGCGCTGCGCCGCCGCGCCGGAAGCGTAGGCCTGTGCCTGTGCCGCGGAAGGATGGTACAAGCGGCAGCCTGCGGAAGGATTGCTCGGCTGCGGCGTGGGCTGCGGTTTGGGCTGGGGTGCGGGAGTCGGCTGCGGTGCAGGGGTTGGTGTGGGGGTCGGTGCCGGATCGTCCTTCTCGGTGTTGTTGGAATTGTTATTCGAGTTGTTGTTCGAATTGTTCTTATCCGAGGAATCCGACTTGTTCGAATCGGTTTTGTCGGAATCGGACTTGTTCGAATCGGACTTATTGTCGTTTTTATTCGAGTCGTTCTTACCCGAATCGTTCTTGCCGTCGTCCGTCTTGCCGGAATCGCCGTTATCGCCGTTGCTGTTGCCGTTGCCGCTGTTGTCGGATTTGTCGGACTTGTCGGTATCGTCCGTAGTTTTTTCCGGTCCGACCGCAATGACTTTGTCGATGGCGATTTTCGTGGTCTTCTCTCCGGTCAGCGTCTCGCTTTCCTTCACGCCATCCACGTAGGTGACGGCGTACGTCTGCTGGATTTCGCCGTTTTCGCCTTCCTGCCGTACCGTGACTTCGCCCGGCTGCAGGTTCGGGTCGATGATGGTCTGCGTGCCGAACGGCACTTCCTTCGTGCGGGTCTCCTCACCATGCGTCACGCGGCGGACGCGCAGAATGGTCGTCTTGCCGTCCTTTTCGACACTGACGCGATCCTCCTTGCCCAACGTGATGCCTTTGGCGTCAAGAATGGAGGCAGCGGGCAGCTTGCCGTTCGGCGCCACCGAGCTTTTCCCGTCCGCGATGACGGTGACGGGCCCCTTCTGGTTGATGATGAGACCGCCGGTGAGCTTGTTGTAGACGTTGCTGATATTGACGGTGATTTTCGCCGCTTCGGTTTCGTTTTGGTTGAAGAAGTCCAGCAACTGCTCGGCGCTGGACGCGACCGTCCAGAACGGCACTTCCTGGCCGTCGATGGTGATGGTGGTCTGGTATGCGCTCTGCACGTTCACCACATCATGGTTCTTCAGCATGCTGGTCGGGCTGGTCGATTCCACCAGGTCGTGCGTTTTGACTTTCACGCCCTGCTCCTGCAGCAGACGGTCCACGCTCATCGCATATGTGGTCACCGTGGTGGTCTCCCCATTGACGGTCAACGCCACGGATTTGCGCGCGCCCACACCAAACGCCAACGCCGAAGTCAAAGTCAATGAGGCCACGCATGCCATGACGCGGACACGACGAAGCGTCACGAATCTCCGAGGGGTCCACCTTCTCGTCATTTATCCTCTTTTCAGCGCTGCCTACAACGCCGTTATTGTAACGGCTCAGCTGGAACGGTCGCCGTGCTTTCCGATGGTTTTATCCATACCGCCACATTTTTGAAAGCAGGTGCGAAAAGCGAAAAATAAAAAGGGGGCAGGAGAGAAGGGGATGTCCTGCCCCCGGTCGGACGAGACAGGTTGGGGGACGTCTCGTCCGCTTTGCCAGAAGTCTCAAGTTGGGGGAAGACTTCTGGAGCACTTACCCATGGTAAGAGGTCCAAGCCCGTCATACGGGTTCGAGCCTCCTGTCGGGATCGAACCGACGACCTGCCGCTTACAAGGCGGCCGCTCTGGCCATCTGAGCTAAGGAGGCATGTCCTCTTTTGCTATGAAAACAACAGAGGAACGATGAATAGCATAACCAGCGCTTCCACCGCAGTCAACTTAGTATTGCGGGTTGAGACGCGCCGGCTGCCCGTAAGGGGTTATTCGCCCGTGGTGACGGAAATCGGTCCCTTCTTGGCTCCGATGGACGGCATCTTGCCGGCAACGCCGACTTCGCTGTCCTTCAGGCCGATCGATTCCAACAGACCGTCCTTAACCGTCGTCTGGGCGGTGGTCAGCTGGTCCATATCCCAATACTTGCCGTTGATGATCACGGTCGGCGTGGTCATGCTGCCCTTGTAGCTGCCGGACTGATGCCACAGTTCGGAACGCTTCGGCGTGTAAGTGTCGATCGCATCAAGCCATTCCTGATAATCGCGGCCAAACGCCTTGTCCGCAACATCCTTGGAAACACCCGCGGCGATCATCTGCTCCTTGATCTTGTCGTCGCTCACCGACTTGTATGCGGAGCCTTCCTCCGGCTGGAAATCCTCGGCGTAGACCTTCTCCAGGAAGGAGATCAGATGGTTCGGGTCGCTGTCATGCTCGGCCAGGTAGATGGCCGCGTTCGCCGCGCGACTGGAATACTCGTCGGTGGACCAACGGTCCATGAACGCCATGAAATGCAGGTCCAGATTGATCTGGCCGGCATCGACCATCTTCTGCAGGTCGGCGTCCAACTGGCGGTGCAGGTTGCCGCAGCCCGGGCACAGGAAATCCATGTAGAGCTCGACGGTCGGCGCGCCCTCCACAGCCTTGCCGTAGCCGTTCTTGGAAATCAGCAGGCCGCCCTTCTTATCGACGAGCTTCGGAGTGTTCTTCACTTTCTGCAACGCCGTGTACGCTTCCTGCACGGTTTCGGTGGAAGCCTTCGTTTCGGCCTTCTTATGCATGTTGTGGTACACGGTGAACGCGCCGATCGCCACCAGAATCACCAGCACCGCCACCACGATGCCGCCGATGATCGTCTGCTGCTTGCGTTCCTTCTCCATCTGCTCGGCGCGCGCCTTCATCGCCGCGGCCTCAGCGGCCCTACGCTCGGCGCGGCTGGTACGCTTCTGCGCATCCTTGCTGTTCTGGGCCATCGATATTCCTTTCGACCTCACGTTGTTATGCTGGGCACCATACTAGCGATGCCTTGCTATCGATTCGCCGGGAATTCCGTATTGCCTTGCGATTGCGTCGGCAGCTCGCTCAAGTGGCGCAGATACGGCTGTTTACGCAGTGCGCCGCCGCCCAATCGCAGTACGATCGCGCCCGGAGCGGCCACGGCCACAAGCCAGCCGATCGCGCAGAACGCAGCCTGCGCCAGCCCGCTTTCGGAAAGCGGACCGCCAAGCAGCGTCGGCATCGGAATCGTCAATCCAAATATCCACGTATCCATCACGGCATACGGAAGCTGCAGCACGACCGTGGTGAGCGACAAACCCAGCGCGGCCACGGCCAACATGATCAGCGTCCGCACGATGGCGACGCCGAAGCCCTTCACGATGTGCCAGGGCAGTCCCGCCAATCGCAGCAGCCAGTCGGAACTTTTCTTCTCGCCGCCACGTTTGCCTTCGCGCTCGAGCTGCGCCTCCGTGTTGAATCCGATGGTGGCCAGCGCACAGGCGAACAGCAACGCGGTTGCCATCGCCGTCCACAGTGAGAACAGTCCGCAGACGGCCACGGGAATCGCCATCAGCGCGCAGGGGAGCATGCCCCGGCCCAACATCGCGCCACGCTTCACATCGGCGGGATTGGGTGCTTCCGCAACGTTCGGCCCATCCATACCGGGTACCGGCGGGAATGACATTGCGGGCGATTGCTGCGCCGCGGCCACCGTGGCCTGCGGTATGACGGACGGTGGCTGCCGCATGGCGATGCGTTGCAACGCGGGTTTGATGGTCGGGTCGACTTGCGTCGGCGCTTCCGCTGGATTCCATGCGTTCTGGGCCGGCAGCATTTGTGTTGACGGCATGGATTGCGGCATTACCTGCGTGCCTGTCGGCATCGCCCGCGTGCCTTGCGATTGCGGCATCGTGCGCGTGCTGTCCACGTTGGGAAGTGCGTCGGAAAGCACGCTGGTCTCGGCATCGTCAACAGGTGCGATCACCTGCGTTGCGCTCGCGTCGGATTGGCTGGTCACTTGTTTCCCGATTACTTGAGTTGCGCTCACATCGGGCTGCCCGATCGCCTGCGTTGCTTCGCTGAGCCTTGGCATCGTGCGCGTGCCGATGGCGTTTTCGCCGGTTATATCGTCCTGCAATCGCCACAACGTGCGCGGATTGTCGGGCGATTCAACAAAAGGGGGCATCTCCTCCGTATCGCCATCCGCTGCGCCACCATTGTCGGCCGCGACCCACGCCTGCGGATTCAACGCATCCACGGCGATCGCCTGCAGCAAATCGTCCGGCGTGCACCGCTTCGTCCGATCCGGATTAAGCGCCGAACGGAACGCGGCCATCGTGCCCGCAGGAAGTCCCGCAAGATCGGCGCTGCCTGCCGCCGCACGTTCCAACACGGTCATCATCGGCTTCGTGCCGAACACCGGCTCACCCGTAGCGGCGAACGCCAATACGCTCGCCACCGACCACCAATCGGTCATTTCATCCGATTCCGCGCCATCAATGATTTCCGGCGCGATGAACCCCGGCGTGCCCATCACCAGACCGGTACGCGTCACATGGCTTTCGCCTTCGCCCATAGCGATGCCGAAATCCACCAATACCGGGCCGGTGCTCGACACCATCACATTCGTCGGCTTGATATCGCGGTGCACGATGCCGGACGCATGCACGGCACGCACCGCCTCAATCAGCTTGCGTGCCAGCCGTTCCAAATCGTCGCCCACATATCGGCCATTGACGCGCACATCCTCACGCAGATTCTTGCCTTCGATCAACTCGGTCACAATAAAAGCCAACGCGTCGTCAAGTTCCATATCCACAATGCCGCACACGCCCGGATGCCGCACCTTCTGCAACGCCATCGCCTCCCTGCGCAGGCGCTCGCGTGCGGTCAACTCGTCGCGCTGCTGCTGCGGGGAATCGTCGTCGGAGAGGGAATCACGCAAAATCTTCATCGCATATTGATGGCCGCCATCGTCCCGCACACGCCATACCGAGCCCATGGCACCCGAACCAAGCCGGGAAATCAACGTGTAGCCGCCAACCAGGCTGCCTGCTTCCAGATTCGCTGCGCTTAAGTCGCTCATACTTCCATCGTACTTGGCGTGCAGATTATGCACGCGAATTGACAGGCTGGGGAAAACGCCATGTGCCGCACGTTGAAGTCTGATGAAATCGAATCATCGACATGAAGAAGTGTCTTCACTTGCCGCACGCATCTGCAGCCACTTCACCGAAACCATGAGATGCGGGGCAGTGTTGAATGGTTTCGCGGTTCCGATAAAGGCATCGGAGCCTACGTGTCGTTTGGTTATGAGAATCAAGGAGGAGGCAGACCATGCTGCAAATCAACATGGCTGACGTTATGAACGTCATCGGCTCATTGACGCCGTACCTTATTGCGATTGGCGTGCTGTTCGCGCTCGCGCTGATTATCACTTTTGCCGTCAACAAGAAGACGGTCAAGGACGTGGCGACCCGTAAGATCGTCCATTCCGAATCCTGGCTGGTGGCGCTTGTCGGCATCGTCGTGGCCGTGTCCATGATGCTGACCGGCCCGCTTTCCACGCTGCTCAACAACGCGACCACCACCAAGTACATGCTGTCCGACACCACCGTTTCCAAAGCCAACGAGCTGGCCAAGGAAGTGCAGTCGGAAGCCATCACCATGCTGAAGAACGACGATTCCAACCTGCCGCTGTCCAACAAGAAGGTCAACGTGTTCGGTTGGGGCTCCACCAACCCGGTTTACGGCGGCACCGGCTCCGGCTCCATGTCCGACCAGTACGAGACCGTTTCCATGCTTGACGGCATGAAGCAGGCCGGCATCGAAACCAATTCCGAGCTGACCAAGCTGTACACCGACTACCGCAAGGACCGCCCGATGGTGGCTATGTGGTCGCAGGATTGGACCCTGCCTGAGGTTCCGGCCAAGCAGTATTCCGACAAGCTGATCTCCGACGCCAAGGACTTCTCCGACGAAGCCGTCATCACCATCACCCGCGTCGGCGGCGAAGGCGCTGACCTGCCGACGAACATGAAGGCGAAGGGCATCACCTACAACAACAATTCCAAGGACTACGAAGATTTCAAGGATGGCGAGCACTTCCTGCAGCTGTCCCAGACCGAGCGCGACATGATCGACCTGGTCACCAAGAACTTCAAGAAGGTGACGCTCGTCTACAACGGCGCCAACGCGTTCCAGTTCGACTTCCTGTCCCAGTATCCGCAGATCAAGTCCGTGCTGTGGTGCCCGCCGGCCGGCCAGACCGGCTTCTCCGCACTGGGTGAGGTGCTCGCCGGCGATGTGAATCCGTCCGGCAAGACCTCCGACACGTTCGCGAAGGACCTGACCAAGACCGCTGTGTTCAACAACACCGATGGCACCGCCGCCGGCAACGCTTCGTCCGTCGGCACGAACGGCAAGTTCACTTACGACAATGCGGATGATCTCGCTGCTTCCTACATGGGCTTCAGTGGCGACAAGGTCACGGTGACCCCGACGTTCGTCAACTACGTCGAAGGCATCTACGTTGGCTACAAGTTCTATGAGACCGCCGCCGACGAAGGTCTGATCAACTACGACGACACCGTCATGTTCCCGTTCGGCTACGGCCTGTCCTACACGACGTTCAAGCAGGAGATGGGCAAGGTCTCCTACAAGAACGGCAAGATCTCGTTCGATGTGACCGTCACCAATACCGGCGATAAGGCCGGCAAGGACGTGGTCGAGGTCTACTACAACCCGCCGTACACCGATGGTGGCATCGAGAAGGCATCCAAGAACCTGGTTGCGTTCGAAAAGACCAAGAAGCTCGAGCCGGGCGCTTCCCAGACCGTGAAGATCGAGTTCGACGATGACGACATGGCCTCCTACGACCAGAAGGACGCTAAGGCGTACGTGCTGGAGCAGGGCGATTACGACATCTCCATCCAGTCCGATTCGCACCACGTGATCGACCATCAGAAGGTCACCGTGAAGGACACCGTCACCTACAATTCCGACTCGAACACCCATAACGGCGATGCCGTGGCCGCCACCAACGAGTTCGATTACGCCGCCGGCGACGTGACGTACCTGTCTCGCGCGGGCCACTTCGCGAACTATGCCAAGGCCACCGCCGCTCCGACCAACTTCTCGATGAGCGACGAAGCCAAGGCCGAGTTCACCAACAACAGCAACTACGATCCGAAGAAGTATGACAACGATTCGGACGAGATGCCGACCACCGGTGCCAAGAATGGCCTGAAGCTGTACCAGATGTATGGCAAGGATTATGACGACGCCGATTGGGACAAGCTGCTCGACCAGCTCACCTTCGACGATATGGACAACCTGATCGCCAATGGTGGTTACGGCACTCCGGCTGTGAAGTCCGTCGGCAAGATCCAGCTGACCGATGCGGACGGCCCGGCATCGCTGAATAACAACTTCACCGGCGTTGGCTCCATCGGCTTCCCGGCTTCCACGGCATTCGCCTGCACTTGGAACAAGGATCTCGCCAAGCAGTTCGGTGAGATGATCGGCGACATGGCTCACGACATGCACGTGGCTGGCTGGTACGCACCGGCCATGAACATCCACCGCAACGCGTTCTCCGGACGTACCTTCGAGTACTTCTCCGAGGATTCGCTGCTCTCCGGCGTGATGGCATCCAGCGAGATCTCCGGTGCCAAGTCCAAGGGCGTGTACTCCTTCATGAAGCACTTCGCTCTGAATGACCAGGAGACCAAGCGTACGGAAATGCTGTGCACGTGGACGAACGAGCAGGCCATGCGTGAGATCTATCTGAAGCCGTTCGAGATGAGCGTGAAGGAAGGCGGCGCCCAGGCCGTGATGAGCTCCTTCAACTACATCGGCAACACCTATGCCGGCGCCGACAGCGCGCTGCTGCAGACCGTGCTGCGCGGCGAGTGGGGCTTCAAGGGCTTCGTCCTGACCGACTACTTCGGCGGCTACGGCTACCAGAACGCCGATCAGGAAGTGCGTGCGGGCAACGATTCGATGCTTGCCACCACCAAGATCACCAACCACATCACCGATAAGTCCGCCACTTCCGTGAAGGCCATGCGTCAGGCCGCGCACAACATCCTGTACACGGCCGCCAACAGCTGGCAGTACGCGAATGGCGAGCCGAAGGTCGCCACCCCGATCTGGAAGACCGCCATGTACGTGGCTTGGGGCGTGGTTGCGGTGCTCGTGATCGGTCTGGAGTTCCTGACCATCAAGCGCTACCTGAGCCGCAAGAAGGCCGTCGCCACGATTGAGCCGGCTGCAGAGCCTGCTCAGGCCGAGTGATTGGCTGATAACTGAAAACCAATAATTGAATACCAAGCCGGGAGTCTCCGTGGAACATGGAGCCTCCCGGCTTTTGTATCTCATTGCCTTCGTTCGGATCCGTGTGCTGCTTTTTCTTGGCGCTGTATTTCCTGATATTGCATTGGTGCGGTTGTCAGGCTATGGATCTCATATCGCGTTCATAGCGCAGATGGCTGCATTGTTCGCGTCTTCGCTTCATCCGCATTTGGCTTTGCGATTCCGACACGCCGTGTGTTGTTGTTTTCGCGTTCACCTGGCCGTGGTTTTAGCGTCCTATGATGGTGTCATCGACGGTTTCAGGTCGCGTTTGGCTCGTTTTCGACACGCCGATGGAACGTTGGATTTCCAACGGTTTCACGCTTCGTCATGCCCGTCGGGTTGCGCGTTTGCGGGTTCTCGTGTAAGTTTATCTCTTGCTGCTCAGCACGGCGGCCTGGCTCCTTGAGTTTGGGGCGGTCTGCTGGTGCGGTGGTGGTTTGAGAACTCAAGAGCGTATTTGTACTACTT